>Ga0247832_1000005_pt1 | contig 384279 bp, 383 predicted proteins | sample LaCruzMarch2015__10_FD_192407 | JGI IMG/M metagenome (GOLD analysis project Ga0247832, IMG submission 192407) | Freshwater microbial communities from meromictic Lake La Cruz, Castile-La Mancha, Spain - LaCruzMarch2015_4m | ecosystem: Environmental > Aquatic > Freshwater > Lake | place: Spain...
CCGCATGGGGCCATCGGCAACAAGCCGCCGATCGCGTTGATGAATCCGGGTGACGCAGCCAGCCCGTCACCCTGACTCGGGCCGGAAAACTCCAGCTCCGGGTGCTCCAGAGAATGGGAGCGGATCACAAACCCAACGGCTCTCATATTGATCGAGGGACCGGAAGGGAGCAGGTCACAAATCTATCGGCTTTCACCACTCGTCGTTCGTCGTAGCACGTAAAGTTTCGACATATTGCCTGACTGACCTGCCCACCCCGCCCTGGCCCATCGTTCATTGCGAAAGCCCTTGGCGTTGATGGCGGGCTCTCGCTCAAGACGCGGAGTTAGAAGTGGGAGGTCAGCGATGACCTCGTCAGAGTTGCCCGGGAGTCTCCAATAGCAGCGTCCCATCCGGCAACGGCCGCTGCAGCGCCTTCGCCTCGCTCCAGGGGGCGCGCATCCAGACGTCGCGCTCTTCCTCGGTGGTCAGGATCACCGGCATCGCCTTGTCGTGGACCTGCGCCACCTCGGCGTTGGCGTCGGTGGTCAGGAAGCCGAACAGGTTCAGGGTCTCCAGGCCGTCCCTGATCTTCCGCACGCAGGTCCAGTCGCGCACCTCGACGCCGGCGAAGAAGGCGAGGGGCTGATCCTCGGCCAGGGCGAACCAGACCGGCTTGAGGGAGCCGCCGACCTGGTCGGGCTCGCTGAAGGCGGTGAGTGGGACCAGGCAGCGATTGGCCGGTTCCAGCCAGCGAAGCCAGTGGCGGGAGGCGGTGTTGCGCACATTGGTCGTGCCGCGATCCGGCTCCATCTTTAGGAGCTCCCTGAAGGCGTCGTCGTCGATCACCTTGCCCTTCCTGCGAAGACCGTCGGCCCGCTTGCTGGCGGCCCTGAACAGCGCCTGGCTGGAAGAGGGCAGGCCCCAGCGCGCGAGCACCAGTTCACGCCCTTCGGCGCCATTGCGGACGATCGGCGCGGCGTAGTCAGGGTAGATGTCGCGTGGCTCCAGGTTGCCGACGTCGGCCGACATGGCGCGGCTGGCGGAGAGGATGTCGGCGGCTCCGGTCCGCATGCGATAGAGGTTGCACATCGGGGGCGTCCCTGACCGGGTGAAGCGAGCCCGGAACAGATCATGCAGGTCAGACGCCGACAAGCGCCGGCCGCTAGCGGATGGTCACGGCGATATGGTCGGTCCTGTCGCAGACCGAGCAGCGCGACCGCAGGCGGATGCCGTGCGGCGTCGCGCCCCGCCCGAAGCGCCGGATCGCCACCGTGGCCGACATGCTGACCTCGTAGTCGCACCGGGTGCAGCGCAGGATCAGCCGACCGGACTCGCCCAGGGACGGACCGAGGAACTGGTGTCTCGCCGCCATGGGTCAGCCGGCGGTCTCGCGCACCGCCATCTTTTGGGCCCGGCCCAGGCCGCCGAACAGGGAGAGGATCGCCCTGGCCTGCCGGAGCCGGGCGGCGATCTCGACCTGCGCGTCGGAAACCAGGTGGGCCAGGATTCTGCCCTCGTCGGTCGGCCAGTCCGCCAGGCGGCCCGCGGCGGCCAGTCGCTCGATGGCCCCGGGATCGCCGTCAGCGCCGAATTGGGTGATCTCCTCAGCCGCTGTCTGCTCGATGAGACGCCGGTGCTCCGGCCGCAGGTCGTCGAGCCGAACGCGCTGCCTCGGCGCGCCTGGCGTGGGGCCTTCCATGTCCTGTCCTTCCCTTGTTGACGGCCACCGTAGCGGCTGGCGGAAAGAGAACAAGAGGGGAACATTCCGCTCGCGCGACCGTGACCGGACCGAGCCGGAGCCCAGGGCGAGGACCTGCTTCTCGTTGGCGAAGGCCACACAGGTCATTGATTGTCCGGGAGCGCGAAGCCGCTGATCTGGGCGGCAGGCGACGGCGTTCGCGCCTGAACGTCAGAGTCCCGGACTGAATGTCGGGGTTCGTTTCCCCCCGGCCGCTCCACGGTTCCTGCACAGGCGTGATCTACAAGCGGCGCGGCGACACGTGCGGGAGGGGCTTGTGCTGGGGAAGCTGCTGGACATCCGGCGATACGCCGCCGCGCTGTTGACCCTGGTCGCGGCGCTGGTCGCGCAGGCGGCGTTGAACGTGAAGTGGTGGAGCCCGGTCTGCGATATGGCCGCCGACGGCGGCGGCTTCTATGCGACGGGGTTTCCGTTTCCCGCCACGCGGCCGACGGTGATGTCGCTCGAGTTCGTCTACATGCCGCACGTCCAGACGCTGAACATGATCGTGCTGGCGGCGGTGCTGTATCCGCTGATCGCCTTCCTGCATGGCAAGATCACCGGCTGGCTGCCGTCGACGCGCTGGCCTCTGGCCTGGATCGCCCTGTCGCTGGCCCTGATGGTCGGCGGCGTGTCGGGTATGATGACCGCCGAACTGGGCCACCCGACCCCGTCGATCGCGCAGGAGGGGTACGACCACTACTGGGATCTGCGGCCGGCGGCGTTCGTGGTCGGCCAGGGCGCGCGGCCCTGCCGGGGCTGACAGGTCAGGCCGCGACCTCCACGAAGCCCTCGGTCAGCAGACGGCCGTCCGGGGCCGTCAGGCGGAAGGGCGTGGCCGCGCCGACCGCCTCGCCGCGCGCCAGCAGCATGTCCTCGCCCGCCCAGGCCGGGGACCGGAACCGCGCGGCCAGGCGGGTGATCCGCGACCCCGCCGGCGCGCTGCGCAGCCCGGCTAGCGCCCAGAGCGCCGTGCCGTGGATCAGGATGTCCGGCAGGCCGGCGGCCAGGGCTACCGCGCGCTCGGTGTGGATCGGGTTCCAGATCTCCGCGCACTCCGAATAGAGGTGCGGGAAGCCGCGCGGGGTGACGATCAGGATCGGGTCGGCGGCCGTCGGCGCGAAGACGGGCCAGGCTTCGTCGTCCGACGCCGGGGTCTCGGCCCCCTCGATGGCCACGCCGCGCAGCACGCTGACAGCGGTCGAGACGGCGACGAGCTCTGCGCCGACCCGGCTCTCATAGACGGTCGTGGCGACCGCGCCCGCCCGGCTGCTCCGCACGGCGGTCAGCGCCGCCGACACGGTCAGGGTCTCGCCGGCCAGCACCGGGCGCAGGAAGCGGGTGTCCTGCACCGCATGGACGCCGCGCCGCGCCTCGTCCTCCGACAGGGTCTGGGCCGGGTCGGCCCGCAACTCCAGGGCCAGCACCCATTCGGGCGCCACCACCTGCATCGGCAGCATCGCCAGCGGCCCGGCCGCGTCGTCGAGGGCTTCGGCGTCATCCGGCGCCAGCACGGCGCGGAAGGCCAGGGCCCGGCGCGGCGTCACCGGCCAGTCGAGCGGTCCCCAGGTCGTCCCGACGAGGGCGGCGTTGAACGGCATGGCGTCAGGCCCCGCGCCGGATCGCGCCGATGACCTCGCCGACCCAGGCCTTGAGGTTGTCCTTAAGGTCCAGCGGCGTCGCCCCGTGACGGACCAGCACCAGGTCCAGGTCCGGGACCACCACCGTGTACTGGCCGTCATAGCCGTTGGCCGAGAAACTGCCCGGCCCGCCGACGCCCAGCCACCAGTGGGCGCCGTAGGGGGCCTCCGGATCATCCTTCGAGGCGGTGCGGGTGCGGGCGTAGTCGACCCAGCCCTCCGGCAGCAGCCGCGCGCCGTCCCACACCCCGTCCCGCAGGTACAGCATCCCGAACCGGGCGAAGTCCCGCGCCGAACAGAAGCAGAAGGACGAGCCGATGAAGGTCCCGGCCGCGTCGAACTTTGGCAGGGGAGAGGTCATGCCCAGCGGTTCGAACAGCCGCGCCCGCATGAAGGCCTCGAACCCGGCGGCGTCGGTCCCCAGCGCCCGGGTCAGGGTGCGGGCGACGATGTTGGTCGTGCCGCTGGCGTAGCTCATGATCTCACCCGGCGGATGCTCCAGCGGCTGGGCGGCGGCATAGGCGGCGGTGTCGTCCTTGCCCGCGCCGAACAGCATCTCGATCACGTCGGAGACGTGGCCGGGCACATAGTCCTCGACGAACTTCAGCCCGCTCGACATGCGCAGCAGCTGGTCGGTGGTGATGGCGGCGCGGGGATCATCGGGCGTCTGACGCCACTCGGGCACATCCGCGGGTGCGTGGATGTCCAGCTTCCCGTCGCCGACCAGGATCCCGGCCAGCGCCTGGGTCATGCTCTTGGCCTTGGACCAGGACGGGAAGGTGCTGCCGGCGGTCAGGCCGTCGCCGTAGCGCTCATAGACGATCCGCCCGCCCTGGACGATCAGCACGACGTCGGTGCGGCCGGTGATGGTCTCGGCGTCCGGTGTGAAGGCGGCGTCGAGGATGGCGGCGACGTCGGCGGGCAGGGCCGTGCCGGAGGGCCAGGCGTCTGTCGGCCAGGGCGTGTCGGCGGGCTGGGCGGGGAGGGGAGGCAGGGTCATGGGCTGAGTTGGCGGGAGGCGCTGTCCCGCGTCAATCCTCCCCGGAGCGCAGCGAGGGGGAGGTGGCCTCGCGGAGCGAGGTCGGAGGGGGCGGCGCGGGGTTGTCAGGCTCGGGCGCTGTGCACGGTGGCTGGTCGGCCGGCGCCCGCGCTGCCCCTCCACCATGCTCCGCATGGTCCCCCTCCCCACTGCGTGGGGAGGACTGTACAGTTCACCACCCCCTTCGGAGCCCGCCCCATGGCCCACGCCCATATCGCCAGCAGCGGACGCGCCTGGGCGACCGCCGTCAGGATGGGGGCTCACGGGCTGATGTCCGACGAGCCCGCCGCGCTGGGCGGGGCCGACGCGGGGCCGGCGCCCTATGACCTGCTGCTGGCCAGCCTCGGCTCCTGCACGGCGATCACGCTGCGCATGTACGCCGCGCGCAAGGACTGGCCGCTGGAGGAGGTCACCATCGACCTGTCGCATCACAAGGAAGACGACCGCTCGAAGATCACCCGCAGGATCTGGCTCGAGGGCGACCTCGACGAGACGCAGCGGGCGCGGCTGGCGGATATCGCCGAGCGGACACCGGTGACCCTGACCCTGAAGGCCGGCGCCGAGATCACCACCGCGCTGCAGCCCTGAAGGAACGCGTCCGCCCCCCCCTATTTCGGGATGACCGCACCGGCTGGAGGCTGTAAGCCCGATCGACGATGTCGGACTCACAGCACGCGCCGCGAATCTCGGAAATCCTTGCCGGCATAGCCTCGGCGAAGAGCAAGACCGTATCCTTGCGCGACGTGCTGGAGGCGTTCGGCGACCGGGCGTTCGGGGCGTTGATGTTCGTGTTCGCCGCCCCGGTGGCGCTGCCGATGCCGCCCGGCGTCTCGGCCATCCTGGGCGCGCCGCTGCTGTTCATCACCTCGCAGCTCATGTTCGGTCGCCGCACCCTGTGGCTGCCCAAGGTGCTGGCCGACCGGACCATGACGCGCGGCGACTTCGCGGGCCTGGTCGAGAAGCTGGCGCCCTACCTGACGTGGCTGGAACGGCGGCTGAAGCCCCGGTTTACCTTCCTCTACAACCGCTGGCTGGACGGGGTGACGGGGCTGGTCTGCCTGGCCCTGGCCATCATCGTCTTCCTGCCGATCCCGGGCGCCAACATGCTGCCGGCCCTGGCCATCGCCGCCTTCGGCCTGGGCATCGCCGAGCGCGACGGCCTGCTGGGCCTGTTCGGCGGCGTGGTCACGGCGATCAGCTTTTCAGTGATGGCCCTCCTGTCGGGCGCCATCATCGCCGCGGCTGTGACCTTTGTGCGGGTGCTGGTGGCGACGGTCGACAAGGCCTGGCCGTTCTGACTTCAGTCTCCCACCGCCGTCATGGCCCGACCTGTTCAGGCCACCCGTCAACCCGGTGTTCAAGGTCAGATCGTCATCCTCGGGCTTGTCCCGAGGACCCCTCGTTCCGCCCGCACTTGAGAGAATGATCGCGTTCGCACCAGCGCACCGACAAAGGGGTCCTCGCCAGAAGGGCGAGGATGACGGGGATTGGCAGTCCAGCTCGCGGCGTATGGGCGGCCCGGAAATACCGGGCCATGACGACGCAGATCAGGCCACCTCATAGTCTTCGAGCGCCGGCTGTTTCATCAGCTTGACATAGGTCGCCGTGTCGCCGGACCAGTTGTTGGTGATCTTGCCGCTGTCGGTCTTGTACCAGCTGGAGCAGGAGCCGGCCCAGGCGGTGCCGGCCAGGTCCTGCTGCAGCTGGGCGTTGAAGCGGGCGTGGGCCTGCGGCCTCACCGTCAGCGCCTTCGCGCCGCGCGCCTTCAGCGCCTTCAGGGCCTCGACCATGTAGCCCACCTGCGCCTCGATCATCACGATGATCGAGTTGTGGCCCAGGTTGGTGTTGGGGCCATAGAGCAGGAACAGGTTCGGGAAGCCGGCTACCGTGACGCCAAGATAGGCCTCGGCCCCGTCCTTCCACGCCTCGTTGATCGTCAGGCCGTTCTGGCCGGTGATCCTGACGGGCGAGATGAAGTCGGTGGTGATGAAGCCGGTGCCGAAGACCAGCACGTCGCAGGCATGCTCGGCCGCGTCGCCGGTGCGCACGCCGGCCGGGGTGATCTCCTTCACCGCCTCGGTGACGACCTCGACGTTGGGTTTCACCAGCGTCTGGTAGTAGTCGTCGGAGACCAGGATCCGCTTGCAGCCGATCGGATAGTCCGGCGTCAGCTTCGCCTTCAGGACCGGATCGGTGATCGTGTCGTCCAGGTACTTCAGGGCCAGCGCCTTGAAGTTCTCGGCCGACTTGGTGCCGGTTTTGAAGGCCTCGAAGCGCAGGTCCATCATCTTCCAGGTGAACCAGCGCAGCGCCCGGTCCGTGAAGGGCAGGGTGCGGAACAGCCACTTGGCGAACGGGCTGAACGGCTTGTCCAGGCGCGGCACGATGTAGTTGGGCGTGCGCTGGAAGATGACGACCTTCCCGGCCGACTTCGCGATCTCCGGGATGTACTGGATGGCGCTGGCCCCGGCCCCGATGCAGCCCACCGTCTTGCCGGTCAGGTCGACGTCATGGCGCCAGTGCGCCGAGTGCCAGCTGTCGCCCTTGAAGGCCTCGCGGCCGGGGATGCCGGCGTAGCCCGGCTTGTTCAGCTGGCCCAGGCCCGAGACCAGCACCGGCGCGCTCAGCACCTCGCCGCCCTTGACCGTGACCCGCCACAGGCCCGCCGCGGCGTCCCAGTCGGCGGCCTCGACCTCGGTGTTGAAGCGGAACAGGTCCATGACGCCGAACTGCCGGGCCACGCGCTCCATGTAGTCGCGGATCTCCGGCTGGGGCGAATAGGCCCGGCTCCAGTCGGGATTGAGGGCAAAGGACAGCGAATAGAGCCGCGAAGGCACGTCGCAGCAGGCGCCGGGATAGGTGTTCTCCCGCCAGGTGCCGCCGACGCGGTCGGCCTTCTCCAGCACCACCAGCCGGCCGAAGCCCGCTTCCTTCAGCTTGATCGCGGCCGTCAGCCCGCCGAAGCCCGCGCCGATGACGATGGCGTCCAGATCACCGTTCATGCCTGTCGCTTCCCTTATGTGTTTCGCGGACTATCGCGCAGCGCCGGAGAAGCGGAAAGCCTGACGCAGGGTCAGGCATGGGGCTTCGCCGATGGGCTTGTGGTTGCCGGATGGCGACCTAGGATGAGTGCTCCGACAGGGAAGCCCGACTCATGAAGTACCGCCGACTTGGCCGCACGGGCCTGTACGTCTCTGAAATCTGCCTGGGGGCGATGACCTTCGCCAGCGAGGCGACGGGCATCTGGGGCGCCATCGGCGCCGTCGACCAGCAGGGTGTCGACGACATGATCGGCCGGGCGCTGGCCAGCGGGGTCAATTTCATCGACACCGCCGATGTCTATTCGGCCGGACAGTCCGAACAGATGGTCGGGGCGGCGCTGCGCAACCTGGGGGTCAAGCGCTCGGACGTGATCATCGCCACCAAATGCTTCGGCGAAATGGGCAGCGGGCCCAACGACAAGGGCGCCTCGCGCGGCCATATCATGGACGCCGTCAGGGCCAGCCTGGACCGCATGCAGCTCGATTACATCGACCTGTACCAGATCCACGCCAACGACCCGGTCACCCCGGTCGAGGAAACGCTGCGGGCCCTGGACGACCTGGTGAGCCAGGGCCTGGTCCGCTACGTCGGCTGCTCCAACTGGTCTGCCTGGAAGATGATGAAGGCGCACGGCATCGCCGACGCCCGCGGCTACGCCCGCTTCGAGACGGTGCAGTCCTACTACTCCATCGCCGGCCGCGACCTGGAACGCGACATCGTGCCGATGCTGCAGGATCAGCAGATGGGGCTGATGGTCTGGTCGCCGATGGCCGGCGGCCTGCTGTCGGGCAAGTTCACCCGGGACAGCGCGGGGCCCAACGGCGCGCGGCGCGTCAGTTTCGACTTCCCGCCGGTCAACCGCGACCGGGCCTGGGACTGTGTCGACGCCATGAAGGTGATCGCGGACGCCCGGGGCGTGTCGGTGGCGCGTATCGCGCTGGCCTGGGTGCTGGCCAAGCCGTTCGTCACCACGGTGATCATCGGCGCCCGGACGGTGGAGCAGCTGGACGACAACCTTGCCGCCGCCGACATCGACCTGACCGCCGAGGAGATGGCGGCGCTCGACGCGGCCAGCGCCCTGCCGCCGGAGTATCCGGGCTGGATGCTGGAGCGCCAGGGCGGCCGCCGCGAGCCGCCGCCGTTCAAGCGAAAGGCGTAGGCCGCCCGGTCAACCCGGACGGCCGGCAGGGATGCGGTCAGTCCGGGTAACGCTCCCGGAACGCCGTCATCGCCGCGCTGGCCTCGCGAGTGTAGTCATCCAGCACCTCGGCCTCATCCGGGCCATTGGTGAAGATGAAGAAGGCGTCGCTCTCCACCTGATCGGCGATGCGCTCTCCGGCGGTGGCGGCAGGCAAGCCGTGAGCCATGGGGTTGGGGCCGTCGATGACGCGGGGGCGGGCGCCGCCGAACGTGTCGTGCCGGTTACGGAACGAGTTCCAGATGTCGCTCTCGACCAGTCCGGGGCAGATCACGCCGGCCGTCAGGTTGGTGCCGACAAAGTCCCGGCGCATGCAGAGGCTGTAGCCCATGACCGCATGCTTTGCGGCGGTGTAGGGCGCCGCGACCCCGCCTCGCGGCGTGGGCGGCAGGCCGAGCGCATGCTCGGACGCGGTGTTTACGATCCTGCCCGGCAGGCCGCTGGCCATCATCCGCGGCGCGAAGGTCTTCACCCCCAGATAGACGCCGCGGATGTTGACCGAGAACACCCAGTCCCAGATCCGCTCGGGGGTCTCATGGACGGTGGTTCCGCCGCCGACCCCGGCGTTGTTGAACAGCAGCTGCGGGGCCTGGTCCCAATGGCCGAAGGCCAGGTCGGCCGTGGCGTCCCAGCTGGCCTGGTCGATGACATCGAGATAGCAGCTGGTCGCCTCCAGGCCCTGGGCCCGCAGGATGTCCGCCGCCGCAAGGGCCCGCTCTGCCTCGATGTCGGCCAGAACAACCCTGGCTCCGCGTTTCGCCAGGGCGGCGGCGATACCGAAGCCGATGCCGGAGGCGCCGCCGGAGACGACAGCGACGGCGCCCGCGACGTTCATCCTAGAACCCCGAGACCGTCGCGAAGCGGTCGCGGTGATAGCCGGCCCCGCCGAACAGCTGCTCGGTGACGCGGGCGCGCTTCAGGAACAGGCCGGCGTCGTGGACGTCGGTCATGCCGATGCCGCCGTGCATCTGGACCATCTCGTTCGTCACAAGGTGCGCCAGTTCGCTGGCCTTGCACTTGGCGATCGACGCGGCGGCGCGGTTGTCGGTCGACCCGGCGTCGATGGCCTCAAGCGCGGCCTCGATGCAGGAGCGGGTGGTCTCCAGGTCGGTGAACATCTTGGCCGCGCGGTGCTGCAGCGACTGGAAGGTCCCGATCACCTGGCCGAACTGGGTGCGGGTCTTCAGGTAGTCCAGCGTGATCTCGAAGGCCTGCAGCGCGCTGCCCAGCATCTCGGCCGACAGGCCGATGCGGGCACGGTCGAGCACCGGTTCCAGCACATCCCAGCCTGTGTCGACGGCGCCCAGCACCTCGCCGGCCGCGCCGGAGAAGGTGATCTCGGCTGCGCCGCGGCTGTCGGCCAGAGCCAGGTGCTTTCGGCTGACGCCGGCCGCCTTGGGATCGACCAGGAACAGGGTGATCCCCGCGGTCTCGCCGGGCTTGCCGCTGGTGCGGGCCGCGACGATCAGCAGGTCGGCGGCGTCGCCGTCGATGACAAAGGTCTTCTTGCCGGTCAGGGCGTAGCCGTCGCCGCTCTTCTCGGCCTTCAGCGCGATGCGCTCGGGGGCGTGGTGAGAGGCCTCGTCAACGGCAAGGGCGGTGACGACCGTTCCTTCGGCGATCTTCGGCAGCCAGGCGGCCTTCTGGGCGTCGCTGCCGCCAAGGGTCAGCGCCGAAGCGCCGATCAGGGCTGTGGAGAGCAGCGGCGAGGCGGTCAGGGTGCGGCCGGTCTCCTCCAGGATCAGGCCCAGGCTCAGGTAGCCGAAGGCGCTGCCGCCGTGCTCTTCCGGCACGATCACGCCGGCCCAGCCCATCTGACCCATCTCGACCCAGGCGGCGGCGTCGAACGGCGCGCCCGAGCCGCTATCGCGCAGCGCACGCAGTTTGCTGACGGGGGAGGTCTCCTGCGCCCAGCTTTTGGCGGCGTCGCGGAGCATGGTCTGTTCTTCGTTCAGGACGGCCATCAGGCGTGTTCCTTCGAGGTGTGGTGTTGGGCCCAGCTGAGGGCCTGTTCCAGACGGTCGTTGCCCCAGAAGAGCTCGCCGTCGGCGGTGATGAAACTGGGTGAGCCGAACAGGCCGCGCGCGGTGGCCTGTTCGACGTGGTCCTTGAGGCGGGCCTTCACCGCCGGGCCGTTGGCCGCCTCGAGCACGGCCAGGGGCGCGGCGCCGACCTCGGCGATAAGCGGCTCAAGCACTTCGGCCTTCGAGATGTCCAGGTCGGCGACGAAGTTGGCTTCGTAGACCTTGCGGGTGAAGGCCGGCGTCCAGCCGTCCTCCAGCCCGGCGATGGCCACGCGGGCGGCCAGCAGGGTGTTGCGCGGGAACTGGCTGGGGTGGTTCAGGGGCAGGCCCTGCTCCTGGCAGACCCGCTCCATGTCGCGCCACATGTACTTGCCCTTGACGGGCACGACGTTGAACGGGCTGTCGGTCATGCCCTGATGGGCGTGCAGCAGCGGGCCGAGCAGGAACGGGCGCCAGACGACCTCGACTCCCGCCTCCTCCGCCAGCGCCTCGATGCGCATGGCGGCGGGGTAGGAGTAGGTCGAGGCGAACTCGTACCAGAACTCGATCATGATCCTGCGCTCCGCCCTGGACTACTGGTGATCCAGCAGGCCCAGGACGCGCTTGGCGACGACGTTGAGGTTGATTTCGCTGGTGCCGCCCTCGATGGAGTTGGCCTTGGCGCGCAGCATCGAGCGCAGGGCGCCGACCTCTCCGGCCGAGAAGCTGTCGCCCTCCCAGCCTAGCCCCTGCAGGCCGAGCGCCTCGACGGTGAGTTCGGTGCGCTCCTGGTTCAGCTTGGCGGCCGCGTACTTGATGATCGAGGTCGCGGCGCTGGGGCCTTTGCTGGCCTTGCCCTCGGCTTCGGCCCGGCGGACGGTCAGCTGGAAGGCGGCCGAGTCCATCTTGTGGGTGCTGATGCGCGCGCGCAGGTCGGCGTCGGCGATGCGGCCGGCCTCGTCCACCCCGACATGCTCCTTGGCCGCGTCGACCACGTCGATGCCCGCGCCGCCGCCGAAGCCGCCCGCCGAGATGTTCTGGCGCTCATACTGCAGCAGGCGCTTGGCGATTTCCCAGCCGCCGTTCAGCTTGCCGACCATCTGGTCCTTGGGGACCTTCACGTCGGTGAAGAAGGTTTCGCAGAAGGGCGAGGAGCCGCTGATCAGCTTGATCGGGCGGGTCTCGACGCCTTCGCTGGTCATGTCGAACAGCACGAAGCTGATGCCCTCATGCTTCTTGCCGGTGTCGGTGCGCACCAGGCAGAAGATCCAGTCGGCCTGGTCGGCGTAGCTGGTCCACACCTTCTGGCCGTTGATCAGGAAGTGGTCGCCCTTGTCCTCGCATTTCGTCTGCAGTCCGGCGAGGTCGGAGCCGGCGCCCGGCTCGCTGTAGCCCTGGCACCAGCGGGTCTCGCCCTTGACGATGCCGGGGAGGAACTTCTGCTTCTGCTCTTCGGTGGCGTACTCCAGCAGCACGGGGCCGAGCATCCAGACGCCGAAGCTCATCAGGGCCGGGCGGGCCTTGATGCGGCGAAGCTCGCTCTCGAGCACCTTGTTCTGCTCGCGGGTCAGCCCGCCGCCGCCGTATTCCTTCGGCCACATCGGCGCGGTCCAGCCCTTGGCCGCCATGCGGTCGAGCCAGAGTCGGGCGTCCTTGTTGGTCGGATTGAACCGGCGGCCGCCCCAGGGCGACTCGCTTTCGTCATCCATCGGGGCGTTCAGCGAAGGGGGATAGTTCGCCGCCAGCCAGTCACGCACCTCTGTGCGGAAGGTTTCCAGCTCGGTTCCGCCGAAATCCGCCATGACCTTCTCCCGTCCTTTTCCTGTTGCGGCGCACCTTAGCGTGCGCGTTCGTCGGAGCAAGCGCGTTCAAACGCGTGTTCGACTCCTCTGGCGGCGCGTCTTCCGGCGGGACGCGTTATACTGCGGTTCGTCAGTCGCGGGATTCGGATGCAGGTCTTTCGGGAATTGAGGGCCGCGCTGGTCGGCGCCGCACCGACGGTGGGCGCGATCGCGGTGCTGTCGGCGGGCGCGATGCTGGTCGCCTCGGGGGCCACGCCGTCCGTGCCGTCCCGCGTGCTGGAGCTCATGCGCTTCACGCCGCAGCTGCTCGTCGAGACCAGCCACTTCCTGTCGTCGATCCTCGGCCTTGTGCTCATCCTTCTGGCCTTTGGCCTGCGCGCCAGGCTCGACGCCGCCTGGAGCGCATCGCTGGTCGTGATCCTGCTGGCCGCCCTTCTGGCGCCGTTCAAGGGCTTCAACTGGGAAGAGGCCGTCGTCCTGCTGGGCTGCTTCCTGGTGCTTCTGCCGCTGCATGACGGCTTCCCGCGTAAGGCGCGGTTGTCGCGGATGGAGGTCACCCCCGGCTGGTTGATCTCGGCGGCGGCGATGCTGATCGGGGCGATCCTGGTGGGCCTGTGGTCTTTCCAGAACGCCGACTATGGCGACATGCCGGTCTGGCAGGTGATCGCCGATCAGGACCTGGAACGGGCGATCCGCTCGTCAGCCGGCGCGGCGCTGGCCCTGCTGGGCTTCGGCCTGTGGCGGCTGTTCGCCATGCCGGCCACGCCCCGGGTGGTCGGCGACACCGATCCCGACTTCGACCGGGTGCGGGCCATCCTGGGCAAGGCGGAGTGGTCGCAGCCGGACTCCAACCTGGCGCTGCTCGGCGACAAGCGGTTCCTGTTCTCCCCGTCGGGCGAGACCTTCCTGATGTTCGGGGTGCGCGGTCGGTCGTGGATCGCCATGGACGGACCGGTGGGACGGACCGACGAGCGGATGGAGCTGCTCTGGCGCTTCCGGGAGCTGGCCGACGCCCATGCCGCCCGGCCGTCGCTCTACGGCATCGGGCCCGAGGACCTGCCCGACGCCGTCGAGCTGGGATTCTCGATCCAGAAGATCGGCGAGGCCGCGGCCGTGCCGCTGGACGGCTTTTCCCTGGCCGGTCGCCGGCGCGAGGTCCTGCGCCGCAACTGGCGCAAGGCCGGGGAGGGCGGCGCCAGTTTCGAAGTGGTTCCGCCGGAGGCCGTTGCGCCGCTGATGGCCGAGTTGAAGGTCATCTCCGACGAATGGCTGTCGCACCACTTCGGGGGCGAAAAGGGCTTCTCGCTGGGCGGTTTTGTACCGCGCTATGTCGCCGAGTTTCCGATGGCGCTGGTCCGTTCGGGCGGGCGCATCGTGGCCTTCGCGACACTTTGGCCGACCGCGACGCGCAAGTCCTTCTCCATGGACCTGATGCGCTACGGCGAGGCCGCGCCCAAGAACGTGATGGACTACCTGTTCGTGGAACTCCTCGAGTGGGGCCGCGAGCAACGCTATGTCGCCTTCGACTTCGGCGCCGCCCCGCTGGCGGGGCTGGAAGACCGGCCGCTGGCGCCGATCATGTCCCGGGTGGGCCGTCTGCTCTTCGAGCGGGGCGAGGAGATCTACAATTTCCGCGGCGTGCGCCGGTACAAGGACAAGTACGACCCTGTCTGGCAGCCGCGCTACGTCGCCGCGCCGCACAAGTGGCAGATCCCCATCGTCATGGCGGATGTCGGCCTGCTCAGTTCCGGCGGCATGGTCGGCCTGACCCGTCGTCGCCCCAAGCCGGAGGCGCGCAGCTCAGCGGCCCGTGGTGAACCCCAGAAGGTTCACGACATGCACCAGCATGAACACCACCCCGGCTGACGAGAACAACATCACGCCCCGCCAGGGAATCATCCGCACACCCTTAATCAGGTCGGGGGGCTGGGCCCCTCGCCAGGCCGCGAACAGGGCGAGGCCCAACAGGGCGCCGGTTACGGCGAGGGAAATCTCGAGCGTCATGGACGCCAGATGGCGGGCGGTCGCGGGCTGCGCAAGCGTCATCCACAGCTAATCGTCACACACCCAAGATTTGGGGTTAACCTCGCGTTTACACACAAGGGGTGGGTGGTTAGCGTTCAATCTGGAGTGCCGGAGGTGCGATTCGAATGACGTTGGGGGCGCCCTGGAGCGTGAAGGGTATCGACCCCAAAGCGCGCGAGATCGCCAAGGATCTTGCGCGTCGATCCGGAATGACGCTCGGCGAATGGCTCAACCGGATGATCGTCGAGGGCGAACCCGTCGGCAGCGCGGGCTACGCGCCCGAACGGGTGTTGGATGCGCCCGACGAACCCATCATCATCGACACCTCCCGTCCGCAATCAGGCCCCCGCTATGAGATTCCCGGCCATCCCGCCGACGAGGTCGGTCGGGTCGCCGAGGCGATGGAGCGGCTGAGCCAGCGGATCGAGGCCGCCGAGCAGCGCTCGACCCTCGCCATCACCGGGATTGATCAGTCGGTCCGCGGGGCCCTGGCCCGGCTGGAAACGTCCGAGCGGGAACAGGTCTCCGTCGCCGCCCGGTTCGAGGGAGCGGTCGATGAGATCCGCACCGATTCCGCCCGCGTCGCCGACCGCCTCCGCCGCCTGGAGCAGGAGGCTGCCGGCCCGCGCTCGGCCGAGGCCCTGCGGTCGCTGGAAGGGATGCTCGGCAAGGTCGCCGGCCAGATGTACGACGGCGAGGCCCGTACCCGGGAGACGCTCGCAACCGTCGAGGCCCGTGTCGCAGATCTCGAGAAGTCCGATCCGTCCAACCTCGTCGAGGCGGTGGCCGCGCGGGTGGCCGAGCGGCTGGAGTCGGCCGAAGCCCGCACCACCGACGCCTTGCGGGACCTGGGCGCCTCGTTCGTGGCGCTGGACCGCCGGCTGAAGGCGGTCGAGACGAGCGGCGGTGGGGCCGATCGCCTCGAGGCCCTCGCCACGGACCTGACCAAGCGGATGGAGGCCACGCGCGCCGACCTGGCCGAGAAACTGGCGACCTCGGCGGAAGCACGGTTCGACCGCATGGATCGACGCCTGTCGGAAATGACCCAGCACGTCGCGGCCGCAGAGACCCGCTCGGCCCAGGCGATCGAGCGGGTGGGCCGGGAGATGGTCAGCATGGCCGACAACCTCAGCCGCAAGGTGCAGACCGTGGAAAACCGCGGCGCCGACGCGCTCGAACAGGTCGGCGGGGAAGTCGCCCGCATCGCTGCCGCCGTCGAGCAGAAGCTGGGACGGGCCGACACAGCCCAGGCCCAGGCGCTGGAGAAGCTGGGCGTCGAGATCGCCCGCATCACCGAGCGTCTGGCCGAGCGCATCGCCAATTCCGAGCGCCGGGGCGCGCTGGCCATCGATGAGGTCGGCGAGCAGGTGGCCCGGGTCACCGAACGCATCAGCCAGCGCCAGGAGCGCACCGCCACCGACCTGGCCGAACGCATCCGGCTGAGCGAGGAGCGCACCGCCCGCCTGCTCGACGAGGCCCGCGAGAAGATCGACGCCAGCCTGAGCGGCTCGCACCGCCGGCTCGCTGAACAGATTGCGCCCACGGTCGCGCCCGCCGCCGCCCCGCGCAAGCCCGATCCGGTTCGACAGGCCTTCAGCGATCCCTTCGCCACCGACCCCTTCGAGACCTCCGCCAGGGCGATCCCGGAAGACGCCTTCGCGCCCCAGGTCTTCTCCCGCCCGTCGGTCGAGTCCGCGCCGGGCGATCCGGCGCCCTTCCCGGCGGCCGAGCGGGGGACCCCGTCCTTCTCGCAGGAAGACTTCGACGCGGTGGACGATTTCGTCGCCATCAGCGACGAGCCCGAGATCCCGGACGCGCCCGAAATCTCGCCGCCGCCGTCGATCGATCCGTTCGAGGTGAACGCCGCGCCCGCCGCGCCACGCTCGACCCGCGATGTGATCGAACAGGCCCGGATGGCCGCCCGCGCTGTCGGCGGCGGTGGCGCGACGTCAGCAGCGACTCCGGCCGACGAGCGCCGGGGTCTCTTCGGCGCCAGTGACCGCAAGGCGAAGAAACGGGCCGGCTCGGCGATGATGTCGGCCGTCCTGATCGCGACCACTGTCACTACCGTGTCGGCGCTCGGCGTCGGCGGCCTGATGTATTCGGGCGTCATCGGCGGCGGCGGCGAAAGCCCGCGCGTTGAGAACAGCCGCCGGATCGCGGAAGCCGACGCCAAGGGCGAGATCAAGGGCGCGGAAGCCGACACCACGCCGATGATCGCCATGGCCGTCAGTCCGGCCGGTCCGGGGCAGGCGACCACGCCGCCGCTGGCCGGCGCGCCGGGCCTGACGGGCGGCGCCGTCGAGAACGCCGCCGCCCTGTACGCCGAGGCCCAGCGTCTGATCGAGGCGAAGGACCCGGCCGGCCTCGACCGCCTGCGCCGCGCCGCCAACATGGGCCTGGCCGCCGCCCAGTTCGATCTGTCCAAGGCCTATCTGACCGGCACGCTGGGCGTGAAGAAGGACGAGGCGGAGTCGCGTCGCTGGACCGAGCGGGCCGCCCAGGCCGGCGACTCCCGCGCCATGCACAATCTGGGACTGGCCTTCTTCCACGGCAGCGGCGGCCCGATGAACAAGACCACGGCCGCGCAGTGGTTCCGCCGCGCCGCGGATCTGGGCATGGGCGACAGCCAGTACAATCTGGCCAGCCTGTACGAGCAGGGCTACGGCGTCAGCCAGAACCCGGCGGAGGCCTACAAATGGTACCTGATCGCCGCCCGGAGCGGTGACGCCGAGGCCCGGTCCGCCGCCGACCGGCTGAAGGGCGACCTGTCGCCGGAAGCGCGCTCCGCCGCCGAGCGCTCCGCCGCCGGCTACCGCGCCGCGACGCCCAACGCGTCGGTCCGGCCCGTGGCGGCCGCAGCCCCCGCGAGCGGCGTGGCCTCGGCCCAGAAGGCGCTGTCGATGCTCGGCTACTACCGGGGTCCGCAGGATGGGGCGCAGTCCGCCGCCCTGAAGGGCGCCCTTCAGGCCTTCCAGCGCGACAAGGGCCTGCGGACGACCGGCGCGCTGGACTCCGAAACCGTCGCCAGGCTGGCCGTCTACAGTCGCTAGACCGGCGTCGGGAGTCGACCGGGTGCGGCGTATTTGCGCTTCGACCTTCGGCGGACCCGGTTGTATGGTTGTCGCTCGTTCGCGCTGGCCGCGGACCGGCGGCCGCAGGGCGTTTCCAGGGAGCTAGCGGGCATGAGGCAGGCTACCGCGCAAGCGCCGGCGTCCGCCTGGACGATGGGGCTGATCAGCCTGATCCCCTTCTATCTGTTTGTCGGGCTCTATTGCTACGGCCCGCAGCCCTTGCGCGGCCAGGCCTTCCTGGGCCTGCTCGGCTGGTCGACCGCCATGCTCAGCTACCTCGGCGGTGTCCGCGCCGGCCTCGAGATCGACAGCCACAGCCAGCCGCGCCTGTGGAGTGTGGCCCTGTCGATGGCTTCACCGGTCGCCGCGCTGGGCCTGCTGTTCGGGGCGATCACCGGCAAGTTGTCCCCGGTCCAGCAGATCAGCGGCTTCATGGTCGCGTTTTTGCTGATGTGGCTCTGGGACAGCCGGGCCGGCGATGGTCCTGCCTGGCGTCCCCGCTACCGCACCTTCATCACCGCCGGCGCCGCCGTGGCCCTGGCCTTCGCGCTGGAACAGGCGATGAGTCTGTAGGCGCATTGCGTCCTTCGACACGCCGCTTCGCGGTTGCTCAGGATGACGTCGCTTTAAGGCTGCACATCCACGTCATGCTGAGCAGCGCTCGAAGAGCGCGTGTCGAAGCACGCAGGACCTTCAATCCCCCACCAGCGACTTCCACCCGATCGCATGCACCCGGTCGGTTCCCAGCGCCGCCGCCATGGGCCGGCCGGCGAACAGCGGCGTGAAGGCGGCGTCCTTCACATTCAGCCCGCCGGCATAGGCCCCGAAGGCCGGAACCACGATCCGGGACCCGTCTGTAACGAAGCAGCGCCGCCGCACCCGCCCTCCACGCCCGGCGATCCGCGCCGCAGGGTGCAGGTGGCCGGCGACCTCGCCCGGCTGCACGCCCGGGAGTGGTTCGTGGCGCAGGACCAGGCTCTCCAGCGTCATCTCGTCGATGACTTCGCCGGGCAGGGCGCGGGGGCCGTCGGCGTCGTGGTTGCCGACCACCCAGATCAGCGTCCGCCCCGTGGCCAGCGCCGCCAGCCGCGCCGCGTCGTCGGGCGCCAGCCGGTCCTCGGCGCGCCCGTCGTGGAAGCTGTCGCCCAGGAAGACCAGCAGTCGCGGCGCGCAGGCGGCAACCGCGCGCTCCAGCCGCGTCAGGGTCTCGCGCGTGTCGTAGGGCGGCAGCAGCTGCCCGCGCGTGGCGTAGGCCGAGCCCTTCTCGAAATGCAGGTCGGCGACCAGCAGGGCGTCACGGGCCGGGACGTGCAAGGCGCCGGAGGCCTTGAGCACGACCTCGGTCCCGTTGATAGCCATGGCGAGCCCACCGCAGGACGCTGTGGTGAAGTCCCAACGCTCCATATGCGGGGCCAGACTCAAGACATCGCCTCCGCGATCAGATCCTCGGCCGCCTCGGCCAGCATCATGTCGGCCGCTCCGCCGGGCGCGCGCTCGCGGCCGAGCTCCATGAACATCGGTACGGCGAAGGGCGACAGATGGTTCAGGGCGGAGTGGCGGATCCTGCCCTTCACGCGAGCGAGCAGACGGCCGACCCGGGCCACGTCGATGACCATGGTCGCTGCGTCAGCCCGCGCGCACTTCAGCAGCAGATGGTCCGGCTGGTGCCGGCGTAGCACGTCGTAGATCAGGTCGGTTGAGAAGGTCACCTGCCGCCCCGACTTCTCCGCCCCCGGCATCCGCCGCTCGATCAGGCCGCTGATCAGGGCGCAGGCCTTGAACGACCGCTTCATCATGAAGCTCTCGTCCATCCAGGCTTCCAGGTCATCGCCGAGCATGTCCTCATCGAACAGGTCGGCGAGGTTGAGCCCGTCCATCGGCTTCAGCGCCCAGATGGCCATCGCATAGTCGTTGCAGACAAAGCCGAGCGGCCCGATGCCCAGCCGGTCGAGTCGCCGGGTCAGCAGCATGGCAAGGGTCGCATGGGCGTGGCGGCCGTCGAATGGATAGACAACCATGTAGTGACGCTTGCCGCGAGGGAAGGTCTCCAGCAGCATCTCATCCGGGGCAGGGATCACCGAGCGATCGCGCTGCGCCTCCAGCCATTCGCGCACGTCGGCGGGCAGCACGGCCCAGGCGCTCTCGTCGGACATCATTCGCCGGACCTTGGCGGCCAGGAAGGTGGAGATGGCGAACTTGCTGCCGCCCCAGCTGGGCATCTTGGGATTGGCGCCCGGCGCCGGGCTGACCAGCACATCGACGCCGGTCACGCCCACCAGCCGCCAGACCTGACCGGCGAAGACGAAAGTGTCGCCGGGGTCGAGCACCTCCAGGTAGCCTTCCTCGACCTCGCCGATCTTGCGCCCGCCCTTGCCGCCGCGCATGGCGATGCGGACGTTCAGCGTGGCCGGCGCGACGATGGCCCCGACGTTCATCCGGTGCCTGCGTACGGTGTCGGCGTTGCGTGCGCTCCACAGCCCGTCCGGCCCCTTCACGATCCGCCTGAACCGGTCGTAGGTCTTCAGGGCGTAGCCGCCGGTCGATACGAAATCGACGACCGCCTCGTAGTCTTCCCAGGCCACGTCCCGGTAGGGACCGGCGGTGCGGACCTCGTCGTAGAGGGCGACCAGGTCGAACGGCTCGGAACAGGCGCAGCCCATGACATGCTGGGCCAGAACGTCCAGCGCGCCGACGCGAGCCGACTCTGTATCCATGGCATTCTCGGCGATGGCCTCGATGGCGGCCTGGCACTCCAGCATCTCGAAGCGGTTGGCCGGTACGAAGATCGCCTTCGACGGCTCGTCCAGCCGGTGGTTGGCCCGGCCGATCCGTTGAACCATCCGCGCCGCGCCCTTGGGCGCCGCCAGCTGGATGACCAGATCGACGTCGCCCCAGTCGATGCCCAGGTCGAGGGTGGAGGTGCAGACCACAGCCTTCAGCTCGCCGCGCGCCATGGCCGCCTCGACTCGCCGCCGCTGCTCGGCCGCCAGACTGCCGTGGTGCAGGGCGATGGGCAGGCTGTCGTCGTTCAGCTTCCACAGTTCCTGGAAGGCGAACTCGGCCTGGAAGCGGGTGTTGACGAAGACCAGGGTCGTGCGGTGGCGCTTGATGATCTGGTAGACCTCGGCCATCGCGTGTTCGGCCGTATGGCCCGCCCACGGCACCCGGCCCTCCGAAACCAGCACCTCGACCACCGGCCGCGGCCCCGGCGGGCCCAGCACGAGGTCGACATCTCCCTCGCGCAGACCCATCCACTCGCGGATCAGGTCCGGATCATCCACCGTCGCCGACAACCCGACCCGGCGCAGGTTCGGGGCCAGGGTTTGCAGCCGCGCCAGATCGAGCGCCAGCAGGTCGCCGCGTTTGGTCGGCCAAAGGGTGTGGATCTCGTCCAGGACCACGCAGCGCAGGTCCTCGAACAGCCCCCGCGCGCCCTCCCAGGCGCAGAGCAGGGCCAGCTGCTCGGGCGTGGTCAGCAGGATGTCGGGCGGGCTGACCTTCTGCCGCTGCTTGCGGGACACGCCGGTGTCGCCGGTGCGGCTCTCGGCGACGATGCCCAGGCCCATCTCCCGGATCGGGGTCATGAGGTTTCGCTCGACATCGACGGCCAGCGCCTTCAGCGGCGAGATGTAGAGGGTGTGGATGCCGCGCGGTCCGTTGCCCGGCGGACGTTCGCTGAGCTCGATCAGGCTGGGCAGGAAGCCGGCCAGGGTCTTGCCGCCGCCGGTCGGCGCGATCAGCAGCGCATGCCGACCCGCCCGCGCCTTTCCGACCATCGCCAGCTGATGCTCGCGCGCCGCCCAGCCGCGCGCCGCGAACCAGTCGGCGAAGCGGGGGGGGAGGAGCGCTGCATCAGAAACCGCGGAGTCGGCCATCACCACCCTTCGTCATGGTGAGGAGCGTCCGTCAGGACGCGTCGCGAACCACGCAGGACCGTCGTGCGTCCTTCGAGACGCCGCCGCTTTGCGTCGGCTCCTCAGGATGACGAAGTCAGATAAGGGCCGATATAGCATGTTCCCGTTCCGTTTCCACGCGAGTCCCGCTATCCAAAGCGGGTGACCGACCTTCCCGCGCCCGCCACGCTTGATCTACCCACCGCCCTCGTCGTCCTGCCCGGCGGCAAGAGCGGCGCGGCCGACACCGGCGCGGCGCGGGAGCTTCGGCCGCCCTATGCCCGCGAGCTGATCCAGGAAGCGCCGGTGCTGGTGGCCCACGCCGCCATGACCGCCCGGCGGCTGGGGCTGAACGCGCCGGGACGGTCGCGGCGGATCCTCGACGCGCTGGAGCTGTACGCCTTTGTGCGGCCGGCGAAATTCACCGCCCCGTCGGCGGTCGGGCTGGCGTTGGCGCTTGGCCTGCCAGAGCCGCGCGGCGTGGCGGCCCAGGCGCAGGCCCTTCGCGAGGCCTGCCGCATCCTGCTGGCCGAGCTGGCCGCTACGCCCTGGCCCTCCCGCGAGGAGGCGCTGGTGCTGGCCGAGACGCTCGATCGCGGCGGCTGGTCCTGGGGCTCGGCCGTGATCGGCGCCCTGCGCAGCCAGCCGATCAAACACAGCCCGCGCGGCTCGGGCCTGGAGGTCTGGAGCCGCATCCCCGAATGGGAGGACCAGGCCCCGCCGGGCGAGCCGGGCAGCAAGCCCATCGACCCGGAGGCCGCCGGCCGCCGGCTGGACGAGCTGCTGCAGAAGGCGGGTCTGGATGAGGCGCGCGCCTCCCAGAAGGTCTATGCCGCCGAGACCGCATGGGCCTTCCAGCCGCGCGAGCGCGAGGGCGAGCCGCGCATGATGCTGGCCGAGGCCGGCACGGGCGTCGGGAAGACCATGGGCTATCTGGCGCCCGCCTCCCTGTGGGCCGAGGCTAACGGTCCGGCGGTCTGGGTCTCGACCTACACCCGGGCGCTGCAGCGCCAGATTGAGCGCGAAAGCGCCGGCATCTTCCCCGATCCGGCCGTTCGGGCCCGCAAGGTCGTGGTGCGAAAAGGTCGCGAGAACTATCTGTGTTTGCTGAATTTTCAGGATTCCGTTAACGCCGCCCAGCTGGGCAATGGCGACCTGGTCGGCCTGGGTCTCACGGCCCGCTGGGTTCGCGCCAGCCGCGACGGCGACATGACCGGCGGCGACTTTCCGGCCTGGCTGCCCGGCCTGTTCGCCGTGCCGCCCGCCCTCCAGGCCAGCGCCGGCAACCTGGTTGACCGGCGCGGCGAGTGCGTCCACGCGGGGTGTGTTCACTATCGCGCCTGTTTCATCGAGAAGGCCGTGCGCGGCTCCAAACGGGCTGACATCGTCATCGCCAACCATGCGCTGGTGATGAGCCAGGCCGCCTTCGACGGGGCCCGCACCGCGCGGGGGCTGAAGGGCGACAACGAGACGACCAGCCTGCGCCGGATCGTCTTCGACGAGGGCCACCATCTGTTCGACGCCGCCGACAGCGCCTTCTCGGCGGCGCTGTCGGGCGCGGAGTCGGCGGAGCTGCGCCGCTGGATCCGGGGACCCGAGGGCCGCGGCCGCCGGGGTCGGGGGCTGGAGGCGCGGCTGATGGAGATCGTCGGCGACCGCGAGGCCGCCCGCGACGCGCTGCAGGACGCCGTCCACGCCGCCGCCGCCCTCCCCGGCGAGGGCTGGTCGGGCCGCATCGCCCCGCCCGACGGCCAGGTGAACCCCATCGGCCCGATCGAGGCCTTCCTCGTCGCCGTCATCGAGCAGCTGCGCGCCCGCGCCGCGCCCGGCGACCAGGGTCTGGAGGCCGCCGCCCGGCCGGCCACCGACCTGGTGCGGGACACCGCCGCCCTGGCCGCCGCCGCCCTGGCCCGGGTCGAGGCGCCGCTGCTGGCCCTGGCCCGGCATCTGCAGGACCTGCTCGACGAGGAGACCGACGAGCTGCCGACCTCGGATCGCGCAAGAATTGAGGGCGCCTTGCGTGGGCTTGATCGGCGCGCCCGCATGACCCTGCCTGGCTGGCGCTCGATGCTGAAGGCCATCGAGGAGGATGCCGAGGACGACCCCGACTTCGTCGACTGGTTCGACGCCACCTTCCTCTACGGTCGAGCGGTCGACGCCGCCTGCCGCCGCCACTGGGTCGACCCGACCGAGCCGCTGACCGCCGCCGTCATCGCCCCGGCCCACGGCATCCTGGTCACCAGCGCCACCCTGGCCGACAGCACGCTGGACGATCCCTTCGCCCTGGCCGAGATGCGCACCGGCGCCGCGCGTCTGCCTGACCGGCCTCAGACCCTGCGCCTGCTCTCGCCGTTCGACTACGCCGCCAACACCCGGGCCTTCGTGGTCACCGACGTGGGCAAGGACGACCCGCGCCAGGTGGCCGCCGCTATGCGCGAGCTGTTCCTCGCCGCCGGGGGCGGGGGGCTTGGCCTGTTCACAGCCATCCGAAGGCTCAAGGCCGTGCACGAGCGCATCGCCGCGCCGCTGGCCGACAAGGGCCTTGCCCTCTACGCCCAGCACGTCGATCCGCTGGAGGTCGGCGCCCTTGTCGACATCTTCCGGGCCGAGGAGGACAGCTGCCTGCTGGGCACCGACGCCGTGCGCGACGGCGTCGACGTGCCCGGCCGCTTCCTGCGCCTGCTGGTCTTCGACCGCATGCCCTGGCCGAGACCCGACATCCTGCACAAGGCCCGCCGCCAACGCTTCGGCGGCAAGGGCTACGACGACGCCATCGCGAGAGCGCGGCTGGCCCAGGCGTTCGGCCGCCTGATCCGCCGCGCCGACGACAAGGGCGTCTTCGTCATGCTCGACGCGGCCGCCCCGACACGCCTGTTCAGTGGCCTGCCGGAGGGCGTGGAGCTGCAGCGCGTGGGGCTGGTCGAGGCGATCGAGGCGACGGCTGAGTTTCTTGGCGGGACAGACACCAAAGGCGTCTGTCCCTAGGCGCCGCCCCAAAACCGACTCCGTCCCGTCGCACTGATGCAATGTCCGGGGCGTAGAGCGCTGCGGGCGGCGGGGGCGCCTTCAGCACCGGAGTCGATCCATGAGCCTGCTCTCGCCGCGCCCTGACCTTCCCGTCGACGACGCCGCCTCGCCGTCGCAGGCTGTCTACGCCCGGGCAGAGGTGCAGCGTGTGCGCTGGTTGACCGGCCTGAGTCAGGACGCCTTCGCCCGCTCGTTCGCCATCGATCCGGACGCCTTGCGCGACGTCGAGGCCGGCCGCGCGCGCCCCAACGCGGCGTTCCGCGCCTATCTGAAGGTCATCGCCCGCGATCCGGGCGGGGTGAGCCGGGCGGTCAATCCGGCCGGGTGACGTCCGCTCCGGTTGGTTCCGCTCACGAAAAGACCCGCCTCCCTCGCGGAAGACGGGTCTCGTCCGGCCGTCGCTTGCGCTCCGGCGTTCGGATCCTGCCTTCGGTCCACCGGACCGAAGGCTCGCCTCGCGGCGACCGGTTCCTCACCCCTTCACGCACACCACCTGACGCAGGGTGTGGACGATATCCACGAGGTCGGCCTGGGCGGCCATGACCGCGTCGATGTCCTTGTAGGCCATCGGCGTTTCGTCGATCACGTCCGCGTCCTTCCGGCACTCGACACCGGCGGTGGCCTCGATGTGGTCGGCGAGGCTGAACCGGCGCTTGGCTTCGTTCCGGCTCATCGCCCGGCCGGCGCCGTGCGAGCAGGTGCAGAACGAGTCCGCGTTACCCTTGCCGCGCACGATGAACGACCGGGCGCCCATCGAGCCGGGGATGATCCCCAGGTCGCCGTCGCCGGCCCGCACCGCGCCCTTGCGGGTCACGTAGACCTTCTTGCCGAAGTGATGCTCGGTGGTGACGTAGTTGTGGTGGCAGTTCACCGCCTCCTGCGTCGTCACCAGGTCCGGGAACCAGGCGCGAAGCACGCCCAGCACCTGGTCCATCATCACTTCACGGTTCGCCCGCGCGTACTTCTGGGCCCAGCTCACCGCCCGGATGTAGTCGACGAAGCCGTCGCTGCCTTCCGGGAAGTAGGCCAGGTCCTGGTCCGGCAGGTTGATGAACCACCGCCGCATGTCGTGCTTGGCCCGTTCGACGAAGTGCGTGCCGAACCGGTTGCCCACGCCGCGCGAGCCGGAGTGCAGCATCACCCACACGTCGCCCGCTTCATCGAGGCAGAGCTCGATGAAGTGGTTGCCGGTGCCCAGCGTGCCCAGGTGGCCATAGCCGCGCGGGTGCGCGGCCTTGGGCGACCGGGCCACGATGTCGTCATAGCCGTCCTTCAGCTCGGCCCACTTCGCCGCCGCGATGGCCGGCGGCTCCGAGGACCAGGCGCCCTTGTCGTTGCGCCCGCCGTTGTCGGTCCGGCCATGCGGCACGGCCGCCTCGATGGCCGAGCGGATTCCCGCCAGGCTGTCCGGCAGGTGTTCGGCCCGGATCGAGGTGCGCACCGCCATCATGCCGCAGCCGATGTCCACGCCCACGGCGGCCGGGATGATCGCGCCGACGGTCGGGATCACCGAGCCCACGGTCGCGCCCATGCCCCAGTGCACGTCGGGCATGACGGCGATGTGGCTGTGGATGAAGGGCAGGGCCGCGACGTTGCGCAGCTGCTTCATCGCCGATTCCTCGATCGGCACGCCCTTGGTCCAGGCCTTGATCGGCGCTCCGCCGCTTTCGATGTGTTCGAACCCGCTCATGGGGTTCTCCTTTTCACGCTTTCGTTTTTCTCTTCGCCGCCCCTCCTGGCGTCACGGTCGAAAGCGTCCCTTCAGATACGAAGAACCCCTCCGGCCGGGCCAGGAGGGGTTCGTTCGTACGGTCCTTGAGGTGTCAGCCCCGGATCACGAACCCTCTCCCGCGCACACGCGCAAACCCATCGTCTCGACCTGGCGATCGAGCCGATTGGCGGCGGTGCTGAAGGTTGGGGCTTTGTGGGCCATGGTCCTCGTCCTCAAGGGGGCGGGCGGATAACACGGGTGTCTCATCCGTGACAAGCGCTGTCGTCATGCCGTCGTCGGGCTGTTGCGTCGCTGTCGCACTCTGTCGCTAGCGAAAGGCCGTCGGCGGAGCTTCCCGTGTTCGCCGAATCCGCTGGACGCCCCGGCTTGATTGGCCTGGCCTTCCCGCTGACGAAGACGCAGACTTCTGGAGGACGGGTTCATGATCCGGGCTGCCGCGCTATCGACGTTGCTGCTGTTTTCCATCGCCGGTCCGGCGAGCGCGTCCGCGTTGCCCGAGGGGGCCGACCGGTCGCTCAAGGCCGGACTGCCGTGGATCTCGGTCACGCTCGATCCCGACGGCGAGTCGGCCCGCATCCATGCCGCCATCGACATTCCCGCCCCGGCCGAACGCATCTGGAAGGCGATGACCGACTGTCGCTATGCGGCGAAACTGGTGACCAGCGTCACCCGTTGCCGGGTGCTGCAGCAGGGCGCCGGCTGGGACATCCGCGAACATGTCACCAAGGGCAATCTGTTCCTGCCCACGCTGCGCAACGTCTTTCGCTCCGACTACGAGCCCTACAAACGCATCCGGTTCAAGCGGGTCGACGGCGATCTGAAGACCATGGAAGGGCAGTGGGGCCTTTCCGCCTTCAATGAAGGCCGCTGGACCCGGGTGACCTACGAGAACCGCCTGTCGGCCAGGATCATCGCCCCGCCGGTCGCCGTCCGCGCCGGCCTGCGCAAGGACACGCCCAAGGTGCTGGTGAACCTGCGTGAGGTGGCTAAGGGCGGGGAGTAGGGCGGGCGGAGCTGCGACAAATCCTCCCCGGAGCGCAGCGAGGGGGAGGTGGCCTCGCGGAGCGAGGTCGGAGGGGGCGTCGCCGGACTTTCCGGATCGGGCGCGATGCAAGGCTGTCACTCGTCCAATGCCCGCGCTACCCCACCACCATGCTCCGCATGGTCCCCCTCCCCGTGAACGGGGAGGAAGTAGCGGTCAGCGCTTCCCGCGATCCCGGCCGAAGTTCGGCTCGGCGCTTTCCTGGCCGAGCGCGATGACGCCGCGGCGGATGGCGCGGGTGCGGGTGAACAGGTCCTGCAGCTTGTCGGCCTCGCCCCAGCGGATGGCGCGGCTCAGCGCCTGGAGGTCCTCGGTGAAGCGGCCCAGCACCTCCAGCACCGCGTCCTTGTTGGCCACGAAGATGTCGCGCCACATGGTCGGGTCGCTGGCGGCGATGCGGGTGAAGTCGCGGAAGCCGCCGGCGCTGTACTTCATGACCTCGCCCTCGGTGACGCCCTCGAGGTCCGAGGCGGTGCCGACGATGTTGTAGGCGATCAGGTGGGGCAGGTGGCTGGTGATGGCCAGCACCAGGTCGTGGTGCTGCACGTCCATCAGCTCGACCTGCGCGCCGCAGGCCCGCCAGAAGGTCGACAGCTTCGCCACCGCTTCGGCGTAGGCGGCGTCCTCGCGCGCGGCGTCCGGCGTCAGGATCACCCAGCGGCCGTCGAACAACTCGGCGAAGCCGGCGTCGGGGCCGGAATGCTCTGTGCCGGCGATCGGATGGCCAGGAATGACGAAGACGTTGTCCGGGGCCGTGGCCGCCATGGCGTCAGCGACGCTGCCCTTCACCGAGCCGACGTCGGTGACGGTCGCGCCGGGGCTCAGCGCCGGGGCGGCGGCGGCCATGGCCTCGCCGATGGCCAGCACGGGCGTGGCGAAGACCACCAGGTCGCAGCCGGTCACGCCCTCGGCGATGTCGCCGGTCACCCGGTCGGCCAGGCCAAGGTCCGCGATCCGGGCGCGGTGCGCCTCGGAAGCGTCGACGGCGACGATCTCGCCGACCACGCCCTTCTCGCGGGCGATGCGGGCGAGGGAGGAGCCGATCAGGCCGAAGCCCACCACGGCCATGCGGTTGTAGACCTGCCCGGGCATGATCAGCGGCCCATGAAGTCGGCGAGGAGCTCGACCACGGCGCGGTTGTGCTCTTCCAGGCCGATGGTGATCCGCAGGTGGTCGGGCAGACCGTAGTTGCCCACCGCCCGCACCAGATAGCCGCGCGAGGCGAGGAAGGTCTCGGCCTCCACGGCGGTCCTGCCCGGCGTCTTCGGGAAGCCGACCAGCACGAAGTTGGCCGCCGAGGGCGCGACGTCCAGGCCAAGGCCGCCCAGCTGCTGGGTCAGCCACGGGCGCCAGATCTCGACCAGGTCGATGGACCGTTGTCGGAAGTCGTCATCGCCCAGCGCGGCGACGGCGGCCAGCTGGGCCGGGATGTTGACGTTGAACGGCAGGCGGATGCGGTCGACGGCCTGGGTCATCTCCAGCGGCAGGTAGCCCCAGCCTACCCGCAGGGCGGCGAGGCCGTAGATCTTGGAGAAGGTGCGGGTGACCACCACGTTGCGCTCGTGCCGGGCCAGGTCGAAGTCCTCGGTGGTGGCGGCGCCGGTCTGGAACTCGGCGTAGGCCCCGTCCAGCACCAGCACCACCGACGGCGGAAGGGCCTCGTGCAGGCGGCGGATCTCGCTGAACGGGATCCAGGTGCCGGTCGGGTTGGCCGGGTTGGCGACGAAGACCAGGCGGGTGCGTTCGTCGACCTGTTCGAGGATGGCGTCGACGTCGACGTGCAGGTCCTTCTCCGGCGCGTTGCGGATTTCCGCCCCGCAGGCGCGTGCGCCAATGGCCCAGGCGGCGAAGCCGTGGGCCGGCTGGACCATGTTGTCGCCGGGCTCGAGGAAGGTCTGGCACAGCAGCTGGAACACCTCGTCCGAGCCGCAGCCGAACAGCAGGCGTTCCGGCTCCAGGTCGTACGTCGCGGCGATCGCTTCGCGCACGATGGTCGTGCGCGGGTCGGGGTAGAGGGCCAGCTTGCCGATCGCGCCGGCGAAGGCCTCCTGCGCCCTGGGCGAACTGCCGAGAATGTTCTCGTTGGCCGACAGCTTGATCGGGTTTTCGACGCCCTCGGCCTTGGCCTTGCCGGGCTTGTAGGCCTGGATCTCGACGATGCCGGGCTTGGGAACGGGCCGGTCGGCCTTGAAGCGATCGGGGGTCTGGGCGGTCATGCGAGAAGTCCGGGTCTGGGAGGAACCGGCTTCTTATACGGAGCCGGTCTAAAGGTCGAAGGGTTCGGGGGCCGCGCCGATGACGCCATTCAGCTGCCCGGGCGCGCGGAGCAGCCTGGCGTCGTGGTGCTGGTAATAGCCGGCGAGGGCGTAAAGGGTCAGGCCGCCGTGCTGCACCAGCGGCGCGGCGGCGACTCCGTCGCGGCTGAGGGCTTCTACGGTCTTGCCGATGTCGGCGGCATCGGTGACCCACAGGGTCTGGTCGGCGCCGGTGGGGGCGATCTCGACCTCGGCCACCGCCACGGTGGAGGTCGGTCCCCAGACGGTCAGGCAGGGGAGGGTGGCGAACACCTTCAGCGTCGGCTCGGCCAGTAGCCGGCCCCACCAGCTGGAGTCGGTCGTCAGGGCCAGGACGGCGACGCCGCCCGGCGTGCGGGCGGCGGCCAGGGCGTCTTCGGGTTTGGCGGCCAGCGCCAGTTTCGGCGCGGCGCCGAAGCGCAGTCGCGTCAGCTCGACGGCGCGGCTCTCCAGCTTGCCGCCCCAGACCGACAGGTGGAACGGACCCTGCTGGCTGAGGCTGTCGGCCATGATCTCGCGCCAGATGCGCACGACCAGGGCGTCGGAGGCTGCCGGGTCCCTGGCGGCGAGGATCTTGCGGACGATCTGGGCCTCGCGGGCCGGGCGCAGCCCGAACTTGCCGCCGTCGCCGGCCGCCTGCTTGGCCTGCGCCACCGCCTTGGCCAGCGACGCCCGCTCGCCGACGAGCCGCAGCAACTCGGCGTCCACGGCGTCAATGCGCGCGCGAACGGCGTCGAGAGTCAGCGGTGTGGACGGGGCGTCCTTGCCCATTTTCATCCCTTCAGACGAGACGCGGGACGTATTTCATCCCGACGGCGGGGGCAATAGTCGGCAAGCGAGGGAAGAATATTCCCCAAAGACTCCCTCCCCGTGAATGGGGAGGAAGTCCCTAGTACAGCTGCGGTGACGGGCCCAGCGGCAGCGGTCCGATCCGCGCCTCGCCGTCCGACAGGTCGACATCGCCGGAGAAGGCCGGGGTTCCGTCATCGGCGCCGGTGAGGGTCGCTTCCAGCCCGCCTTGCAGGCGTCCGCCCGGCCCGACGGTCAGCGGCCCGCCCTTGCCCGAGAGTACGGCCTCGCCGCCCCGCACCTCCGCGGCGCGCACGGTGATGACGCCGCCGGCGTCGCGCCAGTCGCGCACGGCGTCCGGCCAGTCGCGGCCCCGGAAGGCGCTCATCTTGGACAGGGTGAGGTCCCACATCATCGAAGCCGGCTTGCCCTGCACGATCCGGGCGGGCAGGCCTTCGAGCCGCAGACGGGCCCCTTCGACCTTGAACAGCACGGCGCCCTGGTCCCGGGGACTGGCCCGCAGGTGCAGTTCGAGCTTTGCCGCCGCTTCCACCGGGTAGGGTTTTCCGCCGGGCGCGGTCTCGAAGGCCAGGTCGACGCCCTCGACCGACAGGCGCGGCGGATGCTCGTCGAAGCCGCCCAGGCTGGCCCGCAGCGCCCGGGCCCGGACCGTCACCGGCCCGCCGTCCGGCCGCGTCAGGGTGACGCCGTCCGGCGCGACCAAGACCCAGTGATCGAGGCGGTAGATATAGGCCTCCGACTTGAGCAACGGCGTGGCGATCGCCCAGCCGGAAGGCTCGGCGATCCTTGCTCCGTCGAGCGTCACGTTCAGCCGGAACGGAAATCCGGTGATCGTCCTGCGCCGCCAGACGACGTCATAACCCTGCTCGCGAAGCTGGACGACCGAGGCGTCCATGCGGCGGACCGCCTCCCCTCTCAGCCAGAACCAGCCGCCGCTCCAGCCGACCACCACCAGCAGGGCTAGAAGCCAGGGCAGGAAAAGTCCGCGCCGGCGGGGTTTGCCGGGGCGCTCTCGTTCGGGCAGGGTCATGGAAGGAACGGCTCCTGGAACTGGCGGAACGAATGGACGGCGGCGAGGCGGCGCAGGACCGCTGGGTGTTCGGATACGGATCGCTGATGTGGCGGCCCGGGTTCCCGTTTGTAGAACGCCGTCGCGCGCTTCTCCACGGCCGCCGTCGCGCATTCTGCATCTATTCGGTGCACCATCGCGGCGTCCCGGAGCGGCCCGGGCTGGTGCTGGGCCTGGCGCCCGGCGGCTCCACCCGCGGCGTCGCCTACCGGGTCGCGGCCGACGACTGGGACCAGGTCTACGCCTATCTGCGGGAACGCGAGCAGCCGACGGAAACCTATTTCGAGGCCTGGCGGCGGGTGAAGATCGAGGGTGGCGTCGCGGCGGCCTCGCTCGTCTTCCTGTCCGACACCGACCATCCGCAATGGGCCGGCGACCTGACGCTGGATCAGCAGGCTGACCTGATCGCCGGCGCCAGGGGTCTGTCAGGGCGAAACATCGACTACCTCGGCGATCTGGTCCGTCACCTGCACGAGGATCAGGTCCGCGACGCCTGCATGGAGCGGCTGCTGGTCATGGTCGAGGCGCGTGAAGCCCAGGCCGGGGGCTGACGTCGCCCGGCGACCTGACTCCCGCCCCAAGTCGCGGTTGCGAACAGCGGCGCGGCGCGCCTGGATCCCGCGAAACCGGCCTTCGCCGAAGTCGGCTTTTCGAACTTGTTAACTACTCAATGCGAGTCGGGAGTGTCGCGTTGTGACGTCACGGCGTGGTGTGATTCCAGGGGTGGGTTTCCATGGCGTTCGGCTTTCTGGGAAGCGATCGGCAAAAGGCGGCCAGGGACGCGGAGCGGCTCCGCGAGCTGGAAGCCCAGGCCACGGCGATGGATCGTGGCCAGGCCGTTATCGAGTTCAATCTCGACGGCACGGTGATCCGCGCCAACAGCAACTTCCTGGCCACCGTCGGCTACTCGGCCGGCGAGATCGAAGGAAGACACCACAGACTTTTCTGCACGCCCGAGCACGCCGCGACCCAAGAGTACCACGATCTCTGGCGGGCTCTGAACAATGGCGAGTTCCAGGTCGGCAAGTATGCCCGCGTCGGCAAGGGCGGCCGCCCGATCTGGCTTCGCGCCTCCTACATGCCGATCTCTGATGCGACCGGTCGACCCTACAAGGTCATCAAGTTCGCCCAGGACGTCACCGAGGACCAGCTCGAGCGGCAGCAAAGCGAAGACGCCAGCCGCAAGAACGACGCCGAACAGACAGCAGTTGTCACCACCCTGGCCGACAGCCTGGGGCGCCTGGCCCGCGGCGACCTGAACGCCCGCATCGACGCCAGCTTCCCGGCCACCTACGTCAAGCTCAAGGAAGACTTCAACGCCGCGGTGGTCAGCCTGAAGTCGGCGATGGGCTCGATCAGCGACTCCACCACCGCCATCCACGCCGGCTCGGGCGAGATCGCCAACGCCGCCGATGATCTGTCCAAACGCACCGAGCAGCAGGCCGCCCGTCTCGAGGAGACCGCCGCCGCCCTCGACCAGATCACCGCCACCGTGAAACGCTCCGCCGAGGGCGCCCGCCAGGCGGCCACGGTCGTCACCGGCGCCCGCCAGGACGCCGAACACTCCGGCGAGGTCGTCCGCCAGGCCATCTCGGCCATGGGCGAGATCGAAAGTTCGTCCAACGAGATCAGCCAGATCATCGGCGTCATCGACGAGATCGCCTTCCAGACCAATCTTCTGGCGCTCAACGCCGGCGTTGAAGCGGCCAGGGCCGGCGACGCCGGTCGCGGCTTCGCGGTCGTCGCCTCCGAAGTCCGGGCTCTGGCCCAGCGTTCGGCCCAGGCCGCCAAGGAGATCAAGACGCTGATCTCGGCCTCCTCCGGCCAGGTCGGCAAGGGCGTGCAGCTGGTCGGCCAGACAGGTAAGGCGCTGTCGGCCATCGTCGGCAAGGTGAGCGAGATCCACGATCTGGTCGGCGAGATCAGCGCCTCGGCGCAGGAGCAGGCCACGGCGCTTGGCGACGTGAACTCGGCCGTCAACCAGATGGACCAGATGACCCAGCAGAACGCGGCCATGGTCGAGCAGACCACGGCCGCCGCCCGCTCGCTGCGGGGCGAGGCCGGCCAGCTGACGACCCTGGTCAACCGCTTCGAGGTCGATCGCCAGTCCGCCCGCGCGAGCCGCCAGGAGCAGGCCCCGCCGCCGCGCCAGGAGACGCCCCGTCAGACCTACGCCCCGGCGCCCCAGCGTCCGGAACCCTCCCGGCAGGAGCCGGTCCGCTTCGAGGCTCCGCCGCCCCGCCGGCCGCCGCCTGTCCTGGACGAGAACCCCGTGCATGCCGCCCGCAGCCGCCTGCAGGCCTTCGCCCGCGGCGGAGCTCGCCCCGCCGCTTCGGACGATTGGGAAGAGTTCTAGCCGGATCGCCTTCGCCGACAGATCAACGGGCCGCGCTCCAGACGCGGCCCGTTTTCGTTCTGGAACCTCCGCCGGCCAGGGGGGCATTTGGAACCCGTTAACCATGACGCGGCAAAGTCACTCCCTGTGGTGACGCCCGCTGCGCGGCCCTGACAACCACGGACGACCGGCAAGATATCTGAGGTCCGCCATGAGCGAACACTTCGACCATAGCGCCGACACCCTGGAACTGATCTCCTTCGAGATCGGCGATCAGGAGTTCTGCATCGATATCCGCACCGTGCGGGAGATCCGAGGCTGGACGGCGGCGACGCCGCTGCCCCAGTCACCGGACTACATCCGTGGCGTCATCAACCTGCGTGGCTCGATCATGCCGGTGATCGATCTCCGGGCCCGTCTCGGGCTGGGACTGACCGAACCGTCCTCGCGCCACGTCATCGTGGTGGTGCAGGAAAGCGACCGCTGCGCCGGACTGCTGGTCGACGGGGTGCAGGAGACCTTCACTATCGACGCCTCGCTGCCCCAGTCCCCGCCTGATCTGGGCGACGATCCCGACCGGCGCTTCGTCGACGCGATCATTCCCATCGAAGGCCGCATGATGAGCCGGCTGGTGGTGGATCGGCTCATGCCGATGGCCGAGGCCTCACGCCGCGCGGCCTGAGGCCTCCCGCGCGCCTTCTGCGATCAGGGCGTTGGACGCGGTCTCCAGACGGCTTTCCAGCTCGCGCATGAATTCGCCACGCTTCAACCCCGCCGGAATGGGCGGAAGGAATTCGAAGACGATGGTCCCCGGGTAGCGCATGAAGCCGTGGGCGGGCCAGTGGCAGCCGGTGTTCAGCGCCAGGGGCACCACGGGCATCTCCAGCTCGCGATAGAGGGCGGCGATGCCGGGCTTGTAGTCGGGGGCGTCGCCGGGAGCCTTGCGGGTGCCTTCGGGGAAGATCACCAGCTGCCGCGCCTCGGTGAAGCGGTCCTTGGCGTCGCGGACCAGCTTGCGCAGGGCGGTCGCGTGGGCGCTGCGATCGACGACGATCATGTCGGCCTTGCTGGCGTACCAGCCGACGAACGGCAGCCAGCTGAGCTCCTTCTTGAGCACGAAGCAGGCCGAGGGCATCACCGTGAAACAGCCGAAGATGTCGAAGAAGGCGTGGTGCTTGCCGGCCACCAGGGCGGCCCCCTTGGGCAGGTTCTCCAGGCCGCGCACCTCGAACCGGATGCCTGCGATCACCCGGAGCAGGACCGCCACGCCCTTGCCGTAGAGGGTCAGGGCCCGGGACACCCCGCTTCGCGGGCCCAGCAGCAGCGGCGCCATCAGCAGGGCGACGATCGTGGAGTAGAGATAGAAGGCGATCGTGAAGAGCAGCGACCGAAGCCAGATCAAGAGGTCGTTTCCTTGGTTTGCGCCGCCGGCGCCGCGTCGCGCGGTCCCAGCGCCAGGAAACTCTCCCGGGCCAGAATCGCCAGGTACTTGGAGTACTCGACGATCAGCCGTCGCGCATCGCCCTCCTTGCGCCACCAGCTCCGGACGTCGACCAGACCGGTCGCGACCGGATACTCGATCAGCGCCGCCTCCGGCATCGCCGCCCTGATCTCCAGGATCGACCGGGGCATGTGGTAATCGGAGGTCACCACGATCAGGCGGGTGAAGCCCTTGCCCCGGGCCCACTCTGCGATCTCTCCGGCGTTGCCGATGGTGTCGGCGGCCGTGTAGCCGAGATCCACGCAGCAGTCGTAGATCGGCTTCACCGCCCGGCTGACTTCCAGGATGTCGTCGCGGCTGGCCTCGCGGTTGACGCCGGAGATCAGCAGGCGCTTGCCCTTGCCACGTTCCAGGAGACGGGCGGCGGCCTCCAGGCGCAGATCGGAGGCGCCGGTCAGGGCGACCACGGCGTCGGCCACGGGCGGCTCGGCCGGGGGGATCGACCGCTCGATGCGCTGGGCGAAGGCCACAAGGCCGACCACCCAGATCAACAGGACGACGAACAGGGCCGCCAGCGTCCTCACGCCATCTCTCCGATCAGCCCCCGTGCGGCGACGCGGGCGGCGACCGCGGCGACCAGCGCCGCGAGAAACGGCGTCGGCGCCACGGCCAACAGATCCAGCCAGGCGACCGGCAGGACCGGGGTCAGCCCCTGTCCTCCTCCGGCGAGTCTGGCCAGCGCGCCGATACTGGCCGCGCCGGCGGCCCCGAACAAGCCCGCGACCGCCGCCACGCGAGCGAACCGGCTCTGGAACAGCTTGACCACGAAATTCGCCTGCGCGCCGGACAGGTGCAGCACCTCGATGGTTTCGCGGTGGGCAGCCATGGCCGCGCGGGTGGCGAATCCGATGGCCGCCGCCGCCGCCGAGGCGATCAGCAGGAAGACGCCCAGCGCCGCCCACCGGGCGATTCCGGCCGCCCGCTCGATGTCGGCGATCCACAGGCTGTGGTCATCGACCGTCGCATCGACGCCGGCCGCCTTCAGGGCCTTGTCCAGGGCGACGGCGGTGGCCGGCGCCTTCGGGTCGAGGTCGACGGTCACCAGTCGCGGGATGGGCAGATCGTCCAGCAGCGCCTCGCGACCGAGCCAGGGCTCCAGCAGCGCCTCGGCGCGCGCCTTCTCCAGAGCCCTCGCCTCGGTGACGCCCTTGACGCCGGACAGCGCCTCGGCGGCCCGGCCGGCGGCGGTGTCGGGTGTTTCGCCGCCGATGGCGCGGACGACCACGGTGGCCGAGCCGGTGAGCTGGCCGGTCCAGCCGCGCGCGGCGCGGTCGGCGGCGAGGCCCCCGATGGCGGTCAGGCAGGCGAGAAAGCACAGCACCGCGACCACGAAGACCAGGGCCCCGTCGCGTGGGTCCTTGCGCGGCAGCAGCGGGGCGGGCTTCCAGCGGCGCGGATCGAAGATGTTGCTCATCCGGCCCGCTCCCCGACGCCGCGGCCGAACATCCGCAGCCGCCCGCGATCCAGGTGGAGCACAGGCTGTCCGGAGCGGGCGACGAGGTCCTCGTCGTGGCTGGCGATCAGAACCGTGGTGCCCAGCCGGTTGAGCTCGACGAACAGCTTCAGGATGCGGATGGCGTGGGCGTCGTCGACATTCCCGGTCGGCTCGTCAGCCAGAAGGATGTCAGGCCGGTTGACCACGGCCCGGGCGATGGCCAGCCGCTGCTTCTCGCCGCCGGACAGGGTCGGGGGCAGGGCGTGCATGCGGTCCTTCAGCCCGACCCACGACAGCAGTTCGGCGACATCGGCGCGATAGGACTCCGCCTTTGCGCCGGCGATGCGCAGCGGCAGGGCGACGTTGTCGAAGGCCGACAGATGCTCCAGCAGCCGGAACTCCTGGAAGACCACCCCGATGCGGCGGCGCAGGAACGGCCGGTCGGCCGCGTGCACGGCGTCGACATCGCGGCCGAACAGTTCAATGGTCCCCCTTGAGGGACGTTCGGCGAGATAGATCAGCTTCAGCAGGCTGCTCTTGCCCGCGCCCGAAGCGCCGGTGAGGAAATGAAAGCTGCCCGCGGCAAGGTCGAACGAGACGTCCTTCAGGACCTCCGGCGCGCGCCCGTAGCGCATGCCGACGCCGTCGAAGCGCAACACGGGCCCGGCGACCGCGTCGCCCTCGAATACGGCGTTCTGGTTTCTGGACATGGGAGCCGAAATCGGCGACCTCGGGAGGAGGAGCGGGGAGCGTCCGATTCGCTGGCATGATACTGACCTGTCCCGAGTGCGCTACCCGATATTTCGTGCCTGACGACAAGGTCGGCGCCAGCGGCCGCACCGTGCGCTGCTCGGCCTGCGGCAACCGCTGGACCGCCGAAGGCCAGGCCGATCTCGAGCTGTTCGTCGATCCCGAGGCCGGTGCCCTCTCCAAGGACGCCGACAAGTCCGACGAGACGCCGGTCAGCGACCTGCCCGGCGAGGAACTGCCCAAGGTCTTCCGGCAGAAGGCCACCAACGAGCGCCGCGTGCGCGAGGCCGCCACGGTCGGCGTGGTCTGGGCCGGCATGGCCGTTGCGCTGATGGCCCTGGTGCTGGGCGGGGTCGTCTTCCGGGGCTCGGTCGTCGAGATGTGGCCCCGCACGGCCAGCGCCTTCGCCGCCGTCGGCCTGGACGTCAATCGCGTGGGGCTGGAGATCGAGGAGGTCGCCGCCGAGGCCGCGCTGCAGGACGGCCATGCCGCCCTGGCGGTGTCGGGCGTCATGCGCAACGTCGAGGATCGCCCGGTCACCGCGCCGCCGCTGCGCATCAGTCTGCTCAACAAGGCCGGCAAGGTGGTGGCGGTAAAGCTGGCCAGCCCGGCTGATCCGGTGATCCCGCCGGGCGAGACGCGCCACTTCGCCCTGGCCCTGCTGGATCCACCGACCACGGCTGCGACGCTCGAGGTCAGCTTCGACCTTACCAAGGGGGCCAAGGGCGAGACCTCGAAGCATCCGGCGCCGAAGGGCGAGACAAAGCGCGTCGCCCTGCGCGGAGAGGTCGGGTCCGAGGCGGCCGATCACGGGCCCGCCGCGCCTGACCACGCCCCGGCCGGCGAAACCGTTCTGGAGGCCACGCCCATGGTCGAGGACGCCGCCCACGCTCCGGCGGAGGGCCATTGATGAGCGAGCCGCAGCCGACGGTCCTTTTGTCCGAACAGGAGGTCGCCGCCCGCGTCGCCGCCGTGGCCGAACAGATCGCACCGCGCATCGACGACGAGACGGTGATGGTCTGCCTGTTGACCGGCGGCATCTGGTTCGCGGCCGACCTGACGCGAGCCCTGGCCCGGCTCGGCCGCCTGACCAAATTCGACGCCCTGTGGCTGTCCTCCTACCGCGACGAGCGCCATAGCTACGGCCGCTGCGAGGTCCGCGCCGATCTGCAGCGTCCGGTGCTGGGCCGCAAGGCGCTGATCGTCGACGACGTGTTCGATACCGGCCTGTCGCTCAGCGAGGCCGCGCGGCTGGTGAAGGATGCCGGGGCCAGCGAGGTGCTGACCGCCGTCTTCGCCAGCAAGCCCTGGCCGACGGCGCGCGCCATCCAGCCCGACTTCGTCGCCTGGGAAGCGCCACCGAGGTTCCTGGTCGGCTACGGCATGGACGTGGCCGGCGGCATGCGCGGACTGCCGTACGTCGGGGCGATGGACTGAGGCGAGGCGGTCTCGCGTGCTCTGGGGGTTCCATTGGCCTGCCAGCTGCTCAAGTCAAAAAGGGCTGGCCACAGTGTCCACCGGGAGGAGTTCCCGGCCTGCCTGGCGACCGTGCGCGCTTTGGTCGAGGACCAGTGCCTCCCGCGCGCCAGCTTCATATCTCCCGACCTGGCGCCGGAAACGAAGCTGGCCGACGAGCAGCTAAAGGGGGCTTGGGTCGGAGGTTCCTCGTAGGCCCGCCCGACCGGCCGCAAGTCCCTGGTCAGAGATTTGACCCCGGGGACTCTGGCGCCTAGCCTTGGTGTCCATGACCACACTGACCACCCTGAGCCCCGGCGACGGCCGCACGATCCTGCTGGTGGTAGCCCATGCGGACGATCCCGCATTGTTTCTGGGCGGCACGATCCTGCGCTGGTCCGACGCAGGATGGCGGGTCGTCTGTGTGCGGGTCACCGATGACCGTTGGGACTCTCACGATCTGTCCGAGGCGGAGACCATCGCGGCCAATGCCGCCGAGTTCCGCCAGGCCGCCGCCGCCCTCGGCATCGCCGAGATCGTCGAGCTGGGCTATGCGACGGACGTTCTGGGCGACGCCAGCGAGGTCGCGCTGCGCGAGCATGTGATCCGCCAGATCCGTACCCACCAGCCCTACGCCCTGGTCACCTTCGATCCCTACGCGATGTATGGTGAAGACAATCAGGATCACATCAAGGTCGCCGCCGCGGTCGACGAAGCCTTCTGGTGCAGCCAGTTCCCGCTGCATCATCCCGAGCATCTCACCGCCGGGCTGGCCCCACACGGCTGTTTCGAGCGGTGGTACTTCGGGCGTTCGGTGGTGCAGGTGACCGATGTGATCGACATCGCCCCGGTGCTGGAGCGCAAGCTGGAGGCCGCTCTCTGCCACCAGACGATGTTGCGGAACTATGTGAACCAGGTGCGGATGCAGGCGAGGACCGGCGGATGGACGCTGCCCATGCTGGACGAGGTCGCCGGTGGCGGCGACCTCAGACCCTTTGTCGAAATGCTGATCCGGGGCGGCGCCCGAGAGGTCGGACAGCGGCACGATCTGGACGCCGCGGAGGAATTTCGCGTCGTGCGGTTCGGCGGCCTTGAGGGATTACTCGGGCGGCACGGTCGCAGGTTCTGAACCGGGTGGTGTAGGCAGTCGGCGGCGCGTCGGCATGACTTCCGCCAATGGGACCTGGGCGCGATTTCAGTTCGGACAAGCCAGCATCTCGGCGCGCCCGCCAGTGTCTGGTCGGCCCTGTAGCGGTCACGACCCGGGCCCGGCCTCAAGACCCCTCCCAGCCGAACACATCCTCCACCCCGACGCCGAACACGCGGGATATCCGGAACGCCGCTTCCAGCGACGGCGAGTACTTGCCGGCCTCGATGGCGACGATGGTCTGGCGGGTCATGCCGATGGCGTCGGCCAGGGCCTGCTGGGTCATCTCGCCGTGGTCGAAGCGCAGGCGGCGGATCTGGTTGCGGATGGGCGGCGGGCCGGCCATCTCAGCGGCTCCGGCGGTAGCCGACGATCACCAGGCCGGAGCGGACGACCTCGCCGACCACAAGCGCCGCCAGGATGGCGTTGGCCATGACCAGCGGGCTGGCGCCAATCAGCCACAGGGCCGAGGCGCAGATGCAGGCGGCGTTCAGGGCATAGAACCCCGCGCCGGCGCCCTTCAGGTCGATGAGCCGCTCCCGCTCGTCCATCGGCGCGTCGGCCGCCTTGCCCGCCGACAGGGCCAGCGCGATGGCGACGATGATCTGGATGATGGTCAGGACCACCACGCCGCCGATGAAGAGGCCGACCGAGCCGGCCTGTAGCGAACGGTCCTGCAGGTCCGGCCACAGCATCCAGAAATAGACGCCCCACACCCCGCCGGTGGCGAGCAGCGAGACCCAGGCGGTCTTTTCACGAAAGGACATGACGGTCTTCTCCGAAGCTATGGGCGGACGGGCCGGCGGCCGGGTCAGGCCAGGCCGCGACGGTAGGCCGTCAGCTCGAGGATCGACTTGGCGGCCTCCGCCACGACGATGGCCAGGACGACGCCATTGGCCACAACGGTCGCCGGCGCATCGACCAGCACAAGTCCGGCCGCCGCCAGCGCAAGGACGGTCAGGACGACATAGGCGAACCGGAACCCCTTCAGTTCGATGAGGTTGTCACGCTCGTCGTCCAGCGCGCCCCGGCCCCGGGGCTCCCGAAGCGCGACCAGAACCATCAGGATAGCCTGCGCCGCCAACACCACGCCCAGCGAGCCCGCGAACAGCCAGAAGGCTTCCGGCCCCTGCGGCTGAACGATGACGACGCGGGCGAAGTAGTGGCCCCAGACACAGAGGCTGGCGAGCAGGGCGATCCAGTGGGCTTTTTCGCGGAAGGTCATGGCGGGCGTCTCGGCTGTGTCGCTCAGGTTGGTCATGATGTAAAAAATTACAGACACTGAGTCCAGTATCTTTTTCATCATGGGTTCGGCGAGCGCTGACGCAAGGTCATACTTGTCGGCCGCCTGCCCGGCCTGACAGGCTGTCCCCGGACCGGCGCAGACCGGCAGGGAGCAAGCGGCCATGGCCTACGAAACCATCCTCACCTCGCTGGACGCCGGCGTCCTGACCCTGACCCTCAACCGGCCGGAAGCGCTGAACGCCTACACCGCGACCATGGGGGCCGAACTGGCCGACGCCTTTGTCCAGGCCGACGCCGACGACGCGGTGCGGGTGGTCATCGTCACCGGGGCAGGACGCGGCTTCTGCGCCGGGGCGGACATGTCGGCCGGGGCGGACGCCTTCGGCGGCGAGGGCGCGAAACTGTTCGGCGCCGGGCGGCCGAAGACCGGCGCGCCGAAGGGCGGCTTCACCGAAGCCATCTACAGCTGCCGCAAGCCGTCGATCGCGGCGATCAACGGCGGCGCGGTCGGGGTGGGGATCACAATGACCCTGCCGATGGACATCCGCATCGCCTCGACGAAGGCCAAGATCGGCTTCGTGTTCGCGCGCCGTGGCTTGGCGCCGGAGGCCGGGGCGGCGTCCTTCCTGCCGCGCATCGTCGGCCTGCCGCAGGCGCTGCGCTGGTGCTACTCCGGGCGGGTGTTTCCCGCCGACGAGGCGCTGGCCGGCGGGCTGGTCAGCGAGGTGGTCGAGCCGGAGGACCTGCTGCCCCGCGCCATGGCGATCGCCCGCGAGATCGCCGACGAGACCTCCGCCATATCCATCGCCATCACCCGCGCCTTGCTGTGGCGCTTCTCCGGGGAAGCCGACCCGCTGAAGGTGCTGGGCGTCGACGGCCCGCTGGCCATGGCCATGGGCGGCACGGCCGATGTGAAGGAGGGGGTGGCCGCCTTCCTGGAGAAGCGCAAGCCGAACTTCCCGGGGAAGGTGTCGACAGACATGCCGAAGCCCTGGCCGTGGTGGGAGTAGTATTCTTCTCCCTCCCCCTTGTGGGGAGGGTGGATCGGCGAGCTGCAGGCGAGACGAGACGGGTGGGGCAAGCAGCGCTCCTCACCTGACTCAGAATGCGGCCACCCCTTGCCCCACCCTGACCTGCTGCGCAGGTCTGTCCCTCCCCACAAGGGGGAGGGAGTAGGCTACCGCCACTCTCCCGGGGCCTCGTCGGCCAGCATCTCGTCATAGCTCGGCCGCTTGCGGATGACCGCGTAGCGGTCGCCGTCGACCAGCACCTCGGGGACCAGGGGGCGGCTGTTGTACTCGCTGGCCATGGCCGCGCCGTAGGCGCCGGCGCTCATGAAGGCGACGAGGTCGCCCGGGCCCATCGGCGGCAGCAGCCGCTCGCGGGTGAAGGTGTCGCCCGTCTCGCAGACCGGGCCAACCACATCGAGCGGCACGGGCGCGGCGTCCGTCGCCTTTACCGGGCGGATGTCGTGGAAGGAGTCGTACATGGCCGGCCGGATCAGGTCGTTCATGGCCGCGTCGAGGACCAGGAACTTCCGCCCCTCCGGCCGCTCGTGCAGGTGGATGACGCCGGCGACCAGAACGCCGGCGTTGGCGGCGATCACCCGGCCGGGCTCGAAGGCCAGGCGGATATCCTCCAGGCCCTCGACCACCTTCGTCACCATCGCAGCGTATGCCGCCGGCGCCGGCGGATCAGGCTGATTGAAGTAGGGCACGCCCAGGCCGCCGCCCAGGTCCAGCCGCTCGACGGTCAGCCCCTCGGCCCGCAGGCTCTCGACCAGGCCCCGCATTTTGCGGAAGGCGGCCTCGAACGGGGCCAGGTCGGTGATCTGGCTACCGATGTGGCAGGCGACGCCCAGCGGGTTCAGGTGCGGATGGTTAGAGGCGTTGGCGTAGAGCCGCGCCGCCTCGGCGAAGGAGACGCCGAACTTGTTCTCGGCCTTGCCGGTGGCGATCTTGGCGTGGCCGCCGGCGGCGACGTCCGGAATCACGCGGAACACGATCGGGGCGCGGAGCTGGAGCTCCTCGGCCACAGCCGCGATCAGCTTCAGTTCCGGCTCGGACTCGACGTTGATCTCCGAGACGCCCGCCTTCAGCGCGAAGGCGATCTCGCCCCGGGTCTTGCCGACGCCGGAGAAGACGATCCGCTCACCCGGGATGCCGGCGGCCAGCGCCCGGCGGATTTCGCCCTCGGACACCGTGTCGGCCCCGGCGCCCAGGTCGCCCAGGACCTTCAGGACCGAGACATTGCTGTTGGCCTTGACCGCATAGGCGACCAGCGGATCGACGACCCCCGCATCGACCAGGGCGCCGCGAAAGACGGTGTAGTGCCGCTCGAACGTGGCGCGGGAATAGACATAGACCGGCGTGCCGACCTCATCCGCGATCCGGGACAGGGGGACGCTCTCGCAATGGAGCTCGTCGCCCCGGACCTCGAAGTGGTTCACGCTGCTCTCAAGTCTGGTCTAGCGGGGGTCGGAGCCCGGGCCCGCGAAGGGGTCGGACGGACCGCCGCCGATCGGCGACTCGCGGGTGTTGCCGCGGCTGGAGGCTGGATCGGCCAGTTCCTCGTCCGAGCGCGGGTCGGACGTCTGGTTACCGCGACCGGCCATGGCGCGACGCTCGGCCTCGAAGGCGGCGCGCTTGGCGGGATCCTCGGGACGCTCCAGATCGCCGAGCGAGCCGCAGCCGGTCAGGGCGACGCCCGCCAGCGCCAGCGACAGCGGAATGAGACGGGAAGCCTTCATCGCAGGGAGTCCTTCCAACGCGCGACCTGGGCCCGAACCTGATCGGGCGCCGTTCCACCCCAGCTTACGCGGCTTGCGGCCGAAGCGGCAGGGGTCAGGACGTCGAAAACGTCGCTGGTTATGCCCTGGTTGAGCGCCTGCAGTTCCAGCAGCGGCAGATCGGCCAGATCGACGCCCAGCTGCTCGGCCCGTTTCACCGCCGCGCCGGTGACGTGGTGGGCGTCGCGGAACGGCAGATCGAGCTCGCGCACCAGCCAGTCGGCCAGGTCTGTGGCGGTGGAGAAGCCGGCCCCGGCGGCGGCGGCCATACGGGCCGTGTTGGGCTCCAGATCGCGGACCATGCCGGTCATGGCCAGCAGCGCCAGCTCCAGCGCGTCGAAGGCCTCGAACGTCGGGACCTTGTCCTCCTGCATGTCCTTGGAATAGGCGAGCGGCAGGCCCTTCATGACCACCGTCAGGGTGGTCAGGGAGCCGAGGATGCGGCCGACCTTGGCCCGGATCAGCTCGGCGGCGTCCGGGTTCTTCTTCTGCGGCATGATCGAGCTGCCGGTGGTGAAGGCGTCGCTCAGCCGGATGAAGCCGAACTGCGGCGTCATCCACAGCACGATCTCCTCGGCCAGGCGCGACAGGTGGGTGGCGCAGATTGTCGCCGCCGACAGGGCCTCCAGTGCGAAGTCGCGGGAGGAGACGCTGTCCAGGGAGTTGGCCGTGGGGCGGTCGAAGCCCAGGGCCTTCGCCGTCATCTCCCGGTCGATGGGGAAGGGGCTGCCGGCCAGGGCGGCGGCGCCCAGCGGGCATTCGTTCATGCGGCTCCGGGCGTCGCGGAAGCGCGAGGCGTCGCGGCCGAACATCTCGACATAGGCCATCAGATGGTGGCCGAAGGTCACCGGCTGGGCCGGTTGCAGGTGGGTGAAGCCCGGCATCAGGGCGTCGGCGTGGGCCTCGGCCTTGTCCAGAAGGGCGGCGATCAGGTCGTTGATCTGGGCCGCCGACCGCTCGGTCGCTTCGCGCACCCAGAGGCGGAAATCGAGCGCGACCTGGTCGTTGCGCGAGCGGGCCGTGTGCAGCCGGCCGGCCACCGGACCGATCAGCTCGCGCAGCCGGGCCTCCACATTCATGTGGATGTCCTCGAACTCCTCGCGGAACGGGAAGGCGCCGCTTTCGATCTCGGCGTGGATGGCGTCCAGTCCGCGCTGGATTTGCGCCTCATCCTCGCTAGATAAGACTCCGGCCTTCGCCAGCATGGCGGCGTGGGCCTTCGAGCCGGCGATGTCCTGCGCCCAGAGGCGCCGGTCGAAGCCGATCGAGACGTTGATCGCCTGCATCAGGTCGCTGGGGCGCGCCGAGAAACGTCCGCCCCACATGGCCTGGCCCTCTCCGGAGGGCTTGGACGTGTTCGAGGGGTTGTCAGTCATATGAGCGAAGTCCAGCCGGCCAAACCCGGGCCCGACCTGTTGAAATGGGCCATCCGGGGCCTCGCCCTGATCGGCGCGGCGGCGGTTCTATACGTCATCGTCGCCAGTTCGTTCAAACCCAAGGAGTCGGCCGATCTGCGCGACCTGAAGCGCGGCGAGCTGGCCAAGCTCGAGGTGTCGATCCCCGGGCGCGCGGCGCCGCCCCAGACCTTTCTCGATCCGGACGGCAAGACCGTCTCCGTCGCCGACTTCAAGGGCAAGGTGCTGGTGGTGAACCTGTGGGCCACCTGGTGCGGGCCCTGCAAGATCGAGATGCCGACCCTGGCGGCGCTTCAGGCCGCCTACCAGACCCAGCCGCTGGTCGTGGCGCCGGTGAGCGTCGACCGTGACGAGGACCTGAACCTGGCCGTGGCTTTCATCAAGCAGAACAGCCCGCTCAAGCTCTACCGTGACCCCGGCTACAAGCTGGCCTTCGGGCTGGAGCCGCGCGCGGCGGGCTTCCCGACCACCATCATCTACGACAAGACCGGCGTCGAGCGCGCCCGCCTCGCCGGCGACGCCGACTGGAACGGCAAGGAAGCGCGGGAACTGATCGAGCGGCTTCTGGCGGAATGACGCCTGCCGAACGTCTCGCGCTGGAAGACGTCTCCGCCCGGGCCTGGCCGGCGTTGCATACGGCCCGGGTCGGCGGCTGGCGGCTGAACGCCTCGACGGGGCACACGGGCCGGGCCAACACCTGCTGGGCGCTGGAGGCGCCGGACCGGCCGCTTGAGGAGGCTCTGACCCGGGTCGAGGCCTGGTACGCCGGCTTTGGCCTGCCGAAGAAGTTCAAGACCGTCGATGGCGCGCCGCATCCCGGAGACGTCGAGGCCTTCCTGCGCGCGGGCGGCTTTTCGCCTGATGCCGAGACGAAGGTTATGGTTGGTCCGGTCGGCGGCGTGAATGACGGCGTGCTGCTGGAGGGCGCGCCCGGCGAGCTGTTCCAGGGTGGGCTGTTCGAGACCCTGTACCGCGACATGGCCGATGCCGAGGAACGGCTGGCCACCCTGCGCCGCATCGCCCAGCCGGTGCGGTTCGCCCGCATCGAGGCCGACGGCCGGGCCGTGGCGGTTGGCGCAGTGGCGGTGGACGGCGACTGGGCCGGCGTTTCGGTGATGCGGACCTCGCCGGACTTCCGGCGGCAGGGTCTGGCGGCGCGGATCGTGTCGGCCTTGCTGGACTTCGCGGCAGGGCACGGCGCGACGCGCAGCTACCTGCAGGTCGAGGCGAAGAACGAGACGGCTGTGGCGCTTTACGAAAAGCTCGGCTTCACGACGACGTATCAGTACCGCTACTGGGCCCGCTGAACCGCCGAGCGCTGGGCGATCACGACACCGGCGAGCGTGAGGGCTCCGCCCAGCATCTGCACGCTGGTCAGGGCCTCGTGGAACAGGAACCAGGCGACGATGGCCGCCACCACCGGTTGCGCCAGGACCACCACCGAGGCGATCGAGGCCGGCAGCCGGCCGAGCGCCCAGGCGATGGAGCCCTGGCCGGCCACATGGGCGACCGCCAGACCGATACAGGCCCACCAGCCGCCCATCGAGCCCGGCATGATCTGCTCGCCCAACACCAGCGCCACGATCAGCATCACCGGCGCCGTCGCCAGGCTGGACCAGAACATGGCCCGCGACGCGCCTTCGCCCTGGCGGGCCCGGCGCATGGCGATGAAATAGAGGGCGTACCAGGCGGCCGTCGTCAGCGAGAGGATATCGCCAAGCAGAGGCGCGGATGACTGCCCCTTCGCCGCCCCCGCGGCCATCGTCCAGGCGCCGGTCAGGGCCAGGGCCAGGCCGACAAGGAAGACGCGGCCGGGACGCTCCCGGAACAAGAACCAGGCCACCGCCGTCACCACCACCGGCGACAGGTTGGCCAGCACCGTGGCGTTGGCCACCGAGGTGTAGCGGATGCCGTAATGCCAGAAGGCCAGGTCTCCGGCGAAGAACAGGCCCGCCAGCAGGCTGGCCGTCGAGGGCCTCAGCCCCAGCCCGCGCCCGTCGCGCAACATCATCGGCAGCAGGATCGGCAACGACAGCGCCATGCGCCAGAACCCGGCCGCCGCCGGACCGGTGTCCGCCAGCCGCACGAGGTTCGGCACGAACCCGATGGCGCAGGCGCCGACGATCAGGGCGATGAAGGGCAGGGCGCGGTGGCCGGTTGCGGTCGGCGCGGCGCCCTCGCTCATCCCGGGAAGCCGAGTTCGGCCCGCAGGGCCTGGGCCGTGACCCCCGACGCGCGGATCTCGCGCAGGGTCTGGGCCTTGTCCCGCTTGGCGAAGCGCCGGCCTTCCGCGTCGGTCAGAAGCGGGTGGTGGCAGTAGGCCGGTGTCGGCAGACCCAGCAGCGCCTGCAGCAGGCGCTGCGGGTGGGTGGCCTCGAACAGGTCATGGCCGCGGATGACGTGGGTGATCTTCTGCTTCGCGTCATCGAGCACGACAGCCAGATGGTAGGCGACGCCGACGTCCTTGCGGGCCAGGACCACGTCTCCGGCCAGCTCCGGACGCGCGACGATGCGGCCGCGTTCTCCCCTGGGCCCCTCGCCGTACTCGCGGAAGCTCAGCTTCTGGAAGGCGCCGACGGCCTCGCGCGCTTCGTCCAGCGACAGGCGCCAGGCGAAGGGTCGGCCCTCGGACAGGAAGCGGTCTTCCTCGTTGGGATGCAACGGCCCGCCACGGAACGCCTCGACCGGTCCATGCGGCGCGCTGACGGCGGCTTCGGCAATGTCCTTGCGGGTGCGGAAGCAGCGGTAGACCAGGTTCCGGGCGCGCAGCGATTCAATCGCCGCCTCGTAGTCGGCCAGATGCGCCGACTGTCGGCGGACCGGCTCCTCCCAGCTGATTCCGAGCCATGCCAGGTCTTCCAGCAGGGCGGTCTCGTACTCGGGCCTGCACCGCGTGGCGTCGATGTCCTCGATGCGGAGGATAAAGCGCCCGTTCACAGCCCGGGCGGCCTCGAAGGCGGTCAGCGCCGAGAAGGCGTGGCCGCGATGGAGGTATCCCGTGGGGGAGGGGGCGAAACGGGTGACGAAGGAGGCGCTCACCGGTCCTCTCTAGACCGGCAAGCCCGCCAATGCATCAGCCTCGGCGCGTCAGGTGTTGGCGAGGGCGTGGGAAGAGGCCTTCCGGGACGGCGCAGGCTCAACGGCCCGCGCCCTGCCGTATCCGCCGGCTTCAGACCTTCGTCGCCCTGGTCGCCTGGAACATGCCCAGGTGACCGAGAACCCCACGGAGGAAGGCTTCTTCGCCGCCGAGACCGATCTTGAGGCTCTCGAACTGCTTGAAGGTGCTCATCTCGGCGAGGCCGTGGGCGGCGCACCAGGCAGCGATGGTCGCCAGCTCGATATCGACCTCCGCGACCTCCGGTCCCGCCACTTTGCGGAAGGTCTCCCGCACCAGGCAATAGGCGCTGTCCTCGTTGTCCTGCATGCCCTCGGGCAGTTCGTCCTTGTCGCGCGAGCAGTCGTACATCACCCGATATAGCGCGGGGTGCTGCTGCGAGAACTGCACGTAGGAAACCCCGATCTCGGTCATGAGGGCGGCCAGATCCGCGGCCCGCTGCTTGGCGCCGGTCATGGACTCGCCAAGCATGTCCCAGCCCACGTGCGCAACGGCGTCGAGCAGTTCGCCCTTGTCCTTGAAGTGGTGATAGGGCGCCGCCGGACTGACCCCCGCTTCCCGCGCCACCGCGCGCAGCGACAAGGCCGTCGGGCCTTCGCTCTCGAGAATCCGACGAGCCGCTTCGACGAGCGCCCGGCGGAGATCGCCGTGATGGTAGGGCCGGGATTCGGCGGCTGCAGCTTCTCTCATGACGGTCACTCTAAAACTGAATCCGAACGACGTAAAGATTGATCTTGACGCCGTTCAGATAGGTGCTATCTAAGCATTGTCCAGATCGGACAGCCCTTCCTCCCCGAGGGGACATAACGAGGGCCCGGAAAGCGGGTCCATAACTCAAAGGATGTGTGTCATGTCGGTTTCCAACCTCGTCGCCTTCGAACGCTTTTTCGACCGCTCCGCCGCGGTCTTCCTGCTGGCTCTGGGCGCGGCCCTCGCCGGCGCTGTCGTCTTCGTCGGCGGCTAGGACCAGTCTCTCGCTTGATCCATCCGCCTGCTCCGACAACGGGCAGGCGGCGAGACCAGGACCCTGGGGCGCTTCGGCGCCCCTTTTCTTTTTTGGAGTCGCCGTCGTCACCTGTCGGGGAACAGTCTCCGTCTTGGTCCTGTCGCCGATACGGGTCTATCCTCTGAGTCGCGTTCGGGGGTGTTGGCGATCCCTGATGAGACGCGGAAAGCGAGGCAGGTCTTCAGGTCGGTCGCGTACTTGATTTCGCAGCTCCCGCGGGAGGTGTCCGATGCAGGTGCTTAAGGTGCCGCCGTCGGGCTGGCCGGCCCTGGTGCTCAACGCGGACTACCGTCCGCTCAGCTACTATCCGCTGTCCCTCTGGCCCTGGCAGGAGGTGATCAAGGCGGTGTTCCTTGATCGCGTCGAGGTCGTGTCGACCTACGACAAGATGATCCACAGCCCCTCCTTCGAGATGCGGCTGCCCAGCGTTGTCTCGCTGAAATCCTACGTTTCGCAGGACCGGCCGCCGGCCTTCACGCGCTTCAACCTGTTCCTGCGCGACAGTTTCGCCTGCCAGTACTGCGGCTCGGGCCAGGATCTGACCTTCGACCATGTCGTCCCCCGCTCCCGCGGCGGTCGCACGACCTGGGAGAACATCGTCACGGCCTGCGCGCCCTGCAACCTCGCCAAGGGCGGCCGCACGCCGCGCGAGGCCCATATGCAGCCGCACCGCCATCCCCGCCGGCCGTCCATGCACGAGTTGCAGGACCATGGCCGCCGCTTCCCGCCCGGCTTTCTGCACGAAAGCTGGCTGGATTATCTCTACTGGGACATCGAGCTGGAGGCCTGACGGTCGCGGCGCACACCGGATGTCAACGAACGACCGGTGATAGTGATGACATGACCACCTCGGCATCCTCCACGCCTGTCGACCGCCGCCGCGATTCGCGGAGCCGCGCCCTGCTGGCGGGCAAGCTCGCCAATGAGGACGCGACCCAGACCCTGGACTGCGTGATCCGCAATCTCAGCGCCGACGGGGCGATGATCGAGACCTCCGCCCCGCATCTGGTGCCGCGGGAGATGCATCTGGTGCAGATCAAGGAAGGCATCGTCTGGGATGCGGAAGTGATCTGGCGGCGCGGCAATCGCGTCGGGCTGAAGCTCAATACCCGTCACGACCTTCGCGAGACGACGGAGAAGCAGTTGAGGGCCCTCCGCGCCATCTGGAGCCAGATGGCCCTGCGTTGACGCCGGGGTCAGGCGACGGTCGGCGGCGCCTCGGGATCGAGCGGCGGGGCGACGTCCGGTTCGGTGGGCAGGTCAGGATCGGTCGCCGGCGGCGACGGGTCGAAGGCCGGCGCGGGATCGGTGTCGGGAAACGCGTCTGGGTCGGACATGGGAACTCCTTCCCCATGCCAACCGATGCGGTCCCTGAAGGTTCCTAGATCTTCTCGCTGATGCGGATCGCCGCCTTGCAGCCGGCCTGGATAACCGCCGCCAGCAGCGGATAGGCTGGCGCCTCGCGGGCGCCTTCCTCGATGGCGATGTCGCGGTGGGCCAGTTCCTCGTCCCGGAACTGCGACAGTTCGGCCGCCAGCTCGGGATCCCGGTCAGCCAGCTCGGCGATCTGGGCGGCGTAGTGCTCCTCGATCACCGACTCGACGGCCTCGGTGCAGGCATGGGCGGCCTTGTCGCCCATCAGGGCGGTGCCGGCGCCAAGCATGAAACCGGCGGCGCGCCACAGCGGCGCCATCAGGGTGGGACGGACCCGGTGTTCATTGAGCAGGGCGTCGAAGCGGGCGAGGTGGACGGCTTCATGGCCTTCCATCTCCGCCAGCTGTGCCGTCATGCGCTCATGGCCGCGCGCCTTGCCCAGCACCGCCTGCTGGCCCCGGTAGATGTGAACTGCGCCGAGCTCGCCGGCATGGTCGACGCGGAGGATCTCGGCCAGCCGCGCCTTGACCGCGCCACGACCCGGGCGAAGGGGGACGGCGGCGGTCATGCATAGGCCTTTCGGGTTGCCAAGGCGCTCATGGCAACCAGCGCCAGCGAAATGAGCACGTTCCAGCCGGCCATCGACAGGCCCAGGAACACCCACAGCGCCTTGTCGCAGGACGGCGGCGCGATGCGGTCTTCGCCGTTGAGAGCCGCCATCATGTCGGCGGCGCTGACGCCGCCGGTCCCGCCGCCGGCGCAGACCGACGGGCCGGGCCACCAGCCCCACTCCGCCCCGGCATGGTACGCCGCGACGCCGGCGCTCACCAGGAAGACGAGGCCGAGCAAGGCGTTGAAGAGGCGCTTCAGGTTGGCGCCGGGGCCGGTGCGGACGACGATCATCCCGACCAGGGCGACGGTCATGGCGACCCAGTAGACCTCCCGCTGCTTGAGGCAGAGGTAGCAGGGCGCCAGGCCGCCGATCCGCTCGAAGCCATGCGCGACGGCCAGCATCAGCGCCGACGACAGGAAGGCCGTCAGCCGCCAGCGGGTCAGGACTGCGTCGAGAAGTCGGATCATGATCTCATTCTGGCCAATTGTGCGCCGACGTCCATGGGGATCACCCGCCAAACAGCGCGCCGAACCAGTCCAGCACGGCCTGGCCGCCGACTCTGTCGAACAGGCTGACCGCCCAGGTGGCGCCGAAGGCGAGACCCACGGCCACCGCCGCCAGCGCCGTGATCCAGGCCAGGGCGACCAGCTCGCCGGCCAGGACGAACAGGCCGTCGCGCTCGATCAGGCCGGCGGCCATCAGGGTCAGACCCAGCGATGGGACCGAGTTGGTCATCGGCAGGATGATGGTGAGCGTCGCCAGGATCATCATCAGGGCCGCGAAGCGTTCACCCGCCACGGAGGTCATCAGCCGCAGCCGCGGCTTCGAGAGGCGCTCGATCCAGCGCATCCGCTTGTCGGCGAAGTCAGCCATGCGGCCGAGCCATTCGCGGGAGATGCGGCGGCGCAGCCAGCTGGCCGGAAGCCAGGGCTCGCGCCGGCCCAGAAGCATCTGCCCGGCCAGCAGGATGATGGGAATGCCCACGATCTGCGGCACGCCGTAGAGGGCCGGGACCAGGCAGGGGATGGCCAGGATCAGGATCACAATGCCGAAGGCGCGTTCGTCGAGCCGGTCGAGAATCTCGCTGATCGACAACCCGTCCGGACCTGAGTCGCGCGACATCATCGCCACGAGATTCACGAAACTGCGATCCGGGTCGTCGCGGTATTGTTCCGGCTGGGTCATGGCCCCTTTCTACGGATTGCGCCCGGTCCGGTCGAGCCTTGTCACCGGACGCATATAGTTTCATATGTTACTAAGATCGCCGCCATCCAGACCGCCGCCGAAACGCCGGAGCCCCCCATGAACGCCCGACCCAACGCCGACCTGTTCGACAATCCGCTCGGCACGGACGGCTTCGAGTTTGTCGAGTTCACCTCGCCTGAGCCGGAGGCTCTGAAGGCGCTGTTCGAGTCGATGGGCTTCACGGCTGTTGCGAAACATCGCTCCAAGAACGTGCTGCGCTTCCGGCAGGGCGACATCAACTTCATCCTGAACATGGAGCCGGAGGGTCAGCCCGCCGAGTTCCGGGACGTTCACGGCCCCTCCGCCAACGCCATGGCCTTCCGCGTCCGCGACGCCGCCAAGGCGTTCAAGCTGGCCGTTGAGCGCGGCGCCAGGCCGGTGACCGGGCCGGTCGGTCCGATGGAGCTGAACATCCCGGCCATCGAGGGTATCGGCGGGACCAACCTCTATCTCGTCGACCGATACGGCGCCCAGGAGATCTACGACGTCGACTTCCAGCCGATCGCGGGCGCGGAAGCGGCGGAGGAGGCCAACAGCGTCGGCCTGACCTACCTCGACCACCTGACCCACAACGTCTTCCGGGGCGGCATGGCCAAGTGGGCCGAGTTCTACGAGCGTGTCTTCAACTTCCGGGAAATCCGCTACTTCGACATCGAGGGCAAGGTCACCGGCCTGTTCTCCAAGGCCATGACCAGCCCGGACGGCAAGATCCGGATCCCGCTGAACGAGAGCCAGGACGAACAGTCGCAGATCGAGGAGTTCCTCCGCGACTACAAGGGCGAGGGCATTCAGCACCTGGCCTTCGGGACCGACGACATCTTCAAGACCGTCGAGACGCTGCGAGCCCGGGGCGTGAAGTTCCAGACCACGCCCGACAGCTACTACGAACTGCTCGACGGCCGGGTCGTCGGCCACGGCGAGGACACCGCCCGCCTGAAGAGCCTGCACATCCTGCTCGACGGCGCCCCGACCGAGGGCCAGGGCCTCTTGCTGCAGATCTTCACCGAGAACCAGGTCGGCCCGATCTTCTTCGAGATCATCCAGCGCAAGGGCAACGAGGGGTTCGGCGAGGGCAACTTCAAGGCCCTGTTCGAGTCGATCGAACTCGACCAGATCCGCCGCGGCGTGGTGAAGGCCTGACCCGCTCCTCTCCCTCTTGGGAGAGGGGGACCAGCCGGAGGCTGGTGGAGAGGGAGGCGTCGCAGCCAGCCGGACTGGCGCTATCCTGCCTCAACCGCCGCTCCGGTGAGGAGCGCACAACACCCGCGCTTCCCTCACCACCATGCTTCGCATGGTCCCCCTCTCCCAAGAGGGAGAGGCTTGGCGCTATGATCCCGATCTACGAGGACGAGCCATGAGCAAGCGAAACTGGATCCCGGTCCGCGGCGCGCAGGGCCTGCACAGCCGTCAGGCGCACGCCGACCTGCCCGAGGGGACCTATGAGCGGGAGATGTCGAAGGAGGGCTTCTTCGGCCCGGCCGCCTTCCTCTACCACCGCCGCCCGCCGACCGGCTGGACGAGCTTCGAGGGGCCGCTGCGGCCGCGCGCCTTCGACCTCAATGGGCTGAACGAGGCGGCTCCGTCGCCCTGGGACGCGCCGGTGGTGCTGCACAACGCCGCCTGCGAGATGCGCTTCTGGAAGCTCAGCGCGCCGATGGCGGCCCTTGCCCGCAACGCCGACGGCGACCAGCTGTTGTTCGTGCATGCGGGGGAGGGCGACCTGTTCTGCGACTTCGGCCGCATGCCTTACGTCGCCGGCGACTACCTCTACCTGCCGCGCGGCACGATGTGGCGCCTCTCGCCATCGGCCCCGACCGCGATCCTGACCATCCAGGCGACGAACGGTCACTTCACCCTGCCCGACAAGGGCCTGCTCGGCCCGCACGCGCTGTTCGACCCGGCGATGCTGGACACCCCGGTCATGGACGAGGCCTTCCGCGCCCACCAGGCGCAGGACGGCGAGACGGCGGTCCACATCAAGAAGCGCGGACAGGTCTCGGTCGCCACCTATCCCTGGAACCCGCTCGACGCCGTCGGCTGGCACGGCGAGCTGGCCCCCGCGCGGATCAACGTGAAGGACTTCCGGCCGCTGAACAGCCACCGCTACCACCTGCCGCCGAGCGTCCACACGACCTTCCTGGCTGACCGGTTCGTGGTCTGCACCTTCGCGCCCCGGCCGTTCGAGACCGACCCGGGCGCGATCAAGATCCCGTTCTTCCACAACAACGACGACTACGACGAGGTGCTGTTCTACCACGCCGGCGACTTCTTCAGCCGCGACGGGATCGACGCCGGGATGATGACCTTCCATCCCTCGGGCTTCACCCACGGGCCGCACCCCAAGGCGCTGAAGAACATGCTGGTCCAGACCAAGGCGGCCACGGACGAGTACGCGGTGATGATCGACACCCGCGATCCGCTGGAGGTGGGCGAGGGCGCCGCGAGCGTCGAGAACGCTGCCTACGTCGACAGCTGGAAGGCCCGGGGATGAGCAACGTCGATCCCGACCTCCTCGCCATGGCCGAAGACGAGCTGTCGCGCGCCGTGACCCTGTCCTGGCGCGAGGCGTCGAAGGTCACTCCATGGGGCGATACCTTCGACGGGATTTCGCCTGCCGGGCGAAATGTGCAGGTGGAACGCAACTACCTCTGGTCGGAGGGCGAAGGCGGGGACATTCTGGTCGAGATCGGGGTGTTCGGCGGGCCGTCGCGTTACGACGCGGGGGCCCGGGTCAGCCGGACGATCCGCCGGGGCGGCTAGAACGGCCGCCGGGTCGAGGGGGAGTGGGTATGTTTCCGGATGAAGACGGCTATATCTACGGACAAGAGCCCTCAGGGTTCTATCTGGAGCCAGGCCAGCTGATGGTCGTGGTCTCGTTCTTGACTGCGATCGTCGGCTTGGCGGTGGTCTGCCTGCAGCTCTGGCGCGAATTGCGCAAGCGGAAGGAAACGGAGGCTAAGGCTCCCGTGTACATATTCCAGCAAGTCAACGTTCCGTTGGAGGCGGCGCTTCGATCATCAGGGCTGGCGATCATTCCCGCGGCGCAGCTGCTGGTCGCCGCTATCGACCACTATCTTGCGTCAGTACTTGCGCTCGGGAAAGGTCTCGAGGAGGCGAGCGATCCGCTGCGAGATGCGTTGAAGGGCAAGGCCAAGAAGAAGCACAAGGCCAGGAACGCCGTGATCGCCGCCAATGGCGCGACCGCTGTGATCATCACGACGGGTCGGCGCGCAGGCGGGGGCAGCGCATCTGCGGCGGCGGCAGGCGGCAGCGCCTCGGCCAGCGTGGCCTCGGGTGGCTCGGCGATAGATGTGGTGACACCAGTGCATATTCTGCCCATCACCACGCATGGCGATGACCACTGCGACGCCAGCCACGGCGAAGGCCATGGCCATGGAGACGATCATGGCGGTGACCACGGGCATGACCATGGTCACGAACAGGACGGCGAGGCGTGTGGGATGACCGGTCGCGAGCAGGCGCTGGCGGTGCGCGCCGCCCTTGAGGACTTCGCTGAGTACTGGCAGCGCGATCGCATCGAAAGCGCCTTGCGGTGCGCGCAGCAGGCCCTGCTGTATCCGCCGAAGAGCGCGACGCTTGACGAGCTGAAGAACAAGGCTAGCCACGGAAAAGCCGGCCACTGACACTCCTCCTGACCTCTGAGAGTCCAAATGAAGCTAGCGTCCCTCAAGGGCGGCCGTGACGGCCGCCTCGTCGTCGTCTCCTCCGACCTGGCGTGGTTCACGCCCGCCGACGCCATCGCCCCCACCCTGCAGGCGGCGCTCGACGACTGGGACCGGTGCGAACCCATGTTGCGCGGGCTCGCCGAAAGCCTCGACCACGGCGCGGTGCCGCGCGAGCGCTTCCACGAGCATGACGCCCACTCGCCGCTGCCGCGCGCCTACCAGTGGGCTGACGGCTCGGCTTACGTGAACCACGTGGCCCTGGTGCGGAAGGCGCGGGCGGCAGACATGCCCGAAAGCTTCTGGACCGATCCCCTGATGTACCAGGGCGGTTCCGACGGATTCCTCGCCCCGCGCGACCCGATCCCGCTGGCGGACGAGGCCTGGGGCTGCGACCTGGAGGGCGAGGTGGCGGTTATCACCGGCGACGTGCCGCTGGGCGCCAGCCGCGAGGAGGGCCTGGCCGCCGTGCGGCTGGTCATGCTGGTCAACGACGTCAGCCTGCGCAACCTGATCCCGGGCGAGCTGGCCAAGAACTTCGGCTTCTTCCAGTCCAAGCCGGCCAGCGCCTTCTCGCCGGTCGCCGTGACGCCGGACTCGCTGGGCGATCGCTGGAAGGACGGCAGGCTGCACGGCGCGCTGGAGGTCGAGCTGAACGGCAAGCCGTTCGGCGAGGCCGACGCCGGCGTCGACATGACCTTCGACTTCGGGACCCTGATCTCGCACGCGGCGAAGACCCGGGCCCTGTCGGCCGGGACCATCATCGGCTCGGGCACGGTGTCCAACCGCGACGCCGACGGCGGTCCAGGAAAACCCATCGACCAGGGCGGCCTGGGCTACAGTTGCATCGCCGAGGTGCGCACGGTGGAGACCCTGCTCGCCGGAGAGGCGAAAACGCCCTTCCTGCGCCACGGCGACAAGGTCCGCATTGAGATGCGCGACGCGAAACGCCACTCCATCTTCGGCGCCATCGAACAGGAGGTGGCGGTTCCGGGGACGTGAGGAGACCCAAGGGCATGGCCTCGAACGTGACGCCGCTGCCGACGCGTGACGGCGGCAAGGCCGACGGGCTGGCGCTGGACGATTACCTGCCGTTCCGGCTGTCTGTGGCGTCCAATGGCGTCTCAAGGCTGATCGCCCGGGCCTACGAGGACCGGTTCGGCCTCAGCATTCCGCAGTGGAGGCTGATGGCGGTGCTGGCCGAGGGGCCGCTGTCGCCCCAGGCCATCGTCGCCCGCACGGCAATGGACAAGGTCACGGTCAGCCGCGCCGCGCAGGGCATGTTCACCCGCCATCTGGTGGCCCGCAAGGCGAGCGAGTCGGACGGCCGCTCCCACACCCTGGCGCTGACCGAGACCGGCCGCCGCCTGCACGCCGAGATCGCGCCCCTTGCCCTGGCCTACGAGGCGGCCCTGCTGGCCGGCCTGGCGCCCGCCGAGGTCGCCCAGCTCAAGCGGCTGCTGCAGAGGCTGGAAGGCGCGGCGGCGCGGCTGTCGGGCGAGGGGTAGCCCACACCTTACCCGAACACGCCCGCCCAGGCCGTTTCCGCCAGCGCGCTATCGACCAGCGCCCGGTCGCCTGCGCCCAGCGCCGCGTACTCCTCGCGCAGCCAGCCCAGGCACTTGGCCTGGTAGGCGAACGACTGCTGGCTCCAGGGCTTGCCGTCGATCGTGGTCTCGACGCTGTCCGCGCCGCTCGCCACGGCCGCCGCGTTGGCCAGCAGCAGCGGCGCGTAGACGCGGCCGGTTTCGGCCAGGATCGCCAGCAGGGTTTCAGGCAGTGCCGCCGGATCGAACCAGCCGTCGTCGGCGACCTCGATCCCGCCAAGGTCGTCCGTTGTCCACACCCAGGCATAGACCCGCGGCGCCCGCTTCTCGGTCAGGGTGGAGGGCGTCGGGTCCATGTGGGCCAGCTGGGTCAGCTGGCCGAAGACGCCGAAGTCCCCCGCGCCGGGGCGGTTGCCGAGCAGGAAGCGGTGCTGCTTGAGATGGGTTTCCATCAGGTCGACGAAGCGGACGTAGCTGTCCTCGATCACCGGCCCGGTGACCGCGTTGGACCCCACGTAGCGCAGCCGGCCGATCTGCCGCTCTGAAAAGACCTTGCCCATCGCCGCCAGGGCCCCGTCGCCCAGCGGAGCCGGACCACAGGACGGCAGCACGCCGGCGGCGTGGTCGATGTCCTGCCGGTAGGCCCAGCGGTAGTGGAACATCGCCTTGGTCAGCCACTCGTCCGCATAGTCCTCGAGCAGGGCGTCAAGGAAGGCCAGCGCGGCCGAGGGCGGACGGACGGAGCGGCCCTCGTATTCGCGTTCGAAGCGGCGGATCAGCGGGGTCGAGTCCGTGACCGCCTGCGGCGCGCCATCGGCATCCTTGAGGATGAAGGTCGGCAGCAGCTGGACCTTGGGCCTCGGCCAGTCCGCCGGCTCACGACCCCGGTAGATGTAGCGATAGGGAAGGCGACGGTAGCGCAGCAGCGCCACCATCTTGCGGGTGTAGGGCGAGCCGGGCGCGCCGATCAGCGGGAGGGCATCCATCAAGGGCTCCTGGGACGTGGGGGGCGGCGACCGAGCGCGCCGGGAAAAGTTGACATAGACTATGTCAATACATCGCGGCAGGACAATACCCTTCGACCCGCAGCCTTCGCGTTGACCTTGGCCGGCGCATGACTAGATTGCCGCCCTCGCTCCCCGGCCCGCCGGGGAACCGCGCCGTGCGGGTGTGGTGGAATGGTAGACGCGGGGGTCTCAAAAACCCCTTCCGAGAGGAGTGTCGGTTCGAGTCCGACCACCCGCACCACCGTCGGCTAAGGGGCCGATCACAGCCGCCGATTCGTCGCCGCCGCCGTCAGATCGGGCAGCTGGCGACTTCGAGCTGCAGCATGGTCAGCACCCTGCCAAAGCCGATGTACTGGCCGGCCATCATCGCCAGCTCCAGGAACTCGGCGTCGCTGAAGTGGCGGCGCATGTTGGCCACGTCGTCGTCGCCGATGTTGTGGTGGTCGACGGCCATCTTCTCGGCGAAGTGGATCGCGGCCCGCTCGCGCGGCGTGAATTCGGCGGCGTCGGCGTCATCGACCCCGGCGGCGGCCTCGCTCTCGCTGACCACCTCCGGCGCCATGCGCACGGTCTTGCACAGCACGCAGCCGTTCAGGGTGGCGATCCGCAGCCGGATCAGCTCCTTGAGTCGGGGCTCCAGCTGTCCCGCCCCGCCGGTGTGCCAGGGGTAGTAGAAGCCCTGGTAGGCCTCGACCAGATCCGGGGCCGGCCCGAAGGCGCGGGCGAAGTGGCGGCCCAGCCAGTTGTCCTCCGGCGTCGCGTCGTGGATCGCCTTCAGGTAGGGCGGCAGGGCCTGCGGCTCGACGAGCGGCATGCGGGACATGGGCGTCTCCTTTGGGGGGAGGGGTGAGGGGACAGGTCAAGATGTCCCAAGGGACACCTTAACCTGTCCCCTAAGCCCCTCACGTTCAGCTGGCCGCGCGTTCCTCGGCCAGGGTCGGGAAGTCGGTGTAGCCGCGCGCGCCGTTGCCATAGTAGGCCTGCCGCGGCGCATCGACGATCTCGGCGTTGGCGCGCAGCCGCTCGACCAGGTCGGGGTTGCCGATGAAGGCGCGGCCGAAGGCGACCATGTCGACCCTGCCGGCGTCACGGGCCGAGATGGCCAGATCGCGGTCGTAGAGATTGTTGCCGATCAGCACGCCCTTGAAGAGCCGGCGCAGCTTCTGGGTGTCGAACGACGGTTCGGCCTCGCGCGAGATGCCGGTGTCGCCCTCGACCATGTCCAGCCAGCCCACGCCCAGGCGGTTCAGCTGTTCGACGACATAGGTGAACAGCGGTTCGGGATCGCTGTCCCAGGCGTTGTAGGCGTGACCGATCGGGGCCAGCCGGATGGCGGTGCGCGCGCCGCCCCAGACGTCGATGATCGCCTCCAGCGTCTCGACCAGCAGCCGGGCGCGGTTCTCGATGGAGCCGCCGTAGGCGTCGGTGCGCTTGTTGGTCATGTCGCGCAGGAAGGCGTCGATCAGGTAGCTGTGGGCGGCGTGCAGCTCGACGCCGTCGAAGCCGGCCGCCTTGGCCCGCGCGGCGGCCTGGCGGAACTGATCGACGATGGTCGGGATCTCTTCCAGCGTCAGGGCGCGGGCTTCTTCGTACTCGGCGAAGCCCTTCTCCACGAACATCTGGCCCGGCTGCTTCATGGCGGTCGGCGCCACCGGCGCCTTGCCCTCGAGGTCGAGCGAGGAGTGGCTCAGCCGTCCCGCGTGCCACAGCTGGCTGAAGATCAGGCCGCCCTTGGCATGGACGGCGTCGGTGACCAGCTTCCAGCCTTCGATCTGGTCGTCGCTCCACAGACCCGGGCAGTAGGCTCCGCCGCGGCCGACCGGCGCCACGGCGGTGGCCTCGGTGATCAGCATCCCGGCCGAGGCCCGCTGGGCATAGTAGGTCGCCTGCAGGTCACCCACCTTGCCCGCCATGTCCGCCCGCGTGCGGGTCAGCGGCGACAGCGCGATGCGGTTCTGCAGCGTCAGGCCATTGGCCTCGAAGGGATCGAACAGGTCGGTCATGGCGCGCTTCCCGGAGCTTTGGTGTTGGCGGGAGGGTGGCCGGGCTTCCGTCGGGAGAGACAAGCGGATTTTGCTCTGCCTCCGTTCCATCCGCCGGGCTCTTGTGGGAGCCGGGCTGGCGTTCGCCTTACAGCAAGGAGCGAAGGGTCGTGGGGTATCCGCCCCCAGCGACCGGGCGGCCGGCAGCCCCATCCTTAACGACGCATTAGTCCTGTCCGTTAAACTATCGGGCCGTGCACGCAGGTTGGTGGACGGAGATTCTCTGGTGACTTCGGCGGACCTGGCGGCGCGTTTCGCCTCTCCTGTGGTCGAGGATTTCATCGAAAAGGGCGCCCACCGCTTCGGGCAGACCCTGGACGCCGGGACCTGCGGCGAGCTGCTGGCGGATCTGAAGGCGGACCGGGCCTGGGGAGCCGACTTGTTTCTGGAGGAGGAGGCATTCGATGCCGACCCCCAGTATCGTGGGGTCAATCCCAGGGCCGGCCGGAACCTGCTTGAGCGGTTCGCCGATCGCCTGGCCTTTATCGAGCAGGCGCCGCAGATCGTTGCAGGGCTGACAGCGGTGCTTGGCCAAGGCTACCGCATCCTCGACCGCAAGGTCGTCTGCGGCGTTCCCGACAGCGCCATGCCGGGCTGGCTGAAGACGCGGATCGCCGGCAATCCTGTGAACAACCTCGGGCCCTATGTGCGGCCGCAATACCGCGATGTGACCTATTTCTACGGCATCGACTTCCACCAGGACCTGATCGACTTCAAGGGGCGTGAGGCCGACTTTCTGACCCTGTATGTCTATCTGTCCCGGGTCGGGCCGGATGACGCGCCACTCTATCTGCTGGAGGGCAGTCACAACCTGGGCGCCGCCCTCTTCCCCCATGACCTGCAGCGTACTGACCCTGAGCATTGGCGCTATCGCAGCGCCGATCAGGCCATAGACTGTCGCCAGGTCCTGCTGCTGGGCGAGGCGGGGTCGGTCTTCATGTGGCATGCCTGCACCCTTCACGGGACCCAGCCGGACGCGACCGACCAGGAGCGGATTTCCCTTCGTTATCTGTTCGAAAGGGCGCCGGGCAGCGAGGCGGGAATGGACCGGATCAATGCCCAGCTTCTGGGGCCGCTCCAGCTGGATGACACCCGCATCGACCTCGATGCAGAAGGCGCCGCCCGCATAAAGGCCAACAGCGTCAACCAGGCCTGAGAGGCCAGCGCCTGCGCAACTGTGATCGAGTCGATCAAGGCCAGGAACAGTGCTGGGAATTCAAGAGATTGAGCATGGTTCGGCCCGACAGCCGCCGCACGACCGTAAGGCTATGCCTTACAGGTATGGTTAACCGGATGTGGCTAGCCTTCGCGACATGAACCCACCCAGCGACGCAATCGCGGCCGACCCGCTCCCGGCTCCCACGAGCGGAGAGGACGGCCTGCTGCGCCTTGAGAGGGGGTTGATGCCTGCCGACCTCATGGAAGATGCGGTCGCCACCCTGATCGACATGATGGCGCCCGGTTCAGGCCCTGACGCCGATCTTGATCGGGTCGTTGACGAGGTTCGACGCAGCGACCGGGCGCGTCTGGGCCAGGTCTATGACGCCTTTCGGGAGTCCCTCGTTTTCCAGCAGTTGATCATGGCCGATCCCCTGGTAGCCGCCGCAAGGCAGATGGTCGGCGCCACGCGGGTTCATGCGCCGTTCCAGCATGCCGTGTTCAGGATGGACCTCGCCGGCGAGGCCTGGCGTGGCTTCGGTTGGCATCAGGACTTCCCCTACAATGTCCTCAGCAACCGCTTCGTCACGGCCTGGCTTCCCCTGACCCCCGCGGGGCCGGCCAATGGCTCGATCCAGGCGGCGCCGGACCTGTCGGATCGTCTGTATCCCGTGGACATCCGGTTCAAGCGCGATGGCGAAGGCCGGCGCCTTGCCACCCGCGACGCCTTCATCGCCGAGCATCTGCAGCCAGGCTTTGACGCCGATGCGCAGACCCTGATCCTCGAACCTGGCGATGTCGCCCTGTTTCACAATCGCCTGGTCCATCGCTCCGGCTTCAACCCGGGACCGCGCCATCGCTTCTCTGTGCAGGTCCGGTTTGGCGACCTGCTGGCTCCGGAAATGCTGGCGCGCGGCTGGCGCAACCGCAGGGTTGATGGCTTCGAGACCTTCAAGTCCATCCATCCCGAACTGATCCATTCTGAGGAACAGCCATGATCCCGGCCGACGAAACCCTGCGCTCGCTCCTCCGGACCCATATTGATGATCACGATCTGATCGCCAATCTCGGCAGCTTCGGCAGACGCATGCATTTCATGAAGGCCTTCGCCCACTACGAGGTCTTCAAGCTGGTCGAAGACCTCCCCGGCGATATCGTCGAATGCGGGGTCTACAAGGGGGCCTCCCTGCTCAGTTTCGCCCGTTTCCTGGAAACCTTCTGTCCCGGTGACCGTACCCGCAAGGTGCTTGGCTTTGACCATTTCCGGGGGCTGGCCGACCGGACGGAAAAGGATGGTCGGGACGAGCGCGTCGGGAATACCGCCGAAGGCTGGAACCCGGGCAGCTTCCGCGACACCCTGTTCGCCCTGGTCGAGGCCTTCAATCGTGACGCCTTCGTGCAGGTGCGCCCCCGGATCGAACTTGTCGACGGCGATGTCTGCAAGACGGCGGCGCAGTATGTGGAGGACAATCCCGGCGTCCGCCTGTCGCTGCTGCACCTGGACATGGATCTCTACGAGCCGACCCTGGCGGCCCTGAAGGCCTTCTGGCCCAGGCTGCTCACCGGCGGCGTGGTTCTGTTCGACGAATTCGCCATCCGCGAATGGCCGGGCGAGACCGAGGCTGTCGAGACCTTCTTCGAGGGCAAGCCCCCGCGGATCCGCAAGTTCGGCTGGGCCTCGGCGCCGGGCGGCTATCTGATCAAGACCTGACCCGTGACGCCTGCGCTCGCGGCTGCCGGCGGCAAGCGGCCCCTTCCGTGAACCGCGAAGGGCGACCCCAAACACTCCGCTCATCCTCGCGGGACACAACACTTCCGCGAGGATGAGCGGGGAAATGGGGGGAGGAGACCTGCCCACACCTGCCCTTTGGCCTTGATGGAATGGGAGCGCGAGCGGTCGACCTGGTCAAGGACGGCCCTGCGGGCCGCCGCGTCGCGGCCGGCGTAACCGGTCCTTGAGCAGGACGCCCGCCCGCGCAATGCTCCGCCAAGGCAGAAGGGCGGGGACTGCCGGAGATGGAAGCGGACGCTCCGGGGTGCGCATCGAACAGCCCCCTTAAACTCCGCTCATCCTCGCGGAAGCGAGGACCCAGGTCTTTTTGATGCAGCTTCTCATCGCGGGGATTGGCGCGCACAGCGGCCACGATGCGTGCACCGGCCGTAAACCTGGGTCCTCGCTTCCGCGAGGATGAGCGGGGAAATGGGGGCATGCGCCGCTCGCATGAGGGGCAAAGGTCCGAGGCGGGGGGAACCTAGACGTTGCCCCGTCTTGTGCTACGCATTGCTGGGGAGTCCACATGCACATTTCTGAACGCGACGGAGTATTCACCGCCCAGAACGTCACTGGGCCAACTCACAACTTCCTCCGCTTGAAACTCAACATGGTGCCGCGCGCGAGTTTCCTGTGACCGTCCTTCCTCCATCAGGAAGTTGTCGGCACCATGAGGGCTTAACCGCTGACGAGGTGCTTCCATCCATTCGCGCTGGCGTCGCTCGCGCCAACGCCGCTCTCGGAACCGACTTCGCGGTGATCAGCGCTGAGATAGTCGAGAACGATAGCCGACAGCCTGCGGTCTACGAATACATCGCGGCGAAGATCATCGAACAGGCTGCCCTAAGACGCGTTGCCTGAAGGGTCCGCAATGGGTCGGTAATGGACTCGGCCACTGGCCGCCAGCCGTCATCCTCGGCGCAAGGCCAGGGCCAAGGACGACGGTCATGGTGGAAGCTGACGCCTACTTCAGGTTTCCGCAGAACCGCTGGATCCGGCCGCAGGCATCTTCCAGCACGTCCTCGCTGGTCGCGTAGCTGATGCGGAAGAAGGGCGAGAGGCCGAAGGCCGCGCCGTGGACCACGGCCACGCCCTCGGTCTCCAGCAGTTCGACGGCGAAGTCCTCGTCGGTGTTGATGACCTTGCCGCTGGGCGCGGTCTTGCCGATCAGGCCCTCGACCGACGGATAGACGTAGAAGGCGCCTTCCGGGGTCGGGCAGTGGATGCCGCTGGCCTGGTTCAGCATCGAGACCACCAGGTCGCGGCGCTTCTGGAACAGCTTCGCGTTGGGCTTGATGAAGTCCTGCGTGCCGTTCAGCGCCTCGACCGCCGCCCATTGCGAGATGGACGAGGGGTTGGACGTGGTCTGGCTGATCATCTTGGCCATGGCCTTGATCAGGGCCTCGGGGCCGGCCGCGTAGCCGATCCGCCAGCCGGTCATGGCGTAGGCCTTGGAGACCCCGTTCATGGTCAGGGTGCGGTCGTAGAGCTTCGGCTCGACCTGGGCGATGGTCACGAACTCGAAGTCGTCGAACACCAGGTGCTCGTACATGTCGTCGGTCAGCACCCAGACCTGCGGGTGCTTCAGCAGCACGTCGGCGATCGCCTGCAGTTCGGCGCGCGTGTAGGCCGCCCCCGACGGGTTGGACGGGCTGTTCAGGATCAGCCACTTGGTCTTCGGCGTGATCGCCTTCTCGAGGTCGGCGGCCTTGAGCTTGAAGCCGTTCCCGGCCGTGGTCTCGACCGACACGGGCGTGCCGCCGGCCAGAAGGACCATGTCGGGATAGGACACCCAGTAGGGGGCGGGGATCACCACCTCGTCGCCCGGGTTCACCGTCGCGACCAGGGCGTTGTAGATCACCGGCTTGCCGCCCGGCGCGATGTGGACCTGGCTCGGCTTGTAGTCGAGGCCGTTCTCGCGCTTGAACTTGGCGCAGATGGCGACCTTCAGCTCCGGCATTCCATCCGGGTCCGTATATTTCGTCTTGCCCGCGCGGATGGCGGCGATGGCCGCGTCCTTGATGTTGTCGGGGGTGTCGAAGTCCGGCTCGCCCGCGCTGAGGGCGATCACGTTCTTGCCTTCCGCTTTCAGCGCCCGCGCCTTGGCGCTGATGGCGATGGTGGCGGACGGTGCGATGCGACGCAGGGCGTCGGACTCTAGCGACATGGGGCTCCCCGGACTGTCTGTCGTGTTCGGATTGCCGGGGGTCTTACGCGCGACTCCGCTGCGGTGCAACGAAGCGGGCGAAGGCGCCCGCATCGCTTGACCCGCCCGCCGCTATGCGCGAGGCCTTGGCGGCCATGAAGCGCGTCATCGAATTCATCACCAACATGGACGCCCGGGCCTGGCGCACGGTGGCGGTCTCGTTCCTGCTGTTCGGCGGGGTGGGGGTGGTCTTCCTGTTCGCGGCCCCGCTGCTGGGCGTCAATGGCGAGGCGGCGGTCGAGGGCTGGCTGGGCGCGGCGCACGGGATCTGGGCGCTGCCGGTGGCGGTCAGCGCCTTCGCCATCCTGGCCTTCATCGGCGTGCCGCAGTTCGTGCTGATCGCCGCCGCCGTTGTGGCCTTCGGGCCCTGGACGGGGCTGGTCTACAGCTGGATCGGCACCATGGTGTCGTCCTCGATCGGCTTCTGGCTCGGACGGCTGTTCGGCGGGCGCCTGATCAAGGACGTGGCCAGCGAAGGCGTCGCCCGGTTCATGAAGCTGATCGGTCGTAACGGCTTCATGGCCAGCCTGATCGTGCGGCTGGTGCCGGCGGCGCCCTTCATCGTGGTCAACATGGCCGCCGGCGTCGCGCCGATGAAGTTCCGCCACTTCCTGGCCGGCACCGGCATCGGCATCATTCCGAAGATCGCCCTCACGGCCTTCGCCGGGAACTCGGTGTTCCAGCTGTTCCAGACCATCGGCGAGGGCGGCGGGGACAGCACGCCCCATGTGGTGCTGCTCATCCTGGCCGCCGTGATCTGGGTCGGCGGCGCCTGGGTGGCCCGCAAGTGGCTGCGCAATCGCGAGGACGCGGCGGAGCGCGAGGACGGCGATCAACGCCCCTGACCAAACTGTACCTGAGGTGACAGTTTGGCGTGGTGGTTGCGCTAGCCTTGCCGCAACAAGACAAAACCGGGGGAAACCATGTGCCGTTCGATCATCGCCCTGCTGACGGCTTCGCTGCTGGCCGGACCTGTGGCCGCCGCCGAGGCGCCGTCGCCTGCGACGCTCAAGGCCCAGAAGGCGCTGAAGGACTCGCTGCCCTTCGCCGACCGCCAGGACTACGACTTCGCCACGCGGGGCTTTGTCGGCACGCGGGCCGACCCGGTGATCCGCCGGGCCGACGGCGGCGTCGCCTGGGACCTCACGGCCTGGGACTTCATCACCGGCGAGGCGCCCGGCACGGTCAATCCCAGCCTCTGGCGGCAGGCCGAACTGCTGCGCAAGAACGGCCTGTTCCAGGTGTCCGACACCATCTGGCAGGTGCGCGGCTTCGATATCTCCAACGCCACCTTCATCAAGGGTGAGACCGGCTGGATCGTCATCGATCCCCTGACCACTGCCGAGACGGCGGCGGCGGCCCTGGCGCTGGTCAACGAGAAGCTCGGCGCGCGGCCGGTCGTTGCGGTCATCTACACCCACAGCCACACCGACCACTTCGGCGGGGTGAAGGGCATGGTCAGCCAGGCCGATGTCGACGCCGGCAAGGTCCAGATCATCGCGCCGCACGGCTTCCTCGAGGAGGCGGTCAGCGAGAACGTCATCGCCGGCGCCGCCATGAGTCGCCGGGCCACCTACCAGTTCGGCTACAACCTCGTTCCCGGGCCAGAGGGCCAGATCACCTCCGGCATCGGCCAGGCGGTCTCCAAGGGCACCATGACCCTGATCCCGCCGACGAAGACCATCGAGCGCACCGGCGAGACCCTGGTCATCGACGGGGTGAGGATCGAGTTCCAGATGACGCCGGGCACCGAGGCGCCGGCGGAGATGAACCTCTTCTTCCCCGACTGGCGGATCCTGTGCATGGCGGAGAACGCCAACCCGACGATGCACAACGTCCTGACGCCGCGTGGCGCGCTGGTGCGGGATTCCCGCGCCTGGGCCGGGTATCTGGGCGAGTCGCTGCGCCTCTACGGCGACCGCACCGAGGTGATGTTCACCAGCCACGGCTGGCCGCGCTTCGGCGTCGATGTTGTGCGGGCCTATCTGGCCGACCACCGCGACGCCTACAAATACCTGCACGACCAGACGGTTCGATTGATGAACCAGGGCTACACCGGCGCGGAGATCGCCAACCGCATCGCCCTGCCGCCGGCCCTGGCCCGCCAGTGGTTCAACCGAGGCTACTACGGGACGATGAGCTTCAACAGCCGCGCGGTCTATCAGCGCTACATGGGCTGGTATGACGCCAATCCCGTGAACCTGGCCGTTCTGGATCCCGCCGACCAGGCCGGCCGCTATGTCGTGGCTATGGGCGGCCCGGCCAAGGTGAAGGCCCTGGCCCAGGCGGCGCATGATGCCGGCGACTACAGCTGGGCGGCGACCCTGTTGAACAACGTGGTGCTCGACAATCCGAAGGACACCGAGGCCAGCCAGGCGCTTGCGCGGACCTACGAGCAGCTGGCCTGGCAGGCCGAGAGCTCGCTCTGGCGCAACATCTACCTGTCCGGCGCCGTGGAGCTGCGCAACGGCGGCCCGACGCCCTCGCCGGTGTCCGGCTCGCCCGACATCATCACCAACCTGCCCAGCCCGATGATCTTCGACCTGCTGGCCGTGCGGCTGGATCCGGAGAAGGCGGGCAATGCGAAGCTGCGGGTCATCTTCGCCTTCCCCGAGCGCAAGGAGCGGTTCCTGGTCCAGGTCCGCAACGGCGTCCTGACCGCCGAGCCTGCTGCCGAGGGCGACAAGGCCGACGCGACGCTGACGCTGCCGCGGCCGCTGCTGATGCAGTCGCTGCTTACCGGCGCGCCGCTGGCGGCGAAGGTGATGAGCGGCGAGGCCAAGGTGGACGGCAACCCGCTGGCCCTGCAGCGGCTGACAGGCTGGTTCGACCGCCCGTCGCCCGACTTCCCGATCGTGACGCGGCCGAAGTAGCCCGTTCGCGGACATAATCTTGCGCGGAGGGTCGGATGCACGGCCTCCCGCGCAAGACCCTTGCGCGATTCCACCGGATTCTGTATCCACAACGCATGCAACGCGTGCAAACCAGCCTGCGTCTTCTTCTTACCCCGGGGCTTAGCAGCCCCTGGGCGACCGCTTAGTCGCGCGCTGTCGCGACCGGGTGCTCAGGGGCCTTGTTCTAATCGCCTGATCCCCTGGACCCCGACGAAAGCGACCTTCAAATGACTTCCGTATCCGACGCCGGCCGCGTCATCATATTCGACACCACCATGCGTGACGGCGAGCAGTCGCCCGGCGCCTCGATGAGCCACGACGAGAAGATCGAGCTAGCCAAGATCCTCGAGGAGATGGGGGTCGACGTCATCGAGGCCGGCTTCCCCATCGCTTCGAACGGCGACTTCGAGGCCGTGAAGGCGATCTCGCAGCTGGTCACCGAGAGCACGATCTGCGGCCTGGCCCGCGCCGCCGCCGTCGACATCGACCGCTGCGCCGAGGCTATCCGCCCGGCCAAACGCGGCCGCATCCACACCTTCCTCTCCACGAGCCCCCAACACCGCGACCACATCCTGAAAATGACCCAGGAGGAGGTGCTGGAGGCGGTGATCCAGTCGGTGACGCGGGCCCGCAACCTGTGCGGCGATGTCGAATGGTCGGCGCAGGACGCCACCCGGACCGAGCTCGACTTCCTGTACCGCTGCGTCGAGGCGGCGATCAACGCAGGGGCCACGACCATCAATCTGCCGGACACGGTCGGCTACAGCTATCCCGACGAGTACGCCCGGATGTTCCGGGACGTGATCGCCAATGTGCCGAACTCGGACAAGGCCATCTTCTCGGCCCACTGCCACAACGACCTGGGCCTGGCCGTCGCCAACTCCATCGCCGCCGTGCAGGGCGGCGCGCGCCAGGTCGAGTGCGCCATCAACGGCATCGGCGAGCGGGCCGGCAACGCGGCGCTGGAAGAGATCGTCATGGCCCTGAAGGTCCGCGGCGAGGATCTGGGCTTTTCCACCGGCGTCGAGCCGATCCACATCACCCGCGCCAGCCGCTACGTCTCGGCCATCACTGGCTTCCCGGTGCAGTTCAACAAGGCGATCGTCGGCAAGAACGCCTTCGCCCACGAGAGCGGCATCCACCAGGACGGCATGCTCAAGAACGCCGAGACCTACGAGATCATGCGCCCCGAGGACGTGGGGCAGGGTGCGACCAACCTGGTCATGGGCAAGCACTCCGGCCGCCATGCCTTCCGCGAAAAGCTGAAGGCCCTCGGCTACGAGCTGGGCCAGAACGCGCTGAACGAGGCCTTCATCCGGTTCAAGGAACTGGCCGACAAAAAGAAGAACGTCTTCGACGACGACATCATCGCCCTGGTCGACGACGCCCTGGGGCGCGGCTCCGAGCGGATCCGCGTCGTCCACCTGCGCGTCATCGCCGGCACCGAGGGCCAGTCCGCCGAGCTGACCCTCGACGTCGACGGCGAGGAGAAACGCGCCGAGGCCAGCGGCGACGGCCCGGTCGACGCGGTGTTCAACGCCATCCACGAGATCGTGCCGCACCAGGCCGCGCTGCGCCTGTTCCAGGTGCACGCGGTGACCGAGGGCACCGACGCCCAGGCCCAGGTCTCCGTGCGGCTGGAAGAAGACGGCCGCATCGCCACCGGCGCCGCCGCCGACACAGACACCCTGACCGCCAGCGCCAAGGCCTACGTCAACGCGCTCAACAACCTCTTCTCCCGCAAGGAGAAGGGGCGGCCCGAGACGGCCATCGCCAGCGGGTTCTAGGTTACGTCAATCCTCCCCGCGAGCGGGGAGGAATGAGGACATATGATCTGGATCCCCGCCACCGTCCTCGCCACCATCTTCCAGGTGGCGCGCAACGCCGCCCAGCGCAGCTTGATGACCGCGGCCGGGCCGTGGGGCGCGACGCTGGTGCGGTTCCTGTTCGGCCTGCCGTTCAGCCTGGTCTTCGTGGCTGTCGCGTTGCTGTTCCTGCCGGTCGAGCCGGTGGTGTCGCCGACATACCTGGCCTGGTGCGCGCTGGGCGGGCTGATGCAGCTGGGCGCGACCGCCGCCCTGCTGACCGCCATGCAGCGTTCCAGCTTCGCGCTGGGCACGGCCTTCCAGCAGAGCGGGCTGCCGTTCGCGGCCATCCTGGGCCTGATCGTGTTCGGTGATCCGCTGGCGCTCCACGCCTGGCTGGGCATCGCGCTGGCGACGGCGGGTCTGGCCGCGCTGTCCTGGCCCAAACGGGGACAGGCGGCCGGCGACTGGACCGCCGCGGCGCTGGGAACGCTGTCGGGATTCTGTTTCGCGATCTCGGCCAACGCCTTCCGCCAGGCCGCGATCGGTCTGGATACGGATCATCCGATTCCCGCCGCGCTGATCACTGTCGCGGTGGTGCAGGCGATGCAGTCCGTCGCGCTCACAGCGTGGCTGGCGATTCGCGACAAGGAGTCGCTGGCGGCGGCGGTCCGCTCATGGCGCATCTCGATGGGCGCGGGCTTCTTCGGCGCCGCCGCGTCGGCGGGTTGGTTTATCGCGCTGGCCCTTGCTCCGGCAGGGCTTGTGCGCGCCGTAGGGGTGGTGGAGATGCCTCTGGCGGCCGTGGCCGGGCGCCGGCTTTTCGCCGAACGGGTGACCCTTGCGCAGTGGATCGCGGGCGGGGTGACGGCCCTGGGAGTCGCCCTCGCGGCGCTTGGTTGAAAGCGGGTCTTAATAGACCTTGAATTCAACACGTTCGCGGTGCAAACGGCGTGACATCAGCATGTTCAGCCGTCTCGGCGACGCTGCGCCCGGGGGCGCGCTCGCGGCGTGGCGCCGAGCTTGCGGTAGCTTGCCTCGCCAGTCCCAAAACGCTCCCAGACCCCAAGGCCCTGAATGTTCGGTTCTCTCTTCGGCGCCATTTCGAACGACATCGCCATCGATCTCGGCACCGCCAACACCCTTATCTACATGAAGGGCAAGGGCATCGTGCTGAACGAGCCGAGCGTCGTGGCGCTGCGCAACGTCGGCGGCCGCAAGGTGGTTCACGCGGTCGGCATAGAGGCCAAGCAGATGCTGGGCCGCACGCCGGGCCATATGGAAGCCATCCGCCCCATGCGCGACGGGGTCATCGCTGACTTCGAAGTCGCCGAGGAGATGATCAAGTACTTCATCCGCAAGGTTCACAACCGCAAGGGCTTCGTGAACCCCAAGGTGATCGTGTGCGTGCCCTCCGGCGCCACCGCCGTCGAGCGTCGCGCCATCAACGACAGCTGCCTCAACGCCTCGGCCCGCCGCGTCGGCCTGATCGATGAGCCGATGGCCGCGGCGATCGGCGCCGGCCTGCCGATCCACGAGCCTACCGGCTCGATGGTCGTCGACATCGGCGGCGGCACCACCGAGGTGGCCGTTCTGTCCCTTTCCGGGATTGTCTACAGCCGCTCGGTCCGGGTCGGCGGCGACAAGATGGACGAGGCGATCATCAGCTACATGCGCCGGCACCATAACCTGCTGATCGGCGAGACCACCGCCGAGCGCATCAAGAAGGAAATCGGCACCGCCCGGGCTCCGGCCGACGGCGAAGGCCTGTCGATCGACGTCAAGGGCCGCGACCTGATGCAGGGCGTGCCCCGCGAGGTCCGGATCAGCGAAAAGCAGGCCGCGGACGCCCTGCATGAGCCGGTCAGCCAGATCGTGGAGGCCGTGAAGGTCGCCCTGGAGGCCACGCCGCCCGAACTGGCGTCGGACATCGCCGACAAGGGCATTATGCTCACCGGCGGCGGCGCCCTGCTGCGCGGCCTCGACGCGGAGATTCGCGACCACACCGGCCTGCCGGTCACGGTCGCCGATGATCCGCTGTCCTGCGTCGCGCTCGGCTGTGGCAAGGTTCTTGAACACCCCAAATGGATGAAGGGTGTCCTCGAAAGCACCCTCGCTTAAACATCGGCAGAACAGGGTCAGGCGCTCGGGGGCGTCTTGACGGAGGTACGGGGTGCCGCTTCGGCAGGATCCGTTCGGGGAACTCAAGGTCCCGCTGACCTGGACGGCGGCGGTGGCCTTGATCGTGGCTGTCATCATCGGCGCCGCGATGCTTCTCAGCGACCGTCGCGAGACGTTCCAGACCGAGGCCTACGGGGCCGCGCGCCAGGCGGTCGACACCGTCTCCGCACCGGTCGGTGGCGTCGTCGCCAAGCCGGGCGAATGGACCGGCGACATCATGGGTTGGCTGGGCAGCTACACCTTCACCGCGAGCGAAAACCGGCGACTGAAGCGGGAGCTGGTTCTCCTGCGGCAGCAGGCGGACGAGGCCGTACGGCTCAAGGACGAGAATGAGCGCCTGCGCGCGGTGCTTGGCATTCGCACCGATCCGCCGATCGACATGGTCACCGCCCGTGTCGTGGCCGATTCCCGCGGGCCGCTGGCCAACTACAGGCTGGCCAGCGCCGGCTCGGAGGCCGGGGTGATGGTCGGCTTCCCGGTGCTCAGCGAGCGCGGTCTGGTGGGCCGGGTGGTCGGCGTCGCCCGAGGGGCCAGCAAGGTGCTTCTGCTGACCGACGCCGCCTCGAGGACGCCGGTGATGATCGACCGGACCAACGCCCGGGCGATCCTGACCGGAGACGGCGGCCCCAACCCCAGGCTCGATTACCTGCGTGGCCGGGAGCCGATCCGCGCCGGCGACCGGGTGCTGACCAGCGGCGACGGCGGCGTGTTGCCGCGCGGGCTGCCGATCGGCCGCGTCGTGAAGGGGCTCGACGGTCGCTGGCGTGTCGCGCTGGATGCCGATTCCGGCGCCATCGACTGGGTCCGGATCATGAAGTTCCGCGACTACGCCCAGCTTGTGGACCGCAAGGCGCTGGAGCAGACCTACCTGCCGCCGGTCATCACCGAGAATCCTGACGACCGGATCATCAGGACTCCGACCCCCGCGCCGAAGCCGGCGACGCCGGCTGCTTCCTCGCCGACGCCGGCTTCACCCGCCCGCCCGGCCGCCGCGCCGCCCGGAGGCGGACGATGAGTTTCTCCGCCGCGCGGCCGCTCGACCCGTGGCGCTGGATCGGCGTGCCGGCCCTGCTTTGCGCGGGCTTCACCATCCTTTTCGCTTCGCCGGTCCGGGTGTGGGGCCTGCAGCTTCCCGAGCCGATCTTCCCGCTGATCTGCGCGTTCGGCTGGGCTGTGATCCGCCCCTCGATCATCGCCCCCTTCACCCTTTTGCTGTTGGGGTGTTTTCTCGACCTGTTCTGGGGCGGGGCGCTCGGGCTCTGGGGTGTGTCACTGCTGGTCGCCTACGCCGGCACCCTGTTCATGCGCAACATGATGACCGGCCAGAGCCGGCCGATGATGTGGGCCTGGTATGCCGGCGTCTGCGCCGCGGCCCTGGCCACCGGCTACCTCATCACCATGCTCGACGTACGGGCAGCGCCCAGCCTGATCGCCGTCTTCTGGCAGTTCCTGGCGACCAGCCTGCTGTATCCGTTCGCCCACCGCCTGATTGATCGCTTCGACGACGCGGACGTGAGGTTCCGTTGAGCGAGCCGACGATCTTCTTCACCGAAGTCAACGAACGGCAGGGCGCCTTCACCCGCCGCGCCTTCCTGCTGGGCGGCATCACCGGCCTGGGGCTGGCCGCGCTGGGCGGACGGCTGGTCCACCTGCAGGTTCTGGAAGCCCGCCGCTACCAGAAGCTCGCCCAGTCCAACCAGTTCAACTTCCGCCTGGTGCCGCCCCCGCGCGGGCTGATCCTCGATCGCAACGGCGTGACGCTGGCCTCCAACCGGCCGAACTTCCGCCTGCTGGTCTCGCGCGAGACCGACACGGACGTCGAGGGCATCGTCGACAGCCTGGCCGCGCTGGTCCCCATCGACGAAAAGCGCCGCGAGCGCCTGATCCGCGACATCAAGCGAGCTCCCCGCAAGTCGCCGGTCCAGGTCATGGAGGATATGAGCTGGGAGGAGTTCTCCCGCATCAACGTCCGGGCGCCCGAGCTCCCCGGCGTGACGGCCGACATGGGCGAGGTGCGGGTCTATCCTTTCGGTGGCGCCTTCGCCCACGTCATCGGCTACGTGGCCCGGGTCAACGACCGGGACATCAAGGCCGTGACCGACAAGGGTCTGACCATCGATCCGCTGCTTTACAACCCCGGCTTCCGCATCGGGCGCCAGGGCGTGGAGAAGGCGTTCGATATCGAGCTGCGCGGCAAGGCCGGCGCCCAGAAGCAGGAGGTCGACGCCCAGGGCCGGGTAGTCCGCAACGACCCTGAGGGCGACATCGCGCCGACGCCGGGGAAGGAAATCCGCCTCACCCTCGACGCCGACATCCAGCAGCGTGCGCTGGAAGTCATGGGCGAGGAGAGCGGCGCCATCGTGATGATGGACTGCCGCACCGGCGATCTTTTGTGCATGGCCTCTGCGCCGAGCTTCGACGCCAACCGGTTCGTGAAGGGCCTTTCGGGCCCCGAGTACAGGGCGCTGGCCGAATACGAGCGCAAGCCGCTGCTCGACAAGGCGATGAGCGGCACCTATCCGCCCGGCTCGACCTTCAAACCGATGGTGGCCATGGCGGCGCTCGAGGCCGGGGTCGATCCGGAGGTTCGGATCAACTGCTCCGGCGGCTGGTACTTCGGCAACCGCACCTGGCGGTGCTGGGGCCGGCACGGCTCGCAGAACATGCACGAGGCGATCAAGAACTCCTGCGACGTCTACTTCTACCAGACGGCGCTGAAGATCGGCCCCGACGGCATCGCCAAGGCCGCCCAGGCCTTCGGGTTCGGCCAGACGTTCGACATCGGCATCCCGGGCCAGAAGAAGGGCATTGTCGGCTCTCGGGAGTGGAAGCGTAAGGCTAACCGCATTCCCGCCAACCGCACCTGGTTCCCCGGCGACACGGTCAACTACGGCATCGGCCAGGGCCTGATCGCCGTCAATCCGCTGCAGCTGGCGGTGATGACCGCGCGTCTGGCCAACGGCCAAAAGGCGCTCAGTCCCCGCCTGATCAAGTCGGTGGGCGGGGTGGAGCGGCCGCGGGGCGACGCCGCGCCGGACCTGCCCTACTCGCAGGAGTTCCTCGATTATGTGCGGGGCGGCATGATCGCCGTGGCCAACGACCAGGCCGGCACCGCCTTCCGCCAGAGCCAGCTCGGTCTGGGCGACATCCGCATGGCCGGCAAGACCGGCACCGCCCAGGTGCGGGTCTTCCGCGATGGGGAGTCCCGCAAGAGCGCCGGCTTCCGCTGGGGGCTGCGCGACCACAACTGGTACATCGCCTTCGCCCCGATCGACGCGCCGCGCTATGCCATCTCGGTTCTGATCGAGCATGGCGGCCTCGGCGGCGGCACCGCCGCCGCGCCCCGGGCGCGCGAGGTCATGCGCATGGCCCTGCTCAAGGACCCCGAGATCCGCGCGCGCATCGAGCAGCCTATGCCGATGCCCGAACTCGATCCCGCGGCGCCCATCGAGGGCGCCGCGCCAGAGCCCGCGATCGAGGGCGCTCCGCCTCCGTCATCTCCCGCCCCCAAGGCCGCCCAATGACCGCCAGCGCCCTGACCCGTCCCGGTGAACGCGACCGGTTGATCATCAAGTTCGCGGAGATCGACTGGACCTTCTGCCTGGTGCTCTGCCTGATCGCCGGCGCCGGCGCCCTGATCATGTTCTCTGCGGCAGACCTGTCCTGGACTCCCTGGGCGGCGGAGCACCTGTTGCGGTTCGCCATATTCTTCGTCCTGATGATCGTCCTGGCCATGTGCCCGCTGACGCTGTGGTTCCAGGTGGCCTATCCGGTCTACATCGTCGCCCTGGTCCTGTTGCTAGGGGTGGAGTTTTTTGGCGATATCTCCAAGGGCGCGCAGCGCTGGCTGCAGATCGGTCCGCTGAGGTTCCAGCCGTCCGAGATCATGAAGGTCGGCGTGGTGCTGGCCCTGGCGCGGTTCTACCACGGCATGTCCGCCGACAGCGCCCGGGCCAGCTGGTGGCTCCTGGTCCCCGCCGCACTGATCGCGATGCCGACCCTGCTGGTCGCGCACCAGCCAGACCTCGGGACCTCGCTGCTGATCCTCTTCACCGGTGTGGCGATCATGGTCCTCGCCGGCCTGTCGTGGAAGTTCATCGCCGCAGGCATCGGCGCAGTCGTGGTCATTGCGCCCGCGATGTATTTCTTCGTGCTTCACGAGTATCAGCGAACTCGGGTCGACGTGCTGTTCAACCCGGCGGCCGATCCGTCCGGGGCCGGCTACCATATCCTGCAGTCCAAGATCGCGCTGGGCGCCGGGGGACTGATGGGCAAGGGCTTTGGCCTCGGCAGCCAGAGCCAGCTGAACTTTCTTCCGGAAAAGCACACCGACTTCATCTTCGCGGCCCTGGCCGAGGAGTTCGGTTTCGCGGGTTGCTTCTCGATCCTGTTCCTCTACGGGGCCGTGATCTTCATGGCCCTGCGTATCGCCTCGATCAGCCACAGCCACTTCGGCCGGCTGGCGACGGCCGGCGTGACGGCCACCTTCGCGCTGTACGTTCTGATCAACGGCGCCATGGTCATGGGCTTGGCGCCGGTCGTGGGCGTGCCCATGCCACTGCTCAGCTACGGCGGCACGGTCATGCTGACCGTCATGATCGGCTTTGGCCTGGTGCAGTCGGTCAGGGTCCACCGCTACTCCGAAGTCACCGCCGGCCGGGGCGCGCTCCTGTAGCGCGACGGAACGTCCCGCGCCCCGCGTTGAACGGGGTAAGGGGCATCACGGAGCAATGCAGACCATGAAGACGATCATTCTCGCCACCGCCGTTCTGGCCCTGACGGCCGGCGCTTCCATGGCCCAGGGCATGGCCCGGCCGGACGCCAACGGCGACGGCAAGGTCACCCTGGCCGAGTTCAAGATCAGCCGCGTGGCCATGATGATGCGCGCCGACGCCAACAAGGACGGCAAGCTCGCCAAGGCTGAGATGGAAGCCGCGGCCGCCCGGCGCGCCGAGGGCGGCGGCAAGGGCGGCAAAGGCGGCGGCCGCATGTTCGGCATGCTCGACGCCAACAAGGACGGCTTCCTTGTCGCCTCCGAAATCGAGAAGATGGTCGAGCGCCGCTTCTCGCGGATTGACGTCAATGGCGACGGCTCCCTGACCGCGGCGGAAATGCAGGCCGCACGCAAGGGGCCGATGGGCGGCCAGGGTGGCGGCGGTCTCTGACGCCCCTGCGCGAGCCGCCCCTTCGGGGGCGGCGGCGGGCCGGGGGGCGCGCCGCCGGTGTGGAGCTTTGCTTGACGGTCAACGATCCCGACCAGGACCTGGTGACGCGCGTGGGACGCGGCGAACCGGCGGCCATTCAGGCGCTGGTGGCCCGCAAGCTGCCGCGCATGCTCCGGCTGGCGCACCGGATCCTGAACGATGTCGCCGAGGCCGAGGATGTCGCCCAGGAGGTGTTCCTGCGCGCCTGGAGGCAGGCCCCGAACTGGGCGCCCGGCGCGGCGCGGTTCGACACCTGGCTGCACCGCGTGGCCTTGAACCTGTGCTACGACCGCCTGCGAAGGCGTCGCGAACAGCCGATGGCCGAGCCGCCGGAGCAGGTCGATACCGGCCCGGCGCCCGACCGCGGCCTGCTGGCGATCGACACCGGGAACCGGGTGACCGCCGCGCTCGGCGCCCTGCCGGACCGGCAGCGGGAAGCGATAGTGCTCTGCCACTTCCAGGAGCTGGGAAATATCGAGGCGGCCGGCTTGCTGGGGGTTTCCGTCGAGGCGCTGGAAAGCCTGCTGGCGCGCGGCCGAAGGGCGTTGCGCACGGCGCTGGCGGACCTCAGGGAGTAGGATGATGACGTTCGAACGGTTCCAATTTCTCGCCGACGCCTGGGGTGGCGTGATCGCGCACTGGCCGGCGGAGACGCAGGACGACGCCTACGCCTTCATGGCCGCCGCGCCCGGGCAGGCGGACGCTGTCCTCGCCGAGGCCCGGGCCATGGACGCCCTGATGGACGAAGCGCCCGCCCTGGCCCCGTCCACTGCCCTGCGGGACAGCATCATCGCGGCCGCCCCGGCGGCGCGTCCGCAGCGGTCACGCCTCTGGCGCTGGATCAGCGGAGCCGGCGTCGGTGTCGGCCTGGCCGCCGCCACCGCCGCCGGTGTGATGGCCGGCGTCAGTCTGTCCCTGACCCAGGCGCCGGCCGGAGACGACGACGCCCTGCTTACGAGCCTCTACGAAACCGGCCTTGGCGAAGACCTCGGAGGCGTCACATGAAGGGGCGGTGGCTTCTGACCGGGCTGGTCATATCGCTGGCCCTGAACCTGTTCCTCGTCGGGCTTGGCGTCGGCGCGCTTGTGTTTGGCGGAGGCCAGCGCGGCGCTGAAGCCCAGGCCGCCGCCGGGCCGCGTCGGGCGCCGCTGTGGGCTGCCGGACGCGCCCTCTCGGAAACCCACCGGCCTGCCTACCGTCAGGCGCTGGCGCAGGCGACGCGGGAGGCGCGGCCGGACCTGATCGAGTCCCGCCGCCTGAAGCGTCAGGCCTTCGACGCCATGGCGACCACGCCCTACGACGCCGTGGCCGTCGCCGCGGATCTGGAGCGGGCAAGGGCGCTGGAATTCAAGGCTCGCAACCGGGTGGAGCAGAGCATCACGGCTTACGCCGCGACGCTTCCGCTGGACGAAAGGGCAGCGCTTTCGGAGTCCCTGCGCGCCGTCATGACCCGCAACGTTGCGGGCCGTTTCCAGCAGGCCGAGCGTCCGGACGGACCGGGGCAGCCTCCGCCGCGGCAGCGCCCGGAGTAGGGGGTTATCGCTGGTGCTTGCGGCGAACGCTTTCCTTCCGGGGTCGTTGTCGCCTCTAATGCGGGATCCCCCGGCCACCGGCAGCGAGGTCTCCCATGTGCGATGACGACATTCACCCAGGCCTGATCGTCGACCCGACGGTGTCGCGTCGGGGCTTTGGCCTCCTGGGCCTCGCCGCGGCAGGCGTGGCCGGCGCCGCCCGCGCCGGCGTCGCGGTGATCGAGACGGATGTCGAGATCACGACGCCGGACGGCCTGGCCGACGCCGCGCTCTACTATCCCGAGGGCAAGGGGCCCTGGCCGGCCGTGCTGATCTGGCCGGATGTGGTCAGCCTGCGCCCGGCGTTCCGGGAGATGGGCCGCCGCCTGGCGGGCGAGGGCTATGTCGTGCTCGTTCCCAACCTCTACTACCGCGTCAGAAAGGCGCCGGTGGTCGACGGATCGTTCAACTTCGCCAACCCCGAGGACCGTGCCAGGCTGGCGCCCCTGCGCGCCACCGTGACGCCCGAGGGCACGGATCGCGACGCGGTCGCCTATCTGGCCTTTCTCGATGGCCTTAAGCAGACCGACACCCGCAAACGGGCCGGCGTCCAGGGCTACTGCATGGGCGGACCGCTCTCGTTCCGCACCGCCGCGGCGGTCAGCGGCCGGATCGGCGCGGTGGGCAGTTTCCATGGCGGCGGGCTCTACACCGACCAGCCGACCAGCCCGCACCTGCTGCTGACGAAGACCACGGCCGAGTTCCTCGTCGCGGTAGCCGACAATGACGACCGGCAGGATCCCACCATCAAGGACAGGCTGAAGGTCGCGATGGACAGGGCAGGACGCACCTCGGTGATCGAGGTCTATCCCGCCGGCCATGGCTGGTGCGTCAGGGGCAGCGCCGTCTACGACGAGGTCCAGGCCGAGCGCGCCTGGGCGGCCCTGCTGACGATGTACAGGCGCGCGCTACGGTAGGAGGTCAGGCCGCCACGGTCGCGAAGCCGCGCCGGATCGGCAGGCTGAAGCTGACTGTGGTGCCTTCGCCAGGCGAGCTGTCCATCTCCAGCGCGCCCTCGTGCAGCTCGATCAGCGCCTTCGTCAGCGCCAGGCCAAGGCCCGTGCCCTGGGTGGTCTTGCTGTGCTGGCTCTCCACCTGCTCGAAGGGCTGGGCCAGGCGCGCCAGGTCTTCCTTGCTGATGCCGATGCCGGTGTCCTGCACCGAGACCCGGACACGCTCGCCCAGGCCGTCGTTGCGCACCTCAGCTCGAACGGTGACGCGGCCACCCTTGGGGGTGAACTTGATGGCGTTGCTGAGCAGGTTGAGCAGCACCTGCTTGACCGCCCTGTAGTCAGCCTCGATCTCCGGCAGGAAGGGGAAGTCGGCCGCCAGCTCAAGCCCGGCAGACTCGGCGCGATTGCGCACCAGCCGCACGGCGTCCTCGGTGACGTCTTCCAGGCTCATCGGCTCGAACTTGAGGTTCATCTTGCCGGCCTCGATCTTGGACATGTCGAGGATGTCGTTGATCAGCGCCAGAAGGTGCTGGCCGCTGTTGTGGATGTCCTGGGCGTACTCCCTGTAGCGGGGGTCGCCCATCGGCCCGTACATCTCGGCGATCATGATCTCGGAGAAGCCGTTGACGGCATTGAGCGGCGTGCGCAGCTCATGGGACATGTTGGCCAGAAACTCGGACTTGGACTTGTTGGCCGCCTCGGCGCGGACCTTCTCGGTCTCGTACTTGCGGGCCAGCTCGGCCAGCTGTTCCTGGCTGCGCTCCAGCCCGGCCACGGCGTGCTGCAGCTGTTCCTCGTTCAGGCGGCGGGCCTCCTCCTGGGCCTTGACGGCGCTGATGTCGGCGGCGGTCATGACCAGGCCGCCCTCAGCGGTGCGGCGTTCGGAGATCTGGATCCAGCGTCCGTCATTCAGTTCAGCTTCGCGGATGCCGCGACGGCTGTCCGGACCGAGGACCTCTTGCTTGATAGCCAGCTGGACAAACTTGTTCACATAGTCGCGCGCCGCACCTTGCTTCAGCAGTTTGGGCTCGAGGTTGAAGACGCTGCGGTAGTTGCGGTTGCAGAGTAGCAGGCGGCCGTTGCGGTCCCACAGCACAAAGGCCTCGGAGACGCTTTCGATGGCGTCGCGCAACCGGGTCTCGGCCGCCTGGGCGCGGGCCTGCGCCAGACGCTCCTCGGTGACATCCAGCGCGACGCCGATGATCCGGCCATAACCGTCGGCGCCGGGCGCGCCCAGGCCCTGGCCGCGGGCGTCGATCCACAAGGAGCGACCGCCCGAGAAGGCCGGCACCCGGAAGGACACGTCAAACGCCCCATAGGTCGCCGCGTGAGCCAGCGCCTGCCGGACCCGCTCGCGATGGTCAGGGGCCACGCGGTCGAGGACTTCCTGGCCGCCGACAATCCCGCCGCCGCCCCAGCCGAAGATCACGCCTGTGACGTCGGACATGAACACCTGGTCCTGCGACAGGTCCCATTCCCAGATGCCGCACCGCGCCGCTTCGACGGCCATTCGGAACCGCTGCTCGCTCTGGACAAAGGCGCGCTGGACGGCCTCGGCCTTGCGGCTCTGGCTGAACAGCAGCAGGGCCAGGGCGATGCCGATGCCGAGCGGCACCAGCAGCGCGACGATGCTGTCGATCCTGTCGCGGTTGGCCGCGACGATGCTGGCGGGGGGGCTTGCGGCGATGGCCCAGAGGGCGCCGCCGGCCGCGGGCCGCGCAGCCACGTCGATCAGAGCGCCATCCGGACGCCGGGCCCGGGTGAGCTGGTCGGCCTTCAGGTCGTCGGGCGAAAGAGCGAAGGCCTCGCGCACGGTCGAGGCCTGGGTCACCCCGCCGGAGCCGGCCACGGCGAGGAGCCGGCCATCGGGCATGGCCACGGCGGCTGAGGCCCGGCTGCCGGTCTTCAAGGGCAGGCGGGCAACATCCTGGGTGGTGAGCAGCACGGTGCGGTCGCCGACGACCCGCGCGAAGTAGAGCCGTCGGGGGTCGCCTGGCGGGACGCCCAGCCAGCTGCTTCTGCCGGATCCAAGCGCCAGTCGGGCGGCGCCCTTCCAGTCCGCGGCCTCCGCCCGGCCGGCGATCGCGCCAATGGTGTTGTCGGTAACGACCGCTGTCGCGGCCACGCCGTCGCCGGCGGCGCGCAACACGGCCTCCGCCGCGTCGATCGGAGAGTCCGGAGCGCGGTCGATCAGCACGGCGCCGGCGGTAAGGCCGCCGCCGCGCCGGGCCACTTCGACATCAAGGCGGGCGGCCAGCACCTGCGCTGCGGCGTCGGGGCCCGCATCGCCCGGGCGCGTCCAGTTCCGCTCCAGGCGCTGGACACCGAAAAGGGTGTAGATCGCGAGCAGAAGCAGGGCGGCCAGAATGGCGACGCGCACGACGGCGCCGCCGGACGCGCGAGCTTCGCCCGAAGCGAACGCGGGCTCGCCGGCCTTGCCTGCCTTGCGACTCTTGCCCGCCAAGTCCTTCGAATCCCCGCGCCGAGTCACTTCCCCCGACAGGGAATCTTACGGAAGCGTTCCTGTCGCGTCACGGGCCAAACCGGGCTTTGCACAGGTTGTGAGTCAGTTGGCCGCAGGATGATGGCGCCGATCGAAGAAATGGCGTGCCCGCCGCGCCCTCCGGGCCTAAGTCGGACCTCTCCGACGGAGGCCGCGCCGCCCATGAACCAGACATCGCTGCCCCTGCGCCACGCGCTGCTCGCCCTGGCCGTGGTGGCGGTCTGGGGGAGCAACTTCGTGGTCATCCGTGTCGGACTGGACCACCTGCCGCCGTTGCTGTTCGCGACCCTGCGCTTCACCTTCGCGCTGGCGCCCGCCGTGTTCTTCATCAAGCGGCCCGACGTTCCCTGGCGGGACCTGGCGGCCTATGGCGTGCTGATCGGAGCAGGGCAGTTCGGCCTGCTGTACATCGCCATGAACGGCCACATCTCGCCGGGCCTCGCCTCGCTGGTCGTGCAGAGCCAGGCCTTCTTCACCGTCGCCCTGGCCATGGGGTTGAGTGGCGAGCGGGTGAAGCCTTTCCAGATCGCGGCCCTTGCCCTGGCGGCTGCGGGGATCGCGCTGATCCTCTGGCGGACCGACGGCTCGGCGACGCCGCTCGGGCTTGGGCTGGTGCTGCTGGCCGGCCTAAGCTGGGCCGGCGGCAACATCGTCAGCCGGCGCAGCCCGAACGCCAACATGCTGGGCTTCGTGGTCTGGGCCAGCCTGTTTTCGGTCCCGCCGCTGGCGGCGATGTCGCTGGTCTTCGAGGGCTGGCCGGCGATCCGCCAGGGGCTCCTGGCCGCTGATGCGATCACCTGGGCGGCTGTCGCCTGGCAGTCGGTGGGCAACACCCTGTTCGGCTACGCCGTCTGGGGCTGGCTGCTGTCGCGCCACCCGGCGGCGACCATCGCCCCGATGTCGCTGCTGGTCCCGGTGTTCGGCATGGCCGGCTCCGCCCTTGTTCTCGGCGAGGCGCTGCCCGCCTGGAAGCTGGCCGCAGCCGGTCTGGTCATGGCCGGACTGGCGGTGAATGTCTTTTGGCCGGGGGTGAGGAGGCGACTCTGGCCGGTTCCGCGGGCCGGATGAACCAGACTGTCATCCCGGACGACCCGGAGGGGCGATCCGGGACCCGGTTTCGGCTTCTCGCGCCGAGGTCAGGATTCAGTCTGGGTCCCGGCTCTCTGCTACGCTCCGGCCGGGATGACAGTTGTCCCCGATCCCTACCCCAGCGCCTTGCTGGCCAGTTCGAAGACGTTCTTGGACAGGCCCTCGACGGCGATGATCCGCTCCAGCTGCGCCTTCATCAGCGCACCCAGCTCCGGCCGGTAGCGACGCCAGCTTCCCAGCGGCTCGACCAGGCGGGCGGCGGTCATCGGGTTGACCGTGTCGGTGGCGATGATCTGGTTAGCCAGGAAACGGTAGCCGTCGCCGGACGGATCATGGAACCGGGCCGGGTTGAAGTTGGCGAAGTTCGAGACCAGCGCACGCAGGCGATTGGGATTGCGACCATCGAAGTCCGGGTGAGCGGTCAGTCCGAGCACGCCCCCCAGCGCCTGTTCCGATGGATCCCGGGCCTGGGCGGCGAACCATTTGTCGAGGACCAGGGGCTCTGCCTTCCACCTGGCGTGGAAATCGGCCAGCGCCTTGCTTCGGGCTTCACCGCCGAGCTCGATCAGCGCGTTGAGGCCGCCGATGGCGTCGGTCATGTTGGTCGCCGTCTCGAAGTGGCGGGCGGCCAGGTCGCGGTTGCCGCTGTGCGGGTCGACCGCCAGCAGCTCCAGTGTCGCGTTGCGCAGGGCCCGGCGGCCCGCCGAGGCGGCGTCCGGCGAGAAGGGCGCGCTGTCGGAAAGACCCGTGTGCTGGCGACGAAGGTCGTCGCCCAGATGGACGGCCAGGCGCGCCCGCAGTGCGTTGCGGGCGTCGTGGATCGCCGCCGGGTCGGCCGGCGACATGGCCATCGACAGGTCCGGCTCGCTGGGCAGGGTCAGGATCAGCGCCTTGAAGGCTGGCTCGGCGGCCTGGTCGGCCAGCGCCCGGCCGACGGCCTCGGCGTAGCGCTCCTCGGCTACCTCGTCCGGCGTACCGGCCGCGCGGGCCAGGATCAGGTCGCGGGCCAGGCCCTGGCCGGCCTCCCAGCGGTTGAACAGGTCGGGATCGGCGGCCAGCAGGATGTAGCGGTCCCTGGGTTCGCTGTCGGTGGTCAGGTTCACCGGGGCGGAGAAGCCGCGCAACGGCGACAGCACCGGCCGCTCGGGCGCCGGGAGCCGCACGGTGGTTTCGGCTGTGTCGAGGATGACCAGCGTTTCCTCGCCCATCGGCCGCCCGTCGTCGTGCAGCAGGCCAATGAGGACGGGCAGGGGCAGGGGCTTCTTGTCCGGCTGGCCCGGCGTCGGGGCGGTGTTCTGGCGCAGGGTTATGGCCACCTCGCCCTTGTCGGCGCTCCAGTCGGTGGTCACGTCGACGGTCGGCGTGCCGGCCTGTTCGTACCAGCCGAAGAAGGCGGTCATGTCGCGGCCTGACACGTCGGCGAAGCACTGGATGAAGGCCTCGACCGTGGTCGCCTCGCCGTCATGGCGATCGAAGTAGAGGTCCATGCCGGAGCGGAACATTTCCGCGCCCAGCAGGATCTTCAGCATGCGGATGACCTCGCTGCCCTTCTCGTAGATCGTCGCCGTGTAGAAGTTGTCGATCTTTATGTAGGCCGAGGGCCGCACCGGGTGGGCCAGCGGGCCGGCGTCCTCGGAGAACTGCCGGGCGCGCAGGGCCTTGACGTCCTTGATCCGCTGCACCGCCTCGCCGCGCATGTCCGCGCTGAAGGACTGGTCGCGGAAGACCGTCAGGCCTTCCTTCACGCAGAGCTGGAACCAGTCTCGGCAGGTGATCCGGTCGCCGGTCCAGTTGTGGAAGTATTCGTGGGCCACGACGCTTTCGATACGTTCGTAGTCGGTGTCGGTCGCGGTCTGCTGGTCGGCCAGCAGAAGGGCGGCGTTGAAGATGTTGAGGCCCTTGTTCTCCATCGCCCCGAAGTTGAAGTCGCGAACGGCGACGATCATGAACAGGTCGAGGTCGTATTCGCGGCCGAAGGCGTCCTCGTCCCACTTCATCGCCCGCTTGAGGCTGTCGAGGGCGTACTCGGCGCGGCTGGCCATGCCGGTGTCGACATAGACCCGCAGGTCGATGGTCCGGCCGGACATGGTCACGAAGCTGCCCGCCAGCTCGTCAAGCTCGCCTGCCACCAGCGCGAACAGGTAGCAGGGCTTGGGGAAGGGATCGTTCCAGACGGCGTAGTGGCGGCCGCCCGGCAGGTCGCCGGTCTCAACGCGGTTGCCGTTGGCCAGCAGGCGGTCGAACGCCTTGTCGGCCTCCATCCGCACCGTGTAGCGGGCGAGGACGTCCGGACGGTCGAGGAACCAGGTGATGCGGCGGAAGCCTTCGGATTCGCACTGGGTGCAGAACCGGCCGCCGGAGATATAGAGCCCCATCAGCTCGGTATTGGCCGAGGGGTTGATCTCGACCTCGGTCTCCAGGATGAACGCCTCGGGAAGGCCGGACAGCGTCAGGACCTCGGCGGATTCCTCGAACGGGTGAAGGACGCCGTCCACGGCGACGGAGACCGTCTTCAGACCGTCGCCGTCGAGCACCAGCGGATCGGCGTGCTCGCCATTGCGCCTGACCGTCAGCTTCGCCTTCACCCGCGTCGCGGCGGGCTCGAGCGAAAAGTCGAGGAACACCTCGTCGATCAGGTAGGCGGGCGGCCGATAATCGACCAGACGGACGGGCTGGGGCGTTTCTGTGCGCATGCCCTCAATCTAGGGCATGCGGCCGCCCGCCGCGACGGCTGATCGTCAAAAATCCGCCCGGGAAGCCGGCCCCTACGCCGCTGCGACGTCGCCGGTCGTGCGGCGCATGCGCCAGAAGCGGATGGTGCGAAGGGTGGTGTCCTTGGGCAGGTTGTTGTAGAGGTCGCCGTAGGATTTGGCCCGGGTCATGGCGTCGTCGGCGCGGTCGAGCATCAGCACCGTGAAGGTCAGGAAAAGGCTTCGGTCGAAGTCGGCGGCCTTGCAGACGATGGCCAGGGCGTCGAGTTCCTTGCGCTCCAGGATGCGCCGGGCGGTGTGGAAGTCGATATCCGCCATCTCGGCCAGGGCGACCAGGAAGCGGGTCATCTCGCGATTGCGCAGCATGGCTGCCAGCACCCGCGGACCCATCTCGCCGCGGGCGATCTGGGCGCGAACGGCGGCCTCAGACTCGGCGTAGTCGGCGGGCAGCGCACCGTCGCCCAGCGCCACGCGCTTGCGGCCGGCGGCCAGGGCGGCTTCGAGCTGGGCCGGGTCGATGGCGGCATTGGCGCTGGTGATCCGGTCGCGCAGCTGCGCCTCGACCACGAAGTACATCTCGTTGAGCAGATCGATGGGCAGCTGCTGGCGCCCGACGACAGCCTCGTGCAGGTCGGGATTGGCCACGGCCCGGTCGACGGCCCGTTCATGAGCCTTTCGCGACAGCTCGGCGCCGGCGTTGCGCAGCAGCAGGCCGAGCGTGTCGTCGTCGCCTCGTTCGACAATGGCGTCCGACAACACCGGTGACACGGTTGGTCGTCGGGAAATGGCGCGCAGGTGCTCCTGGCCCTTGGTCCGCGCCAGCTGCACCAGGTATTCGTCGCTGAGCGCCCGGGAGCGCTCCAGCAACGGCCGGGCGACGGCGATCTCGTCGGCGGCAAGGCTGCGCATCAGGCCGAGCGGCGGAGAGTCGGCGTCGGACATCCGCGCGGCCAGCTCGGCGCGGACGGCCACTTCCATCTCGTTGGCCAGCGTCCCCAGCACGGCGTCGAATAGGTCAATCTCCGCGGCGGCGTGGGTCTCGCCGGAGAAGAACATGTCCGTCACGCCGCGCAGCAGTTCGCGGCGCCGCTCGCTGGACGGCTCCTGCGCCAGGGCGATCAGGTCATAAAGTCGACTACCGGTCATGCTCATCGCCTCGCCTCCGCCGCCCGGGCGCGATTCCAGTCACGTTCGCGACGGCGGGCGGCCTCGGAAGCCTCGTCCTCGCCCGCCGCGCCGTCCACCTCTTCGGCGCCGACGCCGCCATCGGGGGCCAAGCTGACCTCGACAGCGTCGACGGGGGGCGCATCGGCCCGGGTCGCCCAGTAGGAGGTCGGGGGCGGGATATCGATCGGGTCCGGCACCCCGCCGAACTCGCGCAGCACGGAATAGGCCTTCGACCGGCCGGCGTCGGCGGTCGCCCGCACGGGCTTTGGCGCGGCCGGCGCCGGCGCCACGGCGGCCTGCGGTCGCGCGGGCGTGGCGGCGGCCACCGGCGCGGCGGCGGGCCTGTCATAGAGGCTGGTCGGCGGGGCTGGCTTCGGCGAGACCTGCGGGTCGGGCCCATAGGCGGCGGTCGGGGCCTGGGCGGACATAGAGGGATTGGGGGCGGCGCGTTGTCCGGCCGGTGCGGCGGCCTGCGGGCGCGCCGGCGGTTCGTAGCGGGGCGCGGGCGCGTACGGGGCGGCAGCCACCGGCGCGGCGGTCGGCCTGCCATAGAGGCTGGTCGACAGGGCCGGCTTCGGCGCAGCCTCCGGGACAGTCCCGTAGGCGGCGATGGGGACCTGGGCGGATATCGAGGGGTAGGGGGCGGCGCGTTGTCCGGCCGGGGCGGCGGCCTGTAGGCTCACGGGTGCTTCATAGCGGGGCGCGGGCGCGGATGGCGCGGCAGCCATCGGCGCCGCGACCGGCCTGTCGTAGAGGCTGTTCGGCAGGGTCGGCGGCGCAACCTGGGAGGCGGACCCATAGTCGGCGGTGATCGGTGCCTGGGCTGACATCGAGGGATAGGGGGCGGCGCGTTGTCCGGCCACGGCGGCGACCGGACCGGCCCAGGGGGCGACAGGTTGGGGCATGGCAGACGCCGCGGACGCGGGCGTCGCCGCCATCTGAGCGGGTGTCTTGCCGGTCCAGGTCAGCATCGGCCCGGTGTAGGGCGCGGCGGCGCCCTGTCCGGACGCAGACCTGGAACGGTCGCGGGCCGGGCCGTAGCGATCCTCGGCGGCCTGCGCGGCTGTGGCGCTGACCGTCAGGATTGTGATCGCGATAACGAAACGCATGCCGGAGTCCGCCGCAGGGTTACGGCCCCGTGCTTACCGCGCGCCGCTTAATCGCCGCCTAACGGCCCCGCCACCAGACCAGCGCTCGCCGTTCCGCCATCTGCAGCAGCGCATGCAGCACCGCGGCCATTGCGGCCAGGACGAACAGCGCCGCGAACATGCGGGCGGTCTGCAGCCGGTTGCCCGCCTCGAGGATCCGCCAGGCCAGGCCCTGGGCGCCGCCAGAGCCGGCGACGAATTCGCCGATCACCGCCCCGATCACCGCCAGCCCCGCCGCGACCTTGTGGCCCTCCAGCAGGTAGGGAACCGCCGACGGCAGCCGCAGGCGCAGCAGCTTCTGCCAGCGGCTGGCGCCATAGAGGTTGAAAAGACGCTCCAGGTCGGGGTCGGCCGACTTCAGGCCGGTGACCGCGCCCGAGAAGATCGGGAAGAAGGCGACGATGGTGGCCAGAACGACCACGGCCCTTTCGGGATGGTCCAGGCCCGCCCAGATGATGACCAGTGGCGCGACAGCGATCACCGGCGTGACCTGCAGCGTGACCGCCACGGGCTGGATCGCCCGCTCGATCACCGTGCTGAGGGCGGTGAGCAGCGCCAGGCTCGACGCCAGCAGGCTGGCCACCACCAGCGCGGTCAGCGCCGTGAACAGGGTGTTCCAGGCCGAAGACAGCAGCAGGGGCCAGCCCTCGGCCAGGCTCGCGCCGATCGCCGAGGGCGGCGGCAGCAGATAGGCCGGCACGCCTGTCAGCCGGCAAACCGCTTCCCAGATCGTCAGCAGCATCGCGATGAAGGCCAGGGGAATGGCGATGGCCGTCAGCGACTTCATGCCGCCCGCTCCATGCCCTTGGCCAGAAGGGCCGAGACGGTTTCGGCGGCGGCGCGGAAGGGTTCGGTGACACGGAAGCCGGCGGGACGGGGCAGGGGCGCGTCGATGGCGACCTCGCCGGCGATGACCCCCGGTCCAGCGGTCATCACGACCACGCGCGAGGCCATGTAGACGGCCTCCTCGACATTGTGGGTCACGAAGAGGATGGCGGGCTTCAGCTCCGCCCAAAGGGTCAGCACATCGTCGGCCAGGGTGCGGCGGGTGATCTCGTCCAGGGCCGCGAACGGCTCGTCCAGCAGCAGCAGGCGGGGCCGGGTGACCAGCGCCCGGGCCAGTGACACCCGCATGGCCATCCCGCCCGACAGCTGCGCCGGGCGCGAGGCGTCCACACCGGCCAGACCGACGCGGGCCAGCGCCTCCGACGCACGCGCCCGGGCCGTGTGGCGGTCCACGCCCGACAGCTCCAGCGGCAGGGCGACATTTGCCGCCGCGCTCATCCACGGGGCCAGGGTGGCGGCCTGGAACACCAGCGAGGTCTCGCCCCGCCGGGCCTCGCGCTGGACGACGCCGCGCGTTGGCTGTTCAAGCCCGGCCAGCAGCCTCATGGCCGTCGACTTGCCGCAGCCCGACGGCCCGACCAGGGCGATGATCTCGCCCTCGCCGATCGCCAGGTCGACGGGTCCCAGCACGCGCCCCCGCCCGCGATAGTCGACCTCGACGTTGGTGAGCGAGGCGGTCATGCGATGAAATCCAGCTGCCCTGATCCGGGCCAGCCGCCCGGTGGCGATCTCTCTACCCCGTCATGGCCCGACTCGTTCGGGCCACCCATGCGTGGTGAGACGGAAGGAAGGTCCTCGCCTCCAACACTCGTCATCCTCGCCCTTGTGGCGAGGACCCCTGTGTCGGCCGCAGGTGAGTGCGAAACCTCGCTCTCACGTGGAAGCTTAACGAGGGGTCCTGGGCACAGGGCCCAGGATGACGGCGAGAGATGAGCTTCAACTCGGGCGGCCGTGTTCATGGGTGGCCCGAACAAGTCGGGCCATGACGATGATGGGGAGGAGCGCACATTGGCTCCCGTCAACCCTTCGCCTTCGTCACGAACTGCAGCGTGTAGCCGGCGCGGTAGTCCATGTCCCTGGGGTAGACGCCCTGTTCCGAGGCCATCCGGAAGAACTCGGCCCAGCGGGCGTCGGTCATCACGCCCACGCCGCCGGTCTTCGCGTCGCCGGAGTCGACGATGCCGTAGTCGCGCATCTGCTTGCGGGCGTTGGCCAGCAGCGCCGGCGTCATCTCCGGGTTGTCCTTCAGGATCATGGCGTCGGCCTTGCTCGCGTCGCCGGTCAGGTAGGTCTGCCAGCCGATGGCGCTGGCCTCGATGAAGGCCTTCACCGCCTCCGGCTTGCCGGCGATCAGCGTTTCGGGGGCCAGGACCATGGTGGCGTAACCGGGGTAGCCTTCGTCAGCCAGCAGGAAGGTCGCCGGCTTGAAGCCCGCCTCCTGCTCGATGGTGTGGGGCTCGCTCGACAGATAGCCCTGAACGATGGCCCGCTTGTCGGCCAGGAACGGCGCCAGGCTGTAGTTGTACTTGCGGACCTGGGCGTCGGTGAAGCCGTACTTGCTCTTGAGCCAGACCCAGAAGGCGGTGACCGAGGCGTCGGCCAGCAGGATCGGCCGGCCCTTCATGTCGGCGATGGAGTTCACGCCGGTGTTCGGGTGGGCGATCAGAACCTGCGGGTCCTTCTGGAAGAACGCGGCGACAGCCTTCACCGGCGCCTTCTCCCGGGCCATGTTCAGCGGGATGAAGCTGTTGGAGCCCATGCCCATCTCGACGCCGCCGGCGGCCAGCAGCTGGGGCACGTTCACGCCCGGCCCGCCCTGCATGATCTCGACCTTCAGGCCGCGCTTTTCGTACTCGCCGGTGGCCAGCGCCTGGTAGAAGCCGCCGTGTTCGCCCTGGGCCCGCCAGTCGGTGGCGAAGCGGATGGTGGTCAGGGCGTCGGCCGCCGGCGCCGCCTTGTCGTCGCCCTTCGGCGAACAGGCGGCGGCCAGGCTCGAAGCGGCGCCGGCCAGCATCAGACGACGTGAAAGCATGGAAGTCTCCCCCGGAGTTGCCAAGGAAGGTAGGCGCCGGAATGCAGTTCGTCGAGGGTGAGGTGCTCCAGGGAGCACAGCGAACATTCTTCTCGTCATCGTCGGACCTGTTCCGACGACCCATGAACACGGCTGCGGGTGGGGAGAAGTCGGAGACGCGGGCCCTACTGGTCCTGCTCACCACGCATGGCTCGTCGGAACAGGTCCGACGATGACGAAGGGGAGGGGAGCGGGAGGAAAGCGATTCCCCATAGAGCAAAGGGACGGTGCTTCCGGTTTCCCGGCCGCATCGCCCCTTCACCCAAGCCTCTTGCGAGACTTGCGGTCTGGAGGTCGTGGATCCGCCGGTCTCCCTGGCTTGCGCCCTGGCCCTTGCTGATCCGCTCCCGGTCCGGTCTTCGAAGGTCTCCCTTCGATCCTGGGCTCCTGGAGCGTCCCGATCGCCTGGCCTTCCGGTTTCCCGTCTCGCCCGCGCCGCGTTTCCTCTCGACGACTTGACTGTGCTCCCGGACCCGGTATGAAGCAACCGTCCCGAACATCCCCCATGTGAATGCTTGCCCGGCCGGCAGTTGAAGGCCTGTGGACAAGGTGTGGATGGACGCGGAATCTTCCCGATAAAGCAGACGCTTGAGTTATCCACAGCAAACTCTGCCAGGCGCGCTTCCTCCCCGCCTGCGGGGAGGGGAACCGCTCGCAGAGCGGTGGAGGGGCAGCGCCGGCGGGACAGAATTGGGCGCGGTGCAAGGTGAATCTTCCTCAAGCCGCGGCGCTGCCGCACCACCATGCTTCGCATGGTCCCCCTCCCCGTAAACGGGGAGGACAGCGCCACCGCACCCCGGTAAGACGTCCGGAACCCACACCAACACGTCCAGGAAACCGCCCATGTCCCTGATCCTCACCGAGAAGCGCGGCCACATCGCCATCCTGACCCTGAACCGGCCGGACGCGATGAACGCCCTGGGCGCGCCGGGAGACGGCGATCAGGTGGCGGCCGCCTGCGCGGCGATCAACGCCGACCGCGACATCCGCTGCGTGGTGCTGACCGGCGCCGGCCGCGCCTTCTCGGCCGGCGGCGACGTCAAGGCGATGAAGGCCCGCGAAGGCGCCTTCGCCGGTAACGGGGTGGAACTGCGCGACGGCTATCGCAACAACATCCACCGCGTCGTGCGCTCGATCTACGGCCTGGAGGTCCCCTCTATCGCCGCCGTCAACGGTCCGGCCATCGGCCTGGGCTGCGACGTGGCCTGCATGACCGACATCCGCATCGCCGCCGAGGGCGCGCGGTTCGGCGTCACCTTCCTCAAGCTCGGCCTGATCCCGGGCGACGGCGGCGCCTGGCTGCTGCCGCGTACCATCGGCATGAGCCGCGCCAGCGAGTTGCTGTTCACCGGCGACGTGGTCGACGCGAAGACCGCGTGCGACTGGGGCCTGGTCAGCAAGGTCGTGCCGGCTGAAACCCTGATGGACGAAGCCATCGCCCTGGCCGAACGCATCGCCCAGCAGCCGCCCCATGCGCTGCGGCTCGCCAAGAGCCTGCTCAAGCACGGCCAGACCACCAGCTACGACACGCTGATGGAGATGAGCGCCGCCGCCCAGGCGATCAGCCACCTGACCGAAGACCATATGGAGGGCGTCGAGGCGCTGCTCGAGAAGCGGCCCGCCGTCTTCAAGGGCTCCTGACCATGCGGGCCCTGGTCGCGCTGGTCCTCACCCTGGGCGTCGTCGCCTGCACGCAGCCGGCGGCGACGCCGGCGCCGAAGCCGAAGGCCGAGCTGGCGCCGGTTCCGCCCGCGCCCCAGAAGGCGGCCGCAGAGTGGGCGTTCGGCAAGGGGCGCAACAGCGTCGAGATCGTGCATCTCGTCGGCGGCGATCCAAAGAAGCCTGACCTGCGGATGGTCTGCGCCGCGGGGCAGGGCTTCCTGGTCCTGCTGCCCGGCCTGAAGCCGGTCGCCAGCGAAGAGCGGCTGACGCTCGGCGCCGGCCCGATCGCCCATGGCTTCGCCGCGACCGCGGCGGCGCAGGGTGTCCAGGCGACCGGTCCCATCGACGACGAACTTCTGTCGCTGTTCGAGAGCGCTGAGCCGATCGGCGTCAACCACGGCTACCAGAACGCCGGGCCCTTCACCCCGCCGGCGGCCCTGCGCCGTGCCTTCGCTGAGCAGTGTCGCGAACTTCGGACGCGCGGCGCGGTCTGATGGGCAAGGCGGCGTTCGACGTTCGCGCGACGCTTCCGGACGGAGAAGACGTCGGGCGTCTGCAGTGGGAGGCGCCGAGGCTGATTTATCGCGGCGCCGAACGCCGGGTTTTCGACGCCGCGGCGCTGCAGGACGTTCGCGTCGAGGGCGGGGATCTCGTGCTGGCCAGGGGCGAGCGGTTCGCGCTGGGCGCGGCGCAGGCCGCGAAATGGGCTCAGGCCATCGCCAACCCGCCCGGCCGGCTGGAGAAGCTCGGCGTCAAGGCCGGCATGCGCGTGGCGATCCTGGATCTGGACGACGCGGGCTTCGCGTCTGAACTGGGGACACGGGCGGCGCCGGTGAACGACCTTCGAGACCTGGATATCCTGGTCTACGGCGCTGACAGCGACCAGGCCCTGGCCCGCATCGGCGAGCTGGTCCCGGCGCTGGCCGACAGGGGCGCGCTGTGGGTGGTGTCGCTCAAGGGCAAGCTGCTGAAGGTGAAGGACGTCGAGGTCATGGCCGCCGCCAAGGCCTTCGGCCTTGTCGACAACAAGGTCTGCTCCTTCTCGGAGACCCGCACGGCGTTGCGGTTCACCCGGCGGCGCGGATAGTCCGGTGGTTCTCCCAAAGAAGGCGCCGGAAATCCGGGTCGCTTTCCGTCACGAAACGCGGCTAGACCCCGATCATGGTCCTTCGTGATTTCGGCATCCTTCTGTTCGTCTGCCTGGTCTGGGCGTTCAACAACATCGTCAGCAAGATCGTGGTCGCCGAGTGGGGCGTGCCGCCGCTGTTCTACGCCACGGTGCGGTTCGCGCTGGTGGCGCTCTGCACCCTGCCTTGGCTGTGGCCGGCGCCCCGGCCGACCTGGCGGATCATCACCGTCGCCATGCTGATGGGCGCGGGCAACTTCGCGCTGCTGTTCATCGGCTTCAAGACCGCCAGCCCGTCGGCGGCCTCGATCGTCATCCAGCTGGGGGTGCCGATCACCACCGTCCTGTCGATGTTCATGCTGGGCGAAAAGGTGCGCTGGCGGCGGGGCCTGGGCATGGCCTTGACCCTGGCCGGCGCCGTGGTCGTCATGTGGCATCCCACCGGCATGAGCATGTCGTTCGGTCTGTGGCTGGTCGCCGCCGCGGCCTTCGCCGGCTCGCTGGGCGCGGTGATGATGAAGCAGATGGAGGGCATCAGGCCGCTGCAGTTCCAGGCCTGGGTCGGCTTCTCGTCGTTCTGGCCGCTGGCGGTGCTGAGCGCGTTCACCGAACAAAATCAGTGGGTTCTGGCCATCGACGCCGGCTGGGGCTTCCTGGTGGCCGTGGTGTTCTCGGCCGTGGTCGTCTCCGTGCTGGGCCACACCTTCTACTACGGGCTGATCCAGAAGTATGAGGCGACGCTGATCTCGCCGCTGACGCTGATGACGCCGCTGTTCACCATTATCATGGGCGTGCTCATCACCAACGACCACTTCGACGGCCGGATGGCCATCGGGGCAGGCCTTGCGCTACTGGGGGTGCTGATCATCGCCCTGAGGCCCAATCACGTCATGCCCCTGCTCATGGCCATCCGGAACCGCTCGCAATGACGCTCGATATCATCGAGGCGCCGTCGCCAAACTTCGACGCGCGGACCAAGGTCCCGGACATGCTGGTGCTGCACTACACCGGCATGGAGTCGGGCGAGGCGGCGCTGGCCCGCCTCTGTGACCCGGAGGCCAGGGTCTCGTCCCACTACCTGGTCGAGGAAGATGGCCGCATCTTCCGGCTCGTCCCCGAGGAGCGCCGCGCGTGGCACGCCGGCGTCTCGTTCTGGAAGGGTGAGGAGGGGGTCAATCACGCCTCGATCGGCATCGAGATCGTCAATCCGGGCCACGAGTTCGGCTATCGGGCCTTCCCGGAGGCCCAGATCGCGGCGGTGATCGCGCTGGTCGCCGACATCCGCACCCGCTGGTCGATCGACGATGGCCGCATCCTCGGCCACTCCGACGTCGCCCCGGCCCGCAAGATCGATCCGGGCGAGCTGTTCCCCTGGAAGCAGCTGGCGCAGGCCGGGCACGGGATCTGGGCCGAGGCCGATCCTGCGCCGGGTGATCCTCTGGTCGAGGGCGCCGAGGGCGTCGGCGTCTTCGCGCTGCAGGCCGGGCTGACGCGGCTTGGCTACGACTGCGCGCCGTCGGGCCGGTTCGACCCTTCCACCCGCGAGATCGTCAGCGCCTTCCAGCGCCACTGGGTGCAGTCCCGCTGGGACGGCGTGGCAGACGGCCTGACCCGGGCGACGCTGATGGCGGTGCTAAGGGCGGCGGGGTAGGGGGGCGTTGCGTCCTTCGACACGCCGCTGCGCGGCTTTTCAGGATGACGTGGTCAGAAGGCCAGCCTCGCACGTCATGGTGAGCAGCGCTGAAGGCGCGTGTCGAACCACGCATTGACCTTCCGCCCCCCAGCCCTCACAACCCGCCCCGGATCAGACGGCCGGGCGATCGCGGTTCCTTCGGGGGTCGAGGAAAGTCCGGGCTCCACGGCGACAAGGCGGCGGGTAACGCCCGCCCGGGGTGACCCGAGGGATAGCGCCACAGAAAGCAAACCTCCTCCGCTTTGGCGGCGGGAAGGGTGAAAGGGTGGGGTAAGAGCCCACCGCGGACCTGGTGACAGGGACGGCATGGCAAGCCCCGCCTGGAGCAAGACCGAATAGGGATTCCGCGCTCTCGAAAGAGGGCAGGGCCGTCGCCGGCCCGAGGCGTCCGGGTTGGTCGCGAGAACCGGTCAGCAATGGCCGGTCCAGAGGAATGATCGTCGCGCGTCCTCGGGCGCGTCACAGAACCCGGCTTACAGGCCGTCTGATCCATTTTTCATCCAATCCTCCCCAGCGAGCTGGGGAAGATGAGCTTCGGCTTATCCCCGCTATACTCAACATGTTCCATGTATGTTCTGTGGAGCGTTTACAGACGTTAACCTCTGACCCCTTCGGCATTGTTGTTTTGGAGAAGGAACGACACTCTAGTGTCGTTGCATCCCATTTCATCCCATGTTAACCCAGTTCCTGTCGCCGAAGGGGTCGGCGATCTAGGGGCAGGGGACTGGGGCTAGTGTTCCTCTCGACCTTCGAGAAGCAGCTCGACAGCAAGCGGCGCATCGTTGTGCCGCATGAGTTTCGCGCCGCCGTCGGTCAGCCCTTCGAGGGCGTCTTCTGCTTTCCGTCGATTGAAGCCGACTGCCTTGAAGGTGGCGGCAAGGCCTTGTTCGATCGTTACGCCGGGCTGATCGAGGAGCTGCCGTTCGGCGACCCCCTGCGCTCGGCGCTTGAGACCAGCGTCTTCGGCGGCATGGCGAAGCTCTCGTTCGACGAGGCGGGCCGGATCACCCTGCCGCCCGCGCTTTGCGACATGTTCGGCATCGGCGCCGGCGACTGGATCTCCGTGGTCGGCATGGGCGACCGTTTCCAGGTCTGGCCCCGCGAGGCCTTTCAGGCCCACCGCGCCGCAGAGCGCGAGGCAGCGAAGTCTGGCCTCGCCGACCTGCGGATGGCCCAGCGCGGCCGTCTGTCCGGAGCGGCCGGATGACCGAGGCGCCGCACGTCTCCGTCCTGCTCGGCGAGGTCGTCGACGCGCTCTCGCCCCGGCCCGGCGAAACCATCATCGACGGCACGTTCGGGGCAGGCGGCTACAGCCGGGCCTTTCTCGACGCCGGAGCCACGGTCGTCGCCTTTGACCGCGACCCGACCGCGCGCCGCTTCGCCGCGCCGCTTGAGGCGACCGGCCGCTTTCGCCTGATCGAGGCCCGCTTCTCGGAGATGGGCGACCACTTCGCGCCCGGCAGCGTCGACGGCGTCGCGCTCGATATCGGCGTGTCGTCCATGCAGATCGACGAGGCCGAGCGCGGCTTTTCCTTCATGCGCGACGGCCCGCTGGACATGCGTATGGGTGGTGACGTTCCGAGCGCCGCCGACATCGTCAACACCGCCGAGCAGGCCGAGCTGGCTCGCATCTTCTACGTCTACGGCGAGGAGCGCGAGAGCCGCCGGGTGGCGTCATTCCTCGTTCGCCGTCGCGCCGAGCGTCCTTTCGAGCGGACGCTGGACTTGGCCGAGGTTGTCGAAAAGGCGCTGGGCGGTCGTCGCGGCGCCAAGGTCCATCCCGCGACCAAGGTCTTCCAGGCGCTGCGCATCGCGGTGAACGAGGAGCTCTCCGAACTGGAGCAAGGCCTTGTCGCCGCCGAGCGAATCCTGAAGAGCGGCGGGCGTCTCGCCGTCGTCACCTTCCATTCCCTCGAAGACCGTATCGTGAAAGCCTTCTTCGCCGAGCGGGCGGGGCGCCTGCCGGGCGGTTCGCGCCACGCGCCGCCGGTGGCGGGCGGGCCGCCGCCGACCTTCGAGATGATCTTCAAGGGTCACCGCGATCCCTCGGACGCCGAGGTTTCGGCCAATCCGCGGGCGCGATCGGCCAAGCTGCGCGCCGGCCTGCGCACCGAGGCCCCCGCCTGGAGGGCCGCTGCATGATCTCGGTGATCTTCACCCATCGCACGCGCGGCTTCCGCACCCTGAACGTCCTGCTGACCTCTGTGCTGGTTATCCTCGCCGTGGGCGTCAACCTGGCCAAGACGTTCGCCGGCAAGGAGCGGACGGAGATCGTTCGCACCGAGCAGGATATCCGTAGCGAGGCCCGACAGATCCGCGTCCTGCAAGCCGAGGTCGCCCACCTCGAGCAGCCCGAGAGACTGGAGCGCCTGTCACGCGCCTACCTCGCCATGGCGCCTGTGAACGTGAAGCAGGAAACCACAGTCGACGATCTGTATGCAGCCTCGCTCCGGCGTCCAGGCGTCGAGACGCCGGCCGCTCCTATCCAGGTCAGCACCGAGCCTTTGGCGCCACCCATCGAGGCCGAAGCGCCGTCCGGGGGGGCGCGATGAGCCTGCCCGACCTGACGCCGCATCGCTATCCGCTGGTCTGGCGCTGGATCATCGAGCGGGTGTGGCGCGTCGAGCACGCGTTCGAGCGGGCCCACGCCGACGGACGGGCCGAGAACGACACCCGCATCCGCATCCTGGTCGTGGCCGCCATCTTCTCACTGGGCTTTTTGGTGATGGCGGGCGGCGCGGTCTGGTCGGCCACGCTGTCGGACGCCGGCAAGGGCGGACGCGCCTACGCCGGGGCGCCGGAGCGTGCCGATCTGGTCGACCGTGAAGGGCGCCTGCTGGCCGCGAACCTGCCCCACTACACGCTTTCGGTCGACACGCGCGAAGTCTGGTCCCGTCGCGAGGTCCGTACGGCGCTGCTCAAGGCGCTTCCGCGGCTCAAGCCGTCCCAGGTCGACCGGGCCCTCGCGGCCGAGCGCCGGGGCGTGGTCCTGCGCGGGCTGACCCCCGGCGAGAAGGCGCGGATCCACGACCTGGGTCTGCCCGGGGTCGTCTTCGATCCCGAACAGCGCCGGGTCTATCCGCTTGGGTCACTGGCCGCCCATCTGCTCGGCTACGACGAGAAGGGCGGCGAGCCGGTGGCCGGCGCCGAGAAGGCCCTGCGCGACGAGATCCTCAAGGCCGGCGCGGAGAGCAGGCCGGTGGCCCTGTCGATCGACGTGCGCGTCCAGGCGGCCCTGGAGGAGGAGCTGGCCCTGGCCGCCGCCCAGTACAGTCCCAAGGGCGCGGTCGGCGTGATCACCAACGTCCAGACCGGCGAGATCCTGGGCATGGCCAGCTGGCCCGACTTCGATCCCAACTATCCCGGGCGGGCCAATCCCGAGCAGCTGCGCAACCGCGCTGCGGCCTCTGTCTTCGAGATGGGCTCGACCTTCAAGGCCTTCACCGTGGCCATCGGGCTGGACACCAGCGTGGCGACGCCGGACTCGACCTTCGACGCCCGCACGCCGCTGAAGATGGGCTATCGCACCATCCACGACTTCCACGGCACAAACCGTATCCTGACCCTGCGCGAGGTGTTCAACCACTCCTCCAACATCGGCACGGCAAAGCTGGCCCTGGCGGTCGGCGCCGATCGCATGGCCAGCTACTTCGCGGCGCTGGGCCTGACGAAACGGGCCCAGGTCGAACTGCTGGAGTCCACCCGTCCGCTGACTCCGAAGAAGTGGGACGAGGACGACATGGCCAGCGTCTCGTTCGGCCACGGCATCAACGTCTCGCCGCTGGCCCTCGCCCAGGCGATGGGCGCTGTCCTCAACGGCGGAAAGATGGTCCCGCTGACCATCCGCAAGATGGAGGCCGGCAAGCGTCCGGACGGCCCCCGGGTGATGTCGGAGACGACCACCCTGTCGATGCTCCAGCTCATGCGCGGCAACGTGGTCGACGGCACCGGCCGCAAGGCCGACGCGCCCGGCCTGATGGTCGGCGGCAAGACCGGGACCGGCGAAAAGTACGATCCCGAAATCCGCGGCTATAGCAGCTACAAGCAGGTCGGCTCCTTCGCCGCCGTGTTCCCGACCGACGGCCCGGCTGACGCCGAGCGCTACTTCGTGCTGATCCTGATGGACGAGCCCCAGGGCGGCATCCGCACCGGCGGCTGGGTCGCCGCTCCGGCGGTGGGCAAGATCGTCGATCGCGTCGCGCCGTTCCTCGGCGTCAAGCGTCGGCTGCCCGCGCCGAGCCTGCCCACCACGCCGACCTACGTCGCCAGCGCCCGCGTGGCCCAGCCGACGGGAGGCCTGTAATGCGCCTGTCGTCGCTGGTCGCCGATGCGCCGTTGGACGATCCGGAGATCACAGGCGTCACCGCCGACAGCCGCAAGGTCCGGCCAGGGTTCCTGTTCGCCGCCCTTCCGGGCTCCACGGTCGACGGCCGCAAGTTTATCCCGGCAGCCCTCGAGGCGGGCGCCGCCGCCGTGCTGGCCCCGGACGACGTCAGCGGTCTGGGCCTCCCGGTGGCGCATGCCGCCGACCTCCGCCGCGCCTACGCCCTGGCCGCCGCCGCCTTCTGGGACGCCCAGCCGCCGACCTGCGTCGCGGTGACCGGCACCAACGGCAAGACCTCGGTGGCGACCTTCTGTCGCCAGATCTTTGCACGGCTCGGTCACAAGGCCGCCAGCATGGGCACGCTCGGCGTCACCGTCTCGGCGCCGGGACAGCCCGATACTCAAATCACCCCGCCGGGTCTGACCACTCCTGACGCCGCCGATCTCGCCGAACTGATGTCACGCCTGGCCGCCGAAGGCGTCACCCATCTGGCGCTGGAAGCGTCATCCCACGGCGTGGACCAGCGGCGCCTCGACGGCGTGACGCTAACGGCGGCCGGGTTCCTGAACCTGACCCAGGACCACCTCGACTACCATGGCACCATGGGCGCCTACCGCGCCGCGAAGCTGCGGCTGTTCGAGGCCCTCCTGCCGCGCGGCGCGACGGCGGTCCTGAATGCCGACAGCGACCAGTTCGCGGCGTTCGCCGCCGCCGCCGCTGTCGCAGGACAGACGGTGCTGTCGACCGGCTCGGCGGGCGAGGGCATCCGCGTGGTTGATCGCGTGCTCGCCGCCGACGGACAGCGCCTGACCCTGGCGCATGCCGGGACGACGACGACAGTTCACCTGCCGCTGGCCGGCGCTTTCCAGGCCGACAACGCCTTGGTCGCCGCCGGGCTCTGCATCGCCGCGGGCGGGGCGCCCGCCGCGGTGTTCGCCGCGCTGGAGCATCTGAAGGGTGCGCCCGGACGTCTGCAGCGCGTTGGGGCCCGCGCCGGCGGCGGCGAAGCCTACGTCGACTACGCTCATACGCCCGATGGCCTGGAGACAGTGCTGAAGGCACTTCGTCCGCATACGGAGGGGCGTCTTCTGGTCGTCTTCGGCGCCGGCGGCGACCGGGACCGCACCAAGCGCCCTCTGATGGGTGAAATCGCCGCACGCCTCGCCGACGTGGCCATCATCACCGACGACAACCCGCGCTCCGAGGAGCCGGCCGCCATCCGCGCCGAGGTCCAGGCCGGCGCCCCCGACGCGCTGAACATCGGCGACCGCCGCGAGGCGATCCGCGCGGGTGTGGCGATGCTGACCGCCGGCGATGTGCTGGTCGTGGCCGGCAAGGGCCATGAGCAGGGTCAGACCATCGCGGGCGTCACCCATCCGTTCGACGACGTTGTCGAGACCGCCGCCGTTCTCGGTCTGGAGGCCGCTCATGTCTGACGCGCTCTGGACATCGGATGAACTGGCCGCCGCCACCGGCGGGACCGTCCTCGGCGGCCCGTTCACCGTCGGCGGCGTGTCGATCGACAGCCGCTCCGTGGAGCCCGGTGACCTGTTCGTGGCCCTGGCCGGGGTTCGCGACGGCCATGAGTTCGCTGCCGGGGCGCTCGCCTCCGGCGCCGCCGCGATCCTGGCCAGCCGGCCGGTCGAAGGCCCGAATCTGCTGGTGAAGGATACCTTCGCCGCGCTCGAGCAGCTCGGCGTGGCCGCGCGCGCGCGCAATCACGGCCGACGCGCCGCGATCACCGGTTCGGTCGGCAAGACCAGCGTCACCCAGGCTGTGGCCGCCTGCCTGGCGCTGGCCGGCCGCTGGCACTCATCTGTGAAGTCTTACAACAACCACATCGGCGTGCCCCTGACCCTGGCGCGGATGCCCCGCGACACCGAGAGGGCGATCTTCGAGGTCGGCATGAACCACGCCGGCGAGATCACGCCGCTGTCGGGGTTCGTAAGCCCTCATGTGGTGGCGATCACCACGGTCGGACCTGTCCACATCGAGAACTTCCCCGACGGCGAGACCGGCGTGGCCAAGGCCAAGGCGGAGATCTTCGCAGGCCTCCTGCCAGGCGGCGTGGCGGTTCTGAACGCGGACAACGTCTGGTTCGACCTGCTCAAGGCCGAGGCGCTGAAGGTCGGCGCCGTCGTCCGGACGTTCGGATCGGGGGAGGGCGTCGATGCGCGCCTGGTCGACTTTGTCGCCGGCGAGGAACGGGCCACGGTCCACGCGCTGATCGACGGCGAGGCCGTTGAGTTCCCGTTGCTGCAGACCGGCCTCCACTGGGGGCTCAACAGTCTCTGCGTGCTTCTGACGGTCGAGGCGATGGATGTCTCGCGGGAAACCGCGCTGGCCGGGCTGGCCGGCTTCGCGCCGCTGGCGGGGCGAGGCGCGGAGAAGGCGGTGGCCATCGCCGGCGGGGCCTTCACCCTGATCGACGAGAGCTACAACGCCAATCCGATCTCGATGAACGCTGCCTTCCGCACGCTGGGCGGTCGGAAGGCGACGGGGCGGCGGATCGTCGCGCTGACCGACATGCTGGAACTGGGCGGCCAGGCGGCCGACTTCCATGCCGGACTGGCCGCGCCGATCAACGCGGCGGGAATCGATCTGGTGTTCTGCGCCGGACCGCTGATGAAATCGCTCTGGGACGCCCTTCCGCCGACTCGTCGGGGCGGCTACGCGGACACGGCGGCCGAGCTGGCGCCGCAGCTCGCCCTGGCCGTTCAGCCGGGCGACCTGGTGATGGTCAAGGGATCGAACGGAAGCCGGGCCAGCGTCATCGCGGCCGCCCTGGCGTCAGTCGGCCATGGGGGGGACAAGGCCTGATGCTGTATCTGCTTTCGGAGATGCGCGACGCGCTCCCGGTGCTCAACCTGCTGAAGTATCTGACGTTCCGGACCTTCATGGCGACCGCGACCGGGTTCATCATCGCCGTCGCCATGGGCTCGCGCTTCATCGCCTGGATGCGGGCGCGGCAGGGCAAGGGCCAGCCGATCCGCAAGGAAGGCATCGAGCGCCATGTGATCGAGAAGGCCGGCACCCCCACGATGGGCGGCCTGATGATCCTGGCCGGGATGGTCGGCGGCACGATGCTCTGGGCCGATCTGAGCAACATCTATGTCTGGGTGGTCCTGATGGTCACCCTGGCCTTCGGGGTGCTCGGCTTCATGGACGACTACGACAAGGTCACCAAACAGACCACGGCCGGAGTCTCGGGCCGCGTGAAGCTGGGCATCCAGGCGCTGGTGGCGGTCGCCGCCGTCACGGTGCTGGTGCTGTTCGGGCAGGTCTCCCCCGATACGCCGCAGCTCTCCACCTCTGTCGCCTTCCCGATCTTCAAGCGCCTGCTGCTCGACCTGGGCTGGTTCTACATCGCCTTCGGCGCCTTCGTGATCATCGGCGCGTCCAACGCCGTCAACCTGACGGACGGGCTCGACGGCCTCGCCATCGTGCCGGTGATAATCGCGGCGGCCACCTTCGGGCTGATCGCCTACCTGGTCGGCAACTACAACTTCGCGCAGTATCTGCAGGTCCACTTCGTGCCGGGCACCGGCGAGATCGCGGTCTTCTGCGGCGCCATCATCGGGGCCGGGCTCGGCTTCCTCTGGTACAACGCGCCGCCGGCCAAGATCTTCATGGGTGACACCGGTTCGCTGGCCCTCGGCGGGGCTCTGGGCGCCGTGGCCGTGGCGACCAAGCACGAGATCGTCCTGGCCATCGTCGGCGGTCTGTTCGTCGCCGAGGCGCTGTCGGTGATGATCCAGGTCGCCTACTTCAAGCGCACCGGCAAACGCATCTTCCTGATGGCGCCGATCCACCACCATTTCGAAAAGCTGGGCTGGGCGGAGTCGACCGTCGTCATCCGCTTCTGGATCGTCTCCCTGATCCTGGCCGCCATCGGCCTCGCAACGCTCAAGCTCAGGTAGGGAGGCAGGTGCGGTCATGATCCCCGTTCGCGGTTTCGAGGGACGCAAGGTCGCCGTTCTCGGTCTGGGCAGGACCGGGCTGACGGCCGCGCGCGCTCTCGTGGCCGGCGGGGCGCAGGTCGCGCTCTGGGACGAAAACCAGACCAGCCGCGAGGCCGCAGCGGCGGAGGGCTTCGCCGTTGAGGATCTGAAGTCCGCCGACTGGTCCGACATCGCCGCCCTGATGCTGTCGCCGGGCATCCCGCTGACGCACCCCCGGCCGCACTGGTCGGTCGAGAAGGCCGCCGCTTCCGGCGTCGAGGTCCTCGGCGACATCGAGCTCTTCGCCCGCACCGTCAACGCCGCTCCGCCGCACAAGCGGCCCAAGATCGCGGCGATAACCGGCACCAACGGCAAGTCGACGACCACGGCCCTGCTGGGTCACCTTTGCGCCGCCGCCGGCCGGGATACCCGGATCGGCGGCAACATCGGCTACGGCGTGCTCGGCCTGGAGGACATGCACGGCGGCGCCGTCTATGTCCTGGAGACCTCGTCCTACCAGCTGGACCTGACCAGCAGCCTGAAGCCCGATGCGGCGGTGCTGCTGAACATCTCACCCGACCATCTGGACCGTCACGGCGGCATGGAGGGCTATGTCGCCGCCAAGCGCCGGGTGTTGCTCAACCAGGGCAAGGGCGACACCGCCATCATCGGCGTCGACGACGCCTGGTGTCAGCGCATCTGCACCGAGATCACCGCCGCCAATCGCCGGACCATCTGGCCGATCAGCGCCAGCCGCTCGATGGGGCGCGGCGTCTACGCCATCCAGGGCGTGCTGTATGACGCCACCGGCGACCGGGTGATCGAGGTCGCCGACCTGGTGCGCGCCCGCTCGCTGCCCGGCCGGCATAACTGGCAGAACGCCGCCGCCGCCTATGCCGCCGCCCGGGCCCTCGGCATCCCGGCCGAGGTCGCCGCCGAAGGGCTGATGACCTTCCCGGGTCTGGCCCATCGCATGGAGACGGTCGGAATTCGCGGCCTGGTCCGCTTCGTCAACGACTCCAAGGCCACCAACGCCGACGCCGCGCGTCAGGCGCTCAGCAGCTATCCCCGCGTCTACTGGATCGCCGGCGGTCGGGCCAAGTCTGGCGGCATCGCCCCGCTCAAGGACCTCTTCCCGCGTGTGGCCAAGGCCTACCTTGTCGGCGAAGCCCAGGACGACTTCGCCAAGGCGCTCGACGGCAAGGCAGACTATCTCAAGACCGGCACGATCGAGGCCGCCGTGGCCGCCGCCTGGGCCGACGCCGAAGCCAGCGGCGAGGACGCCGTGGTGCTGTTGTCGCCAGCCTGCGCCTCTTTCGACCAGTTCAGCGATTTCGAGGCCCGGGGCGAGGCGTTCCGCGCCGCCGTCGAAGGTCTCGGCAGGCCCGCCCTCAAGGGAGCGCGCGCATGACCGGCAGCGTCCACCCCTTCGCCCGTTCGGACCGCACCGCGTTGGGTCGCTGGTGGTGGACGACCGACCACTGGTTGCTGGGATCGATCGCCATCCTGATCACGCTCGGCGTGCTGCTGTCGTTCGGCACCAGCCCGGCCGCGGCGGCCCGGCTGCACTATGACGCATCGTTCCACTTCGCCATCCGCCAGAGCGTATTCGGCGTCGCCGCCCTGGCCATCCTGATCGTCAGTTCGATGCTGACGGCGCGGGGAGTCCGGCGGACGGCCTTCATCGTCTACGCCCTGACGATCCTGATGATGGCGGCGCTGCCGTTCCTGGGGCACGAAGCCAAGGGCGCGACGCGTTGGATCAACATCGCCGGCTTCACCCTGCAGCCGTCGGAGTTCATGAAGCCGGCGCTGATCGTGCTGGTCGCCTGGATGTTCGCCGAGGGCCAGAAGGGCGAGGGGGTGCCGGGGGTGTTCATCGCCTTCTGCCTTTACGGGCTGGCGGTGGCGCTGCTCCTGGTCCAGCCGGACGTGGGCCAGACCGTGCTGATCACCGTCGCCTTCGGCGCCGCCTTCTGGATGGCGGGGGTGCCGATCAGCTGGATCATGGGACTGGGCGTGACCGCCGTCATCGGGCTGGGCAGCACCTACTTCCTGATCCCGCACGTCCATGCCCGGGTCGACACCTTCCTGAGCCCCGACAAGGCCGACAAGCACCAGATCAGCCAGGCCTCCGAAGCCATCGCCGCCGGCGGCCTGTTCGGCCGGGGCCCGGGCGAGGGGGTCATGAAGCGCGGCGTGCCCGACATGCACACCGACTTCGCCTACTCCGTGCTGGCCGAGGAGTACGGCCTGATCTTCTCCCTGGCCCTGATCAGCCTGTTCGCCTTCCTGGTCATCCGCGGCCTCTACCGCTCGCTGCGGCTGTCCGATCCGTTCGAGCAGGTGGCCGCCGCGGGGCTGTTCGTGCTGGTGGGGCAACAGGCCCTGATCAACGTCGCGGTGAACCTCAACATGATCCCGACCAAGGGCATGACCCTGCCGTTCATCAGCTACGGCGGCTCCTCGATGCTGGCCATGGGCCTGACGCTGGGCATGGCGCTGGGGCTGACGCGCAAGCGGCCAGGCGCCTATGCGGCCAACGAAGGCCTCGCCCGCGCCGGCGCCTTCGCCTAAAGAGAGTCCATGCCAGCCAGACTTGCAGTGGTCGCCGCCGGGGGAACCGGCGGCCATATGTTTCCAGCCCAGGCGCTTGCCGAGGCGCTGACGGCGCGCGGCTGGCGGATTCTGCTGGCGACGGACGAGCGCGGCGCGCTGTACGCCGACAAATTTCCGGCCGATGTGCGGATCACTCTGTCGGCGGCCACCGCCCGTTCAGGCGACCCGATGGGCATGCTCAAGGCCGGCGCCGCCGTGCTGCATGGCACGATGCAGGCCCGCGGCTTCTTCAAGCGCCTGGACCCGGCGGTCGTCGTCGGCTTCGGCGGCTATCCGTCCCTGCCCTCGCTGCTGGCGGCGCTGAGCCAGGGCCGGCCGACCGTGATTCACGAGCAGAACGCGGTCCTGGGCCGCGTGAACCGTTTCCTGTCCGGCAGCGTTCGCGAGGTCGCCTGCGCCTTCCCGACGCTCGAGAAAGCCAAGCCGAAGGTGAAGGCCCGGGCCCATGTGGTCGGCAACCCGGTGCGGCCGGAGATCCGCGCCCTGGCCGAGCTGCCCTACGAGGCGCCGACGGCCGATGGCCCGATCCGCCTCCTGATCACCGGCGGCAGCCAGGGGGCCCGCCTGCTGTCCGAAATGGTCCCCGAGGCCATCCTGCGGCTGCCCGAGGAGCTGCGCGCCCGGCTGCAGGTCCAGCAGCAGACTCGCAAGGAGTCGATGGACATCGCCCGGCGCATCTATGCCGACGCCCTGGTCAAGGCCGAGGTGGCGCCCTTCTTCCGCGACATGGCCGGCCGGTTGAAGGACGCGCACCTGGTCATCGGCCGGGCCGGGGCCTCGACGGTCTGCGAGCTGGCGGTAGCCGGCAAGCCGTCGCTGCTGGTGCCGCTGAAGATTGCCGCCGATGACCACCAGACCTTCAACGCCAGGCTGCTGGCCGACGCCGACGCGGCGGCGGTGGCGTCCGAGGATGAACTGACGGTCGACGAAATGACCGCGGCCCTGAAGGCGCTGCTCAAGGATCCCGCCTGGCTCGAGAACATGGCCAGGGGCGCCCGGTCAGTGGCCCGGCCCGACGCGGCCGAGCGGCTCGCCGATCTGGTCGAGCGGACGGCGCTGGCGGGGTAGGGCGCTGGCGCCCTGCGTGCTTCGACACGCGGTCTGCGACCGCTGCTCAGCATGACGTAGATGGATGGCCTTCTGAACACGTCATCCTGAGCAGCCCGCGCAGCGGGCGTGTCGAAGGACGCAGTGACGTCAACGCCCGTATTCCGGCGCCCGCACAAATCGTCTAAGCCGCTTCCCATGATCCAGCGCCGCCGTCCCGTACCCTTCGAACTTGGTCCCGTGCACTTCATCGGCATTGGCGGAATCGGCATGAGCGGCATCGCCGAAATCATGATCCGTATCGGCTACACGGTGCAGGGCAGCGACCTGAAGGCCAGCGCCAACACCGAGCGGCTGGAGAAACTGGGCGCCAGGATCTTCATCGGCCAGGCGGCCCAGAACGTCGAGAACGCCTCGGCCGTGGTCTATTCGACCGCCGTGAAGGCCGACAATCCCGAGATGGTCGCCGCCCGCGAGCGCCGACTGCCGCTGGTCCGCAGGGCCGAGATGCTGGCCGAACTGATGCGGCTGCAGTTCTCGGTCGCGGTGGGCGGCACGCACGGCAAGACCACCACAACCTCGATGATCGCCGCCCTGCTGGACGCCGGGGGGCTCGATCCCACTGTGGTCAACGGCGGCATCATCAACGCCTACGGCACCAACGCCAAGGTGGGGGAGGGCGACTGGATCGTCGTCGAGGCCGACGAGAGCGACGGCACCTTCCTGAAGCTGAAGTCGACCGTCGCGGTGGTCACCAACATCGACGCCGAGCACCTCGACCACTGGGGCGACTTCGAGGCGGTGAAGAAGGGCTTCCGCGACTTCGTCGGGAACATCCCCTTCTACGGCTTCGCGGCCGTCTGCGTGGACCATCCCGAGGTCCAGGCCATGGCCGCCCGGATCGAGAACCGGCGGCTGGTCACCTACGGGACCAATCCGCAGGCCGAGGTCCGCGCCCAGCACATCACCATGGGCCCCGACGGCGCGCGGTTCGACGTGCTGATCACCCCGCTGGCCGGCGAGCCGATCCGCTATGACGGCCTGACCCTGCCGATGGCCGGGCTGCACAACGTCATGAACGCCTGCGCCGCCATCGCCGTGGCCCGCGAGCTGGGCGTCGACGAGGCCGGCATCCGGGCGGGCCTGAAGAGCTTTGGCGGCGTGAAGCGGCGCTTCACCACCACCGGCGTTGTGAACGGCGTGCGGATCATCGACGACTACGCCCACCACCCGGTCGAGATCGCCGCCGTCCTGACCGCCGCCCGGGCCATGACGCCGGACCACAAGGTCATCGCCGTGGTCCAGCCGCACCGCTACACCCGGCTGCGCGACCTGATGGCCGAGTTCAGCGCCTGCTTCAACGACGCCGACATGGTCATCGTCGCCGACGTCTATACGGCGGGCGAGGTGCCGATCCCGGGCATCGACCGCGACGGCCTGATCGAGGGCCTGCGCCGCTTCGGCCACCGCCGCGCCCTGCCGCTGGAGAGCCCCGCTGCGCTGGCCGGGATGATCGCCGAGGAGGCGAAGGCGGGCGACATGGTCGTGCTGCTGGGCGCGGGGGATGTGACCAGCTGGTCGTACGCACTGCCGGGGCAGCTTGAGGCGCTGGGCAAGTGAGCGGCACGATCAATCGTGCGTCCTTCGCGACGCCCTTCGGGCTCCTCAGGATGACGAGATCGGGGGGCTGCACAAACCTTCGTCATGGTGAGGAGCGGCAACGCCGCGTCGCGAACCACGCAAGGACAGCACCATGACCTGGAAGTCCAACCTCCCCGCCGTGCGTGGCAAGCTGCTGTTCGACGAACCGCTGTCGCCGTTCACCTGGTTCCGGGTCGGCGGGCCGGCCGAGGTGCTGTTCCTGCCGGCTGATCCGGAGGACCTGGGCGACTTCCTGCGCCAGCTGCCGCAGGGCGTGCCGGTCATGGCGCTGGGTGTCGGCTCCAACGTCATTATCCGTGACGGCGGCGTGCCGGGCGTGGTCATCCGCTGCGCCGGAAAGGCCTGGGGCGAGGTGCTGGTCGACGGCGACCTGGTCATCGCCGGTCCCGCCGCGCTCGACGCCCAGGTGGCCCGCGCCGCCGCCAAGGCGGGTCTGGCGGGCCTCGAGTTCTTCGTCGGTATCCCTGGCACCATCGGCGGCGCCCTGACCATGAACGCCGGCTGCTATGGCCGCGAGACCAAGGATGTTCTCGTCTCTGCGACCGGCTACGACCGGTCCGGCGAGATGCGGGTGTGGGAGAACGAGGACTTCGGCTTCACCTACCGCCACACCGTCGTGCCCGAGAACTCCACGTTCTGGGTCCAGGCGGTGTTTCGCGGAACGCCCGACGATCCCGCCGCCGTGAAGGCCCGCATGGACGAGATCACCGCCCGCCGCGAGACCACCCAGCCGATCCGCGAGAAGACCGGCGGCTCGACCTTCAAGAACCCGGAAGGCCACTCCTCCTGGAAGCTGGTCGACGAGGCCGGCTGGCGCGGCAAGCTGTTCAAGGCGACCGGCGGCGGCGCGATGTTCAGCGACCTGCACAGCAACTTCATGATCAACCCGGGCGAGGCCACCGCCGCCGACCTCGAAGGCCTGGGCGACGCCGTCCGCGCCGACGTCAAGGCCAAGACAGGCGTGGAGCTGAACTGGGAGATCAAGCGGATCGGCAAGCCGGGGTAGGTCGCACAAGAACCCCTCCTCCTCGATGGAGGAGGGGCAGGGGTGGTGGTGCGGTCGCCGCATTGGCCGTGCTGGCTCAACAGGCTCGGCGCCTCTCGCGCCTATCCGGGTTGCTGAGTTTCCACCACCATCCCCGGCCCTTCCTCCATTGAGGAGGAAGGGAGAAGCGCTCCCTCACCAAATCTCCATCGCCTCTGCGCCACCCCTCGCTTGACTTGAGCCGCCGCCTGTCGCACCCGCCAAGGATGCGCATTTTCCTGTCCGGCCTCGCCGCCGCCCTGACCCTTTCGACGGCTGCTCTCGCCGCCGAGCCCGCCGACACGGCCGCCGCCCTGCGGGACAGGGCGCTGGGCGACGCGACCGCCTGGACGATCCTCGAGGATCTGACGACCGAAATCGGGCCCCGTCCGGTCGGCTCGCCGGCGATGACCCGCGCCAAGGACTGGGCGGTCGAAACCCTGACCACCTACGGCTTCACCAACATCAAGGTCGAGGAATTCGCCAAGCCGACCTGGCGTCGCGGCGCTGAGTCGGCGTCGATCATCGCGCCCTATCCGCTGAAGCTGTCGATCATCGGGCTGGGCGGCAGCGTCCCGACCCCGGCCAAGGGCGTCGAGGGCGAGGTGGTGATCTTCCGGACCCTGGCCGAACTGGAAGCCGTCCCGGACGGGTCTCTGGCCGGCAAGATCGCGGTCGTGACCACGCCGATGGTCCGCACCCAGTCGGGCGAGGGCTACGGCGCGGTCGGCGCGGTGCGCCGCACCGGACCCTCCATCGCCGGCCGCAAGGGCGCCGTCGCCTACCTCACCCGCTCGGTCTCGACCTCGGACTCGCGCCTCGCCCACACCGGGATCATGCGCTACGCCGAGGGCGCGCCGCAGATCCCGGCCGCCGCCCTGGGCGTTCCGGACGCGGAACAGCTGGAACGCCTCGCCGCGCGGGGACCAGTCCGCGTGAAGCTGAGCATGGCCTCAAGCGTCGACCCAAAGTCCGTCGCCTGGAACATCTCGGGCGACATCGTCGGCAGCGAGCGTCCCGAGCAGATCATCGTCGTCGGCGGCCATCTGGACAGTTGGGATGTCGGCACCGGCGCCATCGACGACGCCTCGGGCATCGCCATCACCACGGCGGCGGGCAAGCTGATCGGCGACCTGCCCCGCCATCCGAAACGGACGATCCGAGTGGTCATGTGGGGCTCGGAAGAGACCGGCGGGTCCAGCGAAGCCTACGCCGCCGCGCGCAAGGACGAGATGCCGAACCTGGTGATCGCCGGCGAGAGCGACTTCGGCGCCGGACGGATCTACGCCCTGCAGTTGCCGGCGCGCGCCATGACCTCCGGCGCCCTGGCCCCGCTGCCGGGTCTGATGGCGCCGCTGAAGATCTTCGTCTCCCGCGAGCCGGCCCGCGGCGGCGGCGCCGACACCGAGGGTCTGGAGAAGGCCGGCGTGCCGGCGTTCAGCCTGCGCCAGGACGGCGCGCGCTACTTCGACTTTCACCACTCGGAGGACGACACCCTGGACAAGGTCGATCCCGATGACCTGCAGCAGAACGTCGCCGCCTGGGTCGCGCTGCTCTACATGATCGCCGACACCGACATCGACTTCCGCGCTTTGAAGGACGCCAAATGAGCCTGCCGCTACAGGGCCACCACGTCGCCGTCCTGCTGGGCGGCCTGTCTTCCGAGCGGGAGGTCAGCCTGGTCTCCGGCGCCGCCTGCGCCACGGCGCTGGAGAACCTCGGCGCGAAGGTCACCCGCGTCGACGCCGGTCGTGATCTGGCCCAGGTGCTGACGGCGCTCAAGCCCGACGTCTGCTTCAACGCCCTGCACGGCGAGTGGGGCGAGGACGGCTGCGTCCAGGGCGTGCTGGAGACGCTGGGTCTCCCCTATACCCACTGCGGCGTGCTGGCTTCGGCCCTGGCCATGGACAAGGCCAAGTCCAAGGCGGTGCTGGCTGCGGCCGGCGTCACGGTGCCCGGCGGCGGTCTCTACAACCGCCACGACGTCGCCCGCGACCACGTCATGCCGCCGCCCTATGTGGTGAAGCCCAACGCCGAGGGCTCGTCCGTCGGGGTCTTCCTGGTCTTCGAGGGCGCCAACGGCCCGCCGCAGGATGTCGTGGCTCCGTCCTGGACCTTCGGTGAGGAGGTGATGGTCGAGCCCTACATCGCCGGCATGGAGCTGGCGGTGGCCGTCATGGACGGCAAGGCCCAGACCGTCACCGAGATCGTGCCGCGCACCGGCTTCTACGACTACGACGCCAAGTACGCCGAGGGCGGGTCCGAGCATGTCGTGCCGGCCCGGATGCCCCCGGAGGATTTCGACCGCGCCCTTCGCCTTTCGGAGCTCGCCCACGCCGCGCTTGGTTGTCGCGGCGTGACCAGAAGCGACCTCCGTTATGACCCTGTTAAGCGTCTTCTGGTCCTCTTGGAGGTCAATACGCAGCCCGGCATGACGCCCACCTCTCTGGTTCCAGAACAGGCGGCGCATCTGGGTACGTCGTTTGACCAACTAGTGCTCTGGATCGTGGAGGATGCGTATGCCCGCGGTAATGCGGGGGGCGGGACGCGGTAGCGTCAAGCCCCGGGCCAAAGCGCCCGCAAACAGGGGTGGACCCCGGAAAGCCTCCCCGGCGCCACGGCCCGCGGCGAAGCTGCGCGCCGCCCAGGGCGTGCTGCCGCCTATGGTCGCGGTGGGCGTTGCCGGCGCCGTGCTGGCCGTCGGCCTGATCGTGACCCTGGCCACCGGTCATCGCGGCGAGCGCGTCGCCCAGGAGCTTGGCTCCGCGGTCGCCGGCCAGACCGCCGACTTCGGCTTTCGCCTCGACAAGGTCCATGTCCAGGGCGCCTCGCCGATGGCGCAGCAGGCGATTCTCGACGCCACCGGCCTGTCGCTGGGCCAGCCGATTCTCGACGTCGACCTGGAACGGGTCCGTCAGTCCGTCTCCGGCGTGGGCTGGGTCAAGGAGGCGCAGGTGGTGCGCCTGCTGCCTGACACGCTGGTGATCGCCGTCGCCGAACGCGAGACCCTGGCGGTCTGGCAGTCGCGCGGACGGACCTTCGTCATCGACGGCGGCGGCCGGGCCATTCCGGAAGCCGATCCGGGCCGTTTCCCGCAGCTGCCCCTGATCGTGGGGGAGGGCGCCAATGACGCCGCCGCCGCCATCCTTCCGGCCGTTCAGTCGCGTCCGCGTCTGCGGGACCGTCTCGAGGCGCTGGTCCGCGTGGACGGACGGCGCTGGGATCTGCGGCTCAAGGACGGCGGCATTGTCCAGCTGCCGGCGGTGGACGAGGAGTCGGCGCTGATCCGCCTGGACCAGCTCGACCAGCGCCAGCGAATCCTGGAGCTCGGCTTTGAAAGAATTGACCTGCGGGAGCCGGGGCTGATCGCCCTGCGACCGCGAGAGGCTCCAGCGCCGGGCGCACCGCCCGCCGCGGCAGGCGTATAGAAGGCGGCGGGCGGGGTGCTCAAGTCGATGTCACGGACGGATGATCGCAAACAGGCGCGGGATGGCCTGAAGGCGGCGTTGGCGCGCCAGCCGGTGATCGCGGCCGTTGATCTGGGCGCGTCCAAGGTCGCCTGCTTCGTGATGAAGCCCGACGGCGTGCGCCGCGGCGACCGCACCCTGACCACGGCCGGGGTCGGCTACGTCCAGTCGCGCGGCGTCAAGGGCGCCTCCATCGCCAGCATGGACGAAGCGGCCGAAGCCATCGCCCTGGCGGTCGAGCGCGCCGAGGCCGTGGCCGGCGTCAGCGTCCAGGGCGTGACCATCGCCACCGCCGGCGGCCAGATGGGCAGCCAGAGGGTCGGGGCCCGTGTCTCCATCGGCGCCCGTCCCATCACCGACAACGATTGCTCGCGCGCCCTGGCGGCCGCGCTGGCCCAGATCCGTCTGCCCGGCCGCCGGCCGTTGCACATCCTGCCCATCGCCTGGTCGGTCGATGGCCAGCGCGGCGTGCGCGATCCCCGATCCATGTTCGGCAAGAGCCTGGGCGTCGACCTGATCGTCGTTTCGATCGCCGAAACCATCTTCCAGGCCCTGGGACACTGCGTCGAGCGCGCTCACCTGCAGTTCGAAGGCGTGGTCGCCGCGCCGTTCGTCTCCGCCCTGGCGGCGCTCGAGGAAGACGAGATGGACCTGGGCGCCATCTGCATCGACATGGGCGGCGGCACGACCTCGGCGGCCGTGTTCAGCGGTGGCAGCCTGGTCCATGTCGAATGCCTGGCGGTCGGCGGCGAGCACGTCACCCAGGATATCGCCCGCGGCCTGACCACATCGCGCGCCGGCGCCGAGCGGATCAAGACCCTGCACGGCTCGGCCATCGCCTCGGCCAACGAGGACCGCGAGATGATCGAGGCGCCGCCCCGCGGCGACGATCCCGGCGCCGGCCCGGTCATCGCGCCCCGCTCGCTGCTCAAGGGCATCATTGCCCCCCGAGTCGAGGAGACGCTCGAGCTCCTGCGCGAACGCCTTAAGGAGGCCGGCGCGTTGATCGAGCCCGGGGCCGGCATCGTGTTGACCGGCGGCGCCAGCCAACTGGCCGGTGTTCGCGAGGTCGCCGTGCGGGTGTTCGACCGTCCCGTGCGTCTGGGCCGTCCCCGCCGGGTGCCGCATCTGGCCGACGCGGTCACCGGCCCGGCCTTCTGCGCCGCCGCCGGCGTCCTGCACCGCGCCGCCTTCGGACCCCGCGAAGCGGTTTCCGCAAAGGTTCTGGCCGGGGCCGGCAAGCGGCGGGAACCGGTCGACCCCGGCGCCGGCGCGGTGACCAAGGTGGCCGCCTGGTTGCGCGACAATCTGTAGCCGTATTTCTCGGTCCGATTCGCGCAAGCCCTTACTGCACAACAATTATGCTTCGGTGACGGCTCGACGACGGGACGACTCACGCTATGCGGTTAACTGCCGATTAAGGATGTGGGTCCGACATTAACCCCGCCGTAAGGCATTCCCGGCGCGCGGGTCGCCGGACTGTTCGCAAGAACGTCAGGACACGGGGTCCCAATATGAAGTTGTACGCGCCACAAACCACGGAACTGAAGCCCAGGATCGTCGTCTTCGGCGTCGGCGGCGCCGGCGGCAACGCGGTAAACAACATGATCGAGGCCGGCCTCGAGGGTGTTGAGTTCGTCGTCGCCAATACCGACGCCCAGCAGCTGCAGTTCGCCAAGACTGAACGCCGCATCCAGCTCGGCGTGCAGGTCACCCAGGGCCTCGGCGCCGGGGCGCACCCCGAAGTCGGCATGAGCGCCGCCGAAGAGAGCACGCCGGAGATCGGCGAGCACCTCGACGGCGCCCACATGGTCTTCATCACCGCTGGCATGGGCGGCGGCACCGGCACCGGCGCCGCGCCGATCATCGCCAAGTGCGCGCGCGAGCGCGGCATCCTGACGGTGGGCGTAGTCACCAAGCCGTTCCACTTCGAGGGGCGCCACCGCATGCGGCTGGCCGATGCGGGCATCGCCGAGCTGCAACGCTATGTCGACACCCTGATCGTCATTCCCAACCAGAACCTGTTCCGCGTCGCCAACGAGCGCACGACCTTCGCCGAGGCCTTCGGCATGGCCGACCAGGTCCTGCACTCAGGTGTCCGCTCGATCACCGACCTGATGGTCCTGCCGGGCCTGATCAACCTCGACTTCGCCGACGTCCGCACGGTCATGACCGAGATGGGCAAGGCGATGATGGGCACCGGCGAGGCTTCCGGCGACGACCGCGCCCTGATGGCCGCGCAGAACGCCATTCAGAACCCGCTGCTCGACGAAGTCTCGCTCAAGGGCGCCAAGGCCGTGCTGGTCAACGTCACCGGCGGCCTCGACATGACCCTGCTGGAAGTCGACGAGGCGGCCAACGCCATCACCGACCAGGTCGACCCGGAAGCCAATGTCATCTTCGGTGCGGCCTTCGATCCGGCGCTGGAAGGCTCCATCCGTGTATCCGTGGTCGCCACCGGCATGGATGGCGCCTCGATCGCCGCCATCGAGCCCCAGCGCACCCTGCGCGTCAACGCGACGGCAAAGCCGCTGATCGTCGACACGGCGCCCCCGGCGCCGGCCCCCGCGCCCGAACACTACGCCCAGACCGCCGCCTACGAAGCGCCTCGTGCGCCGGAGCCCGCGCCGACCTGGGCTGCCCGGGAACCGCAGGTGATCCAGCCCTCCATGTCCCTGGACGTGCAGCAGGCTGATCTGGCGTTCGAGGAACCCGAACCTGTCGCCGTCGCCCCGTCGGCGCCCGAGCCGGTCGTTCAGGCGCCGGCGTCGCGCACGGTCATCGTCGATCCCCTGGTCGCCGAGGATGAGGACTTCGACGCGCCGCTCGATGCGGAGCCGTTCACCGACAGCCGGCAGCAGCGCAAGGGCTTCCTGAGCCTGTTCGGCGGCCGTCCCCAGCAGCAGCAGCCCCGCTTCGAAGGCGGCATGCCACGCGCGACAGGGCGCGCCTCGACGGCGGCCCAGCCGATCGAGGAGCCGCAGGTCGATGAGAGCGAAGACCTGGAGATCCCGTCCTTCCTGCGGCGGCTGGCCAACTAGCCTGTCGGGCGAGATCGGCCGCCCGGCCTTCTCCTCCTGCTAGAACTTCGGAAAAGCCTCGCCGGCGAGACAGTTGCAGTCTCGCCGGCGAAGTCGTCTTTAGGCAGCATTTTCAACGACTTGCGGGCGTTACAATTCGAAACAGCGATTGTTTTGCCGCGCCGCAGCATAACTCCTAAATGGCACGTAGGGCTTTGCACGGTCGTGGAGATCGTCGGCCCCCTGACTTGAAAGGTCGCTCGTGTCCCTGTCGGCGTATCATCAGCACACCGTGGCCGGCCCCGTGATCTTCGCGGGCGTCGGGGTGCACACCGGCGCTCATGTGCGCGTCGCGGTGCGCCCGGCGGCTGTCGACGCGGGCATTTCCTTCGTGCGCACCGACCTCAAGGACATCGACAACACCATTCGTGTTTCGGCGGACGCCGTCGGCCAGACCCGGCTGGGCACCGTCATCAACAACGCCGCCGGCGCCACCGTGTCGACCATCGAGCACCTGATGGCGGCGTTCTGCGCCCTGGGCATCGACAACGTGGTGGTCGAGCTGGACGGCCCGGAAGTGCCGATCCTTGATGGGTCGGCCGAGGTGTTCATCCAGTTTCTCGACCGCGCCGGCCGCCGGCGTCAGGAAGCGTCGCGCCGCTACATCGAGGTTCTGGAGCCGGTCGAGGTGGTGGAGGGCGACAAGCGCGCCGTCCTGCTGCCGTCGGACCGCTTCGAGGTCGCCTTCGAGATCGTCTTCGACTCGGCGCCGATCGGCCGCCAGCGGGTCGATCTCGAGATCACCGAGGAGTCCTTCCGCAAGGAACTGGCCGATTGCCGCACCTTCGGTTTCCTGAAGGACGTCGAGGCCCTGCGCGCCGTCGGCCTCGCCCGCGGCGCCTCCATGGAGAACGCCGTGGTCCTCGACGGCGACCGCGTGCTCAACCCGGAAGGCCTTCGCCGCCCGGACGAATTCGTGCGCCACAAGGCGCTGGACGCCGTCGGCGACCTCTATGTCGCCGGCCTCCCGCTTCTGGCGCGCTTCGAGGGCCTCTACGCCGGGCATGGCCTGAACAACCTGCTGGTTCGGGCGCTCATGGCCCGTCCGCAGTCCTGGCGTGTCCGCACGCTCGCTCCGGAATTCGCGCAAGCGGTTTGATCGGCCTTCGCCGCATTTGCGCCCGCCTTCCTGTGGTGTAGAAGCCAACAGGCGCCGGGGGCGCGAACTGGTTCGAGGTGAGGGTAAGTGCTTCCTAGATCGCATGGCCGCACAGTGGTCGTCGTCGCGGCCGTGACGGCGTCTCTGGCTCTCGCTGCGTGCGCGGGCGACAACAAGGCCGCGCCGCGTCTCGCCTATCAGGAACGCCCGGTCGAACTGCTGTACGCCACGGGCGCATACCGTCTCGACCAGCGTCGCTGGACCGAGGCCGTGTCCTTTTTCCAGGAAGTCGAGCGCCAGCACCCCTATTCGGAGTGGTCACGCCGATCGATCCTCATGGCGGCCTATGCCCGCTACCAGGCCAACCAGTACAGCTCGGCGATCGAGGACGCGGAACGCTTCATCCAGCTCTACCCGGGCAATCCGTCGGTCGTGTATGCCTACTACCTGAAGGCGGTCTGCTACTTCGAGCAGATCGTCGACGTGAACCGGGACCAGGCGTCAACCGAACAGGCGCTGGCCGCGCTGCGCGACATCGTGACCCGCTATCCGACCACGGAATACGCGGCCGACGCCCGTCTGAAGATCGACATGGTCAATGACCAGCTGGCCGGCAAGGAAATGGCCATCGGCCGCTACTACATGCGCCAGGGCCAGACGCTGGCGGCCATCAACCGCTTCAAGACGGTCATTGACCGCTACCAGACCACGACCCACACGCCCGAGGCGCTCTTCAGACTGGTCGAGAGCTACACGACGCTCGGCCTGATGGGCGAAGCGACCGCGAACGGGGCGGTGCTGGGCTACAACTTCCCGGGTGATCCCTGGTACGCCGACGCCTACAGGCTGCTGACGGACAAGGGTCTGCAGCCCGCGGTGGCTCCGCTCGATCCGGGGGCCAAGGTCAGCTATCTCGACCGCATGCTTGGCAAGAAACCCGCGCCGCCGCCGCCGGGCGAAGCGGTGCAGGTGACCGAGCCGGCGCGCGTCGCGCCGCCGGAAGCGGACATCCAGGCCATCCCCGCGCCCAAGACCAAGGGCAAGAGCATGCTCGACCGCCTTCTTCGCCGTTGACATAGAACGATAGTAGAACAAACTGCCCGCCATGCTGATCGGGCTGACCATTCGTGATGTCGTGCTCATCGAGAGCCTGGACCTTGCCATCGGTCCGGGTCTCACCGCGCTGACGGGTGAGACCGGGGCGGGCAAGTCGATCATCCTCGACGCCCTGGGCCTGGCCACCGGCATGCGCGCCGAGGCGGGCCTGGTGCGCCGGGGCGCGACCCAGGCCAGCGCCACCGCCATCTTCTCCCTGCCGCCCGAGCACGCCGCCTGGGCCGTCCTTGACGAGAAGGGACTGGCCTATGAGCGCGACGAGGATCTGGTTCTGCGCCGCCAGCTGTCGGCGGACGGCCGCAGCCGCGCCTTTGTCAACGACCAGGCCACCGGCGTCGCCGCGCTGAAGGAACTGGGCGTCCTGCTGCTCGAAGTGCATGGCCAGCACGAGACGGTCGGCCTGCTCGATCCCCGCACCCATCGGGCCTTGCTCGACGCCTTTGGCGGCGTCTCCGTCGGCCAGGTCGCCGCCACCTGGAGCTGCTGGCGCGCCGCGCGGGAGCGGACGGCCGGCCTGCGCGACCTTGCGGCCCGCACCGCCGCGGATCTGGAGGAGGTCGCCCTGCGCCTGGGCGAACTGGACCGGCTCGACGCTCGCAGCGGCGAAGAAACCGCCCTGGCCGAGGAGCGCGCCATCCTGGGCGCGTCCGAAAAGGCGCTGGCCGAGGTCTCCTCCGCGCGCGAGGCGTTGGGCGGCAGCCGGCTGGGCCAGAACATCGCCTCGGCTTTCCGGGCCCTCGAGCGGGCCCGCGAGCGGGCGATCACCGCCGGCGCGGCGCTGGACGGCCCCGCCGTGAAGCGGCTGGAGGCCGCTGCCGAGGCCGTGGACGCCGCGCTCAGCCAGGTGCGGGAGGCGGAGGCCGCCATCGACGCCGCCGCCGAGGCCTTCGATGTCGACCCCAAGCGGCTGGAGGAGGCCGAGGAGCGGCTGTTCGCGCTGCGCGGCATGGCGCGGAAGCTGAATGTCCCGGTCGAATCCCTGCCGCAGGTGCGCGCCGAGCTGGGCGCGCGGCTGCGCAACATCGAGACCTCGGAAGCCCAGCTGAAGGCGGCGGAGGCGGCCGAGGCGGTCGCCCGCAAGGCCTACCTCGAGGCCGCCGCTGTCCTGTCGGCCGAGCGCCGCGCCGCCGGCGACCGGCTGTCCGCCGCCGTCGAGGGCGAGCTGGCGCCGCTGAAGCTGGAGAAGGCGAAGTTCCGCGTCGCCGTCGAGCCGCTGGCGGAGGACCGCGCCGGGCCCACGGGCCTGGACCGCATCGCCTTCGAGATCGCCACCAACCCCGGCGCGCCGTTCGGTCCGCTGGAAGCCATCGCCTCGGGCGGCGAACTGGCCCGTTTCGCGCTGGCGCTGAAGGCGTCGCTGGCCGCGCGGACCAGGGGCGCGCAGCCGCTGATGATCTTCGACGAGGTGGACCAGGGGGTCGGCGGGGCCGTAGCCGACGCGGTCGGCCTGCGCCTGCGCCGCCTGGCGGCCGACGCCCAGGTGCTGGCCGTCACCCACAGCCCGCAGGTGGCCGCCCGCGGCGACGCCCACTGGCGCATCAGCAAGGGCGGCGACGGCGCCATGACCCGCACCGCCGTCGAGGTGCTGTCCCCCGACGCCCGCGAGGAAGAGATCGCCCGCATGCTGGCCGGCGCCGTGATCACCGACGCGGCGCGCGCGGCGGCGCGGGCGCTGATCGGAGCCTAGGCGGGGTGCGTGGTTCGACACGCGCCTGCAGCGCTGCTCACCATGACGTATGGTGGACGAAAATCTCCACGTCATCCTGAGCAGGCCTGAAGGGCCGTGTCGAAGGACGCAGGGAATCGAAGCAGTGATGCCTCATGAGCGCTGAAATCCCCCCCGCCGACCTCACGCAAGCCCAGGCCGTTGAGGAATTGGAGCGCCTCGCCGACGCGCTGGCGGCGCATGACATCGCCTATCACCGCGAAGACGCGCCGACGATCAGCGACGCCGAGTACGACGCCCTGAAGCGGCGTAACGAGGCCATCGAGGCGCTGTTCCCGCATCTGGTCCGCGACAATAGTCCGTCGCTGACGGTCGGGGCGGCCGCCTCCAGCCAGTTCGGGCCGGTCGAGCACGGCGTACCGATGCTCAGCCTCGACAACGCCTTCGCCGACGAGGACGTGACCGACTTCGACGCCCGGGTGCGGCGCTTCCTGCGGCTGGACGCCGGCGAGCACGTCGCCTTCACCGCCGAGCCCAAGATCGACGGCCTGTCGGCATCGCTGCGCTACGAGAAGGGTGTCTTCGTGCGCGGCGCCACCCGCGGCGATGGCCGGACCGGCGAGGATATCACCGCCAACCTCCGTACACTGAAGGACATCCCGGAGCGCCTCGCCGGCGACGGCTGGCCTGACGTCATCGAGATCCGGGGCGAGGTCTACGCCCCGCTCGCCGAGTTCGAAGCCTTCAACAAGGCGGCCGAAGAAGCCGGCTCCCGCACCTACGCCAACCCGCGCAACTTCGCCGCCGGCTCGCTTCGCCAGATCGACCCGACGGTCACCGCCAAACGTCCGCTCAGGTTCTTCGCCTACGCCTGGGGCGAGGTCAGCGCGGCGTTCGCCGAGACCCAGAGCGAGGCGCTGACAAGGCTGAAGGCCTGGGGCTTCACCACCAACGACCGCTCCCGCCGCGTCGAGGACGCTCAGGGGCTGCTCGACGTCTATCGCGAGATCGGCGCTGCCCGCTCGACGCTGCCCTATGACATCGACGGCGTGGTCTACAAGGTCGACCGGCTGGATTGGCAACAGCGGCTCGGCTTCGTCTCCCGTTCGCCACGCTGGGCCATCGCCCACAAGTTCCCGGCCGAGAAGGCGACCACCCGGCTGGAGGCCATCGACATCCAGGTCGGCCGCACCGGAACCCTGACGCCGGTCGCCCGGCTGAATCCGGTGACCGTCGGCGGCGTGGTGGTCCGCAACGCGACTTTGCACAACGCCGACGAGATCGCCCGCAAGGACGTCCGCATCGGCGACATGGTCATGCTGCAGCGGGCCGGCGACGTGATCCCGCAGGTGCTTGGCCCGGTCGATAACGACCGTCCAGACCGGGGCGAGCCCTATGTCTTCCCGCACCTCTGCATCTGCCCGCTGAAGACGCCGGTGGTGCAGGAGACGACAGCCGGCGGCGCGACGACGGTGGCGCGCCGCTGCACCGGGGAGCTGGCCTGCCCGTTCCAGAAGATCGAGCATCTGAAACACTTCGTCTCCCGCCGCGCCTTTGATATCGAGGGGCTGGGCGAGAAACAGCTGCAGGCCTTCCTCGACGAAGGCTGGATCACCGAGCCGGCAGACATCTTCCGGCTGCCCAGGGACGAGGCGAGGCTGGCCGCCCTGCGCGAGCGCGACGGCTACGGCGAGACCTCGGTGACCAACCTGGTCGCCGGCATCGAGGCGCGGCGGACGACCAGTCTGGACCGGTTCCTGATCGCATTGGGCGTCCGCGACATCGGCGAGACCACGGCGACCCACCTGGCGCGCGCCTTTGACAGTTTCGCCGAGCTGGAGCGGGCGGTGCTGGCCGCCTCGCAGCAGGCGCCGACCGCGGCCTACGTCGCGGCCTCCGAGCTGCATGGCATGGGGCCAAAGGCGCTGGAGGACTTCCTGCGCACCGCGCCGAATCTGGCGGAAGATCCGTGGCCGGAGGCGCCGCTGCTCCAGAAGCTCGACAAGGCGCTGCCCGGCCTGGCCAGTCCGGCCAAGCGCGCGCTGGCGGCGCTTTACGATGGCTGGGACGCGTTCGTCGCCGGCGCGCAGGCCGCTGCCGCGGGCGCGCCGGGCGAGGACTTCCTGGCACTGTCCGCCATCGACGGCGTCGGACCTGTGGCCGCCCAGTCGATCGCCACCTTCTTCGGCGAGGACCACAACCGCCGGCTGGTCGAGGCGCTGGTCGCCGAACTGGACGCCGTCACCCCGCTCGCCAAGGCCAGGACCGACACCGCCGTGGCCGGCAAGACCGTGGTCTTCACTGGTGCGCTCGAAAAGATGACCCGCGACGAGGCCAAGGCCCAGGCCGAAGCCCTCGGGGCCAAGACCGCCGGCTCGGTGTCGAAGAAGACCGATCTCGTCGTCGCCGGGCCTGGCGCCGGTTCCAAGCTGAAGGACGCCGAGAAGCACGGCGTTCGGGTGCTTACCGAGGATGAGTGGCTGGAGTTGATCGGGCAGAACTGACCACCAGAACCATCGTCATGGCCCGACGTGTTCGGGCCACCCATGCCTGGTAAGGCCTCCAGCTTCCTGCGTGCTTCGACACGCACCCCGCGGGTGCTGCTCAGCATGACTGGGCTTGGATGCCTTATCTTCCAGTCATCCTGAGCAGCCGCGTAGCGGCGTGTCGAAGGACGCACGGCCAATGCGGTGTTCATGGATGGTCCGAACACGTCGGGCCATGACGGAACGGTGCGCTGTCGCTTCCCCCTTACGCCAGCTCCCGGTTATGTCCCCGGTCGGCCAGCCAGGCCGCGGCCACCGCCAGCAGGTAGACCACCAGCCCCAGCCGCGCGAAGGCGAAGGCGTCGCCGGCCGGTTCGGTCAGTTCGCCGACGATCTGCAGCGTCACCAGGAACAGCAGGAACAGCAGGGCCGGCCAGGCGGTGCGATCGCCGCGCCCGCGCCGCCAGAGCCAGGCCGCGCCGGTCAGGGCGATCAGCCCCATCTCCAGGGTCTTCTCGGCTGTGGCATGGTTCCACCAGCCGAGGCCGACCTTGTCGCCGCCGGGCCAAAGCTCGAGATCCGGTCGGTGCACGAGGAAGTCGAGGCCCCAGTGCGACAGCACCACCAGGCCGATGGCCACGGCCGCGCCCCAGGGCAATCTCGCCAGCCGCGCCAGCAGCAACGCCCCGATCGACCAGACCACCGCCGCCGGCAGACTGTGGGTCCAGGGCATATGTTCCAGCACCAGGGGGCTGCCAGGCAGGGCGGGATCGAAGCTCATCCGTTCGACCCCGGCCATGACCAGGCCGCTGAAGCCGATGTCGACCAGCTGCGCCGCGCCGATCAGCGTCCACAGGGGGGCGCGCGGCTCGATGGCCTTGGCCGCCAGCGCCGCAGCGTAATGACCGACAAACATCGTGTTTCCCCCGCCTTGTCTTTGTCACGGTTCGAGGCGACTTTCAGGCCCCATAGCTATCCCGACAAGCCCCAGGTGCTCCCATGCTCCGTATCGCCGCCCTGTCTCTCGCCCTCGCGACGGCCGCCGCCACCCCCGCGTTCGCTTCCGACATCGTCGGTCGCTGGGTCACGCCCAGCAAGGGCCAGGTGGAGATCTTCAAGTGCGGCGCCGCCCTGTGCGGCAAGCTGATCGGCTCGCCCCGCCTCGATCAGGAACCGCACCTTACCGACGAACTGAACAAGGATCCGTCCAAGCGCGGTCGCAAGATCAAGGGCATGACCTTCCTCGAGGGTTTCGGCGGCGGCCCGACCGTGTTCAGCGGCGGCAAGCTCTATAACCCGGAAGATGGGGCGGTCTACGCCGGCACCATCACCGTGGTTGACGCAGCCACCCTGAAGCTCAAGGGCTGCGTCGTCGCGCCCCTGTGCAAGACGCAGGTGTGGAAGCGGATGAAGTAGGGTTTTGACGGGGACATGTACCGTCTTCGGTACGTGTCCCCTGCAGCTTGCTGAAGCTGATGGGGACACGCACTGAAGTGCATGTCCCCGGCCGGCGACTGTCCCCCACCCGGCCCCTTCGGGACCACCCTCCCCATGAAGGGGAGGGAAGCGCATAGCGCTCACACCGCCGCGCAGGCCGTCTCCAGCCAGGCGCGGACCTCGTCGTCGACCAGCGGGCCGATCTTTTCCAGCACCTCGGCATGGTAGCCGTTGAGCTGGGCGCGTTCCTCGTCGGTCAGCAGGTCGACCTCGATGCAGGCCCGGTCGATGGGCGCGAAGGTCAGGGTCTCGAAGCCCAGCATGGGCCGCTCTCCGCCGGGGATCTGGGCGGCCTCGGTGACCACCTGCAGGTTCTCGATGCGGATCCCGTACTCGCCGGCCTTGTAGTAGCCCGGCTCGTTGCTGAGGATCATGCCGGGCCGCAGGGCGATGCTGTTGGGGGCCTTGGCGATGCGCTGCGGGCCCTCGTGGACGCCCAGGTAGACGCCGACGCCATGTCCGGTGCCGTGATCATAGTCGAGGCCGGCGTTCCACAGGGCGGCGCGGGCCAGGGCGTCGATGGCCGAGCCGGTGGTGCCGGCCGGGAAGCGGACGCGGGCCAGATGCAGGTGGCCCTTCAGCACCAGGGTATAGCGCTGCTTCATCTCCGCGCTCGGCGCGCCGATCGCCATGGTGCGCGTGATGTCGGTGGTGCCATCCAGGTACTGGCCGCCGGAGTCGACCAGCAGCAGTGATCCCGGCGCGCAGCGCTCGTTGCTGCGCTCGGTCGGGCGGTAGTGGGGCAGGGCGCCGTGGCCGTTTGCCGCGCCGATGGTGTCGAACGACAGGTCCTTCAGGAAGCCGGTCTCCTCGCGGAAGCCCTCAAGCTTCGCCACCGCCTCCTTCTCGTCGGGCGGATTGACCTGACCCTCCGTGGCGATCCAGTGCAGGAAGCGGGTCACGGCGGCGCCGTCGCGGATGTGGGCGCGGCGCGTGCCCTCGATCTCGACGGCGTTCTTGCAGGCCCGGGGCAGGGTGCAGGGGTCCATGCCGCGAACCGCCTCGGCGCCCTCTGCGGCCAGGGTGTCGAAGTACCAGGCCGAGGACTGAGCCGGGTCGACCAGCACCTTCTGACCCTTCAGGTCGGCCAGGGCGGTGGGCAGATCGTCGGGCGTCTCCAGCGACACCTGGTTGCCGAGCCAGGCCGGAAGCTCCCGGGTCACCTTGGCGGGATCGAGGAACAGGCGCGCCGTGCCGTCGGCCTTCAGGATGGCCTGGCCGATAGGCAGCGGCGAGCGGATCACATCGCCTCCCCGCACATTGAACAGCCAGGCGATGGAGGCGGGCGCGGTGATCACCGCGGCTTCGGCGCCGGCATCCTTCACGGCCTTGCCGATACGCTCGCGTTTGACCGCCGCATCCTCGCCCGCGAACTCCAGCGCGTGGGGTACGATGGGCGCGGTCGGCTGGGCCGGGCGCGCCTGGCCCCAGGCGGCGTCCAGCGGGTTGGGCGTGACGGGTTTCAGGCTCGCCCCGGCCTTCTGCGCGGCGGCGCGCAGGTGTTGCAGCGCGTCGGGGCTGTGCAGGCGGGGATCGTAACCGATCACCGCGCCGGGCGAGGCGGTCTCGAGGTAGGCGGGGACGCCCCCCTCGACCAGGTCGCGGATATCGAACACTGAGGCGTCAACCTGCTCGCCGACCTGCAGGGTGTAGCGGCCATCGACGAAGACGGCCGCGCGGTCCTTCATGATGACCGCCGCTCCGGCCGAGCCGGTGAATCCGGTGGCCCAGGCAAGGCGGTCGTTGGCCTCGGGCAGATACTCGTTCTGGTGCTCGTCCTCGTGCGGGATCAGGAAGCCGTCGAGGCCCTGGGCCTCCATGGCCTTGCGGATCAGCGGAACGTGCCGCGGGCCGAAGGAGGGATCGGTGGATTCGTCGAAGGTCTGGCGCATGACGCCAACTTAGGCGCGACCGATTGTCCGCGCCACTGCTTCGGCGGCGGTTCGGAAAGGATCGGTCAACCGGTTTGGTCTAGCGGCTTGGGTGTCCGATTCCTGTCAGGGGGCTGCGAGGAACCATGAGCTGTTGTGAAAATCTGCGTCCGAAGACCGTCTCCCGCCGGCAGGCGATGCAGGCCGTCGCGCTCGGCGGCGGCGCCGCGCTGCTGACCACCCTGGCGCCGGGCGTCTCCAGGGCCGGCGGCCATACCGAGATGCTGCTGCTGACCTGCATGGACTTCCGGCTGACCGGAGCAGTCGGGGACTACATGGAGGCGCGGGGCCTGGCCGGCAAGTTTGACCATGTCGTGCTGGCCGGCGCGTCGCTGGGCGCGCTCAATGACCGCTTCCCGGCCTGGGCCGACGTGTTCTGGGCGCACCTCGACCTGGCGGTCCAGCTTCACGACGTTCACCGGGTCATGATCATCGATCACCGCGACTGCGGCGCCTACAAGATGATCCTCGGCGAGGCGACCGTGAAGGACGCCGACACGGAGCTGAAGACTCACGTCAAGCAGCTCTATGCCCTGCGTTCGGCCATCCAGGCGCGCAAGCCGGGCATGGAGGTCGAAATCGGCCTGATGGACCTGCAGGGCAGGGTCCTCCAGATCGTCTGACGACCTCCGCCGGGTCCTACTGAGGAACCGGTTGCGGCTCGCCCATGGTGTCCGGCTGCGGGGCGGCGGACGCGGCGCGGCTTGCCGCATCCTCGGCGCTGCGGGCCGCGTCAGTCGCGGCGGCGCGAGCGTCAGCGGCCGCCATGCTGGCCTGGGCGGCCGTGGAATCGGCGGCCGAGGCGGCCGCGACGCGAGCGCTGTCCAGCGACGACTGCGCACCGGCCACAATGCCTTCGGCGCGGCCCTGCTCAGCCGCCAGGGCGACTTCGGCCGGGTCGGTCGGATCCGCCTGTCGGCTGGTCACCATGAAGGCGACAGCGATGATCGCGACGACGGCCACCAGGGCGGCCACGATCCAGGCGGTGGAACTGCCGCGATTGTCGGTCACATGGACCTGCGGCGTCGGACGGTGCGGGGTAGTGGGATCGATCTGGGTCACGAGAGGCGGCTCCTGGGGCGATATCCCCGACTGGCCGCATCAACGCGAGGCAAGGGTCGAGGGTTCCTAACCCCGCTGCAGCACCAGGGTCGCCCAGGCGTCGCGGTGGATGCGGCGCACGACGCGGAAGCCCTTGGAGAGGTAGGCCGCCTTCACGCGGCGCTCCTGCGTCCGCAAAAGGCCCGACAGGATGGCGACGCCGCCCGGACGCAGCGCCTGTTTGATGTCCTGGCTCAGCGCCACCAGCGGCGGGGCCAGGATGTTGGCGAACACCAGGTCGTAGGGGGCGTCCCGCCGCACGGCGCGGTCGTTCAGGCCCGAGGCGTGGACGAAGCGGGCGGTGGAGCGGTTCTCGCGGGCGTTCTCGTTGGCGATGCGCACCGACGGGGCGTCGATGTCGGTGCCGACGGCCTTGGCCGAGCCCGTGCGGGCCGCCGCGATGGCCAGCACCCCGGTGCCGCAGCCGACGTCCAGCACCCGGCCGAACCGGCGCGCCTTGAGCAGGTCGTGATAGGCGCGCAGGCAGCCGGCCGTCGTGCCGTGGTGCCCGGTGCCGAAGGCGGCGCCCGCCTCGATGCGCAGCGCCACCGCGCTGGCCGGGACCTGGCCCTTGTCGTGAACCCCGTGGACGAAGAACCGCCCCTCGCGGACCGGCGGCAGGCCGCTCAGCGCCATGGCCAGCCAGTCGGCGTCGGCCAGCGGCTCGACCAGTACGGTCAGGCCGCCGGACGCGGCCAGACTGTCCCGGATGCCGTCTTCCTCGTCCTGGTTGGTTGGGAAGGCGTCGATGCGCCAGACGTCGCGGTCTTCGTCCTCCTCGAGGATCGAATAGGTCGCGCCTTCCAGCATCGGGTCAGCATCCAGCGCCTCGGCGGCGGCTTCGGCCAGGGTGCGGGGCCCGCGGGCGATGATCTGGGCGGCGTTGTAGCTCTCGTCGGTCATGGACGCCCCTCTACCGCGAAGGGCGCGCCGGGTCACGCGGCCTTGAGCGCCCTGGCCGACGGGGCGCGGCGTCGGGGCGACTTCTTCGGGGCCGGCGCCCAGTCCGGCGCCAGGCCCTCCCGCCAGACCAGCCCCTTGGCGCCGATGTCGAAGCGCGGCGTCTGGTCCGTTTGGGCGCAGGCGGCGGGCGAGGGCCGGCCCAGAGCGCGGCGTAGCACCTGCGCCAGTTTCGACTGCGGGGTTTCGAACGTGAAGACGACGCTGACGTTGAGCGCTTCGCCGTTCACCCAACGGGTCGGCGACTGCGATGGCCAGAAGGCGGCCTGTCCAGCCTGGAGCATCACCGGCGTGACCGCGTCCTCGCGCGCCGGGGACCAGGGCAGGCCCGCTTCCGGACCGGCCGGATAGGCGTACAGCACCTGACCGCCGCGCACGGTCAGCGCCGCCGCCTCGCGCGGGGCGATACTCAGCGGCGCGGCCAGGCGCGGGCTGGAGAGGACGATCGAGGCGTTGGCGCCCATGACAATCAGGCCGGTGATGTCGTGCAGATCAGCCGCCAGCTGGTCGAGCACCAGGCGACAGGCCGGGTCGCTGGACATCACACCGTCCAGCGTGACCGACAGCCCGCCGGCCGCGACGGCCTTCAGCAGCTGGGCGCCCGTGGCCTTATCCGCGGCCCCGGCGATCCAGCCGTCGCGCGGTGAGCCGTCCGGACGCCGGGTCAGGATGCGGGTCCGCGCACGCGGATGCAGGTCGAGCAACTCCGCGAGCAGATCGTCCGTGAACAGCCCGGTCCCGGCCAGGGCATGGCCGAAGCGCAGCACCTCGCGTCGTGCGAGCCGGCGCTGGTCGGCGGTCAGGGGCGAAAGCAGATCGGGCATCGGCGGCTGTCCCATTGCGGTTCTGTCGCCGGGGAACAGAGCAAGCGGGAGGCCAGCTCCACGTCATCGCTACCTCCCACCGTCATCGTCGCGCTCGTCGCGACGACCCATGCGTGGTGCGCGCGAAGGGGACGTGCGACCGCAGGGTCTCGCGCCTACTCCCCCCTGCCCATGTTCATGGGTCGTCGGAACAAGTCCGACGATGACGGGGGAGGGGTGCGGGATGGTTGATTGCAAGTAAAAATTGCATCACTATCCGCTACATAGTTTCACGCGAGGGCATCATCGCGGTCTACATCATGGCCAGCGGCAAGCACGGCACGCTCTACATCGGCGTGACGGGCAACCTGTCCCGCCGGGTCTGGGAGCATCGCGAGGGCCTGATCCCCGGCTTCACCGTCACTTACGACTGCAAGCGCCTGGTCTGGTATCGCGCGTTCGAACGTATGACCAACGCCATCCGCACCGAAAAGACGATGAAGCGCTGGGTCCGCCAGTGGAAGGTCAACCTGATCGAGCGGGACAACCCGAACTGGGATGATCTCTACGGGGTATGGCTGTGAGGGCTTCCCCAACCGTCATCGTCGGACTTGTTCCGACGACCCATGCGTGGTGAACGCGAAGGGGATGTGCGACCGCTGAAGCGAGCGCCGACTCCCACCTGTTCGTGTTCATGGGTCGTCGCGACGAGCGCGACGATGACGGCAAGAGTGAGCGGAAGTGAGGGCCACGTTCCTCTCCCTTCGTCGTCGTCAACCGTGTTTCGACGTTGACGGGAAGGCCTCAAGCCTTCTCCACGAACCCGTCCAGAACCTTCTTGTCGCCGGCCTTGTCGAAGCTGACGGTCAGTTTGTTGCCCTCGACCGCGGCGACCTTGCCGTAGCCGAACTTCTGGTGGAACACGCGGTCGCCGCGCTTGTAGTCGCTGCCGGCCGAGCCGTCCGAGCTGGCGACCAGGCGGCCCTCGCCCTCGATCACCGCGGTGCGGCCGGCGTGGCCGCCGTGGTAGCCGCGTTCCTGGGCCCGCTTCCACCCAGGCGAGGAATAGCCCTGGCCGAAGGTGCGGTCGTCGTCCCAGCGGCTGGTCATCGGCTGCTGCATGCCCGGTCCGCCGCCGTAGTAGCCGGTCTCCGACGCCGCCTCGACGCTCTCCACCGGCAGTTCGTCGACGAAGCGGCTGGGCAGCTGGCTGGTCCAGCGGCCGTAGACCTGGCGGTTGGCGGCGAAGCTGATGCGGGCCTCCTCGCGGGCGCGGGTGATGCCGACATAGGCCAGCCGGCGCTCCTCCTCGAGGCCCTTCTCGCCCTTCTCGTCGACGCTGCGCTGGCTGGGGAAGACGCCTTCCTCCCAGCCGGGCAGGAAGACCAGCGGGAACTCCAGTCCCTTGGCCGAGTGCAGGGTCATGATCTGGACGCTGTCGTCGCCGCCCTCGCGGTCGAGATCCATCACCAGCGAGACATGTTCGAGATAGTCGCCCAGCGTCTCGAAGGCGGCCATCGACTGGACCAGTTCCTTCAGGTTCTCCAGCCGGGTCTGGCTGGTCGGTCCCTTGTCGAGGCGCAGAACGTCGGTGTAGCCGCTCTCGTCGAGGATGGTCTCGGTCAGCCGGGCGTGGTCGACGCCGGTCGCCATCTGGTGGGTCCAGCGGTCGATGTCGCGCACGAAGTTGGCCAGGGCCGTGCGGGTGCGGGCAGCCAGCTCGTCGGTCTGGACGAGGCCGTGCGAGGCGGTCAGGGCCGAGACCCCGGCTCCACGCGCGATCTGCAGGATCTTCTGCACCGTGGTCTCGCCGATGCCGCGCTTGGGCACGTTGACGATGCGCTCGAAGGCCAGATCGTCGTCCGGAGACTGCACCAGCCGCAGATAGGCGTGGGCGTCGCGGATCTCGGCCCGTTCGAAGAAGCGGGGACCGCCGATCACCTTGTAGGGGATCTGCAGCATCACGAACCGTTCTTCGAACGCCCGCATCTGGAAGCTGGCCCGGACGAGGATGGCGACGTCCTTGAAGCGGCGCGGACCGCTGTCGACCGTGCCCTTCTTCCAGCGCTCGATCTCCTCGGCGACGAGGCGGCTCTCGGCCTCGCCGTCCCAGACGCCGCGCACCCGGACCTTCTCGCCGCCGTTGCTCTCGGTCCAGAGGGTCTTGCCCAGCCGCCCCTTGTTGACCGCGATCAGGTGCGAGGCGGCGGCCAGGATGTGACTGGTCGAGCGGTAATTGCGCTCCAGGCGCACGACCTTGGCGCCCGGGAAGTCGCGCTCGAAGCGCAGGATGTTGTCCACCTCGGCCCCGCGCCAGCCGTAGATCGACTGGTCGTCGTCGCCGACGCAGCAGACGTTCTGCCGCGACTGGGCCAGCAGCCGTAGCCACAGATACTGGGCGACGTTGGTGTCCTGGTACTCGTCGACCAGCACGTATTTGAACCGGGCGTGGAAGTCGGCCAGCACGTCGGGGTGCTTCTGGAAGATGACCAGGTTGTGCAGCAGCAGATCGCCGAAGTCGCAGGCGTTCAGGACCCGCAGGCGCTCCTGGTAGAGCTGGTACAGCCGCTGGCCCTTGTTGTTCCCGAACAGCGCGCCTTCGGACGGCGGCAGCCTGTCAGGCGTCCAGCCGCGGTTCTTCCAGTGGTCGATCAACCCGGCCAGCTGTTTGGGCGGCCAGCGCTTGGCGTCGATGTTCTCGGCCTCGAGGATCTGCTTGATCACCCGCTGCTGGTCGTCGTCGTCGAGGATGGTGAAGGTCGACTTCAGGCCGACCAGCTCGGCGTGGCGGCGCAGGATCTGGGCGGCCACCGAGTGGAAGGTGCCCAGCCAGCGCAGCCCCTCGGCCTGCGGGCCGATGATGTGGGTGATCCGCTCGCGCATCTCGCGCGCGGCCTTGTTGGTGAAGGTGACGACCAGCAGCTCCCACGGCCTGGCCCGCCCCGTCGCCAGGATGTGGGCCAGCCGGGTGGTCAGCACCCGGGTCTTGCCGGTGCCGGCGCCGGCCAGGACCAGCACGGGACCCTCGGTCGCCTCGACCGCCTCCCGCTGTTCGGCGTTGAGGCCGTCCAGATAGGCAGGCTGGCCGTGATCGGCCCGGGCGAGGTCGCTGATGCGGGGGGAGGGAACAGGGGAGTCGGACATTGCGGAACATATGTAGCACAGGGCGCCGCCGGTTTAAGCGCCGCGCCTCGCATTCCGGAACCAGGTCGCGGCGCCGTCGTTAAACCGCAGCAACGACCATCTCAGGAGGCCTGCCATGGCCGAAGGTTCCGGAAGCAGCAGCACCCCGTGGCTGGCCTTTCTCGTCGGCGGCCTGCTGGTCGTTGTCGCAGTGATCGGCTGGTTCGTCTGGTCAGGGCGTACGCCGGCGCCGGATCCGGCGAGCCTGTCCATAGACCTGAAGCTTCCTGCGCCGCCGAACCTTCCCCGGCCCGCGCCGATGCCAAGGCCGGACCCGCCGCCGCCGCCCGGAGCGCCGCCGCTGCGCTGAGCGCGACAATTGCGCAACGCGGGGCCGGGAAGTGGAGCCGAGGGCTTGCACAAAGATGACGCATGCGTCATTTTTAGCGAAGCAGCCTCAGGAGCGCTCACCATGGCCTTCGATTCCGCCCCGTCCGATCCCGTCACCGCCACGCCGCCGCGCGCGGTGTCGCACCGCCTTCAGCCGCTGCGCGCCGCCCGGGCGCTGCGCAGGCTGATCGCCGACAAGGAGGACACCGCCCAGGTGTTCGAGATCATGCGCGCCCTGTCGGGTGACACGGTGGGCAGGGGCTATCGCCGGCTGATCTCCACCGCTCACGGCGGCCGCATCGCCTACGAGCGTGAGGAGTTCTGCGAGCGGCTGTCGGACACCACCTGGCTCAACACCTTCGGCCCCGGAACGGTGGGCGAGGCCTATCGCAACTTCATTGCGCCGCGCGGCCTGACCGCCGAGGGGCTGGCCGAGGAAAGCCGCAAGACGGCCGAAGGCGAGATCGACGCGAAACATCCGCTGGCTTGGTACGGCCGCCGCATGCGCGACGTGCATGACGTCTGGCACGTGCTGACCGGTTACAGCACTGATGGCCTGGGCGAGGCCTGCGTCGTGGCTTTCTCCTACAGCCAGACGAAGAGCCTCGGGTTCGCGCTGATCGCCCACGCCGGCGCACATCAGTACCAGAAGATCGGCAACGGCCATCCCTACCGCAAGGCGGTCATGGAGGCGTTCCGCCATGGCAAGGCGGCGGCCTGGCTGCCCGCGGTCGACTATCCGGCCCTGTTCGCCGAGAACCTGGAAGCGGCCCGCGCGCGACTGAAGATCTCGCGGCCGGTCACCTATCTGTCGATCCCCGAGGATTGCCGCGATCGCCCGCTGACCCGGAAGTTCGACGCCTAGGCCGGCTCGCAACGCTACATGCCCCTTCATCGTCGCGCTCGTCGCGACGACCCATGCATGGTGAACCGGACGGTGACCTGCGGCTGCCGGAGCGGTGCGCCCTCCCATCTGATCGTGTTTATGGGTCGTCGCGACGAGCGCGACGATGACGGAAAGTGGGAACGCCGTAGGGACTGCCCCGGCGGCTAGTCGGAGCTGCCCCGCTCCAGCGCGAACACCCGACAGGCGCTGGCCAGCGGCCGCTCGCCGCGCCCTTCGTCGATGCGGGCGATCAGGCCTGACAGGCTGAGTCCGTCCGCCGCCGCCGTCTGGTCGAGCACGGCCCAGAACTCGGGCTCCAGAGCCAGCGACGTGGCGTGGCCGGCGAGGTTCACCGACCGCTTCTTCAGCCCGCCGGCCATCAGGGCTCGCGCTTCTTCGCGTCGAGCGCGCGGGCGGCCTTCTCCCGACGGGCGTCGGCCAGGTCCTTCTCCGCCCTGGTGCGGCCGAAGGCGACGCGGTTCTCCGCCGCTCTGGCCTTGTCGTCGGCCTTCGCCCGGGCCTTGCGGAAGCGGTTGAGGTTGACGGGGTCCGTCATGGCTTGCCGGCCATCACTTCGCCGCCGGCCGCACCACCAACGCCGTCTCCAGCTTCAGCGGCCTGCCCTTGACCAGCGCGACCGGCGCGCGGCCGGGCCAGACGCAGTTCTGCATCGACAGTTCCTTGCGCAGGATCCACTGGGTGATCGGCTTGCCGTCGACCTTGCAGGAAAGACCCACCGCCCACTGCGACAGCCCCGGCTGGCTGGGCCAGGCGAAGCCCATGGAACTCCCTGCCGTCACCGGTCCGACCTGCGGCACGACGCCCTTGCCCTGCGATCCGAACACCAGCCGGTCCGGCGCGATCAGCCGCATGGAGAAGCCGCCGTAGCCCTTGGCGTCGTCGCTGCCGCCCAGAGACAGGCCGTCGACGGTCGGGGCGATCACCGTCGCGACGTCGATGCGCCGCGCGCCCTTCTTCAGCGGCTGCACGCGGACGGTCGTCGTCTCGGTGGCGACATAGACCAGCTCGGGTCCCGAACTGACGATCCAGTCGACGTCCAGCACCAGCTTGCCGGCGCCCGCGCGGTCGGTGGCGAAGCGCGTCTTCTTCACCACGAAGGTCAGGCCCTTCATGAACCAGCCGTCGGCCACGATCCGGTCGCCCAGCCGCACCTGGTGCCAGCTCCAGAATAGGCCGCGCTGGTGCGGGTGATCGGCGGGACGGTCCTCGGTCAGAACCGTGCCGTCGGGGGCATAGAGCGGATGCACATAGTTCAGCCGGCCCGGTTCGGTCGCGGGGTCGGCCGGCCTTGTGCGGTAGAAGAGCACCGGCCTGTCGTCCTCGGTCACCGTCACCCCGTCCGGGCCGATCACGGCGTCCAGCAGCTGTGGCCGGGCCAGGGCCTGGGCCGGTCCAAACAGGCCGGCGGCGAGGATCAGCGCGGCGGCGAGGAAAGCTCTCATACGTCGTCCTTCTCCAGGGCCCGCAAGAAGGCGGGGCGCGCCTGCGCGCGCTCCAGCCAGCGATCATAGACCGCGTGGGGCGGAAGCGCCTGCCGGGCGAACTGCAACAGACTGATAAACAGGATGTCGGCCGCCGAGAAGGTGTCGCCGAGCAGCCAGGTCCCGCGCTTGAGCGCGCCCTTGAGCTGACCGTCGAGGATCTCGTAGGCGGCCTTTTCGGCGTCGGTCATGCCGTCCCGGAAGTAGGCCCCGATCACCGGCTCCAGCACCCCGGCGTAGTAGGCCAGCCAGGTCAGGTACGGCCCGCGCTGCGGATCGCCGACGGCCGGCCCGATCGGATAGTCGCGGTAGCTGTCTGTCAGATAGAGCGCGATGGCTGCCGACTCGGTGATCAGCACGCCGTCGTCGACGAGGGCCGGAACCTGTCCGTGCGGGTGGGGGTTGGCCGGGTCCCGCGCGCCCAGACCGTCCTGGCGGGCGATGTTCACTGTCCGGACCTCGTAAGGCGCGCCGAGCTCCTCGAGCAGCCAGATCATCCGTGTCGAACGGGACCTGGGCGCGTGAAACAGGGTGAGCATGGCGGCCTCCACAACGTCCGGGTGAACATAAGCAGAACATGAGCGCCCGCGCAACCCGGTCCGGGGCGATGCGTTTCCCCTCCCGTCGGGACGGGGCGCCCACATTGACCTTCAGGGAGACCGCACGATGATCGACGCGACGCACATCAAGGAACATATGGAAGTCAAAGGCTCGGACGACCGGCACGTCGGCAAGGTCGACCATGTGCTGGGCACGGACATCGAACTGGCCAAGTTCGACCTCGGCGCCGGCCTCAAGCACCACCTCATCCCGCTGTCCTGGGTCGACTGGGTGGACGACAAGCACCTCCATCTGACCCTGACCGCGGACGAGGCCAAGGCGGGCTGGCGCGAGAAGCACTAGCCCGGTCCGGAAGCCCGCGCAGAGACAGGACCCCGCGCCCTCCCGGACGCGGGGTTTTCCCGTGCGACTGGATCAACGCCGGAACCTCCGCTAAGACCCGCGCCACAGTCCAGGGTCTGAACACCACCATGAGCGACACGCCTCCCGACCGCCTCGCGAGCAATCCCAAGAGCCCCTTCTACGACGAGGCCGTGCTGGCCCGCGGCGTGGGCATCCGGTTCAAGGGCGAGGAAAAGACCAACGTCGACGAATACTGCGTCAGCGAGGGCTGGGTGCGCCTGGCCGTCGGCAAGACCCTCGACCGCCACGGCAATCCAATGACCGTCAAGCTGCAGGGAACGGTCGAGCCCTACTTCCGCAACGACGCCGGCGAGTAGCCCCCCTTTTTCGGGTGGGCGGCGCGACGACGGCCCTCCAGTCTCTCCATGTGGTTTGGAGGGACCGTGAATGACTGTTCTCGGAAATACGGCTCGCGCCGTGGCGATCATCGTCGCCCTGGCTGTCGCCCCGTCGGCCCAGGCGCGCGGCGAGGTCGAGGACTACGCTCTGGACACCTTCACGCCGGCCGAGCGCGGCAAGATCAGTCCCTACGCGGGATTTGCCCGGCGGCTGGTCGACGACAACGGCTTTTTCGCCGCCATACTCAGTTCCGCGGAGACGGCCGACCATCCCGGGCCGAACGTCTGGAGGATCACGATCCCGGGCTACACGGCCGCCGAGACGCCCAACGTCTGCATCGCGGCGATTGACCCCAAACGCCGTCCCGGCATGACCATGGCCTCGATCCAGGCCCGCATCGGCGAGGTGATCGCGCCAGGGTCACCTTTCGAGGCCTATGCCGCCGCAGAGATGGATTCGATCCAGTCCCGTACGATCGAGGTCATGAAGAGCGTGTCGGGCAAACCGGGGCCCAAGCTGGGCGTCTGGGTCGGACCGCGCGGCGGCCGCTTCAACGCCGTCGGCGTCCTGCCGGCGCCGGCAGGAACGCTGCTGATCGGCTGCACCGGACGGACGGCCGCCGATGCCCGTGACGAGATGATCCGCCAGTTCAAGCCCGCCGCCGGGCTGCTCTGAGGCTCACGACACGAGGCCGGTGGCGCCCCGGCCCGAGCGGTGGTGAAATGGCCGCATGGCCCGGACCCGCGTGATCGCTGGACGTCTGGCCGTCGGCGCACTGGCGCTGACGGTCGGCGCCGCCGTGCATGAGCCGGTGATCTGGGACAGCGGCCTCAGCCCGCCGCCGGCCATCTCGGTAGCCCCGCGCACCCAGCGGCATATCCTCGACGAGGGCCTGCAGACGCTGGGCGGCGCCTTCGGCGGCAGCGTCGGGATCGCGGTCTACAACCTCGACTCGGGTTGGGCGGTCGACTTCAACGGCGCCGAGCTCCAGCCCCAGCAGAGCGTCAGCAAGCTGTGGGTCGCGCTGGCCGTGCTCGACGCGGTTGATCGCGGGGCGCTGTCGCTGTCGACGCCGGTGACCATCCGCAAGGCCGACCTCAGTCTCTTCCACCAGCCGATCCGCGAGCGGGTGGGGGAGGGCAGCTACACCACGACGGTGGCCGCGCTGCTGAAGAGCGCGATCACCCAGAGCGACAATGCCGCCAACGACGCCCTGGTGCGGACGGTGGGCGGTCCCTGGGCCGTGCAGGTGGCTGTGGTCGGCAAGAACCTGGGCGAGATCCGGTTCGGCCCGGGCGAGCGCGAGATGCAGACCCGGGCCGCCGGCCTGACCTGGAAGCCTGAATACAGCTTCAAGCGCGCCTTCTGGGAGGACCGCGAAGCCCTGCCGCCGGAGCAGCGCCAGAAGGCGCTCGACGCCTATCTCGCCAATCCACCCGACGGCGCCAGCGCGCTCGACATCGCCGAGACGCTCGGCCGACTGAAGCAGGGCGAGCTGCTGTCGCCAGAGTCCACCGAGTATCTGCTGACCCTGATGGGACAGACCGTCACCGGGTCCAGCCGCCTGAAGGCCGGGCTGGCGCCGGGCTGGACGTTGCGCCACAAGACCGGGACCGGCCAGGTCAACGGGCGCCTCGCCACCGGCTACAACGACGTCGGCCTGCTGACCGCCCCGGACGGGACGGTCTACGCCGTGGCCGTGCTGATCGGCTCCACCCGCCGGTCCTTCGACGCGCGCAGCGCCCTGATCGCGGACGTGGCCCGACGGGTGATCGCCAGCCACCCGGCGGTGGCGGCCGCGAGCTCCGGGGATTAGGGCGGTACGGGCAGTCAGCCCTGCTGTGCGCCCCGGGGCATGCTATAGCCGCGTCGCAGCATCGGAGGACGGGACCATGGCGCGCGAGAAGATCGGGGCGGCGGCGGCGGCGGCGAGGCTCGAGGGCTGGTCGGCGGCGCCGGGCGAGCGCGACGCCATCGTCAAGACGTTCAAATTCGACGACTTCAACGCCGCCTTCGGCTTCATGACGCGGGTGGCGCTGAAGGCCGACCAGCTGGACCATCATCCGGAGTGGTTCAACGTCTACAACCGGGTCGAAGTCCTGCTGGCCACCCACGACGCCGACGGCGTCACCGACCTGGATGTCGAACTGGCGACGTTCATGGACAGGATCGCCGGCTAGACGGCGGCGACCTCGGGCAGGGCGTCCAGGAAGGCCTCGATGATCCCGCGGCGCTCGCCCGTCTTGAAGAGATTTTCGCGCCGCGCGCAGGCGTTCATGGTCGTGCCCCCTTGCCGAACCATCTTTCACCCCTGATCAATGATCATCCACCCCGCAAAGGGGGGACGCCGTGGGAGGCAGGGTTGGCAGTGGAAGCAGAGACCGGTGGCGTTGCCCCGACCGCGACGGCGGTGAGTCACGGCGGCGGCGTCGCCACGCCGCAGCTCAGCCGCTGGAGACTGGCCGCGTTCGCCGCGCCCTGCATTCCCGTCGCGGCGATGATGATGCCGGTGACCATCTACCTGCCCGACTACTACACCCGCGATCTGGGCCTGAGCTGGCTGGCTATCGGCTTCGCCTTCTCCGCTGTCCGGCTGTTCGACCTCTGGCTCGACCCGGCGCTGGGCTTCATGATCGACAAGACCAACACGCGGTTCGGACGGTTCCGGCCCTGGCTGGTCGCCGGCCTGCCGATGGCGGTGCTGGCGATCTGGATGCTGTTCATGGCTGGCCCTGGGATCACGGGTCTGCAGATCCTTGGCTGGCTGATCCTAGGCTTCCTCGGCCAGTCGATGGCGTCGATGGCCCATGTCGCCTGGGCCGCCCGCGTCGCGCCGGACTACAAGGGCCGGTCCCGCGTCTTCGCCTGGTGGCAGGCCTTCACCGTCATCGGGATGCTGCTGGCGCTCAGCATGCCGATCCTGGCGTCGAGGCTGTTCGGGCTGGACCACGGGGCGGGCGTCAAGGCGATCGGCTGGTTCGTGGTTCTGACCCTGCCGGTTTCGATCGCCATCGCCGTGCTGGTGATGCGCGAGCCGCCGTCGCCGCCCAACCACAACCCGCCGCACTGGCGGCAGTATCTGCCCCTGCTGAAGCGAGGGTCGGTGGTCCGCCTGCTGCTGGTCGATATCGCCATCGGCACCGGCCCGGTCCTCGCCGGCACCCTGTTCTTCACCTACTTCTTCGCCATTCGAGGCTATGAGCGATCCGACGCCGGGGCCCTGCTGCTGGTCTATTTCTTCAGCGCGCTGCTGGCGGCTCCCCTCTGGTCCTGGCTGGCCAACCGGATGAGCAAACACCGGGCGCTGATGATCGCCTGTATCGCCTACGCCGTGGCGCAGGGCGGGGTGCTGTTCGTGCCGGACGGCCTTGGCTGGGGCATCGCGATGATGGCGCTGGCCGGGGTACCCTTCACCGCCGGGTCGATCCTGCTGCGGGCGATGATGGCCGACATCGCCGATCAGGAACGCCTCGAGAGCGGCGTCGATCGCAGCGGCCTGTTGTTCGGCCTGCTCAGCGGCACGGTGAAGATCGGTTCGGCCACTGCCGTCGCCGGAGCCGGCATCCTGCTGACGACGGCCGGCTTCGATGCCAAGCTCGGTCCGCAGAACGACGCCGACGCCCTGATGGTGCTGCAGGTCACCTTCGCCTTGATTCCGGCCGCGTTCGGCCTGCTCGGGGCCTGGATCATCGCCGGCCACAAGCTTGACGCCGAGGCTCACGCCGACATTCGTCTGCGGCTCGCCGCGCGCGATCTCGAGCACGAACCGCAATCCCCGGCCCAGGAGGCCACACGCCTGTGACCCGTTCCAACACCCTGCAGATCGAACCGCTCAGCCCGGCCATCGGCGCCCTGCTCAAGGGCGTCAACATGGCTGAGCGGGCGTCCGACGACCTGATCGCCGACATCCGCCAGGCCCTGCTGGACCATCAGGTGGTCTTCTTCGAGGGCCAGGATTTCACCCCGACCCAGCAGCGCGACTTCGCGATGCGGTTCGGCGACCTGCACGTCCATCCGCTCTACGACCGCAACGACGCCCATCCCGAGATCATGATCATCGACAACCACGTCGATAATCCCACCGACAACAACTTCTGGCACACCGACGTCACCTTCATCGACACCCCGCCGATGGGCTCGATCCTCGCCGCGCGCCAGCTGCCGCCGGTCGGGGGCGACACGATGTGGGCCTCGACGACCGCCGCCTACAGGGCGCTGTCGGAGCCGATGAAGCGCTTCCTTGAAGGGCTGGAGGCCGTCCACGACTTCGCCTACGCCTTCACCGCCGAGGGGCTGGCCGGCTCGCAGGCGGGGCGCGAGAAGTACGACAAGGCCGTGGCCGCCAACCCGCCGGTGACCCACCCGGTGATCCGCACCCACCCGGAGACGGGCGAGCCCTGCATCTTTGTCAACTCGGTCTTCACCCGCCGGATCAAGGGCCTGCGCCGCGAGGAGAGCAAGGCGCTGATGGCCTTCCTCAACGCCCATGTGCAGCAGCCGGAGTTCGTGGTCCGCTGGCGCTGGCGCCCCGGCGACGTCGCCTTCTGGGACAACCGCTGCACCCAGCACCGCGCCGTGGACGACTTCCTGCCGCACCGGCGCGTGATGCATCGCGCGACGGTGCTGGGCGACAAGCCGGTGTTCAAGGCGGGATAGGGACTGCAACCGGCCAATCCTCCCCGCATCGCGGGGAGGGGGACCGCGCGGAGCGCGGTGGAGGGGAGTCGCCGCACTGACTAACGCCCAACCGCCTCGCTGATCATCCGCAAGGCGGCCTCCATGTCCCCAAGGACCAACTCGCCTGGAATCCTCACGACACGCACACCCTGCCGACCGATCCACAGGTCCCGCTCCGCGTCGCGGTCAGCGCCGGCCTCGCTTGAGTGAACGGCGCCGTCCAATTCCACTGCGAGCCGATGAGCGGCGCAGTAGAAGTCGACGACGTACGGACCGAGCGGATGTTGCCGGCGGAAGCGAAGGCCCTCCAGGCGCTTGCCGCGCAACGCCGTCCACAGCGCGACTTCTGACAGGGTCATCGTCTTCCGAAGACGACGGGCGATCGTCACTGAGCGGAGTGCATTCTCCATAATTGCAAGTTATGAGATAATTCCAGGCTTGCGCAAGTCTGGTGCGAGCGTCTCCCCTCCACCGCGCTTCGCGCGGTCCCCCTCCCCAGCAAGCTGGGGAGGATTGGCCTACTGGCTACACACCGCCACGCATCGCTCGGCCAGCAGGGCGCCGGCGTCGAGGAGGGGGATGCTCAGCGCCGCCGGGTCGAGGACCAGCGGGACCTCGGTGCAGCCGGCGATCAGCGCCTGCGCGTCCATGCCGGCGGCCAGTCCGGCCATGCCGTCCCGCACGGCCTGGCCCAGATCCCCGGCCTTGATGCGGTAGACCAGCTCCATGAAGCGCGCCTGCTGCGCCGCGTCCGGAACGACCGGCTCGAGCCCCAGCCCGGTCAGACGCGCGATGTAGAGCGCCACGGCCGTCGGCGTGCCGAGCACCCCGACCCGCCGCGCGCCGGCGTCGCGGGCCGCCTCGCAGGCGAGGTCGATCATGTCGATCAGCGGCAGTCCCGACGCCTGGCGGATGATGTCGGCATAGGCGTGGGCGGTGTTGCAGGCGATGGCCAGCACATCGGCCCCGGCGCCGGCCAGCCCGGCGGCCATAGCGCCCAGCACCGGCCCGGCCGCCGCGCTGTCGGTGTTGCGGTCGGGAATGCGCGGGTTGATGTCGACCAGCACCCGGATGTGGTCCTGGTCCCGCATCGCCGGCGTCGCCGCCTGCAGCCGGGCGAGGAACTCCAGCGTCGCCGCCGGTCCCATGCCGCCGAGCACGCCGAGGGTCTTCACAGCATCGCGCCCAGCTCGCCCTGGTAGCCGAACAGGCCCTGGGCGCCGCCGGTGTGCAGGAAGACCACCGTCTGCCCCTCGAACGCCCCCTGCCGGGCCAGCGCGATGAGGCCCTTCATCGCCTTGCCGGTATAGACCGGGTCGAGCAGCAGGCCCTCGGTCCGGGCGGCCAGCGCCAGGGCGTCGGCCACGCCCTGGTCGATCAGGCCGTAACCCGCGCCGACATAGTCGCAGTCGGCGACCACCATGTCGCGGCTGACCCGCTCGCGGTGTCCCAGCAGGGCGGCGGTCTCGACCGCCAGGTTGAAGACGTTCTCTTCCTGCTTTTGCTTCGGCGCCCGGACGCCGATGCCCAGCACCGGGATGTCGGCCCCGCTGACTGCCAGGCCGGCGACCAGGCCCGCGTGGGTGCCGGCGCTGCCCGTGGCGGTGACGATGCGGTCGATGACCAGACCCTCGTCATTGGCCTGGGCCGCCAGCTCCAGCGCGCAGTCGACATAGCCCAGCGCCCCGACCGCGTTGGAGCCGCCGCCGGGGATCACGTAGGGCGTCCCGCCGGCCGCGCGGACCTCTTCGGCGTCCAGCGCCATCTCGGCGTTCATGTCCGAGCCGGCCTCCACTGTGCGGATGCGGGCGCCCAGGAGCCGGTCGAGCAGCACGTTGCCGGACCACAGGTAGTCCTCGGCCTGGTTGCCGGTGCGGTTCTCCAGCACGACCCGGCAGGCCATGCCGAAGCTGGCCGCCGCCGCCGCCGTCTGGCGCACGTGGTTGGACTGCACCGCCCCCTGGGTGATCAGGGTGTCGGCGCCCTGTTCCAGCGCCTCGCCCAGCAGGAACTCCAGCTTTCGGGTCTTGTTGCCGCCGCCGGCCAGCCCGGTGCAGTCATCCCGCTTGATCCACAGATCGACGCCCAGCTCCGCGCTCAGCCGGGGCGCCGGCTCCAGCGGCGTCGGCAGGTGGGCGAAGCGTGCGCGGGCAAACCGGGCGAGGTTCATTGGGGCGTCCTTGTCGGCGAAAGTCGTGATACTATCTGACAGCAAATCACCGCGCTGGGGAGGAGACTCGCATGTCCGCCAAGACAGTGTTCGCGTTCGCTGCCGTATCAACCGCAGTTCTGCTCTCCGCCGGGTCCGCCTCGGCCGCGGCTTTCGTGCTGGGCGGCGGCATGGCCAACGCCTGTTCCAAGGCGGCGATCGAGGGGCGGGATGACCGCGAATCCCTCGTCCTTTGCGACATGGCGCTGGAGAGCCAGCCGCTGCTGCGGCGGGATCGCGCCGCCACCTTCGTGAACCGCGGCGTCATCCAGCTGCGCCGCAAGGACTACGTCGAGGCGCGGGCCGATTTCGATATCGCCGTGAAGCTCGATCCCACCATGGGCGAGGCCTTCGTCAATCGTGGGGCCGCCCTGGTCGCGCAGCGCCGCTTCCAGGAAGGCGTCGTCGAGATTGACCGCGGCTTGGCGCTGGGCGCTGACGAACCGGAGAAGGCCTACTTCAACCGCGCCCTGGCCTGGGAGGGCCTCGATGACATGAAGGCCGCCTGGCTCGACTACCAGAAGGCGCTCGAGATTCGCCCCGACTGGGATGCGCCGCGGCGGGAGCTGACCCGCTTCACCGTCACCCGCGAATAGGGGGAGGCCGCCATGCGTGCCCTCGCGCTGCTCGCCGCCGCTCTGGCCCTGGCCGCCGCGACGCCCGCCGCCGCCTCGGTGATGGTCGTCGGCAACGATATCGCCGTCGACTGCTCGAAGGCCGCTTTCGCCGGGCGCTTCGACAGTCAGTCGATCCAGACCTGCACCCGGGCGCTGCAGGAAGATCGCCTGGATCGCCGCGACCGCGCCGGGACCCTGGTCAATCGCGGTGTCATGCTGACCCGGGCGAAGGACTATGGGGCCGCCCGCGCCGACCTCGACAGGGCCGCGGATCTGGAGCCGACCCTGGGCGAGGCCTTCGTCAACCGCGGCGTGGTGATGATGGCCGACCGCGACTATGCCCAGGCCCTGGCCGAGATCGAGCGTGGCCTGTCGCTGGGCGTGGATGAGCCGGCCAAGGCCTACTACAACCGCGCTCTGGTCCATGAGTCGCTCGACGATGCGAAGTCAGCCTGGCTGGACTATCGTCGCGCCCAGGAACTTGCGCCGGAGTGGGAGGCGCCCCGCCGCCAGCTGACCCGGTTCACGGTCTCGAAGCCTTGAGGCGTTTCACGCGTTCGAATCCCCGACTGTTCTCGACCCGGGGGTTTGTATGCGCGCCGTTCTCCTTGCTGTCCTGCTGATCGCGCCGGCAACGCCAGCCTTCGCCCATCCGTATGACCCCGCCTGTCAGCGCCGGATCAACACCGAGGCGTTGCAGCCTGACGCCGACCGCGTCCGGGCCGAGGCAAGGGAGCGCGAGGCCCGGGGCCGCGAGCAGCGCGGCCGAACGGAGACGACGATCCGGTCGCTGCAGGACGGCGAACTGGCGGGTGGTCCCTCGGCGACCGGGACGACCTGGCGCGCGTCGCCGGTCACTACCTCGCCGCCGCCGATCCTGGCCGCTGAAGCGGCGCCGGTCCCCGAACTGACCGGGGACGCCGCCCGGATGGATGAACTGATGGCGCAGGCCATGGCCCGCTCGACGGCCCGGGTCCGGGCGATGACCGGCGACAGGCCGCGCTAGACGCCGTCCGATTTCCGGGCCAGCGTGCCGGCGACAGTATTCTGACGAGGAAGCCTCCATGCGTTGGCGCGGCGGACAGCGGTCCGGCAACATCGATGATCGCCGGGGCCTCGGCCCCACCGGCGCGGTCGGCGGCATCGGCATCGTCGGCATCATCGTCGCGCTGGTCGGCATCTTCGTGTTCGACGTCGACCCGAGCCAGATGCTCAGCATTGTCAGCCAGGGTGCGCCGGGGCAGCAACAGGTGGTCGGCCAGCAGGGCAGCCCCGAGGACGAGGCCGGCGCCTTCGTCGACGTCATCGAGACCTCCACGACCCGGGTCTGGACCGAGCTGTTCTCGAAGTCAGGCGAAGCCTATCGCCCGCCCGAGGACGTGGTGATCTACGACGAATCCACCCGGACCGCCTGCGGACAGGGGCAGGCCGCCATGGGGCCGTTCTACTGCCCGGGCGATCAGAAAGTGTACCTGGACCTCGCCTTCTGGAACGAGCTGGAGAGCCGGTTCGGCGCCAGGGGCGAATTCGCCCGCGCCTATGTCATCGCCCACGAGATCGGCCACCATGTCCAGAACCTGACCGGATCGCTGGGCAAGGCCCGCGCCGGCGCCCAGGGCGCAGACGGCGGCCAGGTTCGCGTCGAGCTGCAGGCCGACTGCTACGCCGGTGTCTGGGCCGCCCGCGCTTCGGCGGCCTCCGGCGGCCAGGTGGCGCTGGAGCAGGGGGATCTGGAGGACGGGCTGGGCGCCGCGGCCGCCGTCGGCGACGACACCATCCAGCGCCGCACCGAGGGCCGAGTGGTCCCCGACGCCTTCACCCACGGCACGGCCGAGCAGCGCATGCGCTGGTTCCGCCGCGGCTACGAGACAGGCGATCCCGGGCAGTGCGACACGTTCAGCGCGCGGACGCTTTAGGATGAGGGGACATGCACTTCAGTGCGTGTCCCCCGCCGCTGCATAGTTGCTGGGGACACGTACCGAAGACGGCACATGTCCCCGTCGACTCTACCCCCCGAACCGCTTGGTGAAGCGGATGCCGATGGCGCGCGGCGGCAGCACCGACGTGTAGAAGCTGCGCGCATAGACGTCGTCGCCGTTGTCGTCCTGCACAACCTGGTTGTGGAGCGGGGTGCTCCGGGCGCCGGTCTCGGCGTAGGTGTCCCAGAGGTTGTTCACGAACAGCGTGGCGTCCCAGGCGTCGCCCGACAGCCTGACCGACATGTTGTGGATGTCGTAGGAGTCAAGCGTGATCCCGCCGCCCTTGCCGCCCATCCGCGTCAGCACGTCGCCCGTGAAGCTGGCCCCGTAGGCGAAGTCGAGCTCCAGGCCGTTGGCCAGCGGCAGACGGTAATCGAGATAGATGCTGGCCTCGGTCTCCGGCGAACCCGGCAGCCGGTCGCCGGCCTCGCCGTCGAGGTACACGATGGTCGAGTTGAACCCCGGCGGCTGGATAACCGGGATCAGGTTGGTGGTGGTCTCGGCCAGCTCGGCCTTCGAGTAGGAGTAGTTGCCGCGCACGGTCAGATCCGGCGTGACCTTGTAGGCGAAGTCGACCTCGAAGCCCTTGCTCTCGGCGGCCTCGCCGTTCTTGGTGATCGGCAGCTGGCCGTTCAGGGTGGCGGCCGCGACCTGCGGATCCTTCCAGTCGACCAAGAAGATCGCGCCGTTCAGGGTCAGTCGGCGATCCATCCACTGGCTATGGACGCCGAGCTCGTAGTTCAGCGTCTTGTCCGGGAAATAGGCCATTTCGTCGGGCAGGGCGCAGACCATCGGGTTGACCGGCGGGCAGGGCCCAACGCCGTTGGAGTTGCCGATGCGATAGCCCTCGCTGATCGTCCCGTAGACCATCACGTCGTCGGTCATGTCGTACGATGTATTGAACTTGAACAGCCAGCCCTGGTCTTCCTGGCCGCCGTTCTCGAAGTTCAGCGTGATGGCGTTGGGCGCTGCGCCCTGCGACGTGTTGTACAACGGCAGATCGACCGCGCTCGCGGTGGTCAGTTCGTACTGATAGTACCGCGCGCCGAGCGTCACCTGCCAGGCCGGCGTGATGCGGTAGCTGGCCTCGCCATAGGCCGCCATTTCAACCAGCTCGGTCTGGTCGACCGAGTAGTATTCCAGGGCGTCGGGGCGGTTGATGCCCCAGTAGGCGGGCAGCCCGGGCGTGAACTCCTTGCTCGAGGCGTCGGATTCGAAGCGGTTGTAAAAGCCGCCGACGATCCAGCTGAGCGGGCCCTCGCTCGTCGAGACGAGCCGCAGTTCCTGGTTGAAGCTGTCTTCCACCTGATCCTCACGCGTGAAGGCGGTGAAGCTCGGGAAGCCCTCGTATCCGTAGTCGAGGCCGATCAGCAGGTCGGTCTGGTCGCGTTGACCGCCTTCCTCATAGCGCGACACGCCGGTCGCCGAGGTCAGGGTCGCGAAGCCGAGGTCGGCGCTCATCTCCAGCGCCACAAGGTTGTTCTTGCGGTCGTTCGGCTCGACCACGCGCAGGGCGCTTTCGTAATCGCCGACAGCGACGGGCAAGGTCGTGACACGAGCGCTGCTGACCTGACGCGCGCCGACCTTCTGGTCCTGGAAGTACCAGGTCAGGTTGGCGTCGAACCAGTCGGTCGGCGCCCACCGCATTCCGAGGCGGCCGGACAGGGTCTCTTCGGTGTTCGCGTCCTCGACGCGACGGGTGTTGGCGCTGTTGAACACGTCGGGGTTCGAAACGCCGATGTTCTTGACCACGTAGGCGTAGTCGATGAAGCCGCTGTCATCGAGATAGTCGAGTGAGCCGCGGATCGCGAGGGTGTCGGCCAGCGGCAGGTTGAACGTCAGCCCAAGGTCGGAGCTGGCCGAGTTCGCTTCGCCGTACTGGTAGCCCGAACCCCGCACTTCGAGCATCGTCTCGGAGAACGACGGGCGCTTGGGAATGTAGCGGATGGCGCCGGCCATCGTGCCGGCGCCGTAGAGCGTGCCCTGCGGGCCGAGCAGGAATTCGACGCGCTCGAGGTCGTTCAGCTTCAGGTCCACGACGATCGGAATTTCGCCGAGGTAGGTGGCCACCATCCCGCCGGTCGAGTTGCCGACGCCTTCGGAGCTGCCGAGCGGGTCGGCGTTCAGGCCGCGCACGATGATGCGGTTGCCGTCGCGCCCGCCCTGGTCGACCAGGTGGACGCCCGGCACGAAGGCGGCGATGTCGGCCATGTCGGAGAAGCCCCGGGCCTCGATCGCCTCGCCGCCGACCGCGGCGATGTTGATCGGCGCGTCCTGCACCGTCGTGTCGCGGCGGGTCGCGGTGATGATCACCTCATCGACGGTGGTCGTGTCCTGCGCCAGAGCGGGCGCGGCGATCGGCAGGGCGAGCAGGCTGATCGACGCGAACAGCGAGGCGCGGGTGAATGAAATGGATACCCCCAAGATGATGACTGACTTGACCTGGACACTGAGGCCGCCGCACCCCGACCCGGAAGCCGGCGCCGTCGACGCGACCGAAACGCAACGCAACTGACGCAAAACGCAGCGTCGCAGGGCGACCGCAGGCGCTTGTCTGTGCAACATGTCCCGCCGGAGCAATTCGGCCAAGTATCTATTGCGCTGAGTCCGGACGATCCGGGCGAGAAGGAGGCATGGGCGCCACAGGGGACAGTCTGGACGAGGCCGAACGCCTGATGGCCCGTCAGGCGTGGCGGGAGGCGCACGCCCTGTGCCTCGGCGCGCTTCAGGCCGGGGCGTCGGGGAGGCCCCTGTTCCTGCTCGGCGTCATCGCCGCCGAGCACGGTAATCTGGCCAAGGCGGCGGAGCTGTTTGGCGAGGCGGCGCGGCTGGAGCCCGGCGTCGCCCGTCACCACGCGCACCTGGGCCGCTGCCTGATCGCCTTCAACCGCCAGGACGAGGCCCGCGCCGCCGCCGACCGCGCCCTGGCGCTATCGCCGGCCGAGGCCCTGACCCTGGACACCATCGGGGTGGTCTACAGCCGTTCGGGCCTGCACGAGCAGGCGCTGCCGCTTTTCGAGCGGGCCGTGGCGCAGGAGCCGGGCAACGCCTCCTTCCAGCAGAACCTCGGCACTGCCCGCCAGTTCGCCGGGGACTTCGCCGGCGCCGAGCAGGCGTTGCGGGCCGCCGTCGCGCTGCAGCCGGACCTCTACCGCGTCTGGTGGGCTCTGGCCCAGATGTCGGCCCTGCGGCCGGAGGACGCCCCGGAAGCGAGGCTGGAGCCGCTGTTCCCCGCCGACCCGGACGCCGATCCGGACCGCGCCCTGCATGTCGGCCATGCGCTGGCCCGGCTGGCGGAGGACGCGGGCGATCCGCCCCGCGCCCTGGTCTGGCTGGCCCGGGCCAAGGCCGCCCGCCTGCGCGAGGTGGCCTATGAGCCCTCGCGCGACACCGGCCTGTTCGCCGCCGCGGCCGCCACCGTCGGCCCCGTGGCGAGCGACGCGTCCGACGCCGCCCCGATCTTCATCGTCGGCCTGCCGCGCACCGGCACCACCCTGGTCGACCGCATCCTGTCCAGCCACCTGGACGTGGTCTCGGTCGGCGAACGCACCGACTTCGCGCTGATTCTCAAGCGGATGGCCGGCACGCCGTCCCCGCTGGTGCTGGACGAGGCGACCCTGGCGTCGGCGGCCGGCGGCGGCCTCGACCTGGCCGAGGCGGGACGGCGCTATCTGGAGGCCGTGGCTCCGCTGGCCGTCGCGGCGCGGAGCCTGGACAAGATGCCGCTCAACGTCGTCTACGCCGGTCTGATCCACCGGGCCCTGCCGGGCGCGCGGATCATCTGTCTGCGCCGCCATCCGGTGGACGCGGGCCTGAGCAACTATCGCCAGCTGTTCGCCACCCGCTTCCCCTACTACGACTACGCCCTCGACCTGGAAAATACGGGTCGGTATGTCGCCGGGTTCGAGGCCCTGGCCGACCACTGGGCCGCCAGCCTGCCCGCCGACCGCTACATCAACTTCCGCTACGAGGACCTGGTCGCCGACCAGGAGGGTCAGACCCGCCGCCTGCTCGCCCACTGCGGCCTCGACTGGGACCCCGCCTGCCTGGCCTTCCACGAGAACGCCGCCCCGGTGGCCACCGCCAGCGCCGTCCAGGTTCGCAGCCCGATCCACGCGGGATCCGTCGCCCGCTGGAAACGCTACGGCGAGGGGCTCGAGCCGATGCTGGCGGCGCTGAAGGCGGCGGGGGTGGGGGTGTGACCTCTCCCTTCCTCCTCGATGGAGGAGGGGCCGGGGATGGTGGTGTTCACAAGGCGCTCGGTGAAAGGCGCTTGAGGCTCTGAGCCGGTTGAGCCCTTCGCTTCAACGCAGCGAACACACCACCACCCCTGCCCCTCCTCCATCGAGGAGGAGGGGTGTGTGTATCCAGCCGCCCCGCGCTTGCCCCCCGCACGCCCCCGTCCTAGTCTCCCGGCGTTCTCCGCGGGGCCCTGCCTGAAGGGCTGAGATTCGGCTGATGCCGTGACGCGCCGAACCTGATCCGGGTCATGCCGGCGAAGGGAGAGGAGCTACCCAGTCCGTATTCCCGGCGCAGGCCTGGATCCAGAAGCGAACCCGTCGTGTGCGGGGGCGTCATGGGCCCCGGCCTTCGCCGGGGAGACGGGCAGGGGTCAAGCGATCCCCAAGCTGGCGGACCCTCGACCCCGAGGACCGCGCCATGAACATCCACGCCCCCGTTTCTCCCAAGACCGACGACGTCGCGGTCGGCCCGCGTCTGGGCAGCCGCAAGGTCTATGCGTCGGGCGAGCTGTTCCCGGACATCCGCGTGCCGTTCCGCGAGGTCGAGCTGCACCCGACGGCCAATGAGCCGCCGCTGACCGTCTATGACCCCTCGGGCCCCTACACCGACCCGGACGCGGTCATCGACATCGAGCAGGGCCTGCCGCGCATCCGCGAGCCCTGGATCGTCGCCCGGGGCGATGTCGAGGAAGTGGCCGAGCCGCGCGAGGTCAAGCCCGAGGACAACGGCTTCGCCCAGGGCAAGCACCTGGCCCCGCAGTTCACCGCCAAACGCCCGATCTTCAAGGCCCGCGCCGGGGCGCCGGTCACCCAGCTGGAATACGCCCGGGCCGGCAAGATCACGGCGGAGATGGAATATGTCGCCATCCGCGAGAACCTGCGCCGCGAGCAGAACCAGCCCTGCGTCCGCGACGGCGAGGACTTCGGCGCCAGCATCCCCGACTTCGTCACGCCGGAGTTCGTGCGCCAGGAAGTGGCCCGAGGCCGGGCCATCATCCCGGCCAACATCAACCACGGCGAGCTGGAGCCGATGGCCATCGGCCGCAACTTTCTGGTCAAGATCAACGCCAACATCGGCAACTCGGCGGTGCTCTCCACCGTCGCCGACGAGGTCGACAAGATGGTCTGGGCCACCCGCTGGGGCGCCGACACGGTCATGGACCTGTCGACCGGCCGCAACATCCACAACATCCGCGACTGGGTGATCCGCAACAGCCCCGTGCCCATCGGCACCGTGCCGATCTACCAGGCGCTGGAGAAGGTCGGCGGCGTGGCCGAGGACCTCAACTGGGAGGTCTTCCGCGACACCCTGATCGAACAGGCCGAGCAGGGGGTGGACTATTTCACCATCCACGCCGGCGTCCGCCTGCCCTTCATCCCGATGACCGCCAAACGCGTCACCGGCATCGTCAGCCGGGGCGGCTCGATCATGGCCAAGTGGTGCCTGGCCCACCACAAGGAGAGCTTCCTCTACGAGCGCTTCGACGAGATCTGCGAGATCATGCGGGCCTATGACGTCTCCTTCAGCCTCGGCGACGGCCTGCGCCCCGGCTCGACGAAGGACGCCAACGACGAGGCCCAGTTCGCCGAGCTGCGCACCCTTGGCGAGCTGACCAAGGTCGCCTGGAACCACGGCTGCCAGGTGATGATCGAGGGCCCGGGCCATGTGGCCATGCACAAGATCAAGGCCAACATGGATGAGCAGCTCAAGCACTGCCACGAGGCGCCGTTCTATACGCTCGGCCCGCTGACCACCGACATCGCCCCCGGCTACGACCACATCACATCAGCCATTGGTGCGGCCATGATCGGCTGGTTTGGCACGGCGATGCTCTGCTACGTCACGCCCAAGGAGCACCTGGGCCTGCCCGACCGCGACGACGTGAAGACCGGCGTCATCACCTACAAGCTGGCCGCCCACGCCGCCGACCTGGCCAAGGGCCACCCGGCGGCGGCGCTACGGGATGACGCGGTCAGCCGCGCGAGGTTCGAGTTCCGCTGGGAAGACCAGTTCAACCTCGGCCTCGACCCGGAAACGGCCCGTAAGTTCCACGACGCCACCCTGCCGAAGGAGGCGCACAAGACGGCGCACTTCTGCAGCATGTGCGGGCCGAAGTTCTGCTCAATGAAGATCAGCCAGGAGGTGCGCGAGTTCGCGGCGGGCATGGCCCCGAACGCGGCGCTGGGCGGGGCGGGGGCTGTGGATGCTGAGGCCGGTATGGCCGAGATGTCGAAGAAGTTCCGCGAGCTCGGGAGCGAGATCGAAGTGAAGGTGGAGTAGCCACCGGCTCCCACCACCCCCGTCTCCCCGGCGCAGGCCGGGGTCCACAGGGCCGGGCGCCGATTTCACCCAACACCGCGTCGGACCATGGGCCCCGGCCTACGCCGGGGAAACGGGGAGGGGCGCGCGCAGCCTACCTTGCCCAAAAGTATCGAATTTGATACACCCCTGCCATGAAGCCTATCGTCTTCCTCGGCGACAGTCTGGCCCGGGTCCGGGACTTTCCGGAGCTGGCGCGATCGGAGGCGGGCTATCAGCTTCGTGAGGTCCAGAAGGGCCTTGATCCGGCCGACTGGAAACCGATGAAGACGGTCGGTCCCGGCGTTCGGGAAATCCGCATCCGCGAGGCCGGCGGGGCGTTCCGGATAATCTACCTGGCGACGGTGGGCGACAGTGTCGTCGTCCTCCACGCCTTTCAGAAGAAGACGCAGGCGACACCGGCGAAGGACATCGCCCTGGCGGCCAGCCGCCTGCGGGCATGGAAGGGTCAATGATGGAAACCCGGACGTTCGACGACGTGTTCGACGCCCTGTCCGACACTCCGGCGGAAGCCGCCAACATGAAGGCCCGCGCCGACCTGCTGGCCGTGCTGGTCCAGCAGGTGAAGTCCTGGGGCCTGCCCCAGGAAGCCGCCGCCGCCCGCCTGGGCATCACCCGCCCCCGCCTGAACGACCTGCTGCGCGGCAAGCTCGGCAAGTTCTCGCTCGACGCCCTGGTCAACCTCGCCACGGCGGCGGGGCTGAAGCTGGAGATCCGGGCGGAGGTGGCGGCGTAGGGGGGGTGTATCTTGCTATTGCCTTGCTTCCGCGAGCATCTGAATCGCCTTCTATGAAGAGGTGATTAGCGGCTTGGTCTCAACCTGAGGCTTGCTAGTCGGAACAAAGCAAGCGCGGCGACACAGGATTGAAGATGGCCATTCCAGACTACCAGAGCGCCATGCTGCCGCTGCTTAAGCGGGCCGCCGAGGCCAAGGAGCCGGTGAGCATCATGGAAGTGATGCCCCCGCTGGCTGCCGACTTCGGCCTGACAGACGATGAGATAGCAGAGCGCCTGCCCAGCGGGATGCAGGGCGTCTTCCACAACCGGCTGCACTGGGCGAAGTTCTACATGACGCGCGCCGGGCTCCTGGAGACGACTAAGCGAGGGCGGTTCCAGATCACACCTGAGGGCTCAGCCCTCCTTGCCACCGGCCCCGCCCAGATAACGAACCAAACGCTTTCGGCGGCGCCCGCATTCAAGGCGTGGTTCAAGAGCTCGCAGGCCGGCACATCATCCCCTCCGGCCGCCATGCCCGTTGCCGATGGCTCCGGGGCCACGCCAGAGGAACGTATCGAGGAAGCCCGGAAGGAGCTGGAGGCCAACCTCAAGGCCGAAATCCTCGACCGCGTGCGGCAGATGCCTCCGGCCGACTTCGAGCAGCTGATCATCCAGCTGCTTGTTCGGATGAACTACGGTCAGGGTCGCGAGGAACTGGCGAAGGCGCTCGGCGGATCGGGTGACGGTGGCGTGGACGGCGTGGCGACGGGTTGGGCGGCAGGCTTCTCGGCCTCGGCGACCGGGGCGGGCGGCGGCGCGGGTTCTGCGACAGGCTCGGCCTCGGCCGGAGCCGGCAGCAGATCGTCGATGGCCGACGGCGCGGCGGGGGCGGCGGGCGTTGCCTCGGCCGGCGCGGCCGGTTCGGCGGCCAGAGTGGTCGGCTCTTCGACCGGGGTCTCAACCGGCGGCGACGGCTCGGCCGGGGCCTCGGGCGCGGCGTCCGGGGCAGGGGCCTCGGCGGGCGTCGCCTCGGCCAGCGGGACGGGCGCCGGCTCGGGGGGCGGCGGAGCGGCGACCAGCGGGGCAGCCGCGGCGGTATTGGCCATCAGGGCCTGGCCGAACAGGTTGGCGCGGGCCTCCAGCGCCTTCGCCGTTTCCTCGCACTTGGCGGGCGGCGACCAGCTCATCCAGAACTGGGCCAGCTGGGCCTTGGGCACGGTGGTGGCGCCGGTCCAGACGCCGCGGCCCCGCTTGATGGCAGCGGCGCCCTGCGGGGCGATGGGGGTCGGGCTGGCCTTCTCGGCGGCCTCGATGGCGCGGCGGAACAGGGCAAGGCTGGCGACGGCGTCGCGCTTCTGGGCCGGATACACCTCCCTGATGTTTTCCTCGGTGCCCGGCGTGGGCCAGGCGCGCTCGATGCGGATCACCTCCGGCATGGCCCGGTCGTACAGGTCGACGTAGCCGCTGACCGCGCCGAAGCACCAGCCGACGTAGCCGTAGTCATCCGACGGGGCCGAGACGGGGCCGCCCTGGATCGGCAGCGGCGCGACGTCCTGCTTGCGCGGGGCGGCGGTCGCCACCGGGCCGTCGTCGGCGGGGGTCGCCGCCGGCGCGTCCTGGGCCAGCAGGGCGAAGGCGAGAAGGAGGATCGGGGCCATCAAGAAGGTCCTGTACTGATGTCGTCAGGCGTCGCGGTCGCGGGATCCGAAACCGCCGCCCCCGGGGGTCTCGATCTCGACGACGTCGCCGGGCCGCACCGTAATCGAGAAGCAGCCGGGAAGTTCCTTTACCCCGCCGCCCGCCTCGATCAAACGCTGACGCCCCGCCTGCGCGGCTCCACCGCCACAGATTCCCTGCGGACTGTGGCTTCTGCGCGTCGAAAGCAGGGCCGCTTCCATCGGAGCGAGGAAGCGCAGCCGCCGGATCGCGCCGTCGCCGCCCCTGTGGAGGCCCTCGCCGCCGGAGCCCTGGCGGACCCCGAAGTGCTCGACCCGCACCGGGAAGCGGCGCTCGAGGATCTCCGGATCAGTCAGGCGCGAGTTGGTCATGTGGGTGTGGACCGCGCTAGCGCCGGCCCGGGTCGCCGTCGCCCCGGCCCCGCCACAGATCGTCTCGTAATACTGCTTCTGGTCGTCGCCAAAGGTGAAGTTGTTCATGCTGCCCTGGCTGTTGGCCATGGCCCCGATGGCGGCGTAGAGGGCGTCAACAACGTGCTGGCTGGTCTCGACATTGCCCGCCACCACGGCGGCCGGCGGTTCGGGATCCAGCATCGAGCCGTGCCGGGTGAGGATCTTCAGCGGCGTCAGGCAGCCGGCGTTCAGCGGGATATCGTCATCGACCAGACTGCGGAACACGTACAGCGCGGCGGCGTCGACGATGGCGGCCGGGGCGTTGAAGTTGTTGCCCAGCTGGTCGGCCGAGCCTGTGAAGTCCAGCACAGCCTCGCCGCGCGCCGCATCGACCTTCACCGAGACCACGACCTCGCCGCCGCCGTCCATGGGCACGCGGGCCTCGCCGTCGACCAGCCTGCCGACCGCCCGCCGCACCGACTGCTCGGCGTTCTGCTGCACGAAGGTCATGTAGCGGGCGACCGTCTGCGGTCCGTGGGCCCGGATCATCCCGGCGACGGCCGCCGCGCCGGCCTGGCAGGCGGCGATCTGGGCCTTGAGGTCGGCCAGGTTGCGGTCCGGCGCCCGGGCGGGCCAGCGGCCCGTGGCCAGGGCCGCGCGGGTTTCCGCCTCCAGGAACCGGCCCTCGCGCATGATCGGTACGGCGTCCAGCAGCACGCCTTCCTCGTCCAGCGTCTTCGAGAACGGTGGCATCGAGCCCGGCTGGATGCCGCCGACATCGGCGTGGTGCCCCCGCGCCGCGACGTAGAAGGCCGGCGCTTCGGCGTCCTCCATGAACACCGGCATGACTACGGTGATGTCCGGAAGGTGGGTGCCGCCGAAGTAGGGGTTGTTGAGCGCGAAGGCCTCGCCGGCCCGGAGCACCGGATGCCGCGCCTTCGTCGCCCGCACGCTGGCGCCCATGCTGCCAAGGTGGACCGGCATGTGCGGCGCGTTGGCGACAAGTCCGCCGTCGGCGTCGAACAGGGCGCAGGAGAAGTCCAGCCGTTCCTTGATGTTGACCGAGTGGGCGGTCCGCTCCAGCGCCGCGCCCATGGCCTCGGCCACGCCCATGAAGCGGCGGTTGAACAGCTCCAGGGTGACCGGGTCGGGCCTGTCGGCGGCGATGGCCGAGGTGACCAGGGGGACGGTGCGGGTCAGGCGGATCAGGCCGTCGGCCTCCGCGGTGGCGCGCCAGCCCTCGGCGACGGCGATCTGGGTGTCGCTGCGGATGATCAGGGCGGGGCCGTCGAGGGTGTTGAACCGGTCGGCCTGAACACTGGTCCGATCATCCCGGCGAAGACCGGGGGCCGGATCAACCGCAATCGGATCGGGTCCGGGCGTCCTGCCGTCCCCTTCGTCATCCGGGTTCCGGCCTTCGCCGGGATGAGAGGCTGCGCTCGCCTCCGCCTCGACGCTGCCGATCAGGATGGCCCGGTCGGGCTCGATGAAGCCGAACAGGCGCTGGTGAGCGGTTTCGAAGGCGCTCCGGGCGGTCGATGCGTCCGACACCGGAACCGGCAGGGCGGCGTCGGCGCCGTCGTAGCGGAGCAGCAGGCGGCGCTCGACGGTCCCGGCGTCAGAGCCCTGGGCGGCGAGGGCCTCCCGCGCCTCGGCCGCGAGCTGATCGGCCAGCGCATCTACGGCCGTCAGCCCCGCCGCGTCGAGCGGCAGCTCCAGTCCCGACTGCCGCAGCGCCCCGACACTGGCCTGTCCGATACCCCAGGCCGACAGCAGCGAGGCGTGCTTCGGGCTCAGCACCTCGGTCACGCCCAGGGCGTCGGCGACCTGGCAGCAGACCTGGCCCGCCGCGCCGCCGAAGCTGACCAGGGCATGGTCACGCGGGTCGAAGCCGCGTTCGGTGGAGATGCGGCGCACGGCCTGGGCCATCTGCTCGACGGCGACGGCCACAAAGCCCTCGGCGGCGGTCTCGACGCTGAGTCCCATCGCCGCCGCCAGCTCGGCGATCCGCGCCCGGGCGGCGGCGGGATCGAGCGGCTCGTCGCCTCGCGGACCGAAAACCGACGGGAACCAGGACGGATCCAGACGGCCAAGCACCAGGTTGGCGTCGGTGACCGTGGCTGGACCTCCGCGGCCGTAGCAGGCCGGGCCGGGATCGGCCCCGGCGCTGGCCGGCCCGGCCCGCGCGCGGAAGCCGTCATAGGTCAGGATCGAGCCGCCGCCGGCGGCCACGGTCTCGACGTCGAGCATGGGGCTGCGCAGCCGCGCGCCGGCCACGTGGGCCGTATCGCGTCTTTCCAGCGTCCCGGCGAAGCGGCAGACGTCCGTCGAGGTCCCGCCCATGTCGAATCCGAGCACGGCGGTCGAACCGGCCGCGCGCGCGGTCCGGGCGACGCCCACCACCCCGCCCGCCGGACCCGACACCACCGCGTCCTTGCCCCGGAAGGCCCCGGCCCGGACCAGCTGGCCGGCGGACGTCATGAACCACAGCGGCGCGCCCTCCACCGCCTCGGCGACCTGTTCGACATAGGCGCGCAGAACCGGCGTCAGATAGGCGTCGGCCACCGCCGTCTCGGCCCGTGGAATGAAGCGGGGGAGGGGACTGGCCTCGTGGCTGAGCGCCACATAGTCGAACCCGGCCGCCCGGGCGATCTCGCCCGCCGCCCGTTCGTGGGCCGGATTGAGGTCGCTGTGCAGGAAGGCGATGGCGACGCTGGTGAAGCCCTCGCGTCTCGCCGCCGTCAGCGCGGCGCCCAGGGCCGCGGCGTCGAGCGCCGCAACGATCCCCCCGTCGCTCGCCAGTCGTTCCTCCGCCTCGATCACCCCGGCGTAAAGAGGCTCGGGCCGCAGGATGTCGAGGGCGAACAGCTCAGGGCGCGACTGGTCTCCTATCAGGATGGAGTCGGCGAACCCCCGCGTGACGACCAGCAGGGTCTTCGCCCCCTTGCGTTCGAGGAGGGCGTTGGTCGCGACCGTCGTGCCCATCTTGATCGCCGTGACCCGATCGGCGGGGAACCGCTCGCCGGGTTCCACGCGCAGCAGCCGGCGCATCGCTTCGACGGCGGCGTCAACGTAGGACGGCGAGGCGGAGAGCAGCTTGAGGGTTTGCTCGGACCCATCCAGCGATCGTCCGATCACGTCCGTAAATGTGCCGCCGCGGTCGATCCAGAAGGTCCAGCCTGTCGTCGCGTCAGTTCCGATTGCCATGCGTCCGCCAGAATCCTAAGCTCTGCTTATCCCATGAGCTTCTGGCGAAACATTGCAAGCCTCGCGGCACGGAGCGTCGACGACGCCCAGTGCGCGGATTGTCCGGCGGGCCTGCCCGGCGAGGATCCCGCGTTCACGACCGCTGTAACGGCCCTCGGCGCCAAGCTCGCGCGGGCTGATGGTCGTGCAACCTCGGGCGAGTTCGACATGTTCGCGACGGTGTTCCAGCCTGATGCCGGGTCCGAGCGCAACGTCCACAGGCTGTACGATCTGGCCAGGCAGACGACCCACGGCTTCGAGAGCTACGCCCGCCGCCTGGCCAAGCGATATCGCGGCTGTCCGCAGATTCTCGAGGACGTGCTCGACGGGCTGTTTCACATCGCCGGGTCGGATGGCGCGGTGACCGCCGATGAACTCGAGTATCTGGCGCAGGTCAATCAGCTGTTCGGCTTCACGCCGCTGACCTTCCGACGCCTGAAGGCGACGCACATGGGGGCCGGCCCGAACGATCCCTACGTGATCCTGGGCGTCCTGCCGGACGCGACCGACGCCGAGGTCCGCGCCGCCTGGCGCGCCCGGGTCTCCGACGCCCACCCGGATCGCGCGCGTTCCCGGGGGCTTCCGGACGATTTCATCGAGGTCGCCGAATCCAAGACCGCGGCGATCAACGCCGCCTACGACACGGTCACCAGGGAGCGTCGGGACATGGCGCTGGAGGGCGCCGCCTGAATGGGCGGATGGCGAATCTCTCGCTCTTCACGCGGGTCTTCGGTTGACGTTCGGCTCTTTCGCACAAACTAATGACTGTGAAGGTCGCTTCCCAACGCCGACCTACGAGGACGAGATGGACAATCACACGACAGGGCGGGGTGGCTCTCGATCAGCGGTGCAAGGGCTGGCGTGGCTGGCCGGCGCCGTGGCGACCTGCGCGGCGCTTGCCATCGGCGCGGTCCTGGCTGTGTTCGCGACCCTGACCGTTGTGGTCATTGCCCTCATGTCCAGCGCGCTCCTGGGCCTGGCCGTTCTGGCCAGCCGCGCCCGGCGATCCGTCCGCAGCAAGGCCTCGACGGACAGCGACATCATCGAAGCCCGCAACGTCGGCGGCCACTCCTGGGTCGCCTACGGCTGGAACGAGCGCCGCTAGTCGGAGCCACCCTGGCGCCTGGCCGCCCCGCCGGCTCCCGTTGCTTCCCTGCGGTGCGAGGGGGCAGACATATTGAATCCAGTCCAACTGTGCGGGCTTTCGCGGCGTCGGCCATTTGTACGTCGCCCGGAGTCGTTGTCTCGCCCGCCGCGGCATTGAACCTCCCGCAAGGTCAGGCTTGCACGACCCCTCGCCCCGCCCCATGGTGCCGTTCAAACAAGCGTTCGGGCCAGATGGGTCCAAGGGAGAGAACAACATGATCGGCGTCGTCGCGACCCTGAAGGTGCAACCCGAGAAGGCCTCGGACTTCGAGAAGGTGTTTCTGGATCTGGCGGCCAAGGTGAAGGCCAATGAGCCGGGCTGCCTGATGTACCAGCTGACCAAGAGCCGCACCGAGGCCGGCGTGTACAAGGTTCTCGAGATCTACGCTTCCGACGAGGCCCTGAAAGCCCACGGCGGCACCGACTACTTCAAGGCCGCCGGCGCCGCGATGGGCCCGACGATGGCCGGCCGTCCGGAGATCGAATACCTCGACGGCGTGGAGTAGCGGCCATGGACCTCGCCTTCTCGGAAGAGGACAAGGCCTTCCAGCGCGAGGTCCGCGACTGGATCGCCGAGAACTACGACGAGGACCTGCGCCGGCAGATGTCCCAGTCCAAGAACGGCTATCTGGACAAGGCCGGTCAGGTGAAGTGGCAGAAGAAGCTCGCCGCGCGCGGTTGGGCGGCCACCAACTGGCCGGTCGAGTACGGCGGAACAGGCTTCACGGCGAGCCAGGCCTACATCTTCAACATGGAGATGAGCCTGGCCGGCGTGCCGACCTCGTCTCCAATGGGTCTGAAGATGGTCGCCCCGGTGATCATGGCCTTCGGCACCGATGAGCAGAAGGCGCAGCACCTTCCGCCGATCATCAACTCCGACATCTGGTGGTGCCAGGGCTACAGTGAGCCGGGCTCCGGCTCCGATCTGGCCAGCCTGCAGATGAAGGCCGAGCGGGACGGCGATGACTACGTCCTGAACGGTTCGAAGATCTGGACGACCCACGCGCAGTGGGCCGACTGGATGTTCTGCCTGGTCCGCACGGACAACAGCGGCAAGCCGCAGAACGGCATCTCCTTCCTGCTGCTGCGGATGGACACGCCGGGCATCCAGATCAAGCCGCTGCCGACCCTCGACGGGCCCGCGACCGACGAGCAGGAGATCAACCAGGTCTTTTTCGACAACGTCCGGGTGCCGATCTCCAATCGTATCGGTGAAGAGGGCAAGGGCTGGACCTACGCCAAGTACCTGCTCGAATTCGAACGCGGCAACGCCTATGCCCCCGGCCTGATGAACCAGCTCAAGAAGGTGCGGACGATCGCGGCCGCGGAGCTGTCGGACAGCGGAGAACCCCTGATCCGGGACCGCGACTTCCAGCGCAAGCTGGCTGAAATGGAGATCCGCATCGAGTCGCTGAACGCGACCGAACTGCGCATCTTTTCGGCCATGGGATCGGGCGAGCCCGTCGGGCCGGCGTCCTCGATGCTCAAGTGCGCGGGCTCCGAAGCCCAGCAGGCGATCACGGAACTGGCGCTTGAGGCGGTCGGGAGCTATGCGGCGCCCTTCATCCAGGACACCTGGGCGGTCACAAACGAACCGCGTCCGGGCCCTGACTACGCTGCGCCAGCCGCGCCCAGCTACTTCAACTACCGCAAGGCCTCGATCTACGCCGGGTCCAACGAGATCCAGCGCAACATCATGGCCAAGCTGGTCCTGGGCCTCTGAACAGCGGGGACATGCACCTTCCGGCGCATGTCCCCCCGGTCATCAGCACTGCTTCTCGCGGTAGAGGCTGAGCAGGTGATTCATGCGCTGCTGCTTGGGCGACACGGTCGCCGGCGCGCCGTCATCACCGCTGTTGGCGATAGCATTGCCTGCCGCAATCGCGGTGGCGTCCGTGGCGGCGACGGCGGCCTGAGCCACCAGCGGGCTGAACGCGCCGCCCACCATGCCGCGCGCCAGGCCGTAGCGCGCGGCGCCGGCCATCAACCCGCCGGCGGCTCCGCCCATGATGCCCTTGCCGGCCTTGGCTTTCTTCGCCTTCTTGGCCGCTTCCTGCTGGTCGGCCATCAGCTCGGCATTGAGCGTGTTTGCCTCGCCGGCCAGTGCCTCGCAGGTCATCTGGCGGTCGCCTGTGCGCAAGACCTGGTAGATCGACGGATCAATCGTCGCGGCGGGCGCGGCTGGCGCTGTGGGTGCGGCAGGAACCGCCACGGCCGCCGGCGCCGCGGGCTGGACGAGGCTGGCGGCGGGCGGGGGCGCGGCGTCCTCGGGCGGAGCCTCGTTCGACACAGGCTGGCGCGCGAGCGCCGGCGAAGCGACCAGCGCCGCGGCGGTCATCAGGGCTGTCAGGCGTTTCATGGGATTCTTTCTCCGTTCAACTAAAGGCCGCGAGCCTTCCTGAGCTCGGCGACGATGGACATGTTGAGCCCCTGAAACGCGGCGCGAACCAGCGCGGCATAGCGTTCCGGTGCGACCTCGATCGCGTAGACCTGGCTCTGGCGATAGAGCGAGCCGAGGCCCGCCGTAGCGAGGGCGTTGCTGATCGCGACGCTGTCGGAGCGGTCATCGACCTCGTACATGATGCCGAAGGGCTCGGTGGATCCGTGGTTGCCCTGCATCAGGAAGCCGCCATAGGGGCCCGATCCGAGGCCCTTTCGGGACCCGCCGACCATGAAGTTCGCTCCGGAACCGCTCAGGATGTCGAACCACACCCTGGCCCCGATCTGCGCCGAGCCGACATAGGTTCGGCGGCCAGTGCTTTCGAGCTGCTGGTAATCGAGCGCCAGCTGCGGGGTCAGCACCAGGGCGTCGGTCTCGATGCTCATGTCAGTGAGGGCGATGGCGGCCTTCGACGCGGACAGCACCGCCGAGGTGTAGGGATGCCCGGTCCAGAGCGGCGCGCTGCGTGGTCCGTAGACGCTCATCCCGTTGATCCCCCGGGCGCGCGTGCCGACCAGCTCCAGTCGGCCCGCCTCGGGCGTGGCGGCGATCTCTCCCGGCGTGACGACGTCGAAGCCGGCCGCCCTCAGGCGCATCAGCAAATCCTCATAGGCTTCCTGCGCAAGCTGTTCTGCCAGCGCGTCCGGAACGCCGACCAGCGTGGTGGTCAGGCTGGTGCGCCGCGGAGCCATCTCCGAGCCGGCGCCGCCGGCGAAGGCGCTGACCTTTCCGGTGCGGACGAGGGCCAAGGCGTAGGTCGGCACAAGGATTCGCGGGCGTTTGGCGCTGACCTTCGGGTTCCAGGGCTTGAGCTGCAGCGGTATGGCCGGCACGACGCGCGGCAGCATGCCGATCTGGCCAAGGCTGGCGAAGCCTTCCTCCTGGGATCCGGCGTAGCTGCGGCCGACGGCGCCGGTGACCCCGGTGACACCGGTGCGGGAGGAGGGCGCCGCGGCTGATCCTGGCGGAGGCGCGTAAAGGGAGCCGAACGGGTCGCTCTGGGCCCTCGCCGGTATCGCCGTCATGGCGATCGCCGCGGCGAGCAACCCCGGGCAGACCAGCGGGTAGACGGCCTTGCTGAAGATACTCATCGACTCCCCATCCTTCACGGACAGGGTGGCGGGGGGCGGCCGGGCAGGCATACCCACTTAGGGGGGATGGTTTTAGGCGTCCGCGACCAGGTCGGCGATCACCTGGGGGTGGGAGAAGTAGACGAGCATGCCCGCGTCCGGGATCAGGCGGAACCGGACATTGGGCAAGCCGCCCCAGGCCTCTTCCACCCCGCTCAGCGCCAGCGGCGCGCATTCGGCCAAGGTCCAGCGTTCGCCGCCGACTCCATCAGGAACCCGCCAGCCATCGGTGAGCGCGCGGTGCTCGGCCGCGAAGCCGGCGCTGGTCCGCGCGAACATCCCCTGGGCGTCCCGGACCAGCGCGTCGAGCACGCCGGGCATTTCAAGGGCCGCGGCGTCCATAGGCAGGGCCGCGAGCGACTGGCGCATGGTGATTTCGAGCAGATCGGTTCGCGTCTGCCGGCGAAGCGTCTCGGCGAGCAGGCCGACAAGCTGCGGGCTGGTTCTGAAGGACCGGGCTATGACCCCCATCATGCTCTGGGGCAGGCGGACCCGATACTCGAACGAGTCGGTCGGCCATTTCGGATTGACCGCGATGCCGGCCGAGATGCGGTCGGGATGTTCGACCGCGAACTTCAGCCCGGTCGGCGTGCTGGCGTCGCGAACGAGGAGCTTGGTCCTGTCGATCTTGAGGGCGTCCAGGACGCGGGCCATGTCGTCCGACCCCTGGCGCAGGAAGTCGCCCCGCGCGACGTCCGTCAGGCCGAACCCCGGCCTTTGCGGGACGATCGGCCGGTAGCCGTGTTTTTGCAGCGCCCTGACGAGGTCGGGCGGCAGACGCCGACCAGTGGCCGCGCCGTGCATGACCACCACCGGCTTGCCACTACGGGGACCGTAGTCGGTCAGGGCGATACGCCGGTCGCCCGAGGCGATCACGCGCAGGCGGCCATTGGGGTCCAGGGGCTCCAGGACCGTCTCGGCAGTGCCGGTCAGCGCCGCCAGCGTGCTGGTTTCGGCCGCAAGGCGCACGAGGTCCTTGGCCTTGTTGACTCCGGTCTTGGCGAAAACAGCCTTCAGCTGGCCCCTCACCGTGGCTTCCTTCACCCCGAGTCCTTCGGCGACTTCCCGGGCGGTGTGGCCCTGAGCGAACCGCGCGGCGGCCTTGGCCTCAGCCGCCGTCGCGCCGAAGTTGGAGGCGAGCACCTCCTCGATATCCGGCGGCTCGGGATGGTCGCCGCACATCAGATCCATCATGCGCCGGACGAGGTCGGGGGACCGGCGCGCGCCGGCCTTCTTCATCGCCTTCTTCAGCGCCTCGCGCGCGGTCTCGCGGCCGACCCCGATCCGCGCGGCGGCGGCCTCGAGGCTGGCGGCGTCAAGCAGCGCTTCCGCCAGCCGTGCCTCGAGAGGCGTGAAACCGAAGGCGGCGGTGGCTCGGGCTGACAGGTCGTTCGCCCGTGACGGCGCGAAACAAAGCAGGATGATCCGGCGACCCGGTCCGTCCAGGACGGCGCGGCAGTCGGCGGGCATGGGCCAACCGGCCGCGACATCGCGGGCGCCGGCGCAGGCCGCGATCGATGCGCCGTCAGCGCCGCCGATCAGGCCCGAGGCCTGGCCGTCCTTCTGCGCCTGCCTGACCAGCCGTCGGATCATCAGGGTCTCGACGCCGTCGCTGAACCAGCGCCGGAAGGTATCGTCGGCGTGGAGCAACTCCCCGTCGCCATCCAGAACGGCGAACCCCAGTGCTGACCGCGGGGCGACCGTCGCCGTACCCTCGCTCGGCGCGAAGCGTGCGGATTCCTCCAGCGCGGCCCGCATGGCTTCGGGTTCGCGCAGAAGGGCGTGTTCCATGAGCGGCCAGGCGTCGAGGATCGCCTGGGCCGGTCGGCCTTCGGCGAGGCGCTCCCGAAGAACCTCCGGAAAGGTTGCGGTACTCTGCTTGAACACGTCGTTCACCATCCTGGCCCGGGTCCCTCAACCCGGGTGTCCGACATTACCCCGCAATTCGAGTCCCAGAACACTCAATTCACCGAACCGGGTAGTCTTTGGTCAGCTTGGAGAATTTCTGGCGCCGGCGGAGTCGAACATCTGTTTAGATCGCGGGCAGACCCTAAACCGTAGCCGGAGCCGCCACCGTGTCGCAGGACGCCCTCTTCTCGCCGTTGACGATCAAGTCGATGACGCTGCCCAATCGTATCGTGATGGCGCCGATGACCCGCTCCTTCTCGCCGGACGGGGTGCCGACCCGGGATGTCGCGGCCTACTATGAGCGCCGGGCCGCGAACGCTGTCGGGCTGATCGTTTCAGAGGGCACGGGGGTCGCCCGCCCCGCCTCCCTGAACGACAGGAACGTCCCTCGCTTCCACGGCGAGGCGGAGCTGGCGGCCTGGAAGGCGGTGATCGACGACGTTCACGCCGCCGGCGGGGTCATGGCGCCGCAGCTGTGGCATGTCGGCGCTGTACGCACCCGCGATCCTGAATGGACGCCGCCTGGCGCCTATGACAGTCCCTCGGGCCTCTCCAGTCCCGGCAAGCAGTTCGGCGAGCCGATGAGCGACGCCGACGTCCAGGACGCCATTGACGCCTTCGCCCGCGCCGCCGCCGACGCCAAGGCCCTGGGCTTCGACTCCATCGAGCTGCACGGCGCCCACGGCTATCTGATCGACCAGTTCTTCTGGCAGGGCGTGAACCTGCGCACCGACCGGTGGGGCGGTCCTACCTTGCCGGAGCGGTCCCGCTTCGCGGCCGAGATCCTCAAGGCCGTTCGCAGGGCGGTCGGCGAGGACTATCCGGTCATCATCCGACTGTCGCAGTGGAAGCAACAGGACTTCACCGCCCGCCTCGCCCCCACGCCCGCCGAGATGGACGCCTGGCTGCAGCCGCTGGCCGACGCCGGCGCCGACGTCTTCCATTGTTCGCAGCGTCGGTTCTGGGAGCCGGAGTTCCCGGAAGACGGGGGCGGCAGCGACCTCAATTTCGCCGGTTGGGCCAAGAAGCTGACCGGCAAGCCGACCATCACCGTCGGCTCGGTGGGTCTCAGCGGCGAGTTCATCGCCTCCTACGGTGGCGAGGCCAGCCAGCCCGCATCGCTGGACGGCCTGCTCGAGCGTCTGGACCGCGGCGAGTTCGATATGGTCGCCGTCGGTCGCGCGCTGCTGCAGGACCCGGAGTGGGCGGTGAAGGTTCGCGACGGCCGTAATGACGAGCTCAAGAGCTTCGAGCGCTCGGCGTTGGGCGTGCTTTACTAGACTGGACTAGTCTGGTCGGCGCGCGGCTCTCGCTTCAGCCCTGTTTCGGCGCATCCTCGAGCGGCGGCATGCATCCGCAGGGCACGGGTCCGGGATGGGCGCAGGCCGCGATCAGCAGCAGAAAAGAGACGGCGAGGGCGGTTCTGACGGTCTTCATCGTGGAGTCTCCAGGCCGGCCCGTTCGCCGGCCTGGAGGGCAGCCTAACCGTGATCGGTCAGGCGTTGTAGTTCAGCTTCAATCCCGCCCTCGGCCATTTGGCCTTGTAGAGCTTGCCGGTGCCCGAAGCGGTGACCCAGGCGGTGGTCATGTCCGGGCCGCCAAAACAGATGTTGGTCACCAGCAGGTCGGGGAAGGGGTAGTGCTCGGTCGAGCCGTCGGGATCGAAGGCGGTGATGCCGCCATTGATGATGGTGGCCACGCAGATCTTGCCGCCGGCCTCGACCGCCAGGCTGTCCAGAAGCTGATAGCCGGGCAGATTGCAGACCACGCGGCCGGGCTGGAACGGCGGTCCATCGGCCAGCACGCCCGGCTCGGCCACATCGAACGCCCAGAGCCGCCCAAGGTTGGTGTCGGCCATGTAGACCACCGTCTCGTCCGGCGAGAGGCCCACGCCGTTGGGCGAGATCATGTGTTCGCGGGCGCGGGTCACCTTCGAGCCGTCGGTCTTCGCGTAGTGGAGGGCGCCATGCTTGCGGCCCTCCGGCGTGCTGCAGCCGTGGTCGGTGAACCAGAAGCCGCCCTGTTTGTCGAAGACCAGGTCATTGGGGCCGTTGAATTTCTTGCCGTCGCAGGTTTCGTAGACGGTCTCGACCTTGCGGGTGACCGGGTCGATACGCTGGATGTAGCCGCCGGTGTGGCTGGGGGGCGTGGGACCGGGGATCAGCAGGCCGCCCATCTCCTGGAAGTCGAAGCTGCCGCCGTTGTTGGTCACCCAGATGGCGCCGTCGGGGCCGACCGCCGCGCCGTTCGGGCCGCCGCCGGTTTCGGCATAGACCTCGACCTTGCCGTCCGGCGTGATCCGGGTCAGCCGCTGGCCGGCGATCTCGGTGAGGATCACCGAGCCGTCGGCCATGGCGATGGGCCCCTCGGGAAACTTCAGTCCTTCGGCGACGAGTTCGATGTCCATGCAGCGCGCTCCCGTTTTTCTGATTGGGCGGGAGTGAACCCAATGACGCCGGGTCAGCGCAAGCGATTCAGCGGCGTTCGAGGATCCGGAACACGAATGGGTGGTCATCGTCCGGGCCGGCGGGGTGCGCTTCCCGGCTGGTTTCCTTCCAGTCCGCCTCGTCGAAGGCCGGTAGAATGACGTCGCCTTCCGGTTCGGCGTCGACTTCGGTCAGGTAGATGCGCCGGGCCTTGGGCAACGCCAGTTCGAACAGCGCCAGGCCGCCGATGACACAGACCTCGGACGCGCCTTCATCCTCCGCCTGCTCGCGGGCCAGTTCGATGGCCTCGTTGAATCGCTCGCAGACCACGGCCCTGTCCGGCTGGAACGAGCCGTCACGGGACAGCACGACGTTCAGCCGGCCGGGCAGAGGCTTGAAGGGCAGGCTGTCCCAGGTCTTTCGGCCCATGATGACCGGCTTGCCCATCGTCACCCGCTTGAAGTTAACCAGATCGGTCTTCAGTCGCCACGGCAGGCCGTTGTCCCGACCGATGACGCCGTTGCGGGCGCGGGCGACGGGGCCGAGGGCGATGGGGAGGAGGCTCATGCGGGCCTGTGTACCCCTCCGCCGGAGCCTTGTCAGGCGGGCGCTTTTCTTACCCGGCGGAATGAGGCCTATCGTTCCCTAAGGAGAGACCATCATGACCGACACCGCGTTCGAGATGCACATGCCGCGCACCGGCAAGGCCGGGGTGCTCAAGGCCCGAGAGGTCAAGCTGCCGCCGCCCGGCCCGAGCGAGGCGCGCGTGGCCATCGAGGCCGCCGGCATCGCCTATGCCGACATCGTCATGCGGCAGGGTCTGTATCCGGGGGTGAAGGCGCCGGTGACGCCCGGCTACGACCTGGTCGGCCGGGTCGAGGCCGTCGGAGCGGGCGTGACGGACCTGGCCGTGGGGCAGCGGGTCGCGGCGCTGACCGTGACCGGTTCCTATGCCAGCCGTCGCAATGTCGACGCCGGGCTGCTCGTGGCGGCGCCGGAAGGCCCGGACGCGGGCGCGCTGGTCGCGGCGGTCCTCAACGGGCTGACCGCCTGGCAGATGTTTCACCGGATCGCCGTCGCCGGGCCCGGCGAGTGGGTGCTGGTGCATGGCGCGGCCGGCGGGGTAGGCAGTCTGCTGCTGGAGATGGCCCGCAACGCCGGGGTCCGCGCCATCGGCACGGCCTCGTCGGGCAAGCGGGCCGTGGTCGAGAGGCTGGGCGCCGTCCACATCGACTATCGCGCGGGCGGTATCGTCGAACAGGCGAAGGCGATCTCGGGCGGCGGCGTGGTCGCGGCCTATGACCACATCGGCGGCAAGCACCTGAAGGCGGTCTCGATCCCGGCGCTTCGCCAGGGTGGAACGGCCGTGCTGTACGGGGGCTACGACGCCACGCGGGGTGGAAAGATCAACCCCGGCGCCGTGGTCAGCATGCTTCTGAACGACGGATTCTCGTCCATGAAGCTGTTCGGGGTCAGTCAGGGGCTGGTCGGCTACAACGTCTCCTACTGGCGCGATGCCCGGCCCGAGGTCTATCGCGCCGACCTCGCCGCGGTGCTGGCCGAGGTGGCGGCCGGGCGGCTCAATCCGCTGATCGGCCTTTCGCTGCCGCTCGCCGAGGCGTCGCGCGCGCAGGAGGCGCTGGAGACCGCGTCCGTCGCCGGCAAGGTGGTGCTGCGACCCTGACGCCGCACTCCAGGCTCAGACCGCTATAGGCGCCTTGATGGCCGGGTGAGCCTGATAGCCCTCCAGCACGAAGTCCTCGTACTCGAAGCTGAACAGGTCGCGGCGGGGCGCGATGTGCATGGTCGGGAAGGGCAGGGGGTCTCGCGATAGCTGCAGTCGCGCCTGGTCCAGGTGGTTCTTGTACAGGTGCGCGTCGCCGAAGCTGTGCACGAACTCCCCAGGCTTCAGGCCGGTAACCTGGGCCACCATAAGGGTCAGCAGGGCGTAGCTGGCGATGTTGAACGGCACCCCCAGGAAGACGTCGGCGCTGCGCTGGTAGAGCTGGCAGCTTAGCTTGCCGTCGGCGACGAAGAACTGGAACAGGCAGTGGCAGGGCGGCAGCGCCATGTCGTCGACGTCGGCCGGGTTCCAGGCGCTGACGATGTGGCGACGGCTGTTGGGGTTGGTCTTCAGGCTTTCGATCACGCCAGCGATCTGGTCGATCACCCGGCCGTCCGGGGCCGTCCAGGATCGCCACTGGCGCCCGTAGACGGGGCCGAGGTCGCCGCTCTCGTCGGCCCATTCATCCCAGATGCTGACGCCGCGCTCCTGCAGCCAGCGCACGTTGGTGTCTCCGCGCAGGAACCACAGCAGTTCAAGCACGATCGACTTAAGGTGCAGCTTCTTGGTGGTCAGGAGCGGAAAGCCGCGGGACAGGTCAAACCGCATCTGGCGGCCGAAGACGCCCAGGGTGCCGGTTCCGGTACGGTCATCGCGCTGCACGCCGTTGTCCAGGATGTCCTGCAGCAACGCCAGATACTGCCGTTCCGGGTGGTCGGCGGCGGTCATGGACCCCGGGACGGCGACGGCGGTCGCGATGGCGTTCATGGGGCCTCTCCTTGACGACAGACCTTGCCTGATTCGGAGCCCGGATTGGGGACGTGACGCGAGTTTTCCCCAGCTCTTGAAAACCGGCCCACAGCGGACGACTATCGAACCGCTGCAACCAAGGGAAGGGTCCGCGCCAATGCTCGCTGCTCTGATGTCCGGCCTGGCGATAATCGCCGCCGATCCCTCACCGCCGCCCCCGGCCGCTCCGACGGCTCCCAAGCCGACGGCAACCACGACACCTCCTGACAGCACACGGTTGGTCTGCAAGAAGGAAAAGGCTCCCAACTCGCGGCTCACCCAGCGCGTCTGCATGACGGCGGCCGAATGGGACCAGCGCGCGGAAACCAGCCGGGCGGCGGTGCAGGAGATCCAGAACCGGCCTAGAACGAATTGATCGACCACCCGACGGGACTACCCGCCAGGGCCGGCGATAACGCGCCGCCGGCTTGAGGTTTTCGCAAAAGCCGGTCGGTGATCAGCCGGCGAACCCGCCATCGTCGAGGAAGGCCTGTTCCTCCGCCGTCGTCTCACGGCCAAGCGCCCGGTTGCGGTGCGGAAACCGGCCGAACCGGGTGATGATGTCGCGGTGGACGATCGCCCATTTCAGGGTTTCCTCGTCGCCTGTCGCGTCGCGCAAGGCCGTGGACAGGGTGACGCAGAGGTCCTGGTCGGCCGGATCCTCCGAATGCTCGAACGGCAGGTAGAAGAACGGCCGTAGTTCCGGCTCCACCTCTTGGTCGAAGTCGTTCTGGATGGCGTGTCGGGCGATGGTCCGCGCCAGCGGGTCGGTCGCGAAGGCGTGGGCCGACCCGCGCCAGAGGTTGCGCGGGAACTGGTCCAGCAGGATGAGCAGCGCCAGGCAGCCCTCGGCGGAGCCGCGCCAGGCGTCATACTCGCCCCGGGCGGCGCGGAAGTGGACGGGTTCGAACTTCAGCCGGATCGAATCGTCGAAACGGCTGTCCTTGCGGAACCATTTGCCGGGTCCGGCGATCCGCCAGAAGCCGGTTACATCGATAGGCGTCGCAGTCATGGTCCGAAGCTGGCGCAGAGACGGCTTTCGTTCAAGCGTGGTTCAGGTTGGCCGGCGCATCCGTGGACGCAAGGGACCACAGTCGGGCCGCCAAAAGGGCCTTCGGAGACACAGGGATGAAGAAGACCATTACGACCGCGTTGGTGCTGACCATGCTCGCCAGCACGGCGGCCGTCGCCCAGCCCTACGGCGGTGGACGGGGCCAGACCCAGTCCGACGAGCCGCGCTCAAGCGAGCCGCGCGGCGACCGCGGCGACCGCGGGGATCGCGGCGACCGGGGTGGTCGTGGCGATCGCGGTGACGGCGGGCGCGACGCTGCCCCGCCACGGGCCTCGGTTCCGCCGCCTCCGCCGCCCGCCCCGCCGCCGCCGCGCGCTGACCGCTCGGAAGGCCCGGCCGCCGCCGCGCCGCGTCCGCGCGGACCCGGCGGCCGTCCCGCCGAAGGATGGCGTGATGGGCGGGACGGTCGCGGCGACGCTGGAGGTCAGGGCGGCTGGGACAGGGGCGGTCGGCCCGGAGAACCGGCTCGCCCGGACCGTCCCGGAACGCCGCAGGGCGGCTGGGACCGCGACCGTGATGGACGCCCCGACCCGCGCCCCGACGGTCGACCCGGTCAGGGCGGTACGGGCGGCCAGGGCGGCTGGGATCGCGACCGCGATGGGCGCCCCGATACGCGCCCCGGTTCGGGCGGTCAGGGTGGACAGGGTGGCTGGGATCGCGACCGCGACGGCCGCCCCGACGGCCGCCCCGACGGCCGCCCCGGTCAGGGCGGCTGGGACCGCGACCGTGATGGACGCCCCGATCCGCGCCCCGGTCCGGGCGGTCCGGGCGGTCAGGGCGGCTGGGACCGTGACCGCGACGGTCGCCCCGACCCTCGCCCCGGACCGGGCGGGCAAGGTGGCTGGGACCGTGATCGCGACGGACGGCCTGACTGGCGGCCCGGCCAGGGCGGCCAGGGCGGGTGGGACCGTGACGGCCGCCGCGGCGATGACCGTCGGTGGGACGGGCGTCGGCCGGGCGAAGGTCGCAGCCTGCGCGACCGCGATCGCGGCCGCAGCTGGTACGACGAGCGTCGTTGGCACCGGTCCTATCAGGCGCCGCGCCGCTACCGCGCCCCGACGTATCGCTATCCGAGCGGCTGGTACGCGCGGACGTGGAGCTACGGCGACTACCTGCCGTTTGGCTGGTTCGGCGCTGGCTACTACCTGAACGCCGGCCACTATGGACTGCCCTACGCGCCCATCGGGACCGAATGGGTGCGGGTCGGCGACGACGCCGTGCTGGTCGACATCTGGACCGGTCGCATTCTTGCCGTCTACTACCGCCTCTTCTGGTAGGGGTCGTTCGTGACCGACGTCGAAGCCCCGGAAGCCGTTCCGGGGCTTCTTCGTTGGCGCTTTCCCTTGACCCGCGCGCAAATTTCCGCTCGATAGCCCGGCCTTTGCTGCGGCGCCGTTGCGCGTTTGCGGCGTGAACGACCAACCGGAGAAAAAATCATGCGCGTCTACTATGACCGCGACGCTGATCTGGCCCGCATCCTGGACCGCAAGATCGCCGTTGTTGGCTACGGCAGCCAGGGTCACGCGCACGTACTGAACCTTCGCGACTCCGGCGTGAAGAACATCGCAGTCGCCCTTCGTCCCGGTTCCGCCTCGGCGAAAAAGGCCGAGGGCGAAGGCATCAAGGTCATGACCGTGGCGGAAGCCGCCGCCTGGGCCGACCTCCTGATGATTCTGGCGCCTGACGAGCTGCAGCGCGGCATCTACGAGAACGAGATCGCCCCCAATATCCGCGACGGCGCGGCGCTGCTGTTCGCCCACGGCCTGAACGTCCATTTCGGCCTGATCGAGCCCAAGGCCAGCCTCGACGTGTTCATGGTCGCGCCCAAGGGGCCCGGCCATACCGTGCGCGGCGAGTACGTGAAGGGCGGCGGCGTGCCCTGCCTGATCGCGGTGCACCAGAACGCCACCGGCAACGCCATGGACCTGGGTCTGGCCTATGCCAGCGCCATCGGCGGCGGCCGCTCGGGCATCATCGAGACCAACTTCCGCGAGGAATGCGAAACCGACCTGTTCGGCGAGCAGGCGGTGCTTTGCGGCGGCCTGGTCGAACTGATCCGCGCGGGCTTCGAAACCCTGGTCGAGGCCGGCTACGCGCCGGAAATGGCCTACTTCGAGTGCCTGCACGAGGTGAAGCTCATCGTGGATCTGATCTACGAAGGCGGCATCGCCAACATGAGCTACTCGGTCAGCAACACGGCCGAGTACGGCGCCTATGTCAGCGGTCCCCGCGTGGTGACGGCCGACACGAAGGCCGAGATGAAGCGCATCCTCACGGACATCCAGGAAGGCCGCTTCGTGCGCGACTTCATGGCGGAGAACATGGTGGGGCAGCCCAGCTTCAAGGCCATCCGCCGCCGCGCCGCCGAGCACCCCATCGAGGAGGTCGGCGCCCGCCTGCGCGGCATGATGCCGTGGATTACGAAGAATAAACTGGTGGACAAGGCCAGGAACTGAGCCAAATCCCTCCCTGGATCTTCGGGCTTGGGGGTTTGTCCGTGCGACTTCGTTCTGTTCTTGCCGCCGGTGTTGGCGCGGTGCTGTGTCTGACTTCGGGCGCGGCGCTCGCCGCGCCGCAGTCGCCGCCGGTGGAAGTCGACAGTCTGACGGTGATCGCCTCCGCCGACGTGCGCCTGACCATCGCGCTCGGCGGCGATGTCGCGGCAGATCAGGTGGTGACCAGCGCGCCGGTCGGCATCCGCTGCGGCGGCGCGATGTTCCAGTATACAACCAGCGAGAACCGGCTGTGCTGGCTTTGGGTGCGTCGCAACCAGCCGGTGATGCTGACCGCCCAGGGCAAGGGCGTGTTCGGTCGGGACTGGACGGTGACGTGGAGCGGATGCGAGCCGGTGGCCGGCGGTCCGGCCTGCATCCTGACGCCGTCCGGAGAGGCCGTTGTTGCGGCGGTGTTCAGCGGCGGCAGGCCCTGATCGACGCCTGACGCCTTGCGGACCGGCTCCCGGCGACCGACATTCGGATCATCGCCCTCCGGAGATCGCCATGAAGCCGCTGTTCCTCGCCGCCGCCCTCGCCCTTGTCGCCACGCCGGCGCTGGCCGAGCCCGTCGCCTACACGATCGATCCGACCCACACCCAGACCACATTCCAGATCGACCGGTTCGGCTTCACGACGATCTTCGGCGCCTTCACCGCTTCCGAAGGCACGATCTGGATCGACGAGGCCGATCCCTCGAAGTCGCGGGTCGAGGCTTCGGTGAAGACCGCCAGCCTGTTCGCCGGCGATCCGACCCGCGACGATCATCTCAAGGGCGCCCGCTGGCTGAACGCCGAGGCCAACCCCGTGATCACCTTCAAGTCGACCAAGGTCATCCCGACGGGCAAGGACACCGCCGATGTCGCCGGCGACTTCACGCTGAACGGCGTGACCAAGCCGGTCGTCTTCAAGGTCAAGCTCAACAAGCTCGCCGTGGCCCCGGGCTCCGGCAAGCCGACGGCCGGGTTCACCATCATCGGCGAGGTCGACCGCACCGACTACGGCATCAGCGTCGCCGCCGGGGTGATCGGCAACAAGGTCGGCATTCGTATCGAGGCGCTGGCCGTCGCCCCGGCCAAATAGGCATGCGCCGCGTCGAGAGCCTCTACCTGGCCGGCCCCGAGGTCTGGTACCCCAATGTCGGCGCCCACTTCGGCCTGCGCCAGCACCTGTGCGCCGAGTCCGGCTTCACCATGCTGCTGCCCGACACAGAGGCGCTGCGTGAGCTGGAGCCGGGCGAGATCATGGCCCGGGAAATCTATGCCGAACGGATCGCGCGGATGCGCCGGGCCGACGCCGGGATCATCAACCTGACGCCCTGGCGCGGTCCGGCGGCCGACCCGGGCGCAGCCTTCGAGGCGGGCTTCCTCTCCGGACTGGGCAAGCCTGTCTTCGCCTGGATGAACGTTCCGGCCGAGGAGGAGGCCGAATACCGCGACCGCATCGACGCCCACATCGGCGCCCAGCTGGATGAGGACGGCGTCTGGCGGGACGGGGAGGGTGCCGTCATCGAGGACTTCGGTCTGCCCGAGACGACCATGCTCTGGGCCGAGGCGCGGCGTCTGTTCGTGATCGTGACCCCGGACGTCATGAGCGATGTCACGGGGCTGGAGCTGTGTCTGCAGGCGTTGCGGGCCTACGTCGACGAGTAGGGTTCAGGTACACCTTGAACTGTCCCCGACCACCCCAGCGCCGCCGTCCCGCGCAGGATGGCTTCGGCCGCCTGTGAGTGTCCTCCGCTCTCGCGGTCGTGCAGCACCAGCGGCGGCAACAGCACCAGCGGCGCCTTGCCGGTCTTGATCGCGCGGACGATCACCCGCTTGGCAGGCTCGTCGGCGAAGGGCTGGACCGGGCGGATGCGGAACGAGCCCGCCTTGGGCGCAAGCAGGGCCAGCAAGTCGGCCAGACGGTCGGCGCGGTGGATGACGGTGATCGTACCGCCCTCGCGCACGGCTTTCAGCAGAAAGCCTGTCCAGGCTTCCAGTCCGCCATCGGCCATCCAGGCGCCGGACTTCTCGGGCGCTGGAGCGCGCAGCTCGGCGGGATCGTCGAAGAAGGGCGGGTTGGCCATCACGGCGTCGAAGACGGGCAGGGCGGTGGCGCGGAAGCCGGCCTGGACGTCGCCCTCGAGAATCCGGACCCGGCTGTCCATGGCGTTGCGGGCGACATTCTGCCGCGCCAGGGCGGCCGCTGCTGGATCGCGTTCCAGCCCTGTGAACAGCGTCTCCGGCCGTCGGAAGGCCGCCGCCAACAACGCCCCGCCGGCCCCGCAACCGGCCTCCAGCACACGCTCTCCCGCCCTGGCGTCGCAGGCCGCCGCCAGCAGCGCCGCGTCCATGCCGGCGCGGTACCCACGGGCCGGCTGACGCAGCCGGATACGGCCATCCAGCAGCCCGTCCTCGGTGATGTCCGGCTGGCTCGACATGGATGGCGACAACTCGGCCTTGTGCTTGTTCCCGCCGTGACCTATCCCGCCCATGAGGACTCCCGCAACGGCGCAGGGCCGTTCGCGGAGTCGAAGGGAGCGCATGACCTTGGACGCAGTTGGCGCGGCCGTGGCCCGTCCGAAGGGTTCTGTCGAGGTGCTGACGCATCTCGCGGCCGCGGATATCGCCGAGGTCAACGCGATCATCGTCGCGCGCATGCAGAGCCCGGTGGCGGTCATCCCGATGCTGGCGGACCACCTGATCAACGCCGGCGGCAAACGTCTGCGCCCGCTGCTCACGGTGGCCAGCGCCCGGCTGGCCGGGGCGCGGGACGACGCCTGCCTCAAGCTGGCCGCCGCCGTCGAGTTCATCCACACCGCCACCCTTCTGCACGACGACGTGGTCGACTCCTCGCAGCTGCGCCGGGGCAAGGTCGCGGCGCACCTGATCTGGGGCGCGCCGTCCAGCGTTCTCGTCGGCGACTTCCTGTTCGCCAAGGCCTTCGAACTGATGGTCGAGGCCGGGTCGATGAAGGCGCTCGACATCCTGGCCAAGGCGGCCGGCGTGATCGCCGAGGGCGAGGTGCTGCAGCTGACGCGGGCCCACGACCTCAATCTGAGCCAGGACGTCTATCTGCAGATCATCGGCGCCAAGACCGCCGAGCTGTTCGCCGCCGCCGCCGAGGCCGGCGCGGTCAGCGCCGGGGCGCCCGAGGCGCAGATCCAGGCCATGCGCGACTACGCCATGAACCTGGGCCTGGCCTTCCAGCTGGCCGACGACGCCCTGGACTACGGCGGCGCGACGGAGGTGCTGGGCAAGAACGCCGGGGACGACTTCCGGGAGGGCAAGGCGACGTTGCCGCTGCTGCTGGCCATCGCCCGCACCGGCCCGGCCGAGACGGCCTTCTGGGAGCGCACCATCGGGCGCCTGGAGCAGACCGACGCCGACCTCGACCGCGCCATCGCGCTGATCCGCGACACCGGCGCCCTGGAGGCGACGCTGGACCAGGCCGGCGACTTCGCCGTCAAGGCCAAGCAGGCGCTGGCGCCCATGGCCAACAACAGCTGGCGCACCGCTCTGGAAGATCTCGCTGACTTCGCCGTCAGTCGGCGGACGTGACCCGGACCTCCCGTCGGGCGTCGCCGCGGCTGTCCGCCCGCTCCGACAGCTTCGCGGCGGCATGACCGAACGGATCCTCGTCATCAAGCTTTCGGCGCTGGGCGACTTCATCCAGGCGACGGGGCCGATGAAGGCTATCCGGGCGGCGCATCCGGAGGCGCACGTCACCCTGCTGACGACCCGGCCCTATACGGCGATGGGCCAGGCGACCGGCTGGTTCGACGCGGTCTGGAGCGACGGACGGCCTGACTGGAGCGACCTGCCGGCCGTGGCGCGGCTGCTGATGCGGCTGCGCGGGGGCCGGTTCGACAGGGTCTATGATCTGCAGACCCAGAGCCGGACCCTCCGATACTTCCAGCTGCTCTGGCCACGCCGGCCGCTGTGGTCGGGCAATGCGTCCGGGGCGGCGTTCCGCTACGCCGGCGCGGCGCGGGACCGGCTGCACATCCAGGACTCCCAGCGCGAGCAGCTCCGGATCGCCGGCATCGCCGACGTCGGGCCGCCGGATATCGGCTGGATGACCGGCGACGCCGGCAAGTTCGGCCTGGCGGCGCCCTGGGCTCTGCTGGCCCCCGGTGGCGCGCCGCACCGGCCGGCCAAGCGCTGGCCCGCCGAGCGGTTCGGCGCCCTGGCGGCGGCGTTGCTGGGGCAGGGCATCACCCCCGCGGTGCTGGGGCATGGCGAGGACGAGGCGGCGCTGGCGGCGACGATTCTGGCGAAGGTGCCAGGCGCCGTCAGCCTGGTCGGCAGGACATCGTTCGGCGACATCGCCGAACTGGCGCGCGGCGCGGTGCTGGCGGTCGGCAATGACACCGGGCCAATGCATATCGCCGTGGCGGCGGGCGCGCCGGCCGTGGTGCTGTTCTCGGCCGACAGCAATCCTGACCTCAGCGCCCCGCGCCCGATCCGTGCGGACCAGCCGGTACGGATTCTGCGAGAGGCCGATCTCGGCGATCTCGAGGCGGAGCCGGTGACGCGCGCAGCTCTCGGCCTGCTGTCAGGCTGAGATCGGGACCAGCGAAAGGCTGATCGGCGGCAGGTCCTGTCTGGACACCGTTCTCGCCCGGTCCGCCGGGACGCCGAGCATGCGCAGCTGTAGCTCCGCCACCCGCGATGCGATGTCTTCCGGCGCCGAGCCCGAGAGTCGCCCGAACAGCCCGCTCATCACCATCGAGACGAAGACGTCGATCAGGACCGGGTCCACCTGAACGTCGAAGGCGCCCTGGGCCACGCCACGCTCCAGGTCGTCGCGAAGATGGCCGGCGACTGAATTCCTCAGCGCCTGAAAGGTCCAGAGCGCACGCAGAAGGGCCCGACCCCAGTCGGGCGCGTTGCCGACAAGATCAATGAAGCGCCGGGTGCCCATGCTGGTCCGTTCCACGGCGTCCTCGATCCCGCTCATGGCCTCGTCAAGCTGACGGGTCACGCTGCCGGCGATGGCCAGCGCGACCTGCGAGGCGATCTCGTTCTTGTCGCGGAAGTGGACGTAGAAGGTGCCGTTGGCGACGTCGGCGCGGCGCGCGATCTCGTTCACCGACGCCGCCTCGAAGCCGTCGCGCGCGAACAGCTCGACCGCTGCATCCATCAGCCGGGCGCGCGTGCGGGCGCTCTTGCCCAGGTGGGCCGCGCCGTCGCCGAACAGTCCGTTGCTCATGGGAGATTTGTAGGTCGCGATGTTCGCGTGCGCCAGTCGAATTGACAGGTGTCCCAAAAATGGGAGATATCCCAATTGCTGTATCTTTTCGGGAGGGAAGCATGCGCCGGCCGGCGGACACCGAACTGTATCTCGGCTACTCGGAGCGGGAGCTCGCCGAGAGTCCCTACGCCCGGTTCTTCCGGCCCGAGCTCGCCCCACTGTCCGGTCATGTGCGGGAAGCTCTGGCGACCGGGCCTGTGGCCTGGGCGCTGATGCCGGGCGTCGACCGGGCCGCGGATCTTCAAAAGCCAGGCTACGAGCCTGTCGAGACCGGCTACACGACCTGTCCCGACGGTTCGGCCAGGATCTCGGTCCTGACCCCCATGCCGGGTGTGACGCCGGCGATGTGGGACTGGTGGTTCGCCTGGCACGGCAGCGAGGCGCAGCGCTACAAGCTCTGGCACCCGCGCGCCCATGTGCATGTCGGCTGGTCGGACGGACGCGACGACCTGGCCCACTACATCGGCCGCACCTCCAACGTCGTCGAGTTCGTCGGCGCCACCCGCATGCGGCTCGTGATCCGCTTCGTGCCTCCGGCCAGCGTCGGCTTCGACGAGGCCCGGCTCGCGGCGGCGGGAGAGACCGCCATCTGTGCGCGGGGCAGCCTGGCCGGCGCGCCGGTCGCGACCGGCTGGCTCATCCACCATGTGCGGCCCACCGCGGACGGCGCCGAGATGCGGTCGCGCTTCTGGCTGGGCGGTGGCAACGTCCGGCCCCGCGGTATGGAGGGCGGCCTCGGGCGGGCGCTGGGCGGCGTTGCCGCGCGTCTCGCGCCGATGAAGGCCGTCGATATGGCCGACCTGCTGGTTCACTGCGCGCAGGAGATGGCTCACCTGGCGGCGATCCTGCCCGACCTCCATACCGCCTTCGGGCCCTCGAACAGTGAGACACGTTGATGGGCAAGGCCGTTGGAAAGGGCGTCACCCTCGAGCGCGGACAGCCTGGCTTCGACGCGGCGGTGCTCGGGACCAGCTTCAACGCCCGCGATCCCGGGCGCCGGCCGGCCGTCGTGGTCCAGGCCAACGGCGTCGACGACGTGGTGGCCGCGGTCCGGCGGGCGCGGGCGGAGGGGCTGAGGCTCAGCGTCTGTTCCGGCGGTCACAGCTGGCCGCAGAATCACATCCGCAACGGCAGCCTGCTGATTGACCTCGGACGGATGACCGCCATGACCGTCGACGCCGACGCGCTGACGGCGACGGTCGAGCCCGGCCGCCACTGTGGCGACGTCGACGCCATGCTCGCCCGGCAGGGCCTTTTCTTCCCGGTCGCCCACGCCTGGACGGTGGGAATCGGCGGCTTCCTCCTGCAGGGCGGCTTCGGCTGGAACAGCCGGCAGATGGGTCTTGGCTGCGAGAACGTGCTCGGCGTCGACGTGGTGCTGGCCGACGGCTCGCTGGTCCACGCCAGCGAGCGCGAGAACCCGGACCTCTACTGGGCGGCGCGCGGCAGCGGCCCCGGCTTTTTCGGCGTCGTCGTCCGCTTCCACCTGCGCCTGCACCGCCGGCCGAAGGTGATCGGCCTCAAGCTCCAGGTGTTCCGCATCGAGCATCTGGAAGAGGTGCTGCGCTGGGCGGACGCGGTCGGGCCCTCCGTGTCACGCTCGGTCGAGTTCCAGATGGTCCTGAACCGCAAGGCGATGGTCATTGGCGCGCCGGGCATCGAGGTGGTCGCGCCGGTGCTCGCCGACAGCTGGAAGGAGGCCCGTGACGCCACGGCCTTTCTGCGTCGCAACCCGGTGGTGAAGAAGGCCAGCGTGAACCTGCCGCTGCTGCCGGCGCCGCTCGGGTTCGTCATGAAGGCCGGCGAGAAATCGCTGTTCATGCCGGGCGTCCGCTGGCGGGCGGACAACATGTGGATGGACGGCCCGATCGAGCCCGTTTTGCCGCACATCCGCGAGATCGCCGCGACCCAGCCGCCGTCGCCGAGCCACGTGCTGTGGCTGAACTGGAACCCGCCGCCGAGCCGTCCCGACATGGCCTTCTCGGTCGAGGGACGCACCTACCTGGCGCTGTACGGCGGCGTGCGGACCGACGCCGAAGAAGCGGCTCACAATGACTGGGCAAGCCGGCACATGAGGGCGCTCGAGCCCTTTTCGAAGGGCATCCAGCTGGCGGACGAGAACCTCGCCGACCGGCCGGCCAGATTCCTGTCCGACGAGAACATGGCTCGGCTGGACACCATCCGCGCCGCCCATGATCCCGATGGGCTGTTCAATCCCTGGATGGGGCGGGCCAACTAGAGTCGCAGCCTGTGGGAGTAGCCTGCGGCGACGGCGCGTTCGAAGCCGAGCGTCTCCCAGAACGGTCCCGCCGCGTCGGACGCCGCCGCGTTTACGGTCAGGAGCGGCGCGGCCTGGAAGCCCTGCTGCACCATGGCGCCGGCCAGACGCCGCCCGACGCCGAAGCGGCGGAACATCGGCAGGACGTAGAGCCGCCGCATGCGCATGGCCGGCTCGCCGGCGCCGGTCTCCACCGTCACGCCCCCGACGCCGGCCAGATCGCCGTCGACCAGCGCCGCGAACAGGGCCCCCGGTTCGTCAAATCGCTGCTCACCGCGGGTCCACTGGGCGGCCAGCATCGCCATGTTGCGCACCCCTTCGGACTCCGCTGCCTGGAGGATTACGTCGAATCCATTCGGCAGGGTCTCGACAACGCGGGTGATCAGAACCACGTCTTGGTTCATGCCGGGCCTGTCCCGGCGGCTCTGGAGACAACCATGATCCGGCTGATCCTCAATATCCTCTGGTTCATCCTCGGCGGCTGGATCAGCGGCCTGCTCTGGCTGCTGGGCGGCCTTCTGCTGGCGGTCACCATCGTCGGCCTGCCGTACACGGGCGCGGCCTGGCGCATCGCCGGCTTCGCCTTCTGGCCGTTCGGCAAGGAAATCGTCGCCCGCGAGATCGTCTCCGGCCAGAGCGACATCGGCACCGGCCCGCTGGGCTTCGTGCTGAACGTGATCTGGTTCCTGCTGGGCGGCTGGTACATAGCCCTGTCCCACCTGCTGATCGCCATCGCCGAAGCCATCACCATCATCGGCATTCCGTTCGCGATCAAGGACCTGCAACTGGCCTTCATCGCCCTGGCCCCCATCGGCAAGGTGGTGGTCCCGGTTCGCGGCTGACTCCCGCCACGCGCGAGTGCGGCTTGACGCGCCGCAGTCCGTCTCCCCATCTTCGAAAGGCGTCCAGCGGGGGAAACAAGGATGGCCAAAGGCAACAAGGTGCATCACCCGCCGTGGCCGTTCTTCTCGTGGATTGAGTCCTTCGAGATCAAGACACGCGGCCGGGAGGACTACGAAGCCGTCGTGGCCGATCCGAAGCGGTATGCCGATCTCAAGACTCTGATGGAGAAGTTCTTCGTCAATCCGATCGAGATGTTTCCCGACAGTGCTCCAGCTGGCCAGGACGGGCGCATCCGCAAGCCGCGCGAGTACTTCGAAATCCAGCTGGAGCTGATCGATGAGCGCTTCCCGGGCGCCAGGGGGCAATTCGGCGACGCCGACATTCGCGAGCTGATCTCCGAGTTCCGCTCGGTGTTCTGGCGCAACATCGTCAAGTTCGTGATTTCCAAGAAGCTGATCCTGCTGGTCACCGGCCTGCTGCCGATCTTCGCCTGCGTGTGGGCAGGGATGCTGCCGGTCCTGTGCGCCGACAAGAGCGGGCAAGGGTTCTGCATGGCGATGCCGCGCTCGAACACGGAGGCGGCTTTGGCGGTGCTGGTGGTGATCGCGCTCTCGCTTGGCGCCTTCCACTTCCTGAACGGCCAGCTGTTCGGCGAGTACCGCGAGAAGCTGCATCGGTCCGCCGCCAACGTGTCGCACGGCACGGTCCAGCGAACGAAGCAGCTGGCGAAGTTGTTTGGCGAACTGCATTTCAACATCGAGGATGGGCAGAACGTCCTCAAGGACCGCCGCCAATGGCCGGACGACGCCGGACGCTGGACGGTGATGGCCTACTGGATTTCCCAGCGGCTCGACTATCTGGAGCGGTTCATCCAAATCGAGATGTGGCGGATCCGACGGGGGCACTACTGGGTCAATCGCGGCGGATACGTCCTGACCTGGGTGACCGGGGTGCTTCTGGCCTGCGGCGTGGTCGGCGTCGCGGTCTGGCTGCTCCTCGCCGGGAAGATCGACAAGACCTGGCCCGTCTTTCTGGAACTCGCGATGGCGGCGGCGGCGGCGGCCTACATGACCGTCCAGTCCTACGTCCGCGCCGATTGGCGCACCCCGCTGTCGTTTGTCGCCGAGCAACTCCATCCCGGCGACTGGGAACGGTACAGCGGCCTCAAGCTGCACGAGGAACTCTACAAGCAGGCCCGCACCGACAAGCTGCAACGCAACGACCTGGACGCTAAACTGCAGCGCTAGGAATTGCGCGGCGGCGGCAGGTCGTCTCGCTCTTCCATCAGCACCCTCAGGTAGGTCTCGCGCCGGTTCAGGAAGCCGCGCGTGACCTGGTAGTGCTCGGTGTCCTCGTATTCGACCCGCTCCAGCCCTTGCTCGGAGGCCTGGTAGATCCAGGCGTCGGGGTAGCCCAGGATGATCGGCGAATGGGTGGCGATGATCAGCTGTGAACGCGCCAGCACCAGGTCGTGCAGCTTGGCCAGGAACGACAGCTGGCGCTGCGGCGACAGCGCCGCCTCCGGCTCGTCCATGATGTAGAGGCCGTCGCCCATCAGTCGGTTCTCGAACAGCGAGAAGAAGGCCTCGCCGTGCGACTGCTCGTGAAACGACTTGCCGTCGTACCGTTTGCCGCCGGTCTGCTCGAGATAGGGGGCGACGTTGAAGAAGCTCTCGGCCCGCAGGAAGAAGCCGTCGTGAGGCCGAGGCTTCTTCGCGTCGCGGATCGGCCGGATGTGGCAGTGCAGGTCTGAATGGCTGTCATGCGTCGCGAAGCGGTGGTCGCGCGACCCGCCCTCCGGATTGAAGCCCCAGGCGATGGCCAGCGCCTCGATCAGCGTCGACTTGCCCGAGCCGTTCTCCCCGACGATGAAGGTCACGCGGGGGTGGAACTTCAGGCTGCGGGTCTCGCGGACGGCCGGCAGGTTGAACGGATAGACGTCATCGTCCCAGCCCTCCTCGCGGAGGAACAGCGCTTCGATCCAGTAGGGGTCGATCAGGCCGGTCATGGCGCGACCATGACGCGTGTTCCTGATCTGTTCAAGGCTTCGAGCCGCTGGCGGCCATCGCCTGCTGCAGCAGCGCGAACCAGCGCTCGGCGTCCCGCGCGGCCGCCTGGAAGGCGACATTACCGGGCGATACGCCGCCGGCCGGCCAGTCGAAGAAGCGGACGGTCCAGACGGGGCGTTCGGGATCGTCGACGGTGATCCGCAGATCCAGGGTGTTGATGCGGACGACATCGCCCTTGCCGCCGGACGGTGCAGCAGGGCCATCGGTGTCGTCGCGTCGAACGCGGCGGATCACTATGCCGTCCCGAACGCCCTCGATCTCGAGGATGGCGGCCACGGCATAGGCGGCGTCGTCCTGTACGGTCCCCACCACCACAGAGCCGCCGTCGGGCGACAGGCCAAGGGCGCTCTGGCCATAGGGCGAGACGAACAGCTGCCCGGGCGTGTAGCGGCCCGACAGACGGTCCTGGACGACCCGCACCATCGCCGCCTGAAGACGGTCCCGCCGCGCCGAGCCGATGATCAGGCCTATGATGATGGCGAGCAGCGTGCCGCCGACGATGAACATCATGGCTGGCGCCCCCGGGTTTTCCCTCAACCCGGCGAGATCATCTTCTCCGGCCGCACCGCCTCGTCGAACTCGGCGTCGGTCAGGTAGCCGCCGCCGACGGCTTCCTCGCGCAGGGTCGTGCCGTTCTTGTGGGCGGTCTTGGCGATCTTTGCGCAGGCGTCGTAGCCGAGCTTGCCGTTCAGGGCGGTGACCAGCATCAGCGAGTTGTCGAGGCCGCGCTTGATGTTGTCCTCGCGCGGCTCGATGCCGACCACGCAGTTGTCGGTGAAACTGATCGCCGCGTCGGCCAGGAGGCGGACCGACTGCAGGAAGTTGTAGGCCATCACCGGGTTGAAGACATTCAGCTCGAAGTGGCCGCTGGCGCCGGCGAAGGTGATCGCCGCCTGGTTACCGAAGATCTGGGCGCAGACCATGGTCAGGGCCTCGCACTGCGTCGGGTTGACCTTGCCCGGCATGATCGAGCTGCCCGGCTCGTTTTCCGGCAGGCTCAGTTCGCCCAGGCCCGAGCGGGGGCCCGAGCCCAGGAAGCGGATGTCGTTGGCGATCTTGAACAGGCTGGCGGCCACCGTGTTGATGGCGCCATGGCTGAAGACCATGGCGTCGTGGGCGGCCAGGGCCTCGAACTTGTTGGGGGCGGTGGTGAAGGCCAGGCCCGTGATGCCGGCGATCTTCTCGGCCACCAGCTCGGCGAAGCCCACAGGGGCGTTGAGGCCCGTGCCGACGGCCGTGCCGCCCTGGGCCAGCTCCATCAGCGCCGGCAGCGTCATCTCGATGCGCTTGATGCCGTTTTCGACCTGCTGGGCGTAGCCGCCGAACTCCTGGCCCAGCGTCAGCGGGGTGGCATCCTGGGTGTGGGTGCGGCCGATCTTGATGATGCCCTGCCAGGCGTCGCTCTTGGCCTTCAGCGCCGCGTGCAGGTGCTTGAGGGCCGGAAGCAGGTCGTGGACCACCTGCTCGGCGCAGGCGACGTGCATGGCCGTGGGATAGGTGTCGTTCGACGACTGGCTCATGTTGACGTGGTCGTTGGGGTGGACCGGCTTCTTGCTGCCCATCTCGCCGCCCAACATCTCGATGGCGCGGTTCGAGATCACCTCGTTGGCGTTCATGTTCGACTGGGTGCCCGACCCGGTCTGCCAGACGACCAGCGGGAAGTGGTCGTTGAGCTTGCCCTCGATGACCTCGTTGGCGGCGGCGACGATGGTCTCGGCCAGCTTGGCGTCCAGCTTGCCGAGGTCGCGGTTGGTCTCGGCGGCGGCCCGCTTGACGATGCCCAGGGCGCGGACGACGGGCAGCGGCTGCTTCTCCCAGCCGATCTTGAAGTTGCCCAGGCTGCGCTGCGACTGGGCGCCCCAGTAGCGGTCGGCGGCGACTTCGATAGGGCCGAAGGTGTCGGTCTCGGTGCGCGTCTTGGTCATGGTCGGCTTTCAGGCGTGGCGGAGAACTGCGCGGCGGTGTAGCACCTGCGCGGCGAGGGGCAAGAACCGGAGGCGGCGATGGCGGCTGGAATCGTGGCTCTGGCCGCAGCGATCGCGAGCATCGCAACCCCGCCGCCCAATCCGATCCCGCTGGTGATCATTCACACAGACCGGGGCGACATCGCCGTCGGCCTGCGTATCTACGAGGCCCCGGAGACGGTCTGCAACTTCCTGCGGTACGCTGACGCCGGCGCCTACGACGGCGGGAGCTTCTTCCGGACCGTGGTCGCCGCGACCGACGCCAACCCCAATCCCATCGATGTGATCCAGGCCGCGACGCCCGCCGGAGACAATGATCCCGGAACCGGAGCCATCGCGCTGGAGCGGACCCGCGACACCGGCCTCAAGCATCTGGCGGGCGTGATCGCCATGGCCCGCGACGGGCCGGATACGGCGACGTCGAGCTTCTTCATCGTGGTGCAGGACTCACCCTCGCTGGACTATGGCGGATTGCGCCATCCGGATGGCCAGGGCTTCGCGGCGTTCGGCTCCGTCGCCGGCGGTCTGGACGTGGTCCGCGCCATCCAGGCGTCGCCGGCCGAGGACGAGCGGATCGACAGACCGGTGAGGATCACTTCGGTCAGACTCATGACCGAATTCCCGAGCCGGTGCCGCGAGTGACCGACGCCGGCTGGACCTCCCACGGCAAGGTGCGCGCGCGCGAAGCCGGCGGCGTGTTCGAGATCGTCGTCGATGGCCTGACCACACAGGCCAAGTACTACAAGCCGCTGATCTACGAGTTCTTCCGCAAGGAATGGCGCGGGTCGAGGCCGGCCTGGGGCGACTACGGCGTCGAGATCTTCATGGACTACGAGGGCGATCCGCCCTGGCTGGACCTGGACAATCTGGCCAAGGCCATCCTCGACGCCATCAAGGGCTATGCCTTCCACGACGACGCGCAGGTGGCGCGGCTGCTGGTCGAGCGCCGGCCGGGCGACCGGGAGCGGATCACCGTGCGGGTGACGCCGCTCGCTTCGCCCGGCGTTCGAAGGCCGTGATCGCCACGGTCGCGTAGCCGACGAGCATGAAGGCGCCGTAGCGGCCGATACTGACCGGATCCATGTCCGGCAGCAGGACGGTGAGCTTGACCGCGGTCAGGGCTCCCAGGATCAGACCCGGCGCTATGTAGAAGGCCAGGGCCAGAGGTCGCTGGCGGCGCGCCAGCCGGCGCATGCGAACGGCGCCGTGGAAGACCAGGGTCACACCCACAGCCGCCAGGAAGGCGTTGGCGACGTAGAACCAGAAGGCGCTCTCGAGCAACTGCGGCCCGAAGGCGACATAGTAGGCGGTGGCGGCCGCCCAGATGATCAGACCCGCCAGGCCGAAGGCCAGACCGTCCTGTTTTGACACGACACGCACCCCACAGAGATCATTGCGATCCTCGCTCTGCGAACGGCATGCCGTCAGGGGTCTTTTCGTCGCGGCTCTGAATAGCTGTGGATGGTTTGCGCGGCGCCCTCCGGCCGATCAGCTGGCCCAGGGATAGAGGGCGTCCCAAAGGGCCAGGACCAGGGAGAAGGCAGTGAAGATCAGCGCCGTGGCGGTGAACCGCAGCTTGCGACCCAGCGTCCAGCTGTCGACCCGCCGGCCACCCCGCCAGACCAGCGGCAGCAGGACCAGATTGGCCACCGACAGGACCGAGGCCACAAGGGCGCAGGACGAGGCGGTCAGCAGCCAGCCGCCAGGCCAGTCGAAGAAGATCGCGGCGATGTCGCCTGACCGGCTGAGCCAGATGCCGGCGGTGAAGGTGGCGAGGATCCACAGCACCGCCTGGGTAGTCTGGACCAGGCTGACGCGGCGCTGCATCGGCGTTTCGCGGTAGTCGCGCAGCCGCATCCGCAGGCCGACGCCCGCCAGGGTGGCGACCGAGGCGATCAGGGCCAGAAGTCCGAGATTTACGAACCAGCCGTCGCCGCCGAACATGCCCTGCCGCTCGAAGGCGTTGACTCCGCCGCCGGTGAAGTAGCGCACCGCGCGACCGTCCTTCATCTCGAACGCCAGGGTGCGCCAGCCGTCAGCCTGACGGAACTGGCCGCCGGTTCCGACGGGCAGCCAGCGCGAGGTGAAGTCGAAACCGGAGATCAGCAGAACGCCGCTGTCGGCCACGCGGACCGTCACGCGGCTGTTGACCAGGCCGGTCAGCTTCTCCAGCCCGTGAAAGGCGCGGCGATTGCCGACGTACTGGCCCTCGAAGGCCGAGGCGTTGGCCTTGAGCCATTCCGACCCTGGCGGGGGAAGGGTCGGCGCCGGGCCGTAGAAGCGCTGGACGATCCGGCCGGCCAGCTGCGAGGTCAGGCGGTCGCCGGTCTCGCCGTTGCTCGCGATGAAGACGCCCAGACCCAGTTCCGGAACCACGATCATCGAGGACCGGAACGACAGCAGGGCGCCGTCGTGGCCCCAGCCCGTCCGGCCGCCCGGCAGGGCGACGGGCAGGAAACCGTGCGCCGGCCCTGCGACGCCGGGATGGGGACGCCACTGCGGCGTCCGGAATCCCTCGGCGGTACGGGGGCCGTAGATGACCGCCCCATCCAGCGTCCCGCCGTTCAGGATCATGGTCATGTAGCGGGCCATGTCGGCGGCGGTTGTCGAGGCGCCGCCGGCCGGGGCCCCCTGCGAGGTGTACTCGTAGGGCCGTTTGCGCCAGCCGGCGCCGCTCCAGTAGAAGCCGTCCGCCACCTCGGCGGCCAGCGCCGCTGGCATTGGCGCGGGCAGGTCCGGGCGGGCCGGGTAGGGGTCGCGGAAGGTCGTGCGCGTCATGCCCAGCGGACCGGTGATATCCCGCTCGATGATCCGTTCGAACGGCTGCTGCGAGATGTAGGCCAGGGCCGCGCCGGCCAGGTTCACGCCGTAGTTGGAATAGGCCGGCGTCGTGCCCGGCTCGAAGGCGCGGCGGGGGCGCTCCTGGCGCAGATAGACCAGCTGAGGTCTGACCCTGGCGGGATCGCGCTCGAACAGCTGGCCGAGTGCCCGGTCCTCGAAGCCCGGTGTGTGGCTCATCAGGTCGCGGACCCGCACCGGGGTGGTGAAGCCCTGGTCGCGGACCTGAACCTGCTCGGGCAGATAGAGATTGACGGGGGCGTCCAGGCGCATGCGGCCGGCCTCGACCTCGCGCATCACGGCGATCCAGGTGAAGGTCTTGGAGATCGAGGCGATGCGGAAGAGCGTCCGGTCGGGATCGACCGGCCGCGCCGTCGGCTCCAGACGGGCGAAGCCGTAGCCCTTCTTGAGGATGGTCTGACCGTTCTGGACCAAGGAGACCGTCACGCCGGGGATGTGATCGGCGGCGATCGCGTCACGGATGATCCCGTCGACGAAGGCCTCGAGCTCTGGGGCGGGCAGGGGCGTGACGCCGGGCAGGGCGACCGGCGCAGGGGCCGGCGGGCTGACGGCGGCGGGCGCAGGCGCCTGGGCCGAGCTGGCGGTCGACAGGCCTAGAAGGCAGACGAGCGCTGCCGCGGCGACGGCTCTTGAAAGCAAGCGCACAGACGTTTCCCCAAGGGCGGTTTTCAGACCCCTCTTAGGACGGATCGCTCCGCCGTTCAAAGGCCCCTCGCCCTGGGGCGGCGATTTCCGCTCAGGGCGCGCGAACGCCCTGCGCGCCCTTGGGGAACGGCATCATGGACAGCATCAGTCGCAGGTCGGGCCCGATGAAGGCCTGGGGCTCCGACGGCGGGCCAAGGCCCAGGTCCGCCTCCTTGCGCGCCACGCAGGCCTGGATGACCGGGGGCAGGGCCGGGAAGGACTTCGTCCTGCCGACCGACTCCAGGAAGCAGTCGTCGAAGAACGGGTAGACGTCGTCGGCGCTGCAGCCGAACGAGCTGCGGTCCGGGCGGGCGGCGGTGATGACCATCCTCTGGGGGCCCTGGAGATAGGGCAGGAAGACGCCTGAGAAGCAGGCCGAGATGATCACGATCGCCGGGCGGTCGGCGCAGGCCTCGTCGACCAGAAGGCCCATCTCGCCCGGCGACAGCACGTAGGGCTTGCCCAGGACGTCCAGCACCACGCCCGTCGGATTGCCATGCGAGGTGTAGTAAATCAGGCAGCCGCCCTTGACCTTGGCGGTCGAGGTCTTGACGGCGTCTAGCATCGACTGGGTCGTCAGCCGCTCCGGCCTTGGCATGTCGTAGCGGTCTGGCCGGGTCGAGAACTGGGTCAGGTTCTCAGACTTGAAGCCGAGGCCCAGCAGGGTCGCGGCGACGTCGCGGCGGGCGTTGTCGAAGGCCTCGGTCGACCGTCCGTCGCCCGAGCGCCAGTCTCCGGCCACCACGACCGCGGACCAGTCGTTGAAGGGGCTTTTGGGAGGCGTCTGGGCGAAGGCGGCCGAGGCGGCGAACGTCGCGATCAGTCCGAAAATGACGCCGAGCCCCCGTCCCATGGCCAGATCCCTAGTCCTTGTACCGCGCGAACGGCGTCGGCATCGCCGTACCGGTGGCCCTGGCCAGGGTGCGACCCTGGTCGTCGACCAGTTCGCCTTCGGTGAAGGCGATGGTCTTGCCCCAGCGCACAACGCGGCCGACGCCGCGGATCAAGCCGGGCAGAGCGGGGCGGAAGAAGCTGGTCTTCATCTCGACCGTCGGCGCGACGGCGGTCATGCCGGAGGCGACCATACAGGCCACGCTCATGACCTCATCCAGCATGGCGCAGAGGTAGCCGCCCTGGATCTGCTTCATCGGGTTGGTCAGCTGCTCGGTGGCCTCGAAAGCGACCTCGACCTCGCGGTCGGCCTGGCTGACGCGGACCATCCGGAAGCCGAGCAGCTGCGAGCCGGGCGGCTGGCGCTTCGTTCCGGTAAACCGGGCCAGCAGCTCTTCATCGGTGAAGCTTTTGCGCGCTTCGGTCGTCGCCTCGGTCAAGGCCGCCTCACTTCTTGCGGAACTGGTCGAGGGACACGACCTTGGGGCCGTCGTCGGGCGGCGGAGTCTCGTCGTCATCGCCCTTGTCGGCAGTCTCGAGAAGGGCCGGCTCGGCCTCCGGCGGGGGCTCGAACTGCAGGCCGAACTGGACGTAGGGGTCGAAGAAGCGGGTCACCGCCGCGTAGGGCACCGACAGCCGCTTGGGCGAGCCGCCGAACTTCAGCGTCACGGTGAAGAAGGTCTCGCCCGGCGCCAGGTCCCAGTACTGGTGCTGCAGGACGATGGTCATCTCTTCCGGATACTTGGACAGCACCTCGATCGGCCCCGAGACGCCCGGCGCCTTGGTGCGGAAGGTGATGTAGAAGTGGTGCTCGCCAGGGATGCCGCCGGGCGCGGCCGCCACCTTGAGCGCGGCCTTGACCACGCCCCGCAGGGCGTCCTGGGCCATGGCCTCGTAGTTCATCTGATCGTTGGGAGGCGTCGCGTCGGCCATGAGTCACTTACTGCGGAAACTGCGGCGCACGGTAGCCTGTCGCGTGGGCGGCGCAAAGGCGCCTGCGACCTTAGGAAAAGGGGGAAAGGGTGGGGGATTCTGTTTGCAGGCTCCCCCGGGCCCAGCCTGAGGATCTGAACCCCCAGGGCTTTAGTCTGAGTTCGCTAGAACCGCATTACGCGGCGACGGCGTACTCTTCAGCGAAGTTATCGTTCGCAGTTAGTTTAATGGCCCGAAACGGTGAGCCACGCCGAGACAAAGAATACGTCTTTACACGTCTGTCGATGCTGATCGGCCCCATGCTCTTCGCGATAACTCGAAGGAGATTGGTGGAGCCGCCGGGAATCGCACCCGGGTCCAGTCCGTTTATTACACGCTCGTTTATGCCCATAGTCCGGGCGAACCCGGACACTGCCAATATAGGGATGAATGACGTTGGGGGGAAGGACGTGGGGACAATCAAGGCGCATTCCCGGACTCAGCAAACTGCGTCAGGCTCACCGAACGCCGCTCTTTGAAGCGGGGGAGCGGGAGGCACTTCAATGAGCAAGTTCATCGCCGAATTCATAGGCACGCTTGTGCTGGTACTGTTCGGCTGCGGCGCCGCCGTACTGGGCGGAATGGAGCACGTCGGACAACTGGGCATCGCCCTCGCGTTCGGCTTCGCCATTGTCGCCATGGCCTATGGCATCGGGCCGATCTCCGGCTGCCACGTCAATCCGGCGGTCAGTCTGGCGGCCTTTGTCGCCGGTCGCATGTCCATCAGGGACATGGGGCTGTATAGGGCGGCGCAGTTCCTTGGAGCCCTGGCCGGCGCGGCGATCCTGATGATGCTCGCCAAGGAAGGTGCGGCCAGCGGCCTTGGTCGCAACGGCTGGGGGGCCGGCTACCTGGGTGAGTATTCGATTCAGGCGGCGATGATCTTCGAGATCGTGTTCACCGCTATCTTCGTGATCGTGATCCTGGGGGTGACCGGCGAGAAGGGGCAGGGCGCGTTCGCTGGCTTGGCCATCGGCATCACCCTGGCCGTCATCCATATCGTCGGCATCCAGGTGACCGGGGTCTCGGTCAATCCGGCCCGCAGCTTCGGTCCGGCCGTTCTGGTCGGCGGCGAGGCCCTGTCGCAGCTGTGGCTGTTCATCGTCGCCCCCGCCGCCGGGGCGGTGCTTGGCGCGCTGCTGTTCCGCTTCAACCTGCTCAAGGGCTCTGTGGACACGTAGCGCAGGCTAGCCGGGCTCCGCTCGTCCCTGCCGTCGCCGGGATGAGCGGGTCTCCCCTACATGCCCTCGGCGCCCCGCTCGATGGAGAGGACGCCCGTGCGGGACAGCTCCACAAGGCCGAGCGGCCGCATCAGCTCCACGAAGCTGTCGATCTTGCTGGGCGCGCCGGTGATCTCGAACACAAAGCTTTCGGACGTGGTGTCGATGACCTTGGCCCGGAAGATGTCGGAGACGCGCAGCGCCTCCACCCGGTCGGTCCCGGCGCCGCGCACCTTGACCAGGGCCAGTTCGCGCTCGATGCCGTTGGGGTCGCGGGTAACGTCATGCACGCGGCGGACACTGACCACCTTCGACAGCTGGGCCTCGATCTGCTCCAGCACATTCGGCGCGCCGCGTGTGACGATGGTGATGCGGCTGGTGTGGGCCCGGCGGTCGGTCTCGGCCACGGTCAGGCTGTCGATGTTGTAGCCGCGGGCCGCGAACAGCCCGACCACGCGGTGGAGCACCCCGGCCTCGTTGTCCACGAGCAGCGCGAAGGTGGCGAGGTTCTCGACCACGTCCTCATGGGACATGTCGTAGGCGGAGGCGGGGTTGGGGAGCGTGGTGGTCATGACGCCCCTTAAACCAGCCTGCGCCCGGCTTCATCAATGACCTTGCCGATGTCGTCGCCGCCTTCGGGCAGGATCATCTCGTTATGGGCCTTTCCCGACGGGATCATCGGCAGGCAGTTCTCCAGCTTCTCGACGCGGCAGTCGAAGAGCACCGGGTGCGGGCTGTCGATCATCTCGAGGATCTTCGCGTCCAGCTCGGCCGGATCGCTGCAACGGATGCCGACCGCGCCATAGGCCTCGGCCAGCTTGACGAAGTCCGGCAGGCTCTCGGAGTAGGACTGGCTGTAGCGCTCGCCATGCAGCAGTTGCTGCCACTGCCGGACCATGCCCATCCACTCGTTGTTGAGGATGAAGATCTTGATCGGCAGGCCGTACTGCACAGCCGTCGAAAGCTCCTGGATGCACATCTGGATGGAGGCTTCGCCGGCGATGTCGATGACCAGGCTGCCGGGGTGGGCCAGCTGCACGCCGATGGCGGCGGGCATGCCGTAGCCCATGGTGCCCAGACCCCCGGAGGTCATCCAGCGGTTGGGTTCCTGGAAGCGGTAGAACTGGGCGGCCCACATCTGGTGCTGGCCGACCTCGGTGGTGATGTAGGTGTCGCGGCCCTTGGTCAGCTCATAGAGGCGTTCGATCGCCTGCTGCGGCTTGATGGCCGTCGTCGAAGGCGTGTAGCGCAGGCACTGGACAGCCCGCCAGGCGTCGATCTGCCGCCACCAGTCGTCCAGGGCGGTGCGGTTGGCCTCCAGGCCCTCGACCTTCCAGGCCTCGATCAGGTCGTCCAGCACGCTGGCGGCGTCGCCGATGATGCCAATGTCGACCCGGACATTCTTGTTGATCGAGCTGGCGTCGATATCGATGTGGATCTTCTTGCTGTTGGGCGAGAAGGCGTCCAGCCGGCCGGTGACGCGGTCATCGAAGCGGGCGCCGACGCAGATCATCACATCGCAGTCGTGCATGGCATGGTTGGCCTCGAACGTGCCGTGCATGCCCAGCATGCCCAGCCAGGCCGGGTCGGCGGCCGGGAAGGCGCCCAGACCCATGAGAGTGGAGGTCACCGGCGCGCCGGTCATGGCCGCGAAGGTCCGCAGGGCGGCGCTGGCCGCGGGACCGGCATTGATGACTCCGCCGCCGGTGTAGAAGACCGGCCGTCGGGCCTTGGCGATCATGCGGACCGCCTCGGTGATCTTGCCCGGATCGCCTTTGGTGCGGGGCGCATAGCCGTGGCTGAAACTGACCTCGTCGGGCGTCTGGTAGGTCGCGGTGCTGAACTGCACGTCCTTGGGGATGTCGATCAGCACGGGGCCTGGCCGGCCTGTGGTGGCGATGTGGAACGCTTCGTGGATGATCCGCGGCAGGTCGGCGACGTCCTTCACCAGGTAGTTGTGCTTGGTGCAGGCGCGGGTGATGCCGACGGTGTCGGCCTCCTGGAAGGCGTCGGTGCCGATCAGGTGGGTGGGCACCTGGCCGGTGAAGACCACCATCGGGATCGAGTCCATCAGCGCGTCGACGATGCCGGTTATGGCGTTGGTCGCGCCAGGGCCGGAGGTGACCAGCACCACGCCCGGTTTGCCGGTCGAGCGGGCATAGCCCTCGGCGGCATGGGTCGCGCCCTGTTCATGGCGAACCAGGATGTGACGCAGCCGCTCGCCGTACGCCTCGTTGTCGTTGAACAGCGCGTCATAGATTGGCAGCACCGCCCCGCCGGGATAGCCGAACAGGGTGTCGACCCCCTGGTCGACGAGGGCCTGGACGACGATCTCCGCGCCGGTCATCTCCCGGGCGGCGGCGGTCGTGGGGGTAAAGCTCTTGGCAGTCGTCTGGGCGGTCATGTCGGATCTCGGCGGAGTTCGGAAACGGGCAATAAAAAAGGCCCGGTGAGGGCCTGGGCGTACGCGACCGGCGACGGCGTGACGGTCAGGTCACGCCGAGGGCGGTCGCGTCGTAAGTACGAGGATCGTGTTGCGCACGATGATTGCTCCAAATCGTCTCCGAAGCCAATGCCACGCTAACGAAGGTCGGTCAAGGCCGGGCTCTGCGCAAGGAATTGCCCCCATCCCGCTTCTGCGTCCGTTTCGGTGATCCGTGGCCAGTCCGGGGTCTGGTTGCGCAGCCAGGTCAGCTGGCGTTTGGCGTAGCGGCGGGTCTCCCGGCGGGCCAGCTCGGCGGCCTCGACCAGCGAGATATCGCCGTGCAGATGGGCGGCCAGTTCCCGCACGCCGACGGCCTTCATCACCGGCAGGTCGGGGTCCAGGCCGCGGGCGATCAGGGCGCACACCTCATCCAGGGCGCCGCGCTCGAGCATGGTCTCGAAGCGCGCGTCGCAGCGGGCGTAGAGCCGGTCGCGCTCCGGCTCGATGACCATCGCCCGCCAAGCGTCGGCGGGCAGGGCAGGGGCGGTCTTCGCCTGCCAGGCGGTGAGCGGCCTGCCTGTGGCCTCCAGCACCTCCATCGCGCGGGACAGGCGCATGCGGTCGCCCGGCGCGATGCGGGCCTCGGCAACCGGGTCGACCGAGGCCAGCAGCTCGCGGAACCGCGCCTCGCCCAGGGTGTCGAAGGTCTTGCCCACGCCGGCCCGGACGGCGGCGGGCGTGGGCGGGATGTCGGCCAGCCCGTCGGTCAGGGCCTTGAAGTAGAGGCCTGTCCCGCCGACGACGACCGCCGTGCGGCCACGGGCTACGATCTCGTCGATGACCGGCCCTGCGGCCCGGGCCCAGCGGCCGACCGACCAGCCGTCCGCGCCGTCGGCGACCCCGAACAGGTGATGGGGGACGCCGGCCATCTCCTCCGGCGTCGGGCGGGCGCTGAGAGCGGTCAGGTCGCTGTAGAGCTGCAGCGCGTCGGCGTTGACCAGCTCCCCGTCCAACGCCCGCGCCGCGCGCAGGGCCAGGGCGGACTTGCCGCTGGCGGTCGGGCCATGGATGAGCAGGATGGGAGGCATTGGGGTTGCCTTAAGTCATGGGTTCGAAGGGCGCCATGGATATCGATCCTCTCCCTTTTGGGAGAGGTGGACCGCCCGCAGGGCGGTGGAGAGGGATGCGCCGCCGTTTGCCGTCGAGGCGCGATGTTCGGCTTCACTGTCCTACCTGAACAGTCGCCAACGAGAGAGCATCCCGCTCCACCATGCTCCGCATGGTCCCCCTCTCCCAAGAGGGAGAGGAAGAGTCGGGCGCCTGTTCCCATTATCCCGAAACCACGCTAACCGGCGCCCATGTCCCTCGCCGTCACCCTCGTCGCCGCCGACCCCACCACCCTTCCGGCCGCCATCGAGGTGGCCGAGATCGCGCTGGCCGCCATGGGCCTGGCCACCGGCGCGCCCGACCTGCTCGGCCCCGTCGCCGCCGATCTCACCGTCGAGACCGACCTGCGCGGGCTGGTCCGCGAGCGGCTCGAGGCGGCGCTGGCCGGCCGGGCCACGGATGTCTGCGTCCAGCCGTCGGAAGGCCGCCGCAAGCGACTTCTGATCGCCGACATGGACTCCACCATCATCGGCTGCGAGTGCATCGACGAACTGGCCGACTTCGCCGGGGTCAAGGACCAGGTGGCCGAGATCACCGAGCGCGCCATGCGCGGGGAGCTGGCCTTCGAGGGCGCCCTGCGCGAACGGGTGGCCATGCTCAAGGGTCTGGGTCTCGACAAGCTGCAGACCTGTTTCGATGACCGCGTCCGGCTCAATCCTGGCGCACAGACGCTGGTGCGGACCATGGCGGCCCATGGCGCGCGTTGCGTGCTGGTCAGCGGCGGCTTCACCTTCTTCACCAGCCGGGTGATGACGGCGGCGGGCTTCCACGCCAACCGGGCCAACACCCTTGGCGACGATGGCGCGGTTCTCACCGGCCTGGTCGGCGAGCCGATCCTGGGGCGAGAGGCCAAACTGACGGCGTTGCGCGAGGAGACGACGGTGCTGGGCCTGACGCCCGCCGAGGCGCTGGCCGTGGGCGACGGCGCCAACGACCTGGCGATGATCGAGGTCGCGGGCCTTGGCGTCGCCTACCGCGCCAAGCCGGTGGTGGCCGAAAACGCCCATGCGAAGGTGGACCACGCCGATCTGACGGCGCTGCTGTATTTCCAGGGCTATCGCGCGGAAGACTTCGCGTAGGCCGGGGACATGTACCGATTTCGGTACGTGTCCCCATCAGCTTGAAGCGGCAGGGGACACGCACTGAAGTGCATGTCCCCGCATCGACTACTGCCCCGTCGGGCCCTTGCTGAAGTAGCGGAAGAAGGCGCTGTCGGGGGACAGGACCAGGGTCGTGTCCTGGCCGAGCGACGCGTCATAGGCCTGCAGCGAGCGGTAGTAGGCGGCGAAGGACGGATCCTGGCCGAAGCTGGCGGCGAAGAGACGCGACCGCTCTGCGTCAGCCTGACCGCGAATGGTCTCGGCTTCCTGCGTGGCCGTGGCGATGATCTCCAGGCGCTTCTGCTCGCCCTCGGCCCGAATCCGCGCGGCCTCCTGCTGGCGAGCGGTCTTCATGCGGTCGAAGACGGCTTCCTGGTTGGCTTCCGGCAGGTCGGCGCTGCGAATGCGCACATCGATCACCTGCAGGCCCAGCCGCGAACGGGTGGTGCGGTCCGACAGGTTCTCGCGCACCTGCCGCGTCAGCGCGGCGCGGCGGCGCGAGATGATGTCCTCCGAACTGGCCGAGCCGAGCACCTGGCGCAGCGAGGCGTTGATCACCGAATTCAGCCGATCCTTGGCCACCCGGTCATCGCCCAGGCCTGTGTAGAAGCGGACAGGGTCGTCGATGCGGTAGCGCACGAAGGCGTCCACCATCAGCCGCTCCTGGTTTGCGGTCAGGATCTCCTGGCGGTTCACCTGGATGGCCTGGTTGCGCTTGTCGAACGGCAGCTGGGTCTCGAGGAACGGAACCTTGATCTTCAGGCCGGGGCCGTCGTCGGGGGTGGCGTTTACCGTGCGGACCACCTCGCCGAGGCGGATGACCAGGGCTTGGTGCGTCTGGTCGACGACATAGAAGGTCTGGCTGAGGACGATCAGGGCGACGGCGGCGATGATGCCCAGGAAGGTGAGGCGTTGATTGGTCATTGGGTCCCTCCCGAGACGCGCTGGGGCAGGGCCGGGGTCGCCGTCGCACTGCTCGGCTGCGGCGCCGCGCGCGGCCGGAAGACGTCCGGCGGCAGGATGATCGGGGCGCTGGCCCCCTTGTTGTCGATGATGACCTTGTTGGTCTTGGTCAGCACCCGCTCCATGGTTTCGATGTAGAGGCGGTCGCGGGTCACGCCCGGAGCCAGCCTGTACTGCGCATAGACCTGGTTGAAGCGGGCTGCCTCACCGGCGGCTTCACGCACGACCTGCGACTGGTAGCCCTTCGCCTGCTGAATGACCTCGGCGGCCGTACCGCGCGCCTGGTTGGCGCGGGATTCGGCGTTCTGGCTGGCGTTGTTCACGTCCCGGAAGGCGTCGACGACCTCCTTGGGCGGACCGGCGTCGCTGATCTGCACACCGTCGATGATGATGCCGGCGCCGTAGCCGTCGAGGATGCGCTGCATCAGCGCCGCGACCTCGATCTGGATCTGGCCGCGGCTGCGGCTGATGATGGCGTCCAGCTCGCTGCGGCCGATCACCTCGCGCATGGCGCTTTCGGCCACTGCGGAAAGAGTGGCGTCCGGATCGGAGATGTTGAACAGGTAGCGGCCGGGGTTGGACACGCGCCAGGTCACCGAGAAGCTCAGGTCGACGATGTTTTCGTCGCCTGTCAGCATCAGGGTGTCGCCCCCGTCGCCGGTGCCGCCGCCGATGCTCCTGGTCTGCAGGGTGGTGACGTCCAGCTTCCGGGACTGTTCGATCAGGGGCAGGTGGTAGCCGATGCCGGGCCCGTAGCTGCGGGTCCAGGCGCCGAAGGTGGTCACCACGGCTTCTTCCCGAGGGCCGACCACGATGATGCCTCCCAGCACATAGAGCACCGCCACGGCGCCGCCGGCCAGCGGCGCGAGCTTGCGCAGCGGGATCTGGCTTCCGCTCCCGTCGCCGCCACCGGCGCCGCCGCCGCGCATCAGGCCGGCGATGAACGCCTCGATGCGGCGCTGTATGTCGCCCAGGTCAGGCGGCGTTCCGCCCGGTCCGCGACCGGGGCCTCGGCCGGGGCCGCCAGGGCCTCCGGGCCCACGTCCGCCGGACTCCGGCCGTTGAGGTTCTTCCTTGCCGCCGGGAGGCGGGGGCGAGCCCCAGGGTCCGGGGTTGGCGTTGTCATTCCAGGGCATATGTGTTGCGTCGCTTTTCCGTCGTGTGTCGGCGGGCTTGCAAGCCGGCGCGGTCATGCGGATATGTGACGCCCCGCCGCTCAAGGCAAGACGAACCACATGACAACCTTTCACACTTCCGCTGATCGCGACGCCGCCCTGCGCGCGCTGGACGCCGTCATCGACCCGCGAACGGGGCAGGGCCTCGCCACGGCCGGCCTGGTGCAGGGACTGGTGATCCGCGAGGGGCGGGCCGGATTCATGCTCGAGGTGCCCGCCGCCGACGCGGCGACCTATGCCCCTGTCCGCGCGGCGGCCGAGGCGGTGCTGGGCGGAATGCCGGGTGTTGAGCGGGCGCAGGTGGTCCTGACCGCGTCGGCGCCGGAAGGCGTCACGCGGCAGCGCAAGGGCGCTCGCGTCTCGGAAGATCCGAAGGCCGCGCTCAAGCCACGCAAGGAAGTCACCCGTCCGGCCCATGTGAAGCGGGTCATCGCCGTGGCCAGCGGCAAGGGCGGGGTCGGCAAGTCCACCGTCTCGGTCAATCTGGCCTGCGCTTTCGCGGGCCTGGGCCTGCGCGTGGGGCTGCTGGACGCCGACGTCTACGGTCCCTCCGCGCCCCGGATGATGGGCGTCGACGGCGAGCCGGTGTTCGTCGACGGCAAGCTTCAGCCGCTGATGGCCCACGGCGTCACGGTCATGTCGATCGGCTTCCTGGTCGACGAGGGCTCGCCGATGATCTGGCGCGGGCCGATGGCCTCGTCCGCCGTGCGCCAGATGGTCAACGACGTGCGCTGGGGCACGGAGGACGCGCCGCTCGATCTGTTGGTCATCGACATGCCGCCGGGCACCGGCGACATCCACCTGACCCTGATGGAGAACTTCGCGGTCGATGGTGTGGTGATCGTCTCGACGCCGCAGGAGATCGCGCTGATCGACGCCCGCCGGGCCGCGGCCATGTTCCGCAAGACCGGGGCGACCATCCTGGGCGTCATCGAGAACATGGCCTTCTTCGCCGATCCCTCGACCGGCCGGCCGATCCCGATCTTCGGGACCGGCGGCGCGAAGGCCGAGGCGGCCAATCTGGGCGTGCCCGTGCTGGCGGAGATCCCCATCGAGATCGCCCTGCGCCAGTCCGGCGACGACGGCCGCCCGCTGACAGCCAGCGACAGCGCCGGGGCCGCCGCCGACGCCTTCAGGGCCGCGGCGAAGCGGCTTCTCTAACCCGCCGGCGTCCCGGCGGCCGCCATAGCCTCGGCGTCCCGCGTCGCCAGGGCGCCGCGGATTTCGTCGTGCTCGGCGCGGCCCAGCGCGTAGCCCCTGATCGCCCAGGCGGCCAGCAGCACCAGCGTCACCGGCGGCACGGTATAGAGCAGCAGCAGGCCCATCAGCGCCTCGGGCGTATTGGTTGCATCAGGCGCGGCGCTGAAGCCGAACGCCGCCAGCAGCGGCAGCGCGATGGCCACGGCCAGGGCCGAACCGATCTTCGCCGTGCTGGTGACCAGCGAGTAGAGGATGCCGATCCGGTCCTTGCCGGTCTCCAGCCGAACCTGGTCGCCGACGTCGGCGACCATGGCCCGCACCAGGAAGGCGAAGGCCGACAGGATGCCGCCGGCCACGAACATGCCCGGGGCCAGGAGCCAGAAGGACTTCGACGGCAGCAACGGCAGGACCGCCTGGCAGACGGCGTACAGCACGGCCGCAAGGATCAGCGACCGGTGCTTGCCCAGCTTCATCGCGCTCCAGGCCCAGATCGGCGCACCGAACAGACCGGCCAGCGAGAACAGGATCAGCATGATGAAGGCCTCGGCCTCGGTGTAGCCGCGCGCCTGCTTCATAAAGAACAGGTACAGCGGGGAGGTGATGGCCGGACCGACCGTGAACAGCAGGTCGGCGAGCAGCAGCCGGCGCATCGCGGGGTGGGCGATGAGCCTGGGGAAATCCTTGAGCGAGGCACGGTCGGCGTGGAGTGACGGCCGGATCGTCTCCGGCGTGGCGATGGTGACGATCAGGGTGGTGATCGGCACGGTCAGCAGGATGATCCAGCCCATCAACTGGATGGCCTCGGCCCCTTCCTTGCCCATCAGGATCGGCAGCAGCAGGGCCAGCACGCCGCCCAGCACCCCGGTCACGGCCCCGAAGGCGTAGACCTTGGACCGCTCGTCATAGTCGTCGGTCAGGACTGCGCCCCAGGCGACCTGGGACAGCACCAGCATCGAAAAGCCGATGTACATCAGCGTCAGCCACAGGAAGAGGTAGACCTCGCTGACCCCCGGGCCGGCGAAGAACAGCTTCCAGGTCCCGATCATCAGGATGGGGGCGGAGGCGATCAGCCAGACGCGATAACGACCCAGACGGGTCCGCGTGCGGTCCATCAACATGCCGATGGCCGGATCGACGAAAATGTCGAGCAGCTTCACCGCGCCGAAGATCAGGCCGACGGCGGAGAGCGAGAGGCCCAGCAGGCCCGCGTAGTAGGGCGGCAGATTGACCAGCAGCGGCGTGGAAAGCGCCCCCACCGGCGCCGTCGCCAGCGAGAACGCCATGATGGTCCGGAGCGGTATCGGCCCCTTCGGCTTGGTGGCGGTCACTGGCGATTCCCCTGCGCCTCTGACGGGCGTCGCGGGGAGCATCCGCCGATGCCGCCGGGGAAGCGCAAACGAAAAAGGGGACATGCGCATCAGCGCATGTCCCCCTGAATCTCGGAGGTGGCGGTCGTGGACAGGTTAAGGTGTCCCTTGGGACATCTTGACCTGTCCCCTCATGCCTGATGTCTCAGCCGCCGGCCATCTTGCGGAAGAACTTCTGGCCCTGCTCGCCGCCGGCGAAGTAGGCCTTCTGGCCGTCCTCGTCGGAGATCTTGCTCCAGTTGTCGCGGACTTCCTCGACCGAAAGGCCGCCTTCGCCCAGGTAGACGCCCTCGGTCTCGATGATGCGCGACAGGGCGAAGACGCCCGCGCCGGCGGTCAGGATGGCGCCGGTGGGGGCTTCTTCCGAAGCGAGGTAGACCACGCCCGGGGTCACATACTCGGGCTTCAGCTTCTCCAGCACTTCCGGCGGCATCAGGCCTTCGGTCATGCGCGTGGCGGCGACCGGGCTGATGGCGTTGATGTGGATGTTGTTCTTCTGGCCCTCGAGCTTGATGGTGTTCATGAAGCCGATGATGCCGAGTTTGGCCGCGCCGTAGTTGGACTGGCCGAAGTTGCCGTACAGGCCCGACGAGGAGGTCGTCACGACGATACGGCCGTAGTTCTGGGCCTTCATGATCTCCCAGACCGCCTTGGTCGGCTTCATGGTGCCCATCAGGTGGACGTTCAGCACCAGTTCGAAGTCCTCGACGGTCATCTTCGAGAACGACTTGTCACGCAGGATGCCGGCATTGGCGATCAGGATGTCGATGCGGCCCCATGCGTCCATCGCGTCCTTGATCATCTTGGCCACGCCGGCGTCGTCGGTGACCGACGAGCCGTTGGCGATGGCTTCGCCGCCCATGGCCTTGATCTCGGCCACCACGGCCTCGGCGGCGGCGGAGTTGCCGCCCGATCCGTCCATCGAGCCGCCCAGGTCGTTCACCAGGACCTTGGCCCCGCGACGGGCCAGCTCCAGCGCGTGCTGGCGGCCAAGCCCGCCACCGGCGCCCGTGACGATCGCGACTTTCCCGTCGAAGCGGATATCGGCCATGTGCGTATTCCTCTGCGCTAGCGCCTGTTTGGATTTGGCGGCGTTTTGCGGCGCGGCAGGGGAGGCGTCAAGCGGAGGGTTGCCGACGACGGCGGTCAGGCGCGGCAGCGCGGTCCGGTCATGTCCGGCTGCTTGCGTCGCCTTCGGTCCTATTTGGCGCCCGCAGCAGGCTTTGGCGGCATGCGCTTCTCGCCGGCCTTGAAGCCGGGCTTCATGAACTTCACCAGCACGCGCTGGCCGATCAGCAGCGGCGCACCCTCGGCGCTGACGACGATCTCGACCACGCGTTCGTCGCTGCGCTGGCTGGGGTCGTCCGAGGCCAGCTTGCGGGCGCCGAAGACCGCGGCGCGGCGCAGGACCGTGCCGACATAGGTCTTGGTCGTGTCGCCTTCAGGCTGGATCTCGACCTGCTGTCGCTCGGTGACGTTCGGGATGTCGGCCTCGACGATTTCGGCGCGAACGATGCGGGCCGTGTTCGGCTCGAGATCGAACATGTTCGAGACGTTCAACGTCGAGGCGCCGGCGCCCGGGTTGGCGTAGCGACGCACGATGCGGCCGTCGGTCGGGGCCCGGATGACCGTGAGCTCCAGCGCGTACTCGGCCTCGCGCAGGGCGGCGACGGCCGTGGCCACGGCGGCGCGCTGGGCGACGATCTGGGCTTCCCAGTCTCGGATTTCGTCGGACTGGCGGTCGATCCGCTGACCGGCGACGAAGTTGCTGTCCGCCAGGGTCTGCAGCCGGCCGAGCTCGCGCCGCGCCGCGCTCAGCTTGACCTGCAGCACGCCGACCTGCGCCTGGGCCTGGGCGACCTGGGCCTGGGCGCGGCCGACTGCGAGGCGGGGATCGTCGTCCTCCTGGCGGGCGAGAACCTGGCCAGCCACGACGCGGTCGCCCTCCTGGACCAACACGGCCTTGACCACGCCCCCGCGACGGGCCGCGACCTGGATGATGCCGCCTTCGACATCGGCCTTGCCGTTGGCGATGGCCGCATAGGGGCTGGGCGCGGTCTGACTGGCGTCTGCCGCCAGGGTCTTCTTGTTGGCCGCCGCCTGGTTCTGCATGAACAGGCCGCCGCCGACAATCACCACCGCCAGGACGGTCAGAACCCAGAACCAGCGGCTGCGCAGAAAGCCGAACATGAAGCGTCCCTTCAGAATCAGTGGCTGAGCGGCGCGGGGTTGGCGTCGGGCGTACGCCGAACGTCATCCAGAATGCGGCCGTCTTCGATGTGGATCACCCGGTCGGCGTAGGCCTCCAGGCGTGGGTCGTGGGTCACGCAGATCACCGCCGCGCCTCGTTCGGTCGCGGCCTGCCGCAGCAGGCGGATGACCACCTGGCCATTCTCGCCGTCGAGGGCGGAGGTCGGCTCGTCAGCGAAGATCAGGTTGGGGTTCTTGGCCAGCGCGCGCGCAATGGCCACGCGCTGCTTCTCGCCACCCGACATTTCCGAGGGCCGCTGGTTCACCTTGCCGCCGAGGCCGACTTCCTCGAGCGCCGCCTGGGCGCGCGCGTGCGCCTCGGCCTTTGAGGCGCCCTGGTAGTGCAGGGCGGTCATCACCTGCTGGCGTGCGGTCAGTGCGGGGAACAGGTTGAAGCCCTGAAAAATGAAGCCGCAGTGGTCGAGCCGGAACCTGTCGATCCTGCCGTTCGACAGCCGCCAGAGGTCGTCCGCCTCGAGCGCCCGGACCGTGCCCTCGTCCGGCTTCAGCAGGCCTGAAAGCGCGGCGATAAGCGTCGACTTGCCCGATCCTGACGGGCCCATGACCATGGTCACATCGCCGTGGCAGGCGTCGAAGTCGACGGACTTCAGCACCTCGACAAAGGTCCGGCCGGTCTTGAACCGCTTGACCAGACCTTTGGCCTCGATGGCCTTCTCGCCGAGCCTGTGGGCATTGTGGGGGGCGGGCGCGCTCATCGCAGGAGATCCGCGGGTTGGCTGTTCTTGAGGACGCCGAGCGACAGGAAGCCCGACAGCATCGCGCATCCCAGCAGGAAGAAGGCGATGAAGATGACGACCGGCAGGGGGAAGGCCATCGGCAATCCGCCCATACCCGCCAGCCATTTGACGAACCAGGTCAGGAAGCCGGAGGCGATTATCCCGGTAACGCCGATCCAGAAGCTCAATTCCAGCACGATGCCCCGCAGGCTGCCCATCGACACGCCCAGGGCCCGCAGCGAGGCGAACTCCTTGATGCTCGACATGATCGCGCCGCGCAGCGTCTGCCAGGTGATCACCACGCCGATGATCGCGCCGATGATCAGGGCGAAGATCAGGATGACGCTGATGAACTGCTCCTTGAACATCGCGCTCTGGTTGGCGTCGGCCAGCTCCTGGCGGGTCCAGGCCTTGAAGGCGCCGCCGCCGGCCTTGTTCAGCTGGGCCGCCACGATCGCTGCGCGGCTCGGGTCGGCGATCTTGACCATCAGCGGACCGACCCGCTGGCCAGTGTCGGCCTCGCCCAGCATGCGCAGGGTGTCGCGCGACATGACCAGGGTGGCCTGCATCATGTTGGGATAGCCCGTGGTCACCGCCGCCACGGTTATGGTCTTGCCGTTGTAGATGGCCTTGTCGCCCACCTTGACGCCCAGGCGGCCAAGGGCGGTCTCGTCGACCGCCACGGCGTAGGGCTGACGCAGCGTTTCGATCAGGACGTCGGAATAGTCTGTCGGCACCGTCACATAGCCCGGGATGGCGTCGATCACCGTGACGTTGACGAACTCCATCTTGCGGTCGGCCGGCGGCCTGGAGGGATCGGCGGGACCCTTGTCGCTCTGGACAATGTTCTGGAAACGGCCGCCGGAACCGTCGAGCGGGGCCACCTGAACGACTTCCGGATGGCGGTAGACGGTCCCCATCAGGCGGCGGGGCAGCCCCGATGGGCCGCCGTTGAACAGGGCCGTTGCGCCCGGGCCCAGCACCATGATGTCGGCGCGCGCGCGGTCGATCTGGGCGGTGAACGCCTTGCCGATGCCCATGAACATGCCGACGAACGCCAGCACCAGCAGACCGGAGAAGGCCAGCGCCACCACCGCCGCCATATAGCGGCGCCACTCGTAGATCAACGTGGCCAAGGCCAGCGACATAAGGTGGAGTCTCCCCGGAACGCCCGAATAACGTCGCTCGCGGTTCTGGACGCGGCGGGACCGGGGGCCAAGTTAAATCGGGGTAAGGCCGTTTCGGGAGGCTGGCCAAACGCGCCTCCCGCAGGCTAAGCCCGCTGCGGAACGGGGATGATCCTTCCATTTCGTGAGATAATTCAATGCTACGCGTTTCCATGGCCGGTATGATGCTCGGCGCCGCGCTGATCCTGTCCGCCACCCCGGCCGCCGCCGATGAAGGCATGTGGACCTTCGAGAACTTCCCCGCCGCGCGCGTGAAGGAAGAGTATGGCGTCACCGTCGACGATCCCTGGCTGCAACGGCTGCGCGCCGCGTCGGTGCGGATCCCCGGTTGCTCGGCGTCGGTGGTGTCCTCCGCCGGCCTGGTGCTGACCAACAACCACTGCATCACCAGCTGCCTCGTACAGCTGTCCTCCGCCGACAAGGATCACCTGAAGGACGGCGTTCTGACCGCCACCCGCGCCGAGGAACGCTCCTGCGCCGGGATGTCGGCCGAGGTGCTGATGGAGACCACCGACATCACCGACCAGGTCCGCGCCGCCGTGGCCGGCAAGAGCGGCGCCGCCTTCACCGCCGCGCGCGACGCCGTCACCGCCGCGGCGGAAGGCGCTGCCTGCAAGGGCGTCGCCGCCGGCCGTTGCCAGACGACCAGCCTGTACCGGGGCGGCCAGTACGTCGTGTACCGCTACCACCGCTACAGCGACGTTCGGATGGTGTTCGCGCCGGAGTTCGCCACCGCCTTCTTCGGGGGCGACCCGGACAACTTCAACTTCCCCCGCTACGACATGGATTCGGCCTTCCTGCGCGTCTACGAGGGCGGCAAGCCGGCGAAGACGCCGAACTTCCTGAAGTGGAGCGCCGCCGCGCCGAAGGCGGGCGAACCGACCTTCGTTCCGGGAAACCCCGGCTCGACCGAGCGCCTGCTGACGGTCTCCCAACTGGAATCCTACCGCGATCTCAGCATCCCGGTCGGCCAGCTGCAGCGGTCTGAGCTGCGGGGCCGGCTGATCGAGTACGGCCGTCGCGGCCCGGCCGAGAAGCGGCTGGTCGCCGATCCGATCTTCAATCTGGAGAACGGCTTCAAGGTCTTCTTCGGCCGCCAGTTCGCGCTGAACGACAGGGCCTTCATGGACGCCAAGCGCGCCCAGGAGGCCGAACTGAGGGCGAAGGTCGCCGCCGATCCGGCCCTGGCCGGCGAGATCGGCGATCCCTGGGGCGAGATCGCGCGGGCGCAGGAGGCCTATGCGGCCAACTACCTCGGCTACCGCCAGCTAGAGTCCGACGCCGGCCGCGGCTCGCAGCTGTTCAGCTGGGCCCGGGGCCTGGTCCGCGCCGCGGCAGAACGTGAGAAGCCGTCCGCCGAGCGCCTGCCGGAGTTCGCTGACAGCCGCCTGGCGATGGAGGAGCGCCGCCTGACCGCCGCCCGCGCCATCGAGGCGCCGCTGGAGCAACTCTACCTCGAACACTGGCTGCTCAAGAGCCGGGAGTATCTGGCGTCGTCGCCGGCGGACCAGGCCGCGGTGCTCGGGCGGGAGAGCCCTGAGGGCCTCTCGGCGCGGCTCGTCTCGGGCACGAAGCTCGCCGATCCGGCGGTGCGTCGGGCGCTCTGGGACGGTGGCATGGCCGCCGTCCGGGCCTCCGAAGACCCGCTGATCCGCTATGTGCTTCAGATGGACGCCGCCGCCCGCGCCACGCGCGCCGCCTGGGAGCGGGACGTCGAGGGGCCGACCGACCGCGCCGCCGAGCGGATCGCCCGCGCCCGCTTCGCCGTCTATGGCGACAGCATCTATCCGGACGCGACGTTCACGCTGCGGCTGTCCTACGGCAAGGTCGCCGGCTGGACGCACCGGGGAACCGAAGTGGCGCCCTTTACGACGATTGGCGGGAAGTTCGACCGCGCCACCGGCGAGGCGCCCTATGCCCTCGCGCCCAGCTGGATCGCGGCGGAAGCCAGGCTGAACAAGGGCATCGTCTACAACTTCACGACAACCAACGACATCATCGGAGGCAACTCCGGCTCGCCGGTGGTCAACGCGAAGGGCGAGGTGATCGGCGCGGCCTTCGACGGCAACATCCACAGCCTGGGCGGCGCCTATGGCTATGATCCCGTCCTCAACCGCACGGTCGTGGTCTCCAGCGCCGCCATCACCGAGATCCTGACCCAGGTCTACGGCCGCGATGCGCTGGTGAAGGAGCTGGTGACGGGCAAGTAGGGCGTCGCGACCTTGCGCCGGCTGGCCGGATTGTAGTCAATCGAGGCTTGAGGCGCGGGCGGGGGAGTCGGGCGTCGAAGGGGTGACCATGTTCCGGCCGGAAAATGCACAGAGCCTGGTCGGGATCGCCCTGACCCTGCTGATCTGCTGGGTGTTGTCGGAGGACCGCAAGCGGGTCCCCTGGCGCCTGGCCATCGGCGCCCTGCTGGTGCAGCTGGGTCTGATCCTGCTGCTGTTCGGCCTGCCGGCCGCGCGCAGCGTGGTGGTCGGCATCAGCGCCACAGTCGACGGCCTCGGCGCGGCGACCGCCCAGGGCACGCAGTTCGTGTTCGGCTACCTCGGCGGCGGCGCCCAGCCCTACCTGGTCGAGAACCCGCAGGGGCTGTTCGTCTTCGCCTTCCAGGTCCTGCCGTTGATCCTGGTGATCTCGGCCCTTTCGGCACTGCTCTGGCATTGGGGCATCCTGAAACTGATCATCCGGGGCTTCGGTTTTCTGTTCGAGAAGACCATGGGGATGGGCGGCGCCTCGGCCACGGCCACGGCGGCCAACATCTTCGTCGGCATGGTCGAGACGCCGATCATCATCCGTGCCTATCTCGACAAGCTGACCCGGTCGGAGCTGTTCCTGATGATGGTGGTCGGCCTGGCTACGGTCGCCGGCTCGACGATGGTGGCCTATGCCACGATCCTGAAGGACGTCCTGCCCAACGCCGCGGCCCATGTGCTGGTCGCCTCGGTCGTATCGGCCCCGGCCGGGGTGCTGCTTGCGCGCCTGATGGTGCCGGAGAAGAAGGGCGAGGGCGGGGTCAACGTCGACTATACCTCGCTGCTGAAATACGAGAGCTCGATCGACGCTATCTCCCGGGGTGTGGCCGACGGGTTGATGGTGGTGCTCAATATCTCGGCAATCCTGATCGTGTTCGTCGCCCTGGTGGCGATCGGCAATGCGATGCTGGGCCTCGCGCCCGACGTCGCCGGCGCGCCCCTGACCCTGGAGCGGATCCTGGGCGTGGCGTTCGCCCCGCTGGCCTGGTCGCTGGGCATCGACTGGGCCGAGAGCGGCAAGGCCGGCTATCTGCTCGGCGTCAAGCTGATGCTGACCGAGTTCATCGCCTTCATCCAGCTGGGCGCCGTGCCCGAGGGCGAGATGAGCGAGCGCACGCGGATGATCCTGACCTACGCCCTGTGCGGCTTCGCCAACGTCGGCTCCGTCGGCATCACCGTCACCGGCATGGGCGTGCTGATGCCCGAACGGCGCGCGGAGATCTCCAGCCTGGTCTGGAAGGCTCTCGTCGCCGGGTTCCTGGCCACCTGCATGACCGCCGCCGTCGTCGGGGCCATGCCGCGCGAGCTGTTCGGCATTCTTTGAGACGGCAACCAGGCCAGAGGAAGCACCCATGAAACTCTACGACAGCCTGCGGGCGCCCAATCCCCGCCGCGTGCGCTGGTTCCTGGCCGAGAAGGGCGCGGAAGCCGAGGGCCAGGTCGAGATCATCGACGTCAGCATCTTCGGCGGCGAGCATCGCCAGCCGGAGTATCTGGCCAAGGCCGGGCTGGCCAATGTGCCGATGCTGGAGATGGATGACGGCACGGCGGTCACCGAGTCTGTCGCCATCTGCCGCTATCTGGAGAGCGTCTTCCCCGAGCCCAACATGTTCGGCCGCGATCCGCGCGAGACGGCGATCATCGAGATGTGGGCCCGCCGGGCCGAGATGATGCTGGCCACGCCGCTGATGATGACCGTCCGCCACAGCCATCCCGCGCTGGCGGCGCTGGAAAAGCAGATTCCCGAGATCGCCGAGACCAACCGCGCCGGCGCCACCCGTTCGCTGAAGGTGTTCGACCGCCGGCTGGGCGAGAGCGAGTTCATCGGCGGCGACCGGGTGACCATCGCCGACATCCTGGCCGCCTGCTCGATCGACTTCTCCCGCATGGCGAAGTTCGCGGTGCCCGACGAAATGGCCAACGTGAAGCGATGGTACGCCGCCATGATGGCCCGGCCGGCGGCGCTGGCCGGGACAGTGGCGGCTTGATCCGCGCCCTGCTGCTGGCCGCAGCCCTGGTGCTGGCGCCGGTCGCCGCGGCGGCGCAGACGCTGACGGTGACCAACGGCGAGGGCAGGGTCACGACGTTCACGGCCGCGACGCTGGCTGATCTGCCGCGCGGCACGGCGAAACTGGCCGGCAAGACCGCCTATGAGGGCGTCGACCTGACGTCTGTCCTGCGCGAGGCGGCCGTTCCGCAGGGGCCGCGCCTGCATGGCAAGCCGCTGGTCGCCTATGTCGTGGTGACGGGAAAGGACGGCTATCGCGCCGTCTTCTCCATAGCCGAGCTCGACCCGGCCTTCCGGCCCGGCGCGGCCATCCTCGCGGACCGCCGCGTCGGCGCGCCGCTGGAGAACAACGAAGGCCCCTGGCGGCTGGTCGTCGAAGCCGACGCCAAACCCGAACGCAGCGTGCGCCAGGTGGAGTCGATCACGGTGACGGTGCTGCCGTAGCTCAGAGGCTGGCTCTATAGTGGGCCGGTCGGATCATCATACCGAAGCACTGTGCCGTTCATCGCGCCGATGATCGATCGTTCGGCGCCTTCGTGCATCGGCTCGAGAACCGCGACGTCGTTGCCCGCGACTGTGATCGTCACTGCGATGCGGTCACGCTGAACCTCATCAATCAAAGGCAGGCAGTCCTTGGCAAAGGTCGCGACATCGACACGCTTGTCAGCCATGGCGCTTCCCTCAGCAGAGATCTCGGGTCAGAGGCTGGCCACGGCCGGCGCGGCCAGGGTCATCCAGATGGTGGCCAGCAGGCTCACGGACGCAAACATCAGTATCAGCAGGTTCTTCATTGTCGTCCCTTGTCCCTACGGAAGGTGGGGATGGCGACAATGAGGCGCAATGGGCGACTTGAGTTTTGGACAGGCGCGCTAAAGGCTCGTCATGAATGTTCACGGCGGCGGGGCAGGGCCTCCCACTCGCGACGCAGCATCGATAACAGGTGGGACGAGTAGTAGGCGCCGTCCCAATGCCTGTAGACCTCCCGCACGGTTCCTTCGTGGATGAAGCCCTCGCGGCGATAGACCCGTTCTGCACGCGGATTGGCGCTTGAGACGTCCAGTTCGAGTCGGTTGGCGGGGGTGTTGTCGAACACCCAGTCGATGAGCGCCGGCATCATCCTGCGGCCGACGCCCGTGTCGGTGACCGACGATCCGAGCCGCTTGAGCAGCACCACGTCCGACGGGTCGGTCAGTTTCGCCAGGATCGCGAAGGCGATCAGCCGCCCGTCCTGGCGCCAGGCGAAGTAGCGGTAGTCGGCGTCGGCCATTCGGGCTTCATGCTCATCGGCCGTGAAGTTCCCCAGGTAGACCGCATAGTCGGCGATGCGCTCGATCGCCATGATCGCCGGGATGTCCGACGGCGCGGCGGGCTCGAGCGCCATGTCAGAGCCTCCGGCCGACCTTCTTGATGACGCCGGAGAAGGACATCATCGGATTGTCGCCGGTGAAGATCAGGCCGCGCACGAAGACCATCGACTTGCCGGCCTTGAGAACCTCGCCCGTGCATTCGACCAGATCGCCCTCATGGGCCGGGCCAATGAACTCACCGCCGAGACTGAGGGTCACCGCGTGCGTGCCCTCCAGCTCCTTCGTCGCCAGCGAGAACAGGCAGGCGTCGGCGAAGGTCATGATGCAGCCGCCATGCATGAAGCCGCCGCCGTTCATGTGTCGGGCTTCCGCGCGGAAGGCGCAGCGGATCGAGCCGTCGGCCTCCTCGCGGTAGTAGAAGGGGCCCGAGGCGTTCTCGAAAGGATCGCCGCTCCAGTAGCGCCAGCCGGCGAACTCGCCCTCGGTGATGGTGATCGGCCCGTGTGGAGCCTCGTTGCCGCCGTCCATACCGTTTCTCCGTTCGCGATCCGCAGGTACGGCGATTGGCGACGAGGCTCAAGAGCGTTGCCGTCAGCTCCGGCGGCCAACACGCCTAGCGCGCGTCGGCTGACCACTCGCTTCTTCGAGCGGAGTTCACCTCCGGTTAGCGATGTCCGGCGACTCTGCGACAAGGCAGAGGAGATCGTCCGTTGGGCGCACACCACCACCAGTCCATGTCTCTTGAGGCCAGCATGGCGACGACGCTTGATGTCCTGGCCTGGGAGATCGAGCTGGCGGGCGCGCGGTGCATCTTTCTGGACAAGGTGATCGGCGAGACCATGCGGAGCCTGCCGGTCGAGCAGCAGGGCATGATGATCGAGAGGCTGCATGCCGTTGATCTGCTGAGCCAGCACCTGACCAACCTGTCGGCCTTTGCCCGCACCCTGAGCGCCGATGCTCCGGAAACCGCTGTCGCGCCCGTCGGGCGGGCCATCGGGGACATTACGCTCGGCGCCCTCGCGGACCGGATGGCCACGGCTTTCGGGGCCGAGGAAGTCGCCGCCGAGACCGACTCCGGCGATGTCGATCTGTTCTAGGCGTCCAGGACCAGGCGGGGGGCGTCAGACATGAATTTCGATACGCGCGGGCAGAGGGTGCTGATCTTCGAGAATGATCGCGCCGTGCTTGAAATGCTGCAGATCCGCTTCGACGTCGCCGGCTACCACATCATGTGCGCCCGCAACGGCATGGCGGCGATCGAGATGCTGGGCGTCATGCGCCCCGACGTCGTGATCATGGAAATGGCCCTGCCCGAGGCGGACGGTTTCCGGATCCTGGAGGTGCTCCGCCAGCGCTACGGTATGCCGCCGTTCCCCATCCTGATCATGGGACGGGCGCTGGGCGTGGAAGACATCCGAAGGGCCGTGGCGCTGGGCGCGCGCGATTGTCTTGCCAAGCCGTTCAGCGGCGCCGATGTTCTGACCCGCGTCTCGCGCCTGTTGCAGAAGCGGACCGACAGCCCGGCCGTGATGGCGTCCGCGGTCCCGGCGCCGCCGCCGATGCAGAGCGTCGCGATCTGACGTCGGCCGCACGGGCCGCGACGCCAGGCCCGGTCTGCGCTATCTGGCGGGCCTGCCCGTGGAGTTCGACCTGTGACCACCTCGCCCATCGAAGACGCCATCATGGACCTGCTCGGCAAGGCGCCGGCCGGCAAGAGCATTGATCCGTCCGAGGTAGCCAAGCTGCTGCAGCCCGAGCGCTGGCAACGGATCCTGCCTCAGGTGCGATCCACCGCCGTCGGCCTGGCCCGGCAGGGCAAGCTGGTCATCACCCGCCACGGCAAGGCGGCCGACCCTGACAGTTTCAAGGGCGTTTACCGCCTGAAACGGCCCTGAGCGGCGGCCGGCCTTTTCTTTGCCGCGACGTGGCGGCATGTCTGTCGCCATGAATCGTCGCGCCTTTCTGCTGTCCGCGACAGCGCCTGTCCTCCTCGCCGCCTGCGCGCCGATCGTCCAGACGCAAGGCGTTCCGGGCATGGACTTCATTGGCCCCCGCTTTGATGGCGAGGACTTCGTCAGCTTCGATGGCGCGCGGTTGGGGCTGACGAGCTGGCTGCCGGACGGTCCTCCGCGGGCCGTGGTGGTCGCGCTGCACGGGATGAACGACTACGCCAACGCCTTCCATTTCGCGGCCCCGGTCTGGGCCCGGGCGGGCATCGCCACCTACGCCTTCGACCAGCGCGGCTTCGGGCGCTCGCCGGAGCGAGGCGTCTGGGGCGGCGAGGCGCTGATGACGCGGGACCTGCGCACATGCGTCGAGGTCGTCAGGCGGTTGCATCCCGATCTGCCGGTGACGGTGGTCGGCGAAAGCATGGGCGGGGCGGTGGCGATCAGCGCTTTCGCCTCGCAACAGCCGCCCAACGCCCACCGTCTGGCCTTGCTCACCCCGGCGGTCTGGGGCTGGTCCAGCCAGCCGCTGCCCTACAAGACCGCCCTGTGGTTCACCGCCCACCTGGCGGGCGAAAAGGTCATCCGGCCGCCGCGCTGGGTGACCGACCGGGTGCGTCCCAGCGACAATCTCGAAGAGCTGATCGCCATGGGCCGCGACCCCTTGATGATCTGGGGCGCCCGCAACGACACCCTGTTCGGCCTTGTTGATCTGATGGAAGGCGCCTGGGCCGGCGTGGGCAGGCTGCAGGTCCCGACCGGCTACTTCTACGGGGCCAATGACGAGATCATTCCGTCCGAGCCCAGTTTCCAGGCGGCCCGGAGGCTGAAGCCGTCCGACCGCTCCGCCTACTATGTGGAAGGCTGGCACCTGCTCATCCGCGACCGGCAGCGCGAGCGGGTCATCGCCGACGTCCAGAGTTTCATCCTCGACCCCGGGGCGCCGTTCCCGTCGAGGCCGCCGGGCATTCCGGGGGTGCCGACGCGCCGCGATGCATCCGCTGTTTGAGGGTTGTGACGAGGCCTGCCCCGGCGTAAAGGGCGCGCGCACGTTCTCTCCCCCAAACGGCAAAGACTCCGGCATGACGCTGTTCGATTCTCCCGATTTCGCGAACCATGAAGGCGTTCACGCCTGTTTCGACGAAAAGTCCGGCCTGAGGGTAATCATCGCCGTCCACTCCACCGCGCGCGGTCCCGCCGCCGGCGGCTGCCGCATGTGGCCCTACGCCAGCGCCGAAGCCGCCCTGACCGACGCCCTGCGGCTGTCCCAGGGGATGTCGTACAAGAACGCCATGGCCGACCTGCCGCTGGGCGGTGGCAAGGCGGTAATCATCGGCGACGCCCGCACGGACAAGACGCCGGCCCTGTTCGAAGCGTTCGGACGGGCAGTCGACAGTCTGGGCGGTCGCTACTGGACGGCCGAGGACGTCGGCGTCTCTCCCGCCGACATGGCCCACGCTAGCCGCACGACGCGGTATGTCGCCGGCCTCGAAGGCCACGACGCCGCGTCCGGCGATCCCAGTCCGGTGACCGCCGAGGGCGTTTTCCGCGGCGTGCGGCTCTGTGTCCAGCGCGCCTACGACCGCGACCTGACGGGCGTGACGGTCGCCATCCAGGGTGTCGGCCATGTCGGGGCCTACCTGGCCGAGAAGCTGCACGCGGCCGGGGCGAAGCTGATCATCACGGACGTCAACGAAGCCGCCTTGGCCCAGGTCGCCGCCAGCACCGGCGCGGAGATCGTGGCGCCGGACGCGATCTTCGACGTCGAGGCGGAGGTGTTCGCGCCCTGTGCGCTCGGCGGGGCCATTAACGCCCAGACCTTGAGCCGGCTGAAGGGCCGGGTCATCGCCGGCGCCGCCAACAACCAGCTGGCCACGCCCGAAATCGGCGCCCTGCTGTTCGAGCAGGGCCGGCTCTATGCGCCCGACTATGTGATCAACGGCGGCGGCATCATCAATGTGGCGGCCGAGATTCTCGGCATCGAGACCGGGACCGCCTTCGACGCCGCCTGGGTCGCGGCGAAGCTGGATCGTCTGACGGAGACGCTCGGCGAGGTCCTCGACCGGTCGATCACCGAGAAGCGCCCGACCCATGAGGTCGCCGACGAAATGGCCAAGGTGCGGATTGCGCAGGCGGTGGCGCTGAAGGCCGCAGCCTAGGCTCTGTTGTTCCCGCTGATCTCCGATCCCGCGTTGCGGTCCAGTCGCCAGTAGATGATCCCCGACAGCAGCGTCGTCGCGCCGACGGCGATGAACGGCCAGGTGAAGCTCTCCGGCGTCAGGGTGTCGCCCGAGCCGCGGGCCACATGCAGCATCAGGCCGCCGAAGCTGACACCCAGCGCCAGGCCGATCTGCTGGCAGACCGCCGACAGGGTGGAGGCCCGGGCGATCGACTCCTGCGGCACATCGGCGAAGGCGATGGTGTTGGTGGCGATGAACTGGAGCGACCGACTGAAACCCGCCGCCAGCAGTAGCGCCATGATGAGCGGGACGGGCGTCTCGGCCCGGAAAAAGCCGGGCGCGGCGGTCAGGGTGGCGGTGATGGCCACGAAGGCCAGAAGCATGGTGCGGAAACCCCACCTCCGGAGCATCGGGCCGGAGAAGGGCCGGGCCAGGAACACCCCCAGGCCGCCGGCCAGTGTGACCGACCCGGCCTGCAGCGGCGTCCAGCCCAGGCCGACCTGCAGCAGCAGCGGCATCAGGAAGGGCGTCGCCCCGACGCCCAGCCGCACCACGGTTCCGCCCAGCAGGCTGGCCCGGAAGGTCGGGAACCGCAGCAGCGTCAGGTCCAGGATCGGCCGGATGTCGCCGGGCGGGCGGCGCAGATAGATCCAGACGCAGCTGATCGCCAGCACCACTAGGCCGACCTGCACGGGCAGCGGCATCAGCGGCAGGCCCGCGGTCTCGGCGACGACCACCACGCCGGTGATCGCGGTTGCCGCCAGGGCGAAGCCCCTCCAGTCGAAGCGTCCTGGATGGGGCAGGCTGATGCGCGGGACGAACTTCATCACCGCCGCCATCCCGAGCAGGCCGATCGGGATGTTGATGAAGAATATCCATGGCCAGTCGGCGACCGAGAGCACGAAGCCGGCCAGCGGCGGTCCGACCAGCGGGCCCAGCAGGGCCGGGGTCGTGAACCAGCCCATGGCGCGGATCAGTTCGGCGCGAGAGGTGGATCCGACCACGATCAGACGCGCCACCGGCGTCATCATCGCCCCGCCGACGCCCTGCACGAGGCGGGCGCCGATCAACTGCTCCAGGTTCTGGGACAGGCCGCCGAGGGCGGAGCCGACCAGGAACACCGCCATGGCCGCCAGGAAGACGGGGCGGGGCTGGAAGCGCTCGGCCATCCAGCCGCTGATCGGGATGAACACCGCCAGGGCCAGGATATAGGAGGTCAGCGCCAGCTTGAGGTGCAGCGGGTCGACGTCGAAGGCTTTCGCCAGGGTCGGCAGCGCCGTCGAAAGGGCCGAGGAGTCGATGAACTCCATGAACAGCGCCGTCGCGACCGCGATATAGGCGATGCGGGGCACCGGTTGTGGCGACGCAGCGGTCGCGGCCTCCATCGGGTCCGGAGCGGCAGGCGGGTTGGGCACGACGCCCTGTTAGCGCCTCGGGAGGCTTTGCTCAAATCGCGGGGCCTTGATCGGCTTCCCGCTGACGGTGAAGGACACGCCGACGACGGTGTCCTCGCGCTTGTAGCCGTAGGCGCCGATCTCCCGGCGGGCGGCGCTGACCGCGACCTGGCGTTCGCCCTGACGCCAGCCGATGCCGAGCTGCGCCTTGCCGAACTCGGCCAGTCGCTCGACCGACCAGCCTGTGCGCCGCCAGCTTCCGCGCACCGGATCGCGAATGATGTTGAGACCGAAGGCCTCTCCAGACCCGGCGGCGAACAAGAACCAACGGCCCTTGGCGCGATCGGCCGGCGAGGGCGCGATGCTGAGCAGCAGCTGCTTGGCGTCGAACGGCTGCGACGAGCGCGCCGGGCGGGGCGCGAAGGCCGCGCTGCCCCGATCCTCGATGGCGAGGCCTGAGCCTACATTCGTGGCGTCCCGATCGGTGGAGACCGAAACGCGCAGGGTCGGGCCGCCGGCGAGGACCTTGGGGCTGACCGAGGCCAGCGCGACCCGCGAGCGGATCACGGGCGAGGGCGCGGTCAGCGCGCGCGCCTGGGCCTGGGCCGAGGGCGCCGGGGTCAGGTCAGCCAGCTGGATGGTCGGACGGGCTGTGGGCGTTCTGACAGTCGTCGGCGCGGCCGGTGCATCGGCCGCCGGACCGCCCAGCAGGGCCAGAACCGGCGCCGGCGCCGCGTCCCAGCGTCCGGTGCGGATCGGCGCGTCGGGATCATCGGGAACCCGGCCGCTGCCGGCGAACGTCTGGCCGAACTGGGCCTGCGACAGCATGGATTCCGAAGTCAGTCCATCGGTCGCTGCCCCGATGGAGGACGCAGCACCAAACGCCATCGTCAGAACGACGACGACCCCCGACAGACTAGTCGCCGCGATCACTCGCATGGCGCACCCAACCCGGAAAACCTGTTTCTCGAGCCATTCGTTAACGAGATGGGTTAAGGACGCAACCCCGCTCGCGAGGCAGGAGAGCAGATTTTTCGCGGCGCGCCGACCGCGGCGAAGCTAGTGGCCCGGTCTCGGCTTGGGTTTGCGGTCGGGGAAGGCCTTTTCCAGACATCGCTTGTCCGGCTGCTGGCCCTGCTGCGGAAGCGCGTCGGACTTCGGGAAGGCGACAGTCTGCACGGGGCTCTGATGGGGAAGGCCACGGGTCATTGGCGTCTCGGAACCTCACTGGTCAGATGTCGTCAGGCGGCGGCGGTAATCAGGAGCGGGCCGACCTCGACGCGCACCTCCAGGCGTGTGGCGCCGGGATCGCCCAGGATCACCCCGCTGACCGGCGCAGCCTCCCGGGGCCGACGACAGGCGGCGATCCGGATCAGATCGGCGGACTCGGCGATGCCGTTGGTGGGGTCGAACTCCATCCAGCCGAGGCCGGGCAGGAAGACCTCGCACCAGGCGTGGGTGGCGCCGGCGCCGCGCATGGCGCCGCTGTTGACGTAGCCGGTGACGAACAGGGTGGCGTACCCCAGCCATCGCAGGCTCTCGACCATCAGCCAGGCGAAGTCGCGGCAGGTCCCGCTGCCCAGCCGCAAGGTTTCCGCGGGCGTCTGGACGCCCTCCTCATGACGGGCGTGATAGGCGAACCGGTCGGGGATGGACCGGTTGAGGCGCAGCAGGAAGTCCATGGCAGGCTCGCCGTGGGATCGCAGGTGGCCTGCCGCCCAGCGGAATACGCTGCCGTCACGGTCTTCCAGCACCGGGGTGATGAACGGGGTCAGCACCACCCGATCCTCGACCGGATAGGCGATCGGCATCGCGGTATGGGGATCGTCGGCCTTCAGGTAGGCGAGCGGCGCGGGAAAGCGGTCGATGACGAGGCGGTTGGTGATGAGCAGGTGGTCGGCCTGGCCCTCCGGCGTGAACAGGCAGACGCAGTTGCCCAGCGGGTCGAACACCCAGCGCACCTCGCCCGGCGAGGACATGGTCAGCGAGGCCTCGAGGACGCGGATGGCATGGCTGTCGCTGGGGCGGAGCAGCAGGCGGTGCGCTCCGAACCCGACCGGTCGCTCGTAGCTGTAGCGTGTCTCGTGGAGAATTGTCAGGCGGGTCACGGAGCGTGAACCCGCCGCGCGCGCCCCGGTTCCATCACGGTCCGGAGAGGAGCCTAGAGCGGGTGGACGTAAACCTCGTTCCAGCCGATGCGATCCCCGTCGAACTCGACAAGATCGAAGCCGCGCATGCGGGTGGTCGAGCCGTCGGGCATAGACACCGTGCAGTACCAGCGGCCGCAGAAGCCACCCTCGATCGACCAGACCGTCTCCGGCTCGTAGGCCATCGGCGGCGTGGCGGCGAACAGGCCGGTCAGATAGGCGCGAAGCGCGTCATGGCCGACGATGCCGGCCGCCGTCTGAGGGTCCTTGTAGGTGCAGCCCGGCGCGTAGAAGCCGACCAGAGTCTCGACATCCTTGGCCGTCCAGGCGGCCAGCCAACGGGCGTTGAAGTCCTCGATATCCATCACGCGCCCTCCAGAACGCGGGCGCGGTGCTGCGGCGTGAAGATCTCGGCGGGCAGCGCCTCCGGACCGGCCATGACCGCGAAGCCGTGCGCGCCCAGGCTGGGATCGGCGTCGGTGCGCTCGAAGTAGCTGCGCCGACGGGCCTTCGCTTCCGGCCCGAATTCGGCGTCGATCACCGAGGTGATGCCGGCCGCGAAGCGCAGCCGCCGCATCCGTTCGGCCCGCTCCTCGCCGTAGGCTCCGAAGGCCGCCGGGCTCCAGTCGTCGCCGCTCAGCAGGACGTCGCGCACAGTGCGGACGTCACGATAGGTGATCGACAGACCGAGGCCCACGATGGGGTCGTTCCAGCCGGCCGCGTCGCCGACCAGCACCACGCCCGGCGCGGCCTGGGTATCGGTCCAGCTGTCGTTGTTGAAGTAGCTCAGCATGGGCCCGGCCGGCGTGCCGGCCGCGATGGTCTCCCCGGCCGGGCAGCAGTTCAGGCGGAAGGCTTCCAGAAACCTGCGCTGCCCCTCCGGCCCGCCGAAGCGCCCTTTCTGGTCCAGCGCGTAGCTGCCGTAGAGGCGGACCTTGTCGCCGCCCTGCGGGAAGGCGAGGAAGGCGAAGTCGTCCTCCGTGCCGATGGCCTGCAGGTCCTGGTCCCAGCCGCCCGCCCCCTCGACCAGCATGCCCGCGAACCAGTGGTGCGGCTTGTCCTGGTGCAGGGTGATGCCGGCCGTCTCGCGCACCTTGCTGGAGCGGCCGTCGGCGCCGACGATCAGCCGGCAGCGGACGGTGTGCTCGACCTCGCCGTGCAGGAAGGTCACCGACGGCTCGGCCCCGGGGCTGACCGCCGTGACCAGCGCGCCGCGCAGCGTCTTCGCGCCCGCCGCCGTCGCGGCGTCGAACAGGGTCTGGGAATGGTGCGGATTGCCGATGGCCAGCGGCCCGGGCACGTCGGCGGCGAACATGCCCAGCGGCAGGGTCCGGGCTTCAGCCTCTTCCGGCGTGCGGGTCTCGTCATAGGTGATATGGCGGCCGATGTGGTGCCCGCCAGCCGTCTTCAGTGTGTCGAACAGGCCCAGCCGCTGGGTCTCGACCACGCCCCAGGGCGCTATCCACTCGCCACGCACCCGGTCCTCGAAGACCTCGGTCTGCTCGAGCAGCAGCACATCGCGACCGGCGCGCGCCAGCACCGCCGCCAGCGCCGAGCCGCCGATGCCGCCGCCGACGATGACCACCTCATGGAAATCGGCCATGGGTCGTTCCTCCTCGTTGTTGACGCGGACGGTAAGCCTCTGGGTTTCCTTGGCAACCGTGACCCAACGTCATTCCTTTCTGTCATCCCGGCCGAAGAGCCGGGACCCATGCTGCCGCCCCTCTGTCGCCGGGTCCCGGATCGGCCTGCGGCCGTCCGGGATGACAGGCAATGGGCTACTTCCGCGCGCCCGGCCGGTAATCCTCGGCGATGTTCCCCGCCAGCTGCGCCTCTGTGAACAGGACCGGCCGGGTTTTCATGGCGGCGAACAGCGGAACCTGGTCGGCGTAGTGCTTCGAGACCGGCCGTTCAGCGCCAGAACCGAACTGGTGGATGCTCTCGCTGGCCAGATTGCCCGCCTGGTCCCAGGTCACGACCATGATGTAGGTGTCGCCGGCCACGCCGGTCAGACGGCCGTCCTTCTCCGGCTTGCCATAGACGGCGCGCAGGACATCGGGTCCGCCATCGATGGGCATGTCGACATCGCCGCGGCGGATGCGGTTGACCTCGCCCCAGGTCGGGTTGATGCGGCCGAACCCGGCCTTCAGCGTCTTGATCGAGGCCAGCAAGGCCTCGCGGACAGATACCTTCGGGCCGTCGCCGGAACGACCATTGATGACCGCCAGCGCGGTCGTCACGCCGAGGGGCGCGGCCCGGCTGTCGCGGTCGGTGCGCAGGTTCCAGCCGGCCAGCAGCGATTTGGCGGCCGCGAGGTCGGCGTCGCCGCCGGCGTCCAGCCTGGCGACCTCCGACAGAACTCCCGCCAGCTCCGACTTGGGGCTGTAGGCGAGGTCGTACTTGTAGGCCCGGAACTCGTCCGCCGTGATGGCCGGATCGGCGGCATAGGTCTCGGTCAGCCGCCAGGCGCGGTTGGTCATGTTGGTCTGCACGCCCATGCTGGCCGGATAGGCCTTGGGGTCCATGCCGTCGCCGAGGGCGGTGGACTGGTAAGGCGTGTTGTTGGCGTTGAAGACCAGGCCCGATGGCGGATTCCACAGCTGCGGGACCTGGTCGAAGGCGCGGTAGCCCTTCCAGACCAGATCGGACCGGTCGCCCGGCAGGACGCCGGACCAGTCCACGCCCTCGCGCCGGTTGGGGAACAGACCATTGTAGACGTAGCCGATGTTCCCGGCCTTGTCGGCGTAGATGTAGTTGATGCTCGGCAGGGCCTGCAGCGCCATGGCCGCCTGCCATTCGGCGAGGTTGCCGGCCCGATTCAGCCGCCAGTACTGCAGGGGCTGGCGCGCCTCGCCCATGCCGGCGTAGCGCAGGGCGTAGAGGCCCGACTTTGTCTCCAGCACCGGACCATGGACGCTGCGCAGCACCGCCCGCTTTACCGTCCAGCGGAAGGGTCCCCAGAGTTTGACACGCAGCTTCGCCTCCGACCGTTCGAAGTCCTTCCACTGGCCGTCGAGACGGTACTGGTTCGGGTTCGCCGGATTGATGACCAGCCGGTAGACGTCGATCAGGTCCGGGTTGTTGACCGTGTTGGCCCAGCCCAGATGGGCGTTGTGGCCGTGCAGCATGAAGGGCGCGCCGGGGAAGAAGCCGCCGGCCACGTGCCAACCCTCGCCGCTTTGCACCACGGCCTCATACCAGGCGACCGGACCGGTGTAGGGCTGGTGCGAGTTGACCAGCAGCCGCGTCGCGCCATCGGTCGAGCGGGCCGGGGCCACGGCGACGCCGTTGGAGCCTTTGGGGAGCGGGTCCGGCTCGCGGGCGTTGAGCTTCCGAAGCTCCCCATCCAGGCCATAGAAGAACGGCGTCTTGAAAATGAAGCCCGCCGCGATGTCCTTGCCGGTCAGCGGCAGCAGGCCGGGCGCCACCTCCCCCGGGTGGGTGGCGGCGTAGTAGTTCACCCCGTCGGCATAGGCTTCCAGCACGGCGCGGACGTCGGCGGGAAGTGTTGGGTAGCCGGTGTCGACAGTCTTCCACACATCGAGCAGGCTGACGATGTAGTCGCCCGGCGCGGCGTCCAGGCCCTCCTCGGCCGCCAGCGCCCCGCGCGTGGCCAGCGCCACCTGCTGCAGGGTGGGGAAGTCGTCCTCGCTGTGGGCATAGGCCAAGCCGAAGGCGGCGTCGGCGTCGCGCCGGCCGAGGATGTGCGGCACGCCCCATTGATCGCGGCGGATGCGGACGTCGTACTGGCCGGCCTTGGCGATCAGCGGCGCGAGGTCCGGCCTGGCCGGTCTGTTGGGAACATCGAGCAACAGCACCGCAGTGGCGGCGATCACCACGAGCGCGAGCAGGGCGCCGACGCCCCTGATGATCCAATTCATGCTGCTTCCCCCGATGTGTTTTGCGCCAGAGTAGCGCGCTCGACGGGGACATGCACTTCAGTGCGTGTCCCCGGCCGCTACAAACACCGTCATCCTCGGGCTTGTCCCGAGGACCTCTTGCTCGGCTTTCACGTGAGAGCGTGATCTTCCATTCACCTGGGAGCCGAAACAGGGGTCCTCGCCACAAGGGCGAGGATGACGAACTGAGGTGCTTGGCAGGCGGCGGGGGACACGCACTCAGATTCATGCCCCCGTCAGTATCCCCTGCGTCACCATCGGTTCTCGCCAATCCTCTGTAACGAAACGTCAGACGGCGGAGCCCGTTTCGACTTGCCGCGAGGCCGTGCGGCGGGCTAGGCAGACTTCCGCGCAAGGGGTCGATCCACACAGCCGCGTCAGATGGCCAGGGATCGGGACGCCCCGACATATGTAGGAGCGTCAGTGATGGGTGTTGAAGCCATCGAGGGCCTTGACCAGGCCCCCACGAAACACGCGCGTCTTGTCGCGTGGGTCCGCGACATCGCCACGCTCACCAAGCCTGACCGGGTCTACTGGTGCGACGGCTCCGACGCCGAGTGGGAGGCCCTGACCACGCAGCTGTGCGGGTCCGGCACCCTGACGCGGCTGAATCCAGAGAAGCGCCCCAACAGCTTCTACGCCGCCTCCGATCCGCGCGATGTCGCCCGGGTCGAGAGCCGCACCTTCATCTGCTCGCAGGACGAGGCCGACGCCGGCCCGACCAACAACTGGTCCGATCCGGCCGAGATGCGCGAACGCCTCGGCAAGCTGTTCGACGGCTGCATGCGCGGCCGTACGATGTACGTCGTCCCGTTCTGCATGGGCCCGCTCGGGTCGCCGATCAGCGCCCTGGGCGTGGAGATCACCGACAGCGCCTATGTCGCCATCTCGATGCGGGTCATGACCCGCATGGGCAAGGGCGCGCTGGACATGATGGGCGAGGACGGCTTCTTCGTCCCGGCCGTCCACACGCTGGGCGCCCCGCTGAGTCCCGGCCAGGCCGACGTGCCGTGGCCCTGCAACGACGACAAGTGGATCGTCCACTATCCTGAGACCCGCGAGATCTGGTCCTACGGCTCCGGCTATGGCGGCAACGCCCTGCTGGGCAAGAAGTGCTACGCCCTGCGTATCGCCAGCGTCATGGCCCGCGATGAGGGCTGGCTGGCCGAGCACATGCTGATCCTAAAGCTGACCTCGCCCAAGGGCGCGGTGCGGTTCGTGGCGGCGGCCTTCCCCAGCGCCTGCGGCAAGACCAACCTGGCCATGCTGCAGCCGACCATCGACGGCTGGAAGGCCGAGACGGTGGGCGACGACATTTGCTGGATGCGTTTCGGCGACGACGGCCGCCTTTACGCCATCAACCCGGAAGCCGGCTTCTTCGGCGTGGCGCCCGGCACCGGCATCGGCACCAACAAGAACGCCGTCGAGGCCCTGAACGAGAATGTGGTCTTCACCAACGTCGCCCTGACTCCCGACGGCGACGTCTGGTGGGAAGGTCTGACCGACGAGAAGCCCGCGAAGCTGACCGACTGGCGTGGCCGTCCCTGGACTCCCGAGAGCCCCGATCCCGCCGCCCATCCCAACGCCCGCTTCGCCGTCAGCGCCGCCCAGTGCCCGGTGATCGCCTCGGAGTGGGATGATCCCAAGGGCGTGCCGATCAGCGCCATCCTGTTCGGCGGCCGCCGCGCCAGCGCCGTGCCGCTGGTCACAGAAGCCTTCGACTGGGCCCACGGTGTGTTCCTGGGCTCGACGGTCGCCTCGGAAGGCACCGCCGCGGCCGAGAACAAGGTCGGCGAGCTGCGACGCGACCCGTTCGCGATGCTGCCCTTCTGCGGCTACAACATGGGCGACTACTTCGGCCACTGGCTGGAGGTCGGCGCCAAGGCTGACGCCGACAAGCTGCCGCGCATCTTCATGGTCAACTGGTTCCGCAAGGACGAGAACGGCCGCTTCGTGTGGCCGGGCTACGGCGAGAACAGCCGCGTCCTGAAGTGGATTTTCGAGCGGCTGGAAGGCGAGACCGGCGCGGTCGACACCGCCATCGGCCGCCTGCCGGCGGTAGGTTCGCTGGACACCGTGGGCCTGGGTCTGACCGACACCCAGCTGAAGATGCTGACCACGATCGACGCCGAGGTCTGGACTGAGGAAGCCTCGCTGATCCCGGCCTTCTTCGAGAAGTTTGGCGACCGTCTGCCAGCGAAGCTGTGGGCCGAGCACGAGGCGCTGACCACGCGCCTTGCGGCGGGTGTGAAGGCCGAGGCCGTGGTCGCGGCCTGATCTCTGGCGCAGTCGACAAGGAAGAGGCGCCGACGGGAAACCGCCGGCGCCTTCTTCGTATGTGCGTCTGTGCGTCCTTCGACACGCCGCTCAGGATGACTTGAACGGCAGGCTGACAACCTTGGTCATGCCGAGCAGCATCCGCAGGGTGCGTGTCGAAGCACGCAGCGCCTACTCGGCCGCCATCAGCGCCGGGTTCACGTCGCGCACCGGCAGAATGACCACTTCGCCGCCGGCCGGAGCCCGCATCTCGGCCAGCTCTTCCGGCGTGACCATGAAGCCACGCTCGCGAGCCTTGCGGCCCAGGTCGACGCGCGAGGTCCAGGCGGCGATCGGGGCCGACAACAGCATCGGCACGACGATTGGCCAGACCCACAGCAGCAGGTCGGGGCGCAGGATCAGGGCCAGGGTGCAGAACAGGCCGGCGAAGGTCTCGTTGCGGTAGCTGCGGACGGCGTCGGCACGGCTCAGGGCCTCGCCGTCACGAACCTGCGCGGTCCAGCCAGCGTCGCGGCCGGTGAGGATCTCGTACACCGCGCGGGTGTTGCCGATCATGTAGATGGGGGCGGTGATCGCCGACAGGGCCATCTCCGACACCAGGCCCTTGGCCAGCATGAGGCGGCCGCCGAAGGCGTCGCGCTCGGCCTTGCTGAAGAAGACCAGGCTCCAGCCCATCAGCTTGGGGCCCAGCAGCATCAGTGTGGTCAGCAGGGTGGCCCACATGAAGGGGTTGTAGTCGAAGCGGAACAGGTCCCAGAAGCCGTACCAGGTCGGGCGGTGGCTCACCTGGATGACCATGCCGACCACGAGCGAGGCCAGCCACAGCGGCGAGGCGATGTAGGCCATCAGGCCGACGCCCATCTGGAAGCGGCTCATCGGGTGCAGGCCGCGGGCGCCGATGACGCCAAAGTGCTGCATGTTGCCCTGGCACCAGCGGCGCTCGCGCTTCATGAACTCGAGCAGGCTGGGCGGGGTCTCTTCATAGCTGCCGCCAAGCGCGGCCGTGACGTGAACGCCCCAGCCGCCGCGACGCAGCAGGCCGGCCTCGACGACGTCGTGGCTCATGACGTGGCCGCCGAAGGGCTTGCGGCCGGGCAGGTGCGGCAGGCCGGCGCACTGAGCGAAGGCGCGCACGCGGACGATGGCGTTGTGGCCCCAGTAGCTGGCCTCCGAGCCGGACCACCAGGCCAGGCCGGCCGAGGCGACGCGGCCGTACAGGCGAACGCCGAACTGCTGGGCGCGGGCAAAGAGGCTCTCGGCGTTGATCACCGTCGGCGTCGTCTGGATCAGGCCGATGTCCGGCTGGCGCTCCATGGCGTCGACCAGGTTCAGCAGGGTCTCGCCCGCCATCACGCTGTCGGCGTCCAGGATGATCATGCTCTCGTAGGCGCCGCCGAAGCGACGGACCCAGTCGGCGATGTTGCCCGACTTGCGCTCGGTGTTCTGGCTGCGCCGGCGGTAGTAGGCGCGGCAGCGGCTGCGGTTGTGCAGCAGGTTGAACTCGGTCCACTCGGCCGTGGCGATGATGTCGTTGGTGGTGTCGCTGAGCACGAAGATGTCGAACGACCGCGCGGCGCCCAGGCGGGCCAGGTCTGCGTCCATGCGGGCCAGACGGCCCATCGTGGCGCGCGGGTCCTCGTTGTAGACCGGCATCAGCAGGGCGGTCCGCGTGCGGGGCAGAGGCGCCCGCTCGGCGAAGGCCAGCTCGTCATTGGCGCCTCGCAGCAGCACCGCCAGGCCGATCGCCGCGTTGGTGAACCAGCAGGCGATCGCCGCGATCAGGGTCATGAACAGGGTCAGGCCGACGACCTCGAGCAGCATGAAGCCTTCGGCGGCGTACAGGCGGATCGGGGTCCAGCAAGCCAGGGCCGTCAGCACCAGCGTTCCGGTCGCGAGGATGGCGCGGCGCTTGTCGATGTCCGAGGGCCCGCTCGCGGGCATGGCGGTGGCTACGGCGGCGTCGGCGCCCAGCGATTGCACTGGCATGACCAGCGGGGCTGCCGCGGGCAGGTGCTCACGCTCCGGCGCCGACAGCTGCTCGTAGTTGTCGCTCTCGTACTGGACTGCCAGATTGCTCATGTCCATTCGGGTCGCCGTGACGCTGCATATGTGACCGGTCAAGACGCCTCCCTGACGTCCGGACTTACGGTTCACGGATTTGTGTTGTTGCATCGCACAAGTGCGAGGGTTTGGCGTCAAAAAAGAGACGTGCGGTGCCAGAAATTTTTGTGAAGCCCGGAAAAATCACCCTCGGGCTGAGGGTTTGCGCGAAAACTGTGCGCGATCACGTCCTATCACGGAAGCGAGAGGTGTCGATAGCGGGCTGTGATCGATTCGATCAGATCTCGGCCGCGACGCCGTCGGGCGCGACCGAATCCGCCCCCTGTGTCGCGAGCGATATCAGGCGGCGTTCGAGCAGGAAAGCGGTCACCCCGACCCAGCCAACCAGCACGAAGGCGTAAATGCGCTCCCACAGGCCGACATTGTCCGCGTTCACGACCCCCGGGAACAGCGGGATGAAATGATAGTTGGTGATCGCGGTCAGAACCAGCATCGCGACAAAGATGATCGCCAGGAAGACTTTCAGCCGCCGGAAGTCTCTGACCCCGGCCAGTCCCCACAGGATGAAAACCGGCGCCAACTGGATGCCGAGGCCGAGGTTGATGATGGCGTGCATGGGGTCGGGGTAAAGCCAGACCGTCGACAGAATCAGGCCCGCCGCGCCGAGCGCGAACGCCAGGAAGGTCACCGCCGCGGCGATCCGGTTGCCGCCCATCGCCAGCAGCGCCAGGCCGAAGCCGGCGCCCGCCAGTCCCGCCGCAACCCCTGACAGCAGGATGCCGGTGTTGAACAGCCCGGGGTAAGGGGCCGCCTCGCTGCCCAGGACGCTGATGTACTGGGTCGCGTGGTCGAAATCGGGGTAGGTCAGGGTCGCGGCGATGAAGCTGGCCGTCGCCAGGATCGGCGCGCCGATCCCGGCCCAGAGGAGCCAGCGCCTGCGCCGGTAGCGTTTCAGCGCGGTCGCCGGATCCGGGGCCGTCGCGGGCGCAGTGGGGACGAAGACCGGGCGCGGATGACGCTTGAGGCCCCACAGCGGCCGCGCCGGTCCCAGCCTGCGGACCAGCTCATAGACCACCAGGCTGCCGCCGATGGTGACGGTCAGCAGCAGCAGCGCTTCCGGCAGGGCGGGCAGGACCCAGGGCTTCACCAGATAGACGGCGACGACAAGCAGGGTCTGGTGGATGAGGTAGCAGGGGAAGACCGCGTCGGTCAGATAGCGCAGCGTCGGGCCGTCGGCGCGCCGCAGCCAGGCGCTGCCGTAGCCGAGGATGGCGGCGATGGTCAGCCACTGGTTGGCGGCATAGACGAGACCCTTGGGTATCCCGAACAGGAACCGTCCGTCCGGATGGGCGGTCAGGGCCATCAGCGCGACCAGCATGACCAGAGCCCCGGCCAGCGCCGGCTTGCGCCAGCGTTCAAGGTCGGCCCAGACCGGCTCACGCATGGCCATGGCGAAGCCGAACAGGAAGACGGCCAGCGAGACGGCGTGGTTGTACCAGTCCACCGGCAGCTGGTTGGTGATGCCGAAGATGGGGAACAGGGTCAGCCGCATCAGCGCCAGGTAGACGAAGGGTACGACCAGGATGCGCCAGCCGGCCAGATGCCGCTCCAGCAGGCTCTCCAGCCGCGCCAGCCATGCGGGTCGGGCCAGCAGGGCGATGGCGGCGAAGGTGTAGACGCCGATATAGAGAACGAACCACAGGTGGTTCAGCGGAATCCGCAGCAGTTGCGACGGGCTGAAGCTGTGCAGCCACCAGCTGACGAAGCCGCCCGTCCACCAGCCCTTGTCCAGCGCCTCCAGCCACGACTGGGGTGGCACCAGGAACAGGACACCGAACAGGAAGGGCGGAGCCAGCCTCGCCAATCGCGCCCTGGCGGTCTCCTGCGGCGACAGGCGCCGGCTCATGAAGCGTAGCGCCGCGCCGGACACCAGGAACAGCAGGGTCAGCCGCCAGGGGCCGGTCGCCAGGATCGCCTCGGCCAGCCAGTTGAACGTATGGCGGCTGTGCATGTGCCAGTCCCACGGCGCATAGACGAGCGCGACATGGAACAGGATCAGCAGGCCGAACGCCGTGACCCGGATCCAGTCCAGATCGGCGCGGCGGGCGAACGCCTGCGTCTGCGTCGCGGGCTGGGCCTGTTTCTCGGGATCCTGCAACACAGCCTGCGTCTGCAACCTTCAAATCCGGGCGGGCATCTTCCGTTGCGTCCTGCCAGAGAATGCCGCCCTCGGCGAGTCCGACGTCGGCATTGCTGGCCAAGGCGTGGGCAGGGCTGTGGCGATGCAGCAACTGTTTTGTGCAACTGCGAAGATAACCTGTTCAACCCCCGGAATCCGGATTAAGGCCCGCTCCGACGCAGTCAGTCTGTGTCTCGACCGGTCCGGGCTGTCGGAGGCGAGGACCGGTTCCCTGTGAAGTGCGGGCTGCGGGGCCCGCGGAACCCCGGTCCCCAGCGGACCGGGGTTTTCACGTTTCAGGGCGCTCAACCTTCTTTTTTCGTCATCCTCGGGCTTGTCCCGAGGACCCATGCCTGGTGAGCCAGGGGTATCGGGCCGGGCTGAGCCGCCGCGCCAGTTTTCGTCTTCGCCCGTGTTCATGGGTCGTCGGGACGAGCCCGACGATGACGGCGTTGAATAGCTGTCGCTGAAGAAGGGTTCCGTTCCCTTGCGTTCGTCGCGCAAGATGCCGCCATGATCACACTCTGGCACTGCGCGGACGCCCGCTCGTTTCGCCCCCTCTGGGCCCTCGAGGAACTGCAGCTTCCCCATGAGCTGAAGATGCTGCCGTTCCCGCCCAGGTTCCTGGCGCGGGAGTATCTGGCTGAGAACCCGCTCGGCACCATTCCGCTGCTGGTGGACGGCGAGACGCGGATGACCGAGTCCGCGGCCATCGTGCAGTACCTGTCCGAGGCGCACGGCGGCGGCGCGCTGTCGGTCAAGCCCGGCGAGGCGGGCTTTGGCGCGTTCCTGAACGGCCTGCACTTCGGCGAGGCGACGCTGACCTTCCCGCAGACCCTGGTGCTGCGCTACCGCCGGCTCGAGCCGAAGGAGCGCCGTCAGCCGCAGGTGGCGGACGACTACGCCAAGTGGTTCCTGGCCCGGCTGCGGGGGCTGGAGGCGATCCTGCAGGCCTCGGATTTCTACGCCGCCGGCCGCTTCACCGGCGCCGATATCTCGGTGGCCTACGCCCTGCTGCTGGCGCAGAGCCTGGGCCTCGACGGCGACTTCCCGCCGGGCGTGGCGGCCTACTGGGCGCAGATGCAGGCGCGCGATGGCTTCCAGCGGGCCAAGGCGGCCCAGGAGCGCGCGAGCGTCGAACAGGGGCTCAAGCCGCTGGATGTCAGCAAGCTTTGATTCCCTTCTCGTCATCGTCGGACTTGTTCCGACGACCCATGAACATCGCCTATCCAGGTGTTGCTAAGTCCCTCGCCGAGCCCCTTCCGGCGCCTCAGTGCGCATGGGTCGTCGGAACAAGTCCGACGATGACGGTGGGGATTGGCTGACGTAGCGGCGCCGTTGACGGAGCGCGCCGCGCCGGGGCTCAATCGCCGAAACGCCTGAGGAAACACCCATGCTTGACCTGCTCGAACACCCGCTGTCGCCCTATGCCCAGAAGGTGAAGATCGCCCTTGTCGAGAAGGGGATCGACTTCACGGTGAGCACGCCGAACGCGATGGGCTCGGGCAACACGCCGGAAGCCTTCCGCGCCGCCAATCCACGCGGGGAGGTGCCGGTGCTGTTCGTCGACGGCGCCCCGATCTTCGATTCCTCGATCATCCTGGAGTTCATCGAGGATCGTTACCCCACGCCCGCCCTGCTGCCGGCCGACCCGCTGGCCCGGGCCCGGGCGCGGATGATCGAGGAGGTGATGGACACCCACTACGAGGCCATCACCTGGGGTCTGTCGGAGATCGCCTGGTTCCGCCGCGCCGAGGGCGACCTGGCCGTGACCCTGAAGACCGCCGCCGCGCAGCAGACGGGCAGGCTGCACAGCTGGCTGGAGAAGCAGCTGGGCGAGGCCGGGTGGCTGAACGGCGAGACCTTCGGCTGGGCCGACCTCTGCGTCGCGCCGTTCCTGCAGGGCGCTGTGGGCCATGGCGTTGGACCGGCGCCGGACAGCGCGCTGGGCGAATGGCTCGGCCGCGCACGAGCCAGACCCTCGGTCGCCGCTGCGTTCAAGGCCGCCGCCGACTCGATCCAGGCCATGTCAGCGGTGGCCGGCATCGTCGACGCAGGCCTGTTCAAGCGTCAGTACCGCGACCACCGGCTTGAGTGGATGATCCGCTCGGGCGGCATGGAGGTGGTGCTGAAGGGGCTGGAGAAGGACAACATCCGCTTCAACAGCGAACCGGTCTGAGCGCGCGTCGCCTCGACCGGCCGCCAACGGCTAGCCCGGCTCGCGGCCTGTGTCGAGGAAGTCGCGACCGACGCCGCCGTTGCCCTCCGGCGCGGCGATCTCGACGATACGTTCCTCGATATCGTCGTACTCGAGCCGCAGCGCCCGGTTCATGACCGCATGCATGATGTAGAGGCTGGTGATGTAGGTGAACTCGAGGATTTCCTCGTCCGAGAGGAAGGTCTTGAGCTTTTCGAACACCGTGTCCGGTGTGCGGCCGTGCTGGGCCGCGAGGCAGTCGGCATAGGCCAGGACGGCCCGTTCATTCTCGGTGTAGCAGTCGGCCACCTGCCAGTGGGCGATGGCCGCGATGCGTTCCTCGGAGACATCCAACCCCCGCAACGACTTGCAGTGCTGCGAGAAGCCGAACTGTGTTTCCAGCACCCAACTGACCCGCGTCTGGCCCAGCTCGCGCAGGACCGGATCGAGCTTCCGTTTCGGGCTCCGGTAGTAGCCAAAGCCCTGGCAGGCGTGATGGAGCGCGTCGGGGGAGTTGGCGAAGACCGTCCACCAGTTGCCCGGCGTGCCGGTAGCGGTGCCCGGCTCGGCCACCGGATCGCGGTCTCCGAACAGCAGGTTGTACATGCGAAGGCCCGTGCCCTGATCGACTTCGGCGCGCGGGATCTGGCGTAGACGGGGCATGGACGAACCTCCTGAATGCGGGTCGGCCGTGTATCCAGCCGTTGAGCGGCCAGCCTAGGGCCAAGACCGGCGCGGTCAATCGGACTTGCGGCCCTGGCGATTCAGCGCCGACTATGCGGCGTGTCCCGCAAAGCCATCATCATCGACTGCGATCCGGGCGTCGACGACGCCGTGGCGCTGTTCCTCGCCTTCGCCTCGCCGGAGGATCTGGAGATCCTTGCCGTCACCACGGCGGCCGGCAATGTCGACGCGACCCTGACCGCCCGCAACGCGCGGCTGATCCGCCAGCTGGCCGGGCGCGAGGATGTGCCCGTCCACGCCGGCGCGGCCGTGCCGCTGGTGCGCGAGCCGATCGCCGCCGCCCACTTCCACGGGGAGTCGGGCCTCGGGACCCTGCCGGTGTTCGAACCGGCGGCCCCGGTCGCGCCGGGCCATGCCGCGCAGGCCATCGTCGACCTGGTGATGTGCCGCCCGGCCGGCTCCGTCGCCATGGCCGTCACCGGACCGATGACCAACCTGGCCCTGGCCCTGCGGCTGGAGCCGGCGCTGGCAGAACGGCTTGGCACGGTGGTGGTCATGGGCGGGGCCCGTCGCGAGGGCGGCAATATCACCGCCTCGGCCGAGTACAACATCTATGCCGACCCGCACGCGGCCGACGTGGTCTTCCGCTCGGGCGTCAGCTGCGTGGTCCTGGGCCTGGACGCCACTCACCAGCTGCGGGCCACGCCGCAGCGGCTGGCGCGGATCGCCGCCATCGACACGGTGGCCGCCCGATCCGTGGCGACGCTGATCGGCTTTTCCAGCGACATCGAGCGGCGACTGGTCGGCGGCGACAGCCCGCCAATGCATGACCCGAGCACCGTCGCTTACCTGCTCGCGCCGCAGCTGTTCACCGCCGTCCCCGTCGACCTGCGCGTCGAAACGACCTCGGCCCTGACCGCCGGCCATACGGCGGTAGAGTTCCGGCTCGACGCGGCGGCCGCCTCGGTGGCGTCGATCCGCTGGGTGACGCAGGTCGACCACGCGGCGGTCTTTGACCTCTTCTATGAACGGCTGGCGCGATGACCCTCATCACCCCCAAAATCGTGGTCGTCGGCTCGATCAACCTCGACTTCGTGGCCACGGGGCCGACCCTTCCGGAGCCCGGCGAGACCGTCACCGGCGCGACGCTGGCCATCCACCCCGGCGGCAAGGGCGCCAACCAGGCGCTGGCCGCCCGGCGGCTGGGGGCGGAGGTTCGCCTGATCGGCCGGGTCGGCGCCGACGCCATGGCCGACCAGGCGCTGGCGTTGCTACGGGCCGACGACGTCGACCTGACCGGCGTCGGCGTCGACGCCACCGCCCCGACCGGCGCCGCGCTGATCGCCGTCGACGCCGAGGGTGAGAACCAGATCATGGTCGCCTCGGGCGCCAACGCCGCCCTCACGCCGGACATGCTGCCCGAGGTCATCGACGGCGCCCTGATCTGCCAGCTGGAGGTCCCGCTGGAGACGGTCGCGGCGGCCGTCGCGCGGGCGACCGGCTTCGTCTGCGTGAACCTGGCGCCCGCTGACCTGGCCATCGACGACGCAGTGCTGCGGCGCGCCGATCTGCTGGTGGTCAATGAAGGGGAGGCGGGAGACTACGGCCGCCGCCTCCATGGCCTGCCGGGGCTGGTGGCGGTGACCTGGGGCTCGCGCGGCGCCGGCCTGCTCCGCGACGGCGTCCGCGTGGCCACGGCCGAGCCGCCCGAGGTCGACGCGGTAGATACGACCGGCGCCGGGGACACATTCGTCGGCGCGCTGGTTGTCGCGATGCTGGAAGGCATGGCGCCCGCCGAAGCGCTGCGGTTCGCCTGCGCCGCCGGCGCGCTGACGGCGACGAAGGCGGGGGCGCAGAGTTCGCTGCCGTGGCGGGCGGAGGTGGAGGGGGTTCTGGACGGCTAGGGTGAGGCTCTGCGTCCTTCCCCCGGATCAAGTCCGGGGTCGCCGACTAGCTCGCGCCTCAGGATGACGAAGGGGAGTGGGCTCCGATAGACTTCGTCATGCTGAGGAGCGCGCAGCGCGTCGCGAAGCACGCAAGGCCCACGCTTTGCCCACGCCCGCGCGAAGGTCTACCTTCCCCCCATGACCCGTTCCGTCCCCGAACTCAGCCTCAAGGCCTTCACGCACGGCGACGCCGCCGAGCGCGCCGCCTTTTCCGACGCCATGATGCACGGGCTGCAGGACTACGGCTTCTTCGTCCTCAAGAACCATGGCGTGCCGCTGGAGCTGCTGCGGCGCGCCTATGCCAAGGCCGAAGGGCTGTTCGCGCTGCCGGAGGCGACCAAGCGTCAGTACGCGAAGGGCATGCGCGGCTACACACCGTTCGGGGTCGAGCATGCCAAGGACAGCGGCCATCCGGACCTGAAGGAGTTCTGGCAGGTCGGCCATGACCCATCGCCCGAGGCCGGCGCGGACCTCGAGCCCAACGTCTGGCCGGTCGAGGCGCCGGGCGTGCAGGCGGCCTTCAGCCAGCTGTTCGGGGCGCTGAACGAGACGGGGATCGTGCTGCTGCGGGCGCTGGCCCCGAAGCTGGGTCTGGCCGACGACTGGTTCGACGACAAGGTGCGCTACGGGACCTCGCTGCTGCGGGTGCTGCATTATCCGCCGCTGGCGCCGGACGCGAACCCCAACGCCGTCCGCTCGGCGGCGCACGAGGACATTAACTTCCTGACCATCATGGTCGCCGCCAGGGGCGCGGGGCTGGAGCTGCTCGACCGCGACGGGACCTGGCTGCCGGTGGCTGCCGAGCCGACCGACCTGATCGTCGACAGCGGCGACATGCTGGCGAGGATGACCAACGGCGTGATCCCGGCCACGACCCACCGCGTGGTCAACCCGACCGGGCCGAATGTGTCGCGCTATTCGATGCCGTTCTTCATGCACCCGACGCTGGCGACCTCGCTGGCCGTGCTGGAGTCGTGCGCGGGCGAGGGGGCCAGGTTCGAGCCGGTGACGGCGGGCGCCTTCCTGGACGAGCGGCTGCGGGCGATCGGGTTGAAATCCTGAACCCCTGTGTCGCTGGACCCCGGACATTGGCGTAGGCTGCGGCGGCGCCAAGCCTTCCCTTAGGAGTCTCCCCATGACCGACCGCCTGCCCGACGCCGCGCTGGACCAGCTGTTCCGTGAGGCGCGGACGCACAACGGCTGGTCGCCGCAGACGGTGCCGCCGGCGTTGATCCGCGAGCTGTACGAGATGGCCGCGCTCGGCCCCACGGCGTCAAACGCCCAGCCGGCCCGGTTCGTCTTCCTGGTCAGCGACGAGGGCAAGCAGCGGCTCGTCCCGCACATGGCCGCAGGCAACCAGGACAAGACGCTGGCGGCCCCCGTCAATGTGCTGATCGCCCATGACCTGAACTTCGGCGAGAAGATCCCGCAGGTCTTTCCGCAAAGGCCTCAGCTCAGGGACGTGTTCGCCGCCAACCCGGCGCTGGCGAAAGAGACCGCCTTCCGGAACGGATCGCTTCAGGCCGCGTATCTTATGCTGGCGGCCCGCTCGCTGGGCCTCGACTGCGGCCCGATGTCCGGGTTCAACGCGGCCAGGGTCAATGAGGCGTTCTTCGCCGGAACGGGCTGGGAGGTGAACTTCGTGTGCAACATCGGCTACGGCACGGACGAGAACCTGTTCCCGCGCAATCCGCGGCTGGCGTTCGAGGACGCCTGCCGCATTCTCTGACATCGTTCGACGACAGGCGCCGCCCATGGCTGATGAGAAGCATTCCAGGTCGCGGTCCAACGGCTTTGTGCGCCTGCCCGCTCCGACCGGCGACGCCGAGATTCCCGGCTTCCATGGCGTCCGCCTGACCGTCGAGGAGGCGGAAGAGTCGCTCAAGGCCGCCGCCGACAGCCTGTCGCTGCCCAAGGTCCTGGTCGCCCGCGAGGACTTCAACATCCTGGCCATCTCCGGCGGCGCGGCCGGTGGCGCGTTCGGGGCCGGTGTGCTGGTCGGGCTGACCGCCGCCGGGGCCCGTCCGGACTTCGCCATCGTCACCGGAGTCAGCACCGGCGCCCTGATCGCACCGTTCGCCTTCCTGGGACCCGCCTGGGACGACCAGCTGTGCGACGCCTACACCGGCGGGCACGCGGCCAAGCTGCTCAGCATCGGCGGCCTGTCGGGCAATCTGGGCGGTGTGTTCAAGAGCGAACAGCTCGAGCGGCTGGTTGCGCCGTATCTGAACGAAGCGATGCTCGAGGCGGTGGCCGCGCGCCACGCCAAGGGTCGCCGGCTGCTGGTCGCTACCACCGACCTGGACAGCCAGCGCACGGTAATCTGGAACATGGGCGAGATCGCCGCCGTCGGCGGGCCGGCCGCCCTCCGTCTGTTCCGGGACGTGCTGGTCGCCTCGGCAAGCCTTCCCGGGCTGTTTCCGCCGAAGCGGATCGTCGTCGAGGCGGATGGCGTCGCCTGCGAGGAAATGCATGTCGACGGCGGAGTCGCCACGCCGCTGTTCGTGATGCCCGAGGCCATGCTGCGCTGGAAGAACCTGCGTCACCGCCTGCAGCGCAGCCGGATCTACGTGATCGTCAATACCGTGCTGGAACAGGCGCCGCGCACGACGCCCAACAACGTGCCGGCCATTCTCATTCGCACCTTCGACACCACGCTGCGGTTCTCCTATCGGCAGGCGATCAGCATGACGACCAACTTCTGCGCCGCACACCGGCTGCCGCTCAGCATCACCTCGATCTGGGCCGAGCCGGCGCAGGGCAGCATGATGAGTTTCGACACCGCCTCCATGAAGCGCACCTTCGACGCCGCGTTCGAGCGCGCCATGGCCGGGACGCTCTGGACGACGCCGACCGCCGATCCCGCCCGACCGGCCTTCCTCGGTGCGCTTATGTCGCGCTGGTCGGCCGGGCCGCCGTCAGGCGGCTGACGGACGGCCCGCGGGCGCAAAGTGCCCTGGCCGGATCAGTTGGGCCAGTAGATGTACTCGTCGCCCTTCCGGAAGGTGTCGGCTCGGGTCTTGTCGACCGGGGTGGCGGCCTCGATCGTGTAGGGATAGAGCGGCTTGCGGGCGTCGGCCTGATGCCTGTCGAGCAGGGCCCTCAGGCTGGCGACCTGGTTGGGCAGGGCGTTGGCGAGGTTGGTCTTCTCGGTCGGATCGGTGGCCAGGTTGTACAGCCAGGCCTTTTTCGGACGCTCGCTGACCTGAAGCTTCCAGTCACCTAGGCGGACGGCGCGATAGTAGCCGCTCTGCCAGAAGATCGGCCGTTCGGCGAGGGCCGGGACCTTGCCCCTCGCCACCTGAAGCAGGTCGACGCCGTCGATGGCGACGCCGGCCGGCAGGGGCGCGCCGGCGGCGGCGGCCAGGGTCGGCATCAGGTCGATGTGGGCGGCGGGCGACGGGATGCGCTGGCCGGACGCGATCTGGCTGGGCCAGCTGACGAACATCGGCACGCGGATGCCGCCTTCGAACAGCGTCATTTTCCAGCCGCGGTAGGGCTTGTTGACGTCGGGCAGCCCGATGTACCCGGCGCCGCCGTTGTCGCTGGAGAAGACGATGATGGTGTTGTCGGCCAGGCCCTCGGCCTCGAGCTTGTCGATGATCCGGCCGACGCTGCGGTCCAGCGCCCGTACCATGGCGGCATAGACCCGCAGGCGATGGGGCTGGATGTCGCCCACCGCTTCATAGTCTTCCTTCGTCGCTTGCAACGGCGTGTGGACGCCCCAGTGGGCCAGGTAGAGGAAGAAGGGCCGGTTGCGGTTGGCCTCGATGACCTTCATCGACTCGTCCGTCCACCAGTCGGTCAGGTAGCCGCCGGGCTCGAAGGCCTCGCCTTCATTGTATGAGGCCGCGAACTGCATGCGGGCCCAGAGGAACTTGTCGATCGGATCGAAGTCCAGACGCGCCTCGACGCCCCGCGGATCGCCGGCGGGCAGGTGGAGGCCGTTGGCCATCAGCAGGCTCTCGTCGAAGCCCTGGGCATTGGCGCCGAACTCCTTGCCGGCTCCGAGATGCCACTTGCCGATGTGGACGGTGTGGTAGCCGCGCCCCTTGAGCACCTCGGCCAGGGTGACCTCCGAGCCGGGCAGGCCCTGCTCGTTGTAGTCGGGCGCGGCGGAGTCCCGGTCTTTCAGAAGGATTGTCGGCGGCAGCTCCGACCCCATCTCGTCGGCGAACATCGTCACCATCCTGCCCATGCCGTTCGGCGTGGGCGTGAACTCGAAGCCGGTGCGGGTCGGATAGCGGCCGGTCATCAGCATGGCGCGCGAGGGAGCGCAGGTGGCGGTCCCGGAATAGGCCTGGGTGAACACCGCGCCGCGACCGGCCAACCGGTCGATGTTGGGCGTCTTCACCCGCCCGCCGGCCACGCCGCCGCCGAAGGTCGAGATGTCGTTGTAGCCGAGGTCGTCGGCCAGGATGAAGATGATGTTGGGAGGCCGTTCGCCGGTCGCCGGGGTCTTCGGCCCCTGCTGCCAGGCGACAGGCCGCGTCGGCGCGACCTCCATGCGACCGGCGCGGGTCGCGGCGAACAGCACGATCGCCTTGCGATTCAGAAAGGCGACCGAGCCGCCGATCAGGATCAGGACCAGAAGCCCGACAAGGATCTTCTTGAGCATAGCGCCTCTCCCCCGGCGAGCGGATCGTGCGTCGTCCGCTCATGGCCGATTATATTGGCACAATGAATGCCGATATCGCCGTCGTCAAGCGGTCGGGCGGTCGCCCGAACGCAGCGACAGGCCCAGGAAGAGCAGGCCGAGGATGATGAAGGCGACGCTGGCGTAGTGCTCTGGCGGATGGTGATCGCTGTGGGCGCCTTTCCAGAACCAGGCCGTCCAGGCGCCCAGGGCCTGCTGGAGCACGAGCAGGAGCAGCAGCAGCGGCACGAGGCTCCGGTAGCGCAGCGCGATGACCACCAGTAGCAGGCCGAACGGAATCTGCAGCGCTCCGTACCAGGCGAAGATCGCGATGACGGTCGGGCCGGTGAAGGTGAGGTCGATGCCGGCGATCACCCCCGCGCCGCCGTCGGGCAGGGCGTAGTGGATAAGGCCGGGCACGATGGTCAGCACCGCCGACAGCATCAGGAACCAGACCGACAGGGGCGAGCCGCTATAGGCGGCGTTTGTGCTCGGCGGAAGCAGGGACCGGAGATCCATCGAATCAGCTCCCCTTCGCCAGCAACAGCGCGACCTGCGCCAGCGCGGCGGCCAGCGCCAGCGCCAGGGCGACCCAGACCTTGGGGCTGGCCAGCATCAGGATCATCGGCCGGGTCGGGAAGTTGAAGGTCTGCGGCATGGCCGCGTACTTGAAGTCGTGGGCGCCGCTGAAGCGCGGGTCGCAGACCAGGATCGCCAGGTCGCGGCGGCTGCGATAGCGTATGTAGCCGATGAACGACCACTCCGGGCTGTCATCCATGCCCCAGGTGTCGAAGAAGCCGCCGATCTTTCGCGCCGCCAGGGCCGGGTGGCCGCCTCGGGCGAACAGGGCGGGCATGAACATTTTGGTGTAGCCGGCCATCACCTCGCGCGGGGATCTAAGCTGACCGGTGACCGGGTCGGCGACGTCCTGCGAGGCCATCCGGATGACGTTGAGCATGAAGAACTCCCGCCCGTCGTCGTCCGCCAGGAACCGGCGCAGGGTCTCCAGTTCGTTGCGGCCGTTGTCGCCGGACTCGGTGGCGGCGATCCTCGCCATGAAGGCGTCCACCTCGGCCGGGCGCAGGGCTCCGCGCCAGTTGAGGTACCAGCCGAGGAAGAGGCCGTAGGCCGCAAGCGCGATCGCCCAGACCCAGAAGGTTTCCATGGTAGCCCCCGTCGCTGCACGCCATCAAATGGCAGTGACAATGTCATTACATGGCGGGCGCCCCTTGGCAAGCGGACGGCCCGCGCCGGTCAGGCGCGGGGGATCAGGGCCGTCAGGGTCTCGACGACCACCTGGCGAGCGCCCTCGACGGTCAGGGCCTGGGTGCGCCGCAGCCGCAGCCAGCCATCCACGGACGTCAGCAGGTCGGCGGCTTCGACGACCGGCCCGGCTTCGGGAAGGTGGGCCAGCAGCTGTGCGCGCAGCAGGCGGGCGAACTGGGCCCGATGGCGCTTGATGGTCGGGGAGCTGTGCATCCGCAGATCGCCCGAAAGATAGTACATGGTGATCAGCTCGAAGGTCGCGGCCCGCTCTGCGGCAAGCGCTTCGATGCGTTCCGGCAGGCCGCGCGCGACGGGTGCAGCGCTCAGGCCGGCCTCGACGTGAATGCGCACGCGGGCGTTCATCTCGTCGTACAGGGTCTCCATGTCCTGGAAGTGCCGGAACACGGTGCGGTGGCCGACGGCGGCGTACTGCGCCACCTCCTCCGCGGTGGGATTGAGGTTGCCGGCGCGGACCAGGTCCAGGATGGCGGCGACGATCCGCTCGCGGGTGCGGGCGGCGCGCTCGGTGCGGCCGTCGATGGTGTCGGGCCCGGCCTTGCCGCGACCGGACCGGGCGGGAGAGGGGGCGGGGGTCAGGTCAGCCAGGGCGTGCACCCCGCTTCGTCGAGGATCGCCCTCAGCGCGGCGTTGTTGTCCGCCAGGGCCGCGTAGCGGGCGCGCAGCACGCCCAGGGAGCGGGCGTGATACTTCTGCGGCGGCTGGGTGTAGGCGCCGCCGGGCAGGTCGACGGTGAACTCCGCCTCGCCGGCCTCCAGGGCGCGGGCGTTGGCCGCGGTCCAGGGCAGGAAGTAGCGGCCGATGTAGGCCAGTAGCGGCTTCAGGGTCGGGGCCAGGGATTCCCAGGTCTCGAACGGACCGTCCTCGCGGGGCTCCATCATCCGGTGGCACCAGTCGAGAACGGCCGGCCCGCGGGCGCGCATGCCGGCGCCGCAGGTCGGGTCCACCGAGCATTCGTACAGCTGGCCGCCCAGGCCGAAGTCCGCGAACGCCGGCCGGCCGCCAAACAGGTACTTCCGGGTCCGGAGGTGAGCTTCCAGAAGATCGAGGAGCTCGAAGTAGTAGCCGGTGATAAGCGGGGCATTGGCCGGGCTGGAGCCGACGAAGTGGCCCCGCGTGCTCATGCGCTGCAGGATCATCGCCGCCCACTGTGCGACCTCGGCCTCGTCGCCCTGCGGCTGAGCCAGCCGCGCCAGGGTCTGAGCCGAGGCGAGCTGATCGACCTGCGCGAACCAGCGGTGGTGGAACATCAGCTTGTTGCCCCACTCGTCGCCGAACTCCTCGATCAGGGCCGACAGGAAGGCGAGCGCCGGATCAGCCGGATGGATCGACGGCTCCGAGAAGCGGGCGTCGAGGGTTTCCATGATCGGCGTGGAGTCCTGCAGACCCTCGTCCTGCGGCGTCGCCACGGTCGGGACGATCGGCAGGCGGGCGTACTTCCGGTAGGCCTCCTCGCTGGCCGTGGTCCGGGGAATCCATTCGTGCGGGATGCCCTTGTAGCGGGCATAGGACCGCACCTTGACCGAGTAGGGTGACATCTCCGAGCCGAAGATCCTGTAGAGTTCCGTCATGCCCGCCTCCCCGGAGCGCGGCCAGTCGCCGCCTTGTATTGGCAGCCTTCATGCCACTTTGACCCGGCAAGTGGCAACGCCCTGAGCACGCTGTCAGCGCTTCTGCGCTTGTCAGGCGCGGCGAGGAACTCCAACAAGGGGCCAAACCACAAGAACCGGCAATGGAGGCCCCAGTGAAAACCCGCATCACCGAACTGTTCGAGATCGAGCACCCCATCATCCAGGGCGGCATGCACTATGTCGGCTTCGCCGAAATGGCCGCCGCGGTGTCCAACGCCGGGGGCCTGGGCATCATCACCGGCCTGACCCAGGGCACGCCGGAAAAGCTCGCCGCCGAGATCAAGCGCTGCCGGGAGATGACCGACAAGCCGTTCGGCGTGAACCTGACCTTCCTGCCGGCGGTGACGCCGCCGGACTACCCGGGCTTCGTGCAGGCGATCGTCGAGAGCGGCGTGAAGGCGGTCGAGACCGCCGGCAACAACCCGGCGAAGTGGCTGCCGGGCCTCAAGGAGGCCGGCATCAGGGTGATTCACAAATGCACCTCGGTCCGCCACTCGGTGAAGGCCGAATCGATCGGCTGTGACGCGGTCAGCGTCGACGGCTTCGAGTGCGGCGGCCACCCGGGCGAGGACGACGTCGGCAACTGGGTGCTGCTGCCCCGCGCCGCCGAGGAGCTGAAGATTCCGTTCGTCGCCTCCGGCGGCTGCGGCACCGGCTCGCAGCTGGTCGCCGCCCTGGCCATGGGCGCCGAAGGCATCAACATGGGCACCCGCTTCATCGCCACGAAGGACGCGCCGGTCCACCAGAACGTCAAGGACGCGCTGGTCGCCGCCACCGAACTGGACACCCGCCTGATCATGCGCCCGCTGCGCAATACCGAGCGCGTGCTGACCAACGTGGCCGTCGAGCGTCTGCTTCAGACCGAGAAGGAGAAGGGCGACACCGTCTCCTTCGCCGACATCGCCGCCGAGGTGGCGGGCGTCTATCCCAAGGTCATGATCGACGGTCAGATGGACGCCGGCGGCTGGTCCTGCGGCCAGGTCGCCGGCCTGATCCACGACATCCCGACCGTCAAGGAACTGATCGACCGGATCATGTCCGAGGCGGAAGAGATCATCGCCCAGCGGCTCAAGCGCTTCGCCGCCTAGGACCGCAGCGGCGGCGGCGCTACGAAAAGCGTCGCCGCCTTACGCCGGGTCATACTTTCGATGCACCCCGGAAGGGGTCATTATCCTTCCGCGCGCGTCATCCAGGTCTCCGGAACAGGAGCCGGGCCGCGGGGCAGGGAGCTGACCATGCATGATCTGGTGATCCGCAACGGCCGCATCGTCGACGGAACCGGCGCGCCCGCCCGGGCCGGCGACATCGCCATCGACGACGGCGTCATCACGGCGGTCGGGACGGTGACCGGGCAGGGGCGGCGCGAGATCGACGCCGCCGGCCTGATCGTCACGCCCGGCTGGGTCGACATCCACACCCACTACGATGGCCAGGTCACCTGGGATCCGTATCTGTCACCGTCCAGCTGGCATGGCGTGACCACCGCCGTCATGGGCAACTGCGGCGTCGGTTTCGCACCGGTGAAGCGCGACCGCCACGACTGGCTGATCGAGCTGATGGAGGGGGTCGAGGATATCCCCGGCTCGGCCCTGGCCGAAGGCATCAGCTGGGACTGGGAGACCTTCCCCGAGTATCTCGACAGCCTGGACGGCAAGCCGCGCGTCCTGGACGTGGCGACGCATGTGCCGCACAGCGCGGTCCGCGCCTATGTCATGGGTGACCGCGGCGCGCGCAACGAGGACGCCACGCCGGAGGACATCGCCGCCATGTCGGCCATCGTCGCCGAAGGCATGCGGGCCGGGGCCCTGGGCTTCTCGACTTCGCGCACGGTGGTCCACACCACCAAGGACGGCACGGTGATGCCTGGCACCACGGCGGCGGCCGACGAGCTGCTGGCCATCGGCAAGGCCATGGCTTCGGTCGGTCCCGGCGTGTTCGAGATGTCGTCCGACATGAACCCAGCCGACGCCGAGTTCGCCTGGATGCGCGCCATGTCGATGGATACCGGCGTGACCGTCACCTACAGCCTGCTGCAGTCGCCCATGCAGCCGGACAACTGGGTCAAGCTGCTGGACCTGACCCGGCAGGCCCGCGCCCAGGGCGCAAGCATCGCCGCCCAGATCGCATGTCGACCGACGGGCCTGGTGCTGGGCTGGCAGAGCACGATCCACCCCTTCGTCGGCCGGCAGACCTATCGCGATATCGCCCATCTGCCGTTCGAGGAGCGCCTCGACAAGCTGAAGGATCCGACCGTCCGCGCCGCCATCCTGGCCGATCCGAGCCGGAAGATGGGCCCGCTGGGCGCCATCATGACCCAGGGCTTCGACCGCATGTTCCGGCTGCAGCAGCCGGACGGAAATCTCGACTACGAGCCCAGCGCCGAGGACTCCATCAAGGCGCTGGCGCAGGCGAGCGGCCAGAGCCCGGACGCCATCGTCTACGACATGCTCATGGAGAACGACGGTCGGGGCTACATCTACCTGCCCCTGCTGAACTACAGCGAGTTCAACTTCGACCACATCCACACGATGATGCACGATCCGAACACGGTGCTCAGCCTGTCGGACGGCGGGGCGCACTGCGGCGTCATCTGCGACGCCAGCTTCCCGACCTACATGCTGACGCACTGGGTCCGCGACCGGAAGCGCGGCCCGACCCTGCCTCTGGAGAAGGTGGTGTCGATGCAGACGCGCGACACGGCCCGTCTCTACGGCCTCAACGACCGCGGCGTGCTGGCGCCGGGGATGAAGGCCGACGTCAATGTCATCGACTTCGAGCGGCTGGCCATCCAGGCGCCGGAGATGGTCTTCGACCTTCCCGCAGAAGGCCGGCGGATGATTCAGCGGGCGACGGGCTACGTCGCCACCGTCGTCAGCGGCGTCATCACCTACGAGAACGGCGAGGCGACCGGCGAGATGCCCGGCAAGCTGATCCGCGGCCCCCAATACACCCCCGCCGTCATGGCGGCGGAATAGACATCAGAACAGGAAGATACGCGTCATGAAGGTCGCCGCCCTGAAGGCCCCCGGCGGGCTGGACAAGATCCTCATCGAGGAACGCGAGAAGCCCTCGCCCAAGGCCGGCGAGGTGCTCGTCCGTGTCCGCGCCAGTTCGCTGAATTTCCACGACTTCGCGGTCGTGGCCGGCATGATCCGCTGCCCGGACGGCCGCATCCCGATGTCGGACGGCGCGGGGGTTGTCGAGGCGGTCGGCGAGGGCGTGACCCGCTTCAAGGTCGGCGACGAGGTGCTGTCGCTGTTCTTCCCCAACTGGGACGCCGGCAAGCCCACGCTTCCGCGCCTGATCGGCGTGCCCGGCGACAACGCCGACGGCTTCGCGGCAGAGTACGTCGCCATGCCGGCGACGGCCTTCACCCGCATTCCCAAGGGCTGGAGCCTGAAGCAGGCGGCGACGCTCCCCTGCGCGGCCCTGACCGCCTGGCGGGCGCTGTTCGTCGAGGCGAAGATCAAGCCGGGCAGCATTGTCCTGACCCAGGGCACCGGCGGCGTGTCGATCTTCGCGCTGCAGCTGGCCAAGGCGGCCGGCGCGACGGTGATCTCGACCTCTTCGTCGGCCGAGAAGCTGGCGAAGCTGAAGGCGCTCGGGGCCGACCACCTGATCAACTACAAGGAAACCGCTGAATGGGGCGCCGCCGCCCTGGCGGCCACCGGCGGCCGGGGCGTCGACGCGGTGGTCGAGATCGGCGGCTCGGGCACCATGCCCCAGTCGATCGTCTCCTGCGCCATCGGCGGCCACATCTCGCTGATCGGCGTGCTGGCGGGCATCGCCGGCGACGTGCCGACGGCGCTGGCCATGTCCAAGAACGTCTGCATCCAGGGTCTGACGGTGGGATCGCGCCAGGACCAGGAAGACATGATCGCCGCCATCGACGCCAACCCCTTCGAACCGGTCATCGACTCCACCTTCCCGCTCGAGGGCATCGCGGCGGCCTTCGCCCACCAGATGTCGCAGAAGCACTTCGGGAAGATCTGCCTGGAATTCTGATCCCGGCGGGACTGGATCGGCGGCGCAAACGGGATAAGTGTGCCGGCTTCTGAATGGGAGCCGACACATGAACCCGAACGCCGAATTTGACATCATCGTCTACGGAGCCACCGGTTTCACCGGACGGCTGGTCGCCGAGCACCTTGCCGCCCGCTACGGCGTGGACGGCGAGGTCCGCTGGGCCATGGCCGGCCGCAGCGCGGACAAGCTGGCCCAGGTGCGGGACGAGATCGGCGCCCCGGCGAACACGCCGCTGATCGTCGCCGACGCCGCCGACCCGGCCTCGCTGCGAGCCATGGTGGCGCGGGGCAAGGCGATCCTGACCACGGTCGGGCCTTACCAGCTGTACGGCTCTGACCTGGTGGCCGCCTGCGCCGCAACCGGAACCGACTACCTCGACCTGTCCGGCGAGCCGACCTGGATGGCCGAGATGATCGTCGCCCACGACGCGGCGGCGAAGGCCTCGGGCGCGCGGATCCTGTTCTCCTGCGGTTTCGACTCCATCCCCTTCGAGCTGGGCGTCTTCTACACCCAGCGCCTGGCCCGGGCGTGGCTCGGCCACTCGGTTCCGCGCATCAAGGGCCGGGTGCGTTCCATGAACGGCGGCCTGTCGGGCGGCACCGCGGCGAGCGGCGCGGCGACCATGGCGGCGATCCAGAAGAACCCGGCCCTGGTCGGCATCATGTTCAACCCTTTCGCGCTGACGCCGGGCTTCACAGGTCCTGAGCAACCGCGCGGCGACAAGGCCTATGTCGACGAGGACCTCGGCCAGGAAGTCGGTCCCTTCATGATGGCGACGATCAACACCAAGAACGTCCATCGCTCCAACCTGCTGCAGGCGCACGCCTACGGAACGGACTTCGCCTACGACGAAATGTCGGTGGTGACGCCCGGCGCTCCGACCGGTTTCACCGATCTCGGCGGGGCCGGCGCGCCAAAGCCGGGCGAGGGGCCCAGCAAGGCCGAGCGCGAGGCCGGCTTCTATGACCTGCTGTTCGTGGGAATCGACGCGGACGGCAACCAGGTGCGCGGTTCGGTCTACGGCGACAAGGACCCGGGCTATGGCTCGACCTCCAAGATCATCGCCGAGACGGCCATCTGCCTCGTGCAGGAAGCGCCGGAAGTCGCCGGCGGCATCTGGGTGCCGGGCGCGGCGCTCGGCGACCGGCTGGTCACACGGCTCGCTGACCGCGCCGGTCTGACCTTCAAGGACGAGACGGCGTGACGGCGTGACCACCGAGCCGGTCCTCCGGCTGGCGGCCTTCGTCGGTGTCTTCGCGGTCCTGGCGGTCTGGGAGGCGCTGGCCCCCCGGCGCGTTCGAAGACAGACCCGGGGTCGACGCTGGTCGATCAACCTCGGCCTGTCGGTGCTGAACACTCTGGTGCTGCGGATCGTGTTCCCGGTCGCGGCCGTGGGCGCGGCCTTGTTGGCGGCCGAAGCTGGCTTTGGTCTGTTCAACCAGCTGGCGGCGCCGGGCTTGCTGGCGATCGTGACGTCGATCATCGTCCTCGACCTCGCCGTCTACGGCCAGCATCGCCTCTCCCACGCCGTGCCCTGGCTTTGGCGCGTGCATCGGCTGCATCACATTGACCTCGACGTCGACGTGACCACGGCCGGGCGCTTCCACCCGGTGGAGATGGTGCTGTCGATGCTGTGGAAGATGGCGGTGGTGGCGGCTCTGGGCGCCCCGGCCGTCGCGGTGCTGGCCTTCGAGATTCTGTTGAACGCCGCGGCGATGTTCAGCCATGCCCAGATCAAGTTGCCGGCGGCGGTCGACCGGCGGCTGCGGCTGTTGCTGGTGACGCCGGACATGCACCGCGTCCACCACTCGATCCACCGCGACGAGACCGACAGCAACTACGGCTTCCTGGTCTCGCTCTGGGACCGGCTGCTGGGGAGCTATCGCGACCAGCCCCTCGACGGGCACGAAACCATGGTGCTGGGCGTCGAGGGTCTGTCATCGCCCCGGGCGCGGAGCTTTGTGGGTCTGTTGCTGGGACCGTTCCGCCGCGATCAGGCCGGATCCAGCGCCAGCTGACCTTCGATCAGGACAAGCCTTGGCGGCGTGGCCAGCGTCAGGCCGCGTCCGTCACGGCTTTCGCCGGTGCGGACGTCGAACACATAGGCGTGCCACGGACAGCGAATGCAGCCGTCGACAACCTCGGCGTCGTCGAGCGGGCCCAGCCAGTGCGGGCAGGTCGCGGCATGGACGACCAGCTCGCCCTCGACCTCGATGATCCGGAATCGCTCCCCGCCGAGCTCGACCATACGGGGCAGGGCGCCGCGCACCGCCTCGGGTGATCCGAGCAGGACGGTTTCCGGCGTCTTGCCGCGACCGGCGATGCGGGCGGACCAGGCCCGCTCGCGCTCGACCATCATCGCCTCGTCCTCGTCCCACAGGCGCTGGTAGATGGCGCGGTAGCGACCACCGATGACGGACAGCCGTGCGGGGTCGCTCTCCGGCACGTGGAACTCCACATCGATCCCGGTGCGGTCGGGCGCAAGCGGCGTCAGCCGGGTCCGCACCTCCGATCCGGCGCCGGGCCCTTCCAGCGTGGCAGAGACGTATGCCCCCGCCGCCCGGTCCGCCCGCACCTCGATGATCTGGGGGCGGCTGTCGGACGGCTGGTTCACCACCCGCGCGCGCCAGCCCCAGTCGCCGCTGTCGAGCAGGGCGATGTCGTGGAATTGGCCCTCGTGCAGGGCCGGCAGGTGCTCCCAGTCGAAGACATTCTCCCACACCCGCGCGACGCCGACCGGGACCTCACGCTGGTAGGTCCCGGCCAGGCCGAGCGGGCGGTTGGCGGCGTCGGCGTGCAGGATCAGCCCGCCTTCGCCTTGATCGCCGCCGACAGGGCGCCGATGCGCTTGCCGTTGGCGCCCAGGTCGCTCATGCCGACGCGCGAGGTGGAGCGGATGTCGATGACCGAACCCGCACCGGTCGATGCCGGGCGGATGCGGAAGACGACGTCGTCCTTGAACCCGAACCAGAAGCTCTCGGCCACCGCCTCGACGACGCCATCGCCGGTAGTGGTGACCTTCAGGCCCTCGGCCTTGGCGGCCTCGGCGACCAGCTTCGTCGCGTCGGGGACGGACTGGGACAGGGCCAGCGGCGCGAGGTCCGGATTGGCGGCCTTGCCCAGTTCGCCGACCGTCTTGCCCTTCAGGGCCGGGACGGGGACGTTCATGGGCGCGATCGGGTTGCTCCCCGCGATGGCCGCGCGGGCGTCGATCACCGCTTTCGAGAAGACCGGCGGGTCCTGGATGTCGGTGGCGATGTCGTGGATCGGCGGAATGTCCTTCGCCTTGCTCATCACGCTCGCCGCGAAGCCCAGCGCCAGCGCCGGTATGGCCACGGCGACAAGCGCCCGCTGCCAGCCCTGCCGCGGCTTGACCAGCAGCGCCATCAAGAGGCCGACGATCGCCAGGACCAGCACGCCCAGCAGCAGCAACCCGCCGAGCGTGAACACCATCAGCCCGAAGCCGATCCGCCAGTCCAGGATCCCGAACTTGGTGCCCAGCGCGGCGACCAGGAACCAGACCGGCAGCAGCAGCGCCAGCACCCAGACCGTCTTCACCCAGCCATCACGAAGCTTCGACATGTGTTTCCCCCATCCTTGTTTTGGCCAGCATGCGCCTGACAGGGGCGCCTCCGCCAGCCTCCAATCCTAGCCGATACGCTTGAGCACCGAGACCAGCCGTCGCGTGGCCGGGGAGAACAGCGCCCCGGTAAACCACTGTCCCGCCAGCCGCTTGTTGATCTCGCCTCGCGTCGGATAGGGCGCGATCATGCCGGTCAGGGTGCTGAGCTTGAGGCCCGCCGTCATGGTCAGCACCCACAGCGGCAGGTGGTCGCCCGCGTGAGCGCCGACCAGGGTCACGCCCAGGATCTTGCCGCCCTTGCTGGTGATCAGCTTGCCAAAGCCGCGGATGTCGCCCTCGGCCTGGGCGCGATCATTGTCGGCGAACGGCTGGACCAGCACGCGGATGTCCTCGCCGTGCGCGGCGCGGGCCTGGGCTTCGGTCAGGCCGACGGAGGCCAGTTCTGGGCTGCAGTAGGTGACGCGCGGCACGATCAGGGCGTCGGCGTTGATCGGGGCGGCGAAAAGCGCCTTGCGCACGAACAGGCCCGCATGGGCGCCGGCGAGGTGGGTGAACTGGCCCCGCCCGGCGACGTCGCCGATGGCGAAGACGCGAGGGTTGCTGGTGCGCAGGGACTTGTCGGTCTTGATCCCGGCCCTGTCGAAGACGACTCCGGCGGCTTCGAGGTTCAGCGCCTCGATGGACGGGATGCGGCCGACGGCGACCAGAAGATGGGAGCCGGCGATGCGCTTTTCGCCCTCCGGTCCTTCGACCACTACGACGGGGCCGGGTTCGACCCGCACCGCCTTGTGGCCGGGCAGCAGGGTGACGCCGTCAGCATTCAGCTGGTCAATGACCACCGCGGCGGCCTCGGGCTCCTCGCGGCCCAGGATAGCCGACGCCTCGATGAGAGTGACCTGCGAGCCCAGGCGCCGGAAGGCCTGGCCCAGTTCGACGCCGATGGGGCCGCCGCCGAGAACGATCAGATGCTCGGGCAGCTTCGTCAGCTCGAAGATGCGTTCGTTGGTCAGGTAGGGCGAGGCGTCCAGCCCCGGGATCGGCGGCACGGCGGCGCGCGAGCCGCTGGCGATGACCACCTTTCGGGCGGTGACCCGGACGCTCTCGCTCTCGACCGTCCGGCGGTCGCGGAAGCGGGCGGTCTCGCGCACGACCCGGACGCCCAGCCCCTCGAACCGCTCCTGGCTGTCGATGGGGGCGATCTCGGCGATGACGTGATGCACGCGGGCCATGACGGCGGCGAAGTCGACTGCGACACCCGAGGCCGTCACGCCCAGCGCCTGGCTGTGGGCGGCCTTGTAGGCGGCCTCGGCGGAAGCGATCAGGGCCTTGGAGGGGACGCAGCCGTAGTTGAGGCAGTCGCCGCCCATCTCGCCCTTTTCGAACAGGACGACCTTGAGACCGAGCTGCGCGGCGCCCGCGGCGACCGACAGACCGCCGGACCCGGCGCCGATGATGGCCAGGTCGGCGCGGATACGCTCCTGCTTCACGACGCCGTCTCCTTCTTCGCCCGCAAGCGCTGGAAGAGGGTGGTGCCCAGCGACAGAAGGCCGAGCGCGATCAGTGGGCCGAAGACATAGGGCTCGAAGATGATGCTAAGGTTCGGCTCCTCGCCGCGCGCCAGAACCTGGCCAATGCCGGCCCCGACGCTGCTGTAGATGAAGGTGGCCGGGATGATGCCGATCAGGGTGGCCAGGGCGTAGGCGCGCAGCGGCGCATGGGCCAGGGCGGACGCCACATTGACCAGCCAGAAGGGGGCAAGCGGGATCAGGCGCAGGGTCAGGATATAGCCGAACGCCCCCTCGCGGACGCCGTCCATGACAGCCTTCAGGTTCCCGCCCGACTTTTCGGCCTTCTCACGGAGGCTGGCGCCCAGTGAGGTCTTCACGATCAGGAACACCAGCACCGCCCCGATGGTCGCCCCGACCACGGTGGCCGACCCACCGATCCAGGTCCCGAACAGGAAGCCGCCGGCGAGTGTCAGGAAGATCGCGCCCGGGATGCTGACCGCCGTGGCCGCCGCGTACACGCCGACGAAGACCAGCAGGCTGAGCACCAGATTGTCGGTGACCAGGCCGCGCAGCAGGGCCTCGTTCCGTTGCAGCGACTCCAGGCTGAGGTAGCGGCCAGCCCCGCTGGCGAACACGGCGATCACCGCCGCGACCAGCGCGAGCAATGGCAGGTAACGTTTCATGGTCTCCGGTTTCCCCCGTCACTGGACAATTCAACCATAGCAACGCCGGCCCCTCCATTGCTATGGCGGTAGGCGGGCGCCGTGGGGGCGCCTCGTCAGTTTATTGGCCGGGGCGCCGCCAGCGTGTCACGGTGCGGCGTCAGTCGCGGGGGAGAAGTCCGTTTGGAACAGCGCGCCGGGACAGTGGTGGAGGGGGAGGATCAAGGCGCGCTGCTGTCACCGTTCGTGACGCCGGGCGCGCCACGTCTGAACCCGCGCAAGTTCCAGGACCCGCGGGTCACGCTGGATGGCTCGCCCCGGGCGGTCGTGGAGCTGCGCGGGCTGGATACGCTGTGGTTCAACACCGGCACCCTCTGCAACATCGCCTGCCTGACCTGCTACATCGAGAGCTCGCCGCGCAACGATGCGCTGTCCTATCTCAGCCTCGAAGAGGTGAGGGGCTATCTCGACGAGATCGCCGCGCTGGGCCTGACCACCGAAGAGATCGGTTTCACCGGCGGCGAGCCGTTCATGAACGCGGCCATCATCCCGATGCTCGAAGCCTCGCTCGCCACCGGCCGTCGGACCCTGGTTCTGACCAACGCCATGCGGCCGATGCGGCGCTTCGAGCGCCAGCTGATCGATCTGAAGGACCGCTACGGCGAGGCGCTGATTCTGCGGGTCAGCCTCGACCACTACACACAGGCGGTCCACGAGGCCGAGCGCGGCGACGACACCTGGACGCCGGCGCTGGCGGGCCTGACCTGGCTCGGGCAGAAAGGCTTTTCCATCGCTATCGCCGGTCGGCGCCTTGGTGATGAGAGCGAGGCCTCGGCCCGGGACGGCTACGCGGCGCTGTTCGCGGAGCTAGGCCTCGGCCTCGATGTCGGCGATCCCTCCCGGCTGGTGCTGTTCCCGGAGATGGACGCCACGCGCGATGTCCCGGAAATCACCGAGGCCTGCTGGGGCATTCTGAACCTCTCGCCGGACTCGGTGATGTGCGCCTCCAGCCGGATGGTGGTGAAGCGCAAGGGCGCGGCCCGTCCGGCCGTCGTGGCCTGCACCCTGACCCCCTACGACCCGCAGTTCGAGCTGGGCGCGACCCTGGCCGAGGCGCTGGGCGCCGTGCCGCTGAATCACCCACACTGCGCCCGCTTCTGCGTGCTGGGCGGCGCGAGCTGCAGCTGACGATGGCGCGCGAGCGGCCGCGCCTGACGGTCGTCATCCCGACGCTCAATGCGGCGGAGGGGCTGGCGGCCACCGTCGCTGCGCTGGACCCGTCCGACGCCATCGTGGTCGTCGACGGCGGCTCGCGGGACGGCACCCCCGGTCTGGCCGGCGGTCTGGGCGCGCGGGTGATCGAAACGACACCCGGCCGCGGTGGTCAACTGGCGGCCGGGGCGGCCGTCGCGACAGAGGGCTGGCTGCTTTTCCTGCATGCCGACACGGTTCTGGAACCTGGCTGGAGGGAGGCCGTCGAACGCCATCTGTCCAGACCGGACGCTGAAGGGCGGGCGGCCTGCTTCCGCTTCGCCCTCGACGACGACTCCGCCCAGGCGCGCAGGCTGGAGCGCTGGGTGGCCTGGCGCGTCGCGGTGCTGGCGCTGCCCTATGGCGACCAGGGCCTGTTGATCCACCGGTCGCTGTACGACCGCGTCGGCGGCTATCGCCCCCTGCCGCTGATGGAGGATGTCGATCTGGTCCGGCGACTGGGCCGGTGGCGCCTGACGGTGATGGACGCGTCGGCCATCACCTCGGCGAGACGCTGGCGGCAGGACGGCTGGCTGCGGCGCAGCGCGCGCAATCTTCTGTGCCTGGCGCTGTTCTACGCGGGTGTCCCGGCCGAGCGGATCGCGCGGCTTTACGGACGCTGAGCCCGGGCGCGAAGGCGCTTGAGGCTGGCCTCGTCGTCGATGTCCTCCTGCGTCCGCAGGGTGGCGACCCTCAGGCCTTGTAGCCGCGCCATGGTGTCGGCGAGGGTGTCGGGGCTCGACCAGCGGATGCCGTCGAAGGGCAGGGGCCCGCGCGCCGAGCGCCTCAGCCCGATCAGCCAGTAGCCGCCGTCCCGGGCCGGGCCGAGCACCGCGTCATGGCTGCGCAGGGCGTTGAAGGCGGCGGCGATGTCGGCGCGCTTCACCGTGGGCGTATCGCTGCCGATGATCACCAGCCGTCCGACCGGAAAGCGCCGCGAGACCCGCACCAGCTTGCGCCCCAGGTCGCCCGCGCCCTGCGGCGTGGCCGCTGCTCGCCCGCGCAACCAGGCCACCGGCCGATCCGGCGATACGGCGACCGTCGTCCGCCAGCCGGGGGCGCCCGCCAGGCTCAGGAGCAGCCCGTCGATGGCGCCGCGCTGGAAGCGCAAGGCCTCGACATCGCCGATCGCCGCCGCCAGCCGCCGCTTGCCGACCCCGATGGTTGGTCGTCGGGCGAAGATGACGAGATTTGTAAGGTCGAGCCGGGACGCCATCGGCCCCTTTTCGACCAGGCCGGTCCATCGGTCGAGTCCCGTTGGGCCAACGCCCGACCTTCCGCCGCGGCACGCCCCAGGGGCAGGCCGCCGAAGCGCTTGACGGGATAGCCGCGCCCGGTTCACTCGCTAGGGACAGCCCGGCGTCAAGACCGGACACACACATCAGGGAGGCGCCGAGCGCCATGCAGATCAAGGCCGCCGTCGCCACGGGTCCCGGCAAGCCGTTCGAGATCCGGACCGTCGAGCTCGACGATCCGCGCGAGGACGAAATCCTAGTCCGCGTCGTCGGGGTCGGCGTGTGCCACACCGACATAGTCTTCCAGCAAACCGGCGCGATCGCTCCGCCCGCCGTACTGGGCCACGAAGGCTCGGGCATCGTCGAGAAGGTCGGGGCCAGGGTCACGAAGGTCGCGCCGGGCGACCGGGTGGCCATGACCTTCCGCTCCTGTGGAACCTGTCGCCGCTGCGGCAAGGGCGACGCCGCCTACTGCGAGACCATGCCGCTGCTCAACTACGCGGGCATGCGGCCGGACGGCAGCAAGGCGCTGCGCTGCGAGGAGGTCGCCGTCGGTAGCAACTTCTTCGGCCAGTCCTCCTTCGCCACCCATGCCCTGACCTACGAGCGCAATGTGGTGAAGGTTCCTGATGACCTGCCGCTGGAGCTGTTCGGGCCGCTGGGCTGCGGCATCCAGACCGGGGCCGGCGGGGTCATGCGGTCGCTGGCCTGCGAGGACGGCTCGACCCTGCTGATCACCGGCGGGGGGCCCGTCGGCCTGAGCGCGGTGATGGGAGCGAAGATCCAGGGCTGCGAGACCATCATCCTGGTCGAGCCGCACGCGGCGCGCCGGGCGCTGGCGACCGAATTCGGCGCCACCCACGTCATCGACCCGGCGGCGTCGCCGGAACTGGCGGCTACGGTGCGCGCCATCCTGCCCGGCGGCGTCGACTACGCCTTCGACACCACCGGCGTTCCGGCGGTGCAGGCGGCGGTCATGAACACGCTCGGGCCGAAGGGGACGTTCGGCATCGTCGGCATCTCCCCGCCGGGCACGCCGATGCCGGGCGACATCAACACCGCCATGACCTTCGGGCATACGGTGAAGGGCATCATCGAGGGCGACAGCGATCCGGACGTCTTCCTGCCCGAGCTCATCGAGCACTATCGCCGCGGCGCCCTGCCGTTCGATCGCATGATCAAGACCTTCCCCTTCGACCAGATCAACGAGGCGATCGCCGCCCAGCACCACGGCGACTGCATCAAGGTCGTGCTGCTGACCGGAGCGTGACAATGAGCGAGCAGATCAAGCCTGACCCGCACCGTACCGGCCCGCTGGCGGGGGTACGCATCATCGACCTCAGCCAGTTCGTGCTCGGCCCATACGCCACCCAGATGCTGGGTGATCTGGGCGCCGATGTGATCAAGGTCGAGGAGCCGTCCGGCGACCGCCAGCGCAACTCCGGCAAGGGCCCGTCGAAGGAAATGGGCCCTGGCTACGTCGCCTTCAATCGCAACAAGCGCTCGGTAAGCCTCGACCTGAAGACCGACGAGGGCAGGGCTGCGCTGGCCAGGCTGGTCGAGACCGGCGACGTCTTCATCCACAACATGCGGCCCTCGGCGGTGGCGCGGCTGGGCTTCTCCTACGCGCAGGTCGCGGCCATCAAGCCGGACATCGTCTATGTCGAGGCCATGGGCTACGACGACGACGGCCCTTACGCCGGGCTGCAGGCTTTCGACGACCTGATCCAGTCAGCCAGCGGGGCCTGCGGACTGGGTCAGCTGGTTGATCCGGACGCGGAGCTTCGGCCGCTGCCCTCGCTTCTGGCCGACAAGACCTGCGGCCTGTTCGCGGTGATCGCCACCCTGGCGGCCCTGCGCCACAAGGAGCATACCGGTGAGGGCCAGTTCGTCGCCGTGCCCATGCTCGAGACCTTCACCGGCTTCATCATGGCCGAGCACCTGTACGGCCAGACTTTCGTGCCGCCGACCGGCGGCTTCGGATTCACCACCGCCATCACCCCGCACCGCAAGCCGTTCCGGACGAAGGACGGTTACCTGACCGTGATGCCGGCCAACCAGATGCAGTCCGCGAAGTTCATGGAGCTGGGCGGCCTGCCCGGCGCCTACGAGCTCGAGCGCTTCACCTCGAAGGCGAGCGGCAAGGAGAAGGTCGCCGAGTACTACGCCATGATGAGCGAGGCGGCGGCCAGCCGCACGACCGAGGCGTGGATGGCCCTGGGCGCCGAGCACTCTATCCCGGTCATGCGGGCCAACCGGCCGACCGAGATCTTCGACGACGCGCAACTGAGCCGCACCCTGTTCGAAGAGCGGACGCTGGGCGGGGAGGCGACCTACCGCGCGATGAAGCCCGGCCTGCGGTTCTCGAAGACGCCTGCAGGCATTCGGCGCGACCCGCCGGGAATTGGCCAGGATACCGACGAGGTGCTGGCCGAGGCCGGGATCACCCGCCCGGCCTGATCAGGCGTTGACGTTGACCACGGTGCGGCCTCGGATCCTGCCCTCGAGGATCTCGCGGCCGGCCTGCGGCACGCCGGCAAGGCCGATCTCGGTGACCGTCATCGCCAGCTTCGCCAGATCGACGTCCGCCGCCAGCCGTTCCCAGGCACGCGTCCGGACCGAGAACGGCGCGTTGACGGAGTCGATTCCGGCCAGGGTCACGTTGCGCAGGATGAACGGGAAGACCGAGCCCGGCAGGTCGACGCCCTGGGCCAGGCCGCAGGCGGCGACCGCGCCGCGATAGTCGGTCTGGGCCAGGACATTGGCCAGGGTGTGGCTGCCGACCGAGTCGACGGCCCCGGCCCAGCGCGGCGCGGCGATGGGCGGCCCGGGCTCCGACAACGTCTTGCGGTCGATGATGTCGCTGGCGCCGAGGGCTGTAAGGTAGGCGGCTTCCTCCGGACGGCCGGTCGAGGCGATGACGCGATATCCCAGCTTGGCGAGGATCATGATCGCCACCGAGCCGACCCCGCCGTTGGCGCCGGTCACCAGCACGGTGCCGCTGTCCGGGGTGAGGCCGGCATGCTCAAGCGCCAGCACGCTGAGCATGGCGGTGTAACCGGCCGTGCCGATGGCCATGGCGTCGCGGGTGCTGATCCCGGCCGGAAGTTTGACCAGCCAGTCGCCGTTGACGCGCGCCTTTTGGGCGTAGCCGCCATGGTAGGTTTGGCTCAGACCCCAGCCATTGAGAACGACGCGGTCGCCGGCCGTGTAGGCGGGATGCGACGACTGGGTGACCGTGCCGGCCAGGTCGATGCCGGGCACCAGCGGATAGGTCTGGATCACGCCCGGCCGTCCGGCCAGCGCCAGCCCGTCCTTGTAGTTCACCGTGGAGTAGTCGACGTCGATCCTGACGTTGCCGTCCGTCAGCTGGTCGTCGGAGAGGTCGACCTGTTCAACCGTGACCGTGCGTTCCACCCGGGTGGCGAGGAGGGCCTTGAAGGTCATGGTCGGGGTCCTGAGCTGGCTGATGCGGCGCCTGTGGCCTCGGGTATGGGCCGAAAATCGGCCCCGCGCCACCGTGTTCGGAGAGCCCCGGAGGTTACGTCTTGCCTGACCCAGCGGCGCCGGGGCTGAGATGGTTGCAACCAGAAAACACTCCCAGGAAACGCGCCATGAAACTCGACAGCACCATCTCCGCCGTGGTCACCGGCGGCGCTTCCGGCCTTGGAGCCGCCACGGTCAAGGCCCTGCGGGACCTGGGCGTCAAGGTCGCCATCTTCGACCAGAACGCCGAGACCGGCACGAAGAAGGCCGAGGAGCTCGGCGCCCTGTTCTGCGAGGTCAATGTGATGAGCGAGGAGTCGGTCGACGCCGGCTTCGCCAAGGCCCGGGCCGCCCACGGCCAGGAACGCATCCTGGTCAACTGCGCCGGCGGCGGCCGCGGCGGCAAGACCATCGCCCGCGACAGGCAGACCGGCGAGATCAAGCAGTTCAACGCCGCCGACTTCGAATGGGTGCTGGGCCTCAACACCGTCGGTACCTTCCGCTGCATCGTGAAGAGCGCGGCCGGCATGGCGACCCTTGAGCCGGACGAGGACGGCGGCCGCGGCGCCATCGTCAACACCGGCTCGGTGGCGGCCGAGGACGGTCAGGTGGGGCAGGTGGCCTATGCGGCGGCCAAGGCGGCGATCAAGGGCATGACCCTGGTCATCGCCCGCGACCTGGCCAACGAGGGTATCCGCATCAACACCATCCTGCCGGGCATCATGGCCACCCCGCCGATGCTGGGGGTGAAGACGCGCGCGCCAGCCATCTTCGACAGCCTGTCGGCCTCGGTGCCGTTCCCCCGCCGGCTTGGCCATCCTCACGAGTACGCGGACCTGGCTGTGACGATGCTGCGCAACGGCTACTTCAACGGCGAGACCGTCCGCCTCGACGGCGCCATCCGCATGCCGCCGCGATAGACAGACCGGCTTTCAGGGCAACGCCGGCGATGTGGGCCGAGGATCCTCCCCCCTGGGGGAGGTGGCTCGCCGAAGGCGAGACGGAGGGGGTCGTCCAGCGACTTCACAGACCCCCTCAGTCAGCCCTTCGGGCCGACAGCTCCCCCAGAGGGGAGCAACCAGCCGGCGCCGCCAGGCCGGCGCCGCGCTAGAGTCCCAGCTGGCGGGCGATGATGTTCTTCTGGATCTCCGTCGCCCCGCCATAGATCGTCTGGGCCCGGGCCAGGAAATAGGCGGCGGTGGCCGGCGCGGCGAAGGCGGGAATTTCCGCAAGGTTGGCGCGCCAGTCCCGCCCGCTCCGGTCCGGGAACTTCGGCAGGGCGTGGAGGCCGGCCAGTTCGACGAACAGCTCGGTGATTGCCTGCGCCGTCTCGGTGGCGGCGATCTTGATGATCGAGGCCTCGTCGCCCGGGGCCTGGCCGGCCGCCAGCGGCGCGAGCGCCCGCAAGACGGTCATTTCCAGCGCGTCCAGCTGTACCTCCACCGCTGCCAGCCGGCGGCGGAAGTCATCCTGCTGTGAAGCATCACTATCCGCCCACGGAGTATCAGCAAGAAGGCGTTTGATGTCCTCGATCTGACGACGCTTGGCGGCGACATGGGCATAGGACGTGCGCTCATAGCTGAGCAGGTGGCGGGCGTAGGTCCAGCCCTTGCCCTCGTCTCCGATGCGGTTGTCCACCGGAACGCGGACGTTGTCGAAGACAACACGGTTGAGGTGGTGGCCGCCGTCGATGGTGATGATCGGCACGACCTCGACGCCCGGCGTCGACATGTCGATGCAGAGGAAGGTGATCCCGTCCTGCTTGCGCGCGGCGTCCTCGGTGCGCACCAGGCAGAAGATCCAGTCGGCATAGTGGGCGTCGCTGGTCCAGATCTTCTCGCCGTCGACGATATAGTGGTCGCCGACAAGGACCGCGCGGGTTCGCAGGCTGGCCAGGTCGGATCCCGCCTCCGGCTCGGAGTAGCCCTGGGCCCAGAAGGTGCGGGCCGACAGGATGTCGCCCAGCCAGCGCTGCTTCTGCTCCGGGGTGCCGAAGGTGTAGATCACCGGCGCGACGTACAGCAGGCCCATGGGCGAGACGTTCGGCGCGCCGGCCCGCTCCAGCTCCTCGTCGAAGATAAAGCGCTGGGTGATGGTCCAGCCCGGGCCGCCGTACTCGGCCGGCCATCCCGGAGCCAGCCAGCCCCGGGCGCTGAGCGCCTGTTCCGAGGCGACCATGTCCTGCTTCTTCAGGGTCTGGCCGTTGGCCAGCTTGTCGATGATTTTCCGGGGATACTCTTCCCGGAAATAGGCCCGGACCGTCTCGCGGAAGGCCTCGTCCTCGGCGCTCTGTCGCATGTCCATCGGGCAGTTCCTCCGTCCTGGTCCAGGGTCTGTTCGCCCGGTCTGCAAGAGCTCCACAATGGAGCTGTTGCCCCTGCGTCCGGCCATAGATTTGGCTCGACCCGGATCATTTTCTTTCAAGGGCATGCATCGCTGCGACCATAGGCCCGGCCGTGCGCGTTGGTCCGAACAGGTCTTCCCCGGTTTGGGGCGGTCCCCGCCTTCGGATGCCGCAGTGCAGCATTATCCGTCAAGCATTCTCCTTCTGACGTGAGATATGTGCAAAATCTTGCCACGCGGTCGCGACCCGCCGTCGGATGCCGAAAGAAATTACCTTTTGCGCGACCGCTCGCCTTACCGCTAATGCCGCCTCGAACCTGCTTCGGCTGTCTGTGACCGCCGTCAGGCAGACCTGTGTCTCTATCCTGAGGATCCCTTATGGGCGCTCCACAATCCCGCGGTCTCTATGACCCCCGCAACGAGCATGACGCGTGTGGCGTCGGGTTTGTGGCCAATATCAAGGGCCGCAAATCGCACGAGGTGGTGGCCTGCGGTCTGGAGATCCTGATCAATCTCGACCACCGGGGCGCCGTGGGCGCCGATCCGCTGGTCGGTGACGGGGCCGGGATTCTGATCCAGATGCCGGACGCGTTGCTGCGCGACTGGGCGGGCAAGGCCGGGGTCGCCCTGCCGGAGGCGGGCGACTACGCCGTGGCCATGTGCTTCCTGCCGCAGGACGACGAAGCGCGTGGCGTCGCCGTCGCCCAGTTCGAACACTTCCTGAAAGTCGAGGGCCAGACCTTCATCGCCTGGCGCGATGTGCCGATCGACACCACCGGCCTGGGGGCCGCGGTGCTCGCCGAGATGCCCGTGATCCGCCAGGCCATCGTCGGTCGGGGCGAGGGCACGAAGGATCAGGACGCCTTCGAGCGCAAGCTGCTGACCATCCGCAAGCAGCTGCAGAACCCCCTGGCCGAGCTGGCGGTGAAGAAGAACCTTCCGGGCCTGACGCAGCTGTACCTGCCGTCCTTCTCGACCCGCACCGTCGTCTACAAGGGCCTGCTGCTGGCCGACCAGGTCGGCTCCTTCTACACCGACCTGAAGAACCCGCTCACCGAGTCGGCGCTGGCGCTGGTTCACCAGCGGTTCTCGACCAACACCTTCCCGTCCTGGAAGCTGGCCCATCCCTACCGGTTCATCGCCCACAACGGCGAGATCAACACCGTGCGGGGCAACGTCAACTGGATGAACGCCCGTCGGCGCACCCTGGAGTCGGACCTGCTCGGTCCCGACCTCAACAAGATGTGGCCGCTGATTCCGCATGGCCAGTCGGACACCGCCTGCCTCGACAACGCCCTGGAGCTGCTGGTCGCCGGCGGATATCCGCTGGCCCATGCGGTCATGATGCTGATCCCGGAAGCCTGGGCCGGCAATCCGCTGATGGATCCCAAGCGGAAGGCTTTCTACGAGTATCACGCCGCCCTGATGGAGCCCTGGGATGGGCCCGCCGCGGTGGCCTTCACCGACGGCCGCCAGATCGGCGCAACGCTCGACCGCAACGGCCTTAGGCCCGCCCGCTTCGTCATCACCGACCAGGACCATGTCATCATGGCCTCGGAAATGGGCGTGCTGACCGTTCCGGAGGAGCGGGTGGTCCGCAAATGGCGCCTGCAGCCGGGCAAGATGCTGCTGATCGACATGGAGGAAGGCCGGATCATCGAGGACGAGGAGATCAAGGCCTCCCTCGCTGACGCCGAGCCCTACGCCGAATGGCTGGCCCGCACCCAGTTCAAGCTGGAAGACCTGCCCGAGGCCCCGCCGGCGGAGGAGCTGCAGGGCGCCGATCCCCAGCACCTGCTCGATCGTCAGCAGGCCTTCGGCTACACCCAGGAGGACCTGCAGTTCTTCCTCGAGCCGATGGCCCAGACCGCCGATGACCCCATCGGCTCCATGGGCGCCGACGTGCCGATCGCCGTGCTCTCCCGCCGCACCAAGCTGCTCTACGAGTATTTCAAGCAGAACTTCGCCCAGGTCACCAACCCGCCGATCGACCCGATCCGCGAGGAGCTGGTGATGAGCCTGGTGTCGATGATCGGGCCCCGTCCGAACCTGCTGGGACGCCAGGCCGGCACTCACAAGCGCCTTGAGGTCTCCCAGCCGATCCTCACCAACGAGGACATGGCCAAGATCCGCGCCATCAGCGAGCTGCTGGACGGCGCCTTCCGCACCGCGACGATCGACGTCACCTGGCCGGCAGAGGAAGGCGCGGCGGGCCTTGAAAAGGCGCTCGACCGGGTCTGCCGCGAGGCGACCGACAACGTGCTGGCTGACATGAACATCCTGATCCTTTCGGATCGGGCGACCTCGCCGGACCGGATCGCCATCCCGGCGGCCCTGGCCACGGCGGCGGTGCACCATCACCTGATCCGTCAGGGCCTGCGCATGCAGACCGGCCTCGTCATCGAGACCGGTGAGGCGCGCGAGGTCCACCAATTCTGTGTCCTGGCCGGCTACGGCGCCGAGGCGGTCAATCCCTACCTGGCGTTCGAGACGCTGGAGCACCTTCGCGTCCAGAACGGCTACAGCCTCAGCGCCTACGAGGTCCGCAAGAACTTCATCAAGGCGGTCGGCAAGGGCCTGCTGAAGGTGATGTCGAAGATGGGCATCTCGACCTACCAGTCCTACTGCGGCGCGCAGATTTTCGACGCCGTCGGCCTGAACTCGCCGGTGATCGAGAAGTATTTCACGGGCACGGCCACGACCATCGAGGGCATCGGCCTGGACGGCATCGCCGAAGAGGCCGTGCGCCGGCACCGCGACGCCTTTGGCGACAACCCGATCTACGCCTCGATGCTGGACGTCGGCGGCACCTTCGCCTTCCGCCTGCGCGGCGAGGAGCATGCCTGGACGCCGGAGACCGTGGCGCGCCTGCAGCATGCCGTTCGTGGCAACCTGCCCGACGAATACAAGGCCTTCGCGGCCGGGATCAACGAGCAGGCGCAGCGCCTGCTGACCATCCGCGGCCTGATGCAGTTCCGCACCGCCGCCACCCCGCTCAGCCTCGACGAGGTCGAGCCGGCCGGCGAGATCGTCAAGCGGTTCGCCACCGGCGCCATGAGCTTCGGCTCGATCAGCCGCGAAGCCCACACCACCCTGGCGGTGGCGATGAACCGCATCGGCGGCCGGTCGAACACCGGCGAGGGCGGTGAGGAAGCCGACCGCTTCAAGCCGCTGCCCAATGGCGATTCCATGCGGTCGGCCATCAAGCAGGTGGCCTCCGGCCGGTTCGGGGTCACCGCCGAGTACCTTGTCAACGCCGACGACATCCAGATCAAGATGGCCCAGGGCGCCAAGCCCGGCGAGGGCGGCCAGCTGCCGGGCCACAAGGTCGACAAGAACATCGCCCGCGTCCGCCACTCGACGCCGGGTGTCGGCCTGATCAGCCCGCCGCCGCACCACGACATCTACTCGATCGAGGATCTGGCCCAGCTGATCCATGACCTGAAGAACGCCAACTCGAAGGCCCGCATCTCCGTGAAGCTGGTCTCGGAGGTGGGCGTGGGCACCGTGGCCGCCGGCGTCGCCAAGGCGCGGGCCGACCACATCACCATCTCCGGCTTCGAGGGCGGCACCGGCGCCTCGCCGCTGACCTCGCTGATCCACGCAGGCTCGCCCTGGGAAATCGGCCTGGCCGAGACGCAGCAGACCCTGCTGCTCAACGGCCTGCGCTCCCGCGTCGCCGTCCAGGCGGACGGCGGTCTGCGCACCGGCCGTGACGTCGCCGTCGCCGCCCTGCTCGGCGCCGACGAGTTCGGCTTCGCCACGGCGCCGCTGATCTCCGCCGGCTGCATCATGATGCGCAAGTGCCATCTCAACACCTGCCCGGTGGGCGTGGCGACCCAGGATCCGGTGCTGCGGGCCCGCTTCAACGGCAAGCCCGAGCACGTGATCAACTACTTCTTCTTCGTCGCCGAGGAACTGCGCGAGATCATGGCCCAGCTGGGCTTCCGGACCGTCGCCGAGATGGTCGGGCGCGTCGACCGGCTGGAGATGCGGGAGGTCCTTGATCACTGGAAGGCCGAGGGTGTCGACCTGTCGAAGATCCTGCACGCGGTCTCCGACCACGGCGACAGCCTGAGCCAGTCCCGGACCCAGGATCACGGGCTGGAGAGGGCCCTCGACAACGCCCTGATCGCCGATGCGAAGGAAGCGCTGGAGACGGGCAAGCCGATGCGCGGCGAGTATCCGATCCGCAACATCAACCGCACGGTCGGCACCATGCTGTCGTCGGAGGTCGCCCGTCGCTACGGCCATGCCGGTCTGGCGGAGGACACCATCTCGCTGACCTTCCACGGCGCGGCGGGCCAGAGCTTCGGCGCCTTCGCGGCGCGGGGCGTGACCCTGGAGCTTATCGGCGATGGCAACGACTATGTCGGCAAGGGCCTGTCCGGCGGCCGGGTGGTGGTTCGCCAGCCGAAGGAGTCGACGCGCGACCCGGTCACCAACATCATCGTCGGGAACACGGTTCTCTACGGGGCGATCGCCGGCGAGGCCTATTTCCAGGGCGTGGCCGGCGAACGCTTCGCGGTCCGAAACTCCGGCGCCGTGGCGGTGGTCGAAGGCACCGGCGACCACGGCTGCGAATATATGACCGGCGGCGTGATCGCCGTGCTCGGCGAGACGGGACGCAACTTCGCGGCCGGCATGTCGGGCGGCGTGGCCTATGTCTACGATCCTGAAGGCCGCTTCCCGTCGCTGTGCAACGCCGCGATGGTCGATCTGGAAACGGTCGAGCCCACGGTCGGCGGCGACGAGGCGGGCCGGCCCAGCCAGCGCGCCCGCTCGGTCGAGGACAATGGCATGGGCGACATGCTGTCGTTCGACGCCGAGCGCCTGCGCATCCTGGTCGAGCGCCACCTGCTCTACACCGGCAGCGCCCGCGCGCGGGAGATCCTGGACAGCTGGGATGTCGCGGTGACGCGCTTCTGGAAGGTCATGCCCAAGGATTACCGACGGGCGCTGACCGACATGGCCAACGAGCGACTGGCGGCCGCCGCCGTCGCCGCCGAATAACGTATCAAGGTCGGAGTATCACCATGGGCAAGCCCACCGGCTTTCTTGAAATCGAGCGTCAGGATCGCGGCTACGACAATCCGCAGGAGCGTCTGCGCAACTGGAAGGAATTCATCCATCCGCTGCCGGCGCCGGCCCTGAACCAGCAGGCCGCGCGGTGCATGGATTGCGGGATTCCGTTCTGTCACAACGGCTGTCCGGTCAACAACCAGATCCCGGACTTCAACAGCCTGGTCTACCGCGAGCAGTGGCAGGCGGCGCTGGAGAACCTGCAGTCGACCAATAACTTCCCGGAGTTCACCGGCCGCATCTGCCCCGCGCCCTGCGAGGCGTCGTGCACCCTGAACATCATCGACACCCCGGTGACGATCAAGACGATCGAATGCGCCATCGTCGACCGGGGCTGGGAAGAGGGATGGATCACGCCGCGCCCGTCGCCACGCGGCACCGGCAAGCGCGTCGCGGTCGTGGGCTCCGGTCCGGCGGGTCTGGCGTGCGCCCAGCAGCTGGCCCGGGTCGGCCACGCGGCGACCGTCTTCGAGAAGAGCGACCGCATCGGCGGCCTGCTCCGCTACGGCATCCCGGACTTCAAGATGGAGAAGCATCTGATCGACCGCCGCGTCGCCCAGATGGAGGCCGAGGGCGTGATCTTCCGGACCAATATGGAGATCGGCGTCAACGTCTCGGTGCAGCGGATCCTGGATGACTACGACGTCCTGGTCATGGCCGCCGGCGCGGAGCTGCCGCGCGACCTGGAGGTTCCGGGCCGCGAGCTGGACGGCATCCACTTCGCCATGGACTTCCTGGTTCAGCAGAACAAACGCAACGCCGGCGACGACGAGGCGAAGGCCGCGCCGAACGGCACGCTCTCGGCCCAGGGCAAGCATGTCGTGGTCATCGGGGGCGGCGACACCGGCTCCGACTGCATCGGCACCTCCAACCGCCACGGCGCCCTGTCGGTGACGCAGCTGGAGATCATGCCGCAGCCGCCGGCGCACGAGAACAAGCTGATGACCTGGCCCGACTGGCCGATGAAGCTGCGCACCTCCTCCAGCCACGAGGAAGGCTGCGAGCGGGACTTCGCCGTCGCCACCAAGCGGGCCATCGGCTCCGATGGCAAGATCGAGGCCCTGGAGTGTGTCCGCATGGACTGGGTCGCCGGCGAGAATGGCCGCCAAGTCCTGCAGGAAGTCGCCGGCAGCGAATTCCAGATCAAGGCCGACATGGTCCTGCTGGCCATGGGCTTCGTTTCGCCCCGCCACAACAGCTTCACCGAGCAGGCCGGGGTCGAGCTCGACGCCCGCGGCGCGGTCAAGGCGCCGGTGACCGACTACAAGACCACCTCGGAGAACATCTTCGCTTGCGGCGACATGCGTCGCGGCCAGTCACTGGTCGTCTGGGCGATCCGCGAGGGCCGTCAGTGCGCCCAGGCGGTCGACGCCTACCTGATGGGCGCCAGCAAGCTGCCGCGCTGACGTCGCCGACACGTGGGGAAGGCGCGACCAGCGCGGCCTTCCCCACCCGGCTGCCGGGGGCCTCGGGATACCGGGGGGGCAGCGCGACCCGATGAGCGGATCCACAGAGTGGTATGGGGGCGCCCAACCCCACCGTCTCTGGTCAAAATTCAAAAGAGACGGTGGGTTAGGAATGGTGGGTGCAGTAGGATTCGAACCTACGACCCGCTGATTAAGAGTCAGCTGCTCTACCAACTGAGCTATGCACCCGCCCTGGCTCCGGCCCCTTGCGGTGGCTGACGGCGAGGGCGCGGAACATACGCGAAAAGGCCGGGGACGCAAGGGCGATAAACATGGCGAGACGAGACATCACCGGAGCCGTCGATTTTCCCTATCTGGAAGGGTTCGCGGCCGGCGACACCGACGTGATCGACGAGGTTCTGGCCCTGTTCGAACAGCAGGCCCAGATGTGGTCGCCGATGCTGGATTCGGCCTCTGAAGGCTGGCGTGACGCCCTGCACACGGTCAAGGGCGCTGCCCGGGGTGTCGGGGCCCACGCTCTGGGCGAGGCCTGCGCCCGCGCCGAGGCCGAGGGACCCGGCCTGCTGCCAGATGTCCACGCCGCGCTGGACGCCGCCCTGTTCGACATCGCCGCCTACCGCCATGAGCAGGCGCTGCGGTCGCTGAAGGGGTAGGGGGCCGAAGCTAGTCCTTCCGCGTCCGGTCCCAGACGCCGAACTCATAGGCGATGCAGCGGTCGATCATCGTGCGCCAGACTGGCTCGGCGATGGCTTCCGACAGGCCGGCCTCGCGGGCGGCGGCGCGGACCTTGGTCACCACATCCTCGATGCGCGCGCGGTCGTGGACGACGCTGCGGTCGGCCTTGATGCGGGCGGCGGCGTCCATGTAGCCCTGCCGCTCGGCGATGATGGTCACCAGCAGGCGGTCGAGGGCGTCGACGCCCTGGCGGACCTCGGCCATGGTCGTACAGTCGGCGGGGGCGATGCGCTCATCAGCGATCGCGTTCAAAACATCTTTGGCCACGTCAGATACCGGAACCGTTGTCCATGGTCTGGAGGGCGGCCTCGTGAGCCGCGGCCTCCTCGGTGAGCCAGGAGACGAACGCCTTTACCTGCGGCAGTCGTCCCTTGGTCTTGGGATGGACGACGTAATAGGCGAAGTCCACGGCGGTGGCGATCTGAAACGGCGTCACCAGACGTCCGGCGTCGAGGTCCGCCTGCGCCAGGGTCCGCTTGGCCAGGGCGACGCCCCGACCGTTGGCGGCGGCCTCGATGACCAGGCTCGACTGGTTGAAGCGCGGCCCCCGCGCGCCGTCGACGGTTCTCACGCCGCGGGCGGCCAGCCACATGGCCCAGTCGGGGCAGGAATCGTCGGCGTCGGGAGACCCGTCGTGCAACAGGATGTGGTTGGCCAGATCGCCTGGCTCGTTGATCGGGTTCTGCTCGAGCAGCGCCGGGCTGATCACCGGGATCACCGTCTCGCTGAGCAGACGCGTGACCTCCAGCCCCGGATAGCGCCCGCCACCGTAGCGGATGGCCAGGTCAATCTCGCCGCTGGCGAAGTCGACGACCTCCATGCCGGCGCTGAGCCAGACATCGACCTGCGGCTGGGCCTCCTCGAATCGGCCAAGGCGGGGGACCAGCCATTTGGCCGCGAAGGACGGCGCGGCGGTCAGGGTCAGGCGGCGGCCGTCGACGGCGGCGGTCAGCAGGCTGGCGGCCTCGGCCAGCCGGTCGAACGCCTCGCGCAGGGCGGGCAGGGCGGTCTGGGCGGCGTCGGTCAGCAGCAGGCCCTTGGGCGTGCGCTTGAACAGCGCAGCGCCGACATAGTCCTCCAGGTTCTGGATCTGCTGGCTGACGGCGCCCGGCGTCACCGACAGTTCGTCAGCGGCCCGACTGAAGTTGAGGTGGCGCGCGGCGGCCTCGAAGGCCCTCAGGGCGTTCAACGGCGGCAGCCTTCGGCGCTCGATCGACCGTTCCATAAGAATTACTGAGGCCCCCGGCAGAAGTCTTGGATTGCGATCTGGGCTCGCCAAACCCAGTTTGCAATGGTCCGATGGCGTATCGGCCCTTTATCGTCAGCGGACAGGAAGCGGGGTGGGCCGATGGCCCGCCCCGCTTCGATTCCCGGGATTTAATCCCCATTGTGCTTGTAGAGAAACTGAAAGTTAGATGGCCCGGCCGACCCCTTCACAACCCAAGCGTCTCGTCGCCCTCGACGGCGCGGGCAGGCCTGCGGCCGCCGGTCGCGTCTGGCTGGTCGGCGCCGGGCCGGGCGATCCTGACCTGCTGACGCTGAAGGCGGCCAGGCTGATCGGTTCCGCCGATGTCATCGTTCACGATGGCCTCGTCTCCGAAGACATCCTGGCGCTGGCGCCGGCCTCGGCCCGACTGATCGATGTCGCCAAGCGCAAGAGCCGCCACACGCTGCCGCAGGGCGACATCAACCGCCTGCTGGTCGCCTTCGCCCTGCAGGGCCTGACCGTCGTCCGCCTCAAGGGCGGCGATCCCTTCATCTTCGGTCGCGGCGGCGAGGAACTGGAAGAGTGCCGCGCCGCGGGCGTGACCTGCGAGGTCGTGCCCGGCGTGACCGCCGCCCTGGCGGCCTCGGCGGGCGCCGGCGCGCCGCTGACGCATCGCGGCCTGGCCCAGTCGGTGACCTTCGTCACCGGCCACGCCGCGCACGGTGATCCCGACCTCGACTGGGCCGCCCTGGCGCGGGCCAACCAGACGGTCGTCATCTACATGGGCCTGACCACGGCCGGTCTGATCGGCGAACGCCTGATGGCCGCCGGACGTGACGGCGCCACCCCGGCGCTGATTGTCGTCAACGCCAGCCGCGCCGACGAGCAAAGCCAACCCACGACGCTGGCGCAGCTCGCTGCGACCGCCGAGCGGCTGAGAGGCCCGGCGCTGCTGATCGTCGGCGAGGCGATGGCGCTGGCCCTGTCGTCAGTCCTCCCCGCTCGCGGGGAGGGGGACCATGCGGAGCATGGTGGTGGGGTAGCGCCGGCGCTCGCCGGACAGACCGGAATTCAGGATCGCGACGCTCCCGCCCGCGCAGACCCCTCCACCGCTCTCCGAGCGGTCCCCTTCCCCGCGATGCGGGGAGGAAGGAGAACGTGATGAAAGCCCTCACCGCCAACCGCCTGATCGATGGCGAGGTCGTGTTCTGGAAATCCGGCGCGTGGATCGAGCGCTTCGCCGACGCCCAGTTCTTCGCCGATGACGACGCCGCCGGCCCGGCCGCCGTCGAGACGGCCAAGAGCCAGCCGACCGTCATCGTCGAGCCTTATCTCATCGACATCGTCGAGGCGCCCGGCGGCTGGGCCCCGGTCAGCTATCGCGAGCGCCTGCGCGCGCTCGGTCCCACCAACGAACCCACGCACGGCAAGCAGGCCGAGGGCGGCGCCGGCGTCGAGGCCATCCTCGCCGCCACGGGCGCGGCGCGCTCGACCGGCCGTGTCGATCTGATCCGCAGGAAGTAGCCGCCCATGTATCGCTACGACGCCATCGACAAGGAATTCCTGGCCGACCGCGCCAACGAGTTCCGCGAACAGGTCGGCCGCCGGCTGGCCGGTTCGCTCAGCGAGGACCAGTTCAAGCCTCTGCGGCTTATGAACGGCCTGTATCTGCAGCTGCATGCCTACATGCTGCGGGTCGCCATCCCCTACGGCTCGCTGGACAGCCGCCAGCTGCGCCGGCTGGCCCACATCGCCCGCGTCTACGACAAGGGCTACGGCCACTTCACCACGCGCCAGAATATCCAGTTCAACTGGGTCAAGTTGGGTCAGTCGCCGGACATTCTGGACGCGCTGGCCGACGTCGACCTGCACGCCATCCAGACGAGCGGCAACTGCATCCGGAACGTCACCGCCGATCCCTACGCCGGGGCGACGGCCGAGGAGATCGACGATCCGCGCGTCTGGTCCGAGCTGATCCGCCAGTGGTCGACGCTGCACCCGGAATTCTCGTTCCTGCCGCGCAAGTTCAAGATCGCCGTCACGGCGGCGGCGAAGGACCGTACGGCGGCCCGCGTCCACGACATCGGTCTGGTCCTGCGCCGCAACCGCGAAGGTGAACTGGGCTTCGAAGTCATCGTCGGCGGCGGCCAGGGGCGCACACCCTATATCGGTCCGACCATCCGCGAGCACCTGCCGGCCGGCCGCCTGCTCAGCTACCTGGAAGCCGTCCTGCGCGTCTACAATCGCCATGGCCGCCGGGACAACATCTACAAGGCGCGGATCAAGATCCTGGTCGCCGCCCTGGGTCGGGACGAGTTCGCCCGTCAGGTCGAGGAAGAGTGGAGCAAGCTGGATTCCGCCCTGGCCGATGCGCCCGACACCGAGCTGGCGCGCATCCGCGGCGCCTTCACGCCCATCAACTTCGAGACCCTGCCGGCGACCTCGCCTGCGTTCGATGCGGCGAAGGCCGGCGATCCCGCCTTCGCCCGTTTCGCACGCAACAACGTCAAGCCACATAAGAAGGCCGGCTACGCGATCGTCGAGATTTCGCTGAAGGCGCACCATCAGACGCCGGGCGACGCCTCGGCCGACCAGATGGACGTCGTCGCCGACCTGGCGGAACGCTACGGCCTGGACGACATCCGCGTCACCCACGAGCAGAATCTGGTCCTGCCCCACGTGAAGCTGGACGACCTGCCCACGGTGTTCGCCGCGCTGCGGGCGGCCGGTCTGGCCACCCCCAACATCGGGCTGATCAGCGACATCATCGCCTGCCCGGGCCTGGACTACTGCGCCCTGGCCAACGCCCGCGCCATCCCGATCGCCCAGTCGATCGCCCAGCGCTTCGAGGACGCCGACCGCGCCGAACTGATCGGTGAGCTGAAGATCAAGATCAGCGGCTGCATCAACGCCTGCGGCCACCACCACGTCGGCAACATCGGCATCCTCGGCGTCGACAAGAAGGGCGAGGAATTCTACCAGCTCAGCCTCGGCGGCTCGGGCCAGGAAGACGCCTCCCTGGCCCAGATCCTCGGCCCGGGCATGTCGGCCGAGAAGGTGCCGGACGCCATCGAGGCGCTGGTCGAGACCTACCTCACCATCCGCCAGGGCGAGGAGCGCTTCCTGGACACCGTTCGCCGCGCGGGCCTGGCCCCGTTCAAGGAGGCTGTCTATGCCGACGCTCATTAGGCTGATCGAGGGGCGGTACGAGACGGCGGAGGACGCCTTCGCCGATGTCGCCGACGAGAACCTGACGCCTGAAGGTCCGGTGATCCTATCGCTGGCCCGCTTCCAGACCGAGGGCGACGCGCTGATCTCCGCCGGTCGCAGGGTCGGGGTGCGGGTCCAGTCGGACGAGGAGGTCGAGACCCTGGCCTATGACCTGCCACGTCTGGCCGTTGTGGCGCTGGTCTTCCCCAAGTACCGCGACGGTCGCGCCTACACCACGGCCCGGCTGTTGCGGCAGCGGCTCGGCTTCACCGGCGAGGTAAGGGCGGTGGGTGATGTCCTGCGCGAGCAGGCCGGCTTCATGGTTCGATGCGGCTTCGACAGCTTCGCGCCTGCCGATGGCTCTTCGCCGGCCGAGTGGGCGCATGCGGCCGGGCGTTTCCGGCACGTCTACCAGCGCGCGGCCGACGCGCGGGCGCCGGTCTTCGTGGAGCGCGCCTGACATGGCCTTCGATCAGCTTGACCGCACCCAGGACACCCGGGCCGCGCGGCTCGACGCAGAGCTACGCAACGCCCATCCGCGAACCGTGATCGAGGCGGCCTACGCCGAGTTCGGCGACAGGCTGGCCCTGGTTTCGTCCTTCGGGGCGGAGTCGGCGGTGCTGCTGCATCTGGCCGCCCAGGTCAGCAAGGATATTCCGGTGCTGTTCCTCGACACCGGCATGTTGTTCGGCCAGACGCTCGACTACCGCAAGCAGCTGGCGGCCCGGCTCGGCCTGACCGATGTCCGCGACCTTCGCCCGACCTTCGCCGATATCGCGGTCCACGATCCCAAGTCGGACCTGTGGAAGACCGACACCGACGCCTGCTGCAACATCCGCAAGGTGATCCCGCTGGACAAGGCGCTCGGCGGCTTCGACGCCTGGCTGACCGGCCGCAAGCGCTTCCACGGCGGCGACCGCCTGCGGCTGTCGGTCGTCGAGGACGCCGATCATCAGCTGAAGTTCAATCCGCTGGCCAACTGGACCAAGGAAGACCTCGACGCCTATGTCGCCGAGCATGACCTGCCGACCCACCCGCTGGTCGCCCAGGGTTTCCCGTCGATCGGCTGCTGGCCGTGTACCAACCCTGTCGAGGAAGGCCAGGATGTGCGCGCCGGCCGCTGGGCGGGGCAGGACAAGACCGAATGCGGCATCCACGTCGCCCGCGCCCCCGCCGCGCCCAACGTTGGCGGCGGGATCTAGGGTCGCGCCAGCCTATTCGTTCGCGGCTTTGCCAATACGCCGTCATGGCCCGAACGAGTCGGGCCGTGACGGCGAGAAGGGGGCGGATGTCGCCGCGCGCTAACGAACTTCGAGAATCTGCGGCCCCTTCGAGCCGCCCGCCGACAGGGCGCGGACCTCGCGCATGAAGGCGTTCGACTCGGGCACGGCGAAGTGCGCCTCCAGCGAGGCCCGATCCGACCACTGCTCGAAGAAGAAGATGCGCAGCGGGTTTTCGGCGTCGACGAAGGCGTCATGGCTGACGCAGCCGGGCTCGGCGCGGGAGCGGCGCGAATGGGCGGTGCAGACGGCGATCAGGGCGTCCAGTGTGTCGGGTTTCGCCAGGATCTCGCCGGTGACGATGATCATGTCAGCGCATCGCCACCTGGACGACGGGCTTTGGGCACCCCTCGAAGGCGCCGACCCGCGAGACCGTGACGGTCTTCATGTTCAGCTTCATCATCGGCCCCATGGAGGCCCGGCTGTGACCGGTGAACAGATCGATGCGATGGCCCTTCACCGCGCCGCCGACGTCGGAGGCGTACCAGTAGCCGTCATGAACCCCGCCGTCCGGCATCGGCATTCCGACGGTTTCCCTGATGTAGAGGATCGTCCGGCGAGGGACGAGGGTGCGGTCGGTGGCCGCCGTGCGCATCGCCACGGTCGGGCAGCCCAGCGAGTCGCGGCCGCCGACGCCCTTGGCGCCGGAATGGTAGAGGGTCGCCTTGAGCATCCAGTCCGGGGCCAGCTCGCGGAGCGCCCGGAAGGCCCTGTCCGACGCGGACGGAGTCTGCCCGGCGGGCTGCTCCAGAGCGGTCTGGATGAGGTCCCCGATGGGATCGGCGGGGTCGTTGGACCGGGCGTTGGCGGCCGGGGTAAGCAACCCGATCGCAAGGGCCGCGAGGCATGGCAGGATGCGTTTCAAGCGCTTCCCCCTGTTTGTTTCTCGTCGTGGGGGCGGCTTCTACCCGCATCCGCCGCGCGTAACAACCCGATCTGCTCAACCATAAGGACAATGGCATGACCCTGACGATCTATGGCGATGGCAAGTCGGGCAATTGCCTCAAGGTCAAGTGGACCGCCGAAAAGCTCGCGATTCCATATCGTTGGCTGGAACTGGACGTGCTGCGCGCCCAGACCCGGACGCCGGATTTCCTGGCGCTGAATCCGGCGGGTCAGGTTCCGCTCGTCATCCTTCCGGACGGCCGGGCGCTGGCGCAATCCAACGCCATCATCGTCCATCTGGCCGAAGGGTCGCCGCTGATTCCCGCCGATCCCTACGACCGGGCGAAGATGTTCGAATGGCTGTTCTGGGAGCAGTATAGCCACGAACCCTACGTCGCCGTCGCCCGCTTCCAGATGGCTTACCTGGGCAAGCCGCGGGAGGAGCTCGACGCCAAACTGGTCGAGCGGGGCAGGGCGGCGCTGCAGCGCCTCGAGGACGGGCTGGAGGACACGCCCTTCCTGGTCGGCGACAATGTCAGTCTCGCCGACGTCTCATTGGTCGCCTATACCCGGGTGGCGCACGAGGGCGGCTTCGATCTGGCGGACTTCCCGCGGACGACCGCCTGGGTGGCGCGCGTGGAGGCCGCGCTGGGCATCAGCTGACGGCCGCTTGCCGGAGATCGTCCATGCGTCCTGCCGTCCGTCTGTCCGCCATCGCGCTTGCCGCAGGCCTTTTGTTCGCGCCGACGGTCGCCGCCACCTGGGGCGCGGCGGGCCATCGGATGATCGGCGTTCTGGCCGTGCAGGCCCTGCCGGAGGAGGTTCCGGCCTTCCTGCGCGGGCCCAGGGCGGCCGAGGAGATGGGCGAGCTGGCGCGCGAGCCGGACCGCTCCAAGGGCTCGGGTCGCATCCACGGGACCAACCGCGACCCTGCGCACTTCGTCGACATCGACGATGAGGGCAAGGTGCTGGGCGGGCCGCTGTTCACCGACCTTCAGCCGACCCGGGCCGACTATGAGAAGGCCCTCCAGGCGGCGGGCACGGACAGCTGGAAGGCCGGCTACCTGCAGTACGCCACCATCGACGGCTATCAGCAGCTGGTCCGCGACTTCGGCTACTGGCGCGTAACAAGGGCCGGCGAAAAGGCCTCGAGCGGCGCGCGCAAGGCCTGGCACAAGCGCGACCGGATCCGGCGCGAGAAGCTGCTGTTCGCCAGTCTGGGGAACCTCGCCCACTACGTCGGCGACGGCAGCCAGCCGCTTCACACCTCGGTCCATTACAACGGCTGGTCGATCCAGCCGAACCCGCAGGGATTCACGGCCGAGAAGATCCACGGCCCGTTCGAGGGCGACTTCGTGAGGGGTGCGGTGACGATCGAAATGGCCCGCGCGGCCATGGTCCCGTTCGCCGACTGCAAATGCCCGATCGAAAAGCGGGTGCTGGGCTACATCGGCCGCACCAACACCTTCGTTGTCCCGCTGTATCGCATGTGGGGCGAGGGCGCTTTCCGTCAGGGACAGACGAAGGGCGCGGAGTTCGCGGCCGAGCGGTTCGGAGCCGGCGCCTCGGAGCTGCGCGACCTGATCGTCCTGGCCTGGCGCGACAGCGCCACCACCAGGGTTGGCTGGCCGGTGATCGCCGTCGCTGACGTCGAGTCCGGCAAGATCGACCCCTATGAGTCTCTGGTCGGCATCGATTGATGCTTCAGTTCGGCGCCCCGATGCCAGGGAAGACCCACACGCCCCGCCCGGCGGCCTTCGGGATCGCCGAGCTGGAGGGAAGAATCGCGCTGGTCCGGGTCCGCCCCGCCGCCGGCGGCGACTGGCTGGACCTGCCCGGCGGCGCGGTCGATCCCGGCGAGGACGAGAGCGCCGCCCTGGTTCGTGAGTTCGGCGAGGAGACCGGGCTGGTCATCGCGGTCGGCCCGGTGGTGGTGGCCTTCGCCCAGTACTTCGAGAAATCCGACGGCCAGGCGGTGAACAACCAGGGCCGTGTCCATGTCGTGACGGTCGAGCGCGAGGACCCGGTGCTCAAGATCGAGGACGACCACGAGCTGGTCTGGGTTGATCCCGTCGTCGCCATGCGCACACTGCGTCACGACGGCCACGCTTGGGCGGTGGCAAAGTGGATGAGGGGCAGGGGCCAATGACCAACTTCTGGGATCGGCACGTGATGCCGCGGCTGATCGGCTGCGCTTGCGCCAGCAAGCCGATCATGAAGCAGCGGGAGAAGGTTGTGCCCAAGGCCGCCGGCAAGGTGCTGGAACTGGGTATCGGCGGCGGCCTGAACCTGCGCTACTACGATCCGGCCAGGGTCGAGAGCGTGTCCGGCGTGGATCCGTCCAATGAACTGCGCGAGCGGGCGATGGCAGCCCCTCGGCCCGAGGGGCTGCAGGTCGGGATCCGCGAGGGAATCGCCGAGGACCTGCCGTTCGAGGCGGGCAGCTTCGACTGCGTGGTCTGCACCTTCACCCTCTGCTCGGTGCAGTCGCCGCAGAAGGCGCTGGCCGAGGCCAGGCGGGTGCTCAAGCCCGGCGGCCGCTTCCTCTTCGCCGAGCATGGCCTGGCGCCCGACGCCGGCGTGGCGGCCTGGCAGCGGCGCATAGAACCGGCCTGGAAGGCCATCGCCGGCGGCTGTCACCTGACCCGCCCCATCACCGACGCCATCGCCGGGGCGGGCTTCGGGATCGATCGGTCCGACCGCATGTATCTGCCCGGAACGCCGCGAATTCTGGGCTGGAGCGAGTGGGGCGAAGCCCGAGCCGCCTGACGCCATGCGACCGGGCTGAAGATCGTCGGTTGACGGTCGGTGACCGCCCCCTTCAAATGCCCTGCCCGCTTCGGGGGACGGCCATATACGGCGAGGGCATGGAAGACGATTCCGTCGTGATCGAACAGCTGCGCGCCGCCGTCGACCGGCGGCTCGCGGAGCTGTTGCCCGATCACACCGCCCGACCGGCCGGGCTGGCCGAGGCGGCCCGCTATGCCGCCCTGTCGCCCGGCAAGCGCTTCCGGCCCATGCTGACCCTGCTGACCGCCCGCGAGTTCGAGGCCGAGCCTATGGCGGCGCTGGATGCGGCCTGCGCCTTCGAGATGGTGCACGCCGCCTCGCTGATCCTGGACGATCTGCCGTCCATGGACGACGCCGCCCTGCGGCGCGGGCGGGCGACCACGCACCGCGAGTTCGGCGAGGCGACGGCCATCCTGGCGTCGGTCGGCCTGCTCAATCACGCTTTCGGGGTCATCGCCGGCGACCCCAGGCTGCCCGACGCCGCGCGCGGGGAGCTGTGCCGCCGTCTGTCCGACTCGATCGGCTTCCAGGGGCTGGTGTCGGGCCAGGCCCTCGACCTGAATGACCGCGATCAAACGCGCACGCCGGACGACATCGATCTCCTCAACCATCGCAAGACCGGCGTCCTGATGGTCGCCGCCGCCGAGGCCGGAGCCCTGGTCGCCGGGGCATCCGACTCCGCTGTCACCGCTGTCGGCGAGTTCGCGCGTCGCCTGGGCCTGGCCTTCCAGATCCAGGATGACCTGATCGACGCCGCCTTCATCGCCGAGACCGGCAAGGACCTTGGCAAGGACGCCGGCATGGCGACGCTGGTGACGGTCCTGGGGCCCCAGGAGGCCGCCGCCGCCGTCAGCGCGCACCTGGAGGCCGCCGAGGCCTCCCTGGCCCGGGCCGGCGCCACCGGCCTGCTGGCGCGCTATGCGTTCGGTCTGTTCGAGGCCCGGAAAGCCGCCGCGTGACCGACAGACCCATCCTCAACGTCTGGCGCGCCGAGCACCAGTACGGCACACGCAAGGTGCTGCGCGGCATCGACCTGGCCCTGCGGCCGGGCGAGATCTACGCGTTGCTGGGGCCCAATGGCGCCGGGAAGTCGACTCTGGTGGGCGCCATCTGCGGACGGCTGAAGCTGTCGGGCGGCGAGATCGCGATCGATGGCAAGAACCCGTTCACCAACGCCTCGGCGCGGGCCTTGCTCGGGCTGGTGCCGCAGGAGATCGCGCTCTACGGCCATCTGACCGTTCGCGAGAACCTGGAGACCTTCGGCCGCCTGGCCGGGGTGAAGGCCAAGGCCCTGCGCGAGGCGGTGCAGCGGGCGCTGCTGCTCACCCGGACCGTTGATCGCGAGCATGTGCCGGTGAAGCACCTGTCGGGCGGCTACAGGCGCCGGGTGAACATCGGCGCGGCCATCATGCACCGTCCGGCGCTGCTGATTCTCGACGAGCCGACGGTCGGTGTCGATCAGGACGCAAGGGAAGCCCTCGACGCGGTGATCCGGAACCTGCGCGACACCGGCGTCGCGGTGCTGATCGTCACCCATGACCTGGAGCAGGCCGGGGGACTGGCCGACCGCGTCGGATTCCTGCGCGAGGGCCGCAAGATCATGGAAGGCGCTCCGCGGGCGCTGATCGAACAGGCCTTCGGCCAGGAGATGGAGATTCTGGTCCACCTGACCCTCGAGCCGGACAGCGCCGGCGAGATCCTGATGGCCGGCGAGGGTCTGGAGCGGCAGGGGCGGACCAGTCTGTGGAGCAAGCTCGACCCGGGCGGCTACGCGGCGGCCGGGCGACTCGACACGCGGCTGCGCAAGGCCGGGCTGGAACCGCGCGAGATCAGGGTGCGGCAGCCTTCGCTGCAGAACCTCTTCGCCCTGGTCGCCGACTGGAGCCGGGCCGCATGACCTTCGCGATGTTCCGCGTCATGGCCCTGGAGCTGTGGCGCGACCGCGGCGCGCTGGTGATGACCTTCCTGCTGCCGCCGCTGGTGTTCCTGATCTTCTCCGCTGTCTTTTCCGGCGCGACCGGCGAGGACATCAAGCTGAAGCTGGCGGTGGCCGACGAGGCGCGCACCGTCGACTCGCGTCGCCTGCTGTCGGCGGTCGTCGCCGACCCCGACCTGCGCGCCGACGATGTCGCCTCGGGCGAGGAAGTTCGCCGTCTGGTCCGCGCCGGTCGCGCCGACGCCGGGCTGATCATCCGGGCCGATCCCGGGCTGGACGCCCGGCCGGTGCTGATTGTCTCCGACCCCAGCCGCGCCGTCGCCGCGCCGCTGACCATGGCCCGGGTGCAGCAAGCCATGGGCCGCGTGATGCCGGACGTTCTGCTGGCCCGCACCCTGGCCGAGACGGCGCCGACCTTCGGCGGCCTGACACCCCGGCAGCAGGCCAATGCCGCCGGGACGCTGGACGCGCTGGCCAAGGCCCCGCCGGCCGGCGAGCCGGAGACCGGCCTGTTCGCCCGTGAGGATATCTCCGGCGTCAGAAAAGGCGGCGGCACGATCGCCTACTACGCCGGCGCGGTGACCATCCTCTTCGCGCTGTTTTCGGCCATGCACGGGGCGCTCAGCCTGATCGACGAGCGGCGCTCGGGCGTCGCCGACCGCCTGCTGGCCGGCGCCGCCGGCATGGCCCCCGTCATCAACGGCAAGTTCCTCTTCCTGCTGGGCCAGAGCCTGCTGCAGGCGACGGCGATCTTCGCCACCGCCCAGATCGTCTACCAGGTGCCGGTCCTGTCACACCTGCCGATGTGGCTGGCCACGACGCTGCTGGTGTCGGCCTGCGCGGCGGGGCTGGCCATGGCCATCGTCACCTTCTGCAAGACCCGCGATCAGGCGCAGATGCTGTCGACCTTCGTGATCCTCATCCTGGCGGCGGTCGGCGGCAGCATGGTGCCCCGCTTCCTGATGCCGCCCTGGCTGCAGACCCTCGGCTGGGGGACGCCGCACGCCTGGGCGATCGAGGCCTATCAGGCCATCCTGTGGCGCGACGGGGGGATCGGTTCGGTCTATATCGGCTGGATCGTGCTGGGCGGCATCGGCGCCGTCGGACTTCTCCTCGCCCACCTGGCGGCGAGGCGGATACGCTAGAAGGTCGTTATGCTGGACGTCGTGATCTTCGCAGGGCTGGTGCTGGCCGCGTTCGCCTTCATGGAAGGCTTCGCCTGGTTCACCCACCGCTATGTGATGCACGGCTTCATGTGGGTCTGGCACAAGAGCCACCACGAGCCGCGCGAGGGCGCCTTCGAGCTCAACGACCTGTTCGCGGTGGTCTTCGCCACGCCGGCCATCATCGCCATCTGGCTGGGCGTGAACACGGACATGACCTGGCTGCTGCCGGTGGGCATCGGCATCACCGCCTACGGCGCGGTCTACTTCCTGTTCCACGACGGGCTGGTGCATCGCCGCTGGCCCATGCCCAAGGCCAGGTCCGCCTACTGGAAGCGGCTGATCCAGGCCCACCGCTTCCACCATGCCGTCAACACCAAGGACGGCTGTGTCTCCTACGGCTTCCTGATCGCCCCGCCGGTGCGCAAGCTGAAGGAACAGCTGAAGGCGATGGGCGTGGAGGCGGAAGGCTGAGAAGCATTGCGTGGTTCGAAACGCGCTGCGCGCTGCTCACCATGACTCGACGAAAAAGCCAGTCATCCTGAGCAGGCCCGAAGGGCCCTGTCGAAGGACGCAAGGTCCATCTAGATCTTCGACCACAGCGCCGGCCGCGCCGGGCCCTTGCGCCAGCGGTCCAGCGTCGCGCCGCGCGCCGCCATCAAGCCGCCGCCGAGGGCCAGGCCGACCTTCTCCCCCGTGCTGGTCGACACCCGTTCGTCCCAGGCCGCCGCCCCGCGCGCCACGACCTTGACCCCGATCTCGCGATAGACGCCCAGCGCCGCCGCCACCGCCCAGGCCGAACGAAAGGGCAGGCCGCGCAGCCCCCAGCGGGCGGAGGCGTAGTAGGGCTCGGCGGCGTCGACGAGGCGTTTCGCGAGGCCGGCTATGGCCGCCCGGTGGGCTGGATCGGCGATGGCGTCCTGCGGCACGCCCGCCTGCACCAGCCAATCGGCGGGCAGATAGACGCGGCCGTTCTGCGCGTCCTCGACGATGTCGCGGGCGATGTTGGTCAGCTGGAAGGCCAGGCCCAGGTCCTGGGCCCGGCGCAGGGTGACCAGGTCGCCGGGCTTCACGCCCATGACGATGGCCATCATCGCCCCGACCACCCCGGCCACGTGCCAGCAGTAGTCGAGCGTGTCCTCGATCGTCTCGTAGCGCCGGCCGGCCACATCCATGGCGAAGCCGTCGATGAGCTCTATCGCGTACTGCTCTGGAATTGCACGCCTTCTGGCCACCTCGCGAAAGGCGGCGAAAGCCGGGTCGTCGGTCGGCTCACCCGCGAGTGCGGCGCGGGTCTGCGCGTAGAGTCCCTCCAGCCGCCGTTGCACCTCGTCCGGCGCCAGCACCTCGCGCTCATGGCCCAGGGTCTGGCCGTCGATGACGTCGTCGCAGTGCCGGCACCAGGCGTAGAGCATCTCCGCGTCGGCTCGGGTCTGAGGGTCGAACAGGGCCGCCGCCGCCGCGAAGCTTTGCGAGCCCTTCTGGATGGTCTCCCGGCTGGCGGCGGCGAGGTCTGTCACGGCTGCAGGTCCGGGATCATCAACGCCGCCGTGGCCTTGGCCGAGCCGACGACGCCCGGGATGCCCGCGCCCGGGTGGGTGCCGGCCCCGACGAAGTAGAGGTTGGGGATCTTGTCGTCGCGGTTGTGGGTCCGGAACCAGGCGCTCTGGGTCAGGATCGGCTCCAGCGAGAAGGCCGCGCCGTTCCAGGCGTTCAGCTCGCTGGTGAAGTCGTCCGGCGTGAAGATGCGGCAGGTCACCAGATCGCGCGATAGATTGGGGATATAGCGATCCTCAAGGTATTTCAGGATCTTGTCGCGATAAACTTCACCTTCGCTCGCCCAGTCGACGTCGGCCGTCTCCAGGTTGGGCACGACCGACAGCACGTAGAAGGCGCTGCATCCCGGCGGCGCCATGCCGGGGTCGGTGGCGCAGGGGTTGTGCAGGTAGAGGGAGAAGTCGTCCGACAGCGTGTCCTTGTTGTAGATGTCGCCGATCAGCTCGCGGTAGCGCGGGCCGAAGCAGATGGTGTGGTGGCGGATGTCGGGGTGCTCGGCCTTGAGGCCGAAGTAGATGACGAACAGCGACGGGCTCCAGCGCTTCTTCTCCAGCGCCTTGCTGGCCGCCTTGCCCCGCGGATCGTCGACCAGCAGCTCGCGGTAGGTGTGCATGATGTCGGCGTTGGAGGCGACGGTGTCGAAGGCCTCGAACTCGCCATCGTGACGGATCACGCCGGTGACGCGGCCGCCGGCCGTGGTGATCTTCGAGATTGGCGCGTTGAGCTCGATCCTGCCGCCCAGATCCTCGAACAGTTTCACAAAGCCCCGGATCAGCGCGCCTGTGCCGCCGCGCGGGAACCACACGCCGCCGCGCCGCTCAAGGGCGTGAATCAGGGCGTAGATGGAGGAGGTGGCGAACGGGCTGCCGCCGACCAGCAGGCTGTGGAACGACAGCGCCTGACGGACGTGCTCGTCCTTCACGAAGCTGGCCACCTTGCCGTAGACGCTGCGCCAGGCCTGCAGCTTCATCAGGGCCGGGGCGGCGGCGACCATGCTGCCGAAGTTGAGGAAGGGCACTGCGCCCAGCTCGACATAGCCCTTCTGATAGAGCTCCTCGGAATAGGCGTGGAACCGGCGGTAGCCCTCGACGTCGGCGGGATTGCGGGCGGCGATCTGCCGGTCCAGCTCCTCCTGATCGTTGACGTAGTCGAAGACGTCGCCGTCTTCCCAGACGAGGCGATAGAAGGGGTTCACCGGCAGCAGCTCGACGTAGTCCTCGAGCTTGCGGCCACTGACGGTGAACAGCTCCTTGAGGCAGTCTGGGTCGGTGATGACCGTGGGCCCGGCGTCGAAGATGAAGCCCTCGTCCTCCCAGACGTAGGCCCGGCCGCCCGGCTTGTCGCGTTGCTCGAAGACCGTGACGTCGATCCCCGCCGACTGCAGGCGGATGGCCAGGGCCAGTCCGCCGAATCCGGAACCGATTACGGCCGCGCGCGGCTTGCTCATAGGTCTACGCCCCTTGGGAGAACCGATTTTTCGGACAGCACGGCGATCGCCGCCGGGATCGGCACCGGCGGTTTGCCTATCAGGATGCGGGCCTTGTCGGCCAGCGTGATCCGGCCGGCGTAGAACCGCTCCACCAGGCCCTGCGACAGGCGGTAGAAACGCTCCAGCACGATGTAGCGGCGGCCGGGCTGCGCGGCCTTGAACAGCATGCGGTTCAGCAGCCGGTAATAGGCCCGCTCATGCCAGCGCTGCTTCGACCTACCCTCGACGCAGGCCCGCACCGAGGCGCTGGTCAGCGATGCCAGGGCGGCGATCTCGTCGGCCAGCCGGGCGGCGTCGGGCAGGGAATAGCCGGTGATCGGCTGGAACAGCGCCGCGCGCAAGCCCACCTGCGGCAGGCGGGTCTCGCGCCAGTGGGCCGTGATATCCCCGGCGAGCGCGATGGGCAGGATGCCGATCTCCTCGCGGACGACCCGGGCGATGGTCCAGCCCTGGCCGGCCGCATAGGCGGTGATGTCGGCCCGAAGGGCGTCGCGGTCGAGGTCAGCGCCGTCGCTGTAGCGGGTGTCCTCGATCAGTAGCCGGGTCGGCGAGAAGGGCAGGCTGTAGAGGAAGCGGTAGCCGTCCAGCTGATCGACGGTCGCGTCCATGACGATAGGGCGATCGAGGCCGTGCGGCGCGGTCAGCTCGACCTCCAGCCCGACGAATTTCTGCCAGCCCAGCGCGAGGGCGGGACTGGACCGTGGGCCGCGACCGTCGATGACGCAGTCGGCCTCGATCACCCGGCCATCGGCAAGGGTCACGCGGGTCTCGCCAAGGTCGGCGACGTCGACGCCAGTCAAGCAGTCCTCACCCATCGCTGCTGAAACCACCTCGTGGAACCGGTCCGACGTGATGGCCAGATAGGGCGTGGTCAGGTCGCGGCAATGGCCCGGGAAGCGGACCTCGTAGCCGTTCCATCGGTGCACGATCAGTGGCTCAAGCCAGGCGCCGATGACGGCGCTGACGTCAGTGGCGAAGTGGCTCCAGGTGTGATGGCCGCCGAGGGATTCGCCCCGCTCGAGGATCAGGACCTTCAGGTCGGGCTTGAGCGCCTTGAGCCGCAGTGCAATCAGCCCATTGGCCAAGCCTCCGCCCACGAGCACGACGTCGGCGCTGTTGGGGCGGGAGGAGGCCATGCCCTCGCATAGCATGCCCGGGCGCGAAGGCCAGACGCGCGCGGCTCCGATTGCGCGCAGGCGCCTGAACGGGTAGGGCGGGCCCCTGTTCGGGAGGACGCGGCATGGCCCAGGCGACGATCATTGACGGCAAGCTCTTCGCGGCCAATCTGCGCGAGCGCATCGCGGTCGAGGTCGCCGAACTGAAGGCCGCCCACGGCGTCACGCCGGGCCTGGCGGTGGTCCTTGTCGGCGAGGATCCGGCCAGCCAGATCTACGTCCGCAACAAGGGCGAGCAGACCGAGGCGGCCGGGATGTACTCCGAAACCCACCGTCTGCCCGCCGACGTCTCCGAGGCCGATCTGTTCGCCGTCGTTGACCGGCTGAACGCCGATCCGGCCATCCACGGCATCCTTGTGCAGTTCCCCGTGCCGGACCACCTGAGCCAGGACCGCATCGTCGCCCGTATCTCGCCGGACAAGGACGTCGACGGTCTCACCGTGACCAACGCCGGCCGCCTGGCCAGCGGCCTGCCGGCCCTGACCTCCTGCACGCCGGTCGGCTGCATGATGCTGCTGAAGGACGCGCTGGGCGACCTGCGGGGCAAGCGTGCGGTGGTGATCGGGCGCTCGAACCTGATGGGCAAGCCGATGGCCCAGCTGCTGCTCGCCGCCGACTGCACGGTGACCATAGCCCACAGCCGCACCACCGACCTGCCGGCCGTCTGCCGCGAGGCCGACATCCTCGTCGCCGCCGTCGGGCGGGCCGAGATGGTGCGCGGCGACTGGATCAAGCCCGGCGCGGCGGTTATTGACGTCGGCATCACCCGGCTGCCGTCCCTGGACCCGGTGCGGGCGGCCCAGGGCAAGACCCGCATCGTCGGCGACGTCGCCTTCAAGGAGGCCGTCGAGGTGGCCGGCTGGATCACCCCGGTGCCCGGCGGCGTCGGGCCGATGACCATCGCCTGCCTGCTGCAGAACACTCTGACGGCGGCGAAGCGGATTCATGGGGTCGAGGGATAGGGGGTATGGGCCTGCACGACGTCTGTGCGTCCTTCGCGACGCGCTTCGCGCTCCTCAGGATGACGAAGACCGTGGAGTGCAAAAGAGTTCGTCATGGTGAGGAGCGGCTCTCGGGCCGCGTCGCGAACCACGCAACGAGGTTCAGCGCGCTGGCCGCCGCGCTCGCCGTCACCGCCTGCAACGCCCCTCAGCCGGCCCTGACGCCTGAGCAGGTCATGGCCCTCACCCCCGCCGACGCGCGGCTGGCGGGGCTCTATGAAACCTCCTGCAAGGCCTGCCACGCCATGCCGGGCAACCTGGCGCCGCAGGTTCACGACCGCGCCGCCTGGGATCCCCGCTGGAAGCAGGGCGAGGCCGTGCTGCTGGACCACACCATCCAGGGGTTCAACGCCATGCCGGCCGGCGGGCAATGCGCGTCTTGCACGCCGGACGATTTCAGGGGCCTGATACGATTCATGGCGGGGCGCGAAGACTCCGCGGGATAGCGGGGGGCTTCTGATGATCTCGAGGCGCACAGCGTTGATCGCCGGCGGGGCGGGCGTGGCCGTGGTCGGTGGCGGGGCGGGGGCCATCGCCGTGGCCAACCGCGAGAAGCCCGAGCCGCCGTCGCCGCCGTCCACGAAGGACGGCAAGGTCCTGTGGCGCAACTGGTCGGGCATCCAGCACAGCTATCCCGCCCAGCGCCTGGCGCCCAAGGACGAGGGTGAACTGGCCGCCGCCATGAAGACCGCGCCGGCCCCGGTGCGCGTCGTCGGCTCCGGCCACAGTTTCACCGGCCTGATTCCCACCGACGGGACGCTGGTCACCCTGGACGCCATGAGCGGGATCACCGGCTGGGACGGTGACAAGGCGCAGGTGATGGCCGGTACCCGGCTCGGCGCCCTGGGCCCCGCGCTGGCCGGGAAAGGCCGGGCGATGGCCAACCTGCCCGACATCAACAAGCAGTCGCTGGGCGGGGCGCTGGGCACCGCCACCCACGGCACAGGCCGCACGCTGAAGGCCATCCACGGCGACGTCACCGCCCTGACGCTGGTCACGGCGACCGGCCAGGTGATCGAGGCAGACACCCGCCGGCGTCCCGACGTGCTCGCCGCGGCGCAGGTATCGCTGGGCGCCCTCGGCGTCATCACCCGTGCGACTCTGAACACCACCGCCAACCGCCGGCTGAAGCGCCAGGTCTGGGTCGAGCCGCTGGAAGAGTCGCTGGCGCGGGCCGAAGAGCGGTGGGCGAAACACCGCAACTTCGAGTTCTACGCCGTGCCCTTCACGGGCCTGGCCGCCAACATCACCCACGACGAGACGGACGAGGCAGCCACCGTGCGGCCCCCCAGCCAGGACGACGCCTTCCTCGAGGTGCTGCGCAGCCTGCGCAACCTGCTCGGTTTTTCCACGGGCATGCGCAAGGCGGCGGCGAAAGCGCTGCTGGGCGGGACCGCGCCCGAGACGGCGATCGACGAGGGCTGGAAGCTGCTGTCGACCGAGCGGCCGGTGCGCTTCAACGAGATGGAGTACCACCTGCCCACCGAGGTGCATCTGAAGGTGCTGGCCGAGGTGGTGGCGCTGATCGAGAAGGAGCGGCCGGACGTCTTCTTCCCCATCGAGGTGCGCCGCATCGCACCCGATGACGCCCTGCTGTCGCCTTTCCAGGGCGGAGAGCGCGGCTCCATCGCCGTCCATGCGCATTACAAGGACGACTACCGCCTGCTGTTCGAGCTGGTCGAGCCGGTCTTCTTGCGCAATGGCGGCCGCCCGCACTGGGGCAAGCTTCACAGCCTGAGGGCCCCGCAGCTGGCGGCGCTTTATCCGCGCTGGGGCGAGTTCCTGGAGGTACGGCGCGAGCTGGACCCGGAGGGGCGGCTGCTGAATCCGTACCTGAAGGCCTTGTTCGGGGTGGCGTAGCGGGCCTGGCCGGTCCGCCGCCGCCGCGCCGGCCTAGGAGGTCGCCGGACCGGCGTAGCGCCATGCCAGCGCCTCGCCGGCGTGGAAGGGAACAATCGGCGAGGCTGGCGTCGTCAAGGTGGCCGGGACAACGCTTGGAGCACGCTCCAGGACCACCGCGTCTGTGTTGAGGGGCAGGCCGTAGAACCGCGGGCCATACTCCGACGCGAAGGCCTCGAGCCGGTCGATGGCGCCTTCCTCATCAAACACCGTCGCATAGCTTTCCAGCGCGAACGGGGCGTTGAAGATGCCGGCGCAGCCGCAGGCGGATTCCTTGTCGCCAACGGCGTGCGGGGCGGAATCGGTGCCCAGGAAGAACTTGGGCGAGCCGGAAGTGGCGGCCCGTCGCAAAGCCAGCCGGTGCGGCTCCCGCTTGGCGATCGGCAGGCAATAGAAGTGCGGGCGGATGCCGCCATCAAACATGGCGTTGCGATTGATCATCAGGTGATGGGGCGTGATGGTCGCCGCGAGGTTCGGACCGCTCGCCTCAACGAACGCCACCGCCTCAGCCGTGGTGATGTGTTCGAACACAACCTTCAGCGCCGGAAAGTCCGCGATAAGCCCGGTGAGGGTGCGGTCGATAAAGACGGCCTCACGGTCGAAAATGTCCACATGGCGATCGGTGACCTCGCCGTGGATCAGCAGCGGCATGCCGATCCGCTGCATCACCTCAAGCACGGGATAGATCGCCCGAATGTCCGTCACCCCGTGGGCGGAGTTGGTCGTGGCGTGGGCGGGATAGAGCTTGCAGGCGGTCAGCACCCCTTCGGCGAACCCGCGCTCCACCTCGGCCGCGTCGATCGTGTCGGTCAGATAGCCGGTCATCAAAGGCGTAAACGCGAGGCCCGGCTCCAGCGCAGCCAGGATGCGGTCGCGATAGGCCGCGGCCGCGGCGACGGTCGTGATCGGCGGATTGAGGTTGGGCATGACGATGGCCCGCGCGAACTGGCGGGCGGTGTAGTTGACGACGGAGGCCAGCATCGCCCCGTCGCGCAGATGGACATGCCAGTCGTCCGGCCGCCGCAGCACCAGTCGGGTTCCCGTTGCACCGCGGGGAGCGGAGCTGCTGATCGGTCTGCCGTCCATCGTCATCCGTGCGGTCCCCTGGTCAAATGAACGGGCTGGAGTGTCATCAAGACAGGCGACATAGCCGGAACCTGGCCGATCAACAAAGGTCTGGAATCGACCGGGGGCGACGGCGACCCGCGACCGCACCTTGCTCCCGCGTCGCCTCCCTGGCCCTAACCCCCGCGCGTATCTACCGCGTTCACCCAGCCCACGACCTCGCCCAGCACCTGGCTGAGGGCCTTGTCGTAGGCCGGCACGATGGCGCCGACGCGGTTGTCGCCGGCGCGGATACTGGCGGTGAAGGTGCGGTCGCCGACCAGGGCGCGGTCGCCGGACCGGGTGATCACACCGCGCACCGACACGAGGATGAGCGGCGCCGCCTTGGGGCCCCGGTCGTAGACGGTTTCGAAGCTGTGGACGTCGAGCTTCAGGATGTAGTCCGCGCTGGCCACGTCGCCACGGGTGATCAGGCGCGCGCGGCCGCCGGCGTGGAAGGCCTGGACGGTCTGCTCGTCGAACATCACGGAGGCGGGGGAGACCCAGCGGGCGCCGGCGATATAGGCGGCCTCGCCCCCGGGGCTGACGGTCAGGATGCGGTCGCCGGCCGAGGCGCGGGGAAAGCCCGTGCCCAGGCGCAGCACCCCATAGATGGCCCCCGAAGGCGCGGCCTGCGGCGCGACGCTGGCCTGCAGGCGGTAGAGCCGTGACGGCTCTGCCTTGGGGAACAGGGTGATGCAGCCCGAGAGCCCGACGGCGGCCAGCGCCAGAACCATGGCGGCGATACGGCGGTTCACGGCTTGACCTCCACTTCCCTGGCGGGCGGTTTGGATACCAGGCCCTGCGGGTTCTGTTCGATATCGCTGACCAGCCGGTCGAGTGACTCGGCGCTGGACTGCAGGGTGGTGATGGCCCGCGTCAGTTGGGGCAGGCCGGTGGCGGTGAAGTCCGACGTCGGACCCTCCAGTCGGGTGATCATGCCCCGGGCGTCCCTGGTCGCCGCCTTGAGTTCTTCGGCCGCGTCGGCCAGTTCTGCCAGGGTGCGCTTGCCGTCGGTGTCGACCAGTCCCTTGGTCGAGCGGCTGAGCTCGGCGATCTCGACGGCGGCGGCGTCGATGTTCTGCAGCGCCTTCTGGGCGTCAGCGATGATCGCCTTGCGGTCGCGCGCCTCCGCGGTGATGGCCTGGACGTCGCTCAGCGCGGCGCTGAAGGTCTTCACATTCTCTTCGGAGAGGACGGCGTTGACCCGGTCCAACGCCTCGATCGTCCGGGTGAGCACCGTGCCGCCGCCCTGCAGCAGGTCCGACAGGGCGCTGTTCTGACTTCGGATAACCGGGATTTCGCCGGCCGGGACGGTGTCCTTGAGAAAACGCTTTGCGGGCGTGCCGGCGGTAATCTGGACGTAGTTGACGCCGGTGATGCCCTGCGGCTCGAGGGTGGCCGAGGAGTCCTCGCGGATCGGGACGTCGGAGGTGACGCGGATCTTGGCGATGACGCGGTTGGGATCGCTGCTGTCCAGCTCCAGCTTGGTCACCTCGCCGACCTTGATGCCGTTGAAGTGGACCTCGCCGCCCTCGGAGAGCCCGCGCACCGGCCCGAAGAACAGGATGTCGTAGATGTCGTAGTCCCGGTTGACGGCAAAGCGCGCCAGCCAGACGCCGAATATGATCGCGCCCACGAAGAGCAGGATCGAGGCGATGCCGACCAGGGCGTAGTTGGCGTTTCTTTCCATCAGACAGTCTGTCCCGCCCTTTTCCTGGCGCTCTGGGCCGCGCGACCGCGCGGACCCATGAAGTATTCCCTTATCCAGGGGTGCTCGGAAAGCTCCAGTTCGTGAACCGGCGCCACTGCGGTCACCTTCCTGTCGGCCAGCACCGCCACCCGGTCGGTGATCGTGTAGAGGCTGTCGAGGTCGTGGGTTATCATGAACACCGTCAGGCCGAGGCTGTGTGACAGGTCCGCGATAAGTTCGTCGAAAGCGGCTGCGCCGATCGGATCGAGGCCGGCGGTCGGCTCGTCGAGGAACAGCATCTGCGGATCCAGCGCCAGGGCCCGGGCCAGGGCGGCGCGCTTGATCATGCCGCCCGACAGCTCTGACGGTTTCAAGGCCCCGGCGCGGGGCGGCAGGCCGGAGAGGGCGATCTTGAGCTCTGCAAGGTCATAGATCTCGGCCTTCGACAGGTCGGTGTGTTCGAACATCGGCGCGGCGACGTTTTCCTTGACGGTGAGAGCCGAGAACAGCGCGCCCTGCTGGAACAGCACGCCCGAGCTGCGCTCGATGGCCTTCATTTCCTTGCGGCCGGCGTCGTTCATGTCGTGGCCGAACATGCGGATCGTGCCGCCATCGGGTTTCTTCAGCCCGATGATGCTGTTGAGCAGCACCGACTTGCCGCTGCCCGACCCTCCGACCACCCCCAGCACCTCGCCGCGGTTCACGGTGAGGTTCAGGTGATCGTGGATGACGGTGTCGCCAAACTGCGAGATCAGATCGATGACCTCGATCGGCGGTGCGTTGTCGTCGAGGCCGTCCTCGTCGAGGTCGATGAATTCGCGGCGCGGCTCGACCATCAGAAGTCGAGCTCCATGAAGATCAGCGCGAAGATGGCGTCGATCAGGATGATCGAGAAGATGGCGTGAACCACCGCGGCGGTGACGCGCTGGCCAAGGGAAACGACATCGCCGCCGACTTCCATGCCCTGCCGCGAGCCGATGCCGGCGATGACCGCCGCCATGATCGGCACTTTGACCATGCCGACGATGAAGTGGGTCAGGCCGACATTGTCGACGATGCGCTGCAGGAAGAAGGTCGGGGACAGGTCCAGGATCATCCAGGACACCATCAGGCCGCCCATCAGTCCCGCGACATCGGCGACGAAGGTCAGCAGGGGCATGGTCAGCTGCAGCGCCACGAACCGGGGCAGCACCAGGGCCTCGAACGGGTCGACCCCCATGACGCGCATCGCGTCGATCTCCTGCCGCATCTTCATGGCGCCGATCTCGGCGGCGAAGGCCGAGGCCGAGCGGCCGGCTAGCAGGACGGCGGTGATGACCACCCCGAACTCCCGAAGCACCGCGATGCCGATCATCTCGACCACGAAGATCGAGGCGCCGAACTCGCTCAGCACGTTGATGCCCAGCAGGGCGATCACCGCCCCGATGAAGAAGGTGGTCACCGCGACGATGGGCAGGGCGTCCAGGCCGGCGCGTTCGCACAGGGTGATGATGGGCGCCCAGCGGACCTTGTGCGGCATGGCGATGCCGCGACCGGCCGCCACCAGAACCCGGCCGATGAAGGCGAAGGTTTCCAGCGCCTCTCCGGCGAGGTGGAAAACCCCGCGGCCGATCCGCACCGCGAGGTCGTAGAAGCCACGCTGGACGATCGGTGGGCTGGGCTCGACCTGTACGGCGTCGCTGACAAGATCGAGCAGGCGGGTCTGTTCGGGCCGCGCGACCAGCTTGCCGGCGCTGGTCCGTCCTTCGCAGGCGCGGACAATGGCGTAGGCGCCGGCCGTGTCGCAACGCCGCACGCCGCCGAGATCGAGATTGACCGCCTTCGATCCGAGGAGAATCTCGGCCAGTCGACGGCCGGCGTCGTCCAGCGATTCCGCCGTCCAGTCGCCGGACAGGAAGGCGGTGGCGCCGTGCTCACCCTCCCGGAGCTTGAAGTCTGCGGGTTTGCTCATCGGCGCGTCGGCGGCTCCATCGTCCCAGGCGAAACTGCCACGCCATGCTGCGTTGCGCAAAGCGTTCGCGCGTTGCGAGGGCGATTGCCAGCGAGACGGGCATGGGTGAGTGTCCGCCCCAACGACGGAGGCAACCATGTCCGAAAGTCCGCACGACCATCGGTCGCCCTCGCGAGCCCTCGGCGCCATCCGGGCAGGCATCGGCCTGGCCGCCGGCATTGTGATCTGGGCGCTGAACGAAGCGGGAGATCAGAAGATCTGGCCGGCGACCGCGCCGCCGCTGTTCGGCGGCCTGATCATGGTCGCGGTCTTCCTGCCCTTCGTGCTGCTCGGCGGCCTTGGCGCCCTTCGCGGGCGGACTCTCGCTCTCTGGGCGGCCGGATCGGCGGCGGTGCTGGCGACGCTGGGCGCGCACGACCTGGCCCGGCGGTTCGAGACGCTGAACGACCCCTGGGTCTCGCCACAGCTGATGCTCTTCGGGGCCACCGGCCTGTTCATCGCCCATCATCTGGTCGAGGGCGCCGACGCCGAGCGGCGGATCATCGCCGGCTACCCGCGATATTTCGAGATCGCCTGGAAGCATGGCGTGCAGCTGGCCCTGTCGGCCGCCTTCGTCGGGGTCTTCTGGCTGATCCTGTTCCTGGGCGGGGCGATGTTCGACCTGATCGGCATCAAGGCCGTCGGTCAGCTGCTGCAGAAGTCCTGGTTCGCCATTCCGGCCACGGCCACGATGTTCGCCGCCGCCGTGCACCTGACGGATGTCCGCGCTGGACTGATCCGGGGTATCCGCACGGTGGCCCTGACCCTGCTGGCCTGGTTGCTGCCGATCCTGGTGGTGCTGGCGACAGCCTTCCTGCTGGCCCTGCCGTTCACGGGGCTCGACGCGCTGTGGGGCACGCGCAGCGGGGCGGCGATCCTGCTCAGCGCCATGGCGGTGCTGATCGTCCTGACCAACGCCGCCTACCAGGACGGCGAGCCGGACGGCCCCGTGCCGCCGGTGCTGCGCTGGAGCGGCCGGCTGGCCGGGGTGCTGCTGGCGCCGATGATCGTGCTGGCCGCCTATGCGCTTTGGCTGCGCGTCGGCCAGTACGGTCTGACGCCTGACCGGGTCGTGGCGGGCGCCTGCGTCGTCGCCGGCCTGGTCTACGCGGTCGGCTACCTGATCGCGGCGGTGCGTCCGGGCCGCTGGATGCGCCGGCTGGAGATCACCAACATCATCGCCGCCTTCGTCTCTCTGGCCCTGTTGCTGGCCATCTTCAGCCCGATCGCCGATCCGGCCCGGCTGTCGGTCAACGACCAGATGGCGCGACTGGAGTCCGGGACAGTGAAGGCTGACAAGCTGGACTACCAGTTCCTGCGGTTCGACAGCGGGCGCTACGGGCGGGAGGCGCTGATCGCGCTGAAGGCGCGCGGCGGCGAGGTCAGCAAGCGCGCGACGGCGGCTCTGGCGGAGACAGAGCGCCGGGGCGACGCGCCCAACGCCCTGCTCCTGGACGCCGCCAATCTGCCGGTCATCTGGCCTGCCGGGCGCGCGTTGCCACAGGACTTCTTCGCCCAGCAGTGGGCGCGCGACCAACAGCGCTCCTGTACGTTGGGGCCCGACGAATGTCAGGCCGCGCTGCTGGACCTGACCCGCGACGGCGTCGAGGAGGTGGTGATCCTCAACGGCCAGCGGGCGTGGGTGCATGGTCGCGTCGGGGGGCGGTGGCGTTTCCTGGGCGAGGCCTCACTCTGGCGACCGGGCCGCGAGGCTGACGAGACGCTGGTCGAGGCTGTTCGCAAGGGCGGGATCGGCGCGGGCGCGCCAAGGCTCGATGACCTGATCATCAACGGGGAGCGGTACTTCGTGACGCCGGACGACTCGCCGTCGGCTGCGGTCGAGGTTCCGACCGTGCCGTCTCCGGCGAAGTGAGGCGGGGCGTCGTCAGCCTGCCTTCGCCAAGGCTTCGGAGGGCATCCTGCTTCGAATGAGAGGTCGGGACTTGTCCTGCGAAGCTCGTAGAGCGAAGCAGGATGGTGGATGCGACAGGGATTGAACCTGTGACCCCCTCGGTGTGAACGAGGTGCTCTCCCGCTGAGCTACGCATCCGCTCTGGGGCTCTCGGCCCGGGAGGCGGCGTCTATAGCGACTCGGGCCGCGCACGGCAAGACGCCACGAGGTCCGCGACCGCGCCAGCCAGGTCGTTGAAGTGATCGATGACCCTGTCCCCGCCCAGCTCGGCCGGCGGCAGGTCGTTGTAGCCGAAGCTCAGCACGATGCAGGGGACGCCCGCCGCCCTGGCCGCGCCGGTGTCCGGCGAGGCGTCGCCGACCAGGATGGCGCGGGCCACATCGCCGCCGACGCGGGCGATGGCCTCCAGCAGCGGCGCGGGATCGGGCTTCTGCACCGGCAGGGTGTCGCCGCCGACGATGGCGTCGAAGAGGCGGGTCATGTCGAGTTCGTCGAGCAGCAGCCGGGCGAGCCCCTCCGGCTTGTTGGTGCAGACCGCCAGCATCGCGCCGCGCGCCCGCAGGTCCGCCAGCGCCGCCAGGCAACCGGGGAAGGGTCGGCTCTCCTGGGCGATGCGGCCGCGGTAGACCTCGACGATCCGTGGACGGAGGATCGCGACCTCCTCCTCGCTGATCGTGAGCTCGGCCATGGCGTAGGCGCGGATCAGCATGCCCCGCAGGCCGTGACCGACCAGCTGCCGCACAGCGGTCATCGGCGCCGGCGCCATGCCCTGCTCGACGAGGATGACGTTCAGTGCGCCCAGCAGGTCAGGCGCGGTGTCGACCAGGGTGCCGTCGAGGTCGAAGGCGAGGGTCCAGCCGGCGAGGTCGTTCAGGGGGTCATGCATTGGTCAGGGCTTTCGGCTAAACCCGACGCCAATGCAACGCTTTGAAGAGTCGCTACGATGACCGCACGCGCCGCCGTGATCATGGCCGCCGGCCAAGGGACGAGGATGAAGTCCCCGACTCCGAAGGTGCTCCACAAGGTGGGCGGCCGCACCATGCTCGACCGCGCCATCGACGCCGTCCAGGCGGCCGGCTGCGAGCGGGTGGTGGTGGTCTGCGGGACCCACAGTCCGGCGGTGGCCGAGCATGTCCGCAAGCGCCTGGGCGAGGCCGCCGTGGCCATCCAGGATCCGCCACTGGGCACCGCCCACGCCGTGCTCTGCGCGAAGGACGCGCTGGCCGGGTTCCAGGGCGACGTGTTGGTCACCAACGCCGACTGTCCGCTGCTGACCGCCGACGACCTTGGCCCCCTGTTCGAGCGCCGGGCGGCGGGCGATGACCTGGTCATGCTGGCCTTCCAGGCCGCCGACCCGGCGCTGTACGGCCGGATGATCCAGGACGCCGACGGTCGCCTGCTGCGTATCGTCGAGGCGCGCGACGCCAGCCTGGAGGAGAAGGCCGTCAGGGTCTGCTACAGCGGCATGCTGGCCGCCGCCGCCGGGCCGCTGTTCGACTGGCTGGCCGCCGTCGACAACGACAACGTCAAGGCCGAGTACTACATCACCTCCATCGTCGGCATCGCCAACGCGGCCGGCAGGCGGGTGGGCGTGGCCACCGCGTCGGAGACCGCCGTGATGGGCGCCGACGACCAGGCCGGCGTCGCCCGCGCCGAACGCCTCTGGCAGGAGCGCGCCCGTGCGGCGCTGATGGCCGACGGGGTGACCATGGTCGCGCCGGAGACAGTGTTCCTCTGCTTCGACACAAGGATCGCCGGCGGCGTGGTGCTGGAGCCCAACCTGGTGTTCGGGCCCGGCGTCAGCGTCGAGAGCGGCGCGGTGATCCGGGCCTTCAGCCATCTGGAGGGGGCCGTGGTCCGCGCCGGCGCCATCGTCGGCCCCTACGCCCGCCTGCGCCCGGGCGCCGACATCGGAGAGAACGCGCACATCGGCAACTTCGTCGAGGTGAAGAAGGTCAAGGTCGGCAAGGGCGCCAAGGCCAACCACCTGTCCTACCTCGGCGATGGGACGGTCGGGGCGGGCGCCAACATCGGGGCCGGCACGATCTTCTGCAACTACGACGGCTTCGACAAGTTCGAGACCCATGTGGGCGCGGGCGCCTTCATCGGCTCCAACTCCTCGCTGGTCGCCCCGGTGACCATCGGGGCGGGGGCCTACACCGGCTCTGGCAGCGTGATCACCAAAAGCGTCGACGCTGACGCGCTCGGTCTGGAGCGCTCGGTGCAGCTGGAGAAGCCCGGCTGGGCGGCGCGGTTCCGGGCGATGAAGGCGGCGCGGAAGAAGGGGTAGGGCCCGGCCCGGAGCATGTGCTTCCTTGCATGCTCCCGCCGACATCGAAGGCTGACATTGTGTGCCAGCTCGTGTATACACACGTATATACGGAGTGCTCGCCATGACCATCGTCGACAGCAAGATCTTCCAAAGCGGCAACAGCCAGGCGGTGCGGCTGCCGCGCGAGGTGGCTTACGCTGACACCGTGGAAGTCACGATAGAGCGGTCGGGAGATGTGCTGACCATCCGGCCCAAGCGCATGTCACTCGCCGAGATGTTCAGGCAGCTGGACACGGCGCCCGGCCCCGGATCCGTCGAGGTTCGCGATACCGAGGAGATCCCCGAGCGGCCGGGCCTCTAGGTGTCGGGGTACCTTCTCGACACCAGCATCGCGATCGGCCTGCGGGACGATGATCCGGCGATTGTCGCCCGAGCCAAGGCGTTGGGGCCGGGCCTCGTGCTGTCCATCGTCACGCGGGTCGAACTGGAAGGGGGCGTCTATCGAGACCCGCTCACCGCCGATATCCGGAGGCGCCGCCTCGACATCCTGCTGGCAGCGCTGCCTGTGCTGCCGTTCGACGCCGACGCTGCGGAGACATACGGCGCTATCGTCCGGGAAGCGGGCTATTCCCGTCGTAAGCTCCTCGACCGCATGATCGCGGCCCAGGCCATCGTCAACGACGCCACGCTCGTCACTCTGAACCCGGTCGACTTCGCCGACATCCCCGGCCTCAAGCTCTTGGCCTGGTAGCCCGCCCATGCGACCGTCGATCATGCGCATCGCCACCGCCGCCATCCTGTCCCTCGCCCTGCTGGCGCCCGCGCCGGCCACGGCCGACGACGCCGGCCTTTTCGGCTACTTCCGCTCCATCTGCGGCTCGGTCCCGGACCCCGCCGCCGCCGTCGCCCGCGCTGCCGAGCAGGGGTTCGCGCCGGCGAAGAAGACGCCGAAGGTCGGCGACCTCAAGGAGGTGAAGGCCTTCGAGAAGACGGTCGGCGGCCGCGAGTTCTTCGTCATCACCGGACGGGGCGTGGGCAAGCCGCGCGACGGTGTCCCAGCCTCGGCCACAGCCGCCTGCGGCGTCGGGGTCAAGGGCAAGGACGAGGCGGCCATGGCGGCCGGGCGCCGGTGGGTCGGCGTGCCGGTCTCGCGCTCGGTGCTCGGCGTCGCCTTCCACGCCTATCGCCAGGCGGGCGGCGCGCGCACGGCCCTGTCGTTCGACGACAAGGCCGCGACGAAGGCGGCGGTGCTGGCCGGCGACCTGAACGTGCTGACGGTCAGCAGCCTGGGCGGCTCGACCGTACTGTTCCTCAGCCGCTCGCGCGCCGCCTCCTAGGCCGCCTGGGCCGTCTCCGCCACCGGCTGGCGGATCAGGTAGTCGAAGGCCGACAGCGCCGCCTTGGACCCCTCGCCCATGGCGATGACGATCTGCTTGAAGGGCGTCGTCGTCGCGTCGCCTGCCGCGAACACGCCGGGGATGGAGGTCGCGCCGCGCTGATCGACCTCGATCTCGCCGCGCGGCGAGAGGGCCACGCTGTCCTTCAGCCACTCGGTGTTGGGAACCAGGCCGATCTGCACGAAGATGCCTTCCAGCTCGACCTGGTGAAGGGCGTCGGTGGTGCGGTCCTTGTAACTCAGGCCGTTGACCTTGACGCCGTCGCCGTGGACCTCGGTGGTCAGGGCCGAGGTGACGATGGTCACGTTGGGCAGGCTGTTCAGCTTGCGCTGCAGCACCGCGTCGGCCCGCAGTTGGCTGTCGAACTCGATCAGGGTCACGTGGGCGACAATACCGGCCAGGTCGATGGCCGCCTCGACGCCGCTGTTGCCGCCGCCGATCACCGCCACGCGCTTGCCCTTGAACAGCGGGCCGTCGCAGTGCGGGCAGTAGGCGACACCCTTGTTGCGGTACTCTTCCTCGCCGGGCACGCCCATCTGCCGCCAGCGGGCGCCGGTCGCCAGGATCACGGTCCGGGAAGCCAGACGCGCGCCGTTCTCCAGCTCGACCGTGACCAGCCCGCCGGGCGTGGTCGCCGGGACCAGCTTCACCGCCTTCTGCAGGTTCATGACGTCGACGTCGTAGTCCTTCACATGCTGCTCAAGGCCGGAGACCAACTTCGGCCCCTCGGTGTGCGGCACGGAGATGAAGTTCTCGATGCCCATGGTGTCCAGCACCTGGCCACCGAAGCGCTCGGCCGCCAGACCCGTGCGGATGCCCTTGCGGGCGGCGTAGATGGCCGAGGCCGCGCCCGCCGGGCCGCCGCCGATGATCAGCACCTCGAAGGCGGCCTTGGCCTTCAGCTTCTCGGCGTCGCGGGTGGCCGCGCCGGTGTCGAGTTTGGCCAGGATCTGCTCCAGGCTCATGCGACCCTGGCCGAAGGGCTCGCCGTTCAGCAGGACGGTGGGCACGGCCATGACCTGGCGCGCCTCGACCTCGGCCTGGAACAGGGCGCCGTCGATGGCCACGTGGCTGATGTTGGGGTTCAGCGCCGCCATGGTGTTCAGCGCCTGCACCACGTCGGGGCAGTTCTGGCAGGACTGGGAGAAGTAGGTCTCGAAGCGGAAGGGGCCCTCCAGGGCGCGGATCTGCTCGACCAGCTCGGCCTCGATGCGCGGCGGGTGGCCGCCGACATGCAGCAGGGCCAGCACCAGCGATGTGAACTCATGGCCCAGCGGCAGGCCGGCGAAGCGGACGTCGGCGTTTCCGGCCGCGCGGGCGACGGCGAAGCTGGGCGCCCGGGCGTCGTCGCCCGCGAAGTCCAGCGAAACCTTGTCAGAGGTCGAGGCGACGTCCTCGAGCAGCGCCTTCATGTCGGCCGCGCCCGCGCCGTCGCCGAGCGTGGCGACCAGGGTGATCGGCTCGCGCAGGTTCTGCAGGTAGGCCGTCAGCTGGCTCTTGAGGGTGGCGTCCAACATCGCGTCGCTCCGGAAGCGGGATACTCGGGGGAGGGGGTAGAGACCGGCGCCGCCCCGAGGGGCGACACCGGCATGGCAGGCGTGGTCGTTAGATCTTGCCGACCAGGTCGAGGGACGGGGCGAGGGTCTTTTCGCCTTCTTCCCACTTGGCCGGGCAGACTTCGCCCGGGTGAGCGGCGACGTACTGGGCGGCCTTGACCTTGCGCATCAGCTCGGCGGCGTTGCGGCCGATGCCCTCGGCGGTCACTTCGGTGAACTGGATGAAGCCCTGCGGGTCGACCAGGAAGGTGCCGCGGTCAGCCAGGCCCTGGCCTTCACGCATCACGCCGAAGTTGTTGGTCACCACGCCCGAGGGGTCGCCGATCATCGTGTACTGGATCTTGCCGATGGCGGGCGAGGTGTCGTGCCAGGCCTTGTGCGAGAAGTGGGTGTCGGTCGAGACCGAGTAGATCTCCACGCCCAGGTTCTGGAACTCGGGGTAGTTGTCGGCCAGGTCTTCCAGCTCGGTCGGGCAGACGAAGGTGAAGTCGGCCGGGTAGAAGAAGACCACCGACCACTTGCCGCGCAGGTCGGCGTCGCTGACCTCGACGAACTTGCCGCCCTTGAAGGCCTGGGCGGTGAAGGGTTTGATTTCGGTGTTGATGAGGGACATGTCGCGCTCCGCAAATGACGAGGCGTTCGGGATACCCGCGACAGGGCGATAAAGGAAATTGATTTAATTGCGGCGCAAAATAGAGCGAGCCTATGCGGCGCCCTGGCATGCCATCATCGGGCCTGGCCAATGGGTGGCAGGGCGCTTCCCCCGTCCGCCACGGGTGCTAAACAGCGCTGAAGCAGCCGCCCGGACAACGCAAATGACCGCCGACGACCAGAAACGCATCTCCGGCGAGGCCGCCGCGCAGCTGGTCGAGGCCGGCATGGTGGTGGGCCTGGGCACCGGCTCGACGGCCGCCTGGTTCGTCAAGGCGCTGGCGGCGCGGGGGCTCGACGTCCGGGGCGTGCCGACCTCGGAGGCCACCGCCAACCTGGCCCGCGAGCTGGGCATGAGCCTCGCCAGCCTGGACGACGTGAAGTCCATCGACCTGACCGTCGACGGCGCCGACGAGATCGGCCCCGGCCTGTCGCTGATCAAGGGCGGCGGCGCTGCCCTGCTGCGCGAGAAGCTGGTCTGGGAGGCGTCCCGCCGCTGCGTGGTCATCGCCGACGCCGCCAAGCACGTTAAGGCGCTGGGCCGGTTCCCGCTGCCGATCGAGGTGGTGCGGTTCGGCCATCCCCACACGGGTCGCCGGCTGGCCGACATCGCCGCCGAGTTCGACCTGCCGCCGCCCCGCCTGCGAACCGCCGACCGGGGCGTGGTCGTCACCGACGGCGGCAACGTCATCTACGACATGGCCTCGGGCGTCATTGAAGATCCCGCCGCCCTGGCCGGGGCGCTGAAGAGCGTCACCGGCGTGGTCGACCACGGCCTGTTCCTCGACCTCGCCGACGAGGCGCTGATCGGAACCGACGATGGGGTGGTCAAGCTGGTTCCCTGAGCCCATATGCCCCGTGTCCCCGACGAAGGTCGGGGACCACGACACATCTCGAGCGGCCGATGGGCGTCCCCGTGGATCCCGGCCTTCGCCGGGAAGACGGAGAGATTTGATGCCTGCCTACGACTACGACCTCTTCGTCATCGGCGCCGGTTCCGGCGGGGTGCGGGCTTCGCGGCTGGCGGCGATGACCGGCGCGCGGGTCGCGGTGGCCGAGGAGTACCGGGTCGGCGGCACCTGCGTGATCCGCGGCTGCGTGCCCAAGAAGTTCATGGTCTACGCCAGCGAGTTCTCCAACCAGGTCAAGACCGCGCGGGGCTTCGGCTGGACCGTGCCCGAGCCGACCTTCGACTGGCCGACCTTCCGCCAGGCCAACGACATCGAGATCGCTCGCCTGTCCGGCATCTATGTCACCAACCTGCAGAAGGCCGGCGCCGAGCTGATCCACAAGCGGGCCGTGGTGAAGGACGCCCACACCGTCGAGATCGTCGGCGAGGACCGTACGGTCACCGCCGAAAAGATCCTGATCGCCACCGGCGGCCGGGTGACGGTCCCCGACCTGCCGGGCATCGAGAACGCCATCACCTCTAACGAGGCCTTCCACCTCGACAGGCTGCCCGAGAGCATTCTGGTCGTGGGCGGCGGCTATATCGCCGTGGAGTTCGCCGGCATCTTCGCCGGCCTGGGCTCGAAGGTGACGCTGCTCTATCGGGGCCCCAACATCCTGCGCGGCTTCGACGACGATGTCCGGAGCCACCTGACCGGCGAGCTGGAGCGGCGGGGCATCAAGGTGGTGCTCGGCTGCCAGCATGAGCGGCTGGAGAAGACCGGGGCCGGGATCGTCAGTACCCTGAACAATGGCATGACCTTCACGACCGAGCAGGTGATGTTCGCCACCGGCCGGGAGCCCTATGTCGAAGGGCTGGGCCTGGAGGCCGCCGGGGTCGCGCTGAATGAGCGCGGCGCGGTGAAGGTCGACGCCTACTCGAAGACCAGCGTCGACAGCATCTGGGCCGTTGGCGACGTCACCGACCGCATGAACCTGACCCCCGTCGCCATCCGCGAGGGCGCCGCCTTCGCCGAGACCGAGTTCCGCGGCCATCCGACCACCTTCGACCACGACACCATCGCCACGGCCGTCTTCTCCCAGCCGCCGATCGGGACGGTCGGCCTGGGCGAGGGCGAGGCCCGCAAGGCCTTCGGCCAGATCGACGTCTACCGCGCCATCTTCCGCCCGATGAAGGTCACCTTCCACGGCGGCGAGGAGCGCACCCTGATGAAGCTGCTGGTCCGCGCCGACACCCAGCAGGTCGTCGGCGTCCACATCGTCGGCCCCGACGCCCCGGAGATGATCCAGATGGCCGCCATCGCCGTGAAGATGGGCGTCACCAAGCAGCAGTGGGACTCCACCTGCGCCGTTCACCCCACGGCGGCGGAAGAGCTGGTGACGATGCGCGAGAAGTACCTGCCAGCCGACCTGGGGGCTGTGGGCTAGGGGAATCAGGTCAATCGGCGGATTGCAGGATCACCGTGTCGCGAATGAGATCCGCGAACCGCATGCCCATATAGACATGGGCGGATGGATTGGGGTGGAGCTGATCGGACAGGTCGCTGGCATCGGCTTCCCCCAGCAGCGTCGTCCCGTCGAGATAGGACAGGGCCTTGTCGCCGGCCGCCCGCCGTTGGTCGACCAGCTGTGAAAGCGCCATCCGGATGATCCGAAGGGTCAGGGCGCCGTCCGCCAGCGCAGCCGGTCTCGCCACCGGGACATACCGTGCCCCACGCTCCCGGGTGAGGGGACCGGGCGCGTCCTCGAGCAAGCTGCAATAGATTGGCGAGATCACCACAATCGGCGTCCCGGGATGGACGTCGCGCACGGTGTCCAGAAAGCTGTGGACTGCCTCGGCGAACACGCGGCGTCGCATGGTGTCCAACCCTGCGACGTTTGCGCCCAGCTTCAGTGTGATGAGGTCGGCCCTCACGCCCCTCAGGGCGCGGGCGACAAAGCCGTCAATCTGACACTGGCCCGCGAAGCCGAGGTTGAGGAGGTCAAGCCCCAGTGCCGCGGCGGCAACCGCCGGCCAGGTCGAGCCCGGCCCCGCCGCTTCCATGCCATGGCTGATGGAGCTTCCGTAGTGCACCCATGCGGGCCTTGTCGCCTTCGGGGCTTCAAGACTGGCGGTCGATGACAGGGCCAGGCCCCTTACTTCAGTGAGGGCGGACTGCGGCAGCCAGATCTCAACGGTCTTTGCCCCGGGGCCCAGATCATGGAATCTCACAAGGCTCGGCGCGCCGCCATCAACCCGGACGGCCTGGCCATCGACGACAATGGTATTGCCGGTGTTGAGCTGATGTCGTCGGGCCAGTTCGCCATTGATCATCAGCTCGACCGTGGCGTCGCGGCGGGGTTCTCCCACGAACTGGAGCCCTGTTTCGAGCACCTCAAGCTCGATCTCTTCCGCATCGGTCTCGAAGGCGAGACGGACGCCCGAGGTCATGCCGGCCATCAGGTCGAAGGCCGGCTCGGGCGAGCGCGCCCGCGTCCAGGCGGGTAGCCGTCGAGCACGGATCAACCCGGCTGATCGCGTGACGTCCAGGGCGCCCTGAACAGCGATCGCCGGATCGTCCAGCGGGATGGCGCGCAAGCTCACAGTCTGCCGGCGACGCAACGAAGGGCCGGCAGCCAGGCGTCGAGCCCGGCAACGGGCCGTCCGACCACCTTGGCCGCCTCGTCGGCGATCCGCAGGCGCACCGCGTCCCGGGCAAAGGGATTGGCCTCGAACCGGGCGACCTCGTCCGCATTCATGATCCCGCCCTGCAGTTCCAGGGTGTGAATGCTGACCCGCGACAGGCGCTCCCGGTAGGCGGCATCGGTGGCGACGAGATAGCGCTTGGCATGGACATGAAGGCCGACCAGGGCCGCGACCCTATCCCCGAGGATCGGGCGAACCGCGTCGGCGCCCACCTGATCGTGCACGCTGATGTGACATTGGCTGTGGGCGATGTCGTGGACCAGCCCGGCGATCTGCAGCTCCTCATCGTCCGGCGCCAGCCGCTTCAGCTCTTCAGCGCACTGGAGGCTGTGGTCCAGTTCACTGAGGCCAGGCTCTTCGCAGGGACGGGAGGCTGTCTCGTTGAGGAAGGACTCAAGCGCGGCCAGGTCGGCGAACGACGTCACGCGGGGCCGGGTTTGTTCAGTCATGGGTGGCGATCCCGTCGGTTGGTCGCCCTTCAGGGGCGGGGTAGATGCGTCCAGACCAATCGGCCGGCATGTCAGGCCAACGGCCTATGCCGCCAGCCTCCACCAGCAGCCCCGTCATGGTGCGATCAAGATGTTGCGCGCGCCAGACCAGCATCGCCTGCGCCTCTTCGAGGATTCTCGCCGGATCGGTGAGAGGAGTCCGCCAGGTCGGGTCTGCCTTGAGGTCGAACGCAAGCCAGCTCCCGTCGCCAAACTGGACGTAGGCCGCCGACCCGGTTCGCCGCACCGCGAGGTTCTGGCGTTCCAGCCGACGATCACGCGGCCAGGCGTGTGGCCCGCTGGGAATGAAGCTGAAGCGCCAGTCGAACTCGTAGAAGGCCGCCTCGCGCCACCAGTCGGGCGCGCGCGCCTCCAGAAACGATGTCAACGGCAGGCCGTCGCACTGGGCAGGGATACCAATCCCCATCGCTTCGCACAGGGTCGGCAGCCAGTCGACGTTTTCGGTGAAGTCCTCGACGACCACGCCGCGCGCCCGGCCCGGACGGGGGTCCCGCACTAGGCCCAGAATATGGAAGCTGGCGTCGAAGAAGCCGAACTTCTGGATCAGGCCATGGTCGCCGAGCTGCTCGCCGTGATCCGAGGTCACCACGATCAGCGTGTTGTCCCATTGCCCGCTGGCTTCCAGGGCCGCCCATACCCTTCCAAGTTGGTGGTCCGCTTCACTGATCATCCCGTAGTACTGCGCCTTGATCCGTCGCATCTCCACCGGGTCGGTCGGTGCGGCGAGCAGCGGTTGGCGCAGGAAGGCGCTGTGCAGCCAGTGACGATCCTCGGCCGGAGCGATCGGATCGGGCATGTCGTCCGGATCATACATCCGTGAGAATTCCCCGGCCGCCGCGAACGGCTCATGGGGGCGGAACTGGCTGAGGTGGGCGAACCACGGGCGGTCCTGGCGTCCCAGCCATTCGATGAATTCGTCCGTCAGGAAGGCCGAGAGACTGAGGTCGGCCGGGCGTTCGGACTCCGTGGCGATCGCCGCCATCGCGTCGTCTGGCAAGGTGTATCCCAGACCGCGCAGCCATTCGATCCATGCGGTCGGCCTGCCCGGGCCCAGTCGCGACCCTTCTGTAAATCCCGGCAGAACCTCTTCGTAGTTCTGAAGGCGAGGGTCATCGGGACCCAACGCCTCCCGCGGATCGATACTCTGGTCCGTGTAGCCGAAGAGGGTGGGGTCGTAGCCGGCGCGCCGGGCGGCTCTGGCGATATTGTCGAACCGATCATCGAGTGGTGTGCCGTTGGCCACCACCCTGTGGTTCATCTGGTAGGTTCCAGTATACAAACTTGCCCGGCCGGGACTGCAGGGCGCAGCCTGGCTGTAGTGACGTGATAACCGAACGCCTTCGGCCGCCAGTCGATCAAGGTTGGGGGTCTTGACGACCGGGTGACCCGCCGCAGAAAGGCAATCCCCGCGAAACTGGTCAAGCGTAACGACAAGTATGTTCAGCATCGCTCTGGTAGACCAGCCGCCAATGACGTTCTCATGAAACGGCACGGATTCTTGGGGCGGTAGAGCGTGTCGAGGGCGAGGCCCGCAAGGCCCTTGGCCAGATCGACGTCTACCGCGCCATCTTCCGCCCGATGAAGGTCACCTTCTACGGCGGCGAGGAGCGCACCCTGATGAAGCTGCTGGTCCGCGCCGACACCCAGCAGGTCGTCGGCATCCACATCGTCGGCCCCGACGCCCCGGAGATGATCCGGATGGCCGCCATCGCCGCGAGGATGGGCGTCACCAGGCAGCAGTGGGACTCCACCTGCGCCGTTCACTCCACGGCGGTGGAGGAGCTGGTGACGATGCGCGAGAAGTATGTCCCGGCGGAGCTGGGGGCGGTGGGGTAGGGGACCCTCAGCGCCCCCCGAGCGGCACGTCGAGGCGGCGGTCCTTGGGCAGGGTGTTCAGGGCCGGGCTGGCCTTCGACTTCTCGAAGCCGGCCATGACGCGCTCGTAGCGGGCGCGGACCACGCTCTCGTATTCGACGTGGCTGAAGATGTAGAGGTCGTCGTCCTTGACGGCCTCGACGACCCGCTGGCCGACGATCAGCGGGTCGATGCCGCCGGCCATCCATTCCCGCTGCTGCTCCAGCGCCGCCGGGTCGACCGGCCTGCCGTCGGGGCCGTAGGCGTCGCTGGGGCGGTTGCGGCGGCCGGCGTAGATGTTGGTGCTGACCAGGCCCGGGCACAGCACCGAGACGCCGATGTTCCTCGGGGCCAGCTGCTCGCGCCAGCCCTCGCTCATGGCCACCACCGCGAACTTGGTCGCGCAGTAGGGCTCCATGCCGGCCGGGCTGATGTGGCCGGCCATCGAGGCGGTGTTGACGAAGTGGCCGCCCTCGCCGTGGCTCTGCATCAGGGGGGCGAACACCTCCATGCCGTAGACGACGCCCTTGAGGTTGACGTCGATGACCCAGTCCCAGTCGCCCTCCGGCACCTCGCCGAACACGCCGCCGGCCCCGACGCCGGCGTTGTTGGCCACCAGGTGGACCTTGCCGAAGGCCGCGATCGTGGCCAGGGCGCCGGCGCGGACGGAGTCGCGGCTGGTGACGTCGACCTTCACCCAGTCGGCCTTGATCTGTTTGGCGCGCAGGGCCTCGACCTTTTCGCGCGCCACGTCGGCCTCGATATCGGCGAGCATGACGTTCATGCCCTCGTGGCCGAAGGCCTCGGCCATGGCCAGGCCCAGGCCGCTGGCGCCGCCGGTGATGAAGGCGGTCTTGCCGCGCAGGTCTTTCATTTCGTGTTCTCCCTGTCGAACTCGAGGCCGTCGAGATCGCCCTTGTCGCGCCACTCGGCGAGCAGGGCGTTGAAGCGGTTGATGCCGGGCGTGTAGGTCTGGCCGTTGAGGCCGCCGGACCGCTCGCCGCCCTCGTTGTTGTAGTAGCCGGGCGTACAGGCGTTCTGGAAATCGCGGTTCTGGATGGCGACCTTGCGGATCACCTCCACCCAGGCCTCCTCGGCCTCCGCCGTCGGCTCGACCGTGGTAGCGCCGCGCGCCTTCGCCTGGGCGATGATGTAGGCGATGTGCCGGGCCTGGTCGTCGAACATGCCGGTCATGTTCACCGACAGCCCGTTCTGGCCGACGCCGATATAGAACCAGTTGGGGAAGTTCCGGCTCGAATGGCCGTGCAGGGTGCGGAACCCGTCCCGGTAGTGGTCGTAGAGCGACAGCCCGCCCCGGCCCTCGATGTCGAAGCCGATCCGCCGCCGGAAGGCGGTCGAGATCTCGAAGCCGGACGCATAGATGATGCAGTCGACGGGGTACTCGACGCCGCCCGCCACCACGCCGCCGGCCGTGATCCGTTCCACGCCCTTGCCCGCGCTGACGTCGACCAGGGTGACGTTGTCGCGGTTGAAGGTCGGCAGGTAGTCGTCGTTGAAGGTCGGCCGCTTGCAGAACTGGCGGTACCAGGGCTTCAGCTTCTCGGCGGTCTCCGGGTCCGTCACCGTCGCGTCGACCCGTGCGCGGATACCGTTCATCTTGGCGAAGTCGGCCAGCTCCGCCGCCGCGGCAGCTTCCCGAGGCGTCAGTTTCTCGCCCCGCCGGGCCGCCGCGACGACGCCGGAGGCCAGGCTGCGGAAGATGTCGGTCCAGCTGTCGTTGACCAGGTCGACCTCGAACGGCCGGCCCTCGACGATGTCGGCGAAGTTGTGCCGCCGCGCCCGCTGCCAGCCGGGCTGCAGCGAGGCCGCCCAGGCCGGGTCGGTCGGGGAATTGCCGCGCAGGTCCACCGACGAGGGGGTGCGCTGGAAGACGTAGAGCTGCTGCGCGTAACGGCCCACGAACGGTACACACTGGATGGCCGTGGCCCCGGTGCCGATGATCGCCACCCGCTTGTCGGCGAGGCCCGTCAGCCCGCCGGTGGTGTCGCCGCCGGTATAGTCATAGTCCCAGCGGCTGGTGTGGAAGCTGTGGCCCTGGAAGTCCTCCAGACCCGGAATGCCCGGCAGCTTGGCCCGGCTGGCGGTGCCCAGGGCCATCACCACGAAACGGGCCTTCAGGTCGTCGCCGCGGTTGGTCTCGATCCGCCAGCGCTTGATCCCCTCGTCCCACCACAGCTTCTGGACCCGCGTCTGGAACAGCGCCTGATCGTAAAGGCCGTAGGCGTTTCCGATGCGCTGGGAGTGCTCGTAGATCTCGCTGACGTAGCTGTACTTCTCCTTCGGCACATAGCCGAGCTCCTCGAGCAGCGGCAGGTAGCAGTAGCTCTCGATGTCGCACTGCGCGCCCGGATAGCGGTTCCAGTACCAGGTGCCGCCGAAGTCGCCGCCGGCCTCGATGATGCGGAACTGATCGACCCCCGCCTCGCGCAGCCGCGCCGCCGCCAGCATGCCGGAGAACCCGCCGCCGATGATCGCCACCTCGATCTCGTCGTCGAGCGCCGTCCGTTCGAAGGTCGGGTCGGCGTAGGGATCGTCCTCGGCATAGCGCGCCAGATCGCCCGACAGCTCCCGGTACTGCGCCTCGCCATCGGACCTTAGCCGCTTGTCCCGCTCGGCCCGGTAGCGCTCGCGCAGCGCGTCGGGATCAAAGCCGAGCGCCGGATCGGAGGTGGAGGTGTCGCCGGCCATGGTGCGCTTCCTGGGTTTTTATAACGCGTTCCAGTAAGGAGCTAACCGGGGCGCCGGTAGGGCAGGCAAGGGGAGATGGGGGCGACTCCAAACTCAGCAAGGTAAGCCAGGCGCCCCGAGGGGGGCATTATCGATCCGGGAGAAGGGCGACATTGGACGCCAGCCGCCCATCCTCCAGGGTCAGGCGTCGACTGCACCGCGCGGCGACGCCTTCATCGTGGGTGCAGATCAGGAAGGTGGCTCCGTCCTGCTGGTTCACTTCCCGCATCAGATCCAGCACCTGGTCGGCGGACTTTCGATCCAGGTTGCCGGTCGGTTCATCCGCGACAATCAGGTCAGGCCGGTTCATCAGAGCACGGGCGATGGCGACGCGCTGCTTCTGCCCTCCCGAAAGTCGAGTGGCGGGGAAATCAATTCGGTCCTCAAGACCGACCCGCGTCAGAAGATCCCGCGCGCGGTCGCGCATGTCGCGCGAGATGCCGCCGGCCGGGGCGGCGGCGGGAAAGGCGACATTCTCCATCGCCGTGAAGTCGGGCAGGAGATGGTGGAACTGAAAGACAAAGCCCAGTCGGCGGTTTCGAAACTGCGCCCGCTTCTGTTCGGTGTATTCGTGAACGGGTTCGCCGCTGATGGTCAGAGTTCCGGCCGTGGGCCTCAGCAGCAGGCCGATGATCGACAGCAGCGTCGATTTGCCCGACCCGGACGCTCCCAACAGCGCCACCAGTTCGCCCTTGTCGAGTGTCAGGTCGATGCCCTTGAGCACCTGCGTTTCCTCGTCACCATTGAGGAAGACCTTTTCGATCCCTTGCGCTTCCAGAACCGGCGTCATTGCTGGATGGCCTCAAGCGGATCCACCCTTGAGGCGGAACGCGCCGGCAGGATCGATGCGATAACCGCGCCCAGCGTCGTCAGGACCAGGGCGGCGACATAGCCGCCCTGCTTCGGCGCGATCGGCAGGATCGGGACGCCCGCGGCATTGGTGATTCCTTCGAGCCACAGGCACAGACCGTATCCGGTAGCGCAGCCGATAAGGGCGCCGATCAAGCCGATCAACAGTCCCTGCAGCAGGAAGACCCAGAGGATGAAGCCGCCCGGTACGCCGAAGGCGCGCATGATCCCGATCTCGCTCCGTCGCCTGTAGGCGGACAGCACCAGCGCGCTGGCGACGCCGATGATGATCGAGATCAGCGAGAAGAGCTGGATCATCGTGCCGGTGCGACCCTGGGCCACCAGGGCATCCTCCAGATTGATGTTCTTCTCTTGCCAGGGCGTGGCGCGCAGGCCCGTGGCGTCGGCCAGGAAGCGCGCCATGGCGCGCGCATCTTCGGGGTCGTTCAGCTTGATCTCGATGTTGGTAACCCCTTCCGGCAGGACGAAAAGCGGCCGGGCGGTCTGCAAGGACAGAAAGGCGATGCGCTCGTCGAGACTCTGCAGGCCGGTGCGGAATACGCCCTTGACGGTCAGCTGGCGCTCCACCCCCCGTTCGGTTCGCAGCAGGACCGACTGACCGGCGCTCAGTCCCAGGTCTTCGGCCATGCGGACTCCGATCAGGAGGCCGTCGGCGCCCAGATCGCCGTCGCCCTCGATGATCTTCGGGGTGATCTCCGAGATGGCGTCGATTCCCTGGGGCTCCAGCCCGATGATCGAGACCGAGGTCACGGCCTCGCTCTTCACCAGAACCGCGCTGCCGGAAATCTGCGGGCTGATGGCGGAAACCGATGGATTGGCGCGCAGGAGCTCGACGATCATCGGCCAGTCACGGATCTGCTTGCGCTGGAAGGTGGACACCAGGGCCACGGATTCCACCGGCAAGTCCGGTCCGGCCAGGACCCGCGCCACCCGTGTCGGCGGCTGCAGGCTGACATGGGCCCCGCTGCCGGTGACTTGCTCGGTCAGGCGGACGGCGAGGCCGGCGATCAGTGCGGTGATGAATACAAAGACTGTCACACCCACCGCGACCCCCGCAATCAACAGCAGGGTCTGCCAAGGGTTGGACAACAGGTAGCGCCGGGCGACGTGAAGGGCGAACACGGCTCAGTCGCCCGAGGTTTGCGCCACGGGACGGACGTGAGCGTCAGGGCGCGTGGCGCCGGGTTCCAGCACGACCCTGTCCCCGGCCCTCACCCCGCGTTCGACAATGGCGTTGACCGAGGGCCAGCGCGCCACGGAGATTATCCGTATACGAATTATGCCGTCGGCGTCCACGACATAGACCTTGGGGGCGGCTGTGGCGTCGACCACCGCCCGGCGCGGCACGACAATCGCGCCCTGACGTTGGGCGACGACGATCGTCACATCGACCGAGCGACCGGGCGCGAGGCCCTGGGAGTCGGCCGGAGACAGCCGGATCGTGCGCCCGCCGGTGCCGGAATCGACCCGCGGAGAAACCTCGGTCACCCGGGCGGGAAAGATCTCCGGCGAGCCAGACAAGGCGGCGCGGGCTGTCTGGCCAGGCCTTATGGCATCGGCGTAGGCCTCCTCGACCTCGGCGCGGATCTCGACACCGCTGGCCGAGCCCAACTCGAACAGGGTTTCGCCGGCTCCGACCACCTGCCCGTCGTCGATCGGTCGAACCAGCACCACACCGGCCATCGGCGCGCGGATGGTGAACTCCCGCGCACGCTCGGTCGAGGCCCGCAGCGTGGCCGAGGCCGCGGTCACATTGGCCTCAGCCGTCTCCAGGGCGGCGCGCGCGGCTTCCAGCGCCGCATCCGAGGCATAGCCCTTCGCATGCAGGGTTCGCGTTCTCTGGTAGCGCAGCTTCGCCTCGGTCGCCTGGGCCCGCGCTGCGACGGTTCGCGCCACATCGACGTCGGTCTGGGCCTGTTCGACGGTCGCGAGGATGACCGCCAGGGGGTCTCCGGCCGCGACCCGGGCCCCCTCATCGTGAAACAGACGAACGACCTGGCCGGAGTTGGGCGAGGCGACCTGAATCAGTTGCGTTGGACGGGCGCGACCAACCACCGACAGGGCCTGCTCGACCGTTTGCGGACGGATCTCCAGAACCGCGACCTCGGCTGGCCGTCGCGAGACCACCACCCACGCCGCCACAACCACCACCACGGCAAGCGCGGTCACGACCAGGAGGAGGACGGATCTCGAAGGGGCTCGCATGCAGTTCTCTTCGCGCCATGCCGCTCGGCTAGGGCCATTTCCTGCGCGCCGGGCCGCCGGATGGCAAGCGATCCGGCCCTCGACCACGGGAACGAATGGCGCCTGTTGGCGACATGTCCCCGCAATGCCCGCGCCTCGGCCTGGTTCCATCAGCGCCTGCAATGGTCAGGAACAGGGGGCGGAGATAAGGGGGGCGCTCACTCATTTCCGTCAGGTCCAGGCTACCCGGACGTCATTTTCAGTCTGCCCGACAGACGTTCGGTTCAGCGCCCCTTTGAGAGCGTGATCTCCCCCGCAACCTTCGCGCACGACCATACCCCTTCATGCGACATTGACACCTTCAGGGCGCATATTTTTGCCTTCGAACCTTGGTTAGGGTAAGAACCGCGTCCCTTTTTAGAGTTTGAGACCATGACCGATCGCTGGACCCCGTCGTCCTGGAGAGCAAAGCCCGCCAAACACGTGCCGACCGACTATCCGGATCAGGCCGTGGTCGAGCGCGTCGAGGGCGATCTTCGCAAGATGCCGCCGCTGGTGTTCGCCGGCGAGGCGCGGCGGCTGAAGAGCCTGCTGGGCGACGTGGCGCGCGGGGACGCCTTCCTGCTGCAGGGCGGCGACTGCGCCGAGAGCTTCAAGGAATTCCACGCTGACAACATCCGCGACACCTTCCGCCTGATCCTTCAGATGGCGGTGGTGCTGACCTTCTCCGGCGGCAAGCCGGTGGTGAAGGTCGGCCGCATCGCCGGCCAGTTCGCCAAGCCGCGCTCCGAGCCGATCGAGACCGTCGACGGGGTGACGCTGCCCTCCTACCGCGGCGACAACATCAACGGCATGGCCTTCGACCCCGCCGAGCGGGCGCCTGATCCCGAGCGCCTGCTCAAGGCCTACGGCCAGTCGGCCTCGACGCTGAACCTGCTGCGCGCCTTCGCCGGCGGCGGCTATGCCGACCTGCACAATATTCACCGCTGGACCCTGGGCTTCGTCGCCGACAGCCCCCAGGGTGCGCGCTACCGCGAGCTCTCCGACAAGATCAGCGAGAGCCTGGCCTTCATGGCCGCCATCGGCGTCACGCCGGAGACCCATCCGGGCATGAAGCAGGTGGAGTTCTTCACCAGCCACGAGTCCCTTCTGCTGGGCTTCGAGGAGGCGATGACGCGGATCGATAGCACCTCGGGCGATTGGTACGACACCTCGGCCCACATGCTGTGGATCGGCGAGCGCACCCGCCAGCTGGACGGCGCCCATGTCGAGTTCATGCGCGGCGTGAAGAATCCCATCGGCGTCAAGGTCGGCCCGACGCTGGAGCCCGACGACCTGCTGCGGCTGATCGACGTGCTCAACCCGGCCAACGAGCCCGGCCGCCTGACCCTGATCGGCCGCTTCGGCGCCGACAAGGTGCATGAGCGGCTTCCGCGCCTGATGCAGGCGACCAAGCGGGCCGGCCGGGCGGTGATCTGGTCGACCGACCCGATGCACGGCAACACCCTGAAGGCCGCCTCTGGCTACAAGACCCGGCCGTTCGACCGGATCCTGCAGGAGGTGAAGGGCTTCGTCGACGTGGCCGAGGCCGAGGGCGTCCACCCCGGCGGCGTGCACCTGGAGATGACCGGCCAGAACGTCACCGAATGCACCGGCGGGGCCCGCGCCCTGACCGAGGGCGAGCTGGGCGACCGCTACCACACCCACTGCGACCCCCGCCTCAACGGCGAACAGGCGCTGGAGCTGGCCTTCCTGGTGGCGGAGCGGTTGAAGAATGGCCGCGAGGGGATGCGGGAAGCGGGCTGACGCGAAATCTCCCTCCCCCTTGTGGGGAGGGTGGCTCGGCGAGCGCAGCGAGACGAGACGGGTGGGGCAAGCAGCGATCCTCACCTGACTCCGAAGACGGCCATCACTTGCCCCACCCTGACGCGCTTTGCGCGTCTGTCCCTCCCCACAAGGGGGAGGGAGGCTATCCCCTGATCCACACCGCCGCCCGCTCGCCCTCGGGATCGCCTTCCTTGCCGAAGTCGACGTTGATGGTGCGGTGGGTCTCGCCTGGCGCGGCGATGACCTCGGCCTCGCCGCCGGCGGCGCGCAGGGCGCTGGCCAGGCCGTCTGACTGGCGCCGGGCGTCCGGCCGGCTGGCGACGTGGAAGATCAGATAGGGCGGATAGCCGATGCCCGGCTTGACCAGCCGGGTTGGCGACAGCTCGGCGGCGCGGTCGCCGAAGGCCTGGCGGTACATGTCGGGGAGCATGCCCCGGCGCTCGCCCAGGTACTCCATCTGCGCCGCGGCGTCATAGCCGGCGCCGTCGATCGGGATGATCCCGGCCAGAGCGACCGGCGTGTGGCCATGCGCGCCGAGATACTGCTGGTCGATGCCGATCAGGGCCGCCAGATGCGCCCCCGCGGAGTGGCCGGCGACGAAGATCCGCTTCGGGTCCCCGCCGTGCCGGCCCGCGTTCTCGATCAGCCAGGCGGCGCAGGCGGCCACGTCCTGGGCGCAGCCGCCGGCGTCGACCTCCGGCGCCAGGCGATAGCCGGCGGAGGCCAGCAGTAAGCCGTGCCGCTCGGCGAAGGCGGGCAGGCTGTTGACCCCGTTCCTGTTGCCGATGCTCCAGCCGCCGCCGTGCACGAACAGCAGCACCGGCGCGTCCCTCAGGCCGGGAGCCCCGTAGAGGTCCAGCGCCTGCCGGGGGTGCTGGCCCAGGCGTATGGTCTTCGGCGTCGGAGCGGCGAGGGCGGGCAGGGCCGGGGCGGCGAGGGCGGCGACGGCGAGCGGGAACAGGGTGCGACGGCTGATCATGCCCGTTGCACGGCTCAGTCGGCCGCCTCCGTCGCGCCGGTCAGCCGCTGCCGCGCAGCCTTGCGATGGCCCTTCGCCTCGACCAGCCTGCCGGCCGCGCCGAGGCCGAAGGGCGGCATGTTGTTGTAGACGGACTCGTACCCGCCTGGCTTGATGACATAGGTCTCGTGCCAGATGCCGACGTCGCCGTTGCTGCCGACGGCCTTGTTGAAGGCCTGCCAGGCCGGAAGATGGGCGGCGTCGGCGCTTCGGGCATAGGCCTTAAGGTGCTCGAAGCTGCGCCAGTACTGGGTCACCACGATGTTCCGCAGGCCGAAATGCGTGCGGTAGTTCAGCAGCCCAAGTTCGGGCTTCATCGACAGCTCGACCAGCATGCGCGGCATGGCGGCGGCCACCGGCATCCAGCTGCCGAACTTCCACAGCTTGTTGATGCGCATGCCGATGAGGAAGACGACAAACTCGCCGTCCATCTCGGCGCAGAGGCGCTCGGCGCGGATAGCAGTCATGGGGTGGCGTCCTTGCGCTTGGAGGAAGGTTGCGGCTTCCACATGACCAGCGACCGCCTGCCGGCCCTGAACGGGATGATGACCAGGGCCCGCACGTCCCCCGGCCGTCCCCGCTGGAGGGTGGACGGTTGGGCGAGGGTGTCAATATTGCGCTCGCCCCGACCCGCCCGGATCGGGTGGTTGCCGGCGCCCTGGCGGAGTCCCCCTGCGGCTCAGGCGCCGAGGATCCAGCCCTCTTCCCGCTCGACGGCGGCGATGTCGGCTTCGGAGACCTCGCTCTTCGGCCCGAACTCGACGCCCAGCTTCCCGGCTTCGTCCAGGCGCAGGAAGTGTTCGCACAGCGCGCGGACCTGGGCGCGGTCAGGGACCTCGCCGGGCTCGGGACGGACGTCGCCCAGCGCGGGGTATATCTCGGCGAAGACGGCGTCGACCCCCTCGAGGTCTGCGTCCTTGAGGGCCTTCCAGCCGGTCTGGAACGGCCAGACCCGGCCCTTGTCGCCCAGGTCGTCGGCCAGCGCCTTGACCCGCGGGATGCCGGTGATGGCCTGGCTGCCGACCGTGCCGTTGCCGAAGACCTGCCAGACGCTCTTGGCGCCCGACTTCCCCTTGCCCTTCGTCGCCAGCTCGGTGCGGCGCAGGTCGGCGGGCAGGCCGGTGCGGTCATAGTCGGGCTTCGTCGTCGACAGCCAGCGCTGGGCGTCGTTGGCCGGGCAGCCCCAGAACGGCCAGGGCTGGTCGGTCATAAGCCGGTTCATCTTGGCGGCGACCTGGAAGCGGTTGTTGACGTTGGTCGGCTTGTCGACGACGTCCTTGGCCAGGAAGGCCCACAGGCCGGCCCAGTCCTCGCCCTTGACCTTCAGCAGCGACGCCGTCCCCTCGGGATAGCCCAGCGCGAAGTCGACGCCGACCAGCACCCGCTCGCCCCGACGGCCGAGGTCGGCGAGGATCTCGCGCAGCTGGACCATGGCCGCATCGCGGGTGGCCGGGTTGAAGGCCTCGAAGGTCGGACGGAACCGGATGTCGCGCTTGATGACGCCGATCCAGATGGAGTCCTTGCCCTGACGCGGCGCGGCGGCGGCGCTCCAGTCGATCATCACATAGGCGCTGAACAGGCGCGACACGGCAGGCACTCCAGGGCGAATGGCGGCGCTTGTAGCCCCGCTCACGCGCCGGCGGAAGCGGCGCGGCTAACAACACGACGGATCGTGATCGCCGTGCGTCCTTCGACACGCCGCTTTGCGGCTGCTCAGGATGACTGGGCTGGAAGGTCGCCCTCCCAAGTCATGCTGAGCAGCGCCGCAGGCGCGTGTCGAAGCACGCAGGGCCTGGGACAGCTTCCGGCAAAGCCGGTAGCTGTCCCTCAACACCGTCAGCCGTTGTTGAGGGACAGCTACGCTTCGCGAAGCAGTCCCTGGCCCTAGCTCAGCTTGACCAGCATCTTGCCGGTGTTCTCGCCCTTGAAGAGCTTCAGGAAGGCGCCGGGGGCGTTCTCGATGCCCTCGTCGATGGTCTCCTTCCACTGGATCTGGCCGCCGGCGATCCAGCCGGACATGTCCTTCAGGAACTCGGGCAGGTGCTGGAAGCTGTTGGAGACGATAAAGCCCTCCAGTCGGATGCTCTTGCCGACCGCCTGGATCAGGTTCTTCACGCCGTACATCTCGCCGGTCGAGTTGTACTGGCTGATCATGCCGCACAGGGCGAAGCGGGCGAACGGGCGGGCGGCGGCGATGGCCGCGTCCATATGCTCGCCGCCGACGTTCTCGAAATAGACGTCGATGCCCTTGGGGGCGACGCGGTTGAGAGCGGCGGTCAGGTCCTTCTCGGCCTTGTAGTCGATGACCTCGTCGCAGCCGATGGACTTGAGGTAGGCGACCTTGTCGGCCCCGCCGCAGGAGCCGATGACGGTGTTGCCCTTGATCTTGGCGATCTGGACGACGATCTGGCCGACCGCGCCGGCGGCGCCGGACACGAAGACGACGTCGCCGTCCTTCATCGCCGCGATCTTCAGCAGGCCCACCCAGGCGGTCATGCCCGGCATGCCGGCCACGCCCAGGAAGGCCTGGGGCGGCAGGCCGAAGGTCTCCAGCTTCTGCACGGCGGAGGCCGGGGCGTTGAACGCCTCGCGCCAGCCGTACATCGACTGCACCAGGTCGCCGACGGCCAGCGACGGATCGTTGGAGGCGATGACCTCGCCCACGGCGCCGCCCTGCATGGCTTCGCCCAGCGCGAACGGCGGGCTGTAGCTCTTCACGTCGTTCATGCGGCCGCGCATGTAGGGGTCGACCGTCATCCAGTGATTGCGCACCTGCACCTCGCCGGCGCCGGGCGCGGGCAGGTCGACGGTGGCCAGCTCGAAGTTGTCGGCGACAGGGGTGCCCACGGGCCGGCTCTTGAGGCGGATCTCGCGCGAGGTGGTCATGGTGTTTCTCCGGGGGACGGCGTATTTTCAAACAGTCGTTTAGACCCTTTCGCAACCTTGCGGAAGCCGTCGCGCGACCCCGCAAATCTCGTTAGAAGCGAAGCCATGGAAAAGGTTCTCAAGGCCGGTGTCGTCGGCTCCGGCGTGTTCGGCGGCTACCACGCGAAGAAGTACGCGGAGATGGACGGCATTGAGCTCGTCGGCATCTTCGACGTCGATCCGGCTCGCGGCCAGGCGCTGGCCGACACTCTGGGGGTGACCGCCTTCGCCGACATGGACGCCCTGCTGGCGGCGGTCGACATCATCACGGTCGCCTCGCCGGCCACGACGCATGCGGACGCGGCGCTGGCGGCGCTGAAGGCCGGGCGGTCGGTCTATGTCGAAAAGCCGCTGGCCACGACGCTGGAAGAGGCCGACGCCCTGATCGCGGAAGCCGCGAAACAGGGCGTGGTCCTCGCCTGCGGGCACCAGGAGCGGGTCGTCTCCCAGGCGATGGGCCTGCTCGACATCCCGGAAAAGCCGCTGCGGCTGGAGGCGGTGCGCAAGGGCACGCCCTCGATCCGCAGCAAGGACGTCTCGGTGGTGCTGGACCTGATGATCCACGACATCGACCTGGCCCTGTCGCTGACCGACGCCGAGCCGCTGACCGTCGAGGCCGATGGCGACGGCGACGAGGTCACCGCCGAGGCCACCTTCGACGACGGCTTCACCGCCGTGTTCACGGCCAGCCGCCGGGCGGAGGCCCGCGAGCGGACGATGAAGATCGTCTACCCGTCGGGCACGCTGGAGATCGACTTCATCACCCGCGCCTTCACCAACACCACCCCGTTCCCGCTGAACGAGGCCTTCACCGAAACCCCGGCCGGCCGGGATCCGCTGGGGACGAGCGTCGGCGGGTTTGTCGCGGCGGTGCGAGGGTTGTCGCCGCGGCCGGTCGTCACCGGCGAGGAAGCCGCGCGGGCGCTGGACCTGGGGCTGGCGGTGGAGCAAGCGGGCGGGTTTTAGGGGGGAATGTCTGCTTTCGACCCATCGCCGTAATTTGATGAGTTCGCTATTCTCCCCGTATGGCCAGCCATCTCACCATAGAATTCTATGACCATGCCTCAGCCGATCAACGACGCTTGGTCTTATCGTTTCTGAACGCGCTTTCAGGTCATACGGAGGTTGTCGGGGAGCCGAGGTATACGTTTCTGATTTCCCGCCCGTCGAGAGTCGGAAGGATGCGCGAGGGTCTCGCCGAGTGGGAGAAGGACGGCCTAATTCGATGGAGCGAGGCTTTGGTCTAGTCCGCGTTCCACCCGTAACCGACCTCAACTCCCCCTTCTCCCCGCTCATCCTCGCGGAAGCGAGGACCCAGGTTTAAGGCCGGTGTACGCATTCCAAGGGATGTGGTCGCCAATCCCCATGATGAGCCGCTGCATCGAAAGACCTGGGTCCTCGCTTCCGCGAGGATGAGCGGAGTGTTTGGGGTGGCTCAGCAGATATCCGGATACAGGTCCCGCCAACCGGGGTTGGTCTTCTCGATCAGTTCGATCTTCCAGGCTCGCCGCCAGACCTTCATCTGTCGCTCGCGGCGGAAGGCGTCGTCGCGGGTGTCGAAGGTCTCGTACCAGACCAGCATCTTGATCCCGTAGCGGCTGGTGAAGCCGGGCATCAGGCCTTCGCGATGCTGGCCGACCCGCCGCACGAGGCTGTCGGTCGAGCCGATGTAGAGGGTTCCGTTTCGTTTGCTGGCGAGGATGTAGACGAAGAAGGGCATGTGGGCGTTAGCGCGAGTACATCACGAGAGGCAACTATAGAGCGCAACCCTGCGCGTATCAATCCGCCCCCTTTTTTTCCGCTCATCCTCGCGGAAGCGAGGACCCAGGTTTGCGGCCGGTGCACTTATGGCGGCCGATGTTCGCCAATCACCGCGATGAGCCGCTGCATCAGAAAGCCTGGGTCCTCGCTTCCGCGAGGATGAGCGGAGTGTAGGGTAAGGCGTTGGTGTTCGAGATCGGGCGGGTATAGTCCTGCAGAACAACCCGGAGCCCCGCCATGACCACCGCCCACGACCACGCCTTCACCGCCATCGACGGCTCGGCCCTGCCGATGACGAGCTTCAAGGACAAGGTCGTGCTGGTGGTGAACGTGGCCAGCAAGTGCGGGCTGACGCCGCAGTATGACGGGCTGGAGAAGCTCTACAGCGACTATCGCGACCAGGGCCTGGTCGTGCTCGGCGTGCCCTGTAACCAGTTCATGGGGCAGGAGCCGGGGACGGAGGCGCAGATCGCCGAGTTCTGCCGCACCACCTTCGGCGTCGACTTCCCGATGACCTCCAAGGTCGATGTGAAGGGCGACGAGGCCCACCCCTTCTACAAATGGGCGGTCGACCAGGTCGGCGAGCCGGCCGAGCCGGTGTGGAACTTCCACAAGCTTCTGGTCGGCAAGGACGGGTCCCTGATCAACGTCTTCGGCCCGAGGACCGACCCCCGGGACCCCGAGATCAAGGCGGCGATCGAGGCGGCGCTTTAGCTCCAGCCTCGACTTCTATCCGCGTTCCGGGCGGGGACAGGTTAAGGTGTCCCAAGGGACATCTTAACCTGTCCCCCCTCGAGCCGCTGAGGCGGCGAAGCCGTGTCTCCAGTCTCCCTCCCCCTTGTGGGGAGGGTGGCTCGGCGAGCAAAGCGAGACGAGACGGGTGGGGCCCGTAGCAATCCTCACCTGACGTCGAACGAGGCTACCTCTTGCCCCACCCTGACGCGCTTCGCGCGTCTGTCCCTCCCCACAAGGGGGAGGGAGGGTCCTTCGGGACACGCCCTGCAGCGCAGACCTACGTCAAACGCCCCGTGTCCGGATGCACCGCGTCGGCGTCTCTCTCGACGGCCATCGAGCGCAGGGCGGGAACCACGTCCTCCGCCCTGTCGACCGACCGCCAGGCCCGGGCGAAGTCGGGCGGTGACAGCTTCTCGCGGATGGTGTGGTTGAACATCTCGTACAGCGCGTTCCAGAAGCCGCGCGGGTTGTAGAAGACCACCGGCTTGTCGTGCAGGCCCAGCCGCTGCCAGGACAGCAACTCGACGATCTCCTCCAGGGTGCCGATGCCGCCGGGCAGCACGATGAAACCGTCCGATTCCTCGAACAGCATCATCTTCCGCTCATGCATCGACTGCACGACGATGGTCTCGACATCGTCGAACGGTTGCTCGCGCCCCCTCAGGAACTCGGGGATGATGCCCAGCACCTTGCCCTTCGCGTCATTGGCCCCCCGGGCCGAGGCGCCCATCAGGCCGACGCCGCCGCCGCCGTAGACGAACTTCAGGCCGGCGCGGGCGATATCGCCGCCGATCTCGTAGGCCGCCTGCAGGAACGCCGGGTCGGCGTCGTTGGACGAACCACAGTAGACGCAGACCGAATCCAGGCGTCCGGGCGGGTTGGTCATGGCCTGGCGATCTCCGGGGATGAAAAAGGCGCGCTTGCGGGCGCGCCGTGGTCGTACGATGTGTCCATGATCGGATTTTGACCGAGGGGTTTCAAGAGTCGTGTCGTTTCGCCTGGTCGCTTTGTCGGGGCTGCTCCCGGTCCTGTTGCTCTCGGCCTGTGGCGATAGCCGGCAGCCGCCGTGGAAGGCCGCCCAGTCCAAGTCGCCGCCGACGGCCGAGACCCGCTACCTGGCCGCGCCGGCGGTGGCCGAGGCGGTCACGGCCGCTGACGGCATGCGCCTGTCCGGCCAGGCCGCGCCGGGCGCCAAGGTCATGCTGGGCACCCCGACCGGGGAGACCCTGTCCGCCGTCGCCGACGGCGAGGGGCGCTGGACCGTTGTCGCGCCGGCGCCGCGGGCGGTGGTGCTCTACGGCCTCTTCATGCTGGACGGACAGCGCAAGGTGAACGCCGAGGGCTATCTGCTGCTGACCCCGGACGGCCGGGCGGCGGAACTGCGCTCCGGCGGCGGCGCCCGGGTGCTGGCCGCCGGGTCGCGACCGCCGCGCATCCTGGCCATCGACTTCGACCGCGACGGCGGGGCGGTTGTGTCCGGCGTGGGGACGCCGCGCGCGGACCTCGGCCTGCGCGTCGACCGCAACGCCGGCGGCACGTCCATGGTCTCCGAAGGCGGTCGCTTCTCCATTGTCCTCATGCGGCCGCTGCCGCCGGGCGAGCACGCGTTCGAGGTGTCTGGCGAGGGCGGCGAGGATTCGGTGACAGTCGCCAACCGGCCCGCTGATCCGCTGGGCGAGGCGGTGTTCCGCGCAACCCCGGCGGGCGGCGGCTGGCGCATCGACTGGCGCACCCCTGGCGGGGGCGTGCAGACGACCCTGCTGACCGCGCGGCGCGGCTGATGCGCGCCTTCGCCGTCCGCGAGGCCCGCCCGCCGTCGCCCGAGCCGGTCAGACCGGTCAAGCCGTTCACCGCCCTGGCCGACCTCATCGGCCTGGTTCTGCGCTCGAAGGCGCCGGGGCTCCGCTGGCGGCTGACCGCGTCCCTGAGCCTGACCCTGGCCGGGAAGGTCGCCGGGGTTCTGGCCCCGCTGCTGTTGGGGGCGGCCGTCAACCGGCTGGCCGCCGGACAGGACGCGGCCGTGCAGGTCGGCGCCGCCTTCGCCGGTCTGGCCCTCGGCTGGGCCGGTATCCGCCTGCTCTCGGCCGCGGCGCCGCAGCTGCGCGACGCCATCTTCACGCCGGTGGCCCAGGCGGCCCAGGCCCGCGCCGCCGCCGAGACCTTCGCCCACGCCCTGTCGCTGTCGATCGACTACCACCAGACCAAACGGACGGGATCGCTGTCGCGGGTAATCGACCGGGGCGCGCGGTCGATGGACTTCCTGATGCGGGCTCTGGTGTTCAACCTTGGCCCCACGCTGATCGAATTGATCATCGCCGCCGTCGTGCTGGGCGCGGCCTATGACTGGCGCTTCGCCCTGACGGCCGTGGTCACGGTGCTGGTCTATGTGGTCGTCACCTTCGTCATCTCCGACTGGCGGATCGCCCACCGGCGGGCGCTGAACGAGGCCGACTCCGAGGCCGCCGGACGCGCCGTCGACGCCCTGATCAACTACGAGACGGTCAAGGCGTTCGGGGCCGAGGCCCGGGCGGTCGACGACTACGCCAGGGCGCTTGCCCTTTACGGCCAGGCGCAGGTCACCGCGACCAACAGCCTGACCCTGCTGAACGTCGGACAGTCTGCGATCATGAGCGTCGGGCTGGCCGTGATGGCGGTGATGGCCGGGTTCGAGGCGGCGGCCGGCCGGCTTGGTCCGGGGGACGTCACCGCCGCCATCCTGATCCTGATCAACCTCTATGGCCCGCTGAACATCCTGGGCTTCGCCTATCGCGAAATCCGGCAGTCGTTCATCGACATGGAGGCCATGTTCGACCTGCGCCGGCAGTCGCCGGACGTGGCCGAGAAGCCCGACGCCGTGGGCCTGCCGCCGGCCGCCGAGGGCGCGGGCGGGGCGGTGGCCTTCGAGGCCGTCAGCTATTGCCACGACGCCCGCTCCGAAGGGCTGGGCGACGTCGGCTTCGTCGCCGTGCCGGGCTCCACCGTGGCCCTGGTCGGACCGTCGGGGGCCGGCAAGACCACCATGGTGCGGCTTGCCATGCGGATGATCGACCCGCAGCAGGGGCGGGTGACCATCGACGGCGTCGACCTGCGCGACCTGAAGATGGCCGCCCTGCGCCGGGCAGTGGCCCTGGTGCCGCAGGACGTGGCGCTTTTCAACGACACGCTCGAGGCCAACATCGCCTTCGGCCGGCCCGGCGCCTCGCCGGAAGAGGTCGCCGCGGCGGCCGAGGCGGCGGAGCTGTCGGGCTTCATCGGCTCGATGCCCGACGGGCTGGCGACCAAGGTCGGCGAGCGCGGGCTGAAACTGTCGGGTGGCGAGCGCCAGCGGGTCGGCCTGGCCCGCGCTCTGCTGGCCGACCCCCGGGTGCTGATCCTCGACGAGGCGACCAGCGCGCTCGACTCCCGCACCGAGGCGGCGATTCAGCAGACGCTGCGCAAGGCCCGGCGCGGCCGCACGACCCTGGTGGTCGCCCACCGGCTGTCGACCATCGCAGACGCCGACGAGATCCTGGTGTTGAAAAAGGGCCGCATCGTCGAGCGCGGCGCCCACGCCGACCTGCTGGCCGCCGGCGGCGAGTACGCCGCCCTGTGGAAGCGCCAGACGCGCGGGAAGTAGGGGCGGGGAGGGGACATGCACCGTCTTCGGTACGTGTCCCCGTCAGCTTGTGTCCCCGGCAGCTCGAAGCGGCGGGGACACGCGCTGAGGTGCCTGTCCCCCCTGCCTACTCCGCAGCGCGAGGCAGCGCGGCGCCCGGATCGTCGGTGCGGTGCACCGCGTCGCCGTGGCGGCGGCGGTCGCTCCAGGGCTGGCCGTGACGCAGCAGGGCGTAGATGTTCTCGAACCGGCGGGCCAGGGTCCCCGGCGCCGCGAGGGCGGCCGGGGTGATGAACAGCGTCAGCAGGGTCGAGAAGCTGAGGCCCCAGACCACCGAGCCCGACAGCTGGACCCACCATTCCGAGCCTGGCGCCTTGTACTCCATGTGCGCCCCGCGGAAGTTGGGGTGCAGCTGGAACATCAGCGGCAGCAGACCGATGACCGTCACCACCGTGGTCAGCATGACCGGCCGGAAGCGCTGGACCGCCGCGCGCATGGCGGCCTCGTCGGCGGCGAAACCCTGTCGCCGCAGCTGGTAGAAGGTGTCGACCAGCACGATGTTGTGGCCGACCACGACCCCTGCCAGCGCCACGATCCCGGTCCCCAGCATCAGCACCGAGATATACTCGAAGGTGCCGAACAGGTTGACGACCACCCCCAGCAGGACGCCGACTGTCGACAGGATCACCGCCGATAGGGTGACGAAGATCCCGTAGAAGCTGTTGAACTGCCACAGCAGGATGATGCCCATCATGAACAGGGCCGCCGCCATGGCGGTCATGAAGAACACCGCCGCCTCGGCGCCTTCCTCGTCCGCGCCGGTGAACTTCCAGCGCACGGAGGGGTCGAGCGGGGCCTTCTCCAGCCATTGCTTCATTTCGGCGATCTTCACGTTCGCGGCGACGTCAGGCGCGGCGTTGGCCTGGATGACCACCAGACGCTGACCGTCGCGACGCTGGATCGAGGTGACCTGCTGGCCGGGCGTCTGCTTGATCAGGTAGCTGGCCGGCACCGCGCCCATCGGCGTGCTGATCTTGAGGTTCTGGAAGGCGGCGAGGTTACGGCTTTCCGGGGTGAAGCGCAGCCGGATGTCGAGCTCGTCCTCGGCGTCGTCGGGCCGGAAGCGGCCGACCAGCACGCCGTCGGTCACGAACTGGATGGCCTGGCCGACGCTGAGGACGTCGACGCCGTAGCGGCCGGCGGCCTCACGGTCGACGCTGACGTTCCATTCGATGCCGGGCGAGGCGCGGTTGTCTTCCTGCTCGATCAGTTGCCGGTCGCCGGCCATGCGGGCCTTGACCAGGTCGGCGGCCGCCTCGAGGGCGGCGGGGTTGGAGCCCCGCAGTTCGACCTGGACGTCCTTGCCCTGGGGCGGCCCGTTCTGCGGCAGGCGCACCTCGACCAGGACGCCGGGCACGTCGGCGACGCGCTTGCGGATCTCGGCCTCGATATCCTTCCCGCGCAGGCCCAGTTCCTTGCGCCCCTCGAAGTCGAGGAAGTCGACAGAGATGCGACCGACGGAGTCGTTGGGCGGGGAGTTGAAGCCCCCGCCGCCCGTGAAGCGACCGGAGCTGACATAGATGCTGTCGATGCCCTTGATCCCGCGCAGGCGGTCCTCGACGCGCTGAACGAGCAGATCGGCGGCCGGGGCCGCCAGGTTGCCGCGCGCCTTGACCCAGACCGTGACGTACTCGGGGTCCTCGTCGAGGAAGAACTCGGTGCGGTGCTCCTTAGCGCCGAAGGCGATGAAGATGCCGATGACGATACCGACCGCCGCCAGCGTGACCCGGATCGGATGATGGCCGGCCCACCACAGGGTACGGGCGTACCAGCCCATGAAGCCCTTCATCTCGCGCGGGTCGCCCCGTTCGGACTTCTCGATCTCAGCCAGATGCTCGGCGTCGACGCCGGCCTTGCGGCCGAACACCGAGCCCAGCGCCGGGGTGAAGATCAGGGCGACGAAGATCGAGGCGCTGAGCACCATCATCAGGGTGATCGGCAGGAAGCTCATGAACTTCCCGGGGATCGAGTTCCAGAACAGGAACGGGATGAAGGCGCAGAGCGTCGTCAGGGTGCCGTTCACTACCGGCCAGAACATGCGCTTGCCAGCGAGGGCGAAGGCCTTGGCCCGGTCCATCCCCTCGGCCATCTTGCGGTCGGCGTATTCGACCACGACGATGCCGCCATCGACGAGAATGCCGACCGCCAGCACCAGACCGAACATCACCATCTGGTTCAGGGTCAGGCCGAAGGCCTTGAGCAGCAGGAAGCCGATCATGAAACAGATCGGGATCGACATGCCGACCATCAGGCCCTGACGCACGCCCAGGCTGGCGACGATGATGATCATCACCAGGATGGTGGCGATGATCAGCCCGCTTTCCAGAATGGTCAGGCTGCGCTCGATGAACTCGCTGCGGTCGAAGGTATAGTCGACCTGGATGGTCTCCAGACCAGCGGCCTTCCAGCGTGCCTGTTCCTCGGCGGTGATCTTGCGGACCTCGGTCACCGAGTCGAGGATGTTGGCGCCGGAGCGCTTGACCACGTCGATCGAGAAGGCGGGCTGGCCGTTGAAGCGCGAGATGCGGCTCGGCTCCTTGAAGGTCCGGCGGACCTCGCCGATATCACCGATGGTGATCAGCCGGTCGCCGTTGCGCTTGATGGGCAGGGCGAGGATGTCTTCCGGGTTCTCGACGACCCCGGGGACCTTGACCGCGAACTTGCCCTGGTCGGTTTGCAGGTTGCCGGCCGGGACCAGCTGGTTGTTGCGGGCGATGACCTGGGCCAGTTCCGGCGCGGTGACGTTGGCCGCCTCCATCCGGGCCGGATCGATCGTGACCTCCATGAACTCTTCACGGCCGCCGCTCAGCTCGGTGCGCAGCACGCCGGGCAGGGCCTCGTAGCGATCCTGAAGCTCGCGGGCGGTCTGGTAGAGGGTGCGTTCCGGCGCCTGACCAAACAGCATGATCCCGATGAAGGGATCGTCGCTGACGTTGGCCTCCTGGATGAAGGGCTCCTCGGCATCGGGCGGGAAGCGGCCGCGAGCCATGTCGACCTTGGCGCGGACGTCCTGCAAAACCTTGTCTTTGTTGAAGTTCACCTCGAACTCGAGATAGATCATCGCCGCGTTCTGCATGGCGACGCCGTTCATCTCCTTCAGCCCCTCCAGGGACTGCAGTTCGCGCTCCAGCGGCCGGACCAGCAGGCGCTCGGAGTCTTCCGGCGAGACGCCAGGATAGGGCACCTGGATCATCACGAAGGGCACGGTGATGTCCGGCTCGGACTCCCGTGGCAGGTTCAGATAGGTGATCAGGCCGAAGAAGGTGGCGATGGCGGCGATGCCGAGCACCACCTTCCGCCGGACGATCGCGCCGTCGATCAGGCCGTCCATCAGGCCGCGCTTGGCGGAGCCGTCATCCGGGGCGTCGCTCATCTGTTCGCTTCTCCCATCACGCTCCGGCTATTTCGCCGGGATGCGAACCTTCTGGCCTTCGGACACATAGGACTGGCCGGCGGTGATGACGCGGACGTCGCCGCTCAGGCCGATGATCCAGACCCCTTCGGCCGTCTCGTCGAGCACTGTGATCGGCGCGAACGCCACCCGGTCTCCGGCGATGACGTAACGCACCCCCTGCCGGCCGGCGGCATCGAGCACCAGGGTGGTTGTCGGCACCAGGTAGGCGGGCCCGGAGCCGGTGTTGATCTTCACCTCCGCCGACAGGCCGGCGCGGGCGCGGCCGCCGGGGTTGGGCGTCTCGATCTCGACCCGGTAGGTGCGGGTGGCCGGGTCGGCGTCGCGGGCCACCAGGCGCACGCGACCGCTCAGGATCTCGCCCGAGACCAGGGTGGCCGTCGCCGCGGAACCGACGCGGATGCTGCCGACGTCGCGCTCGGCTACATCGGCGACGATGACCATCGGATCGAGCTGGATCATGGTGCCGCAGGCGCCGCCCGGCGCGAGGTAGGTCCCGATCTCGGCGTCGCGGCGGTCGAACACGCCGCTGAACGGCGCCCGGATGTTGACCTGGTCGAGCAGCACTTCGGCCTGGCGCACCTGGGCCGTGGCGCCGTCGAGGTTGGCCTGGGCCTGCAGGACCTGGGTCTGCGAGCGATAGCCCTGCGCCGCGAGGCGGTCGGAGGCTTCCTTCTCCAGCTGGCGGGTGCGCAGCAGGGCGCGCGCCTGGTCCAGGCTGGCCTGACGGGCGTCGGTAGAGATGCGGCAGAGCACCGCGCCTCGCGACACGAACGAGCCTTCGCGCGCCGGCGTCGCGGCCACGGGGCCCGCGGTCTCGGCCCGAACGATCACGGCGCGGTTGGCCTCGGTGCGACCACGGACGGACACCACATAGGGGCGCAGCGCCTGCTGGACCGTCGACACCTGGACGAGCGGATCCTCGACCTTCTCTGCCTTGGCCGCGGCGGCGGCCGCCGCTTTCTTGTCGTCATTGCCCAGCGAGGTGACGATCCCGCCGACCACGAAGAACAGAATCACGGCCCCGGCAATGACGCCGGCGAACAGGTACGATTGTTTGATCTTCATCTACGACCCCGGAGCGCAACCCGTGGTCCGGCGCGCACAAACGCGTCCGCGAACCCACCCCGGGGAGCCTATCTGAACAGTGTCCATATGCTGAAAACGCGGATGCTTCGCAAATGAAATTCTGGAAATGTTCCGCTTTTGTGGGTTGGTTTCACTACTGTTCGCGACAGATAAGGCAGACATGACTGTTCTCCCCGATCCGTTACTTCAGGACGCTCGCGATCCGCTCGCCGGGTTTCGCGACGCCTTCGTGCCGGAAGATGGATTGATCTATCTCTGCGGCAACTCACTGGGCCCGCTGCCGCTCGCGACCCGTGACCGTCTGGCCGATGTGATCGGCCGGCAATGGGGTGAAAGCCTTGTGCGCGGCTGGAACAGCCACGACTGGATCGGCCTGCCGCACCGCGTCGGCGACGTCATCGCCGGAATGGTCGGGGCCGACCCGGGCGAGGTGCTCGTCGCCGATTCGACCTCGGCCAACCTTTACAAGCTGGCCGTCGCGGCCATTCAGGCCAGGCCCGGTCGCAAGGTGGTCCTGAGCGAGCCGGGGGACTTCCCGACCGACCTCTATATGCTGGAGGGCGCGATCCGCTCCCTGGGCGGCGACCGCCGGCTGGAACTGCGCGAGCCGGACGCCATCGAGGCCGCGCTCACCGAAGACGTCGCGGTGCTGGTCCTCTGCCATGTCCACTACAAGACCGCCGCCCTGCGCGACATGGCCCGCCTGACCCGGGCCGCCCATGCGGTCGGGGCCCTGGTCATCTGGGACCTCAGCCACAGCGCGGGGATCATCGAGGTCGACCTGAACGGCTGCGGCGCCGACCTCGCCGTCGGCTGCGGCTACAAGTACATGAACGGCGGACCGGGGGCGCCGGGCTTCCTGTTCGTGGCGCGACGCCATCAGGAGACGCTCGTCTCGCCGTTGTCGGGCTGGATGGGCCACGCCGCGCCCTTCGCCTTCGTCGACGACTACCAGCCGGCGCCCGGCGTGGCCCGCTTCGCCTGCGGCACCCCGCCGATCCTCAGCCTCGCGGCGCTGGAGGGGGGTGTCGCCCTGTCGATGTCCGCCGGCGCCCCGGCCATCGCCGCCAAGGCCCGCGCGCTGGGCGACCTCTTCATCGCCCGGGTCGGTGAAACGCTGGAGTTGATCAGCCCGGCGGAAGGGCAGGCGCGCGGCGGCCATGTCGCCTTCCGCCATCCGGACGCCTACGCCATCGTCCAGGCCCTGATGGCGCGCGGCGTCGTCGGCGACTTCCGCGATCCGGACGTCATGCGCTTTGGCCTCTCGCCGCTGCCGCTGTCCTACGCGCAGGTCGCCCGCGCCGCCGATCTGCTGGTGGAAGTCGTGACCACGCGGGCCTATGACGACCCCGCCTACAAAGTTCGCGCCAAGGTCACCTGAAGGAATTCCGTATGCGCTATCTGCACACCATGGTCCGGGTGAAGGACCTCGACGCCTCGCTGGATTTCTATGTGAACAAGCTGGGTCTGGCCGAGGTGTCGCGCTTCGACAACCCGGGCGGCCGCTTCACCCTGGTCTTCCTGGCCGCCCCCGATGACCTCGAGGCCGCCCGCGAGAAGCGCGCCCCGACCGTCGAGCTGACGTACAACTGGGATACCGAGGACTACCAGGGCGGCCGCAACTTCGGCCACCTGGCCTATGCGGTGGACGACATCTACGCGACCTGCCAGCGCCTGATGGACGGCGGGGTGACGATCAACCGGCCGCCGCGCGACGGGCACATGGCCTTCGTCCGCTCGCCCGACAACATCTCCATCGAGCTGCTGCAGAAGGGCCCGAACCTGCCGCCGGCCGAGCCCTGGGCCTCGATGCCCAACGTCGGGGCCTGGTGATGCGGCTCAAGGGCCGCCGCGCGCTGGTCACCGGCGCCGCCAACGGCATCGGCCTGGCCTGCGCCCAGGAGATGGCCCGCGAGGGCGCGGACGTGGCGCTGCTCGACCTCGACGCCGCGGGGGTGAAGCGCGCCGCCGAGGCCATCGCCGCCGAGACCAGCGTGCGGACCCTGGCCATCGCCTGCGATGTCGCGGACGCGCAGGCCGCCCGCGCGGCGGTCGCCGAGGCCGGCGCGGCGCTGGGCGTCATCGACGTGCTGGTCAACAACGCCGGCATCCTGAGGCCCGGCGACATACTCACCACCACGCTGGAGGACTTCGACGCGGTCCTGGCGGTCAATGTCCGCGCCGTCTTCGTCATCGGCCAGGCCGTGGCGCAAGCCCTCGTGGCCGCCGGCAAGCCGGGCGTGATCATCAACATGAGTTCGATCAACGCCGTGCTGGCGATCCCGGCACAGGTCCCCTACGTGACCAGTAAGGGCGCCATCAACCAGCTGACCAAGACCATGGCCCTGGGCCTCGCCGGCCACGGCATCCGGGTGAACGCCATCGGCCCGGGCACCATCGCCACCGACATCCTCAAGGGTGTTCTGAAGGACGAGGCCGCGAAGAAGGGCGTCCTGGCCCGCACGCCGCTGAAGCGCTTCGGCGAGCCCAGCGAGATCGGCCGCGTGGCCGTGTTCCTGGCCAGCGACGACGCGAGCTACATGACCGGCCAGACCATATACCCCGACGGCGGGCGGCTGGCGCTGAACTATACGGTGGCGGTGGATTAGGGGACCGCTTCCGGCAAGCGGCAGGGGACGCGTACCGAAGGCGGTACATGTCCCCGTCACCGTGTCGGCCGCACCGCCTGCGGCAGATCCCCGAACAGCGCCGGCGTCTCGCCCACCTTAGCGCCCTCGATCCGCAGCAACTTCAGCTTGGTCTCCACACTGCCGACGCCCAGCACGCGGTGGCAGGGCTGAGGTCGCACCGACGCGTCCCGCCGGAGGGCGAGCGGTCTGGATGGCGATGTCCGGAAGTGGACACCTGGCTCCGCGGGTAGGTAAACCACCCCCGTTTCAGGGCATTTCAGCCTGTCTCACCACTGACAATAAGGCTAGACAAATCAAGGGAAAGCGTCGCTACGTGTGTCACGCCGTGCCCCCCAATCTCGAAACCAAGGTGGGGTAAAAGGTGGGGTAGAAAAGGTGGGGTAAAAGGTGGGGTATGGGAAAGCGTGAAACCAACCGCCTAGACCCTCTCACCATGAAGAGGCTGATCAAGGCCAAGGTCCCCGGACGCCACCCGGATGGGTGGGGACTATACCTCGTGGTCGAGCCGGTGGGGTCCGCCCGATGGGCGTTCATGTATCGCAGTAGGGCGACCGGCAAGCGCCGTGAAATGGGCCTGGGGTCCACTGAGGCACTGGGGCTGGCCGAGGCCCGTCTGGCGGCCCGTGACGCCCGCGAGCTGCTTGCCGAGGGCAAGGACCCGATCACGGAGCGCAAGACGCTGATCGTGGTCCAGACGTTCGGGGAGTACGCCGACACTTGGTTTAAGACCAAGAAAGAGCCCGACCTGAAAAGCAAACAGGCGAAGGCCCGCGCCAAGTACGCGCTGGAACATCACTGCAAGCCGATCCGCGACCTGCCGCTCAACAAGGTGGACACGGCGGCCATGCTCAAGGTTCTGGAGCCGATCTGGACCGCATCCCCGGAAGCCGCGCGAAAGGCGAGGGGGCTGATTGAGCAGGTTCTGGACGCGGCCAAGGTCAGCAACTACCGGACCGGCGAGAACCCGGCTGTCTGGCGTGGCCAGCTATCCACCCAGCTTTCAAAGGCCCGGCCCGCCGTGAAGCATCACGCCTCGATGAGCCGGGAGGACCTGCCCGCCTTCATGCTGGCGTTGCGAGCGCGAGAGGCGACGGCGGCGCGGGCGCTGGAGTTTCAGGTATTGACCGCCGCCCGACCGGGCGAAGCCATCGCCGCGTCATGGGATGAGTTTGACCTGGAGGCGAAGCTCTGGACGGTTCCGGCGTCGAAGATGAAGGGCGGGCGGGTGCATCGTGTCCCGCTGTGTGATCGCGCCGTGGCTATCATCAAGGAGATGGACACGTTCCGCGAGGGAGCGTTTGTGTTCCCCGGTGCGAAGTCGGGCAAGCCGCTTTCCGGCCCGGTGTTCGAGCGACTTATGGACCGGATGAAGGTTACAGGCGTCACGCCGCACGGGTTCCGTTCGACGTTCCGGGACTGGGCGGGCGAAGTGTCGCACTACTCCCGCGAGCTGGCGGAAACCGCCCTGTCGCACGTCGTGGGCGACGCGACCGAGCGGGCGTATGCGCGGGGCGATGCGCTGGAGAAGCGTCGGAAGATGATGGCGGACTGGGCGGAGTTTTGCGGTCATGAATGAGGATGACAAGGCAACGAATTGGATCAATGTCGCCTGTGATCTTGAAGATGCAGGCCGCTTTGACGAAGCGCGCGCGCTGGTCGAGGCGAACACGACAGAGGCTGAAAGGCTCGCCGTGGAAGCCGCCGCCGCCAAGCTGGGCGATGTGTTGGCGAGAGTATGGGCTGATAAGGGATTCCAGAATTTCCGCGCGGCCCGCGCCGACCCCAGCCATCCACGGTCCGAACCGCTTTTGGAGCTAGACGACATTCCACCCGGAAAGGCGATGCTGATCGCGAGGCACCTGCGCCCACCTGCCCGGCCCGGACGGCCTGCTAGGCCAAAGGATCGCACGCGCTCCCAAGTAGAGGAGCTGTCGCTTCGATTGGCGAAAGGTGACGTGAAGCCTACCGCCGCCGCCCGCGAGATTGCGCGGGAGGCTGGCGAGCGGCCGGAGAATGAGAAGATGCGCGCCGACTACCTCGTCAGAGTGTGGAAGCAGCAGAATAAATAGCCGCCCGATTTGCTCTGCGCGACCGAGGGCACGGACAGGTATCAATAGGAACCCGGAACGCGGCGCCGCCGCTCAATTCGGGAGCCTGACTTGTCCGACCACCCCTTTGCCTACCGCATCCCCGACATTGCCCGTCTCTACGGGCTGAGCAGGTCAACGGTCTATCGTTGTATCGATGATGGCCACATCACGCCGTGCAAGGTCCGTGGTCGTGTCCTGATCCTGCGGGAAGACCTCGAAGCGTTCCTGCGTGGACGCCGCAAAGAGGTGGCCGAGTAGATGGCCCGCCCCGTGCAAAAACGCCGCCCCCTGGGCAAAGGGGACGGCGCTCTTGAATGTCTTCAGCTTGGCGGCTCTGGACAGGTCAAAAGCTACTCGAAAACCCGCCTCCGCGCAACGCTGACGCTGACGCCCATCATCAATGATGACGGCCACTTCTGCGGATTGGAGGCGGCACATGGCAACCGTTAGCAAGGTCAACATTGCCGACGCCATCGCCTACACGCGCGAACGCGAACGGCAGGCTGAGATCGACCGGCGGCTGGCCAGCATCCCCGCCTTCGATATGGCCGATTGCATCCTTTCGGGGCTCTGTGGTCCGTCTCTGACGAAGGCGCTGGCCCATCACTTCCCCCAGGCCCGGCGGTCCGAAGTCTTCAGTGCCATCGGTCTGGCGAGCGCGATCTGGGCGGCGGACCTGACGGCCTGTGAGATGGAATTGGCCATCCTGCGGAATGAAGGGGGGCGCACATGAACGCCGCTCCCCTGAGACCGGAAGTCGAAGGCCTCGATGGCGGATGGCCCGTCGCTGATCTTCAACTTCTCACCGGTCCGGAGATCATTCCGCCGGAGTTTCCCGCCGATATCCTGGGGGACTACTGGTCGCCGTGGTGCTTGACCGCCGCCAAGGCCGCTAACGCTCCTGTGGACTACGTCGGCGCCTCGCTCCTGGCCGTTGCCGGGGCATTGATCGGGAACGCCCGGACCATCGCCGCATCACACGACTGGCACGAGCCGCCGATCCTGTGGGTGTCGCTGATCGGGGTTCCGTCGTCGGGAAAATCCCCGGCGCTGGACACGACCACGCGCCCGCTGGAGCGGTTCGAGAAGGAGTCCGCGTTCGACTTTGTCGGCGTGAACCGGCAGCACCTGGCCGATGTGGAATCCGCCCGCATCAAGAAGGAGATGTGGCAGACCCAGGTCAAGAACGCCGCCAAGGAGGGTGTGGAGCCGCCTGCGCTGCCTGCCGACGCCGACGAACCGTCCGCGCCGGTCCGCCCCCGAGTTCGGGTGTCCGACACCACGCTAGAGGCCGTCGCCGACCTCTCGGCAGGCAACATCAAGGGCCTGATTACAGTCCGCGACGAGCTGGCCGGATGGATAAGGGGGTTCAACCGCTACGGCGGCGACGGCGAACGGCAGTTCTGGCTCCAGGCCTACGGCGCCCGGCCCTATATCGTGGACCGGAAGAAGTCGCCCCAGCCTGTGACCATCGACCGGCTGGCCATAAGCGTCGTCGGCGGTATTCAGCCGGAGGTGCTGAGTGAGGTGCTGAAGGGCGAGGCGGACGGATTCGCGGCCCGGTTCATCTACTGCTACCCGGACCCCGTGCCCGGCTTCTCGCTGGCCATCGCCCCGGTGGATCAGGATGGCGCCTTCGCTGCGCTGGGCAGGCTCCGCTCGCTGGCCCTGGTGGACGATGGCGAGAACAGCCTCCGCCCCTTCATCTGCAAGCTGGTCCCGGACGCCGCATCGGAGTTCGAGACGTGGTGGCGAGAGCGGCGACGCGAGGCCAGCGAAGCGACCGGCCTCTGGGCTGGATGGCTTGGCAAACAGGGCGGAACCGCGTTGCGGCTGGCGCTGATCCTGGAGCACCTGTGGTGGTCCGCGCCGTCTGCCAATAGCGCCAATAGCGCCAATAGCCCGCGCACCATCACCCGGTTGGCGATGATCGCGGCCATGCACTTGATCGACCGTTGGGCCGGTCCGATGGCCAAGCGGGCGTTCGGTGCGGCAGCGGCCTCACCGGCTGAAGCCGACGCCGCCGCGCTGGCGACCTGGATCAGACGCCGGGGCGTGAACACCTTCAACACCCGAGCCGCCCGCCGCGATGGCAATGGACCCGGCGGCAGGCTGGTCGCTCCGACCGCCATGTCGGCGGCGTGCGACCTTCTGGAGGGCGCTGGCCTGATCCGCCTGTCTGGAGGCCGCGCCGGGGAGACGCCGGGGCGGGCGCGCAATGACTACAGCGTCAACCCGATCCTGCTGGAGGCCGGGCTGTGACGACACCTATTGGCACTATTGGCACTATTGGCGCCGCGACTTCGCATGGCAGGCGGCAGACGACCGCACCGACCTGTCACGACCTCGCCGAGATGATCGAATCCGACCCGGCGACCGTCTGGACCTGGGGGGACCGGGAGGGGCCGCAAGCATCGCGGCCCGCGTCTTCTATGGTGCCAGTTACGCCGTCGCCCGATCACAAACGGCGAGAGATCTTGTTCTTCACCCTAAAATCCTCTGAGGCCCCCGAATGACCGAAGACAACGCCCGCACCGACATTGCCTGCCTGCGGCTCGCCGCCGCCGACTTCGTGTCCCAATGCGTCAAGGAAGGGCTCGACCCGCTCCTGATCGGGCTGGCGATGGTCATGGCCGGAACCGACGTCATCAACACCGTTGCCGGTCCTGGCGCCGCCTATCAGGTAGCCGAGGGAGCCAAGGCGCGCGTTGACCGCAGCATGGTTGCGCCCGACGGAAAACCACACTAAAAGTGGGGGTGTTGCGTGATTTGGCCCGCCGATGGCGCCCCAACCCTCCGCAATCTCTCCAGTCGGTTCCGTCGAGGACGGCGCGCGCTGGGCTCCCCACATAAACCTGTGGCGGCCTGAGCGCGTGCGCCTGCCGCCTGTCTGGAGTGCATCCCATGCAACTCGACCAAATGTTCTTCCAAAGCCGGTTCTCCGCTGACGAGATCGCCGCGACCCAACGCCTGTGCGGCGACTTCCTGACCCGCAACAAGATCGACCTCGACGAGATCGACTTCCACGGCTCCGACTGGAACACGCTCTGCGGCGCCAGCCGTGAAGCTGGCCGCGAGCTGTCGCGCATCATCGAGCTTCGTCACGCCGACAAGCCCGACCCCGCCGCCGCCATCGCCCTGGAGGTGATTCAGGAGCTGCGACAGGAGATCGAAGCGGCCAAGACCATGCAGCGCGGTAGCGGTAAGTCGCACATGCGTCCTGGCGCCGATGGCGTGGCCCGTCATGGTGACTATGAGGCTGAAGCAGTCTCCATCTCGCTTCGCCCCGAGGAGCGTTTCGCCGACTGGTCCGCCCGCGCCGGTGGGAACAGTGGTTCGGAGTTTCGAGGCCTGACGACCGGCGCCATGCTTCGCGCTGTGGCGTTCGGGGCGAAGACCGAACAGGAGCGGCGCGCTCTGTCTGAGGGCACGGATTCGGCGGGCGGGTTTACCGTCCCGACAATCCTGTCGGCGCAGATCATCGACCGGCTCCGCGCACAATCGGTCCTGATCCGCGCCGGCGCGAGAACCGTTCCGTTGAGCTCTGATCAGAACGTGATCGCCAAGCTGACCGCCGACCCGACCCCGGCCTGGCGGGCGGAAAGCGCGGCAATCGCTATCAGCGACCCGACGTTCGGCGCCGTGACGCTGGCGCCGAAGTCGCTCGCCGTGCTGATCAAATTCAGCCGCGAGCTTCTGGCCGATAGCGTGAACCTGGAGGCGGCGCTGTTGCAGGCTGTCACCGGCGCGATGGCTCTGGAGCTTGACCGGGCGGGCCTGTTCGGGACCGCTGCTGACAGTCAACCGCGTGGCGTCGTGAACGTGTCCGGCATCAACGCCGTCGCGCTCAACGCCAAGCTCACAGCGCACGCGGGCGGCGCCTTTGGCCCGCTGGTCGCGGCCCGCACGGCTCTGCTCACCGCCAATGCTGGCGAGCCGACGGCGTTCATCATGTCGCCGCGCGAAGACGGCGCTTACACCGGCCTCCGAGCGGGTGATGGCCAGCCGGTCATGGCCCCGCCCCGGATCGCGGCAATCCCCCAGCTTGTGACGACGAGCGTGGCCACGAACCTGGGCGCCGGGACTAACGAATCCACGATTGTCGCGGGCAACTTCGCTCACCTGCTGATCGGGATGCGGGAAACCATGCGTCTCTCCGTCCTGCGGGAGCGGTATGCGGAAACCGGCGAGCTGGCCCTGGTCGCGCACATGCGGGCCGACATTGCCGTCGAGCACCCGCTGGCGTTCTGCGCCGTGACGGGCGTCAAGCCCGAGTAACCGCACTTGCCGCGCCTGTGTGGACGGGTGCGGCCGGTCAAGTCGTGAGTGACCGCAACAACCGCGACCGCCAGCGCACCGGGGTTTACGTGCAAGTTCCCCCGGTGCGCTGGTCCTACCCCCCACGGGGGGCGATCCGGTCCTGTCAGCCATCAACTAGAAAACCGGTCGGGCCGAAAGAAGAGCCAGACAACATTCAGAACATGAGGGGCGCGCATGCCACGCCATCGACTGCCACAAGCTAAAGCCGAGGTGTCCGGGGCGGCGCTAAAGAACCCCGCCACGTTCAAGGATCGTCGGGCGCCGACCGGCCTTGGCCCGATTGGCCAGCCGTTCCCCCAGATGACAGAGGCGCAAGCGACCGTCTGGCGTGAGCTTGCGTGCGACCTGCCGTGGCTAAACGCCGGTCATAGGACGCTGCTGCGGCTGGCGTGCATCCTCTCCGCCCGGCTGGATCAAGCCGACGTTGGCGTGAACCAGATCCAGACGCTGAGCGCGGTCCTGTCAAAGCTGGGCGCCACGCCGGTGGATGAAACCCGGATCAATCACCCGCCCGAACCTGACGAAGACCCCGCCGAACGATTCTTTACGGCCCCTGCTGGAGGCATCCGCCAATGACCGACAACAGACGCTCACCCGAGGCGTTGGCGTGGCGCCGCATGTATAACAACCGCACTTGGCGGGCCTTGCGGGCCTCGCATCTGGCCAGTGAGCCGACATGCCGCTTCTGCCTGGAAGTCTCGAGGGTGACTGTCGGGCGTGTCGTGGATCACATCGAACCGCACAAGGGCGACCCGGCGAAGTTCTACGACCCGCTCAACCTGCAAACCCTTTGCGTGCTGCATCACAACTCGACCAAGCAGCGCGAGGAGCGGACCGGGCGGAAGGTGCAGGCCATCGCGGCGGACGGGTGGCCTGTGGGGTAGGGGGAGGTGTCAAAGGGGCCGGGTCAGCCGAAAAAGAATTACGACAATTTGTCGTCATACTCTGATCGCGCCGCCTCTGATCTCGGCGTTGATAAGCGCACCGTCCAGCGCGACCTCCGCCGGGGCAAGAACATCGACGCCGACGTTCTGGCGGAAGTTTCCGGGCCACCTTCACGGGTGGCCCTTTTCCGTTGCGCGGGCGGTTTGCTTGGGGGTCAGGAAGCGGATGAAGGCGCGGATCATGCGGCCCCCCGCTTAAGAGCCGCAATAACGTCAGACATCTTCGCGCCGGTCGCTCGTCCGATGATGACCGGAACCTCGTCCAGATCACTGCGGGCCAAAATCCATTCGGCGATCCATTCGGCGTCGGTGATAGCAATCACGCGGTCGGTGTTGCGGTTGGCGGTCTCTGCCTCTTTCCGCATCCGCTCGGCCTCTTGGCGGCGGAGGGTGATCTCGGCGAGCTTGGCGCGCTGGTCGGCCTGGGGAACGCTGGCGAGGGCGTCGAGGACGACACCCTTGTCCATGTCGGTCCCGGCGACTTCGGCCAGCACTTCGGGGGCGATGCTCTTGCCTCTGCGGAGGTCGTTGCGAACGGTGCGCTCGCTCACGCCAAGGTCGGCGGCGGCGCGCTTGGAATAGGAGCAAGTGGCAGATTCTGCCACTTGACCCCGACCGCAGCCTTCGCGGCGTACGACCTATCGCCAACTTGGCGATTGCCACCACGTCAGGCGGGAGGCGATCCTTGTTCGGATGGGGGAGGTGAAGACCAAAACCGGCCCGAACAAGGTTAGCGACAATTTGTCGTCATACTCTGATCGCGCCGCCTCTGATCTCGGCGTTGATAAGCGCACCGTCCAGCGCGACCTCCGCCGGGGCAAGAACATCGACGCCGACGTTCTGGCGGAAGTTTCCGGGCCACCTTCACGGGTGGCCCTTTTCCGTTGCGCGGGCGGACACGATACAAAACAAAGGTGGGGTAAAAGGTGGGGTGCAATCCCCGCCTTCACCGCAACCCGTTGAATTATAAGGGGTTTCTGGGAAACCCTGGCTCCGCGGGTAGGATTCGAACCTACGACCAGCCGGTTAACAGCCGGCTGCTCTACCACTGAGCTACCGCGGATCAGGTTTCTCAGGAGGGCGGGTCATAGCCGTGGTCGCCGGTAGGCGCAAGCGGGCATGACCACAAAATGAGCCCGCCGGTCCGCGCCGATCAGCCGGCCTCGAGGATCTCCAGCGCCTGACGGGCCAGATGCGGCGTGCCGTTCTCGGCCGGTCGGTCGCTGGCGGCGTTGCCGGCCAGCACGCGGCGGTAGACGCCCTGCGAGATCGAGGCGAGGCGGAAAATCGAGAAGGCCATGTAAAAGGGCCAGCCCTCGATCGCGCCGCGGCCGGTGCGCCGGGCGTAAGCCTCGACATAGGCCGCCTCGGTCGGAATGCCGCTGGTCGCGAAGTCGACGCCGTCCAGGCTGCCCCACGACGGCGAATGCGAGCGCCACAGGAAGCCGTTGTAGGCCAGGTCCGCCAGCGGGTGGCCGATGGTCGACAGCTCCCAGTCCAGCACCGCGATCAGCTGGGGCTCGGTCGGGTGGAACATCACGTTCTCGAGCCGGTAGTCGCCGTGGGCGATGCTGACCGAGTCGTCGGCCGGAATCTGCGCCGGCAGCTTCTCGATCAGGGCCTCCATTTCCGGGATATGCTCGCTCTCGGCGCCCCGGTACTGCTTGGTCCAGCGGCCGATCTGGCGCTCGAAGTAGCCGCCGGCCTTGCCGTAGTCGCCCAGGCCCACGGCCTCGAAGTCCACGGCGTGCAGCCGCGCCAGCACCGCGTTCAGTTCATCGTAGATCGCCGCGCGTTCCGCCGGCTCCAGGCCGGGCAGGGCGGCGTCGCGGAAGATGCGGCCCTCCAGGTAATCCATCACATAGAAGCCGGTGCCGATGATGCTCTCGTCGTCGCACAGCACTCGCATGCGCGGCACGGGCACATGGCCCTCCAGCGCCTTCATGACCCTGTACTCGCGGTCGACCTGGTGGGCGCTTGCCAGCAGCACGCCCGGCGGCTTCTTGCGCAGGACGTAGCGCAGCGGCCCGTCCGGGCCGTCCGTAGTGAGCAGAAAGGTCGGGTTGGACGCCCCGCCCTGGAACTGCTGCACCCGCATCGCGGCGCCGAATCCCTCGATGCGCGGGGCCAGCCAGGCTTCGAGCCTGTCATTGTCGAACCGGTGCGCGGCGACCACGTCGCGAACGGTGGGGGCGGTGGCGTCCATGGCGGCGTGTCCTCGTTTGCGACAAGGATGACCGCTTACGTCGCGACAGACGCAAGGGGTTTGAGCGGTGGCGCGCTGTTGAAGCGCTGCAGCCCTGCTTCGCCGAGGCTTCGCAGGGCATCCTGCTTCGCACGTCTGTTCGGGACTTGTCCTGCGAAGCGCGTAGCGCGAAGCAGGATGGAGGCCTGGCCCGGAATCGAACCGGGGTGCAAGGATTTGCAGGCCGCTACTTGTCGGGCCTTTTCAAACCCTTCGCCGCAAACCGGCGCGAATTCGGGTTGTTTGAAATCAAAGGCTTGGGAAAGGCGTGCAAACCAATCTGCCCCCCCGAAAGTAGAAAACCCCGCGGACCGTTCCAGCGGTCGCGGGGCTTTCGGTAATCCTGATCTTGGCGGGTCTGGACAAAGAGAAGCCTACCGGAAGGGCGGTTCGGTCGCAACGATTATACGGACCGTCTTCAATGACGATGGGCACTTCGTCGGGCTGGAGCTGGCGCGATGAGCCCGCCCGCCAACACCATCGCCGCCATGGTCCGCTGGATCGTCGCTTACCGCCTCGCGGGCTCCGCGCCTGACGGCATGATGCGGCTCGCCCTGGCCGAGTTCCCCGGCGCGACCGGCTCGACCTTCGCCATTGCCTTGACGCATGCCAACCGGACCACGGGGGGCGACCATGGCTGACGCCATCAACCGGGATCACCTTGGATGGCTGCGGCAGGTTGCCAGCAATCGGGAGCTGACGCCGTTCTGCACCCGGCTGGCGGTAGTCCTGACCGGCTACTTCAACCGCAAGACCGGCTCTGCTTTTCCGTCGCAGGAGACCCTTGCGGCGGCCTTGGGCGCCACTGTGGACGGCATCCGTAAGGCGACGATCCAGCTTGAACGGGGCGGCCATTTGATCGTCATCCGTCGCTGCGGGCGCCACCTGCCAAGCCTCTATGCACCTGCCCTGAAACCCCAGACAGCCGTCGGGCCTTTCGAGGAAGAAACCCCAGACAGCCGTCGGGCCTTTGAGCCTGCCGAAGTGAACGGAACCCCAGACAGCCGTCTGAGAAACCCCAGACAGCCGTCTGAGAAACCCCAGACAGCCGTCGGGACTAACCCCTCTATTAACCCCTCGAATAACCCCCTGAAGGGGGAGACGCGCGCGAGGCGCGCTCGCACCCACGCCTTGCCGGATGAATGGAACCCGCCAGAGGACGCTTACGACCTTGGCGCCGAGATCGGTCTGACGTCTGCCGAGATCGAGAACGAGACCGCAGCATTTCGCGATCACGCGAAAGCCAACGACCGCCGACAAGCCGACTGGACCGCAGCTTGGCGTCAGTGGGTGCGGAAGGCGGCCACATGGAAAGCAGAGCGGAAGCCGAACAGCCCGCAAGGGGCTCGGCATGGATTCAGCGGAATGGACTACGCACTGGAGCGCATCGGATGAATGCAGTTGTTCCCATCAAGCGCCTTGACCGGGCGGACGGTCTCGCGGTCTCGGAAAAGCGGTTCCTGATCGACCCGACCCTGACGCCGTGGAAGTCCGGCGAGTGGCGAGACGTGATCGCCATGACGGAAGCTTATCCCCTGTCGCCAGAGCGCGCCCGGCAGGCCCTGGCCATCGCGCCCGACCCTCAAGCCGTCAAATCCTACATCAGCGAATTGGACATTGCCGCGACCGCCCAACCCGAACCACGGGCGAGCATCATCATGGTTGGGATGCTGGTTGACGCCTTCCCGAACAGCCGCGCCTCTGGATCATTCATCGACGCCGCGACGCATGACGCCGTGAGCATGGGCTTCACGCCCTACGAGATCGCGGCGGCCTGTCAGACTATCCGGCGGACAAGCAAGTTCCTGCCGTCTATTTCCGAGTTTCTGGACGCCTGCGCCAAGGCCCGCGACACCATCAAGTCCGCCCTCTACCTCGCCGAGAAGCTGGCCGGACGTATCGAGCGCGCACGGGTGGCGATTGAGGAGGGCGGCCAATGACCGCTCCGACCTGCCACGACCTCGCCGAGATGATCGAATCCGACCCGGCGACCGTCTGGACCTGGGGAGGCCCTTTGGGGGGCCTTCACTCGCTCCCGCCCCACAACCGGACCCCAGTGACGCCGTGGCCCGATCACAACCGGCGAGAAAAAACCTATCCGCCCCTCGCAACTCTGGAGGCCGACCAATGACCCACGAACAAGCCGAAACCGATCTGCAATGCCTTCGCATCATGGCCCGCGACTTCGTTTCCCAAGCCGTCAAGGAAGGGCTCGACCCGTTCCTGATCGGCATGGCCCTGACCCTCGCCGGAACGGATTTGATAACGACCGTCGCCGGTCCTGGCGCCACTCATGCCGTCGCCGAACGGGCCATGTCCCGCGTTCGAAGCATGGTTGCGCCAGATGGCAAACCACATTAACCGGGTGACGTTGCGTGACCTTGGCCCGGCGATGCCGCCCCAACCCTCCGCAATCATTCCAGTTGGCCCCGTCGAGGACGGCGCGCGCTGGGCATCCCCTTTCAATTGATTGCGGCTGTGCGCGTGCGCGCCTGCCGTTCGGAGAACAGCCATGCTGGCATTCACCCAAGCCGAGATCGCCGCGACCACGCGCGCATCCGGCCCCGTGCTGAACAAGCACAACATCGACCTCGAAGACTTCACCACGCTTGCCCGGCTTCCGTGGTCCGACCTGTGCGAACGGTCCCGCGACCTGGGCCGGGAAGCCTCCCGTCTGGTCGGCAAGGTTCACGACGCCGCGCCCGACGCTGACGCCGTGCTTGCCCTCGAAGTCATCCGCGAGGTGCGCGACGAGATCGAGGCCATGAAGACCCGCCAACGCACCGGCGGCGCCGATCATGTCGCCATGCGCCCTAACGCCGATGGCGTGGCCCGTCATGAGGGCTATCAGGCCGAGGAAGTCTCCATCTCGCTGCGCCCCGAGGAGCGTTTCGCCGACTGGACCGCCCGCAATGGTGGGAACAGTGGTTCGGATTTTCGCGGCCTGACGACCGGCGCCATGATCCGCGCGGCGGCGTTCGGGGCGAAGACCGAACAGGAACGGCGCGCTCTGTCTGAGGGCACGGATTCGGCGGGCGGGTTCACCGTCCCGACGATCCTGTCGGCGCAGATCATCGACCGGCTCCGCGCACAATCGGTCCTGATCCGCGCCGGCGCGAGAACCGTTCCGCTGACCTCTGACACGAACGTCATTGCCAAGCTGAGCGCCGACCCAACCCCAGCCTGGCGGGCGGAAAGCGCGGCCATCGCTATCAGCGACCCGACCTTCGCCGCCGTCACGCTGGCGCCGAAGTCGCTCGCCGTAATGATCAAGTTCTCCCGCGAGCTTCTGGCGGATAGCGTGAACCTGGAGGCGGCGCTGTTGCAGGCTGTCACCGGCGCGATGGCTCTGGAGCTTGACCGGGCGGGCCTGTTCGGGACCGCTGCTGACAGTCAACCGCGTGGCGTCGTGAACGTGTCCGGCATCAACGCTATCGCGGTCAACGCCAAGCTCACAGCGCACGCGGGCGGCGCCTTTGGCCCGCTGGTCGCGGCCCGTACGGCCCTGCTTACCGCGAATGCTGGCGAGCCGACGGCGTTCATCATGTCGCCGCGCGAGGATGGCACGCTCACGGGCCTGAGATCGGGCGATGGCCAGCCGGTCTTTGCCTCGCCCAAGATCGCGTCAATCCCGCAACTGACGACGACGAGCGTGGCCACGAACCTGGGCGTCGGGACGAACGAGTCCACGATTGTCGCGGGCAACTTCGCTCACCTGCTGATCGGGATGCGCGAAACCCTCCGCCTCTCCGTCTTGCGGGAACGCTATGCGGAAACCGGCGAGTTGGCCCTTGTCGCGCACATGCGGGCCGACATCGCTGTCGAGCACCCGTTGGCGTTCTGTGCCGTGACCGGCGTTAAGCCGGAGGCCTAACCTACTTGCTGCGCCTGTGTGGACGGGTGCGGCGGGACCAGTGGCCGGTGTCCCTAACAACAGCCACCGCCAGCGCGCCGGGCCTTCTGATGGGTCCACCCGGCGCGCTGACCCCCACGGGGGGCCTGATTATTGCGTCCGCCATCCGACTAAATGCCGGTCGGGCTCCAAAACGCACACGATCAAGATTCAGAACATGAGGGGCGACCATGCCACGCCATCGACTGCCGCAAGCTAAAGCCGAGGTTTCCGGCGCGGCGCTGAAGAACCCTGCCACGTTCAAGGATCGACTGGCGCCGACAGGCCTTGGCCAGATTGGCGAGCCGTTCCCCCAGATGACGCCCGACCAGAAAGCGGCCTGGCGTGACCTGACGCACGACCTGCCATGGCTCAACGCCTCTCACCGGACCCTGTTGCGGCTAGCGTGCATCATCTCCGCCCGGCTGGACGAGGCCGACGTCGGTATCAATCAAATGCAAACCCTGAGCGCGATCATGTCGAAGCTAGGTGCGACGCCGGTTGACGAAACCCGCCTCAACTATGCGCCCGAGGCTGAGGAAGATCCGACAGATAAATACTTCCTGCCGTGCGCCGGGCGCACCCGCCAATGACCGACACCCGACGCTCACCCGAGGCGCTGGCCTGGCGCAAGATGTATAACAACCGGGCCTGGAAGGCGCTCAGACAAGCGCAGCTCGCTCATCAGCCGATCTGCCACATGTGCCTTGACGTTGGGCGGGTGACGGCTGGGCGTGTGGTGGATCATGTTAAGCCGCACAAGGGCGACCCGGCGCTGTTCTATGACCCGTTGAACCTCGCCACGCTTTGCCTGACGCATCACAACAGCACGAAACAACGCGAGGAGCGCACCGGGCGGAAGGTGCAGGCCATCGCCTTGGATGGCTGGCCTGTGGGGTAGAGGCTGGACGATCGGAAGCGCCGCACGCTGGGCTGCGCCAACCAATCAATAGTGAGAGGCGAATAAACGCTACGGCATCAAACTTGATCTACGGAGCGTCCGCAAACCAATTAGCGGCAGCATCGAAGGTATTGTCCACTCTACGCGCGTCCATCTGTAACCTTTCAGCGGGTGACGCGCAGACAAACTGGAATGTCGAATCTCCGACAGTTCCTGGAACAACACGGCTTTTTGGCTGATTTGATTCTCCGCCAAAAAGGTAATTTGATAATGCATCATAATAGGCTGCGTAAATCATAGCGTTTGTTTCATTAACGCAGTCCGCCGTGTAAAATGATTTAGAAAAAGATACGCCATATTCCGTCGGCTTTACTTTGTGGCTTTCGACCCAATACTTCCTTATATTTCCTTCGATCTTTATTGATTTAACATCAACAAATTCAACGGATAATTCGCTGCCTCCGGTTAAATAGTAATCTACAGACCGGCCCTGGGCCGAGGCGTCGCGTGGCGCTGATTGAATCAGCAATGCCAGAATGATTGCTATGAGAAAGCGGCCCACGATTTACCCCTCGCCGAGATGGGGCGCGCGTTAATTGCGTCGCCTGTTCTAGAATATCCGTCGTTCAGTGTTTCCGATTGGCCTGCCCAAGCCGAGGCAATCCAGCCATCACGTTAGTGCACCGTGGCCGCTTGTGCCAAGGTTGCGGTGAGGAATCGCCTTGATCGGCTGCCGGGCGATCAGAGGGGGGCGCAATCCCGAGGGCGTCTCCGCTCAATTGCCGGTGCCGTAGTGCGCTCAAGCTAAATCATAACATCGGGGCCAAGCCGCAGCATGACCGGGCGCGGCCCAACGGATCGCGGGGCGCCGTAGATCGTCAACGACGCCAACGGCGACCGGCATTGACCGCACCGTAGCGACTGAGAAGCCCATAGGCGGGCGAGAGGGCGGGTTCCGGCCCTGCGGACCACTGCGGCAAGGTCGGGCGTCCTGGACTCGCTACAGCGGGCGCAATGGCCGGTCACATGCCAACCGCGTTCGAACGCATCGGCGAGGGTGAAGGATTCCGGGTGGGGCTGCATCTGTCTGCCATGATCGAGCGCCCAAAGGCGACAATGACAGATGGGCGCCCGGCGTGGCCAGCCGGGGCGGGAAGGTTCCTGTGGACGGCGGGCCGATCACCACGCCAGGCGGATAGCTAGGCTCTCTTGAGCGCCGGTATCTCGGCGAGGCCAAGCATGGACGCCGCTCCCTCTCTATCCCATTCCTCGATGGTGTCTTGCCCCAGCGTTGCAAGAGCAATTTGCTCCGCCTCGATGCCGTCGAGGACCCCGCCGCTATCGCGCACGGCGGCGGCGACACTTCGAACGGCTGCTTGGAAGGGCGCGCGCTTCACTGCGCTCCATGTCGCGTCCGTCATTCGGCGAACGAGGTCATCGACTTCTTGCCAAGGCTCGATGATGTCGCGCAGCATTTCGAAGTCTCGCTGGCCACCCTCAAGGAAGGCATGTCCGCCGCTAATGCGGTGAACGGCCCGGTGAGCCTGATAGCCTGCGAGCAAGACAAAGCCACGTCCGACGGCGCCACGCCACGCCATCGATTCTGTCAAAGGATCGCCGGTGCTAGCGGCGGCAGCGATCCAATCGGACTGCATATCGATCCACGCTGACCCCATGAACCGGCCATCACGAACGGCAGAAACTTCCATCACTCGGAGACCGGCCAGCACGCCCGCCACGGCGTGACCGGCTTCGTGGATCAATACGCCCGATAGCTTCGCCATCTAGCCGAGCGCCTTCGCCATCACTTGCACCGTATGGCGCGGGCCTCGGCAACCCGAAAGAGGGCTATCAAGCGCATGTCAGCATACACGCGATCGCTCAGCTCGCTTTTGACGCGGTTGACCTGCTCGACCTGGTCAGAAGTATTCCACGCTCTTTCCCAAGGCTTGCACTTCTCTTGTCCGCTCTTGCAGGGCGGAGCCTCGGGGGGCTGTTCGGTCATAATGTACCCGACGGGCGGTGCGACCGGTGTTGTTCCGCTCATGTAGGCAGCCGCCTGCGCCATCTGTATCTGTGCCAAGCACGCCCCCATCGCGCCAAGCGCCACGGCCTCATTTTCCCCATCACCTGGAGCAAGGCGATATGCCTCGTAATGCAGGCATCGCTCAGCGCGCACCCTTACGGGTACTTCCTCATTGTTCACACTGAACGCAGAGATGTCGGGGACCCGACCGCAGGCGGCATCGGGTCGCTTCGCGCAGCCGGTCACGGCGACGACAACAGCAACAGCTATCAAGGCTCGTTTCATCGCTTCAACTCTGTCTGCCGAATATCCGGGAAATCAAGCGCACCGTGCAGCGCGACCGGCGCCGGGGCTGCAGTCAGGGGGGGGGTGCATCACCGATATCTTTCACCCGGTAGCATGCTGCCCAGCCTCGACCGTCTCTATTGGCCCACTGGCAAAGGCGGACTTGCCCATTCGTACGGTCAAGGACGTATATGCCGTTTCCGCTCTCATTGACGGCGGTGTACCTGCCGCCATGGATGGCTGCAGCAATACAGATGGCAGTGCCGAGAATCGCTGTGCGCACGACTTTCCATTGCTGGTCGTTCCAAGCAGTCATTGGCAGCTCTTGCTATGGGTAGATCAACGAGTCCCTTGGTTGTCTAGCCGGGGCAGATGGCCAGCGCCAGTAGCCGACTAGAGCCGCTCCCCCGACGTTCTGGCCGACATCGCCGGGACCATCCTTGCTGGTGGCCCCTTCGCATTATCCACAGCCAACGCGGACTTTGGCGGAAATCGCTGTTGACCGCACGAGCGAATGCGCCCAGCTTAATGGCGAAAACTGCGGAAGACCCCATGAAGTCCCGAGAGCTAGAACGCATCCTCGCCGAAGAGACCGATTGCACCGCGCGTGAGATTGACGAGCGCATGCGGTCGCTGAGGGCGTCAGGCATTCCCGAGTTTGCGGGCCGGGTGCGGGGCCGTCACGCGCCCGACATTGGAGCGCATCACGTCGCCTTGATGCTGTTTCAGCTGGTGTCGCGCCGCGCGGCTGACGCTGGCGTGGTTGGCATGCGAGCGCGAACCCTGCTCTTGGCCGGAGCTAACTTGCCGGAGTTTTCGGGCGATGAAGCCGAGGCGATGTATTCGCGCATCGGTCGCAGCGTGACGCTCGGCGAGCGACTTTCTGATCCGGATCAAGCGGCTTTCGGCGCCACGTTTTTGAACGCTGCAACGCTCATCACGATCTTTCTGCGTTCCGACGCTCCAATGAACATTGAGCGTCTGGAGGTGGATGGCGAGGGCCGCAGCGCGTGGCTTACTTTGCAGGAAAAGGAAACTGGAAAGTCCATTGTCTTCCACTTCACCGAAGACAGTGAAGGCTGCGAGAAGTCCGGATATCGCCTTGTTCTAACCGGCAATCTGTTTCGCCGGATCATCGACACACTAGGTGCAGGCGCTGCGCCCATCCCGACTGTTTCGGACATGGCCAGCGCGCAAATGATGCTGACTGTTCAACAGCGAGCCGAGCGCCGCGCGCTTCTCGCCGAAGGCGGAGAGGTCCCGAAATGACCCGCTCCGCATTTCGGCTCCCTGATCTCAAGCGCGTTCTCAGCGCAGCCGCTGGGGCGGGCTTCAACGTCGAGCTAGACCCAGCAACCGGGCGGGTCCTGTTCAGCAAATCGGGCGCCGTTCAATCGGGCGTCCAGTGCCTCCCGACTGATACCCCGCCGGACGTCCTGGCCGAGCTGGAGGCGAAGTTGGGCCGTGGCTAAGGGGTTCCCCAAAGGCGTCTGGTTCCAGAAGAAGCGACTCGCGACCGGCGAGACGGTCCGGTACGCCTACTATGGGCGCGGGCCCGGCATGGTCGCCCTGGGCCGTGAGGGATCGCCCGAGCTGTTCGCCAATCTCGCCGAAGCGATGAAGCGTGAGCCTCCCGGCGAGACGGTCTCTAAACTGATCTGGGAATACCGCCAGTCGCCCGAGTTCATGAAGCTGAGGCACCTGACGCAGCGGGATTATCTGCGGCTTCTGGACCGCATCCAAGTCCAGTTCGGCACGGTCTCGCTTCGCGCCGTCTCGGCGAAAGAGTTTTCAGGCTACGTCTACAAATGGCGCGACAGCCTTGCGGCCTCGCCCCGGCGCGCAGACTACGCGGTTGCCGTGCTGAAGGCTCTCCTCGCTTGGGGGAAGGCGCGCGGACGGATCGCTGAGAACCGCGCCTTGGGTATCAAGGCCATCTATCACTCCGACCGATCCGACAAGACTTGGACACCGGAGGAGGAAGCGGCCTTCCTCGCCGTGGCACCCGCCCCGCTGAAGCTGGCGTTTATCCTCGCCGTCGAGTCTGGCCAGTCGCAGGGCGATCTACTCCGCATGACCTGGGCGGCGGATCAAGGCGAGGTTCTGGTCAGCAAGCGCAACAAGACCGGCAAGCCAGTTGCCATCCCCATTTCCCCCCGGCTCCGCGCCGCTCTGGACGCGGCACCGAAGGGCAGGGCGACCACGATCTTGACCAAGGCAGACGGCTTGCCATGGGAGCCCAAGGGCAACGGCTTTCGCGCCGCTTGGCAGGCCGTTGACGCCAAGGTCGCGGGCCGGACGTTCAACGATCTGAGGGGCACATTTATTTCGCGCCGCCGCGCCGTCGGATGGTCAGCCGAAGAAGTTGCGTTGTGCTCTGGGCACCCTGTCGAGGGCGAAAAGGGCGCCATGCCCAAGTACGTCGACCGCCTCACCGTGGCCATTGCGAGCGCCAAGCGGATCGCCGCCCGTGAACGTATCGGGGACGAAAGCTGCAAACCGGACTGCAAACCGCAGCAAGTGGAAGGAGCTAAGTAGTTGAAAATATTGGAGGCCTGGCCCGGAATCGAACCGGGGTGCAAGGATTTGCAGTCCTCTGCGTAACCACTCCGCCACCAGGCCTCACGCTCGTCGACGCGGGCGGTCGCGTCGGGAGGGCGGGATGGCTATCAGAGCGGGCGCCCCGTTTCAATGGCTTCGCACGGTCGCATTGCCTTGATGTCGCCGCCGGACCTATAAGCTCGGCTGACAAACTCCCGTCGTCCCCGGATTCTCAGAGGATCGAATGAGCGCCGACTTCGCCGCCGCCCGGCTCAACATGCTCGACAGCCAGGTGCGTCCCGCCGATGTGACGGACTGGGCCCTGCAGGACGCCATCGGCGCCGCGCCGCGGGAATCCGTGGTTCCGGCCCAGAAGGGTTTCGCGGCCTACGCTGACACCGAGGTCGAGTACGCGCCAGGCCGCTGGCTGCTACGGCCGCGCGATGTCTCCAAGCTGCTGCAGGCGCTGCGCCCCGAGGCCGGCGAGCGCGCCTTGGCCATCGCCGCGCCCTATGCCGCGCTGGTGCTTGAGACCATGGGCCTGTCGGTCGACCGGCTTGACGGCGAGGATATGTCCGCCGTTCCCGGCGCGGACTACGACCTGATCATCGTCGAGGGCGCGGTCGCGAAGGCGCCGGGCGCCTGGACCGCGGCCCTGGCGCTGGGCGGCCGGCTGGGCGTGATCGAACGCACCGGCCCGGCCGGCAAGGCCGTGATCTATGTCCGCGCCCTGGACGGCGTCGGCGCCCGCCCCATCTTCGAAGCCTCGCCGCCCTGGCTGACCGGCTTCGAGCCGGTTCATGGTTTCGCCTTCTAGTTCGTCGGAACTGAAACACGCCCGCAAAGGGCGCGTGAAAAAAGCTTAACTCGCCGCCACTGGCGGTGGCGATTACAGGCGATCATATAAGGGTTCGCTTGCGTGTGAGCCCGCGGGGATAAAGCATGTCGAAGAGTCGTCGGGCGGGCCTTCTCGCCGCCGTTTGCAGCCTCGGGCTCCTGGCCGGTCTTGCAGCCCCGGCGCAGGCCGAGACGCTGGCGGACGCCATAACGCTGGCCTATCAGACCAACCCCACGCTGCAGGGCCAACGGGCCAGCCAGCGGGCGCTTGACGAAAGCGTCGTCCAGGCGCGCACCGGACTGCGTCCCAGTCTCAGCCTGGCGGGCGACGCCAGCTGGTCGGAGCGTGAAGGCGCGGACACCGTCGCCTCCAGCACCGGCGGCCTCTCGCTGAGCCAGCCGATCTATGCCGGTGGCCGCGTCGCCTCCGGCATCTCCGCCGCCCGCGCCGACGTCATGACCGGCCGCGAAGGCCTGCGCGGCGTCGAGGCCCAGGTGCTGCAGACCGTCATCACCGCCTATGTCGACGTCCGGCGTGACCAGGAACGTCTTCGCATCGCCACCGACAATGTCGCCGTCCTGCAGCGCCAGCTCGACGAGGCCCGCGCCCGGTTCGAGGTCGGCGAGATCACCCGTACCGACGTCGCCCAGGCCGAGGCCCGTTTCGCTGGCGCCAGGGCGTCCTTCTCCAGCGCCCAGGCCCAGCTGGCCATCAGCCGCGCCGCCTATGCCGCCGTCGTCGGCCAGAACCCCGGCGACCTCGCCGCGGAGCCGTCGCTCGAGAGCCTGCTGCCGACCACGGTCGACGAGGCCTTCAGCGCCGCCGAGGAGGCCAATCCGCAGGTTCTGGCCGCCGAGTACAGCGAGCGCGCCAGCGCCGCGCGGCTGGCCGCCAGCCGCGCCGAGCGCCGCCCGACGATCTCGGCGTCCGGCAATCTCGGCTACAGCGCCTCGGACGCCGCCTTCGGGGGCACCGGGGGTCAGTTCGAGGACTACAGCCAGAGCGTCTCCGGCTCGGTGACCGTCCGCGTGCCGCTGTTCACCGGCGGTCAGATCAGCTCCGGCGTCCGCGCCGCGACCGAACGCAACCGCGCCGACCAGATGGCCATCGAGGAAGCCCGCCGCGCCGCGCTGCGTACGGTCTCTCAGGCCTGGAACAGCCTCGTCGGCGCTCGCGCCAACCTCGTCGCCAACGAGGAGCAGGTCCGCGCCACCCGCATCGCCTTCGAAGGCGTCCGTCAGGAGGCCCAGGTCGGTCTGCGCACCACGCTGGACGTGCTGAACGCCGAGCAGGAGCTGCGCAACGCCGAACTGGCGCTGGTCAACGCCCGTCGGGACGAATACGTCGCCTCGGCCAGCCTGCTCGCCGCGATGGGCAAGCTGGAAGCCCGCTACCTCATCCCGGACGTCCAGACCTATGACCCGGTCTTGAACGCCAACCGCGTCAACGCCAGCTGGGGCTGGGTGCCGTGGGAGCCGGTCCTCGAGGCCGTCGACCGCGTCGGCGGCCCGGCGATTTCGCCCGCGCCGGCCGACGCGCCGGTCGCCACCGCGAAGTAGCCCGCTCCGCAAGGGCGAAGATCGTGGCCTTAACCACGATGCGCGTTTGCAGGATTGTCGACGCGCGCTTACGCTAGGGCTTGGAATCGCCTCGCTCAGGTACGGCTCGCCCATGTCCGAACAGACCGCCCAGGAACCGACGATGGAGGAAATTCTCGCCTCCATCCGCCGTATCATCTCCGAAGACGACGCGCCGCCCGCGCCTGCGCCGGCGCCCGAGCCCCAGCCGGCCCCGGTTCTGGCCGCCCCGGCGCCTGCGCCGATCGCGCCTGACGAGGACGACGACGACGTCCTGGTGCTGACCGAAACGGTCGATCCGGTCGGCGATGTTCAGACCGTGGGCGACCTGGATGTCTACTCCGCCCCGTCACGGGCGGAGCCGGAGCCCGCCTGGGAGCCCGAGCCCGAGCCGGAGCCCGTCTTCATGGCCGATCCCGCCCCGGCTCCGGCCGCCGCGGCCTTCGTCCCGACCGGCGACATCCGCATCCACGGCGACATGACCATCACCGAGTTGGTGCGGGTCATCCTCGAGCCGCAGCTCAAGCAGTGGGCCGACGAGAACCTCGACGACATCGTCCGCGCCGTTCTGCGCGAAAAGCTCGAGCGAGTATTCCGCTAGGCCATAGAGGCTGGCCGCAGGGCCAGCCTTGAGCGCGACAGCCGAAAGTGGAAGCCGGTTTCGGCTCCAGTCGCGCTCAAATCCCAGAAAGAAGGAGCTTTTCGATGCTCGAAAAGCTCCGGCCGCTTCGCGTTCCCGATCACCTTTGATAGAGACCGGCGGCCCGCTCTCGCGGAGCCGCCGTTTTCATTAGCGACATCCGATGCTTGAAAAGACCTTCGATCCCAAGACCGTCGAGCCGCGCCTGTACGCGGCCTGGGAAGAGTCCGGCGCCTTCGCCCCGACCGATGATCCGAACGCCGAGCCGTTCAGCATCGTCATTCCGCCGCCCAATGTCACCGGCAGCCTGCATATCGGCCACGCGCTGAACAACACGCTGCAGGACGTGCTGATCCGCTTCCAGCGCATGCGCGGCAAGGCGGCGCTGTGGCTGCCCGGGACTGACCACGCCGGCATCGCCACCCAGATGGTCGTCGAGCGCCAGCTGGCAGAGCAGGGCAACGTCGGCCGCCGCGAGATGGGCCGCGAAGCCTTCGTCGACAAGATCTGGGAGTGGAAGGCCCAGAGCAGCGGCACGATCCAGAACCAGCTGCGGCGCCTGGGCGCCAGCTGCGACTGGTCGCGCGAGCGCTTCACCCTCGACGAGGGCCTGTCGGCCGCTGTCCGCAAGGTGTTCGTGCAGCTCTATCGCGACGGGCTGATCTACCGCGACAAGAGGCTGGTGAACTGGGATCCGCACTTCCAGACCGCCATCTCCGACCTCGAGGTCGAGCAGAAGGAGGTCGAAGGCGCATACTGGCACTTCGCCTATCCGCTGGAGAACGGCGTCACCTACCCGTACCCGGTCGCCTTCGACGAGGACGGCAAGGCCACGGAGTGGGAGACGCGCGACTACATCGTCGTCGCCACCACCCGGCCCGAGACGATGCTGGGCGACACCGCGGTGGCCGTTCATCCCGACGACGCACGCTATCAGGGCCTGATCGGCAAGACGGTGAAACTGCCCATCGTCGGCCGTTCGATCCCTATCGTCGCCGACGAGTACGCCGACCCGACCAAGGGCTCGGGCGCGGTGAAGATCACCCCGGCCCACGACTTCAACGACTTCGAGGTCGGCAAGCGGCACGGGCTGGAGGCGATCAACATCCTCGACGCCTTCGGCAAGGTGACCGGCCCGGTCCCGGCCGAGTTCCTCGGCGTCGACCGCTTCGTCGCCCGCAAGATGATCATCGAGCGCTTCGAGCAGCTGGAGCTGCTCAAGGCCATCGAGAAGACCCGCCACATGGTGCCGCACGGAGACCGCTCCGGCGTGGTCATCGAGCCCTGGCTTACGGACCAGTGGTACGTTGACGCGCCCACGCTCGCCAAACCGGCCATCGCGGCGGTCGAGAACGGCGACACCGTTTTCGAGCCCCGCAACTGGGACAAGACCTATTTCGAGTGGATGCGGAACATCCAGCCCTGGTGCGTCAGTCGCCAGCTGTGGTGGGGCCACCGGATCCCGGCCTGGCTCGGGCCGAGGTTCGAGGACGGCGCCTGGTCGCTCGATCCACTCGAGCCCTTCGTCGCCGTGTCGGAAGACGAGGCGCTGACCCAGGCGCGCGCCTACTACGGGCGGGACGTCCGCACGTTCGACACCCGCGAGGAGGCGTTGCGTTTCAATCTCGAGAATGCGCCGGCGGGGAAAGGTAACGCGGTCGCCGTCTGGCATGACGAAGACGTCCTCGACACCTGGTTCTCGTCAGGCCTGTGGCCGTTCTCGACGCTGGGCTGGCCCGAGAAGACCGCCGATCTGGAACGCTTCTACCCGACCCACACCCTGGTCACCGGCTTCGACATCATCTTCTTCTGGGTCGCCCGGATGATGATGATGGGCCTTCACTTCACCGGCGAGGTTCCGTTCCAGCGGGTGGTGATCAACGCCCTGGTCCTCGACGAGAAGGGCCAGAAGATGAGCAAGTCCAAGGGCAACGTCATCGACCCGCTGGAGCTGATCGACGCCTATGGCTGCGACGCCATGCGGCTGGCCCTTACGGCGATGTCGAGTCAGGCCCGCAACATCAAGCTTTCGAAGCAGCGTGTTGAAGGTTATCGCAACTTCGGCACCAAGCTATGGAACGCCACCCGCTTCACCCAGATGAACGGCTGCGCCCGCGTCGCCGGCTTCGACCCGTCGGACGTCCGGCAGACGATCAACCGCTGGATCCGCGGAGAGGTCGCGAAGACCGCCGTCCAGGTCACCTCGGCGCTGGAAGGCGCCCAGTTCGGCGAGGCCGCGGGCGTACTCTACCGCTTCATCTGGAACGTCTTCTGCGACTGGTATCTGGAGCTGGCCAAGCCGATCCTCAACGGCTCGGACGAGGCGGCGAAGGCCGAAACCCGGGCCATGGTCGCCTGGACGCTGGACCAGATCCTGGTGTTGCTGCACCCGGTCATGCCCTTCATCACCGAGGAGCTCTGGGCGAAGACGGCGGAGGAGGGCGGTCCCGCCCGCGCCGGTCTGCTGATCGCCCAGCGCTGGCCGACGTTTGACGAGACCTGGGTCGACGCCGGAGCGCAGGCCGAGATCGGCTGGCTGGTCGATCTTGTCACCGAAATCCGGTCGATCCGCGCCGAGATGAACGTGCCCCCCGGAGCGCGCGTGCCGCTGACCCTCAGCGGGGCGGGCCAAGAGACCCTGGCAAGGCTGGAGCGCCACCGCGACCTGCTGGCGACCCTGGCCCGGCTGGACAGCGCCGCGGCTGGCGAGGCGCCGGCCGGCTCCGTGCCGTTCGTGATCGGCGAGGCGACGGTCGCCCTGGCCATCGCCGACTTCATCGACCTGGCCGCCGAACGTACGCGCCTGACCAAGGAGATCGCCGGCCACGACGCCGATATCGACCGGGTCAACCGCAAGCTCGGCAACCCCGACTTCCTGGCCAAGGCCAAGGAGGAGGTCATCGAGGAAAACCGCGAGAAGCTGGCCGAGGCGCAGGCCGCCAGGGCCAAGCTGGAAGCGGCGCTGGGCCGCCTCGGGGCGGTTGCGTAACAGGAGCAGGGACGATGGCGTTCGAACGGGTGATCTTCAGCGTGGTGGCCGAGACGGTCATCGACGGCGAACGGCAGTCGGCGGACCCGGCCTCCTTCACCCTGGCCGGGGTCGATGTGATCGCCGAGACCGTCACCGGACCGGACGGAGCCCAGGCCCTGCGCGTGCGCGCCGGCCCGCCGTCGCGTCAGGGCTTCGCCCGGTTCGAGAAGACCTTCATGCAGCCGGCCAGCTTCAGGCTCTACCGCAACAACGATCTGCTGCAGACCGTCGAGGTGCGCAGCATGTTCAACCCCACGACCCTCGACCTGTCGAACCAGGGTTAGGCGCGCGAGGGCTCGATCACCCTCGCCACCCGCCGCAGCAGGTCCATCAGCGCATCCCGCCGGAACAGGCCCAGCAGCAGGGCCGCGAAGGCGAGGTTCACGCAGGCGGCGACGAACAGGCCGGCGCCGTCGTTGTTGGGGTCGATCCCCAGCGGCGTGAACAGGTGAAAGCTGACCGCGCCGGTCATCACCAGCAGTCCGGCCAGCGCGCCGCCCGCCTGCAGGTGTTTAAAGCGCGGATGCAGGCCGACGATCAGCAGCGTCGCCGCCAGCAGCTCGATCGCGCCGATCACATACTGCGAGAACAGGCCGGTATGGGCGAACAGGCCCGCCGCGCCCAGCGTTCCGGCCCAGCCGTCCAGCCGGCCGAAAATCTCCTGGGTGTTGGGATGGTCGGTGAACTTGAACCGAAGGCTGTCGAGAAAGATGACCGCCATGAACAGGGCCATCAGGTCGGGGATGTATCTGAGGTAGCGCTTCATCGATCCGGCCCTACCTGCCCAGGACCGACGGCCAGCTTCGGTCGCCCCTGGCGATGAAGCCCGGGATGTCCTTGTTCCACTTGCTTTGAACGTCGGCGTTGTAGTTCAGGTAGAGCTTGCCGCCGACGATCTTCCAGTTCCGGGGATCGCCCTTGGCCGTGTACCCTTGCGCCACGGCCCAGGCGCAGTAGCCGCCGTACTGCGGTGCATAGGCGGCCGGATTGGCCTTGAACTTCGCGAGGTTTCCGGCGGAGGCGAACTGCCAGGTCGCGCCCTTCCAGGTCGTCGAGAAGGCCTTGTCGCCCTTCGCCGGCGCGCCCTGGGTGAAGTAGGCGACCACATCGTAGCCGCCGGCGGCCACGTCGGAGAGCGGGGCGGTGTAGACCGGTGGCTTGGCCGCGAAGGCGGGGGCGGCCGGGGCGACGCAGGCGATCAGCGCCATGGCGAGAATGAGGGGTTTCATGTCTGTAGCCTCTGGTCAGGCCGCGCGCCGGCCGGCCGCGAAGGCGTCGGCGACGAGGGGCGGGTCTAGCGGGGTTTCGGCGATGTGGTTGACGTAGTTGCTGAGGGTCTTCAGCCCGATCGCCAGGATGATCTCCATGGCGTTCGCGCGGGTGAAGCCGGCGGCCAGGAAGGCGTCGAGGTCGGCATCGGCGATGAAGCCGCGGTCCTGGATCATGCGGACGGTGAAGCTCCTGAGCGCCTCCAGCCGTTTATCGGCCAGCGGGCGGCGGGCGCGGATGGCGGCGATGGACGCCTCGTCCAGCTCTGTGTCCCGGGCCCTGACGGTATGGGCGGGGGTGCAATAGTGGCTGTCGTGCTCCACCGAGACGGCCAGCAGGATCAGAGCGCGCTCGCCTGGGGAGAAATCGGCCTTGCGGAAGATGGCGGACAGGGTGGCGTAGCCCTCCAGCAGCGCCGGGGCTTCCGCCATCTGCGCGACCAGATTGGGCACATAGCCCAGGGTTCGGTTGGCCTCCTCCATGATGGGCTTGGAGGCGAAAGGCGCCGTGGCGCGGGTGTGCAGGGGGAAATCAGCCATGGCCGGACCATGCGCTGATGCCTGAACCGCGAAAACGCTGTCATTTCGCACGACATCCATGCTGTAATCACATGAATGGACCGCCTCGATGCCTATCGCCTGTTCGTTCGGGCCGCGGACACCGGCGCCATCTCCCGGGCGGCGCGGGAGATGGGTCTGGGCCAGCCGGCGGCCAGCCGCCTGCTCGACGCCCTTGAAGCCCGGCTGGGCGCACGCCTCTTCACCCGCACCACGCGCCGCCTCGCGCTGACCGACGCCGGCCGCCTGGCGCTGGACCGCGCGCGGGCCCTGCTGGCCGAGGCGGATGACCTGGAGGCCGCTGTAAAGGGGCTGGACCGGGCGCCGGCCGGACTTTTGCGCGTCGCCGCGTCGGTCGCCTTCGGGCGGGCCCAGTTGATCCCGCATGTCGGCGCCTTCCTGGACGCCCATCCGCAGATGCGCCTCGACTTCGTGCTGAAGGACGAGCGCGTCGATCCGGTGGCCGAGGCGGTGGATCTGACTTTCCGGCTGGGTGCGCTGGAGGACAGCCGCCTGACCGCCCGGCGGCTGGGCGCATATGAGCGATGGCTGGTCGCCGCGCCGGCCGGGCCCGCTCCGCTGAAGCCGGATGATCTGAGGGACGGGCCAACCCTCGACTTTGCCGGTATCGCCTTTGGCCGCCGCTGGCCGCTCAGTGACGGCCGTCGAACGGTCGAGGTCGAGGTTCGCGGCGAGACCCGGGCCAGTTCCGGCGAGGCGGTCGTCGATCTGGCTGTCCAGGGTCTGGGCGTGGCCATGCTGCCGTCATTCGTTGTCGCCGCGCCGATAACCGAAGGCCGACTGGTCAGGGTGATGAGCGAATGGAGCGGTCCGCCGCTCGAGATTCACGCTCTGTGGGCGGCAAGGGAACTGCCGCGCAAAGCCCGCGCCTTCCTTGATTTCATCGCGCCGAGGCTGTTGACCTCCCACTAGGCCAAACCGATGTTTGCGCGCGGCGCGTCGCTGTGCTTTTGACGACGCAAGGCCGCCGAAGAGCGCCGAGTCACCGTCTTCAGCACCCCCAGGGAGATACCGCGCATGACCGACGCCGCCGCGTCCAATCCGTCTTGGCCCGTCATGTCGGTGAGGCAGGCCTACGCCATCTTGACGGCCCCGGGCATGCCAACCGAGATGGAAGAGGTCGATATCCGGGGCATCAAGACCCGGGTCTGGAAGAACGCTCCGCCGACCCTGCGCGACGTCGTCACCATCGGCCGCGCCCATGGTGAGAAGATCTTCCTGGTGCATGAGGACGAGCGCGTCTCGTTCGAGGCCTTTCACCGCGCCGTGGCCGCCTTCGCCCGGGTGCTGGAAGCCAAGGGCGTCAAGAAGGGCGACCGCATCGCCATCGTCATGCGCAACCTGCCGGAATGGCCGGTGGCCTTCTACGCCGGGATCAGTCTGGGCGCGATCCTCACCCCCCTGAACGCCTGGTGGACGGGGCCGGAGCTGGAGTACGGCCTGACCGATTCCGGCACCAAGATCTGCATTGTCGACGCCGAGCGCTTCGACCGGCTGGCCGAGCATTTCCCGAACTGCCGCGACCTGGAACATGTCTTCGTCAGCCGCATGGTCGATGAGGTCGCCCACCCGTTCGTGACCAAGATCGAGGACAGCATCGGCGGCGCCAACAGCTGGGCCGACCTGCCGGACCAGCCGCTGCCCACCACCCCGATCGAGCAGGACGACGACGCGACCATCTTCTACACCTCAGGCACGACGGGGAAGTCGAAGGGCGCCCTGGCCACCCACCGCAACGTCAATTCCAACATCATGTCGGCGCTGTGCGCCGGCGCGCGGGCCTTCCTGCGTCGCGGCGAGCAGCCGCCGGCGCCCGATCCCACCCTGCCGCAGAAGGGGTCGCTGCTGAGCGTGCCCTTCTTCCACGCCACCGGCTGTTTCGCGGTGCTGAACCCGACGCTGTTCGCCGGCGCCAAGCTGGCGATGATGCGCAAGTGGGATCCCGAGGAGGCCATGAAGGTTATCGAGCGCGAGCGGCTGACCTCGGCCGGCGGCGTGCCGACCATCGCCTGGCAGCTGATCGAGCATCCGGCCCGCGAGAAATACGACCTCAGCTCCATCGAGAGCATGGCCTACGGTGGCGCGCCCTCGGCGCCGGAACTGGTCCGCAAGATCAAGGAAATCTGGCCAAAGTCCCACGCCGGCAACGGCTGGGGCATGACCGAGACATCGGCCACCGCCACCTCCAACTCGGCCGAGGACTACCAGAACCGCCCCGACAGCTGCGGCCCGGCCGTGCCGGTCACCGACCTGAAGATCATGTCGGTCGAGGAGCCCCATGTCGAACTGCACATCGGCGCGGTCGGCGAGCTGTGGTGCAAGGGTCCGCAGGTGGTGAAGGGCTACTGGAACAAGCCGGAGGCCACGGCGCAGACCTTCATCGAAGGTTGGGTGAAGACCGGCGACCTTGCGCGTCTGGATGAGGAAGGCTTCTGCTTCATCATCGACCGGGCCAAGGACATGCTGATCCGCGGCGGCGAGAACATCTACTGCATCGAGGTCGAGAACGTCCTTTACGACCACCCCGCCGTGATGGACGCCGCCCTGGTCGGCGTCCCGCACAAGACGCTCGGCGAGGAGCCGGCGGCCGTGGTGACCCTCAAGGACGGCGCCATCGCCACCGAGCAGGAGCTCCGCGCCTTCGTCGCCGACCGCCTGGCCGCCTTCAAGGTGCCGATCCGCGTCGAGTTCTGGCACGAGACCCTGCCGCGCAACGCCAACGGCAAGATCCTGAAGAACGAACTGAAGAAGATATTCGTGGAGGGGTAGGGGGCGGGGCGCTCCGGCACCCTGAACCCGTCATCGTCGGACTTGTTCCGACGACCTATGCCTGATGACCTTGGGGAGCCGGGCGCGGCGTTTCACCCGCCCGCTCGTCCAAAAACCGTGTTCATGGGTCGTCGGAACAAGTCCGACGATGACGAATGGGGGATTGGCGAAAGTCGATCTGACGGCTGCAATCTCCGCGGCGCTTTCTCAGCGCTCGCTCAGCTTGGCGCAGGTCTCGATGTAGTCTTCCACTGCCTCCTGAAAGGCGGCCTTCAGGTTCTCTGCCGTATCGGCGTGAAAGCCCACGAGATCGGCGATTCCGGCGATCCGGCCGATGAAGATCTCGTCGTCGCTGTCATAGTCGACCCGGGCGGTGTAGCCCTTGACGGTCATGGCGCTCATAGCGCTACTCCGGTGTTTGGGGACACGCACTGAAGTGCATGTCCCCAGCTAAACTAGGCGCTCACCCCCGGCTTCCTCTGCGCCCAGGGCTGAGCCGCCTCCAGCTGGTAGGCCAGGGCGAAGAGCAGGGCGTCGGCGCCGGCCTTGGCCGCGAAGTGGATGCCCACCGGCAGGCCGTCGGCGGTCCAGTGCAGCGGCACGCTCATGGCCGGAGCGCCGGCCACGTTGTGCAGCGGTGTGTAGCCCACGTAGTCTGTCAGCCGCGCCGACAGCTCGGCGAACGGCACGTCGCCCGAGACGTAGCCCAGCGGCACGGGCGGCTTGGTCAGCACGGGCGAGACGATGACGTCGAGGTCGTCGAACCAGGTGGCGTAGGTCGCCGAGTCCGCCGCCAGCCGGCCGATGGCGGCGTCGACCGCACCGGCGGGCGCCTTGGCGATCAGTTCGGCCATGCCCAGCGAGAAGGGCTCGGCCATGACCGCGTCGGGCGCGCGTCCCAGCATCTTCGCCATCGCCGCCATGTCCATCGCCGCACCGGCCGACCACAGGGTCAGGAAGTCCTGGCCGAAGCGCGCGGAGTCGATCGGCCACTTCGTCTCGCTGACCCGGTGGCCGAGGCTCTCGAGCAGTTTCACGGTGTTATCGAGGCCAGCCCGGACCTCGGGATCCGGCTCGCGGCCGCTTCCGCTGGCGCTGAGCACGCCGATGCGCAGCTTCCTGCGCAGGGGCTTGCCGACGAGGCCGATCGGCTTGAAGGGCGCGCCCTTCTCCGTGCGTTCAGTGGCCGCGAACATCGCCGCCGAGTCCCGGACCGAAAGGCTGTCCACGTGGCCGACCGACAGGGCGATGACCCGCATGTCGGTATTGCCGATCAGCCGGCCGCGCGAGGGCTTGAAGCCGAACAGACCGCAGTTGGCGGCCGGGATGCGGATCGAGCCGCCGCCGTCGGTGGCGTGGGCCATCGGCACCACGCCGGCCGCCGTGGCCGCCGCCGATCCGCCGGACGATCCGCCGGTCGTACGGCTGGTGTTCCAGGGGTTGCGTGTCGGTCCATAGGCCAGCGGCTCGGTGGTCGGCAGGTAGCCGAACTCCGGCGAGGCCGACTTGCCGATCGGGATCAGGCCGGCCCGAAGCGCGGCCTCGACCCACGGCTCGCTGGCCGTGGCGGCCGGCGCGCCGCGATAGCCGCCCGAACCGTTGCGGGTCGGCGTGCCGGCGTAGTCGTTGAGGTCCTTGATTAGGAAGGGCACCCCGGCGAACGGCCCGGTCTGGTCGCCCTTCTTCGCCGCATCCAGCGCGCGGTCGTAGTCGGAGTTGACCATGAAGTTCAGCTTCGGCTGCAGGGCTTCCGAGCGGCGGATCGCCGCCTCCACCGCCTCGACGGCGCTGATCTCCCTGTTGCGGATCATCGTGGCCACGGTGGTGGCGTCCGGCATCCAGGATGCGGGCGCGGGCGCGGCTGCCTTCGCTTTCCACGGCCAGTCCAGGGCGGTCGTGGACGTGGCGGCGCCGGCCGTCGCGGCGGCAGAAGCAGCCAGCAGGCCGCGTCGGCTCAGTTCGGTCATTTCGCAAGCCCTCCCATCCGGACGTCTGTCGCGTCCGTGAACGGTGATCAGCTTGACGCGCCCGGCGCAGCTCCGCAAGCGGCGGAACGCTTGACGCCGCCGGCTCACGGCGCGACTCTGAGGCCAACAGAACAAGGTGCGGGAGGACGGATGCCATGGCCGACGGCTCGATGACGGTTGGATCGCTCAGGGACAAGGTGAGCGCCGAGGAGTGGAAGGCACGGGTCGACCTGGCCGCCCTCTACCGGCTGGTGGCGCTGCACGGGTGGGACGACATGATCTTCACCCACATCTCCGCCCGCATTCCCGGGCCGGATCACCATTTCCTGATCAATCCCTACGGCATGTTCTTCGACGAGATCACCGCCAGTTCGCTGGTCAAGATCGACCTGGACGGCAAGGTGCTGCAGGAGACGCCCTACTTCATCAACCCGGCGGGCTTCACCATTCACTCGGCCGTTCACGCGGCGCGAGAGGACGCCATGTTCGTGATGCACCTGCATTCGGACCAGGGCGTCGCGGTCTCCGCGCAGAAGGAAGGGCTGCTGCCGCTATCGCAGCATGCCCTGATCGTGCTGCCCCAGATCGCGTATCACGACTATGAGGGCATTGCGCTCAACCTTGACGAGCGTGAGCGACTTGTGGCTGATATCGGCGACAAGACGCTGATGCTGCTGCGCAATCACGGCACCTTGGCGATTGGCGACACCGCCGCGGCCTGCTGGCTCGGCATGTTCTACCTGGAGCGGGCGTGTCAGCAGCAGATCATGGCCCTGTCCGGCGGACGCGAGAACGTGCTGTTCGCGCCGGAGGCCGCGCAGGCCGAGGTCAAGGGCCAGATGGGACGGGGCATGGGCCCGATCGGCAATCTGGCCTGGCCCGGCTGCCTGCGTCAGCTGGACCGCAACTCTCCGGGCTACGACGCCTAGATCACCGCCGGCGATGGACAAACACGGCCGCCGCGAGCCTCGGGCTCGCGGCGGTCTGCGTTTGTGGCGAGGCCCTTGCCGGCGCCTGGCCTGTCGCGCCGGGCGAGACCCTTGCGATCCTGAAGTATGAGCGGGCCGAGGCGGACGAGGCCTGGGACCTGGACGGCCGCCGGTACGACTGGATCGACCGAACCGACGAAACCGCCAGCCTTCACCTCGAGCATGGGCTGACCCGCCGCATCACGCTGCAGGGCAAGCTCGCCTGGTCGCGCGGCGAGGAGGGCGGACTTGGGTACGAGGGACGCGGTCCGACGGAGCTGGGTCTGCGCTACGCCCTGTTCCACGACGAGCGGTCGGCGATCAGCCTCTATGTCGGGGGCATGGCGCCCGGCGAGGGGCGCAACGCGGGCTATGCGCCGCCCGGCGCGGGAGAGGCCGCTGGCGAGGCCCGGTTGCTGGCTGGTCGGTCCTACACCGTCGGCGACGGCGCGCTCTTCGTCGATAGTCAGGCCGCCAGGATCGTACGCGCCGGCCTTCCCGACGAGACCCGACTCGACCTGACCCTCGGCTATGCGCCGAATAACCGCTGGTTGCTGCTCGCCCAGACCTATGCCGGCTGGACGGACGCCGAGCCGTCGTGGGTCAAGGTCGAGATGTCCGCCGTGCGGCATTTCGGCGACTGGAGCCTTCAGGCCGGCTGGCGCGGCTCGGCGGCCGGAAAGGCAGGCCCTGTCGAGGATGGACCGGTTCTGGCCCTCTGGCGCCGCTTCTGATTGTTTCCGCGCTGCACCCTCGGGTCACCCGAGCGTCACCTCAATCCGGTTTACGCTCGGGGAAATGACCTTATATGTGCCGTCATGTCGCGCCGGACTCCCCGGCCAGGAGAGTCGTATCCCGTGATCCGCCGGCATCTCTTCCTCATCGTTGCGGCAGGACTGCTCGGCCTGCTGGTTGTTGGCGGCGCCCTGAAACTCGCCACGGCCGAGCCCAAGGGGAAGGGCGGTCCCGGAGGCGGCGCAGGCGGGCGGGCGGCGGCGGTGTCGCAGGTCACGGTGGCCAGCAGGGCCTTTATCGACCGTATCGAGGTGCTGGGCGTGGCCAAGGGCCGCCAGTCGGTGACCATCACCTCCAACACCACCGAACTGATCACCGCGGTCCGGTTCCGCGACGGCCAGCGGGTCGGACAGGGACAGGTCCTTGTCGAGCTGAAGGCCGGCGAGGAGGACGCCGGACTGATCGAGGCTGAGGCCCGCCTGAATCAGGCCGAACGCGACTACAGTCGATGGAAGTCGCTGGCCGACCAGGGCATCGCACCCCGCGCCACGGCCGAGCAGTACCTGTCCGCGCTGGAGACCGCCCGCGCCGGGGTGAAGGCCGCGAGCGCCCGCAAGCTGGACCGCGTCATCCGCGCGCCCTTCTCCGGCGTGGTCGGCCTGTCCGACGTCGCGCCGGGCTCGCTGATCACGCCTGGCTCGCCCATCGTATCGCTCGATGATGTGTCCGTGGTGCGCGTGGATTTCGAGATCCCGGATCGCTATCTGCCAGTGCTTCGTGAAGGCTCACCGATCGTGGCCCGGCCCGACGCCTGGGCCGACGACGCCTTCCAGGGCCGCATCGCGCTGCTCGACAGCCGCATCGACGCCACGACCCGCGCCATCACGGCCCGGGCGGAGTTTCCCAATCCTTCGGCCCGCATCAAGCCGGGCATGCTGATGCGGGTATCCATTTCTCACGGCGGCCGCGACGCGCTGGCCGTGCCCGAGGCGGCCGTGCAGTTCGAGGGCGACCAGGCCTATGTCTTTGTCATCGGCCCGCGCGGCGAGGGGCTGGCGGCCCGCAAACAGGCCGTGGACACCGGCGTCACCCAGGACGGATTTGTCGAGGTGCTCGGCGGCCTGAAGGCCGGGGATCGCGTGGTCGCCGACGGCCTCAACCGCATCCGGGACGGCCAGCCCGTCCGCACCGGCGGCGGTCGACCGGCGGCCGCGGCCGCCGGCGCACAGCGGGCGCCCCGCTGATGCTGTCCGATCTCTCGGTCAAGCGTCCTGTCTTCGCCGCCGTCGCGGCGATCATTCTGGTGGTGATCGGGTTCGCCGCCTTCCTCGGCACGCCGATCCGCGAGCTTCCGAGCGTCGATCCTCCCGTGGTGTCGATCTCCACCTCCTATCGCGGCGCGTCGGCGGAGATCGTCGAGGAGCGGATCACCCAGGTGCTGGAGCGCCAGGTGTCCGGCATCCAGGGCATCGATCAGCTGTCCTCCTCGAGCCGGGATGGGCGCAGCCAGATCAACATAACCTTCACGCTGGACACCGACCTGGAGTCGGCGGCCAACGACGTGCGCGACGCGGCCAGCCGCGTGGTCAACCAGCTGCCCGATCAGGCGGACCCGCCGCAGATCGCCAAGGCGAACGCCGACTCCGCGCCGATCATCATCCTGAACATGGCCTCGACGACGCTGACGCCGCTTCAGCTCGCCGACTACGCCGACCGGTTCCTCGTCGAGCGGATGTCGACCATTCCGGGCGTGGCCACCGTGGGCCTGAACGGGCCTGTCTACGCGATGCGCATCTGGCTGGACGCCGACGCCATGGCCGCGCGGGGCGTCACTGTCGAGGACGTCGAGACCGCGCTCAGCAGCCAGAACGTCGAACTCCCGGCCGGAGCGCTGGAAGGCGCCGCCAAGGACTTCACCATCCGGGTCAACCGCGGCTACGCCAAGCCCGAGGACTTTGCCCGCCTGCCGCTGCGCGCCCGGAGCGGCGCGGCCAGCGACGCCTATGTGACCCGCCTCGGTGATATCGCCCGGGTCGAGGAGGGAGCTGCCGAGCCGCGCCGGGTGTTCCGCGGCAACGGGGTCGACCAGATCGGCATCGTCCTGACCCGGCAGTCCCAGGCCAACGACCTGGCCATCGCCGAGGCCGCTCGGAAGGAGGTCGAGACGATCAACAAGACCCTGCCGGCGGGCACGGAACTGATCATCGCCGTCGACTCCTCGGTGTTCACCGCCGAGGCGATCCATGAGGTCTGGGTCACCATGGGCATCTCCATCGCCCTGGTGGCGCTGGTGAACCTTCTGTTCCTGGGCAGCTGGCGGGCCGCGATCATTCCCTCGGTCGTCGCCCCGATCTGCCTGCTGGCGACCTTCATCGTCCTTGCCCCGCTTGGCTTCACCCTGAACCTGCTGACCTTGCTGGCGCTGGTGCTGGCCGTCGGCCTGGTCGTCGACGACGCCATCGTGGTGGTCGAGAACATCCAGCGGCGGGTCGACGACGGTGAGCCGCCGGTCGTCGCGGCCACGCGCGGCTCGCGTCAGGTGTTCTTCGCGGTCATCGCCACCACGGCCGTGCTGGTCGCCGTGTTCGCGCCGCTGATGTTCCTGTCGGGCTACATCGGCCGGCTGTTCGTCGAGCTGGCGGTCACCATCGCCGCGGCATTGGTCTTCTCCGCCTTCCTGGCGCTGTCGCTGTCGCCGATGCTGGCTTCCAAGCTGCTACGCCCCTCGTCCGGCGAGGGCTGGCTGGCCCGCCGGGTCGATTTCGTCGTCGACAAGGTGAAGGACAGCTACCGCAATTCGCTGGAGATGCTGCTCGATCGGCGGGTGGCGTCCGTCGGGACGGGCGTCCTTGTCGCCGTACTGGCGGGCCTGGCGGCCTTCCTGTTCATCACCCTGCCGCAGGAACTGGTGCCGGCCGAGGACCGGGGGCGCGTCGACATCAGCATCTCGGGCCCCGAGGGCGCCGGATTCGACTACACCCAGCAGGCCGCGGCCCGGGTCGAGGCGGCGATGGAGACCTACAAGGCCGATGGCGAGGCTGCCCGCTACATCCTGAGCATCCCCCGCTTCGGGGCGACCCAGTTCAACACCGCCAACGGCGTCATCGTCATGGGCGAGTGGGGCAAGCGGACCAAGACCTCCGACGAGGTGGCCGATGAACTCAACAAGTCCCTGTCGGGCATCACAGGCGTGCGCGCCGTGGCCAGCGTGCGCGGCGCCTTCCAGCGCGGCGGCGGGCAGGGCGGCGGCACCAACGTCGACCTGATCGGCCTCGGCAACGACTACGAACAGATCGCCCGCTGGCTGGAGCCGATCCGCGACGCCATGCAGGATAATCCCGGCTTCTCGCGCCCGCGCCTCGACTATGAGCCGACCGCGCCCCGCCTTTCGGTGGAGATTGACCGCGAAAAGGCCGCCGCCGTGGGCGTCACGCCCCAGGCCGTCGGCCGCTCGCTGGAGACCATGTTCGGGTCCCGCCGGGTGACGACCTACATCAAGGGCGGACAGGAGTACGACGTCATCGTCCAGACCGACCTGGAGAAGCGCCGGACACTGGATGACCTCAACACCCTCTACGTCCGGACCACCTCCGGCACGCTGGTGCCCCTGTCCTCGGTGGTGACCACCGAGCTGCGCGGCGACACGCCCGACCGCGAGCGGACCGACCGGCAGCGCTCGATCGAGCTGACCGCCCAGCTGGCGCCAGGTTATACCGTCGCCGACGCGGTGGCCTTCCTGCAGGCCGAGGCGGCCAAGAACCCCAACCCCGGCGTCAGCTACACCTGGGGCGGTCAGGCCAAGGACTACCTGGAAGCCTCCGGCGCCGTGACCCTGGCCTTCGGGATGGCGCTGCTGCTGGTGTTCCTGGTGCTGGCCGCGCAGTTCGAGAGCTGGATCCACCCGGCCGTGATCATGCTGACCGTGCCGCTGGCGGCGTTGGGTGGCCTGTTCGGCCTGCTGCTGACCGACCAGACGATCAACACCTACAGTCAGATCGGGCTGATCATTCTCATAGGCATCGCGGCCAAGAACGGCATCCTGATCGTCGAGTTCGCCAACCAGCTGCGGGACGAGGGGCGCACGATCCGCGATGCGGTCATCGAATCCGCCGTGCTGCGCCTGCGTCCCATCGTGATGACCTCCATCACCGCCGCCTTCGGGGCGTTGCCGCTGATGCTGTGGCAGGGGGCCGGCGCGGCCAGCCGCCAGACCATCGGCGCGACCATCTTCTTCGGGGCGATCTTCGCCACCATGCTGACGGTGTTCGTGGTGCCGGTGTTCTACAACCTGCTCGCCCGGTTCACGAAGTCGCCGGAGTGGACGGCGCGGCAGATCGAGGCCTTCGAGGAAGACGAGGGCGCGGCCGGAACCGCGCCCGCGCAGTAGGTCAGGCCGTCGCAGCCTTCGACCGTTCCACCGCCCGCAGGACGCCGTCGGCGATGGCGGCGTACAGGGGCGCGGGCACGTCGTGGCCCATGCCCTCGATCACCACCAGCTCGGCGCCGGGGATGGTCTCGGCCGTGTCCTTGCCGCCGGCCAGCGGCACCAGCGGATCGGCGGCGCCGTGGATCACCACGGTCGGCGCGGTGATCGTCGCCAGCTTGGGCCGACGGTCCGGGCAGGCCATGGCCGCCGCGTACTGACGGCCGAACCCGGCCGGGTAGTAGTTGCGGTGGAAGTCGGCGAGCGAGCGCTGGCGGATGTCGTCCTCCGCGGCCGGATAGCCGGGCGAACCGACGACACGCGCGCCCTTCACCGCGTGGTCTAGATAGCCTTCCAGATCCACCAGCGGGTCGGGCCCGCGGTCGTTCAGCACGGCGATCGCCTCCGCCGTCGGCGGCGGCAGGGCGCGGTTGCCGGTCGTGGACATGATCGAGGTCAGCGACAGCACCCGGTCGGCGTGGTCGGCGGCCACCAGCTGGGCGACCATGCCGCCAAGCGAGGCGCCGACGATGTGGGCGCGGGCGATGTCCAGGGCGTCCAGCAGTCCGACGGCGTCCGCAGCCATATCGGACAGGGTGTAGGCCACCGGCGGCGCGCGCCCCTCCATCAGGGCGGTGATGATCGCCGGCATGTCAGCGGGCCCGGCCGAGTCGATCCGGGTGGTCAGGCCGACGTCGCGGTTGTCGAAGCGGATAACCCGCAGGCCGCGCGAGGCCAGCTCGTCGAGGAACCCCTGCGGCCAGCGGGTCATCTGAGCGCCCAGGCCCATGATGAGCAGGACCGGTTCGGCGTCGGCCGGGCCGGTGATGTCGTATTCTATGGTCAGCCCGTTGGCCTGTGCCTGCGGCATTGGTGTTTCCCTGTTTTCCGTTGTTGGCCGCATCCAAGGGCGTTTGGTCGTTCGTGTCGAGCGGTGCGCCGGCATCTGGCGGTCCCGATCACAACCGCCTACAAGGTGGCCTAGGGCAGGGATCGCCCGAAATCTGCTCCGGGATGGACATGGACGACGCCAGTTTCGCCGTTCGCGGCAAGGACATCGCGCTTTTGCAGCGAATCGAGGAACGCGTTCTCTGGCTCGCCAGCTGGACGATCCACAACGCCAACCACCTGCGCGACAGCCGCGACAGCCTGAAGGTCGGCGGCCACCAGGCCTCCTGCGCCTCGATGACCACCCTGATGACGGCGCTCTACTTCGCGGCCCTGAGGCCGCAGGACCGGGTCGCGGTCAAGCCGCACGCCAGCCCGGTGTTCCACGCCATCCAGCACCTCTATGGCCGCCAGACCATCGACCAGCTGCAACGCTTCCGCTCGCTGGGCGGGGCGCAGTCCTATCCCTCGCGGACCAAGGATATCGACGACGTCGACTTCTCCACCGGCTCGGTCGGCCTCGGCGTGGCCATGACCGCCTTCGCCAGCCTGACTCAGGACTACCTGGCCGCCCGCGGGGCGGTGAAGCCCGACGCCATGGGGCGGATGATCTCTCTGCTGGGCGACGCCGAGCTGGACGAGGGCAACATCTACGAGGCCTTGATCGAGGCCTGCAAGCATGACGTCCGCAACACCTGGTGGATCGTCGACTACAACCGCCAGAGCCTGGACGCGACGACCAGCGACAGGATGTTCACCCGCTACGGCGAGATCTTCGAGGCCGCCGGCTGGACGGTGGTGACGCTGAAGTGGTCCAAGCGCCAGCGCGAGGCCTTCGCCCGACCGGGCGGCGCGGCGCTGCAGGCCTGGATCGAGCATGCGCCTAACGACCTCTATTCGGCCCTGACCTACCAGGGCGGCGGCGCCTGGCGCGAGCGGCTGACCGCCGATCTTGCCGACGAAAGGGCGGCGCAGAAGCTGATCAGTACGTATACGGACGATGAGCTGGCCCTTGTCATGACCGAGCTGGGCGGCCACTGCCTTGAGACCATTCTGGAGGCCTTCGAGACGGCCGCCCTGGACGACGCCCCCCGCTTCATCATCGCCTACACGGTCAAGGGCTGGCGGCTGCCGTTCGCCGGCCACAAGGACAACCACAGCGGCCTGATGACCCCGACCCAGATCGCCGAAGTGCGGTCGCGCCTCGGCGTCGTCGAGGGGGAGGAGTGGGACATGCTCTCGGGCCTCGCCGACAACGAGCTGAAGGCCATCCGTCGCCTGGTCGATACCGCGCCCTTCGCCGCCCGCAAGGATGGCCGCAGGGTCGCCGAGCACATCGCCACGCCTTTGGCCGAGGCCCTGCTCAAGGCTGTCGAGGGCGGAGGCGAACAGTCGACCCAGGCCGCCTTCGGCAAGGTGATGTTCGAGATCGCCAAGGGCCAGGACCAGTTCGCCGGGCGGGTGGTGACCACCTCGCCGGACGTCACGGTCTCGACCAACCTGGGCGGCTTCGTGAACCGGCGCGGCGTGTTCCACCGCCGGGCCCACGAGGATGTCTTCAAGCGCCACCGCATTCCCTCGGCCCAGGTCTGGACCATGGGCGAGACCGGCCAGCACATCGAACTGGGCATCGCCGAGAACAACCTGTTCATCGCCTTGGCGGCGCTGGGCCTGTCCGCCCCGCTGTTCGGCGAGCGGCTGTTCCCGGTGGGCACGTTGTACGACCCCTTCATCGCCCGGGGCCTGGATGCCCTCAACTACGCCTGTTACCAGGACGCCCGCTTCCTGCTGGTGGCGACGCCCAGCGGCCTGACGCTCGGCCCGGAGGGCGGGGCGCACCAGTCGATCGGCACGCCGCTGATCGGCATGAGCCAGCCGGGCCTGGACAGCTACGAGCCGGCCTTCGCCGACGAGACCGCCGTGCTGATGGCTCACGCCTTCGAGCGCATCCAGGCCGAGGATGGCGGCGCGACCTACCTGCGGCTCTCGACCCGGGTGATCGACCAGCCGGTCCGCGAGGGCGACGCCTGGACGGCGGGCGTGGTGGCCGGCGGCTACTGGCTGAAGGCGCCCGCGCCGGATGCCCGACTGGCGCTGGTCTACTGCGGCGCGATCGCACCCGAGGCCCTGGCGGCCTTCGAACAGCTGCTTGAGGACGAACCGGGCGCCGGCCTGCTGGCGGTGACCTCGCCCGATGTGCTGCATGCCGACTGGACCGCCGCCGGGCGCGCCCGCTGGACGGGTGGGCAGGCGCGGGTCTCGACGGCTGAATCACTGCTGGCCGCCCTGTCGCGCGAGGCTCAGCTGGTCACCGTCATCGACGGCTCGCCGGCCGCCCTGTCGTGGCTTGGCGCGGTGCGCGGCCAGAAGGTGCGGGCGCTGGGCATGGAGAGCTTCGGCCAATCCGGCGACCTGCCGGATCTCTACGCGATGTACCGGCTGGACGCCGACGCCATCCTCGACGCCTGCGCCGATCTGCTGGTCTGACCGCCGGTCAGCCGGTTCAGGCGCTCCAGTCGATGCGCGCGATCAGTCCGTCCCGGAATTCGTAGGTCATCGTGGCCTGCTCGTCGGTGAAGACCTTGCCGTCGAGATTGCGGACGACATGGTTGGTCCGGACGCGACGCCGGCCATCGGGCAGGGCGGTCATCTCGATCAGAAAGCACTCCGGGCTGAACTGCCGGAACTGCTCGGACCACATGGAGAGAACCTGATCGCGCCCCTGCAGCCGGCCCTCGCTGAAGACGTCAGGCCAGTCGGCCTCGGGGTGGATCAGGGCTCTGGCCGCCTCAAGGTTCCGGGCGTTGAAGGCGTCGAACAGATCGATGATCAGGGCGTCCGGCCCGCTGTCCTCCGGCTCGCCCCAGTCCATGCTGAGGATCTGGTCGCCCACAAAGGTGAAGGGTTTGGTGGTGATCTCGTCGGCCCAGACGCCGCCGCCCTCGGCCGCCTTCACGAAGTAGTGGAGACGAACCAGGACCCGATCATCGGACAGCTCGCGCATTTCGACGGGCGTGGCTTCCGGTGTCACCAGCAGGAACTACCGGGCCCAGTATTCAGACAGCGCCGCGCGTCCCTCGATCCGGCCGCCTTCCAGCAAGTCTGGCCAGCTTACGGCCGGGTGCATCCCTTCCACGAGCGTCACGACATCCTTGTCGTTGAACGCCTCGTAGAGCCGCGTCAGAAGGGCCTTGCGGTCACCCATTCGCTCCTGGTCAGCCTCCTGGCTTGTGACCCGTTTCGACTTTCAGATACGCGATCAGATCAATCCGGTCCTTGGCGTCCTTGACGCCCATGAACGACATGCGGTTGCCCGGCAGGAAGCCGCGCGGATCGGCCAGCCACTGATCCAGCTTGGCGCCGTCCCAGACAATGCCCGAGGCCTTCAGCGGCTCGGAGTAGCGGAACTTCTCGACGGTCCCGGCCGTGCGGCCAAAGATCCCGTACAGGTTGGGACCGGTCATGTTGGCGCCGCCCTCGGCGATGGTGTGGCAGGAGCGGCAGAGCTGGAACTGCTTCTGGCCGTTCTCGAGATCGCCGGTGTTGTAGGGCGCGGGGAGGCTGGCCAGCAGCGCGGCCTTGGCGGGGTCGACCGCCGCCGCGGCCGGGGCCGCCGCCGTCGACGCCGTCGCGCCGCCTTCCGGGGCCGCGGGCTGGCTGCAAGCCGCCAGAACGGCCGCGGCCGAAACAATCACCAGTCCTGAAGCTACGCGACGCATACCTGTCCCCATTGTCGGATCCTTGAGGGCCAAGCTACTCCGCCGCGCCCATGATTCAATGGCGCGTGGGCGCTCGGCGGTCCAAAAATAACATTGTTCGGCGTGACGAATTGTCCCGCGCCTCAATCCGCCGACCCCGGACGGCCCCGCATGGCCTTGATCGCGCCGCGCCGGACTTTGCTGTCGACGCGCTTCGCCTTGGCGGCTCTGGACGGCTTTGTCTTCTTGCGAGGCGGCGGGGGCGGCTGCGCGGCCCTGGCGATCAGTTCGACCAGACGGTCGACAGCGTCGGCCTTGTTGCGCTCCTGGGTGCGGAAGCGGTTGGCGGTAATGACGATCACGCCGTCGTTGGTCAGCCGCGATCCGGACAGCTTCTGCAGCCGGGTGCTAACGTCATTGGGCAGGGACGGCGACAGCCGCGCGTCGAACCGCATCTGCACGGCGGTCGCCACCTTGTTGACGTTCTGGCCGCCGGGGCCCGAGGCGCGGATGAAGCTGAACTCCAGTTCGGCCTCGTCGAGCTCGATATAGGGCGGGATCGCGATCATGGGGCGGTTCTAGCCCGCACCCCGGCGCGCGACTATCGGCTTCGTTGCGCGACGGCCTTACCGGCGCAGCGCGCGCGTCGCGCGCTCCGCCTGCTTAGACGCGATCAGGAGAAGATCTTTGCCTGGTCAGCGTCGCCGCGGCCCTTGGGGTCGGGGCCAAAGCGGTTGCTGGTCGGCGTGCCGTCCAGAACGGTGAGCACGAACAGCCAGATGCCGCCGATCAGCGGCAGGAAGCTGATCAGGATCCACCAGCCGGTCCGGTTGGTGTCGTGCAGCCTGCGGACGGTGACGGCGATGCTGGGCAGCAGCAGGCCGAGGGTGACCAGGGCCATCAGGCCCGTGGCGGTCGCGCTGTCAGAATTGCCGCCGCTCAGGATCAAGCCCAGGATGGCTACGGCGATGTAGACGAGGATCTGGAACAGCACGAACATCCAGTATTCGGCCCGCCGGGCCCGGCCCTGGAAGTCGGCGTACTTCTTCAGCGGCGCGATCATCATTTCCATGTCGGTTTCCCCTGGGGCGTGTTCGCGCTGACGCGGGGCCGTCCCGGTCGCTCGCGCGCAAGCCTTTCAGTCAGCGACCATACCGCTGTTCCGCGTTCCGTCTATCGCGGCATGCGGCGGGACTTCTGGATCGCCGTATCCAGCGCCTGCAGGAACCGGGAGCGGTCGGTGCGGTCGAAGGGGCGGGGGCCGCCGGTGATCTCTCCGGTCGAGCGGATGTGCTCCATGATCGATCGCTGGGCCAGGGCCGAGCCGATGGAGTCGGCCGTGAACGGCTGGCCGTTCGGCTTGATCGCGGCCGCGCCCGATTTCAACACCCGGTCGGCCAACGGGATGTCGTTGGTGATCACGATGTCGCCCAGGGCGGCGCGCTCGGCGATCCAGTCGTCGGCGATGTCCGGCCCGGCGTCGACGATCACCCGCTCGATCATCGGCGAGGCCGGAATCTGCATGAAGCTGTTGCTGACCACGAAGGTCTTCAGGCCGTAGCGGGCGGCCACCTTGTAGGTTTCGTCCTTCACCGGACAGGCGTCGGCGTCGATGAAAATGGTGATGGCGGGGGCGTTGGTCACGAATACGAAAGCCTTCGGGGTGTCATTGTTCTTTCACGTCGGAACGCGAATCGGCGCACATCGTTAACGGGCAGACTGGAATCATCGGGAGTACCCCGCCATGCCGCACTTCCTCAAGCGCCTCTTCGCCGATATCGACGCCATCATCTGGACGCTGACGTCGAAGGCTTAGGGTCTGCGCCGCCGTCGGATATTGGTGCCGGCTGCAGGAATCGAACCCGCGACCTTCGGTTTACAAAACCGCTGCACTACCGCTGTGCTAAGCCGGCCCATGGCTGTTCGCGCGCGGCGAACCGGCGGCTTATGCCGCAGCCCGCGCCGTTGCGCCAGTCCGACGCTCAGGCCGGCGAAGTCCTGCCCAGTCTGACGCCGCCGATCAACGCCCCGCTGACCCCGTACTGGATCAGCATGTAGCCGCCGTCGATCGGGATCAGGCCGGGGTTGTCGTCGCCGTAGATGAACCGCAGCGCCATGGTCGCCAGGCCGAAGAACAGGCAGGCGATCAGGCCGGCTGTGGCGCCACCGGCCCAGCCGGTCATGCCGGTCCGTGCGATAAGCCAGCCGAGACCGATGGCGATGACAAGGTTCTGCACCGCCCCCAGCGCCATGGCCGTGGAGCCTTCACTGCCTGAAACCGCGATGCCGGTGAGGTCCGTCCATTGCGCCTCAAACAGCAGGCCGTACCAGACAAAGCCGATGGCCTGGCTGGCGACCAGCGCCGCGATCACGCCGATCCAGTTGATGCCCTTCATGCGTCGTCCCCCGTTCCGGACGCGGGACCGATCCCGAAATCGCCTGTCCCGTCGCCTGAGTGACGCTAGGTTAGGTCGGATCGCGGAACAGCGATAGCCGACGGCGTGACGCGCGGTGCTTCCGCTCGCGCGCGGGCCCCTCTATATCCGCCGCCATGGCCCGTATCCTGATCACCTCCGCCCTGCCGTACATCAACGGCGTCAAGCACCTCGGCAACCTGGCCGGGTCGATGCTTCCGGCGGACGTCTACGCGCGCTTCAAGCGGGCCCAGGGGCATGAGACCCTCTACATCTGCGCCACCGACGAGCACGGCACGCCGGCGGAACTGGCGGCGGCCGCCGCCGGCCAGGACGTGCGTGCCTACTGCGACGAACAGCATGACATCCAGCGCGATATCGCCGCTGCCTTCGGCATGTCCTGGGACTGGTTTGGGCGCAGCTCCAACGCCCCCAATCACCGGCTGACCCAGCACTTCTGCGAGGCGCTGGAGAAGCAGGGGCTGATCGAGGAGCGGGTCGACAAGATGGTTTATTCCATCGACGACAGGCGCTTCCTGCCGGACCGCTATGTCGAGGGGACCTGCCCGCGCTGCGGGTTCGAGAAGGCGCGCGGCGACCAGTGTGACAACTGCGGCTCGCTGCTCGACCCGATCGACCTGATCAATCCCTACTCCTCGGTCAGCGGCTCGCGGAACATCGAGGTGCGCGACACCCGCCACCTGTATCTGCTGCAGAGCAAACTGCAGGACCGCATCCGCGCCTGGGTGGACAGCAAGTCCGCCGACTGGCCGGCCCTGACCCGCGGCATCGCCTACAAGCACCTGGATGAAGGTCTCCACGACCGGGGCATCACCCGCGATCTGGAGTGGGGCATCCCGGTGACCCAGAACGGCGCGCCCCGGCCGGGCTTCGAGAACAAGGTCTTCTACGTCTGGTTCGATGCGCCCATCGAGTACATCGGCGCGACCGTCGAATGGTCCGAGGCGTCGGGCGCCGACTGGAAGCGCTGGTGGCGGACCGATGAGGGCGCCGCCGACGTCGAGTACGTCCAGTTCATGGGCAAGGACAACGTCGCCTTCCATACCGTCAGCTTCCCGGCCACCATCCTGGGCAGCGAGGAGCCGTGGAAAACGGTCGACCGGCTGAAGGCCTTCAACTGGCTGAACTGGTACGGCGGCAAGTTCTCGACCAGCGGCAAGCGCGGCGTGTTCATGGACGTGGCGCTGGAGTTGCTGCCGCCCGACCTTTGGCGCTGGTATCTGACGGCCAACGCGCCGGAGGGCTCCGACACCGCCTTCACCTGGGAGCACTTCGCCCAGACGATCAACAGCGACCTGGCCAATGTGCTGGGCAACTTCGTCAACCGCATCGGCAAGTTCAACGAGAGCAAGTTCGCTGGCGTCGTCCCCGAGGGCGGCGAGCTCGGTCCGCTGGAAGAGAAGCTGTTCGTCGACGTCTCCGCCCAGCTCGCCGAGCTGACGGCCCAGATGGAGGCCATCGAGCTGCGCAAGGCGGCCCAGGCGGTGCGCCAGCTGTGGGTGCTGGGCAACGAGTACCTGCAGGAAGCCGCCCCCTGGACGGCGATCAAGACCGACCCGGCGCGGGCGGCGGTGGTGGTGCGCACGGCGCTGAACCTGTCGGCCCTCTACGGCCGGGTGTCGGCGCCCTTCATCCCGTTTGCGGCCGAAAAGATCGTCGAGTCGTTCGGCGAGACCTGGCCGCCGGTCTGGCCGTCGACCGACGCGAAGGCCGAACTGACCCGGCTGGAGCCGGGCAGGGTGGTCGGGGTGCCGCCGGTCCTTTTCGCCAAGATCGCCGACGAGCAGATCGCCGAGTGGACCGAGCGCTTCGGCGGCTCCGACGCATGAGCCAGGTCCGGCCCGTCCTGCGATCTCGTACGGCGGCCGACCGCGCCGCCTTTGCCGCCCGTCTGGCCGCGACGGGCCGGGTGCAGATCCCTGGCCTGCTCGACGACGCCTCGGCAGAGACGCTGCGGGACGAAGCCGCCGTCCGGACCCCGTTCCAGACGGTCACCCTGGGCGGCAAGGGCCATGTCGACCTGCCCGCCGCCTGGCTGGAGGGGCTGACCCCCGCCCAGCGCACCGACATGGGCCGCGCGGCCCAGGAGGCGGCGACCGAACGCTTCCACTACCTCTATGACAATCACCCGCTCTGGGACCTCGACGAGGCCGGCCGGCTGGACGGCGTCTGGAAGGCCTGGCTGGCGTTCGCCAACAGCGAGGCGTTTCTCGGACCCATGCGCGAGATCACCGGCGAGCCGCGCATCGCCTTCGCCGACGCCCAGGTCACCCGCTACCGCCGTGGCCACTTTCTCACGGCCCATGACGACGGCATCGAGGGCAAGAACCGCTATTTCGCCTATGTGCTGAACCTGTCGCCGCGCTGGAGGATCGAGTGGGGCGGCCTGCTGATGTTCCACGGCGACGACGGCCATGTGGCCGAGGCCTTCCTGCCCAACTTCAACAGCCTGAACCTGCTGAAGCTCCCGGCGCTGCATTCGGTGTCGCAGGTGTCGCTGTTCGCCGGCGACGACCGCCTTGCGATCACGGGGTGGCTGCGGGGGCGCTGAGCCGCCCGGAGCCCGGTCAGCCCGCGGGACTCATGTGGACTGCTGCAAACGAAAAGGGCGCGGAGTGATCCGCGCCCTTGCCTCTGTGCGCCGCGTCCAGGCGCGGGGATGGCCACGGAACTCTAGTGGCCGCCGGGCTTCTCGGCCGCCAGGGCCTCGGCGGCGCCCGGAATCTGCTTCAGGCATGTGTCGCGCACGGCGCCTGCCTTTTCCACACCGCAGCCGTGCCCGAGCTCCTTGGCCTTGATGTCGGCGAAGCCGGGCATCACGGCGTTGTAGGAGTCGACCTGGAGGGACCGCACGACGATCTGGCGGTGGCCCTCCCACATCATGTTCAGGGCCACGTAGAGCACCGCGACGAGGCCGATGTAGCCGATCCAGCGGTAGCGGTGCAGCAGCTTGGCGATGTAGGTCGCCGCCACGCCCATCAGGGCGATCGACAGCAGCAGGCCGAAGACCAGGATGAACGGATGCTCGCGGGCCGCGCCGGCCACGGCCAGCACGTTGTCCAGCGACATCGAGAGGTCGGCGATCAGGATCTGGGTGAAGGCCTGACGGAAGGTCTTGGGCTTGGTCCCCGCGCGCGGCTGGGTGGACGGGTCGCTGTCGAGCACCGCCTCGGCGTCGGCCTCGTCGGCCCCTGCCTGTTCGCTGAGCTCACGCCACATCTTCCAGCAGACCCAGAGCAGCAGGATCCCGCCGGCGAACAGCAGGCCGATGATGCCCAGCAGCTGGGTGGTGATCAGCGCAAAGCCGATCCTCATGATCACGGCCGCGATCAGGCCCCAGAGGATCGCCTTCTTGCGGTCCTTCTCCGCCAGGCCGGCGGCGGCGAGGCCCACGGCCACGGCGTTGTCGCCGGCCAGGACCAGATCGATCATCAGAACTTGCCCGAGGGCGATGAGAGGGCCGGAGAATTGTTCGAGCATGTCGCCTCAATGCGACAGCCGACGGCCTCGTTCAAGAGGCCGTCGGCTGCGTTTCTTCACGGATGACCAGCGAACGCCTCAGGCGTGGGCGGGTTCCCGGTGATGGTGGTCGGCGCCATGGCCAGGTGCGTCATGCCCGTGGTCGTCATGGCCATGGGCTTCCGGCGCGTGGGCTTCTGCAGCGTGAGCGTCGTGGCCATGGTCGTCATGACCGTGCGCCGGCTCGGGGTGATGGGCGACGGGATGGGCGTCGTGGCCATGATCGGCGGCGTGGCCATGGGCCGCATGACCATGATCGTCATGGGCATGGGCATCCGGCGCGTGAGCTTCGGGCGCATGGGCGTCATGGCCGTGATCGTCGTGGCCGTGCGCCGGCTCGGGGTGATGGGCGACAGGATGGGCGGCGTGGCCATGATCGGCGGCGTGGCCGTCAGCCGCGTGACCATGGTCGTCATGGGCGTGGCCGTCCGGGGCGTGGGCTTCCGGCGCATGAGCGTCATGGCCGTGACCGTCATGACCGTGGGCCGGCTCGGCGTGGTGGGCGACGGGATGGGCGTCGTGGCCGTGGCCATGGTCGGGAGCGTGGCCGTGATCGTCGTGATGGCCGTCGGCGGCGTGCGCGTCGTGGCCGTGAGCGTCCGGCGCGTGGGAGTCGTGACCATGGGCGTCATGGCCGTGGTGATCGTCATGCGCCGCATGAGCGACCGCCGCGCCCACCACGGCGCCGCCGGCGGCGGCGATCATCGGATTGACGTAGGGCTGAGAGACCGGCGCGTGGGCGGGCTCATGATCAGGCTCGAGATGGCCGGAGTCCTGCATGGTGCGGAACTTGCGACGGCGCTCGGAACGGCCGCGGGCGGCGCTGGCGTTGCGGGCCATGGCGATGACCAGCAGCAGGGCCAGAAGCGCCAGGCCGGCGGCGACCAGCTTTTCGGACTGAACCGTGCCGATGCTGGGCAGGGTGACCGGCTTCATGCCCGGGATGGCGAGAGACTTGAGCGACAGCGACGGGAACTTGAAGCCCTTCGCGGCGGCCTTGGCGTCCTCGACGACGGGGGCGACCGCCTGTTCAAGCGAGGCCAGCGAGAAGGTCGTCTGCGCCTTCTTGTCGCCGGTCAGCGTGCCGTCGACAGTCGCCTTCAGCGGGGCCTTGTCGCCGGCGCCGGGCTTGACGTTCCAGTCCAAGCGCGTGGCTTCGCCGGCCTTGAGCGCCTGGGTCTGGGCGCCGTTCGGCGTGATTTCATAACCGTCGCCTGACAGCGAAGCGGAGACCTCAGCCTTCTTGGCGGCGCCGCCGAGCCCGAGCTTGGCGGCCTCGCGCTTGATCACGTCCATAAGGTTGGCCGGCAAGGCGAGGGAGACCTTGGACTCCTCGCCCTTGGCCAGGCCCTCCGGCACGGTCAGGACAGCGCCCTTCATCACTTCCGGGCGGACGGCGGCGCTGAGCTGCTCGCCTGGGGTCAGCTTGGGCGCGGGGGCGGCGGCCGGGGCAATGCTGGCGGCCGCCACGACCGGCGCCGTAGCCAGCGGCGCGACCGGCTTGGGCGCGGGCGCGGCGACGACCGGCTTGGCGGGTGCGGCCGCTACAGGCTTGAGGACGACCGGCTTGGCCGGGGCGGCGGCGACTTTCGGAGACGGGGCGACCTTCGCGGCCGGCTTGGGCGCGGCGTCGCCGCTCCACAGCCGGCGGGGCGACCAGCCGACCGTCGGACGGGGGGCGTAGCGGTTGCCGTAGACGCGACGGCGCTCGGCCGCCGACATGTCCTCAGGATTGGCGATCGGCCGCATCGAGATTTCAAGCGAGCCGTCGGCCCGCCGCCGTACGATCAACGGATAGGCGGGCGCTGCTGCGTCGCCCTTGGCCCGGGGGCCTTTGGGCTCGGGCAGATGGTCGTACTTGTGGCCGTAGTACTGGACTCGCTCGGCCTTGGACAGGTCGCCGGGGTTGGGGATAGGGGCCATTCCGGCGCCCAGGCCGCCGGCGAGACCGGCGTCTGCGTCGGCGGCCGGACGCGCCGAGGGCGTCGAGCCCATCAGCACCGGCGCGGAGCTTCCGCGGTCATAGGCGGCCGGCGGCGGCCCGGCGTAGCCGTCGTCAGGCTGGCCTCCGCCACACCCGGTCAAAGCAAGAAAAGCAACGCCTGACGCAACGCACAACGACAGACGCCCAAGGCCGTTCAACATCGGAACCCCCGATCCCACGCTGAAGAAGACGGGCTCGAACTGGAACCCGTCTGCTCAGAGGCGCTCAGAGAAACACGCCTTCGCGACGAAATCAAAACGGTTCGTTCAGATCCGGGTAACCTTTCCCCTGTGGCGGGAATTCAGCCGCGCTTGCGGGCAGCCTCGTACAGGGCGATGGCGGCGGCGTTGGAGACGTTCAGGCTTTCGAACCCGCCCGGCATCGGGATGCGCGCCAGGACGTCGCAGTGTTCCGAAACGAGGCGGCGCAAGCCTTCGCCTTCTGATCCCATGACCAGCACGGTCGGGGCGCCGTCCAGGGCCGCGTCCAGATCGATGTCGGAGGCGCCGTCCAGACCCACGATCCGCCAACCCAATTCGGAGAGCTGTTCCAGCGCTCGCGAAAGATTTACGACAATGGCGATCGGCAGCCGATCGACCGCGCCAGCGGCCGCCTTGGCCAACGCTCCGGACAATGCGGGCGCATGCCGGTCCTGCAGGATCAGGCCCCTGGCCCCGAACGCGGCCGCGGACCGGAAGATGGCCCCGACATTCTGCGGATCCGTCAGCTGGTCCAGCATGACCAGCACGCCGTCGGCCGGGCTGCCGATCTCCACTACCGTGAGCGCCTCGGGCGGGTCGATCTTCAGCGCCAGGCCCTGGTGGACGGCGCCCTGCGGCAGCTGGCGGCCGATGTCATGGGCCTCAAGCGTCTCGATCCGCGTCCCGGGGAAGCGCCGACTCAGCGTCCTGGCGCGGTCCTCGGTGGCCAGAAGCCGGCGCGGCGCGGGGCGCGCCGGGTTCGCCAGAGCGGCCTCGACGGCGTGGACTCCCCACAGCCAGTCCTTCGCATCCCCGGCGGAAACCCTTTGCGGGCGCGGCTTTCCGGGCTTTTCCGGACGATGCCGAAAGCCTTGTTTCCGGTCGTTGCGTTCATCAGACGAGGACACTATAAGACGCGCTCCGATTTGGGGCCCAGGTCGCTTCGCTTAGCCGCGAAGGGGCTGGCCGCCAAGGAAAGAGCACCATCGCGCGAGGGGGAATGTCCCGAGCGGCAAAGGGGGCGGACTGTAAATCCGCTGCGAAAGCTTCGTAGGTTCGAGTCCTACTTCCCCCACCACGCGCGATGAGCTCCGTCCCCGGCGCCGGGACCTCGAACGAACAGGAGACTACGGCGATCCCGCCGGAAAGGCGCGGGTATAGCACAATGGTAGTGCAGCAGCCTTCCAAGCTGAGGATGCCGGTTCGATCCCGGCTACCCGCTCCAGTCTCCTCGTCACGACACACGCCGCCAGCCCCAAGGTAGAGAATATGGCCAAGGAAAAGTTTGAACGTAACAAGCCGCACTGCAACATCGGCACGATTGGTCACGTTGACCATGGCAAGACGACGCTGACGGCTGCGATCACGATCACGCTGGCGAAGTCCGGTGGCGCGA